>Ga0228535_1000121_pt1 | contig 244322 bp, 244 predicted proteins | sample SJ1metagenome_FD_168457 | JGI IMG/M metagenome (GOLD analysis project Ga0228535, IMG submission 168457) | Enriched culture of PCE-dechlorinating microbial communities from Ithaca, New York, USA - SJ1 | ecosystem: Engineered > Modeled > Simulated communities (microbial... > Unclassified...
GTTCCCATTCCGAACACGGAAGTTAAGACACCTCACGTGGATGACGGTACTGAGGTACGCGAGTCCTCGGGAAATCATCCTCGCTGCTATTGTTCAACGAGAAAATTCTATTGTAACTGATTTAAAAGCACGAGGCTTAACTGGGTCATACCGGTGTTCAGTTTCAATAGCGGCCACAGCAGGTGTGTCACACCCGTTCCCATTCCGAACACGGAAGTTAAGACACCTCACGTGGATGACGGTACTGAGGTACGCGAGTCCTCGGGAAATCATCCTCGCTGCTATTGTTCAATGAAAAAATCTATTCTGTTCGTATTCTTATAATATATTGATTTATACTGCATTTTATTATCGCAAAAAAATTCCAATAAGAATTTGATATCTGCCCCTTTCTTCTCACAGGAAAACCTCATATGGTTACCTGATCCTCAGGTTATTGAAAGTCATATGATAAAATGGTCAGATGTTTTTCGGATATGCAGTTTGTTATTTATCGTTGGATTATCATGTAGTTCCTCTGTTATTGCAGGAAATACGAGTGAACCAGATACGGCATTCATTGATTTAACCTCTTTAAAATCTGTTGTGGAAGTTGGGGACACAATCCTCATCGAGGGTTACATTGTCCCCTCGTTACTATCCAGACCCGGAGACCGGGTTCTTTTGCAGGTAACCTCTCCAAAAGAAAGCAGGGCTGATACCTATTACCAACTGAAAACCAGCACTGAAGGATTATTTAATATCGAGTTTCTGGCTGATGCCATTGGTGACTGGAGTTTTCAGGCACGATATAGTGAATATGCAAGCCCGGTCGTTCCGGTTAAAGTAACCCCCCGGGCAAAAGTGAAAGATACAGAACTTACCATTTCCGGCCCCTTTAATCGTGTCTTTATGGGAGAGTCCGGCCAGATGAGTGGCTGGCTTCGGGACAATGAAGGAAATGGCATCCCATTCAGGCAGATCTGGTATTCATTTGGTCTTCCTTCCTACAGTTGTGCTCTCTGTGATGATGATTCACGAAGAATCTGGCAGACCCTGGGTCCTGTAACAACTGATGAGATTGGATATTTTGAATTCAGTTTTCCTGCCCGGGATAAAGGAACCTATGCAATAAAAGCTTCTTTCCCCGGTGATGAAATATATGGAAAAGCTGAATCAGAAACACTATACCCCAATGTTCTTTAAAAAAGGAATCGGGTTATCCCGGTATAGCATATTTTTTCTCTAAAGCATTTGCTCCGAATGTTGTGATGGTTACCAGTGCAAGGTACACTATCGCAACAGCGATAAAAGTTTCATTATACGCAAAATATTTGGTAGCTATAAGCTTGCTAGCACCGGTCAATTCAATGACGGTGATCATATAAGCCAGCGATGAATATTTTATGAGATAAATAAATTCATTGGAAACCCCTGGTATTGATCGACGTAATGCCTGGGGCAATACAATATTCAAAATAGCCTGGTTTTTTGTCATACCCAGTGCCTTAGCGGCGATTAACTGACCTTCTTTTACTGACAAAATTGAGCCTCTGACATATTCTGAATTATAGGCACTATTGCAGAATATAAATCCCAGAACTGAGGCAACAAAGGGTGTCAGGACAATACCAAGTGAAGGAAGTCCGAAATATAGAATAAAAAGGAGCAGTAATAACGGGCACCCCCTGAAAAATATGGTGTATAATTGCATCAGCCAGGAGAGACCTTTTCCTCCATACACCCGACCGCATGCAACTCCAACCCCGAGAAGAAATCCAATAGGTGCAGTAATAGCAACAAGCGCCAGAGTTATGAGCAGGCCATTTGCAAAGGCCGGGACCATTATGTCAAAGATGAAGGTAATCTGATCCATGATTCTGCCTTACTGACTATACTCCCTGAATTCTCCAATAAATGCCTTGCACCGTTCAAACTCAGGATTATTCAGAAGCTCAGCGGGGGTTCCCTGTTCTTTAATGTGTCCATGCTCCATGAAGCAGATTTTATTGGCAACAGAACATGCAAATCCCATCTCATGAGTCACGACCAGCATGGTCATACCTTCCAAAGCCAGTTTTTTCATCACTTCAAGAACTTCCCTGGTCAGTTCGGGATCGAGAGCACTGGTCGGTTCATCAAACAGCATGATGTCCGGGTCCATGGCAAGGGCTCGGGCAATCGATACCCGCTGGGCCTGCCCTCCGGATAACTCTGCAGGATAATGTTCAGCCCAGTCAGCCATGCCGACCTGTTTTAACTCAAACATTGCCTTCTCCCGAGCTTCTTTCGGGTTCATCTTTTTCACTTTCAAAAGAGCAATCTCAACATTTCTGACAGCAGTAAGATGATCGAACAGGAAAAAGTTCTGAAAAACCATGCCGATCTTTTGTCTGAAATAATTTATCCGGGGGCCTGCATGGGTGACTTCTTCATCATTCAAAAAGATCTTTCCACTATCAGGAATAGTCAGCTGATTAATGCACCTGAGAAGGGTACTTTTTCCCGTACCTGATGGGCCGATAAAGCAGATCGTCTCGCCTTTTCTGACATCTAATGAAACTCCTTTCAGGACTTCGTTCTTTCCAAAGGCTTTTTTGATATTCTCAATTCGTAAAATATATGTGGTGTCAGTCATGTGATTATGATCCTCCTGGTCCGAAACCTGGTATTGCAATCTTCTTCTCGACCATATGAATACATGAAGTGCCTGCATAACTGAGCAGGATAAAAATTACAGCACAGGCAAGGTAAATTGGCATGGTAACGTAGGTTTGTGAGACAATTTGTGATGACCGGGTGAGTAACTCAGCTACTCCGATTGCATAACAGACAGATGATTCGGTTAATATCTCCGGATATTGATTCGACCATCCGGGAAGAGCAATTCTCATGGCCTGAGGAAGAATAATGCTTTTTATTGCCTGAAACCGTGACATGCCAAGGGAACGAGCAGCGATCATCTGACCTTCGGAGATTGACTGGATTGCCCCACGGAATACCTGAGACTGATATGCTGCCCCCCATAAGCCCAGGACTACTGCTCCAACATAGAATGCAGGTAAATCAAGTCCTAATGCAGGAAATATACCAAAATAGAATAAAAACAGGAGAACAAGGACAGGAAGACCTCTGAAAAACCATACGAACGTTGCGATTGCAGATCGTACGGGAAGTGATCCATAGACCTGACCCAGAGCCAGGGGAAGTCCGACTCCCGCCCCGATAATAAGGGCAGATGCGACAAGACCCAGTGTCAGTACAATGCCACTGAAAAGATACGGAAACCAGTCGATTAGAATGGATAATGCCATAATCTGTTAAACTCCGGCCCAGACATCATGATCTTTCGGGAGGTAATTCCCTATGGATCCACAATAGATGGCCTTGGATCTTTTGTTATCAATAATAGGTAGTAAGAAAAGATGAATTGATTTATTCCATCTCATACTTCTTCTTGAGTTCATCCCATTTTGGAGATGCCATAAGACGGGCAAGTCCTTCATTCATGGTCTCAAGAAGTTCAGTATCAGTCTTCCTGATGGCAATACCATATTCCTCGCCGGTATCGATCTCACCGATGATATGAAGCGGCTTTCCTGCAATGGCATCAAGCATTGGTGGCCGGTCATATATCGCGAAATCAATACGCTTATTCTGAAGGTCTGTTGCAACCAGTGGGAAATTATCATAGGTAACGAGCATGTCTGCACTCATTATGCTCTTATTGACCAGGTTTTCTTCAGCCCAGAAGGCACCGGTGGTCCCGCGCTGTGCTCCGACTTTTCCTGCACCAGCCTTGAAGTCATCCATGGTGAACTCTGAGTCATCGTGAACTGCTACTGACTGGTTTACCTTCCAGTATGGATCGCTGAAATTGACGACTTCTTTCCGTTCATCGGTGATGGTCATTCCGGAGTAGACCATGTCAATCTTTCCTGCCTGCAGAGCAGGTATGATACCATCCCATGCCATAGCCTGAATCTTGACATTAAAGCCCATTTCATCGGCAATCCACTTGACTGATTCAACATCAAATCCCTGTGGTTCCCCATTTTTGTCAATGAAACTGTACGGTGGGTACTCACCGTCAATACCTACAATATATGTTGGCTTGTCTTCAGAACCTGCTGCTGTGGCTTTTGGAGCGACAACCGCACCTTTCTCCTCCGCCGGTTTCTCCGTGCACCCGCACAGACAAACTCCGATAAGAACAAAGAATGTGATAAGAACAGATACAACCTTTTTGTCCATCAACAAACATTTTTCCTGCCATTCATTTATCCGTTTTCATTTGGTTTTCTTTACCTGAACAGGTCTTTAAAAGTCATGTGGATACATCCCGACACGTCCTCTGATTCAATTCCTAATACATATGTACATGGTCAACAAATTCAACAATGATGAAAAGAAAAGGATTGGTGCTGGTCTCTCTTATTGGACTGGTTTTGTTATTGTTCATGAGCGGCTGTACGACTACTGAGCAGACTGCTCCATCATCTGAAGTACATGTTCAGCAAACTGAAGAAGTATCGCAAGCAAAAAAATCTGTTCCCCTTTACCGGGTAGGTATAGATGCTGCATATCAACCATTTTCAATGGTCGGACCTGATGGAAAAGCGACCGGATTTGATGTTGATTCCATGAAATGGATCGCAAAAAATCAGGGATTTGAAGTTGAATTTTTACCCATTGCCTGGGACGGTATAATTCCTGCCCTCCTTGCCGGAAAAATTGATCTCGTCTACGCAGGAATGACCATTACTGAAGAGAGAAAAGAAAAAGTAAACTTTTCAAAGCCATACTGGACAGTCAACCAGATGGTAGTTGTGAAAGAAGGATCTCCGATAACATTAGAACAGGTAAAGAACGGTTCTGTTGTCATCGGAACGCAGCGTGGATGTACTGCAGCACTATGGATCGATGAAAACCTGGTAAATCAGAGTCTTATGCCCGCACAAAATCTGAAATTGTACGACAACACCCCGCTCGCCGTTGATGATCTGGTTTCAGGTCGTATTGATGCGGTGATGTATGACAGTACGGTCATGAATGACATCATTGCTGGAAAACCTGTTGCAAAGATTGGAATGGTTGAGACGAATGAGGATTTCGGCATTGCTGTTCGGAAGGAAGATACAGAACTGCTGGAAAAGCTCAATTCAGGCCTTGAGAAACTCATGGCTTCACCTGATTGGGAAGCACTGAAACAGAAATATAAAATGGAGTAATCCATTTCTTTTTTCCGAATAGCATAAACCTGATCATGATGAACCTGTCAGGAATATTCTGACACGGACTTTATGCATCATGAATTTTCAAAAAAAAGATTATATCCCTCTCCTGTATGCTATACTATCTGCGTTATTTTTTGGAAGTTGTGCTCCGGTAACGAAATATTTCGTATCAGATATCGGTCCGCTTATACTTGCTGCTCTCTTTTATCTTGGCAGCGGGCTTGGTATGTGTTGTATCACCACCGGTAGGCGGATAATCAGACGAGGAGCATCTCCTGCTGATTCTCCGGTCTCACAGTCTGACATACCCTATCTGGCCGGCATGTCATTTTTCGGAGGCATTCTTGCACCAGTCACCCTCATGTATTCTATGGAGATTACCCCGGCAGCAACCGGTTCTCTTCTGTTAAATTTTGAGTCAGTTGCAACCGGGCTGATGGCTGCCTTTCTCTTCAGGGAAGCGGTGGGAAAGCGCATCTGGGCTGCAATGGCATTCATCACCCTTTCATGTCTTATTTTATCATATGATCCAAAGGGAATATTTGGTTTTTCCATCGGGGCATTTGGAGTTCTTCTTGCGTGTTTTTTCTGGGCCTTTGATAACAATATCAGTCGGAGGGTTTCAGGAAAAGATCCATTTATGTGTATTATGATTAAGGGACTTTCTGCTGGAGTTTGCACCGGAGTAATAGGCCTTCTGGCAGGTGAGATCGCTCCTCCTCTCCTTGAAATTCCTCTTTTCTTACTGATCGGCTTTTTCAGTTATGGAGGGCTTGCCAGTGTATTCTTCCTGTTGGCACTTCGTTCAATAGGAACCGCCAGAACCGGTTTATTTCTTGCTCTATCTCCCTTTTTCGGAGTATTATTCTCCTCCTTTCTGTTCCGAGAACCATTCCATGAGGTCTTTTTCCTGGCATTTTTGGTCATGGTTATTGGGGTATATCTGCTGGTAAGCGAGAGTCATTCACATCAGCATTATCACCCTCCGCTGGTGCATAATCATCGTCATTCTCACACTGATCTTCACCATGATCATGTCCATGATCCCTATGCTCCACCGGTCTCTTCTTCCGATGAACACAGTCATCTCCATGCACACAAGGAGATAACGCATGATCATCCGCATAAACCGGATCTGCATCATCACCATGATCATAAAACCTGATTTGAGGATCAGGTCTTTAGTTCTATAAAAAGAGAATTATAAGAACAATGTCATGCATAATTGGCCTGATACAGATCTCTGTAAGTCCTCACAAATCCTGGAATATTCAGCATGCCATGGAAAACATCAGAGAGGCTGCTGAGAGTGGTGCACAGATAATCTGCCTTCCAGAATTATTCTCAACACCATATTTTCCACAACATATCGGACTTGATAGTTCCCCATTTACCGACACATGTGATGGCGCTACGATTTACCGGTTCAGTAAACTGGCATTGGAACTGGGATGCGTTCTGATTGTTCCAATTTGTGAAAAAAGCTCAGATAATCGAATATATAATAGTGCAGTGGTGATTGATGCTGATGGGTCGGTTTTTCGGCCATATCGTAAGATTCACATCCCTCAGGATCCGCTCTTTTATGAGAAGGGATATTTTAACCCTGGCGATGAATACAGAGTTTATAAGACAAAATATGCAAATCTAGCAGTTTTAATCTGTTTTGATCAATGGTTTCCCGAAGCAGCTCGGGAGGTAGCACTGAATGGTGCTGATATCATTTTTTATCCAACTGCTATCGGTCATATCAGGGGCGAGATCCCCGCAGAAGGTGACTGGAAGGAGTCATGGAAGGTAATTCAGCGGTCACATGCTATCGCGAACAGTATTCCGGTCGCTGCGGTAAACCGGTGTGGCTGGGAGGATGAACTCTTCTTTTTTGGAGGCTCCTTTATCTGCGACGCATTTGGAAAGATCCTCGTACAAGGAGATATAGACGAGGAAATTATTCTTGCAGAAGTTGATCTCTCGCTTGGCCCCTCAATCCGTGAAGCATGGGGCTTTTTTAGAAACAGAAGGCCGGACACCTATCACTCACTCACTGCTTTGGAAAAACCCGGATCAAGCACAGAATCTCTGACACCGGCAAACCAGGGATATCACATGCCGGCTGAATGGGAGCATCATGATGCTGTCTGGATGGCATGGCCATATAATGATCTGACATTTCCCCACCTTGAGGCAGTAGAAGAGACCTACCTGACCATTCTCTCTTCACTCCGATCAGAACGGGTTGAACTTCTCATCGCTGATCCCACCTATCAGGAGAAAATCCTACACATGCTCTCATTCAGGGGTGTGGACTGTTCACATATCAGGTTCCATATTGTTCATTACTCTGATGTCTGGATACGGGATTTCGGTCCGACATGTGTAGTAAACCGGGCCCTTCATGATGTATCAGCAGTATTCTGGGATTTTAATGCATGGGGGAACAAGTATGATGAGCTCATTCTGGATGGGGTAAAAACCCATGAGTTATTTCAGACCCTTGGCATGAAGATATTCAGGCCTGGTATCGTGCTTGAAGGGGGATCTATTGATAGCAATGGACGGGGATGTGTTCTTACCACACGGCAATGTCTCCTGAATCCAAATCGTAATCCCCATCTCACCCAGGACGATATAGAGCATTATCTGTGTGAATATCTGTGTGCAAGAAAGATCATCTGGTTACATGAGGGTATTGCAGGAGATGATACCGACGGACATATTGATGACATTGCACGGTTTGTGAATCCAACCACGGTAGTATGTGCCATTGAGGAGAATCAGGAGGATGAGAACTATCTTCCTTTACAGGAAAATTTCAGGATTTTGTCTAAAGAAACCGATCAGAATAATAATCCTTTAACGGTCATCCCAATACCGATGCCTCATCCCGTGAAGGATGAATCAAACCGGTATCCGGCAAGTTATCTCAATTTTTATATTGGAAATGAAGTAGTTCTGGTCCCGGTTTTTGATGATGAGCATGATAGTCGTGCTCTTGAGATACTTCAGCCTCTCTTCCCGGATCGTGAAGTCATAGGAATACCGGCACGAGCCATGGTTGAAGGATTTGGAACGATTCATTGTGCGACGCAGCAGCAGCCTTTTGCATGATATATCATGCAAAGGTTCTTTTTCTTTTGCGGTGGATGTATCTCTGATACAAATGACGTTGATATCTGAATTTCTTGATTTTTTAAAAGAGTACAAAGTAGTTGCCCTTGCTATAGCGTTTATCATGGGAGTTGCTGCAACTGCTCTTGTAAAATCATTTGTAGATAACCTGATTATGCCTTTTGTCAGTGTTATCACTCCTTCCGGAGACTGGAAAGAAGCCGTCCTGGCGATTGGTCCTGTCCAGCTTGGCATCGGTCCATTTGCGGCAGAATGTATTAATTTTATTATCATCGCCCTGGTTGTCTTTATGGTCGCTAAATATGTGATGAAAGAAGAGAAGGTTGAAAAGAAATAAGAATGTCTTTTCAGGATTTTGTTCCCGATGTCTGGTATATGATAGCAGGGAGGATTGCACCTCCTCTCTGTTGTACCCGTCCTGCCCCGGTTCATCAGGTCTTTAAAAAAGCTCTTTTCGAGGTCTTTAAAAAAGAGGGGGATATTGATGAGGCAGTTCGTCTTCTTCAGGATATTCTATTACATGCTCCACCTGAATGGATGGTTTTTGATCAGGCAGGACAACTTCTGAATGTGATCGGGTGGCGGAATTCCTATCATAAAGATTGGTTTGAACCTGATCGGAAGGTTCATTCATTTAAACCCGGACGGTGCGGACCCCATGTTGCCCATGCCTATGCTCTTATGCAGGCAGCAGTGGATGATGAAGCACTCGGTCTCGTTTCCAGAATCATCTCTGAAGGAGAACAAGATTCGGATGACGTTCATATGGCCAGACTGATTCGTGCATCAATATGTATCTGTCAGGGCAGAATTGAAGAAGGAGAAGAAGAACTCAGAATGCTCTCCTCTTCAGAAAAATACTATTCATAATTATTTTTACTCTGCTCTGCAATCTCATTACATGACATATGATCCTCACTCAAAATCCGGAACCTCCAGACAGGAGATTCTTGATCTTCTTGCAGGTCTTGCACCACCTGAACTTGCAGAATCTTTTGATTCCGGAAGGATTGGTCTGATTATTGAAGGAAAAGAACATATCACTAAGATCAGTACCTGTCTTGATGTTACCCCTGCGGTTGTCAGAAAAGCAATTGAGAACAGATCTGATCTTTTGATTGCTCATCATACTCCTATCTGGGCTCCTTTGACTTCTATTGGAGGAGATGATGCCAGACTTTTCTCGATGATTCTCCAGTCGGAGATGAATGTGTATGTGATGCACACGAACTGGGATCATGCACCAGGAGGAGTGAATGATATTCTTGCAGATCTCCTTGGTCTGACTGAGCGTGAGAATATGTCACTGGGTCTTGTCGGTACCTGCGTACGAACGGTAGAGGAGATGGTCAGAATATTGAAAGCTCCTTTACGGATATGGGGAAATGTGGAGAAGGTACAGAGATTAGCCATTGCCGCAGGTTCAGGGTTTGATAGTGCGCTCATCAGGGAAGCGCAGTCTCTGGGAGCTGATGCATTCCTTTCTGCTGAACTTCGGCATTCGGTGTACCGGTCATCACCTCTTCCTCTTCTGGAGTCAACCCATTATGCTCTGGAATCTCCTGCAATGCGCGTTCTTGCTGAAAAACATGGATGGGAGTACATCGACGATCTTCCGGTGTTGCACTCTCTTTCATGAAAAGTCCCATAGACATTCTGCATGAAACAAACATACTTGATGAGCGGATGCGCAAGCGCATTTCCGGATATTATCGCCATCGGGGAGAAAAAGCCCTTGAAATAGTGGATGATGACCGGGTCAAACGGTATCGTGATTTCTTTGTGGTGGTTGGAGAGACGGGGGAATACGTTGTTGAGGGGAATTATTGTTCATGTGAAGATTTTCTTCACCGGGGCACCGTCTGCGCCCATGTACTTGCAGTATGTATTGCCCGGGCAATTGGCAGGTATGAATTGATAGATCTCTGGTATTATCAGGATCTGAAAGAACAGGGAATTATCCCATATAGAATACAAACGGATATCTAAGGCATCGCAGGCAATTTTCATGATGGAAGATGAATATCAACTTGAATATTTTAAGTCTGAAGGTCTGACTCGTAACATTTGTTCCTCGTGTGGAAAGGCATTCTGGACTCGTAATCCTGATCGGATGGTATGTGGGGACGCTCCCTGCGAACCATACCAATTTATAGGAAATCCTATCTTCAGAGCGAAAACTGTAGATGAAATGCGGGAAGCATATCTCTCCTTTTTTGAGAAGCAGGGGCATACCCGGATTGACCGGTATCCGGTCGCTGCACGATGGCGTGATGATATCTATCTGACAATTGCATCGATCGCAGATTTTCAGCCATTTGTTACCAGCGGCGTAGTGCCTCCCCCGGCAAATCCCCTTACCATCTCTCAGCCCTGTATCCGTCTCAATGATCTGGATTCTGTCGGTCGTTCAGGGCGTCACCTCACATGCTTTGAGATGATGGCTCATCATGCCTTCAACTCTGATGAGAAAGAGATCTACTGGAAAGATCGCACGGTTGAGCTCTGTGATCAGCTCCTGACGTCACTTGGTGCAAATAAGGAGATGGTGACCTATAAGGAACACCCGTGGATTGGAGGAGGAAATGCAGGTCCAAGTGTGGAGGTTTTGATAGGCGGGCTTGAGGTTGCAACGTTGGTGTTCATGAGTCTTGGAAAGCAGAAGACTGAAAAGCCTCCCATTGAACTTGAAGGAACACCCTATTATCCGATGACTCTTCGGATTGTCGATACGGGGTATGGACTTGAACGGTTTGTCTGGGCATCACAGGGATCACCCACTATTTATGATGCTGTATTTCCCGAGATGGTCAGTCATGTGATGCAGGAGGCAGGATTTGGTCACCGGCTCCATGATTCGGACTTCATTCATATTCTTGGAGAGAATGCGAAGTTCGCGGGTCTTATGGATATATCTGGCCAGCGGATTTTCGAGCTCAGACAGAAGGTTGCAGAAAAGATCGGCATACCGACCGACAAACTTGAGAAGATGATCGCACCGGTTGAGAGTGTCTATGCGATCGTGGATCATACCCGATGTCTGTCCTACATGCTTGGAGACTGCATTGTTCCGTCAAATGCCAAGGATGGATATCTTGCAAGACTGGTGCTTCGAAGAACACTCCGGATGATGCGGGAACTGGACCTGCCTGACGAAAAACTGGGGGATCTGATAGAGCGTCAGATGAAGATTATTGGTCTTTCAAAGTTTGAGCAGGATCCAGATGTGGTTATGGAGATTGTTGACCGTGAGGTTGACAAGTACCGGACAACCATGGAACGGGGAGCCAGGACAGTTGAGCGTCTTGCACAGACATATAAGAAGAAGTGCGAAAAGATTCCGCTTGATGAGATCATCACGTTGTATGATTCACATGGCATTCCTCCTGACATGGTAAAAGATCTTGCAACTTCTCAGGGAGCGGTTGTAGATCTTCCTGATGACTTTTACTCACGGATTGCGAATATGCACTCCGAATCAGAGCAGATCCAGGAGAAGAACCCGCTGTTTGATTATCTAGATCGGCTTGCTCATCTTCCCGAAACCAGGAAATTATTTTACGAACGGCCCGGATCGATGGAGTTTGAAGCGAAAGTTCTGGAAATCTTCGATGGTCAGTATGTTGTCCTCGATCAGACTCTCTTTTATCCAGAAGGAGGAGGCCAGCCAGGTGACACCGGTTTGTTCCTGACACCTGATGGTCTGACGGTCAGAGTCTGCGATACTATCAAGCTTGGCGAGTCAATTCTTCACCGTATCGATGGGGGGAATGTAAGAAAAGGGGACATGATTCGTGGTATCCTCGATGAGGATCGGAGATTATCTCTGATGCGGCACCACACCGCAACCCACATTCTCCTCCATGCGGCAAAAGAAGTGCTCGGTGCTCATATACATCAGGCAGGTGCCCAAAAGGGTGAATATAGTTCACGGATTGATATCAGGCACTATAAGCACATCACTCCTGAAGAGCTTAAAAAGATAGAGGTTGTTGCAAACCGCCTGGTTATGGCAAACAGCTCCACCTCCATCGCCTGGGAAGATCGTACTGATGCAGAACAGAAATACGGTTTCTGTCTGTATCAGGGAGGTGTACCTCCCGGATCACGGATTCGTGTGGTCAAGGTTGCCGGTGATATTGAAGCCTGTGCCGGAACACATTGTGCCCATACTGGTGATATAGGAACCATCTCTATCATCCGCGTTGAGCATGTACAGGATGGAGTGGAGCGTCTGGAGTTTGCCGCCGGTATCGCTGCAATCCAGCATAAACATCATCAGGAAGATCTTCTGAACCGATCTGCAGAGGCATTTTCAGTTCAGGTTGAGGCACTCCCGGCAACATCCAAACGGTTCTTTGATGAGTGGAAGGAGCAGAGAAAGGAGATTGAAAAACTCTCTTCACGCATTAGTGAATTGGAGAGTAAAAACCTTGAGACTGTTGATTATAATGGAATTTCAGTCCTTGTGAAACGGCTTGATCTTCCAAATCCGGAACTGGTCAAAGTTGCGACCGGTATCTCTGATAAAGGTGGGATTGCCATCCTTGTCGCCGGGGGAGAGACAGCCCGGGTTGTAGTGTCTTCCGGGCAGAAAGGAGTAAAAGCGGGAGATGTCATATCAACAGTCTGCGCTGTACTTGGAGGAAAGGGCGGAGGAAAACCGACATTGGCCCAGGGCGGCGGTCCAGATGTCTCTAAAATTGATGATGCTCTTGCTGCAGGTGAGAGTTTTATAAAAAGCGCTCTTCATGTCTGAAGAACCTGAAAAAGACAGTGTACAAAAAGTCCGGCTGCTCTCTCCGGATGATGAGCAGGCACGGCTTATCGGAAAGGCCATAGCGAGTGAGACCGCCGGGAAGATCCTCTCATCCATGGCCGGACGGGAAGTCACTGCGATGATGCTGTCAGAGGAACTTGAAACTCCTGTCTCTACAGTCATGTATCATCTGGAAAACCTTGCATCTGCTGGTCTTATTGAGGTCAGCAGAACCAGATATAGTGTAAAAGGCCGTGAGATGAAAGTGTACCGGCTTATTGATCAGGTTCTTATCGTATCACCGAAATCATTTGATTTAAAAGCGGTTCTGGCAAGATGTGCAACACTGCTTTCAATTCCCCTCGCACTTGCGGTTCTGCTTACCTCATTCACTCTGTTTCATTCTCAGAAGGCCGCCCCGCTTTACTATTCTGCGCCAGCAGGCAGCGCCCAGAAGATGGAGTCCAATATTGCCTCTTATGCAGCGGATCGGATGATGGAGATGGCACCCGCTCCAACAGTTGCTCCATTAGCGGGTCCCACCCAGTGGTTGGAAGAAATTGAAACGCCATTTCCGCACCTGCCCGAATTTGCAGAGGGAATTCTCATTGGGGCAGTGCTGGTAATTATCATCGGTCTCATTTTTGATTTCTATCGAAAAAGATAATGATATCATCCCCTTTTTTTGCTCATGGAGCGAAATGTGTAATGTTTTGCAGAAATTTTCCGGAATATAATTTCCGGTTCTTCAGATTATCTGATAGTTGATAAGATGGACGGTTCTGACCTGCCTCAGTATATTATCGGATTATTTGCCCCAGAATGGCCGACACCGGGATGACCACTCATGTATATTGCTCCTGACATTCCAGGAGATGATAGTGTTGGGAATATTGGCACTATCGAAATCCTTTAAATCTCATCTTTTCTTTCCGGTAATCAGGATGAAACATAAGAGACTTAGAATTCCTGCAAGGATCCCTGAAGATGCCTGTGTTTTAGTCGGTGAAGGAATAACTGGTGTTTCAGGGATGGTTGTTGCAGGAATGGTTGTTGCGATCGTCTCAATAGTAGGCGCCGGAGTAATGATTTCTGTCTTTTTCGTATCTGCTCCGGTGATGGTAAACTGGTACTCTCCGATAAAACCGTTCTTATCTGAAATACTTGCCACGTACTCCCCGGGTGACGGTACCGGAATTGTTGTTGAAAAATCTCCGGAATTATCAGCAAACCCCTTTTTAGTAATTACTTGTTCGGGCCCGTACGTAAAGTCACCAGGTCCGAAGACACGGATAGTAAGTACTCCGTCCCCGATTCCTCTCATTCTTCCGCTTATCGTTAACGCCTGTGAGAGCGGTTGTGTAACTGGGGATGTGATGGAAATCTCGTCAGATCTATCTGTAATCTGAATGATTCGTCTGACAATAGAAGATGAACCCAGTTGTCGCTCGACAAACATTTCATTGTCTGATACGATATTATGAACTTCTACCTTGTATTGACCACGCTCAAGGTGTCGTGTATCAAAGTCTACACGAAAGGTTTGAGTCTTATCAACAATCACCCGTGTTCTGGCAACCTCACCCGCCGTATATTTTGAATAGAAAAGAACCAGATCAAAATAGGAATCCTCTGGAAATGTTGTTGTTCCGGTGACCAAAAGGGGACTTCCTTTAATAACAGTTTTCGGCGTATCAATTGTGATGATATATCCCTGCACAATACCGGTGGCACAGATGAGCAGGGCAAGGCAGATGAAAAAAAACAGGTATCGTTTCATATATAGAATTCTGATCATCTTCTATATTGCCATAATGGATGGTTTTATTCACATGTCATTGCATAAAATCCACGTATTGTATGGGCTATATCTTCACCAAGGACCTCAGCAATTCGCATGTCCAATACTGAATAATAATCCGGAGAAATACAATGCAGGCTCTCTTCTCCCGTCATAACAAGATCGATGAGATATCTGAGATCATCCGCACTTAACCGGTCAACCCGTCTCCTAAAATCCTCTGCGCTTGTTGCATAATGATTTGCGACCGGAGGCAGAATCGATCGATAGGGCATCCCCGAACCATTGCAGATTTCCCCGGAGAATTCAGGAGCGAGAACCTGGAGGAGTTGGATATCGCGTTCAGATAGTTCACGAGGCATGAATACTAATCGATGGCTCATCCTATTATTCCTGTGAAAGTAGTATTGCACTCAGAACTAACAGATAGGCATGGTTGTAGTACCCTGGCAGGCACGTCTTGGAATCCTTCTGGTGAGTTGTTCTGCTCTTGTGTATCTCACAAAACTTACCGTGATTGACAATATATCAGGAACGGTTGAGTATATCTTCAACTCGTTCGGTTTTTTGTTCATCAATGTCCTGCTTGTTACGTTGGTCATTAATGAGCTTCTTTCACGTCGTGCAAGAAATGCCCGTCTTGAAAAATTGAACATGGTTATCGGGATTTTTTTTACCGAAGTCGGAAATGAATTGTTGAAAAGGATTATTCAAGCTGATCCTGAATCAACAGCCTTTGGGTCTTCATTTGTTCTCCAGGGAAAAGAGCATCCTGATGAGAAAGCTATGGAAAGAGTGGTATCTGATCACCGTTTTCAGATTCAACATGAAAAGATAGATTTTAAGGAAATTCAGGATTTTCTACAAGAAAAGCGCAATTTTCTATTACGGCTCATGGAAAACCCGGTCATGCTTGAGCATCAGAGTTTTACTGCGCTCCTTCAGGCAGCATTTCACCTTACGGCGGAACTTGGTCATCGTGAAGTTATTGACCGACTATCTGCATCAGATCAGGCACATCTGGCAGGAGATATCAGCAGAGTATATCGGGCACTCGCTTATGAGTGGGTTCATTACATGGGATATCTGAACCGGAACTATCCGTATCTGTATTCTCTTGCCGTCAGAACAAATCCGTTTGATCCATATACCCGTATTGAGGTGACCTGAATCAGGAACTCAAAAAGGTAAAAAATTTTCATGAGGGGGATGTAACTGGTGGTGTATAGACTCTTGTGCCAAGTTCTTTATCCAGCATATAAAGAAGGCCAACACCTTTCTCCTGGCTGATCATTTGGAGTTGATCCAGGATCGTCCGTGCATTCTCTTCCTCCTCAACCTGTTCATTTACAAACCACTGTAAAAAATTCACCGTTGCATGATCTTTTTCGGTAATAGACAAATTCACAAGGTTATTGATAAGACTGGTTACTTTTAGCTCGTGAGCCATCTGTGTCTCAAAGGCATCTTTTGCATCCCTCCACTCAGTTTGCGGGGCTTCAATCTGCTGCATTACTGCACGACCACCGCGGGCCAGAACATAATCGAAGATCTTTAATGCATGATCCCGTTCTTCCATGGCCTGAACCCGTTCCCAATTGGCAAATCCACGAAGTCCGACTGAGTCAAACCAGGAGGACATCGAGAGATACAGATATGCGGAATAGAGTTCTGCATTTATCTGTTCATTCAGTGCTTTTTCGACTTTTGGATTCATACTACCCATAGGAGCAGCAGTTCCTTTTACCTTTGGGGGCATGTGTGGTGATTAGACGTGTTCATATTTTAAGATGCAGGTAGGTGGGTTTTCTCTGATAATCTACTTCCTTCTTACTTCTCTCTTAAAGACTTTCCAAATATATTTTAAGAGTGACGGAAGGAAAGGGATTATACGGTTCACAAAGAAAGATAACATGTTCGGATTTAACCGGACCATCTCATCCGGTGCAGATAGAAGTCTGTGCTCAGGGAGAAGTTACCATGAATCTTAAACGTCCTAATTCCAATGAGGCGGTCGGGACTGTAAATCGCTCACGCGATGTTGTTCCGATGTCTGGCATGTGTTCCCGTTGTGTGGACGGGTGTAAAGGTGCCTGCGATGTATGGCTTGCATCATTTCGGGGAAGAGAAGTTCTGTATCCCGGGCCTTTTGGTGAGGTCACTGCAGGGGCAGACAAGAACTACCCGATTGATTACTCACATCTGAATATACATGGGTACGCCTGCGGAGCAAACGGGCTTCCGGATGGCGTTGCAGCAAATCCGGATACTGCTGTTTTTGATGATGTCAACACTGAAACTGATTACGGCTGGGACATTAAAGTAAAGATGCGCGTACCCATCTTCACCGGTGCACTGGGCTCTACTGATATTGCACGAATCAACTGGGAGCACTTTGCCGTTGGAGCAGCTATTTCAGGAATTACCCTTGTCTGTGGTGAGAATGTCTGTGGTGTCGATCCGGAACTCAAGCTGGGATCAGATGGGAAGGTTGTCTCCTCACCGGAAATGGACCGTAGAATCAACACCTACAAAAAGTTCCACGAGGGATATGGAGAGCTTCTCGTTCAGATGAACGTGGAAGATACCCGTCTTGGTACTGCAGAGTACGTCGCTTCCAAGCACAACCTTGAGACTATTGAACTGAAATGGGGACAGGGTGCCAAGTGTATTGGTGGAGAGATCAAGGTTAAAAACCTCGAACGAGCCCAGGAACTCAAGAAACGTGGGTATATCGTTCTTCCAGATCCGACCCGGGCTGACAATATCGCCGCATTTAAGGACGGGGCAATCAAGGAATTTGAGCGTCATTCAAGACTTGGATTTGTATCAAAGGAAGGTTTCCTGGAGGAAGTAGACCGGCTGCGTGGTATTGGCTTTAAGCGTGTAACCCTGAAGACTGGTGCCTACTCCATGAAAGAGCTTGCAATGGCGATCCGCTGGTCATCAGAAGCAAAGATTGATCTGCTCACCATCGACGGAGCTCCTGGTGGAACTGGTATGAGCCCCTGGCCTATGATGAATGAGTGGGGTATTCCGACCTTCTATATTCAGTCCCTTGCCTACCAGATGGCAGAGGCATTAAAGAAGAAGGGAATGCGTGTTCCAGATCTTGCCATTGCTGGTGGATTTGCCGATGAAGCAAATGCATTCAAGGCCCTCGCCATGGGTGCCCCGTACTTCAAAGCTGTCTGTATGGGTCGTGCCCTCATGATCCCGGGAATGGTTGGAAAGAATATTGAGAAGTGGATCAAGGATGGAGAACTTCCAAAGACAGTCTCCAAGTACGGATCTACCATCCCTGAACTCTTCGTTACTTACGAGACCCTGAAAGAGAAGTATGGAAACCGTCTGAGTGAGATTCCGGTTGGTGCTATTGGTATCTACACCTATGCACAGAAATTCAGAACCGGAATGCAGCAGATCATGGCAGGCAGCAGAAACTTCTCCCTGAAATCTGTGAACAGAAATGATCTGATGGCCCTTACTCCAGAAGCAGCAGAAGTTTCAGGTATCCCCTATGTCATGGAATCATACCGCGACCAGGCCTGGGATATCCTTCTTGAATAAAATTAAACCGATAAAATCCCTCTTTTTTCTAACATTCCCTGAATATGCGGGGATAGATAAATACTTCTTTGATAGAATGAAGGTACCCGTCTTCTTGATCCTGCCTGTCTGAAAATTGTCCGGGGAGAATTGTTTGGAAGATTCTTGATATCATTCCGGAACCAGTCATTTATCCATTCCCTGTAGAAGATATTCTCAAATAGGCTATTATTCTCTCAAAGCCCTGGAGATCTTGTATGCCACAGATCTATTCGGGGACTTTGAAAACCAAAAATAAGAATGTGAGGGGTAAAGGGGATAAAAATTATCTGGATTTTTTATTTTCAGGATAATATGACGGGTTTCACAGGGAGAAGTTTTCTGGTATCAGGGTATAGATATATATAATGAGGTTCTTTAATACCGCCGGACCGGTAAATTGTGAGAAACATTATTGTCTCCCACCTCTTAGCCGGTTTAATCTGCCAGAAATACTTACTCTCATTAGCCAGGAGAAGTATTTTGTTCTCCATGCGCCAAGGCAAAGTGGGAAGACCTCCTGTCTTCTTGCATGTGCTGAATACTTCAATAAAGACGGGCGGTAATATGCACTCTATACAAATGTTGAAGCAGGCCAGGCTGCGAGGGAAGATGTCACGTTAGCAATGCGGGCTATCCTGTATGGGATGCTTCAGAGAATGGAGATTCAATTTCCAAATCTTATCTCATCTGGGGAACTTGAGCAGATAATTCTTGATAATGGCCCGTTTGGTGCCATGACAACCTTTTTTACAGATTGTCTAACAGACTGGATAAACCACTTATCCTGATGATAGATGAGATCGATACACTTGTGGGTGATACATTAATTTCTGTTCTCAGGCAGATTCGATCTGGATATGATATTCGTCCACTTCATTTTCCATCATCCATCATCCTCTGTGGAGTTCGTGATTTTCGTGACTATCGTATCCATTCCGATAAAGACAAATCAGTCATCACCGGTGGAAGTGCATTTAATATAAAAGCAGAATCTTTACGGTTAGGTAATTTCACCGAAGATGAGACAAGGACACTTTTTCTTGAACATACCACAGAGACCGGGCAGGTTTTTGAAGATGAAGCCCTTGCCTCAGTCTGGAACCTGACGAGAGGTCAGCCCTGGCTTGTCAATGCCCTTGCATATGAGGTCTGTTTTAAAATTGAGGGGGGAAAGAACCGCTCCAATCCAATAACACAGTCCCTTGTCATGGAAGCGAAAGAGCGACTTATCCAGAGAAGGGAGACCCATCTTGATCAGCTGGTGGATAAACTCCAGGAAGAACGAGTCCGGAGAGTTATTGAACCGATACTTACCGGAGAGATATTTGAAGAGAACCTGAAATCTGATGATATTTATTACCTTGTCGATCTCGGGCTTATAACCCCGGAAAGGGGAGGAGCTCTGGCAATTTCAAACCCGATATACCAGGAGATAATACCCCGGGAACTCAGTTATACTGCCCAGTCTGGTATGTCTCTGAAAGCAGCATGGTATATCGATAAGAATGGAAGCATCCGGGTCCATGATCTCCTGGTCTCATTCCAACAATTTTTCCGGGAGCACTCCGAAAGCTGGACTGAAATCGCCCAGTATAAAGAAGCTGCTCCTCAACTCATCCTTGAGGCATTCCTCCAGCGGATAGTGAACGGGGGCGGTCAGATAACACGGGAATATGGCTTGGGCAAAGGCAGGACAGATCTTTTCATCCTCTGGTGTCTGCCAGATGGGACATACCAGCGGTTTGTCATTGAATGCAAGATAGTATATGGATCCCGAGAAGCCACCATCAGCAAAGGTCTTGATCAGGTGATGAGGTATGCTGACCGGTGCGGAGCAGAAGAGGTGTACCTGCTCATATTTGACCGGGATACAAAGAAGAGCTGGGATGAGAAGATTTTTAATCAAATAATAGAGCATCAGGGGAGGAAGGTTACGATATTTGGGATGTGACCGGGGGCATAACTATCTCTCTCTAAAAAAATGCTATCAGACTATTCATCCACCGGTTTTTAGGTCAACTCCTTATGGCCTTTACGAAATAGAGTTACTTTGGTCCCCATATCTGACACTTCCCGGCAATTACGACCCAGGCGGTTGTTTCACCGGAGCTGAGAAACAATAATGAGACAACTCGTCGATAAGCCGTATTGCAACCTGGTATCCAAGTTCAGGTTCAAGGGATTCCAGCCATATATAAAATCCTACCTTCGGTGGGGTTTTCCGTTCATACTTGAATGTCCCCTGACCATCAAAGACCATTTTGTAATACTCCTTCTTCTGCCTTGGCTTTAAGTATATCAGAGGGCTATAATCAGGAATATCGGCCGCAAGAATGATCTTAGAAAATTGGGCCTGCAGATCATCTGCAGTATACTCCTTATCCCGGTATACAAATCTGTACCGCTCACACAATCGTTTGGCAGTTGAGGGAAAAAGTCTTCCAAACAGGATCTTCTTTACCAGTGTATGTGTCCGGTATGGTGAGGGAAGATCAATGATTCCTTCTCCGCCCAGATGGGTAAATACCCATTCCCGCTCCAAATCATGAAATTGTTTATAGGGAAAAGGTGCGGCGGTATTCAAATCGGTGGATAAACAGGTCTTACCAACCGGCAGGAAAGGTTTTTGTGACTGTTTATTCCATGTTCCGGCGATATGTTTTCTGAAATTATCACATGAACGGGTGCAGAGTGAGATATGCTCCTCTGATCCAAGGACTTTTCGCCCCCCCTTGTAATTTGTCAGGGGAAATGAGGTTACGAGGATGAAGGTTACCGCTTTCTGGTTAAACAGATACCTGATCACCTGTTTCTTATAATATATCTCCTGGAGGAAATCCTTCAGGTCAGAGGGAGATGTGACTACCTCAACAAAAATGACCGATCCATCCGGCTTTGTCATCAGCAGATCAAACTCTGCAAGATCCTGACCATTTCCCCTGATGGTGATATCGCCATTCCGTGAATAAAAAAAGCCATTCTGACCAAGAGCAGGGTAGGGATTTCTTCCCTTCACGTCTGCTCCTTTGAGGACGACGGTCTTGATGGCATCGGTCTTGTCTGCGATGTCAAGAAAGAGCTCATAGGCGATCATCTCAAACCACCGCCCCTCTGCTGATCGCATATAGGATATCTCGTTAGAAAAGAGATTTTTCTTCTCAAGTCGCGAGAGATGCCGGAGTGCCCGTTGAGCATGTTCTCTTCGCGGCTGACATAATTTATGATGAGATTCTATCCATTGCGCGAGATCATCCATTATTCTCTGACACTATCCTCCATATTCTGTTTGGTATGGTATTTTACTAAAAATCATCCTGATTATTTTTCTCCAGGAGGGGAGACAGACAATTCCTTTAAAACTACATCATGATGACAGATATAAGTTATTCCCGCGCAGCACCTGATTTTTAATATCCTGTATCATGAGGACAGATATCCCTTTCTCATCGGTCTTATGCATAAGCAATCATGAAAAAACTGGACAATATTTATATTGTAAAACATCCTTCTAATAGTGCTACAGATCAGTGACTAACGGGGTTCGTAGCTCAGTTAGGCAGAGCGCCTGGCTTTTAACCAGGTGGTCGGGGGTTCAAATCCCCTCGAGCCCGCTCCACGACAGTTGTGGTCTTTTGTGCAGACTTTTTACCGAAACGCGTTTCCAGGGGGTATGGCGTGTCCGCCGAGCTGAACGTACTGAAACATGAGATGGTACCAGAACACAGTATCATGAGCGAAGAAGATGTAAAAAATCTTTATGCTCGATACCAGATCGGACCCGAACAATTGCCGAAGATTTATCATGATGATCCGGCAGTATTGTCAATAGGGGCCAGAATTAGTGACGTAATTAAAATCGTCCGAAAAAGTATGACTGCCGGCCGAGCAGAATCCTATCGTCTGGTAGTAAGACGACCCAAAAAATAAACTTCCGGGGCTGATCTGTTGATTGATTTAAGTATACTTTCTCAGGCTTACTTTTCCCGTGAACATGTTGCCCGTCACCAGCTGGACTCATACAATCATTTTCTTCTCAACAATCTCCAGAAGGTCGTTGATGAGCAGCGGGTAATTGAGACGGATATTGAAACACGGGGGAAAGGGAATGAACCGGTCTCTGTTGAACTTGGAGATCTGAAAATTTTAAAACCACTGGTCCGTGAAGCTGATGGTTCCCAGTCAGAACTCTATCCTGGTGAGGCACGGCTGCGAAACATCACCTATGCAGCACCGATTCAGCTTGATCTGACTCTTATTCAGGGAGGAGTCAGACATGAGCCGGTGACTGCAACCATCGGACAATTACCGATCATGGTGGGCTCAGTTGCCTGCAACCTGTATGGCATGACAGATGAGGAGCGGACTTCTCATGGAGAGGATCCCCTTGATCCGGGTGGCTATTTTATCGTGAACGGTACTGAGCGGGTGCTCATGACGCTTGAAGATCTTGCCTCAAATAAGATCATGACCGAATATACCGAGCGTTATAATGAGCGTATCTACGTTGCCAAGGTGTTCTCCCAGTTCCGCGGATACCGTGCCCTGGTCGTAGTAGAGCGGAACCGTAAAAACCTGCTTGAAGTAACCTTCCCGTCGGTTGCCGGTCATCTCAGGTTTGTTGATATGATGCGGGCTCTTGGTATGACCAGTGATGCTGATGTCGTCCGTGCGGTCTCAACCGATGAAGAGATCCTCACGTTCATGATGCAGAATCTTGAGGAGAGCGAATGTGAGACGGTTGAATGCGGTGTCATGTACGTCGGGAAGAAGCTGGCACCCAACCAGACCCGTGATTATCAGCGCAAACGTGCAGAGTTTGTTCTTGATAATTATCTTCTGCCACACCTCAATTACCTGATGCCCCGTACAGTGAACGAAGAGGATGAAGAGTGTATGAAAATTGTGCATTCTGTCCGGCTTGCAAAGGCTCATTTCCTTGGCCGAATGGCAGAGGCATGTTTTGATCTGGTTCTTGACCGGCGGCGTATTGATGATAAGGATCATTATGCAAACAAGAGGCTCAAACTGGCCGGTGACTTAATGGAAGACCTATTCCGTATCTCTCTGAACCGGCTGACCCGTGATGTCAAGTATCAGCTGGAACGTGCCAGCATGAGGCACCGCGACCTCTCGATCGCCACCGCGGTCCGTGCAGATGTGTTGACTGAGCGTCTCCTTCATCCGCTTGCAACCGGTAACTGGGTCGGAGGAAGAACAGGTGTGTCACAGCTGCTTGACCGCGTTGATCACATGAGTGTCCTTTCACACTTACGCAGAGTCATATCTCCGCTCTCCCGTTCCCAGCCGCACTTTGAGGCTCGTGATCTCCACCCGACCCAGTGGGGTCGTATCTGTCCAAGCGAAACTCCTGAAGGACCAAATTGTGGTCTGGTGAAAAACTTTGCCCAGATGGTGGAGATCAGTAAAGGCGTCCATTCAGATGAAGAGATTATTCGGATGCTCTATGGTATGGGTGTAGAGAGGATAGGAGTTGAGATTTGATGATTTCTACACGGTCAAGAGTATTCGTTGATGGAGCATTTATCGGTCTGGTAGATGATCCGAAAGCTCTAGTAACTCAAATTCGTGCCTTGAGAAGGCAGGGTGTCATCTCTACCGAGGTAAACTGCTCGTATAAGGAGTTTAACGGCGATATTATCATTCACACCGATCGCGGGCGGGCACGGCGACCTCTTATTGTGCTTGAAAATGGCGCCCCGACCATTCCTGAAGAGGAAATTCAAAAACTGAAAAATAAAGAGATAGAGTTTGTTGATCTTATCAAAAAGGGATATATTGAACTGATTGATGCAGAAGAGGAAGAAGACCTGAATATTGCAATCAAACCAGAGAATATTACTCCTGAACATACTCATCTTGAAGTAGATCCCTCTCTCATTCTCGGTATCGGGGCAGCTCATGTACCATTCCCTGAGCACAATGCATCTCCCCGTGTTACCATGGGAGCAGGAATGGTCAAGCAGGCACTGGGATTTGGTTGTGCAAATATGAAGCTCCGGCCTGATACCCGTGGTCATTTGCTCCACTATGTTCAAAAACCGCTGGTATATACGCAGACCTCTGATGTTATCGGTTCAGATGACCGGGCTGCAGGTCAGAACTTTGTTGTTGCCATCCTCTCCTATGAAGGCTATAACATTGAAGATGCCCTGATCTTCAACAAGGCATCGATCGACCGTGGTGTCGGACGTTCACACTTTTTCAGAACATATGAGGGAGAAGAACGCCGGTATCCTGGTGGTCAGATTGACCGTATTGAGGTCCCTGACGAAGACGTGACCGGAGCACATGGCTCTGATTATTATGCCAACCTTGACGATGATGGTATCATCAATCCAGAAACCATTGTCAAAGAGAAGGATGTCATTATCGGAAAGACTTCTCCGCCGCGTTTCCTTGAAGAACCAACGTCTGAGCTGATTACCGTAGAAAAGCGCCGTGATACCTCCGTGACCATGCGTTCCAACGAGCATGGTATTGTTGACACTGTTATTCTGACCGAAGGAGAGAACAACTCCAAACTGGTCAAGGTCAGAACCCGTGATCTCCGTATTCCGGAAGTTGGAGACAAATTCGCATCACGACACGGGCAGAAAGGAGTCGTAGGGCTTATCACTCCGAGTGTTGACATGCCGTTCACCGCGGGGGGTCTGACTCCTGACCTGGTCATTAATCCTCATGCAATTCCGTCACGAATGACTATTGGTCACATGCTTGAAATGCTTGGTGGGAAGGTCGGCTCTCTTGAAGGGCGTCGTATTGCTGGTACGGCTTTTTCCGGAGAACGTGAAGAGGATCTTCGTGCATCACTGAAAAAGTTCGGGTTCTCGCATACCGGTCGTGAAGCCATGTGGGACGGTATCACCGGAAGACGATTCCTTGCAGATATCTACGTCGGTGTCATCTATTACCAGAAACTCTATCATATGGTCTCATCCAAGATGCATGCCCGATCCAGAGGTCCGGTCCAGGTTCTGACCAGACAGCCGACTGAAGGTCGTGCCCGTGAAGGAGGTCTGCGTTTCGGAGAGATGGAGCGTGATGTTATGATCGGTCATGGAGCAGCCATGGCCCTGAAAGAACGTCTGCTTGAAGAGTCAGACAAGGTCACCGAGTATGTGTGTGCACGGTGTGGTATGGTTGCCATGCTGGACCGGAAACAGAATATTACCCGATGTCTCAATTGTGGCAGTGAGACTGATATCTACCCGGTTGAGATGTCGTATGCATTCAAATTACTCCTTGATGAGATGAAGAGTATGACCATTGCTCCCCGTCTCAACCTCGAGGATGTTGTATAAGGAGGAGAGAAGTAATGCCAAGTCCTAAACGGATCGGGAAGATCGAGTTTGGTCTCCTCTCCCCGAAAGAGATCCGACAGATGAGTGTCAGAAAGATCATCTGGGCGGATACGTACGACGATGACGGGTTCCCCTATCCCCAGGGTTTGATGGATCTGCATCTGGGTGTGATTGATCCTGGTCTCCGGTGCAAGACCTGCAGTCAGAAAGCAGGTGAGTGTCCCGGACACTTTGGTCACATCGAGCTGGCAAAGCCGGTCATCCACGTCGGGTATACACGGCTTATTCGAAAACTGCTTCGTGTTACCTGCAGAGAGTGTGGCCGTCTGCTTCTGTCTGATGAAGAGATCGAGAAGATCATCGGACCAGAAGAAGAGATGGGAAGTGACTCGGTCAGTGAGAAGGATGTGAAGAAGGAGCGTATCTGTCCGCACTGTGGTGAGCAGCAGCTGAAGATCAACTTTGAAAAGCCAACCACATTTGCCGAGATCACGACCGACGAACGGGGCAAAAAAGTAGAGAATAAACTTACCCCGGCAGATATCAGAGCACGTCTTGAAAAGATTCCTGATGACGACCTGCAGAAATTGGGAATTATAGGCAGCGTGGCACGTCCTGAATGGACTATTATGACCGTGCTTCCGGTTCCCCCGGTCACCATGCGGCCATCCATTATTCTTGAGAATGGTCAGCGTTCAGAGGACGACCTGACGCATAAACTGGTTGATATCATCAGGATTAACCAGCGGTTCAAGGAAAACCAGGATGCAGGAGCACCCCAGCTGATCATTGAAGATCTCTGGGAACTTCTCCAGTACCATGTGACAACTTATATCGACAACGAGGTCGCTGGATGTCCGCCAGCACGTCACCGGTCCGGCCGTCCGCTCAAGACCCTCTCCCAGCGTCTGAAAGGAAAAGACGGGCGTTTCAGAGGAAGTTTATCTGGTAAGCGTGTGAACTTCTCATCCCGTACCGTTATCTCTCCGGATCCAAACCTCTCGGTCAATGAAGTGGGTATCCCCCAGAAGATTGCGAATGAGATGACCATTCCGGTTCAGGTCACGGTTTTTAATATAGATGAACTCCGCCGGATTGTCAGGGTCGGACCTGATCGGCCAAACCTCAAATCCCCCTGTGGTGCAAACTATGTCATCAGGCCTGACAAGCGTCGTATCCGTCTGGTAAAAGGTACCGGGGCAGATGACGGGAACCTTGACTTTGTTGCCGATCAGATAGACGTTGGATGGATTGTCGAGCGTCATCTCCGTGATGGTGATATTGTGCTCTTTAACCGACAGCCGTCCCTCCACCGGATGTCAATTATGGCCCACTGGGTCCGGCTTATGGATGGCAAGACATTTCGTCTGAATCCGGCAGTCTGTCCCCCCTATAACGCGGATTTTGATGGGGATGAGATGAACCTGCACATCCCGCAGACCGAAGAGGCCAGGGTTGAAGCAGCCATGCTCGCAGCAGTGCAGGAGAATATCCTGTCGCCCCGTTTTGGCGGACCGATCATCGGGGGTATCCATGACCACATCTCCGGTATCTTCCTTCTGACCCACACACTCCGGTGGTTTACAAAGGAAGAGACCATCGATCTTCTCAAAAATAACAAGATTGATCGTCTCGGTGAACCAGGGAAAGTAGAGGATGGCGTGAAATATTGGTCCAACAAGCAGATATTCTCAAAGATCCTCCCGGCAGATCTGAACATGGTCTTCCGTGCATCCTCCTGTAAGGGCTGTGATGAATGCCAGCGGGTTGATTGTGAACGTGATGCATATGTTCAGATCATCGATGGTGAGTTAATATCCGGTGTTATCGATAAAAAAGCGGTTGGTGCATTCGATGGTGCAATTCTCCACCGTATCATCAGACAGTACGGATATGAACGAGCTGCACGCTTCATCGATGACATGACCCGTCTTTCGATTCGGGCAATTATGCATGACGGGTTTACCTTTGCTATCGATGACGAAGATCTCTCCAAGAGCGATTATGGCCAGATTCGTGAAGTTCTTGAACGTGCCGCTCAGGATGTGGAGCGTCGTATTCAGATCTTTGAAGATGGCCAGCTCGAACCCATGCCTGGCAGAACTCCGGAAGAGACCCTTGAGATGCAGATCATGCAGGTTCTTGGAAAAGCTCGTGATAATACGGGAGAGATTGCAGGCAGACACCTTGGTCTGTCGAATTCTGCCGTGGTCATGGCGGTCTCCGGTGCCAGAGGTTCGATGCTGAACCTGACCCAGATGGCCGGTTGTGTCGGTCAGCAGGCGGTTCGTGGTGAGCGTATCATGCGAGGGTACGAGGATCGGACCCTTCCCCATTTCAAGAAACATGACCGGGGAGCAATGGCTCATGGGTTTGTCATGAACAGTTACAAATCCGGTCTGAACCCGACTGAATTCTTCTTCCATGCAATTGGAGGTCGTGAGGGTCTGGTGGATACTGCGGTCCGTACATCCCAGTCTGGTTATCTCCAGCGGAGGATGATTAACGCTTTGCAGGACCTGAAAGTAGCCTATGATATGACCGTCAGAACCACCGGAGGCAGAATCATCCAGTTCGAATATGGTGAGGATTCTACCGATCCTATGAAGAGTTCATTTGGTGAACCGGTGGATGTCGAAGGAATTGTGAGTAATGTCCTCAAGGAGGAGATCTGATGGAAGAGTTGATGATCCCCTCAGAAGCTGCAGCAGCAGTTCTCCGGTACTTTGAAGAGCACAAAGTCAAGAAAAAATTCCCAGATGATGTTCCGGAACATATTCGTGAAGTGCTCATCGAGATGGTTGAGTACCGGATGAAGGAAGAGGATGAGGAGGCAGAAGATACCATCGATGACCAGATGTTTATTGCCAAGATGGAAGATCTCATCCATGCAGAGAAATTCTATGACTGGCTCGAAGAGAGTTTCTCTCCTCTCGTGGTATCATCAGATGATGATGAGTCGATAATCCTCCCTCAGACCATCATTACTCCCACAGCCCGTCCGCGACTTACTACACTGGATAAAAAATCAATGGAAGTCAGGGAGCACTTTTCTGACTACCAGATGACTATTGAGAAGATTAACTCCATCCCCGAGCGGATTGAGAAGATCCTTAAGGATAGAATAAAGGATATCAAACGCCAGGAAAACCCGAACTTCAGGCTTACTCAGAAACAATACACGGTATTTCTGACCGATCTTCTCAAAAAGGGCGATTTTGAAGACTGGGTCATGCAGACCTTTCCGCTTCCAGCTGACATGGAGCAGGAAGTCTTCACGGTCAGGAAGGCTGTTCCTGAAGAAGAGATTAAGATTCCTGACTGGGTCGATGCAGCGGCATTTGAGGGCCTGAACCGGTTTGAGCAGGATAAATTCCGCGCTTTACTCCGGGATCACCTCTCTTCCCTGAATGAACTTGTCGAACACCCACAAGTTACCCAGCGGATGTCCAAACGGTTCTTTGAGCTGATAGCCATAGGTCTTCCGCACCGGACCAATACCACTCTTGCCAAGATTATCATCGGACGTGAGATTGAGGGTCTGACTGATCCCTCCCGGATTGTAACAGACGAGCAGTATGCCAAGATTCTCGCCCAGATGGTCAAGGAATATAAGCACACCAGGATAGAACCATGTGAAGCGGTCGGAGTTGTTGCAGCCCAGTCTATCGGTGAGCCGGGTACGCAGATGACGATGCGTACTTTCCACTACGCGGGTGTGGCTGAAATTAACGTTACCTTAGGTCTTCCCCGTCTGATTGAGATCATGGATGCCAGGAAGGAACCATCCACCCCGACCATGACCATCTATCTCCGTGAGGGGTACTCAACTGACCGTGATAAAGCGCGGCAGGTATCCTGGCAGATTGAGGCAGCTCCGCTTCAGGAGTTTGGAGATATAACCACTGACATGGCAAATATGCAGATCGTGGTTCATGTCAACAAAGCGGTCTGTGAGAAACGGAAGATATCAGTCAGGGAGATCCTTGAAACCGCTCCAAAGAAGATCAAAGAACGAAGACATTATCGTGATTTTGAGTTTGAGACGAATGAGTCTGAAGGGCTGCTCATCTTCATCCCCAAGGATCGGGGCAGTTATCAGAACCTATTCCAGCTCAAAGAACATGTCCGGAATGTTATCGTTCAGGGTATTGATGACATTGAACGTGTAGTCGTCAGAAAGGAGTCCGGAGAATACATTCTCTACACCGAAGGCTCCAACCTGAAAGATGTGTTTGCCATCCGGGGTGTTGATACAACCAGGACCAGGACGAACAACATCAACGAGATTTCACAAGTTCTTGGTGTCGAAGCTGCCAGAAATGCCATCATCAACGAAGCACTTGCGACTCTCTCCGAACAGGGTATCATGGTCGATGTGCGCCACATCATGCTCGTTGCAGATATGATGTGCATGGAAGGTGAAGTAAAGCAGATCGGACGTCACGGTATTGCCGGAGAAAAGGAATCTGTTCTTTCCCGTGCAGCATTCGAAGTGACCGTGAACCATCTCCTGGATGCGGCAGTGGCCCATGAAGCTGACATCCTCTGTGGTGTGACTGAGAATGTCATTGTTGGTCAGCCAATTCAGCTTGGAACAGGGGATGTTAAATTAGTAGTAAAGCAGAAAGTATAGGGGTATCTGATATGGATTTCAATACATCTCTGAGACGTGCAATTAAGACTGGGAAGGTTATCCTCGGTCAGAACGAGACAAAGGACAGCATTGAGAAGGGATCTGCAAAGCTTGTCGTCGTTGCGGCAAACTGCCCTGCAGAATTTTCCGGTTATCTCTCCGGTAAGGATGGAGTAAAGACGTATACCTATGAAGGGTCAGGCGTCCAGCTTGGTCGTGCTTGTGGTAAACCCTTTATTGTGAGCGCACTAGCAATCGAAGAGTCCGGTGACTCTGACATTCTTACCCTTTCCCGGTAACGAGGCTGCATGGGAGTAGTCCTGAATGAAGAAACAATCGCACTTATCGCCCAGTTTGAAAAAATCACAGGGGCAGGAAGTCGCGATGTTATTGATGATGGTGACGATGACCGTCTCATTTTCATTGTAAATCCCGGCGATATGGGACACGCGATTGGGAAAAAAGGCGTCAATATTAAAAAAGCATCAGAATCTTTCGGGAAAAGGATAGAGGCTGTGGAGTATTCTGACGATCCGGCACAGTTCATCAGGAACTGCTTCCATCCGGCCCAGGTGAAAGAGGTACAGTTTTCAGATTATCATGGCGACCAGATCGCCCATGTTGTCATCCGGGATGAAGATCGTGGCCGTGCAATCGGGAAGGCAGGAAAAAACCTGAACCGGACCAAGATGCTGGCATTAAGAGAACACGATATTCAAAATATCATTATTGAATAACCGGACAGCATCTTACTTTTTTCATTCATAATCTTGAAATAGGTGGCAGTAGGATTCACTCATATGGCTCTTCATATGAGAACATGGAGATGGGTCCTGATCGGTGCAACACTGGTCCTGATTTTAGCCGGATTTTCATCAGTTGCATGTGATGCCGGAGATTTTCCAGTCCCCGTCACAACGGTTCAGCCTCCTGCAAATCTGACGGTATCAGTTCAACTGAATCAGGAAGGGAAGTATACAACCGCTATTTTCAGAGGCGGGCATGGACAGAGATTACTTAAGGAAATACAGGTCGAGGTAATTCACCCGGACGGGTCCAAAGACTCAGGAGTAATCGGAAATGTTGTCGGTGATTCTGTTGTCCTCAAAGGGTCAGGGTGTGGTGACCAGGTCATTGCTACAGCCAATTTTAAAAATGGAATGAGCTATGTCATTCTCAATGAGAAGATGCAGTATATCCGCGGTATCTGTCCTGCAGATTATTCTCCGTCTGTGGATCCCTGTGAAGAAATAGCCCGTTCACCCTCATTAAAACCTGATCCTGTCCAGGAAATTCCTGTGAACAAATCTGTAGTCATCCAGGTAAATGTCGATATCAGCAGAATTGAGGTTCAGTTCAGGGGTGGATTTGGTCAGAACATGATTAAAACTTTACAGGTTCACCGGATCGGTCCGGACGGGTCAAAAGAGACACAGAGCCTTGGAAACAACATCGGAGATGAGGTTGTCTTTACCGCAACGAATAATTGTATGGACAGAATCGCTGCCGATGTGTCATTCATTGACGGCACTATGTATCATTTCTATGATCAGGTCATCCGTATCAGCAGATACATGGCTCTTTAATTTTTTAAAAACGAGCGGACCTGGAGGGATTCGAACCCCCGACATTCGGGTTAGAAGCCCGACGCTATATCCTGGCTAAGCCACAGGCCCAAAGATGTGCCTTATTTTATTTCCACCAGTACCAGATAATAGTAGCGTATGAATAGAGGGGAGAGTGGGTTTTTCACCCTGCATGGTACGCAACCGGCCTGACCACATCAACAATTCTTGGTTCGGTAATTGAACATCTGGTAACATTTGCACGAATGGTGGTTTTCGAGAGGAATTTGAGCTTCACCCGTGCAGCGAGTTTTTCGCGCTCCATGATATGATATCCTGACCCTGATTCAACGGTATGTTTCATGGTAATTGCAACGGAGATGACTTCAGCGATAATTCCTGTATCACCGACAGTAACATCTTCGCAATCAACAGTTGTCAGAAAAATGAGTGAACCTGGTGTCACCTGCGTCAGTGAGATAACATTATGTGCACTGGTAAGTTCAATAGTCCGTGGAATACCTTTTTTCAGTTCTTCGATAACCTGGGGAAAAATCCCGGTAAGTGCAATACATTCCATGGATATCACCCATACATCGGCAGTTGCGGTTCTTTCCTGACTGGTTGCTCTTCAGCGGTCTGGACATCTTCTGCCAGTCTGTGCATCTGCGCTTCAATTTCTTCAGCTTGTTCAATAAGGCCTGACGTTTCAATCTGCAGATTATACAGAATATTCAGTACATCCACCGTTTTTGCAGCAGCCCTGGGATCTGGTGCATTGATCGTCTCTCCCAAAAGGCCAATACCCGGTATCCCTCGTATCTTACACTCGGTGAGTATACTGCTGGCAATACCGGAAATACTACCAATAGGGAGCCTGATTGCAGAGTCACCAAGTCTGTCCAGAAGGGGTTTTTCTGTAGCAACTGAGAAAACCCGCTTTTCCGGCTCATTTGTAATAATACCAGCCAACGTTACGACTTCTGATACATTATAAGGAGCGAGCCAGTCAAGAATGGCATTTGAGACTTCGTAACATATTTGGGGATGAATAGGAATGTCGGCAAGAATAGCAACAAACTTACCCTTTTCATAAATTCTCACCGGAACAGCAATGACACCCTCTGACATCATTGCCATTGGCGGGAAATATTTACTGGTCATTGTCCCGATGGAATCAAACCCGAGTTTTTCAACTAAATAAGAGAGCGCAATACTTCCTACAAGACCACTTCCCGGAAATCCGATCAAAATTGCGGACCCTTCGGAAGTGAGGGGCCGGGCCTGAACGAGAACGTCAGGTATCTGGCTGGGGGTCATATATCAAAATAGGAGAAAGAAGAAGATAGGTCTGTCGCAGCAGGATGAGGCACATATCAAACGGTACTTAACCCTGCAGGACGTACTTTTCTTACTACTGATGATAATGCCGGAATACAGGTGGTATCTAAAAACGGTAAAAACACCGATTTTAATCTATCTGCTTCTCATAATGATCCTTTGTTTGTCCGGTTGTGTCCGGCCTGAAGCCGGATTTACCGTTCGTCCGGAATCATTCAGGCAACCACCTGATGTGTATGCAAATGAAAGTACATCAGATGTAATTCTGTCAGTTGGAGATACCATGATGGTTTCATACCCCTGGACACCGGAGGATGGCAGGTACTGGCGTGTCTCAGTAACTGAGGGATTATTTGTCACTGGCGACCGGTACACTCCCTTTCCACCCGGTATTCCAGTTGAAGTCTCCGGAACCCGGGAATGGATGGTGTGTGCAACCTCACCCGGTATTCAGACTTTTGTCGGATATCTGCGACCGAGAAATTTGTCATGGAATCTGGAAACTATCCAGCATAAAATTACCGTAACGGTTCTGTAAGAAAATATGATCTTATGAAAAGAATGAGAATTGGAGTCGCTGGAAAATTATTGCTGATAATGGTTCTGCTCACCAGTCTCATCTTCATCATTATCGGCGGTATATCATGGATTGTGATGGGGAATCTGGGAGCCTATGCAACACAGTCCAGTCTTGCTCTTGGGGAACAAGCCATAGGTGAGAGCACAACCGCTCTGGAAGAGGATGCAGAGATCTATCTTCTCCGGCTTGTAAAAGACCAGGCAGAGATCACCGATATGGTCTTTGAACGGATCATTTCCGAGATGAATGTCCTCAATGACTATGGAAAAGTGATGATCAAAGAAAATAATGTGACTCCTGTTACGTGGTATACCCGTGATATAAAGCCCGCAAAACCAGGTGAGACGGGTATCATCCATCTTTCTCCCGGAGTGACAGCAGAACACGTTCTGGATGAAATCATGGCACTGAGTTCATTCCAGCCTGTTTTCAATACCCTTTTCCATGCAGATAACCGGCTCACTGCATTGTATGTTACCTCTTCTTCAGGGATCACCTTCATCTTCCCCTGGACTCCACGAGTTGATCCTACCTTTGAACCACGATCCAGAAGCTGGTTTTTGGAAGCGGTGAATAGTTCGCAATTCGTATGGTCTGATCCGTATGTTGATGTCTTAGGAAATGGTCTTACCATCACCTGTTCGAAGGCAGTTCACAGTCCTGATAAAACCCGGACATGGGTCATTGGTTCTGATATTACTATTGAAACGATTAACTACCGGATTATCACCACCCAGCTTGGTGAAGACGGATATGCATTTCTGATAAATCAGCGGGGGGATATTCTCTCCAGACCTGGTCTGAGCGCTGGAGAGACCAGGTGGGATAAGTCATACGAGACAGAGAATCTTCTTCAGAGTACGAATGAAGATCTCAGAAAGGTTGCAGAAGAGATGACCAGGGGTCTTTCCGGTGTCAGTCGGTGCAGATTTGCAGAAGGTGACAAGTATATCGCCTATGCACCGGTAAAAAGTGTCGGATGGAGCATTGGCCTTGTCGTACCGGTAGAACAGGTAATCGGACCTGCTCATATCACCGGTTCAGTCATCCGCCTGGCAAGTGAAGAAACCCATTCACACATCACCGAACAGATGTCCTTTTTGCAAAAAATCCTTATTACAAGTTTCTTTCTCCTTTTCATCGGAGTGACGGGTATTGCAATATTCTTCTCTAAAATCATTACCGGTCCTGTTATGATACTAAGTGAAGGGGCCAGACGAATCGGGAATGGGGATCTGCAGACTCCGGTTGAGATACATACTGGTGATGAGTTTGAGGAGCTGGCCGGCGCCTTTAACCGGATGACAAATGACCTTCGCAATTATATTGTAGAACTTCGGAGAACCACCGCAGAGAAGGAGCGATTTACGCGTGAACTTGAGATTGCCCAGGGAATTCAGCAGAGTTTCCTTCCAGACAACGTTCCTGATATTCCTGGTATGGAACTTGCGGTATTTTCAAGCCCGGCTCTTGAAGTTGGAGGAGATTTTTATGACTTTATCCCGGTTGGTGATGATCAGTGGGGGCTGGTTATTGCCGATGTGAGTGGGAAAGGTGTTCCAGCAGCACTGTTCATGGCACTCTCCCGAACCCTAATCCGGGTAAGTGCTACCTGGAAAAGCTCTCCTGCAAGTGCAATCACTGAGGCAAACACGCTTATCTGTCGTGACTCCAAGGCCAGTATGTTTGTAACGCTCTTTTACCTGGTTATCGACTCAAAGAAACGGCAGATCACCTATGTTAATGCCGGCCATAATCCTCCCCTGATGTTGACCGGAGGAGACCAGAGTGATATAACCCTTTTAAAGGCTGAAGGGATCGCCCTTGGAATCATCGATGATATTGACCTTGCTTCGGTAACGGTGGATTTGAAGAAGGGAGATATGGTTGCGCTTTATACTGATGGTATTACCGAAGCGATGAACAAGGATGGAGAGGAGTATGGAATAGAACGGTTTACTGAGGTTTTAATGCAGAACCGTGACCTTGATCTTTCCGCACTCATTAATGCAATAAAGACATCCATCAAAGAGTTTACAAAAGATGCTCCCCAGTCAGATGACATCACTCTTATCCTCTTCAGGGCAGTCTGATCCTTTATTTTTCCATCGGAAATTGCAGGATGATCTCTTCATCACCAGGCTTTGGTAATTTCACAATTTTCCCCCCGGCATACCTGACGGTTCGGAGAAGGGCCCGTGAAAGAGGAAGCTCGGGTTTCCAGTCTACACCGACTGGCGTGATTGCGATATGAACGAAATCTTTTTTTGGAAAAATCTCAACATTGACACTATCTGCACCATACAATCGGTAATAATCGGACAATGCACTATAGATATCTGATAACCGGTCGACATCGGCATATATGAATTGAACAGTATCCGGAGTTTTGATAGAGAACCTGATCTCTTTGCAGTTTTGGTACTCTGCAAGTCTGCTCAGCAATATATTTCGAAAACTGGTGACATCATCGATAGAATGCAACAGGTCATCATCACTGAATGCACAAGAGTTCTGTTTCAATATAAGATCATTCAGGACGTGTACCGGATCACATTTTTTGAGTCTCGCAGTCGGAATCACTCCCTGCATGGCAGATAAAAGATCTGAGAATAGTCTGGTAGTCCGACGAACCAGGGAGGGATCGATGAGGTGCTCAAGAGTATGTCCTGTAAGATATGACCTGATCTTTTGAAGTGTCTGCAAAGATTTCAGGATAACCTGTAGCTCGGAGAGTTTTTTCTCTTGAAAATCTTTGTAATAGGTTGTAAATCCATCAAGGGTTTTTTCAATATCATCGACAGGTATGAGACGTTCCAGGTCTTCTGCGGTTTCAAATTCTTCAAGTTCTTCAAGATGGTACCGAAGGAGCATGATTCTTCCGGCAACAATAGGAAAGAGTCGGTATGCCTCATCCATAAGGTCCATAGCATGTCTCATGGAAAGATTTACCCGCCCTTTGTCAAAAAGGGCAACATCTGGTAAGGTTTCATGAGATTGCTTAAGATTGTGAAGTATTTTTCGAAACTCCGACACGCTGAATGCATTACCATGTCCCGGACAGATCACTGAAATTTCATAATTCTCAAGTATCCATTCCATCCTTTGGAGCGTTTTAGAAAATTCAATGGTGTCCCACCCCAGAATCCCTGCAACTCCGGGATTGAGTGCAAAGGGGATATCCCCGACATGCAAAAGATTTCCAATACGGATGGCCATACTGTCATATGAATGCCCCGGTACTGCCCAGAAAAACAGTGATTGCCCGTCAGGAAAGCGAAGCTCTTCAGAAAGCAGGAGGATTTCGTCCGAAATGTGTATGTTATTGGGAATAAGCTGAAATCCCGGTAAAATTTCCGAAATTTCCAGATCCTGGTTTTTATTATGGAAAAGCGGGAGTTCTATCTGAAGGGGCGGTATTGGTAAATCCACCAGATAGGCCTGGGTATATCGCTGGTCTCCTGTTCTGATAATATCTGCACCAGATGCATGACAGACAAATACCGGCTTTCCAAATTTTTCAAATCGCCGGTCTACCAATCCCTCGTAGATGTGATCGTAGTGCGCATGCCCGAAAATGATGATGAGTGGTTTTTCTCTGTCATATGAACATGTTACTAGAGCATCACATGCAGTGTCCATAACTTCCTGCGACGCACCCGTATCTAAAAAGACAATATTATCCCCTATAGTGAGTAGATACACATTCGAGCTGGTCACGTCAGGTTTTCGAATACAGGGAAAGATTCTGGCATGAGCCGTACCAGGAACATCCTGCCATCGTTCATTCTGCAGAATAGCCTGTTTCGTTTTCACGCATTGATCTCGCTTTCACAAATCATAAATTCCTAGCAGAGAACTGATTATACTAGGACTTGTGTCATTATACATGGAGAAGATAGGATAATGGAAGATCATCTTTCAATACAGGAACGTGAAATCTCCGGAATTACTATTCTGGATATATCCGGAAGAATAGATGCTGCAACTTCATCACACATTGAAGGAGAGCTGGGAAAGAAGATTGATACCGGGGTTACGACTCTTATCCTTAACATGAAGGATTTGAGTTATATCAGCAGTTCTGGGCTTCGGGTAATACTCGCAGCATTGAAGCGGGTCAAGGCCGAAGAAGGGACCATCGCACTCGCTACTCTACAGCCTGGTCCCGGAGAAGTTTTTAAAATGACAGGATTTGACCGGCTCTTTCCGATAAGTCCATCGGTTGAACAGGCAGTTGAAAAACTCAAATCGTAATTTTATGTCTCGTTCGAATATGAATGGCAGTATATCAGATTAACCTTGAAGATGCGATCACTGCAGTAACACAACTTGCAGAATTCCTCTCTGACATAATTGAAAAGGAGAGCATTTCTTTTGAAGTTGAAAATGCAATGCAACTTTCTGCAGAAGAAGCAGTTGTGAACATCATCACCCACGGGTATAATGGGAAACCTGGAATGATCGAAGTGACATGTGAAATTGCAGATGGTTTTGTTACACTCACGATCTGCGATGAGGCACCGCATTTTAATCCGTTAACTATTCCGCCTGCAGATGTTGATGCAGGAATTGATGAGCGGCGGATTGGCGGTCTTGGGGTTCACCTGATCCGCTCACTCATGGATAAAGTCAGATACAAGCAGACTGATTCCGGTAATTGTCTTATCATGCAAAAGGCATTATCATCCTCTCTTTCCTGACAGCAGAAACCATCTGAAGAATGGTGGCATAGTTGTTTGGGTACACATGACCCAATCCTATGTTCATGGATATTCTGAACGTGAAGCTGAACGACTGTTTGATCAGGCTGAAACGCTGACCTGCCTGATTCACCATGACTCAATTTTTCCTCCGGGCAGTAGGATACTTGAAGCCGGATGCGGGACCGGGGCACAGACCTGTATTCTTGCGGGTAAAAACCCCCGTTGTGAGTTCGTTTCTGTTGATATTTCTCACACATCACTTGCAATTGCAGAAAAGCGGGTGAGTGCTGCAGGTCTTTCGAACGTTACCCTGCAGCATGCAGATATTCTAGGAGATGAACTCCCATTTGGGATGTTTGACCACGCGGTTTTTTGCTTTGTTCTTGAACATATTCGAAAACCTGAAGAAGCAATCCGCCGTGTCATGAAGATGGTAAAACCAGGTGGCACGGTTACTGCTATTGAAGGGGATCATGGATCGGTTTGTTTTCATCCGGAGAGTGAAAAGGCTCTCATGGCCATCCGGTGTCAGGTCCTTCTTCAGGAACGAGCCGGGGGTGATGCCTGTATTGGAAGAAAACTCTATCCGCTGCTGGTTTCATCAGGGCTCACCGATGTCATGGTTTCACCACGGCTGGTCTATGCTGATGGGGGGAGACCTGACTTAGCCACGGGATTTACTGAGAAGACCTTCATAGCCATGATCCAGGGGATCAGAGATCCAGCAATTGCGGCAGGTCTGATGTCAGCAAAAGACTTTGATGAAGGGATATCGGATCTGATTCGATCTGCCCAAAAAGACGGGACATTTAGTTATACATTCTATAAAGGACGTGGAATTAATCCCTGAAAATTGATTATTAAAAAAAAAAGAGGGCGCGCAACAGCATTCTCCACAAATGCTTTAAGTAAAATTGTTTTCCTGAAAACAATGATCCAAAATCACTGGATAAACGAAAACCATACCATTAGCTTATTACCTTATTGAGTTGACCTAAAGAGACATGGATCGGATTGTAACGTTCCTTCTCTTACTGGTTTCAGCACTCCTGCTGGTACCGGGGTGTATTGCAGAAGAACAGGTAGCACCTGAAGCAACTGAAGTTGTTCCAGAAGTCCCGGTTGTGGAAGAAGCAACCGAAGAAGTCGTTGAAGAAGTTGCAGGCGAAGTTCAGGCTGAGGAAGTAACTGAAGTCGTCGCTGAAGAACTTCCGGTGTACAATGTCACCGCTGATGTAAACAGCACTGAAATCAACATGACTGTTGGTCAGATTGCAATGATCGAACTTCCGGTAACTACTGACTTTGAGTGGAATGTAACTGCATCAGAGGGTCTTACTATTATCAAGGACATCCATGTCGATGCAGTTGACGAAACTGTCGGCGCTTTCCACCAGTGGTTTGTTGAAGCTGTTGCAGCTGGAGAACAGTCTTTCTCTGGTGTAGAAAAGAAGGCAGATTCAGAAGAGACTGGCAGCGAATACACTCTTAAAATCCTCGTAGAGTAAATTTCATCTATTGTCGGATAACCCCGACACTTCTTTTTGTTCCAGATTACGTTTTTATTGTATTGTTCTGCAATTCGTGCATACGATCACCTTATTGGGTTGGTATGATAACATGATTGATCATGGATCGGATTGTAACGTTCCTTCTCGTACTGGTTCTAGCGCTCCTACTAGTACCGGGGTGTATTGCTGAAGAACTGGCTGCACCTCTTGCATCTGATGTTGCTGGAGAAGTCCCGGTTGCAGAAGTAACAACTGAAAAAGTTGTTGAAGATACCACCGAAGAGACTACCGAAGAAGTCTTCGCATACAATATCTCTGCTGACGTAAATACGACTGAACTGAATATGACCCTGAACCAGGTAGCAATGATTCAGCTTTCTGAAAATCCTACTACCGGCTTTTCATGGAATGTAACTCTTTCTGATGGCCTTACCCTTCTGAATGACAGATATGTTCAGGATCCCACACCAGAGGGGATGGTTGGTGTTGGTGGTATCCATGAGTGGTACGTTGAAGCTGTTGCTGCAGGTAACCAGACTTTTGATGGTATCTATAAACAGCCATGGGAAGAAACGGTGGGCAATGAAACGACCTATTCCCTGGCGATTCTCGTAGAGTAATGATAGGTGAATATCAGATGAGTTCCATCTCTTTTTTTGTGAGTTGACTATTAGGCAGGGGTTTGCAATTCGAACACAAAGAACTGTGTATGAAGCCCAAAAAAGAAGAGATTCAGGATTCTGATATGACTGGAGTTCCCTTTTCTATCGCTCTGATATGGAGTTCAACCAGTTCCTGCATCCGGGGAACATGAAACTGATCTGCAATATCCTGAATTGCCTCCAGCAGATGCACTGATTCCTCGAGGTAACTCAGGATATCGGCAGGATAGATCTCAATCCCAAACTCATCTCGAAGGTACTGACTGATCTGAATATGATCAAGTCCTGATTCCCGAAGCTCAATTATTTCCTTGACAAATTTTCGTTCAGGACAACCACAAAACGGGTTTTCCTGGCATTTGCAGGAGAGAAAACTCTTGATAAACGCCACTATCTGTTCTCGTGTTGACCGATCAAATGAGTCATATGGCACGGAGAGAAGCGCCTCAAGAGTTGCACCATGAAAGGCTCCTTCTGGGAGTCGAAACCCAATTAATTTTCCGATCTGACGGCTATAGCGAAGTCGTGCACGGGATGCTATCATATATGCTCCAAGGTAATGAAAGAGAATCAGGATCCTATGTAATGATCCTTATGAATCGTGTATGATCGTTTGTTGTTTATTGATATATCATCTGTTACAGGTATATAATTTCAGAATGTTCTGTGCATAATCGTCTGAAAGGAAAAAAATTTATGATTTTTCAGATGTCAGAGTCTCCGGATGAGATAGTAATCTGATTACATCTCCCATCGCTCTATATTTCTTGTCTCCGGGTCAAATACAATTCCGACCTCGTAAATTGGTCTTGAATCTGATCGATACTTCTCTGCATATCCCCGCTTTCTGATCTGCTCAAGTGGACTTTCATCCCCACTCTTATCGATCCCAATGACTTTGAACTCAAATATCCAGATTCCTGATCTCGTCTTCACGGTGAGATCAACCCGCCCTTTGTTCGATGTATCTTCCGGAATAACTTCGTATCCAAGACTTGCAAAATAGGTGTATACCACACTGGCATAATACCCCTCATATCTGGCGATCGGGTTGTTTCTGTACCAGTCATGTGGAATGGATGCAAAGAACGAATGAAAACAAGAATGTAACCGATCACTATCCTCTTGTTCCAGTGCATCATACAACTGGTCACGAATGCCGAAGGAATCACGTCCGATTAATGCCTCTGAAAAGAGATAGTTCAGTGATGACCTGACTTCGGTGTTTGGATAACCAAGGACACAGCGAAATCCCCGGATTGGATCGGAGGTCCACGATTTTATTGTTAGATAACCTGCCTGAAAGAGGAGTGTTTCAGTTCTGATGTATTCAGGATCAAAGGATCCCAGGAGGTCATCACCGGCGATAAGGCCTTCGTATTCTGCTGGAAGGCGGGGGTGTTTCTTCCAGAGGGCTATGAGAAATGAAGGGGTGCCTGTCTCAAACCAGTATGGTCGAATTATCCCCTTTGAGAAGAGGAGAAGAATATCAAACGGGTTGTAAACAGATTCGCCGGTCCATGAATACCCATCATACCATTCACGAATCTCATCAACATCAAATTTCTTGAGATATTCAGAAAAGACTGTTTCAAGATCATGCTGAGTGTAGCCGCAAATAGCTGAATATGGCCTATCAAGGGTGATGTCATTCAGATTATTCAATCCTGAGAATATTCCTGTTTTAGCAAATTTCGAAACACCAGTAAGAAGAACAAACTTAAGATGGATATCAAGTGGTTTTATTGCTCCATAGAAATTTTTCAGACAATCCCGCATCTCCTTCACGAGGCTGATATCCCCGATATTATCAAGAATCGGTCTGTCATACTCATCGATGAGGATGACTACCTGTTTCCCGGTTTTTTTTGCAATTTTTGGAATGAGTGAGAGGAGCCGGACACCGGGATCCCCGCTGCTTTTATCGATCTCATAATATTCCTCCCATTCATCAAGGGTAGTAGTTAATCTGGTAATGAGATCGGAGATCTCTTTGAGTGTCCCTCCTGCAAAATCAACCCGAAGAACCGGGTACGTTGTTTCAAAGTCCCAACCCGCATCTGGAGAATCGAGGTATAACCCGGAGAAGAGTTCTTTCCGTCCGGAAAAAGCACAATCAAGGGTGTCAATGAAGAGACTCTTTCCAAATCTTCGGGGACGTGAAAGAAAGTAATATTTCCCTTTCGCGACCAGTTCGGAGATGAACTTGGTTTTATCGACATATGCATATCCTCCGGTTCTCATCTCTGAAAATGCCTGAATGCCGATTGGAAGTTTTGGAAGAGACATATTGCTGAGAAGAGTAGGGCTTGGAGAACTGATGATTCTTACGGATGTTAGGGTAAAAAACTCAGGTTCCTTCGTATCCGTCTTCAGATATAGGCCCTTGGTTATCACCAATTTTTGTGTGTGTTATTCAAACAGAAGGAAGGATCAATCAATGAGGGGGTTGGTATGTATCAATTAATTACTGAGAAGTATGGAATTTGAGGATGCTGTGTTTTTCAGACTCTGACAATTCTGACATCACATTTTTCTGCGGTTTGTACCTGCCGCTCATCACTGGTGATCAAGAGTTCACCTCTGGCGATTGCTTGTGATACAAAAAGCAGATCGTAGAATGAATGTTCGAATTCTATCGCAAGGTGGAGTGCCTCCGGATCATATTGCTCATTCGGTTCGATAGTTATTCAACAGCCTCTGGAAAAAATATATTTACGAAACCTCACCTGCTTCCTCGTCAAAGTTCTTGAGCGTTCCCATGGCCTCATTCATAGTCTCAATCTGAATAAGCCATTCATCAAAGACGCCCATATCCTCTGAGTCCTTAATATATCTGCCACAGCAGGATTTGCCATTAATGACGTTCGCACCGATCTCCGCAGCTATCGCGAGTAGTTCTTCGGTATTCTCCTCATCAATACTACGTCCTTTCTTGACAAGAGCCTTGATATCTTCGTCATAGCCACCTTCCAGGTATTTTTTGGCAGAGGCAAACAGGACAAGTAACTGGAAGTGCATGGGGGCTATGAGTTCAATCATATCCTCCCCTACCTCCTGTTCCATGATGATCTCCTCTACCTCGATGAGTTTATTCATCGATTCCTCCTTCGAAAACCTGTTGTTCTGGTAGAGCTTGATGATCTTCAAGACTTCAATACAGATATCCTGATTAAAACCATTCAACAACTGGTATCCTTCAGGCATATCATCATCATCGCCACCCTCAAAATCAGCCTCACGCAGGGAGTTTATCCAGTTATCCCATCGCTCCTGGCTGTAAAAGATATAGAAGAGCTTCATTGGAGCTTCTTCCTGCGCTGATGCCGATTCTTTCTTTTTGCGTGGAGCCATTACATACACCTGTGATTGACCGGGCATAAGAGTTTGTCGGCTGCATGGCATGAGCCGGTATACTACCCAGCCTTTCAACAGCCATTTCAAGACAGAAAATAAAGTACTGACGAGATGGAGCAGGATACCCGCAAGGTCGTGATGGTCCGGTTCGGAGAAATATTTTTAAAGAGTGAACCGGTGCGCAGGGAGTTTTTAAACAGGCTCCGGGATAATATCCGTGCCGGTCTGAAGGGACTGAACGTGGAAGCGACTATAACGATCACCCGGAGCAGGATTCTGGTCAGTTCCGAATCCCCCGAAGATCTTGTACCCATGCTCTCACGGATTTTTGGCGTCATTGATATAGCTCCGGTAACGGTCTGTGGGAATAGTATGGATGATCTCTGTGATACTGCGGTCCAGGTTGCACAATCTCATCTCATGCCCCATACCCGGTTCGCGGTTCGGGCACGGCGTGAAGGTGTTGAGGGTTTTTCCAGCCAGGAACTTGCTGCAGAAGCAGGATCCCGGATCATAGATGCCATTCCTGATCTAAAAGTGGATCTGACTGCACCGGAGTATGAGATCTTTATCGAGGCCAGAAAAGATAGGAGCATGGTGTACGATACCCGGATATCCGGTCCGGGTGGCCTTCCTTATGGGACCCAGGGAAAAGCGGTTGCTCTCATCTCTGCCGGAATAGACTCACCGGTTGCTGCCTGGTTGATGATGCGCCGGGGTGTCCGCATGATCTTCCTTCATATCGAACCGGGAAAATTTGGTGGAGAAGATATCAGACGAAACCTTGAAAACAACCTTGCCGCACTCTCACACTGGGTTCCGGGTCTTGAATTACCGGTCATTACCATCCCTGCTGAGCCGTTCTATCAGGCACTTATGACCCTCTCCGAACCCAAACTCCGGTGCGTACTCTGTAAACGTGGCATGCTGGAACTGGCATCACGCTACGCACAAAAATCAGGCTGTGATGGTATTATAACCGGAGATAATCTTGGTCAGGTAGCAACCCAGACCCTTCACAACCTTGCTCCCATCTCTGCCGGTATTGAGATCCCAATCTATCGCCCGCTCATCGGGTATGACAAGGAGGAGATCATAACTCTTGCACGAAAGATTGGATCATTCTCATCTGAACCAGGGGACACCTCATGTAGTGTCCTCCCTCCCCGGCCGGTTACCAGGTCAGATGTCCATCAGATTGAAAGGCTTATGGATCAGGCATCCATACGTTCCGTCATCGAGGATATCCTGCAATTATCATCGAAAAAAGTGATAAAAAACGGAATTTTTCAGAGTGGCTGATAGTATTACCGTGAACAGGCCAGCCCTTCTTTCTCTGCTATCTCAATAAAAGACTCTGCAATATAATCAGCCTGCTCACTGGTAATGCCATAACTGTTAAATTTCCAAACCCTGGTCGATCCTGCAAGGATTCCTGAAATACCCCGTTCACGAAGAGCACTGGTCAGGAAAAAACCCTTCTTTTTATGTGTCCTGGCAACAGTGTCAAATGAATCGGTTGTATTCATCCTGGTCAGGGTATGTTTCCGGGGGTACTCACTCTGAACTTTTGTTCCTTCAATAGTAAGCAGGGCATCGACAATTCGGTTCACGTATTGTACCTGTGCATCAAATTCTTTTACTCTTCTCTTCACATGGGGAAATGATGCCATCATCCCGACCGATGTAACACCCATAAGGGTACATCCCATCATCTCAACCTCTTTTACTCCAAATGTCCTGCCGGTGAGGTCTCCCTTAATACCGGTCGTTCTGAAGACCGTCTCGGCCCATTCGCTGGTTGTTGCAAGAACACCGGAAGGGGCAGGGGCAGCCATGCTTTTATGACCTGAACCGACGAGAAAGTCTGCACCCAGCTCTTTCCCGTTCACGTCCATGATACCAATCGTATACGCTCCGTTACACAGGACCGGGATATCATACTGGTGAGCAACTTTAATGAGATCCGAAACCGGATGCTGGTTTCCATACTGGTAATCAACCTGCTCAATAAACATGAGGGCCGGGGTTTTCCCGGTTGTCTTGATGACTTCCTCAATCCGGGCTGCTGCTCCGTCTGGGGTTATGATATGAGAATCATCCGCAGGAATTTCAAAAGCCATTCCCCGTGACTGTTCCACAGATAAAAACTCCGTGTAATGGGAGTACGCTGTCAGAAGGACTGGATCACCCGGTTTTACCAGGGCAGAAGCAACGGCCTGAAACCCTCGTCGTGCACCGGGCACCAGCCTGGCAACATCCATGTTCAGAAATGAAGCAAGATCCCTATGAAATTCTGCCAGCGGGGGCTTGGAGATATGGTCAAGTCTGAATGGCTTGGTACAGTGATCGCAGACTGAATATCCGTCACCATACGCCAGAACTGCTTTCATGGCATCGGTGGTCAGTCGTCCACCGGCCTGAATTGGATCAAGGTTGATAAAAAGCTCATCAATCTGCCTGGTATCGATGCCTTCACCACAATTCATGCCAGTAACTCCTCCTTCAGGATAGCGATCTGTTTCTCAAGTTTACCGAGGATCTTTTCAGCCTCCTTTTTTTGTTCAACCGATAACTGATGGTACGGGACTGTATCCCGAAGCATACCTCTGATATCCGTAAGAAGGTAGAGTCCCTGAAATACCGCATCTACTGACCGTTTAGACATAAATGTACCTGACTGTACGATTGGTTCCGTGATGCAATAAGAGGAACGATTCGGAAAAGATGAAGAGGTGCGGATCTTTTAAAAAAAAGGAAACCTATGAATCAGCTTCAGAGACTAATACTGACAGTCCTGCTTCCCTTCGAGGACTTTGCCCCGGCAACATGTCTGTGTTTTCGGGTTATAGCAGGTATCGCCACACTTCTGGGATCCTAGGCCTTCAAACACCTGTTTCTGACAACATGATTGTGTTTTCGGGTCATAACAGGTGTCTCCACATGGCTGCAGACCAAGTCCCTCAAATACCTGCTCCTGGCAACATGTCTGTGTCTTTGGATTATAACAGGTATCCCCACACGGCTGGTATCCAAAACCATCGTAGATGGTGCCCTTGCAACATGACTGACTGCCTGGATCATATGTTGAGCCTGCACAGAACATGACCCCCTTTCCATCATACACCTTCCCCTGTGAGCAGAACTGCTTTTCAGTATCATAACAGGCATTGCCGCATTCTCTCCAGTTCGGGCCTTCAAGAGTCTTGTTATTGCAGCATGACTGGGTCATCTTGTCATAACATTCCCCGCCACATGCTCCCCAGTACCGGCCATCCAGTACCTGACCATTACAACATGACTGTGTGTCCGGGTTGAACTGAACTCCATGACAGGTCGAAAGACAACGGCTCCCGTTTACCGGGTATCCTTCACAACAGACCTGCTTCTCCCGATTAAAACAGACACCTTTACACTCCCCCCACATCAGGCCGTCATATATCTGACCTCTGCAGCACGACTGTGTACTTGGATCATAACAGCTGTTCCCACAGGGTACTATCTTGGTTTTATCATCATACACCTGCCCCTGGCAGCAGGTTTGTGTTGCAGGATCATACATGCCGGTTCCACAGGGGATACCTGCTGCATATACCCCGACTATGAGTGCCGATACTATGACAGCACTAACCATGAGACCAAAAAATCGGATATGAGCTTTCTGCATGATATCTGGTACTGCTTCACAGTTCAAGTATCTTCGCTATCGCCGCTACTCACTCTTATCATCTCCCTGAGAAGAATATCTTTTTAGATCATGGATAACCGATTTCATCTTTTAACCGGGACAGATGTGCTTTCTTACACCTGGATTCTCCCCCCCGGAGATATGATTGCGGTAGGAGAACTGGCGGTAATCACGGATGAACGAACTAAAACCCGGTATTTTGCACGGGTTACAAGAATGAATCATGAACCGGAGACCGGAGGGCTGCTGGTGACCGGCCTTCCCATCGGCTGCATCAGTCCGGATGGAATATATCGAAAGCCACGAACCATCCCGGCACTGTATTCACCGGTCAGACCCCTGGATGCAGATGAAAATGCCATCCTCCGCAGGTTCATGGGAGAACTTGAAGTCGGGTTCATGATGAGCGGAAACCAGAAGGTGGTTGATCTTCCTATCGGTATCCCGTCATCTGTTTTAAACCAGCACCTGGGAGTATTTGCAACGACCGGTATGGGAAAAAGCAATCTCATGAAGGTCTTCTGTGCCTCTGCAATCAATACGCGAAATGCAGGTATACTCCTCACCGATCCGCATGGGGAGTATGCAACCGGCCAGCCAGGCGATCCAAACTCCCGGGGCCTTGTTCATCACCCGAAAGCTCAGGAGGGCCTTTCTGTATTTACCATCCGCGACCCGGCCATTGCCCAGGAATATGGGATGAAACCGCTCCGGATCGGTCATAAGGATCTCTCGATTGCAGACCTTGGGCTGGTATTTGATCTGACTGCAGCACAGTATGAAGTTGTCAACCTCCTGATGCCCTTTTCAACAAATGAAATCATCGATTTTTTCATCAATGAAGATGTTGAATCCCTCCCCTCACACCTGCGGACCACAGCCTACATCGGGAACCATCAGGATATCGCACAGCGTGTCAGGAGTGCGCCGGCTGATGCACTTCGTCTTGTCCAGCGTCAGATCAGGACCCTCCTGGACCTGACCTCACTCTTCGTAGATTCATCGTCCTCTTCCCTGCCCGAAATCCTCACTGCTCTTGATGAAAATAAGGTTGTCCTGATTGACATCCCCGGTATGAGTGATGCTGCAGAACTTTTCATCCTCTCCGCAATCTCCAGGGCAATATTTAAGGATCGACAACGACGGTTCATTGAACAGGGTTCTGCAGCCGCCAGCGGCAGGGTTCTCATATCCATTGAAGAGGCACAACGCGTCCTATCCCAGCGGGCTGAAAAAACAGGAGTCTTCCGAGAGATTGCCATGGAAGGGAGAAAGTTTGGTGTCGGTCTTGGGGTTATCACCCAGCAGCCGAAAAATATTGATCAACGGGTGCTGGCCCAGATGAACACCCTCTTTGTCATGGGACTGGCCGATCGTCATGACCGTGAGATCATTGCGTCATCTGCAAAACATGATCTCAGGGTTCTTGACACGGAGATCCAGACTCTTGACCGGGGAGATGCCGTTATATCTACGGTAGGGATTCCCTTCCCGGTCAGTTGTCATATTCATTATTTTGAAGAGTATCTGGATGCCCTCTGGGAAGCGGCTCCCTGAATCAATGTGCAATCTCTTTTTTAAATGCTACCCAGAGAAGAACTCCTGATAAAACCAGACCGCCCAGAAGATTTCCTATTGTTGCCGGGATGAGATTACTGAAGATAAATATACTCCATCCAAGATTTCCCGCAAGCGGGCCGACCTGTGCCACCTGCAGGAACGTAAGATGAGGTGCACATAAAAGCCCGGCAGGAACAAGAGCAGCATTGGTAATGGAATGCTCAAGACCGGTTGATGCAAGGGCCATGGAAGGAAACCATACACCGGCGATCTTTCCTATTGCATCATCGGCACAGATACCAAGGAGAACGGCAAGGTTCAGGAGCCAGCCCGCTGCGACTGCTTTGATAAAACAGGCCCATATCCCAATAAGCCCAGGATAACTGCACCGTTCTGAAGCAAAGGCTACCACGTTTACCGCAGATGCCCCAGCAGTCATTCCCTCAGGACCTGGCTGGAGGAGGACTCCGAAGGTCACAAGGGCGGCGAAAAAGAGAGCTCCGATAATATTTCCGATATAGGACAGACCCCATAATCTGAATACAGAAAGCCAGCTGCCCTGACCGGAAAATGCAGCAAAAGGTGCCAGCATTGCATCCCCGGTACAGAGTTCTGCACCGGTCAGGACAATCAGGATAAGCCCGAGGGGAAATACGAAGCCCGAAAGGAGCTGGGCTATTCCTGTTCCGAGGGCAGGTACAACACCGGTCGATACGATCATCATCAGTGATGCACCCATGGCAATATATGCCCCGGCCATCCCTCCCCTGAGCAGAATATTCCATCCCTCAAGTGACATCCGGTATTTCCCGGACTCAGCACCTTTTGCTATGATTTCATACGGGGTATGATATGACATGTTCTCCTCCTGGATATTGAATTTTCACTCTTCTTTTGAATCAATTTCTTTCATGTTTCCGGTTTATCAGGTAATAACCATATATGCGATGACTGATAAGACAACTGCCAGGAGCAGCATCCCGGCACTTATGGGAACAACATAGACAAGAATAGTATTTACAATACTTGCAAGTTGGGCAATAGAGTCTGATCCAAATATGATGACTCCGTTGCAGGTTGCAGAGCTACCGGCAGCCTTCGCTTCCGAACGGTCTTTGAGTGCCAGTTCAACCCCTTCAAGCACATGAGTCACGAGGTCATCGGGTGAAATCTGAAGCCCGACCGGGTTTTTACCACTGATAGTATTCACAACATGGGTATCAGTAGTCATCACCTCAGCCTCATCGACGAGGGCACGGACCTCATCTCTGATATATTCCCTCACTCCCTGTGCCATGTTGTTCCCGTCAATGAGAATATACGCAGCAGTCATCCCTCCGGTTTCAGTTACCAGGACCTGCAGACCAATATCTCCGATTCCCTCCTCTCTGGTGTATGGCAGGGGGAGATGTGCATATCCTGCCTGCAGAGGGTAGAGTGGTTCAACTTCCCACCGGTTCATTGCCTCTGTAGCAGCGGTGAAGTATTCATGTGCTGTTCTGGTCCCCGGAAGAATGACATCGATCTCATCACCAAGACAGTTATGCGCATCTATAAACCCTATATGGGGTGTGATCTTATGTCCTTCACAGATGATGGCGTGCCCGATACCAAAATCAATATCTTCAGTCTTATCCGGGGAGCGGGTACTGACCATCAGCAGGGCATCTCCGATTCGCTGGTAGAGGAGTGATACTGTTCCCACCTGTATCCTGCCCGGCTTTCCTGCAGATTCATGCCAGTGGAGTGATGCCTTGGTTTCATTGACTGCATCGACAATTTTGTCAATCTCACCTTCAGATACCAGGTTGTAATCATGAGTTGCACATCCATGAGCAACCATCATCTCCTCATCAAAGCGTTTTCTCAGAATTGAGGGAAGATTTCCTCCCCCGATCTCTCCCATCGGCCCTGGATGCACATTTGGAATCGTGAGGATTAGATCCTTTTTTCCTTCACGTCTGAAGAAAATACTGACCTGTGGTATCCATGCCTCCTGTCCGATATCTCTGAAGAACTCTTCCATTCCCTTGTCCCCGTCGGTAAGGTGGGCAATGAATGCATTTAGGAACTTCAGGCCACGTATGTGAAATGCCCGGTATAATGGCCGATCAATGAGCCATATCAGGATGGCAAATCCGGTTCCAAAGAAGATCATCAGGACAGGGGTAAGAACGGGGAAGGGATCCGGAAGGATGGGCAGGACACAGACCCATCCGGCGATACTCTGAATGGATGCCGGAATGATCATCCTCGATGTCCGGTAATCTGCAATCGAGACGAGGACAAGAAGCCGGACTCCAAAGATAAATCCTAATGAAATGGCATAACACAGATCAAGCAGGTCCTTAAGGAAGATGAGGCCGATGAGAGTAATCAGGCATGAAAAGAGTGTACAAGAAACCGCCAGCAATGCCCCTCTGTTCCAGGTCATCTGACGGTTGAGCATTATGATCAGAGGCCGTGTCAGCAGAAATGCAATAACTCCCGGCACGATAAATCCCAGGATACCAAACCATTCATAGGATGGATCAAGTCTTCTGGAGAGAATTTCCAAAAGGAGCCCGAGAATTATCAGAATGCCAAGTGACGCAGGCCATCGTGGTGCGGTAAAGATGTACTTTGACATCTTTTCCATTCTGACTGCACTACCAGGAACGGTATCCATGCCTGTGTACCTGTATGTTATGCCCGTTTTGGACCATGAGAAGGGAATGGGCCAAACTTTTCTCCATACCGTCTGACCATAGTCTGCCAGTCAGGAAGGCCGGTCTGACACCCGCAGGTCTCCACGACAAAGGACGCGGTAACCGCCCCGATTCTGCATGCATCTTCGGAAGAATACCCTGCAGCATAGGCAGTAAGAAATCCTGCCCTGAATGCATCTCCAGCACCAGTCGGGTCAACACAGGGGACCGGTACCGCAGGGATGAAGTGCTCTTTTCCCTGGTCATAGAGCACTGCTCCGTCTCCGCTTCTGGTCTCAATAGCCATCGGGACCCGGGATATCAGTTCGTCACGGTCAATTCCCAGGGTTTTGCACATGCCGGCATATTCATGATGATTTGCGATGAGAAGGTCGATTGAATCCAGAATGGTGTTCAGATGATCTGCTGTGTACCGGTGAAGATCCTGCCCGGGATCAAATGAGGCAAATCCTGACTGTTTTGCAACTTGTACATTAAATCCGGGGTCTGCAGTTGCCATATGCACGAAGGGGAGTGAAGGGGCTTTTTCGGTCTCAAAGAGATATGATGCACCCCACTCGAAATAGGTCATCTGATCCCCTTCAGGGCCGGTGAACATAAATGCAGTTGCCGTGTGCTTTTCAGGAGCGATGAAGAACCGCTGGTCAATACCAAGTTCTTTCATTCTGGAGTCATATGCACTCCCTGCAAAATCTCCGCCAACTGCACTGATAAGTGACACTCTCCCTCCCAGGAGGGCGATTCCCACGGCAATATTTGCTGCCCCACCACCAAACGCAATCGTTCTCTCAAGTATTGATGCTGATGCATTCGGACCAGGGAGGTGGGAGACTTTACAGATATGATCAACAGCAGTATGACCGACTACGGATATCACAACTCTTCAACCTCGATAATCTCAAGAGGGATATCCCGGAGGGCTTTTCCGATGGTTGATAATGCAATTCTGCGTGCATGCTCTTCAGAATCCGCCTTGTATACTTTCATCTCCATTTTTACTCCGACAAGGGCGGTTCTTGCAACAATCAGTGTGCACGGAAGTTCTTCCTCACAATATGGACATGAAAGAATTCCTGCTTCAACCTCAACAAATTTCGCGGTTGGGTTCAGTCTTTTTCCTGCTTCACTTATCGCAATACTGATGGCGTCATCGACCGAATCAGCATCACGGATCGTCCAGGCAGATTCTAATATAACGAGATAATCAGGCATTCTTACTCCTTTTTTTCCAGGTGGTTACCAGTATCCGTAATGAACATGTTCGCCGGTTTCCATACGAGGAGGTGATGGTACTATTTCACGGGTATATCCGGCGGTGAGAAGGGTGACCGGCCTTATATGTCCGGGGATGTCCAGTATCTCACGCACCATCTCATCATCGAATGCTCCGGTCCAGCAGGATCCAAGCCCGGATGCATGAATTGCCATCATCAGGTACGTTCCTGCGATTGTTGCATCCTGCATCGCATAGAGAATGCCCCGCTCACTGTACCTGGACATGGATCTGACATAGTTGGCACAGACTACAAAGATGACCGGAGCCGCTGATACATGTTCCTGCTGGAATGCTGCATCAGCCAGAAGTTCCCGGGTTCCTTCATCGGTAATCACAATAACATCCCATGACTCCAGGTTTCCTGCAGAAGGAGCCAAGCGGGTACAGCGAAGTATCTCATCGATAGTGGTATCTGCAACAGGTTCCGGGAGGTACTGTCTGACCGATGTTCGTCCAGCCAAAAAACGATTAAGTTCAGACAAATTCATGCTTTTCAAGTTCCTGCCAGGCAAGCATTGCAACCGTTGTGGCGTGGGTAATAGCAGATCCAATGCTCTTTACCGACTGATCAAAATCACTGCTTTCTACCAGACTGATAGCATGGTTCAGATTATCGATTGATTTTTGAAATTCTGAATTATTCGTTGCCCTGAGTGCAAACTGTAGTTCAATTCGTACAGATTCAAGGCACTGAAGAACAATCTTTCTCCCACCGGTGCGTTCTGCATCCTTCAGACCGGATAACACGGTAATCAGTTGTGATGCTATAATTAATTCTGATTTTGCCCGCTCACCATACTGATACGCGGAAACAGCACCCTTCTTGTCCATAGTACGTACTGACCGTACGCATTATAAGTAATGTTCATATGGTGAGAAGAGATCACTTTTTGATATCCATTTTTCACACTGATGTGGAGAATTTCAATTCAACGAAAACCCATGACATCCAGGACGACATGCTGAGCATATCCATCGTTGGATGTTTCATGGCCGAAAAAAGAGTGAAAGGCTATTTGATTATTTCGAGCGCTGTTTCTGGCCAAGCATGGATACTTTCGGGCGTCCCATTCTTCTTCGGGCTGCCATGGTGCGGAGTGCCTGAGTCTGTCCGGCTCCTCCTTTGCCAACGCGTCCGCCCCGAACACCAGCTCCTCCTCTGCTTCCGCCACGCATCTCTCCACCACGACCTCTTCCACCACGGCCTGCAGCCCGTTCCATTCTCTTAATGGTGGTCTGTGCCTTAAACCGCTGGTTTGGCCCTGGCTTTTTCGTTTCTCCTTCCTTCTTTGGAACAAGGCGTATCTGACCTTTGCTTCCCTTTATCTGCATCCATTCCGTGGTTCCTGTCTTGCCCATAATTGCACCTCGCGAATGCCTGTACTATTGCCCGTTATCATCAATTAAAGATTGTCTAATATCGGTCCATCATTCAGGCATTTTTCAGTACCTGAGATATAGCCTCGCGGAGAATCTGGTTCACGATCTTCCCGTCAACTGATCCTCGCACTTCTTTCATCACAACGCCCATTACCGGACCGGTTGCAGCATTCCCGCGCTCTTTGATAAAATCAGCACGCTCTGCTACAATCCGGTTTATAATTTTTGTAAGTTCTTCTTCTGAGACCTTTGGCGCGGCTCGTTCACATGCCTCTGCCGGCGTCTTCCCCTCTGCCAGGGCGGTCAGGATGGGTGACAATGCCTCTTTGGCAACCTCTCCAGAGTTTATGAGAATAAGGACCTGTAAGATGTCCTCATCCTTGATACGGTGAACCTGTGCACCCTCCCTGCTCAGTTCCCGGAGTGTTGAATTAAATGCCCGTTCGGCAAGGGCGGGTTTGATTCCTGAATGTATTGCCTCTTCAAATGCACTTCTCCGCTCCGAGTATGCCATCTGCCTCGCAACTTCCCGTGCAAGGCTGAACTCCTGCATGTATCGTGCGATGGTATCATCTATCATTTCAGGAATCTCAAGGGAGGCAAACCGTTCAGGAGTGACCCGTACCTGAAATACATCGGTCTCCGGATACATACGGGCTGCCCCCGGCAGTGGTCTCATATATGCAGTCGAGCCGCCTTCCAGCATCTTCCTGGTCTCTTTTGGCACCCCTTCAAATGCCATCTCCGCTCTTCTGATGATCTGCTGCATGGCACACTGACACCGCTGTGGTTTGTCTGCCACAATGATAACGCAGTCATCCGGTGTGGCATCAAGAGCCTTCTTAAGATTCGTTACTTCATCTTCGGTAACACCGTATGCGGGCAGTTCATCAGTATGGAAGAGCCCTCCGACTCCGCACTTCTTTGCGTAATCAGACATCTCACTCCCAAGACGCCGGCCAGGCTGGATTTCCCTGCCCACAAGTCCTGCAAACTTATTCAGACGGATGGCAAGAATTTTCGGTGCTGATTTCAGAACTCTGCTCTTACTGTCGGTAAAGAGCGATGTTACATCAACCAGGGTCTTCTCTACAGATGCTCCTCGTTTTTTAAGTTCTTCTCTGATCTCAAGGAGTGAAACCTGCCTGCATACTTCTCTCCTGACGACTTCAGCGATAAGATCAAGTTCCTGCACTCCTTTGATCTCAACCCTGGCACCTTCACGAATGGAGATATTGATGTCCTGTCTGATAGTCCCCAGACCGCGTTTCACCTTTCCGGTTGAACGGAGGATCATCCCTATCTGTGCAGCCGTCTCCTGGACTGCTTCTGGGGTATGCATGCAGGGACTGGTTGTGATCTCAATCAGGGGGATGCCCAGACGGTCAAGTGAGAAGAAGGTGTCTTCGATCCTCTGCGCAGCCTCCTCCTCAAGACAGACGGTCTCAATCCCGGCCCCGCCCGGTAATGTACCATTCATCGCAACAAGAGCAGTCCGTTGAAACCCGCTCGTGTTCGATCCATCAATGACCAGTTTTCGCATGGTGTGGATCTCAGGGACCGGTGTCATCCCGCAGACTTTTGCTATGGTAAGCACGATGTCAAGAGCCTCTTCATTGAGCGGTGCCGGCGGCTCCTCATCATTCTCAACAAGACAGGTAGTGTCATAGGTCAGGTACCGGAACTGTCTGACCTGCATCATCTCTTCTTCAGCAGCCCGGTCAAGTTCGCCCATCTCACTCTTTGTTGCACGGAGGTACCTGAAAAATTCACCATTCGACTCTTCAGCCTCTCTGATGGTCGTCGGACACCGGCAGAAAAGTTTTTCTTTCGTGTTCAGCTGCTGGTGAATCTCAATGCCGGCAATCAGTCCGAGTGCCTGATAGTCCTCATTCATACTGATGACCTCCGGGTTATCTCACCGGCCAGATTCTGTGCCATCATCAACCGTGCCTCGGAGAGGCTGCTGCTGTTTCCAAGCACCCACATCAGTTTGACCAGGGCGACTTCAGGAAGCATATCTTCTCCTTCGATGACTCCGGCTCCAAGGAGGTCCCGTCCGGTATCATACACCCGGTCACAGACACGCCCATGCAGACACTGGGATGTCATGACAAAGATCGTTCCTGCTGCTGACATCTCCCTGATACGGGCAATCACATCTGTTCCGCAATGTCCAAGTCCGGTCCCCGCAAGGACAATTCCTTTGTATCCGTTCCATGCTGACAGAAGAGCAGGATCCATCCCAGGATAATACCAGATTATGGCACATTTTTCTTCCAGCTTGTCTTTCAGTCGAGGTTCACAATTCCCTCTCTTCACCGCATGGGAACTGAGTGACACATCAAGTGACGGATAGGTGACTGAACCGATTATGCCATCGCCAATGGTCTGAAAAGCATCCCTCCTTGAAGTATGCATCTTTCTGACCCGTGTTCCCCGGTGAATGGCGCAGGCATCATCACTGGTTGTTCCATGCATCACCACCACTACTTCTCCCAGGTCAGACAGGGCAGTTTTTGCGGCGCACATACCATTCATGGCATTATCACTGCTGGGACGGTCCGCCGATCGCTGGGAGCCGACAAAGACAACCGGGACCGGGGTTTTTATCATAAAACTCATGGCAGCGGCACTGTATGCCATGGTATCGGTCCCGTGAGTTACCAGAATACCCTGAGCACCTGATCTGATTTCATCATATATTGCACGGGCAAGCTGCTGCCAGATGGCAGGAGTCATATTTTCCGAGAGGATATTGCAGAGCTGGACTGCACTGAACTCTGCAAGAGATGCAAGACCGGGTATAGCGTTCAGGATGTCTGTTGCCCGGAACTGACTGGTAACAGCTCCCGTCCGGTAATCTATCTTACTTGCTATTGTTCCACCGGTAGAGACGATTGAGATCTTTGGGAGTGTCGTATCCTGGGCAATCTCAACGTCCTGAGGCTCTGCCATTTCAGAGCTGCCGGTTTTTGAAAGACTTTCTTCCGGAACACCTATGTTATACCCTGATGTGAGTTTGACGGTTGCCATCCCGTCCCGTGTTGTAATATACGTCCCTTCGCAGGAACATCCCTGCAGGGTACATCTGACAAGATCTCCGGTTTCAAATGTAGTACTCATAATTGTGCAATTCTCCGTGCCTGTGTGAGAAGTTCATGTAATGATGCTGATATCTGCGTCTTTTTATCGCAAATCAGTTCGATGTCTTTTTCAAGTTCTTTCCGGCGTTCAACCAGGGCATCCTGCACCGCATCAGGGGCCGGTCCGCCAGGCAGCTTCCTGACTGACAGTGATGTGCTCACTGAAAGGGATGAGTCAATCTTCTCTTGTGTAACTCCAAGGGAAGAGAGGGTTTTTCCATAGAACTCCTCTGCTCCCCGGTCAAGCGTGACAAGATCAAGCGATCCATCCTTTACCGCATTTCCAACAATATGATGCGCAGTTCTGAAAGGAATATTAAATTCCCTGACCAGCGTGTCTGCAAGTTCGGTTGTAGTCGTTCCTCCTCTTCCTGCTTCTTCTGCCATTCGCTCCAGGTTGAACTCTGCAGATTCTATCATCCCGGCAAGAAGATCAATATCCCGTCTGACCCCGGTAATCCCGCGCCAGAGATGAGGGTTCAGATCCTGCAGGTCCCGGTTATATGCCATCGGCAGTCCTTTGACAATGGTTATCGCTGACACAAATGATCCCAGAACCGTCCCTGCCCTGGACCTGAGTATCTCTGCAACGTCCGGGTTTTTCTTCTGCGGCATTATTGAGCTGGTAGAACAATACCGGTCATCAAGGTTCACAAACTGAACAAATGCCGAGCTCCAGATGATGAGTTCCTCGCAGAATCGGGAGATATTGGTCAGAAGCAGGGTGTCACATGCCAGGGTTTCTTCTGCAAAATCACGTGATGCAACGGCATCCATTGAATTTTCCAGAATCCTGTCAAACCCGAGCAGGTCTGCCGTAAGGGGTCGGTCAAGCGGATATCCGGTAGATGCCAGGGCTGCAGATCCGAGGGGGGAGCAGTTCACCCGGCGCAAGGCATCAAACAACCGGTCAAAATCCCGGGAGAACATCTGTTCATAGGCAAGCAGATGGTGGGCCAGCGTAACCGGCTGGGCATGTTGCAGATGCGTAAATCCTGGCATGACCGTAGTAATATGGTCCGCTGCAACAGAGAGCAGCACTGACCGGAGCCGTGTCAGCGCTTCAAGCTGGTCAAGTATGATATCCCGCGTTCTAATCCGAAGGCAGGTTGCCACTTCGTCATTTCGTGACCGGCCGATATGGAGCCGTCCCCCCACATCACCCCCGGTCTTTCTGGTGAGGATGGTTTCAATCCCTGCATGGATATCTTCATACGAGGGATCAAACGCCTCTGCGGGCACACCGGATTCATACATGCATAAAAGTTCCTTCATCAGGGTCTTTGCATGGTCCTCATGTACGATCTGCTGTCTGGTCAGCATTACCAGATGTGCCATATCGACCAGAACATCTGAAGAAGCGATATTTCTGTCCGCCTCCATCGAGGAGAGGAGTGATTCAATATCTTCTGTCCTCTCCCCGGAGAGCCGTGCCTTTCTGACGACATCTCTGGTCATAATCCCGTATATCTTTCACGGGAGGATCATTAATGTCCACCGATGTATCAGGTGGTGGAGTTATTGACAATCCCCGGATCTCACCGTTATGAATAATACAATGAGGGCAAAAACAAGGAATAAAATGGGCTCAATAATCATTTAATCGAATAAAAAAAGGATAGTTTATGAACCTGAACCGACTAGTACATAAGACAGGTGAGATTATCATGAAGAATGTTTGGCTTATAGCTTCTCTCTTCCTCATTACCGGTCTGGTACTCTTATGTGGATGTACCGGAACCCAGGAGACAGCCCCTGCATCACAGCAAAGTGCAGTAGGTGAAAAGACTGTTCTGAATATCGGATACCAGCCAAGTACCCATCAGATGGCATTTATGACCGCATACAGCAAGGGTATGTACAATGAGACTCTTGCCCCTCTTGGCATAAAAGAGGTCAAAGCATATAGTTTCCCGACTGGTGCTCCTGAAATGCAGGCCATGCTTGCTGGTGACCTTGACTTTGCATATGTTGGTGCTGCTCCCTTTGTCACTGCTGCTGCAACCGGCCTTGATGGTAAGATCATCGCTGCGGCCCAGACCCAGGGTTCATCAGTCGTCCTGAAGACTGGTCTGAATTATACCAGCCCTGTAGACCTGAAGGGACTGACTATTGCAACCTTCCCGGCTGGGACCATTCAGGACACCATTCTGCGGACCTGGCTGAAAGAGCAGGGACTTGACCCGGAGAAGGACGTCAAGATTGTAGCCATGGGACCGGGAGATGCAACGACAGCAATCATGGCAGGAAAAGTTGACGCGGTATTCCTACCGGCACCTTCCCCGACAACCATTGAGGAGGCCGGAGCAGGAAAGATCATCATTCATTCAGGTGAGATGTCACCAAACCATGTCTGTTGTGTTCTTGTTGCAAGCGGAAAGATGATCAAAGAACATCCGGAGATCGTCGCCGAGGTTCTGAGGATTCATCAGCAGGCAACTGAATATAACAAGCAGAACTGGGAAGAAGCCTCTGGATATATGGAAGAGATGACGGCCATGAACACCTCAGTGATTATGAAATCGCTAAATGAGTGGGATGGCGAGTGGGTATCTGATCCACATATCATCGTCGAGTCTGTGACCAGTTATGCACAGGATCAGGCTGCACTTGGGTACATTAAGACTCCGCTGAACGCTGATGATCTGATTGATACCAGCTTCTGGGATAAGCAGTAACGCTTCACCCCATACTTTTTCCTTTTCTCAAAGACCATTACTACTGGAGCAACGTGTCAGCATGCTGGCACCATAGTGAGAATTAAGCAATGACAGGAATTCTACCGGGATCACGATCCCCCGGCTACACAATTCTCTCAATATCAGCACTCCTGATATTCTGGCAGGTGCTTGCAGATGAGATTGTGAGAAATCACTTTATTCTGCCATCCTTTACCGATGTTATCATCGCCTTTTATGAACTTCTCTTTGTCGGAACATTACCGATGGACTTTGCCGTGAGTATGATCCATTTCTTTATCGGACTTGGATTCTCTCTCCTTGTCGGCGTCCCTGCCGGCATCCTCATCGGATGGTACCCGGTCGTCAACCGGCTGCTTGATCCCATCATTGAGATCATCCGCCCTATCCCTCCCCTTGCGTGGATTCCTTTTGCCATCGTCTGGTTTGGGCTTACCGACCTTGCAGCAGGTTTTGTTATCTTCATCGGAGCAGTCTTTCCGGTCCTCATTAACACATACGAGGGATTTCGCAATATCCCACGGATTTTTGTCGAAGCCGGGAAGATGCTTGGATGTACGAGTAATGCCGCTCTTATCCGTTTTATCGCCATTCCCGCAGCGTTGCCTCATCTTGCGGCCGGTTTCCGGGTAGCAAGCGGGGTTGCGTGGATGTGCCTTGTGGCGGCGGAGATGTTTGGGGTATCCAGGTTTGGACTGGGCCAGAAGATCTGGTGGTACTATAATCTGCATCAGATGGACAAGGTCATGGTCTATATGCTGATTCTGGGTTTTATCGGACTTCTTATTGATTACATCTTCAGATATGGGATGAACCGGACTCTGCTCAAATGGCGCCAGGGAGAGGTGAACTGATATGGGCAGAGTGGAAATATCTCATATCAGTCGGGAATTTATCAAGGAGGATGGGGATCGGGTTGTTGCCCTTTCAGATATTAATCTCTCCATCGCCGATGATGAATTTGTCTCATTTGTCGGTCCCTCAGGGTGTGGGAAGACCACGCTGCTCCGGATTATCGCCGGTCTTGATAAGGCCAGTTCCGGAGAAGTCCGGGTTGATGGATCACTTATCACCGGACCGGGTCAGAAAGTCGGGATGGTGTTTCAGGAGTACTCCCTGTTTCCCTGGCGAAGTGTTCTATCCAATGTTGCCTTCGGACTTCAGATGAGAGGGATTCCAAAAGAGGAACGGCAGGAGATTGCACGAAAATACATCTCACTCGTCGGCCTCTCTCAGTTTGAACAAAGTTTTCCGTATGAGTTGTCCGGTGGAATGAGACAACGGGTTGCAATAGCCCGGGCACTTGCCACAGATCCAGATCTTCTGCTCATGGATGAACCATTCGGCGCTCTTGATGCCCAAACCAGGAATCATATGCAGTGTGAACTGCTGGATATCTGGGAGACAAAAAAGAAGACTATTTTATTTGTTACACATAGTTGTGATGAGGCCGTGTTCCTCTCTGACCGTGTGGTGGTTCTCTCTCCACGGCCTGGTGTTATCAGAGAGATTATCAATATACCGATATCACGGCCACGTGACAGGACAAACAAGGAGTTTATCGATCTCAGGCGTTGTCTTCTCGAGATGATCGATGAAGAGGAACGAGAGGAAGAAAGGATTAAGTGTAAATCCGGCAATTTATAAAAGCACATATCAATACAGGAGTTCGGGTTCATGGTCAGAAAACCAAACAGCATGTACAGAAACCTTGCAAAGAAGGCCTATACTCGCAAGGAATATATGGGAGGTATCCCCGGTGTTAAAGTCGTTCACTTTGATATGGGGAACCTGACAAGCGAATTTCCAATGGAAGTTTCCCTGGTTGTGGATGAGAGCTGCCAGATCCGGCACTCCGCTCTTGAAGCAGCCCGTATGAGCATTAACAGGAAGTTGAACAAGGAACTGGGGCGTATGAACTACCACCTCAAACTGCGGACCTATCCACATCATGTCCTGCGTGAGAACAAGCAGGCAACCGGAGCAGGTGCTGACCGTGTGTCACAGGGTATGCGCCTTGCATTTGGGAAGGCAGTCGGAACTGCGGCCCGTTGCCAGCAGAATCAGAAGATCTTTACGGTCTTTTCAAATCCTGCAAGTGTTGAAAAGATCAAGGATGCCCTCCGTCACGGTGGTCATAAGCTTCCTTCCCCCACCCATCTCGTTATTGAGATGAAACAGGAATCATAATTTTTCCTGAAATCTTTTTTATATTTTATTGGATCATTTCTATACCTCCTTTCAGACAGATATATCAGGTATGTCTGAATCCGGTTATCCTGATCTTCTGAAACGGATCTCTGATGCTACAGAGAAAGCAGTCCGTGATGCAGAAATATATCTTCCAGATGATGTGAAGGCCAGATTGACAGAGGCCCTGAAGGTGGAGTCTGTTGTTGTCGCGAAGCAGGAACTTCAGAATATTCTTGAAAATATCTGTCTTGCAGAAGAACGTTTTGCACCACTTTGTCAGGATACCGGCATTCCGGTAATGTATATCACCGTTCCTTATGGCATGACATGGACCCCTGAAATGGAACAGGCAGTCCTGACCGGAATTCAAAACGCCACACAGCACATTCCGCTTCGTCCAAATCTTGTTGACCCCGTGAGCCGTGAAAATACCAAAACAAATACCGGTCTTTCCATGCCCCCTGTCCATGTGAAACACGGTGACCGGTTTACCATCACCGCCCTCCCCAAAGGTGCAGGATCTGAGAATGTATCCAGAATCAGGATGATGAACCCGTCAGATAAGGGTAATATTCCAAAATTTGTTGTTGAGACCATGCTGGAAGCTGGAGGGCGGCCCTGTCCACCGGTCATTTTGGGTGTTGGAATCGGGGGAACCTTTGATGTCGCTGCATCCCTGGCAAAAGAGGCATTGCTGGAACCGGTGGATTCGATGACCGGCTATGAACAGGAGATCTGTGATCAGGTTAATCAGCTTGGGATTGGTCCGATGGGGCTTGGAGGTGACACCACCTGCCTTGCCGTAAAAATCAAAACTGCCGGGTGTCACACGGCTTCCCTTCCGGTAGCGGTCAATATCCAGTGCTGGGCTGCACGGCGGGCAACCGTGGAGGTTCCCCTATGAAACAACTCCAGACTCCCCTGGGTGATGAGGTCCTCTCGCTTAAGGCCGGAGAGATGGTTACCCTCTCAGGAACTGTCTACACCGCACGGGATGAGGCCCATCTGAAGATCATGGAGGATGGATTTCCTTTTGATCCGAAAGGGGCTGTGCTCTACCACTGTGGGCCGGTTATTGCCGATAACCGGATCATCGTCGCAGGTCCGACGACCTCGGCCCGGATGAACCGCCTGACCGGATTTATGCTGGATGCCGGAATCAGAGGGATCATTGGGAAAGGGGGGATGTCAGCAGAGGTCAGGGAGCTCCTGAGTGGCAGGGCAGTGTATTTTGCCTTTACCGGAGGGTGTGCAAATCTTGCCGCAGCCCGGATGAAATGCACTGGTGTTCATTTCCCTGAACTTGGAATGGCAGAAGCGGTCTGGGTAATTGAACTTGACAAGCTCCCGCTTACCGTTGCGATGGATGCACATGGCGGAGATCTCTTTGCCGTGATCGAAGATCATGCACATGAAGTATTTCAGGCTATGTATCCAACCAGTACGACCAGAATATGAAACTTGAGATTGACGAATCCCGGTGCAAAGGCTGCAACCTGTGTACCATGGTCTGCCCGTATAAAATTTACAGGCCGGGGAGTCGTCCAAACCGCAGGGGGATTTATGTTCCTGACCTCGATCAGCCGGAACGCTGCCCGAACTGCCGGCTCCAGGGATTGTACGGACGACGGTTATGCGGTGTGTGTGCATTAATCTGTCCGGATCAGGCAATCCGGTGGGTGCCTGAAAAGCCCTTTGAACCAATGAAAGTGGTGATTGAGTATTAGCCGGATTGCTTTTATGCAGGGAAATATTGCAAGTGCAGAAGGGGCGCTTGCAGCAGGATGTACCTTCTTTGGAGGGTATCCGATAACTCCCTCAACTGAAGTGGCTGAACATATGGCTGCCCGTATGCCAAAGATCAAGGGGGCGTGTTTTATCCAGATGGAGGATGAGATAGCCTCTATAGCTGCTATTATCGGGGCGGCCTGGACCGGTGCCAGATCCATGACCGCAACATCCGGGCCCGGCTTTTCCCTGATGATGGAGAATATCGGGTATGCAGTTATGACCGAGACTCCCTGTGTCATTGTGAATATTCAGCGTGGGGGTCCCTCAACCGGACAGCCTACTATGGCAGCACAGGGTGACATGATGCAGGTGAAGTTCGGATCTCACGGAGACTACAGTATTATCGCCCTTGCTCCGTCAAGTGTTCAGGAATGCTTTGACCTGACCGCAAAAGCTTTCAATCTGGCTGACCGTTTCAGGACTCCTGTTTTCCTCATGGCTGACGAGGTTATCGGACATATGCGTGAGAAGATCGAGATACCTGACAGTGTGGAGATTGTGCGGCCAAAAACCCTTGCAGAAGGTGCTCTTCCCTTTGCTCCCGGTCCGGACGGGGTTCCTGGATTTGCCGCCTTTGGAACCGGACGGCACATCCCGGTTACTGGTCTGACTCATGATGAACGTGGCTATCCGGATACTACAAACCCTGCACGACACGAATCCCTGGTCAGAAGGCTTTTCTCAAAGATTGAAGATGCACGACATGACATTGCAGATTATGCAATCGTGAATGATGAAGCAGAGTATGTTTTTGTCTGCTATGGGGCACCGGTCAGAACCGTCAGGGAAGTAGTTGAGCGCCTCAGGATTCCTGATACCGGATATCTGCAGCTTCGTATAGTATGGCCGTTTCCAGAGGATCTTCTCAGCCGGTTTCCGAAGGTAAAGGCCTTTATCGTTCCTGAAATGAACCTTGGCATGATGGCAAGAGAGATAGAACGTCATGTCAGCGTTCCGGTCATCCCGGTCAGCAAAATCGGAGGAGATCTCCATACTCCTGAAGAACTGGTTGAAGCAGTGAGGGTTGCAGGTGGTCTTTTATGAGAGATGACTGGCTCAGAGAGGATCGTCTCCCCCATATCTACTGTGCCGGGTGTGGAAATGGAACCATCATGAACTGTGTCCTCGAAGCCGTTGAAAGAACCGGATGGGATCAGAAAAAGACAATATTTGTATCAGGAATCGGGTGTTCATCCCGTGCTCCGGGGTATATCCTGACCGATTCACTGCATACCACTCATGGCCGTGCAATAGCATTTGCGACCGGGGTGAAGATGGCAAATCCCTCCCTGCATGTGGTGGTATTTACCGGGGATGGAGATCTCGCAGCGATCGGGGGAAATCATTTCATTCATGCCTGCCGGAGAAATATCGATATCACTGTTGTCTGCATGAATAATCATATCTATGGAATGACCGGAGGACAGGGAAGTCCAACAACACCCATCGGAAAGACCTCTACCACAACTCCGTATGGTGCATATGAAGCTCCGTTTGATCTCGCAGAACTCGCCATTGCGGCCGGTGCTAATTATGTCGCACGGTGGACATCATTTCACGTGAAACAACTGACGGAATCTGTGCTTACCGGTCTGAATACTCCGGGATTTTCTCTTATAGAAGTTCGCTGTCAGTGTCCGACATCGTACGGGAGGCGCAATAAATATCGTGAGCCTGTGGATTACATGACATACCTGAAGACACATGCAGTCCTGAAAGAGAAATGGGAGAGAACCGCCGCACCTGGAGCTGAACTTCCCGCTGATTCATTCCTGGTTGGGGAGTTTGTGAGAAGACAAAGGCCGGTAATGGGGGTGCCAGATGAGGCATGAAATCCGGTTCTCCGGGTTTGGAGGACAAGGCATCATCCTTTCGGCTGTCATTCTTGGACGGGCTGCTGCTCTCTATGATCAGAAATATGCGGTCCAGACCCAGGTATACGGGCCTGAGGCCAGGGGAGGAGCATCGATGAGTGCGGTGATCATCGATGATGAACCGATTCTCTTCCCAAAGGTCAGGGATCCGGATACTTATGTTATCATGAGCCAGCAGGGATTTGAAAAATATGGAAAAAACCCCCGTGCTGATGCAGTCATGCTTCTGGATTCAGATCTGGTGCATGACCGGCCTTCATGCACATGGGTTGGTATACCTGCTACCCTGTCTGCAAAGAAAGACCTTGGCCGGGAGATTGTTGCAAATATTATCATGCTTGGTGCATTAACCACCGCTACAACAGTTGTTTCCGGTCCGGCTCTTGAGAAGGCCATCCTTGACAGCGTTCCGAAAGGGACAGAGGATCTGAATCTGAAGGCAATGAGACGTGGACAGGAGTTGGGCATCGAGGGTGGATCATCATGAAACTAAAGGAATATGAAGCAAAGGATATCCTGCAAAAAGCAGGCATACCAATTCCCCGTGGTGTACTAGTAAAGAAGGGATCGGATTTTCTGGTCAGTCCGGATATCAAAGAGGCAGCGATCAAGGCACAGGTGGAGGTAGCGGGACGGGGCAAGGCCGGCGGCATTCTCATGGCAGATCATGCCAGTATCAGGGATACGACTGAAAAACTCTTTCAAACCACCATAAAAGGCCTCCCGGTTGAAGAGATCCTCATCGAAGAGAAACTTCAGATCCAGCATGAGTACTATCTCTCTATCACGATCGATCGGTCTCAAAAAGCGCCTGTCATTCTCTTCACAACCGAGGGGGGAGTGGATATTGAAGAAGTTGCACAAAAAAATCCTGCCGCAATACGAAAAGCAACCGTATATCCCCTCCTCTCCAAAGTTCCCGGATACACCCTCCGATACCTTCTGAATGGTGCCCCAAAGGAGATTGGAGCCATTATTCAGAAATTATATACTGTTTTTATGTCACAGGACGCATTGCTTGCAGAGATCAATCCGTTGGTCATGACTCCTGATGGTCTGTTTGCCGCAGATGCAAAGCTGATTCTTGACGATAATGCCCTGGCCCGTCATGGCATTCAGGAGAACCGGGATCTCTCGGAACGTGAACGTAAGGCTGCTGCTCATGGATTCTCGTTCGTGGAACTGAATGGCAATATCGGTGTTATCGGCAACGGGGCCGGGCTTACCATGGCAACCGTGGATCTCATCAACCGGATGGGTGGCAGACCTGCGAACTTCCTGGATGTTGGTGGAGGAGCAGACCGGGTCAGAGTTGCGCATGCCGTCCGTCTGCTTGGGTCCATGCCGGATGTGACCGTCATTATTGTTAACCTGCTTGGTGGTATTACCCGGTGTGATGAAGTGGCAGCAGGTATTATTGAGGCAGGTGTCAGTCAGCAGATCATTGTCAGGCTGGCGGGGACAAATGAGGCGGAAGGAAAAGCCCTCCTCTCATCAAAAGGATATCGGATGCTAGACACGATGGAAGAAGCGGTGACTGCCGCGGTGGAGGCAGCATCATGATCTATGCAGATAAAAATACCGGCGTTATCGTCTGCGGTGCCACCGGGAACCAGGGCTCGTTTCATATTGACCGGATGAACCAGTACGCCCGTTCAATTGGCGGAAGAGGTGTGGTCGCAGGGGTTACTCCGGGAAAAGGCGGGCAGGAAGTCCATGGAGTCCCCGTATACAACTCCATCCTCGAAGCAGCAGAAGCACAGAATGCAACCGCCGCAGTATTGTTCGTTCCCGGTTCTTCTGCAGGAGATTCTATCATGGAGGCGGCGGATGCCGGGCTTGATCTTGTTGTAACGATCACCGAGCATATTCCGGTTCATGATGTGATGCAAGCGGTCACCTATGCGCAAATGCGTGATTGTACAGTCATCGGTCCGAACTGTCCTGGTCTCTTCTCCCCCGGCGAGATCAGCATGGGTATCATGCCAGCTCATCTGGCAACCAGGGGTCCGGTCGGTGTCATCTCACGGAGCGGGACCCTGACGTATGAAGTGGTTCATGAGCTGACCAGGGCGGGAATCGGTCAGAGTTCGATCATCGGTATTGGTGGGGATCCCATCATTGGACAGACCTTTGCTGATGCTCTTGAAAGGTTTGCAGAAGATCCCCTGACAAAAGCGGTCGTCATCCTTGGGGAACTTGGTGGAAACCTAGAGGAGGAAGGTGCACGGTCTGCAGAGTTACCTGTTGTTGCTTTTATCGCGGGAACAACAGCCCCGGCTGAAAAGAGAATGGGTCATGCTGGAGCTATTGTCACCGGGGGTGAAGGTGATGCAAATGCCAAGATTGCACGGCTTCGGGATCTCGGTGTCCCGGTTGCAGACCGGCTGTCAGAAATCCCTGCAATGATTCGGGGGGGCAATCTGAATGTCAATCATTGAAAACCTGCGCCGCGGTGATGGAGATGAGGCTGGGGGCGGGAAATATAACCCGTTCCGCATTCTTGAGATCGGAGAGAGCATGGTCCGGTATTGTGATGGCATCAGGATCAAGAATTACAATTTCCTTGCTATTCTGACCAGTGACCGACTTGTTCTGATTGAAAGTGCCCAGCAGAGTGCAGGAACTATTGCAAAAGAGATCCCTGTCTCTATGATTCAGGGTGCTGTGATGGAGCGGGATGAGAAGAACCGGCCATCCCTGGCGGTATCAATGGAAGTGGGAGGTCAGACCCGTCTGATGAAACTGGTGTTTACCGGACTTATTGCTGAACCAGAGACTGAATGCCGTGAATGGTTTGCTGCCATTAATGGATATCCTCCTGAACCGGAGCTTAATCAGGAACCTGAGGCCCCGGTTGCTCCAGAACCAACTCCAGAACCAGCACCGGTCTCTGTCTCCTCACCAGGTACTGCAGGGCCTGCACCAGCTCTAGTGCACTCTCCGATAATTGATGCAGAAGCAACCTCTCCTGCACCAAAAATTCAGGAGATTCAGGAGCAGATTCCTGAACAGGTACATAAGGAACCTGCACCAACACCCATCATCCACTATCAACAGGAACCCGTTTCTCCCCCGGCGCCTGTGGAAATCTCCCCTGAAGTGCCAGCGGTCATTTCACCAGCACCAAAAGCTCCGGCTATTGATAAGGCCCCGGAGTCCATTCCCCAAAAATCCGTAACCATTCCAAAAAATGGGAAACAGCGTATTTCAGTCCCGGCACCTGGCACGGAAACAATCCAAATTTCATTAGAAAAACCCGATATCAGCCCGCTCCGGTTTAAAAGAAGAGACGCTAATCCTATTAGCGGAAGCAGTGGGAAAGCCAGGTACTGTATACACTGTGGTTCACGGTTTCCTGCTGTGGCAAAGTTTTGTCCGGTTTGTGGAAAGACTCAGGTCTGATCCGTCATGGGATCATACCATGGCAGATATCCGCAGCTGGATGCCTGTCGTGGTATTGCCGTCCTCATGATGATCTGGTTCCATTTTTTTGTAGATCTTGCATTTCTTGGATTGCCCGGGCCTGATCCCTTTTCAGGTCTCCTTCGTATCTTCGGGATGCTGACCACGATCTCGTTTATTGGTATTGCAGGAATTTCGGCACACCTGAAAGCTGAAAAAACTCCGGGGATGATGAATCAGTTCTCTACGTTTTTCAAACGGGGGGGCGAACTTCTCCTGATTGGCATGGGTATTACCATCGTCACCTGGTGGGTGATGGATGGCGAGGGATATGTGGTATTTGGAATCCTGCATCTCATTGGCACAGCACTTATTCTGACCCCGTTCCTCCACCGGCTGAAATATGCCGGGCTTATCCTTGCAGCCGCTCTTATCCCGATTGCATATTCGAATCTTCTCCCTTCCGGGCCCCTATGGCTTGCATGGTCTGGTATCTGCCCGGATGATTTTTATTCGGTAGACTATGCACCACTCATACCGTGGCTATCAGTATTTCTTATTGGATTATCTGCCGGCCGGTTCCTCTTTCCATATGGCAATCCACGATGTGATCTTGGCGCCCCCGGAAGTTTCGTACTCTCTCTGGCTCATCTGGGAAGGCACTCCCTTCTGATATATCTTATTCATCAGCCGGTTCTGTTCCTGCTGATTATTAGTGTTGCAAAAATATGTATCGGATGAATTATTTCAGAATATTCAAAAGGCCGGAAAAAAGTTCTGAAGAGGTATTTCCAGTAGTATTAAACGATTCTTTTTCCTGATCTCCAACCGATGAAGTGATATTTTTTTTCACGGTCTCCAGACGGGACTGCACAACGGTGAGGTTTGGATCAATGCTGATCGCTTTTTCAAATGCATCAATGGCCTTTATATTCTGCCCAATCTTTTCATATATCGTCCCGATGTAATACCATCCGACGGCATTATTCTGATCATAGGTAGTTGCATTGAGGTATGCTGCAATAGCCTCCTCGAATTTCCCCTGGTCAAAGTATGAGGCTCCCATATTTTCCCATGCACTGGAATAATTCGGACGAATGTTTAATGCCTGCCTGTATGAGTCCACTTCCTCTTCATACCGTGCTAGTTTCCCAAGCGTGACCCCCCGGTTATACCATGCATCAGCATCCTGTGGAGTGACTCTGACTGCTTCATCTGCAACTTCGAGGGCCTCTTCATATTTTCCCTGCCTGTTCAGGACGATCCCCAGGTTATTGAGTGCATCGGAAAACCCCGGACGCATCTTCAGAGCGAGCCGGTATTCATTTGTGGCATTTTCATACTGGCCAAAGGAGGACAATGCATTTCCCATAAGATAATGCTCATCTGCTGTCATTTCATCCGTTTCTGCAAAAGTTGTGGGGACAAGGATGAGAATTATAAAAAAAGTGATGAGAGGAACTAATCTGTTCATTCAGTACACGGTTGGAATAGAATGAAATAATGTTTGTGGCTATGCCGTACATGCCCTTTTTGCTATCTGAAAAAATTAACTCCTCTTCCTATTCGACGGATGCAGAACCTATGTGTGAGATGAGGGAGATCGTACCGAATTTTATCCCCGTATTTTTTCAGTCCTCTATTCTTTTCATGAAGAAATTCAGGCAATTAGTGGTCTCCTTTCTAGAAAAAAATCTCAATCTAAAAATTCAAAAAATGTATTTATACTTCTGGTTGCAATCATTACATTATTATGCCAGTCAACCAGGCGCAGGTCGACAGCATCATTTCTTCGGCATCTGCCGAAGATCCGGAGATTCAACTGCTTAAGCTCAGGGATGAGGTTGAGCTGCTGAAGACCTCGATAAAACGCCTGCTCATCGATATACGGGAACGTATGAATGATGCGGAGAATCCGCTTGTTCAGGCGTTAAAGGGAAACCCGGTGGAGTTTGTGGGCCAGCATACCACAGCTCCCACTCCCATGGAGGGTTATATCGATGATTATGATGAGGAACCATCAGGTGGGGGTTTTTCAGAGGAAGGGGGGACGATGTCAGTGTCAGAAGAACCAGAAGCGATTGAACCGGTCGGACAACCGGATATGGGAATGACTGCAGGTCTTGGTGGGGGAGCGGGCAGCGTCTCATCAGCCTTGTCTTCTCTTGCAGCGGAGAAAGGGATGCTTGAAGCGCTCAGGAACCAATTGTTTGCCCAACCTGTACCGCCTGCAGAACCTGTAAAACAGAAAAAGCCACGTGAGAAGGTGAAGATACAGAAAGTATACAGCCTGTTTGAATGGACGACCAATAATGTGAAACGATACGGGCATGACCGGGTTGACCTTATGCTTGAATCGTACAAGGAGATGGGTCATATCTCTGAAGAGCATTGTAAACAGGTGAAAGATATTGCCCGCCTTATGGCACCGTCCATCGGGGAAGTCCATGAGATGAAGGCAGATGAATTTGTTCTGGCACTCTATGAACTCAACCGGATATTGCAACCTGATGATCCGGGTCTTGACCGTGACATGCTTGATGTCCTGATTGAGAAGAGAAAGATGGCAATGCCATCAGGCCGGATTGAGGAGACAGATAACCTGATAGAGGATGACTCAGAGTTTGAGTATATACCCTCTCGTGAGTAACTGCCGATATGGCAAGCGAAGCTATCTCATCGTCAATTATGATAATAGGGGCGGTCCTCGGGGCCGCGGTCCTTATTACTGCTATCCTTCCAGCGATATTTTCAGCTGGTGATACCTTCGGGACCGTTTCGTCGTCGGCTGAGCAGAAATTAAAGACTGATTTTCGTATCGTCAATACGTATGCAGATGCAGATCAGGTTTTTGTGTGGATGAAAAATGTTGGCAGCACTCGTGTTTCAATTTACGATCTTCAAAAATCCGATGTTTTTCTGGGAATAGGATCTTCGAATTATAAGCGGTATGGATGGGGTGATGGAGATGATGGAAGTACTTTTAAATTCAGTGGTGACAGTGGAGGATATTGGAATATTGGAGAAACTTTAGAAATTGAAATTGGTGGTCTCACTATTGTAGAAAATGATCAACTGTTGTATACTTTCACATTACCTAACAGTATCAGACGAAGTACTACCTTTTCAAGAAGTTGACGAATAATGGCTTCATCTCTAATAACTGGTGCAGTTAGTCTATTGCTTATAATAATTGCAGGATACGTTATTGCAACGGGTATTTTAATGGTTGCTGAAACTACAGTAATGACTCAGATTGATGTCACCGCTGCAAATGAACAATTATTACAAAGTAGTATTCAAATAACATCAAGTGAATATGAGGACCCAGAATTAACCCTGATTATTAAAAATACCGGTAATTTTGTATATGGAAATAATTCTTTTGATAAAATGGATTTGTATATTTTTACAAGTACTGGTATGAAAAAATATGGAAACGATGATTTTTCGTATGTTTTTTTAAACGACACTATTAATAAAAAAATGTGGGATCCAAGTGAAAATATCTCTGTTAATATAAGTGGTATTGGGGCACCATTATGGGTAAAATTTGTGACATCAAATGGTGCATTTTCCTCATTAAATATTGAATAATCATTTTAACTTTCATTATCTAAAATAGAAAAAAGGATAAATTGTATAAATAATTAAGATGCTCTCTTCCCGATACTTTCGATGCTGGAAAAAAATTAACGAGAACACCTATTAGCAAATAAAAGAATTAATAATTAGGGGCATTCATCATATGGCAGAATTAGATCTAACCAGTGGCATGGATGAAGCCCGGGGGGACATTGCAGATCTCCTCGGGAAAGAGGAACGAAAAATCCTCACGACTGGAAACGCAGAAATCGACAAAAAAATTGCCGATGGTCTCCCTCTCGGGTCACTTACCTTGATTGAAGGAGAGAACGATACCGGTAAATCAGTCCTTACCCAGCAGTTTATCTGGGGAAGTATGCACAATAACCTCCGCGTCGATCTCTTCTCGACAGAACTTACCACAAAGAGTTTTCTGACCCAGATGGAATCGATGTCCCTTGATATCTCTGACTTCTTTGCGTGGGGATATATCCGCCTCTTTCACTGCCATCTGGTAGAGTTCAAATGGACTCCGGATGCCATGAACGATATCCTTGAACGAATCATCACCCATGTCAAGTTCAGTAATACCGATGTGGCAATCATTGATTCACTTACTATATTTACTGAGTATACAACGAATGAAGCGGTACTGACGTTTCTGACCCAGGCAAAAAACATCTGTGACCAGGGAAAAACAATTCTTATCACCATGCACAGTTATGCATTCACTGATGAAGTCCTGACCCGTGTCAGATCAATCTGTGATGCTCATCTTCTCCTCATGAGAAAACTCATGGGTGATAAGTACGTTATGGTTCTTGAAGTGGTGAAGGTCAGAGGGGCCAGGAAGACTACTGGTAACCTTGTCAGCTTTGAAGTCCATCCCGGATATGGGATGAAGATTATTCCGGTATCAGTTGCAAAAGTCTGAATATGTCCCGGCTGCAGATTCAGGGGAAAATACCTTTTCAGGAGGCTGAGAGTCATGATACTGAAGAGTGTATACTAAACCCTGAGTCCTGCGCCCTGTACCGGATGCTGCCCGCAAATGCCAAAGAGTATGCCCGGAACTATCCCCACCTTCTTGAATACCTCCATATATTTCCGGTAGATGAATTCGGAATCCCTTTGTTCTTTTCTGAGCTGAAACGTGATTTGAAAGGAATTAAGGATCCGAATCTCATATATCCTGCAAAACCGCCAATTTTTATTCATATCTTCTTTGACCCGAATGATGTCCGGAACTTTTACATCCCCATCGAACCATCGTTCATGCATAATATCGGCCGGTTGCTTCCGGCAATCGAGTACCGGCTGGTGGACCTGCTTGATGCCCTGGAAGAAGACCCGGTTACTCCGGAAGAGCGGACAGCGGTATTAAAACGCCTGCTCAGACAGGTTATGTATATCAAGAAGGCAGGAGAAGCAATTGATCCCAGCCTGCTGAAGATTGAAGGCCCAAAAGGGTTTGGAGACAAGTTAAAAACATTTCTTACCACCGATCTGACCGCCAAGGAAGATCCGAGTGCCGAACGGCTTTTTGCAGACGTCCCCCATCTCTCTGACGGGCGTATTATTGTAAGTCCGCAGGAGTATGAAGCAATTGAGTACCAGATGATCCGGGATAAGATCGATGTAGGACTTCTGTATCCGTTTATCTCGGATAATTTTATTGAAGATATCACCTGTGACGGACTTGGCCCCATATTTATCGAACACAAGATCTTCAAAGGGCTCAAATCTGTCGTCGGTTTTGATCAGGAGGCTGCACTTGATGATTTCTGTATTAAGCTTGCAGAAAAATCGCGTCGCCCGATTACGTACCGGAATCCAATCGTTGATGCGACCCTTCCGGACGGATCACGTATCAATATCGTCTATTCAACGGAGATCAGCCGGCAGGGGAGTAACTTTACCATTCGTAAAGCGATGGATGATGTCATCTCCATCACCAAGCTGGTCGAATTTGGAACCTGTAGTTATGCACTTGCGGCATATCTCTGGATCTGCATTGAGAACGGAATGTCCCTTTTCATGTCCGGCGAGACGGCATCCGGCAAGACAACCTCAATGAATGCTCTTACAACCTTCATCTCCCCTGAGTCAAAGATCGTCAGTATCGAGGACACTCCGGAACTTATCATCCCTCATAAAAACTGGACCCGTGAAGTATCCAAAGGAAAAGGAAAAGGTGAAGGTGAAGGTTCAGATGTGACCATGTTCGATCTCCTTCGTGCTGCACTTCGTCAGCGTCCAAACATGATCATGGTCGGAGAGATCCGTGGAGTGGAAGGAGCAGTCGCATTCGGTGCCATGCAGACCGGCCACCCGGTGATGAGTACATTCCACGCAGCAACGGTGGAGAAACTGATTCAGCGTCTTACCGGTGACCCCATTCTTATCCCCAAGACCTTCATTGATAACCTCAACCTGGTGGTCATTCAAAGTGCAGTCCGGCGGCCTGATGGAGCGATGGTCAGACGTCAGCTGAATGTTTCTGAACTGGTCGGATATGATGCACAAAGTGGAGGTTTCTCCTTTGTTGAGGTCTTTACCTGGGACCCGGTCACTGATACGCACGAATTTACCGGTAAAGGATCAAGCTATCTTCTGGAAAACAAGATAGCAACCATGCTGGGTATTCCTGAGCATAAAAAAGCGCAAATGTACATGGAAGTAGAAAAACGTGCAAAGATCCTGGAGCGGCTTCATAAAGCGGGATATACTGACTTTATCGAACTCTTTCTGATGATAACGAAATTGAAAAAACAGGGACTTCTCAATATCGATATCTAATCCATGGCATTTGAGGGTTTTTTAGATAAACTGCGTGCGTCCAACCAGGGGAAATTACCCTTTGAGGATTTGTATGCGACGATTTATGCAAGACTCTACAAATTTTTCATCGAAGACAAGTATATGGGTTCAGATCTTCTGTTCATGCTGACATACATGGCAGCGATCATCAGTGCAGATGCGTCTCGTCCTGAAATTTTTGCATATACCGGTGCGCGATCAGAATATGTCTCGACTAAATATATCCGCCGCGCTGATCTCCTGGTGAAACGATGGGGATACAGCTATGTTGAAGCGCTCTCCAATGTCGCGAAGAAGATTGAGAATGAGATGCTCTTCTCCATGGTAAACCGGTATGCAAATGCAATTGAGTCTGGTGTTCCTGACAGTGATTACCTGAAACGTGAGCTTGAGACGATTAGGAATATCTACAAATCAAGTTATGAACAGGGCATTGAGATGCTCAAAAAATGGGGTGATGCATATATCTCGATGCTCTTCTCAGGTGCCCTTGTCGGGATTATCATCATGGTCTCTATTGCCATTTATGCACCTGATAATATTCAGGGTACCTTGATGACCTCGTATGTGCTCATCGGTGGAATTTCAATATTGGGCATTGTAACTATGTATAAGGCGGTTCCGGCCGATCCTAAGACACACCGACTCTTGCAGGGATCGCCGGAACAAAACATGATTCACCGGATGGAAAAGAAGGTGGTTCCCATCCTCTGTATCATCGTCATTCTGCTTCTGCTCCTGGGTATGAATTTCGGTCTTGTCCTGATGCTTATCGGGATGCTGCTCTTCCCCTTGGGAGTGATTGCGTTCATCGATGACGGGAATATCACACTTCGTGACTCGGAGTTCCCTACGTTTATCAAAGGTGTAGGCGCGGTCCAGGGAGGTAAAGGGACCACTATTGCCCCGGCGATTCAGGATATTGATAAAAAATCACTTCCGTATCTTGAGCCCCTGATCAATTCTGTCTTTTCAAAATTAAACCTGGGACTTGATGAGGACCGGACCTGGCAGCGGTTTATCAACGATGGCGGGAGCTACCTGATATACAAGTATCTGAATATTTACCGGGATGCGCTCAAGCTTGGTGGTAAGGCTGACACGGTTGGTCAGATCGTCAGTTCATCCATGCTTGACCAGGTTCTGCTGCGGGATCACCGGCATACTATTTCCATGGGTTTTATGACTCTTCTTGTTCCGATGCATGCCATGATGGTTGCCATTTTCCTGTTTCTGTATAATATTCTGGTTGTAATGGCCGATGCAATATCAGAAAAAATGGCCTCCCTTGGAGAAGCCGGGGCGGCATTAACATCCGGGCAGGGTGCGTCTATTGCCGGGGCAATGGGTGGAAGTATGTTCGTCTTTTCCAATTTTGATAAAGATGCTATCGGGTTTTATGTCATCATCATCATTACCATGCTCACGATCTCGAATGTGGTGGCCGGGAAGATTGTTTCAGGCGGGGATAATGCATTAGTATATTTTTATTCAAGTCTTATCTGTTCTGTATCCGGGCTTCTTTACATAGTGGCTCCAATCATAACCGGAATATTCTTTATGATTCCCGTCTTTGAAGGTGTATAAGCGATGGTTGAACTCTCAGACTCTACCCGGCGGCTGGTCATATTTGTAGCAATAGTCCTTGGGGGTTCAATTCTTCTTATCTTTGATATTCCCGTCCTGTATCTGATGATGGGTGTCATTGGTATTACCATCGTTCTGCTGGTCATTACCGGCACTATCATTCTGTCAGAATTAATTCAGGAGCTGCGGTACTGGCTGAAAAACAGGCCAAAGAAGCCTAAAAAAGAGAAGCCACCAAAAGAGAAAGGAAAGGAGAAGGCGAAGGGCGAAGGTATTTTTTCATCACTCTCCGGTAAGATAAAGATGCCATCTATTGCTCTCCCGGCAATAAAGCTCCCCGCACGGTCTGAAAAGTCACGTGATGAGAAGAAAAAGGCCAAAGAGGAGAAGAAAGGGAAAGAAAAGAAGGAAAAATCCCAAAAACCTGAAAAAACACCAGATAAAGAAGAGGAGATCGAAGAGGCGGGCGTGGCATCAGATAGTGGAAAATCAGATGATGCAACATTTGATACCGACCTGCTGGAAGGCCTGGATCTTGATGACAGTCTTGACATCGATGCTGAACTTGACTCAGTAAACCCGGAGTTTGACAATATCCGGACTCCTTATGGAGAAGGGGAGGTCATGCCTGAGATCCCCTCTGATTCTGACGTGAAAAAGATGGATATCTCAACCCAGGATGAGGAGGAGGAGATTATCCTGGATGATGACCAGGGCCCTGACGAGATCGACGCTATCTACTCTAGCACCATAGACATAGGCTCTGACTCCGGCGGGGACGTGATCTCCAATCTTGAAGGGGGAGATACGATCAGTTCTTCTGATCTCTCTACCTACAGTTCATCTGAAGATACTCCCTATATGTATGGTCAGGAGGATGACGACTCCGGCGGGGAAGAACAGTTTGAACTCAGTCAGATGAAGGGCGGGGGCGATGATGACCTTATCGCTTCACTGAAGGCTGATATCGAAGACCTGAAGAAGAAGGATGATGATGTACTTCTGCGGGATTTGAAGGATGTTCATGTTACTGCTGAGGAACTTGCTGAAGAGCTTCAGGAGATCATGACTATCATCAACCGAAGAATAAAAAGAAGATAAATACCACGAAAAGATATCTGAAAGGAGAGTATGGCAGAGGTTCCGGCAAAACTGGAAAAAGGCGGGTCATGGGTGACCTCACGAATCGATATCGGAAATGACGGTATCGTTCTGAAAGACCCATGGAATGTCACAGTCAGCTACCGGAGTATTGTTGATCTTCAGAAACGCGGACAGATGATCACGCTCCTTGTTTCGATGCCGGACAAGACCGAGCGCCCGTACAAGATCGCGTCGGTTGAAAAAGTCCTCACAATTCTTACCAAGAAGATCATCATGGCCTGTAATGCATACAGGATCATGGCCCATTTCATGTCGCCTGCTATCAGGGGTGGCGTTCTGGTTACTGATGCGAAATGGGAGAAGGGGGCTATTGCAGTTTTAAAGACCGGCATCTGGTTTGTAAGTCAGGATAGGCAGATTAGCGTGCCGTTAAAAGAGGTCGCAAGTCTTGAGCTGACAAAACGGGAATTACAAAAGAAGAAACTTGATGTGATTAAGATCGACCACCTTGAGGGTGGCGAAGTTGTCACCAGTTTCATCCTCTGTCCGCTCTCAACTCTGCAGGTTTTATACAATTTCCTTCGTGATGCAACCAAGGATATGGACATGAAAGGGTCTGAGCTGGATCAGCTTGATGCCCAGACTGCCCAGGTCGCCATGCTTATCTACAGCGGAATGGATACGAAATCGATTGAAAACATGCTCAGCCTTCCGCCTGAAGAACTGAATGCAATATACGAGACTCTTTTAAAGTTAAAACTCGTGGATGTTGTAATGGTCAGAAAGGAAGTGCAACTGACTCCGAAGGGTGTCAGATACATCACCGACGCACTCAAGCCACCTTCGTAAGACCAGATATTCCACAATCCTTTTACCAATTAATATCGTTTAATTCATAGGAGGAACCGTTCACCCATGGGACGAATCCTGATTGTCGATGATACATTGTTTATGCGGACCTTGCTCAAGAACATACTCAGCTCCGGGGGACACGAGATCGTCGGGGAAGCTGAAGATGGTGATATCGGCGTTACCAAATACCGAGAATTGAAACCTGACCTTGTTACGATGGATGTGGTCATGCCAAAGATGAATGGCATTGAGGCATTAAAAGCCATCAAAGCACTTGACGCCAATGCAAAAGTGATCATGTGCACGGCGGTTGGTCAGGAACAGATGGTGAAACTTGCAATTAAAAGCGGAGCGAGAGGTTATATTGTAAAGCCGTTCCAGGCTCCAAAGGTTCTGGAAGAAATTGGAAATGTCCTTGGTGCTTAACACATGATCAGGGTTCTCGTCATCGACGATTCACTCTTTATCAGGACTGTAGTACAGGACATGCTATCCGATGATCCGGATATTCAGATTGTTGGTGTCGCATCTGATGGTCTTGAAGCGCTGGATAAGATCAGGGAATTGAAACCAGATCTTATCACCCTGGACATAGAGATGCCGAGGCTTGACGGGTTGTCAATGCTTGAGAGGAAAAAGGAGATTGACCGGTTTCCTAAAACACTGGTTTTAAGCTCTTTGACTTCTGAAGGGGCAGAGATGACAAAGCGGGCGATTGCTCTTGGTGCTGATGATTTTATGCTGAAACCAAGAGGAATTAAGAATATCCGTGAGATTGGTGGAGAGTTAAAGCATAAAATAAAAAATATCTGTACGATCGCCTACATTACGGCAAAACCTGTACTAAAGGATAGTAATGCCAGGAATGTTGTGCTTATCGGTTCATCAGCCGGAGGACCTCCGATGCTTGATACAATCGTGTCAAAACTTCCCTCAGATCTGAATGCAGCGGTGATTATTACTCAGCACATGCCCAAAGGCGGATTTACTGCAGCACTTGCTGCGCGTCTGAACAGAATCTCACCATTGCAGATTCGGGAAACGGAGAACGGGGATATTTTAAAAAACGGTACCGTTCTCGTCTCCAGAGCAGGATTTCATACCGTTATTTCGTCTGTCCTTGACAAAGGTGGCAGTCAGAGTGGCAAAATTATCCTGACAGACTCTCCACCGGTTCATAATGTAAAACCCGCGGTAGATAAGACGTTCATCTCTGCAGCGCAGGTATTTGGCAATCACTGTGTCACCGCAATTTTATCCGGGATGGGAAATGATGGTGGCGAAGGAACCGAGGCGATCAAAAGGGCCGGCGGCGTCACGATAGTATGCAGGGAAGAGGACTGTCTCGTCTACGGGATGGCGCGTTCAGCATTATCCCGGAACTGTGTGGATCATGTACTCTCTTTGCAGGCAATTCCTGAAAAGATCGTTGAAACTATCAGGGCAATGAACGGGTGAATTATGTCTGATCTGGATGCATACCGGAGTCTCTATGTTGCAGAATCGCGGGAAAACCTTGAGGGTATTGTCAGCAATCTTCTAGTTCTGGAAAAGGGTACAGATTCTCATGCGATAGATGAGATCTTCCGGTCTGCTCATTCACTCAAGGGTATGTCAGCATCCATGGGATTCTCTCACATGGAAGAGATCTGTCATGCTCTTGAGGATGTCTTCTCACAGATCAGGAGTGGCCGACTTGAGGTAACCCAGTCACTGGTTGATGATCTCCTCGCTGGTGCAGATGATATCGAACTGATGATTGATGAGATCGAGGCTGGTGGTGATGGACAGCTGGATCATAAGGACCAGCGGGTAAAAAGTCTGAAACGCTGGCTGTCAGCGGATGAAGAGAAGGAGGTGGTAAAACCCGCACCAAAGACTCCTGCACCTATAGAACCTCCCTCATCTGATACAGCTGGTGATATGTATGAAGGTCCTGCATATGATCAGGATTACGGGTCAGGTTGTCTGACATATTCACTAACGTTCTCACTTGCTGACAATGTAGACAATAAAAACCTACGTGGGATGCTGATACTTCAGAATCTGGAAAGTATCGGCGAGATTGTTACCTGTTCTCCTGAACGGACTATCGTTGAGGATGATGAGAATTTCACCGGGAACGTCACCCTGGAATTTCGGACAAATGCCGGAAAGAGTGCAATAGAAACCATTCTCGGTGTATCGGATATTAAAACCCGGACGATCTCTGAGCCTGCCATACCCGCTGAAGTATCTGGTGTTCCCCAGGCGAAAGATGAACCTGCCATTCCTCTAACAAAGGGTCCTTCAGACACCGGTTTCAGGTATGAAATCCACGTGGAGATTTCGTCTTCGGTTGATTCACGTAATCTTCGTTCAATGCTGCTCCTTCAGAACCTTGAGGGGCTCGGAACCATTTTACATCTCTCTCCAAAGCGTGAGATCATCGAGGATAGCGATACATACAACGGGGTTATGGATATTCTCCTCAGTACAGTCGAGCCACAGGAGAAGATCCATGCCCTGCTCAAGGGTTCAGATATCAAAAATTATTCTGTCAGGGTAGAAGTACCCGAGATTTCAAAAGAACCCGGCGCTGCCTTGGAGGGTTCAGATAGTACCTCTTTTGCCGGAATCCGAGCATCATCAGCAGATAAGGCAGAGAAAAAACGGGAAGTTAAAAATATCCGGGTTGATATTGACCGGCTTGACCATATGATGAACCTGGTTGAGGATCTGGTCATCAATCGTGGCCGCCTTGAGCAGATCGCCCAGCAATATAAGATTAAAGAACTCGATGAAACCCTCAACATGGTCGGCAGATCGGTATCTGATCTGCAGGTCATGATGATGGACATCCGGATGATTCCGCTGAATCATATCTTTAACCGGTTTCCACGAACGGTCCGTGACATTGCTGCCAAAGAAGGAAAAGAAGTTGACTTCGTGGTCGAGGGTGGTGACACGGAACTTGACCGGTCGGTTATGGACGGTCTGAATGATCCGCTTTTACATCTTATCAGAAACGCTCTTGATCACGGCATTGAACCACCGGATGTCAGGATAGCAAACGGGAAAAACCCGAAAGGCAGGCTGACCCTCTCCGCATCCAGGGACAAGGATAATGTCATTATTGTCATTGAAGATGACGGTGGCGGTGTCAACGTTGAGAAGATTAAAAAGAAGGCTATTGAACGGGGTCTTATCACCGAAGAGATTGCAGCATCAATGAGTGATCAGGATGCATATGATCTCCTCTTCCAGCCCGGGTTTTCAACGGCAGATAAGATCACTGATATCAGCGGCCGGGGGGTAGGCCTCGATGTCGTGAAGACCACAATTGCCTCATTACAGGGCACAATAAAACTTGAGTCTGTTCCTGGTCAGGGGAGCAGATTTGAGCTGGTCCTGCCTCCGACGATGGCAATTGTGATGGTAATGATGATCCGGATCAATGGGAAGCGGTGTGCCATCCCGATTACCAACGTTGCTGAGGTTGCAAGCCTTGCTGCATTCCCTATCCAGAACATCGGCAATGGAGAAGGTCTGCTGATGCGGGATGAGATCATTGTTCTTTACCGGCTTGATGATATGTTAGGCCGATCCAAGTCAGAAGAGGTCATCGTCGTTCTTCAGAATGGGAACCGGAAGGGTGCCATCATCGCAGATCTCATTGAAGGGCAGCAGGAGGTGGTTATAAAACCACTTTCGAAGTTTGTCGGAGCATGTGAGGGTGTCAGTGGTGTTACGATTCCAGGTGACGGGGAAGTAGTGCCGGTTCTTGATGTGAAGGCAATTCTTCGGGAAGGAGGACAGAAATCCGGACGAAAATCAGGCGGAAGGAGGGTGAAAAAGATGATAAAAAATGTGATAGCAGACGGAGATCTGGCTATTAGTGAACAACAGGCCGATGAACTGAGGGAACTTGGAAATATTGGCGCAGCTCATGCTGCAACAACCCTGTCTACAATTCTGAGTACGATGATACAGATCCGGGTGCCTGAGATCATCCTGGTCAATCTTGCGAATCTGCGCAATTATCTTGATGATGTCATGGCCGCCATGACGGTCTTTCAGATACAGGGCCAGATCAAAGGTGAAGGGTATCTTATACTGCACATTCCTGAGGATTCGATCATCAGGCTTACCAATATCATGATTGGGACGACTGAGCTGAACCGGGAGATTGATGACATGGACCGGAGTGCCATCAATGAGATCGGGAATATTATGACCTCATCGTTCCTTGATGCATGTGCCACTTTGCTGAATATCATCATGATCCCCTCCCCTCCCTCTATGGTCATTGATATGCCTCATGCTGCGCTTGAATCCATTATTGCTACCCAAGAGATTAAGGAGAATGTTGATGAAGTGGTGTTGTTCAGGACTGAACTGACCTGTGCAACCCATGAGATTAAAGCAAATATAATCCTCCTTCCAAGCAGATCCCTGCTTGCAGAAATTTTTGCCAGAATGGAGAATGTCATAGCGGTAGCAAAATCAGGCTGAATTGAATGAGCGAGACAATTACCGGCAGTGACCAGCGTGAGGTCATCATCATCGGTATTGGTGAATGGAGTACAGGGGATACTGTCATGACATCCATAGGTCTTGGTTCCTGCATCGGTCTTGTAATCCATGATGAAACACGAAAGATCGGTGGTCTTGCCCATGTCATGCTTCCAAAATCAAGCGGGAAACCAAATGAAAGGGCGGGAAAATACGCTGATACCGCGGTTGAAGTGCTGATTAAGGAACTTACGCAAAAAGGAAGCAAAATAAGCAACCTGAAGGCTAAACTTGCCGGTGGCGCCTCCATGTTCCAGAACTTTTCAGGAAACCTGAATATCGGAGAGCGGAATGCTGAAGCACTCAAGGCCATCCTGAAAGAATTTTCCATCCCAATTGTTCGTGAAGACCTGGGGGGGACCATTGGAAGGACAGTAACCTATTATCCAAAAGAAAATGGCCGGCTGGTCATCAGGCAGGCTGACGGAACAACAAGAGAAATTTAATTTTTTTACATCCCTGCCGCTGAATCTTCGATTATCTTTTCAAGCATCTTAACGATATCAAGCAAGACCGGCGGGTTTGGCAGCATAAATATGTTCAGACTGAGCTCATGTTCATCACATATCAGTTCAGTCTTGAAAAAGACAACATTATCATAGAGAATATTGCTTTCTTTAATCACAAGATCAAAGACATTTTTCGGGAGATCAAAAATTGTCCTGGGTGGTGAGGGAAGCATAATAATTCCCAGTAATTCTGCAGTGCCATCAAGAAAGGCCGATACCATGATGTTCCCTATCTCATTGATGGCACTCTCATCCATCTCATTAAGCGGCCGGTCAGGTTCAATGGGCAGTCCAAGCATGATACTGGTCATCTGAATGACTGACTCCTGTGGGACATGGAGGATGACATACCCGGCTTTTGCCATCTGACCTTCCATGGTAAAGACGACCATGGCAGAAAGGCCCTGTTCAATCTGCTCATTAATGGCATGAAGGTCTACGATACTTATCTCCGGAACATTCAGCATTATGGGGGTGTTCAGCATCGTGGAGAGCGTGGTTGCTGCATGAGAAGCACCAATATTCCCTAGTTCCCTGAGCGCATCTTTTTGATTATCATTCAGATCTACCCGGAAATCTTTGATTGATTTATCTTTCATAGTATTGGTTAGCGGTGCTGCCCCAGTCCGGGGAATTTGTTCCTCAGCCTGGTTCTGTTCAGTATCAGCGGTTCCATCTTCAGGGATCTCATCCTTGTATTGCATGAGGATGCTCATGACCGGATCATCAGCAGATATTCCGGGTTCCGGTACCGGCTTTGATGGTTTTTTCTCTGGTTCGCTGCTCTCTTCTGATGAAGGTTCCTGGTCAGAAGAGTACTGGGCGAGGATGGACATAACAATATCTGCTTCAGTCTGGGGTTTTTGAGGTTCAGATGGTTTTACCCCCGGAGTGTTTTCCTCTGGTACAGGTGATTCTTCATATAACTCATCATCAGTCAGTGCATGTGCAGTTCTTACCGGTTCAGAAGGAGTTTTATCAGATGGGGATGCGGTTTCCCGTTTAGGCTGGCCCTCAAAGGACTGGCATCGCTCCAGATGCTCTTTTGCCACCGGATCAGCCGCATAAATTCCGAGGGCCTCTTCAAATGCTCTGCACGCAAGAGAGTATTCTCCCAGTTCCTCGTACGAAAGACCAATTTTAATAAACGGTTCAATAAAATCCGGGTGAATGGCGCTGGCGGATTCAAAATACTGGATCGCCGCATAGTAGTTTTTCTGGTCCATGAGGAGATTCCCCCACTGCATGTACCTGATATAAATCTCCTCTTCAGGCCTGGACCGGTATTTCGGACGGTATTGATCGGTTTTCACTCCGGGACGCATCAGGAGTGTGAGGTTTTTGCGTGCGACCGGGTTCTCTGGGTCAATATCAAGTGCTGTCGTGAAACACTTTCTCGCATGGGAAAACCTTCCCATTTTTACATAGGTATACCCGAGATTTATTATCGCAGCAACATTATCCGGGTCCTGTGTGAAGGCTTTCCTGAATAAAAATGATGCCTGATCATAGTCCTTCCTTTCAAGGGCTGATTCACCCATACGGAGTAGATTTCTGACCTCCCGGCGTAATGCGGCATCCATAGCAATCAATGAGTATGTGAAAATTCCCCGGAAAAATTACCGGGTATACAGGCTGATAGTAGAATTATTCTGTGTATAGATTATATACATTGCTCAATGGTCCTTTCCAATGCAGTATTTACATGACAAATACAGCTGCAGCAAGAACGGTTGTCCACCGGCCGTCCGGGTCACCTTTTTCTGATGTGCATATATGTGATGTTTTGATTATCTTGCCACTTGCCTTGTAAATCTGCTCCCGCTCCTGCCATGCGGTGTCAGGATCAAATTCAATACCAAGGGTGGTTGCAAGCATGGTTGCTGCAAGATCCTCCGCATACTCTCCTGCCTGGAGCTGGGTCTCCCCATAGGAATGATGTTCTGAAAGATAGCCGTAGTGGTTTTTCTCTTCAGGAACAGCAAGACCTATCGCAGCACTCATCAGGCGGTTTGGTTCATTGGTGTCATTCCTGGCCATTACCGTATACACGATCTCTCCAGGTTTTAACATGCTCAGGCCTTCCTCCCGTGATATCTCGATGCAATTTGGAGGAAAAATACTTGAGACATTGACAATGTTAAACATCTCAATACCTGCTGATCGCAGTGCGGCTTCGAAGGATGCCAGCCGGTCTTTATGAACTCCAACCCCTCCGGTGAAGAAGACTCTCCGCGGGACCATCATTCTATATCCATGAGCTGTGATTGACCATAAAAACAATCCGTCTGTACAGGTATCAAAAAACAGTCAAAAATTGTGTCAGCACAGGTCTTCAGTCCGTGTGTCTGAATTACGTAGATAGAGCTTGATGGTCCTATCCGGTTGTACCTTATAATCTTATCAGGCTAACACATATGGGATATTCACCATGAAGGCAGTGCTCGGACTCGAGAATGGACGATATTTCTTCGGAGAGGGCTTTGGAGTTGAGGGTGAAACAGGAGGCGAACTCGTGTTTACAACCCAGATGACCGGATACATGGAAGCTCTCACTGATCCGAGTTATCATGGTCAGATTCTTCTTTTCACCTATCCGTTAATTGGAAATTACGGCGTTGATCCAGAAAACTTTCAAAATCCGCGTGTCTGGGCAGGGGGGTGCGTTATCCACGAACTCTGCCGGAAACCCGCGCAATCACCTCCTCTCCACTCTTTTTTTGAAGAACAGGGTCTTCTTGGGATATCCGGGATTGATACCCGCCATCTTACGATTAGCATTCGTGAACAGGGAACCGTTCGTGCTGCTCTTATCACCGGGAGTGATGATTGGAAGGCAGCGGTTGAGATGGCACGGAAAACCCCGGATATCACTGCACAATCCCTCATTCCTGATGTCAGTTGTAAAAAACCATGGCATCATCCTGGGACCGGACCCAAAGTTGCTGTTCTGGATCTTGGAATCAAGACAAACATGCTTAAATCTCTCTCATCGCGTGGCGGCGACCTCTATGTCTTTCCTCATGATGCAAAAGCTGATGAGATTCTTGCCTGTCGTCCGGATGGGCTCTTCATCAGTAATGGTCCGGGCGATCCTAAACAGGCAAAGACGACCATTGCAACGGTCCGCGAACTGATTGGCCAGATGCCTGTCTTTGGTATTTGTATGGGGAATCAGATATGTGGTGTTGCTCTTGGTGCAGACTGCAAAAAGATGAAGTTCGGACACCGGGGTGCAAACCAGCCGGTCAGATGCATTGATGGGAGTATTTCCATTACATCCCAGAATCACGGATTTGTTGTTGACGGCGATACCCTTCCGGAAGGATGCAGAATTACCTATGTAAACTGCAATGACGGGACTCTTGAAGGTTTTGAGGATCCCTCACTTGGTATCTATTGCGTTCAGTTTCATCCGGAAGCGCATGCAGGACCGCATGATACTGAGGAAAAATATTTTGATACCATGTTTCGGAGGATGGTCTGATGCCACGGGATCCATCCATTAAAAAGGTCCTTCTCATCGGGTCAGGACCGATTCAGATTGGCCAGGCAGCAGAATTTGACTTTTCAGGGTCACAGGCCTGTCGCGCCCTTCGCGAAGAAGGAGTTTCGGTTGTACTGGTGAACTCAAACCCTGCCACTATTCAGACAGATCCCGACATGGCTGATGTTACCTATGTCGAGCCATTACAGGCAGATATCATTGCCAAGATCATTAAAAAAGAGAAGCCCGATGGGATTCTTTCCGGAATGGGGGGTCAGACCGGTCTGAACCTGACGGCAGAACTTGCTGAGATGGGTGCTCTTGAAGGGGTTAAGATCCTTGGAACACCTCTGAAAGCAATCTATGAAGGAGAAGACCGGGAGAAATTCCGTGACCTCATGAACCGGATCGGTGAACCAGTCCCTCGTTCTGTCATTGTCAGTTCCCTGGATCAACTGGAGCATGCAGCATCTGTTGTCGGTTTTCCGGCAATCATCCGTCCGGCTTATACGCTTGGAGGAGCTGGTGGCGGAATTGCCTACAATCTAGATGAACTCCGCCGGATAGTTGAGCTGGGTCTTGGAAAATCCCGTATCCATCAGGTTCTCATTGAAGAGAGTGTTGCCGGATGGAAGGAGATCGAGTTTGAGGTCATGCGTGATGCGAATGATACCTGTATTACCATCTGTGGGATGGAAAATGTTGATCCCATGGGTGTTCATACCGGAGAGAGCGTGGTCGTTGCACCGATACTCACCCTCCGCGATGACGAATTCCATCTCCTGAGAAATGCTGCTCTCAAGATCATCCGAGCGCTTGATGTTCAGGGTGGCTGTAACATCCAGTTTGCCTTTAAGGGAGATGATGAGTACCGTGTCATCGAGGTTAATCCACGGGTTTCCCGTTCATCTGCTCTTGCTTCAAAAGCGACCGGGTATCCGATTGCACGGGTAGCATCAAAAATTGCAATCGGCCTCCGGCTTGATGAGATCTTAAATACTGTCACCGGAAAGACGCCTGCCTCATTTGAGCCTTCGATTGATTATGTCGTCGTTAAAGTCCCCCGGTGGCCTTTTGACAAGTTTAAGACTGCTGACCGGACTCTTACAACCGCGATGAAGTCTACCGGTGAAGTGATGGCAATCGGCCGGTGTGTTGAAGAAGCCTTCCTCAAAGCACTCCGCTCACTTGATACCGATGTTGAACATCACACAGTCCTGTCGGAACTGAAAATGATCCTTTCACGGCCGACAGATGAGCGGTTTGGTGCCCTGTTTGACGCTCTTCGCCAGGGGATGACCCTGAATGAGATCGCAGAGATAACCAGGATAACTCCCTTCTGGCTTGAAAAAATTCAGAATATTGTTGAGATGGAGAAAGCCCTGACTGCACACCCTGATGATGCAACCATTCTCAAGGCAAAAGAATTTGGGTTTTCTGACCTTGAAATTGCTCAATATTCCGGAAAGGATGTTTCTGAAGTCGAATCAAAAGTTGGTCTTCCGGTATACAAAATGGTAGATACCTGTGCTGCTGAATTTCCTGCACAGACACCGTATTTCTATTCAACCTATGGGGATAAGGTCTGTGAAGTAACCCATTCTGACCGGAAAAAGGTCATGATTCTGGGTTCAGGGCCTATCCGAATTGGGCAGGGTATTGAGTTTGATTACTGCACAGTACATGCGGTTACCGCTCTCAGGGAAGATGGTTATGAGGTTCATGTTGTCAATAACAATCCTGAGACGGTGTCAACCGATTTCGATACCTCTGACCGGCTGTTTTTTGAGCCAATGACGCTGGAGGATGTCTCACATATCCTTCAAAAAGATGATTATTACGGGGTCATGGTTCAGTTTGGTGGTCAAAACGCAGTTAATCTGGCAGTCCCCTTAAAGAATGAGATAGAACGGTTAAACCTGAAAACCAGGATTCTTGGAACAACTCCTGATGCCATGGATATGGCCGAGGATCGTGACCGGTTTAGTGTACTGCTTGATTCACTCTCCATTCCAACTCCTCCAAACGGATCTGCGTATAGTGAGCAGGAGGCATATGCAACAGCGGAACGAATCGGCTATCCGGTTCTTGTCCGTCCGTCCTATGTCCTTGGTGGCCGGGCGATGGAGATCGTGCATGATGATACGGAACTTGCAACCTATATGCGTGAAGCAGTTCGCGTCTCGAAAAGTCATCCGGTTCTTATCGACCGTTTTTTACAGAATGCCATTGAGCTTGATGTTGATGCGGTCTGTGACGGGACTGATGTTATCATCGGGGGAATCATGGAGCATATTGAGACCGCCGGGGTTCATTCCGGAGATTCAGCCTGTGTCATCCCTCCGCAGTCCCTGTCTCCTGAAATTCTGGCTGATGTCCGTGATTATACCAGAAAGATTGCTCTTGGCCTTGGAGTTGTCGGTCTTGTAAATATTCAGTTTGCAGTGCAGGGAAGCACGGTATATGTTCTTGAAGCAAACCCTCGTGCCAGTCGGACCGTTCCTTTTGTGGCAAAGTCAGTAGGAATACCACTGGCAAAGATAGCTGCGCGTGTGATGATGGGTGAACGACTTGCTGATATGCCATACAAGGAGATTGAGGTCTCCCATGTTGCCGTGAAGGAAGTTCTGCTTCCCTTCAACAAACTCCCCGGTGTTGATACGGTCCTTGGGCCTGAGATGAAATCCACCGGAGAGGTCATGGGGATCGATTATGACTTTGGCCGGGCATATTACAAGGCCAGTATTGCCGCTCATAACCGGCTCCCGAAATCAGGAAACGTCTTCATATCTGTAACTGATGACCTTAAGGATCAGATACTTCAGGTTGCAAAGACGTTTACTGAAAATGGTCTCTCTATTTATGCAACATCGGGGACTGTTGAATTCTTTGCAGAAAGGGGAATTACGGCAAACCTTGTCAGAAAGATTGCCGAAGGGTCTCCGAATGTACTTGATATGCTAAGAGCCGGAGAGATCAGCCTTATCATCAATAATTTCGCTGACAAGCAGTCACGCCATGATCATCAGCAGATAATGCGGGTCGCTGTAGATTATGGGACACCCTATATCACCACTTTGCAGGCGGCAGTCGCAGCTGCGGAAGCTATCAATTCAGTCAGGGAAGAGAACCTGACAATTGAACCACTACAGCATTATATCGGTCGCTGAATACTCTATACAAACTTTTTTTACGTGCGGTTTTTTCTTCTTCCGACACTCATATGTAGGAGATAAACCGGTGAAATTTCATGGGAAAAGGAACAGTAGTACTTGCATATTCCGGCGGTCTTGATACGTCAATCTGCATTCCTCTTTTAAAAGAAGAGTACGGGTATGACCGGGTTGTTACGGTAGCCGCTGATGTCGGTCAGCGGAAAGAGGAGATATCCATAGCCGAAGAGAAGGGGAAGAGATTTGCAGACAAACACTATACCCTGGATCTGATCGATCAGTTTGTTGACCGGTGCCTGATGCCTTCAATCAAGGCAAATGGTCTCTATGAAGGGTACCCGATGGGAACCTCCCTTGCCCGTCCGGTGATTGCCGAAGCAGTGGTTGAGATAGCAAAAAAGGAAGGGGCTACTGCGGTTGCACATGGATGTACCGGGAAGGGGAATGATCAGCTGAGATTTGATGTTGTCTTCCGTGCAGCAGATCTTGAAGTTATTGCTCCAATCCGGGAACGTAACATGACCCGTGAGTGGGAGATTGGATATGCAGAGAAGCATGGAATACCGGTTCCTGTTGACAAGGAGAAACCCTGGTCTGTTGATGAGAATCTCTGGAGCCGCTCCATTGAGGGTGGGAAGCTTGAGGATCCGGCATTTCATCCGCCGGAGGAGATTTATGCATGGACGGTCTCACCGCTGAAAGCACCAGATGAGCCACAGGTCCTTTCAATTACATTTGAAGCAGGTATCCCGGTAGCTCTTGACGGAAAAAGGATGAAAGGGGCAGACCTTATCCGCACGGTAGGACAGATTGCAGGAGGTCATGGTATCGGCCGGAATGATATGATGGAGAACCGTGTGCTTGGTATCAAGGCACGTGAGATATATGAACACCCGGCTGCCAATGTTCTGCTGACTGCACATGCAGATTTGGAGCGGCTTGTCCTCACCCGTGAAGAGTATGCATTCAAGCAGAGTGTTGATGCCAAGTGGGCTCAGCTTGCCTATTATGGTCTGATTTATGAACCGCTCTGGGATGCCCTGAATGCCTTTATTGACACCACCCAGAAGCGGGTAAACGGGACGGTTGATGTCCGGTTATTCAAGGGGTCAGTGACCGTGCTTGGTCGTTCCTCTCCTGATTCGTTCTATTCAATCGATGTCGCTTCATTTGATTCAACAACTATTGATCAGAATGATGCTATCGGGTATTCCATGTATTATGGCCTGCAGGCACGTCTGGTCCGGAAAAAACAGAAAAAATAATTTTCTCTTATTTGATTACTCCTGATACATGATCTTTTCAGGTATTGTTCGTCCAATTTGAGTTCTGTCAAAGTCGCGGTCATAACGTACCAATGTACAATTATATATTTCACAAATCGCCATCTGATAAGCATCATCAAAATCCAAATTCCATTGAGCCATAATTTGAAGGAGTCTGGATATCTTATTCAGGGGCAATCGATATAATTTCAAGTGAGCATTGATGAGAATGTCATCTCCAAAAAATCATACATATCTTCTTTTTTCATATTGCAGAGGATATGTCCAATAGTGTATTATGAAAAATTTGTCAGACTGAGTTCATTCGTAGGTGTTTCATCTAACATTTTCCCTACAGCATGAGAATGGCGTCTGTCAAGAAGGCATTCAAGCCAGATATTTGTATCGAGAAGGAACATTTATCATTCCAAAAACGAAAAAATCTGCACTGTAAAAGATTATAATAGGAGAAAATTTAAAAACTCATAAAAGAAAGAAGCGAATTAATCGCTCTGACGTCCCGGCTGGGACTTGAACCCAGGTCAAAAGCTCCGCAGGCTTCTAGGATATCCACTACCCTACCGGGACCAGAAGTGCCTGTATATGTTATAGCTCATCACTAATGAAGGTATTCATATCTCACTTTTGGTCTTCATATGCATCCTGACAATCATTCCGATGGTCTCATTTTCAGAATCCCTGATAGAAGTTGACTGGATGACGACATGCCTGAATGAATTATCACTCATCTTCACAGCAATATGCTGCCTCACGCCAAGGACCAGGCTTTCCCGGATGACATCCTGAAAGGTATCGGTAAATACGGTATTCTGCCTGGTATCGTAAAAAGTGAGGTATTTACCGATTGGCTTTAAGATTATATCATTCCGGTGCACATTTAACAGGTGTTCCCCATAAGGATTGATAAATACAATTCTCCCTCGTTTATCAAGGATGAAATATGCATCCAGCTCTGACAGGGCTGCACGTGCAATCCGTCGGATCTTCCCTCCTTTGTAATCTTTGGACCTCTTCAGGATTCGATCATTGTGCAGAGCAATCTCAATATTGGAGTAGAGGTCTTTTGCATTGAATGGCTTGATGATAAAACTGGCCGGTTCAGCCATGGTCGCCCGCTCAAGGGTGGTTTCATCATCCTGACCTGACAGAAAGATTACCGGTATGTGAAAAATGGCTGTGATGAACTTGGTTGCTGTGATTCCATCTATCTTTCCTGCAAGGTTGATATCCATGAGGACGAGATCAGGAAGATGTTCAGCTGCTTTATAGAGGGCATCCTCTCCGGTGGCAACCTTGGCACACACAACATACTCACGTTGAAGAAGAAATCTCTCGATAAGGGTTGCTATGATATCATCATCTTCAACGATGAGTATCTCCGTCAGGGGACTTTTTCTTGTATCAAACATAAGGTGCCTGCCAGGGAGTGCAATATATTATCGTGGACCTGTAATTATCAGTTGTTTATGCCTGTTTATTAACTCTTGTTTTATATCTCATTCACCGGTATTCCCGTTTGGTATATTGGTATTTTTCAGCATCTCCACCATGAAAGACGATATAAAACCACTCGTAAATTGACTTAAGAGCACCAAACTGATCGTACCTCCGCATCGAAAAACTCACGAACAGTTTCCGATCAAATTTCACCTTTCCAATTCTTCTCATCCGGTGGGCGATCTCAAGGTCATCGCCGGCATCTGAAACCCGGTACATACCGGCCTTTTTAAACGGTTCTGCTCTGAATACACTGTTACATCCTAGGGTGAAGAGTATTGTCCCGGTGAGGTATCCGATATGAGCAAAGCTATTGGCAAGAAAGAGATAAAACCGGTTTTTTATCGTCGCCTCAATCGGTTTTACTGGTCCGTAGAGCATGACAACTTCCGGGTCTAGAAAATCCTGTCTTATCCTACTCAGCCAGTCAGGCGGAAGGATCGTGTCAGCGTCAGTTGTTGCGATTATCTCTCCCCTGGCGCGTAAAGCCCCGTCATTTCTCGCCCCTCCCACTTTCGGGCTGGTCTGGATGAAAACAAGATCTGCATATTTTTCAGCAATTTCGCGGGTCTTATCTTTTGATCCACCGTCGACCACGATGATCTCATACTCCTCCCGGGGAAAATCCTGCTGTACCAGGGATACGAGGCACCGTTCTATACGTTCTTCTTCATTAAATGAGGGAATTACTATGGATATCATGATGTTACCAGTTCTTCGTACAGGGAGAGATGGTCTCTGCAGACCTGCTTAATATCATACTTTGCTGAGTATTCTCGTGCCCGTGCTGCACAGGCATGCAACGTTTTCTCATCTGACAGTTCTGCATGAGCATCATCAGGTGTTCTGAAATAACGTACCGAGTCCTGGTAAACCTCATGGAATTCAGGGATATCACGTGCAATGACCGGGAGACCACAGGACTGCGCTTCAAGCACGGCAAGCCCGAATGTTTCGGCATAGGTTGGCATCATAAAGACATCTGCTGCACAATATGCCTCTGCAATATCACGGACAAAACCAGTGAAAAGGACATTTTTCGGTTTTCGTTGCATCATCATTTTTATTTTGAAATAATCTTTGGATAACAGCCCGTATGGAAATCCTCCGACCCAGATAAAGCGTGTATCCGGATTCTTTGATGCAAGTTTCATAAAATCATAGATCCCCTTTCTCGGACTTACCTGGGCCACCGTCAGGACAACCTGCTCTTCGGGTGTAATCCCCCACATATCCCTGAATGCCTCCCGCTTCTCAGGTGATGGGGAGAAGTAATCCCGGTCTATTCCGTTTGGTATTCTCGTGACAGGAACATCGGGGACCATCTCCTGCACCTCCTTTTCACAGGCCTCGGAGATGGTGATGATATGATCAAATTTTCGGTAAATGTCAGGGTATCTTTTATTAATCGTCCTGGTAAGGGCCAGGTTCCCGATATTTACCCGGGGAGTTGAATGAGCGGTCAGTATCTTTTTACCTGATGCCAGCCGGCGGTTGAGGAGGGCAATCGGTCCGAACGTATGGTAATGTGAGATGTCTGCATGAAACCTGTACCGCTCCCAGGTAAGGTTGATACCATTCTGCTTTTTCAGGCCACGGTATATGGTTCGTGCAACGGTTGCGCATCCGATATACTTGAAGACAAACATGTCTTCCACGACAAAATTGATCTTCATGTCTGTCCATGTACAAAATTCAGAACTGAACGGATGATACCGTCCATATTCAGATACTCAAACTGTGAAAACCGACCGACCAGGGGGATGCCGCGGTTTTTGAAGTATTCCCTGATTATGGTGATATTTCTGATATAATCAAGATCATACACCACATATGCAAATTTATTTCGCGTAATTTGTGTGGCAATGACCCTGTCCATCGTGAAAAGACCAAGAGAAGAGAGTGAAGAGATGATATGATCCGTAACGTCTGCATCAGTCATGCGGGATATCTCATCACCTTCGTTGTAGGTGATCTCGGCAAGGATTGAGGAGCACCCTTCAGGGGCAGTAGTATCTGAAAAGTTGGAGGGAAATGAGATCCGGTTCGCAAGAGAGGCACCGGCATCCGGAATATATGCCCATGAATACGGGGGGACTGTCCCTTGTATTCCGATCCCAATTGCCATAACCGAGTTATATTTCAGGTCAGCGACTGCTTTTCTCACCTCATCGGGAATACCATCCAGACATGGGATGAGATTCTGAAGGGGGATGGTGCTGATTATCCGGTCTGCTGTCAGAGTTCTGGTTCCATCCGAAACTACATACTGACCCTCTTGTCCGGATATTGAGCTGACCTGAAATCCGGTGAGAATGTTCTCTTTGACAGGGGCCGCCATGGCATGAATCAGCGCCTCAATCCCGCCGGTCACCGGGTATGAGAATACTGCCTGATGGGTATAGCCTTCGGTCTCAATCCCGACTGCAGACTTGATGATGTCCTCAACCGGTGGGCGGGGGACTCTTCCCTCCATCCAATGCGCCGACATGAGATGCGGGGGATAGTTCCATATTTTGGTGTTGTAGGGGATCAGATATGCATCGGCAATCCCTCTCCCAAAGGTCTGTACTATCCACTCCTCAAAGTTCTGCGGATTTTGATATTCCCCTTTCTCCGAAGCGATGAGGGTTTTTATAAACTCATGAAGGCATGTGTAACAGTCTTCTTTTGGAAGTTCCGAGAGTGCATTTTCAAAGGGGTATTTCACATATCTTCCCTTATAGAGGATCTTGGTATTTCGAACCCGTTCAGCCCTGTTTTCACCAAGTACATCGTGAATAAACGATAAAACCTCGATATCCCTTGAAAAGATAATATGCGACCCTCCGGTATCAAAGGTAAAACCCTTAGTCGTTTGGGATCTGCACAATCCCCCTGGCCGTCTCTCCTGCTCCAGAACGGTAACATCCTCTCCTTGTAATGTAAGAATGCGTGCCAGTGTTAATCCACACAGCCCGCCGCCAAGTATTAATGTCTTCATAATCTTGAAAATGGAATGGTGATTTTTGCTAAACCATGCATAATTCGGGATATCATGATATCATATCTTCAATATGTCAATACATGTATGACATATAACACAAAAAAAAGACTGCCGGAATTTATCGGATATCTGAAGATCAGGAGATATCAGAATCCACCTTCAGATCAATACTTCTCTTCCCCGATATTAAACCCGATAATCCTGCTATTATGGATATTTGCAAGTGACTGCCTGATGAGATCAACGACACCGGTATCCAGTATCTCTCCATGTCCTGGATAGATAATATGAAATTTTTTCTTTGCCAGCTCTTCAAATCCGTGAACAAATGTTTTTTCATATGTATTATCAGTACCCCAGATCATCACCGGAGTATCACCGGAGAAGAGAATTTCTTCTTCAGGGCAGTAAATGCAGACTGAATCAGATGTATGGCCCGGAATTGAAACAATTTCAAAATGATAGCGGCCACAGCTGATAACATCACCGTCGGTCAGAATCTGGTCTATTCCGGTTGTATAAGGTGATGATGCGTACACTACCGCCTGAAACTCTTCTTTAATCTCTTTTATCAGACGTGCGTGATCGTAATGATTATGGGTGAGTAGTATTTTGCTCACCGGGCTTTTGCCAATCTCTTTTTTTCTCTCACGCAGGAATTCGAGGATTGCAGGATCACATCCGGTATCGATGAGCACCCCGCCCTGAGCCGCTCCATCACAACAGCAAAGCCATACATTGGATGTGTACACAGCACTCTTCTCGGTAAGATTGAAAATCTCCATCTCTTACACAATCCTGCTGTGGCGAATGTTCCTGAGTGACTCTTCCATCAGGTGAGGGACTCTGTAGGTGATCTGATCTCCATGTCCGGGGTATATGGTCTTTACTTCAGCAGATACAAAGAGTTCATATGCGTCCAGAAATTGCGATGTAAACTCTCCATCATGAGAGTAAATTCTCATTGGTACATCTCCGGAAAAGAGCAGTTGTTCTTCTTCACAGAGAATGCATACGGAGTCATCACTGTGGCCTGGTGCATAGACTGCAATACAGGTTTGTTCTCCGATCTGAATCTTCTGCCGGTCAGCAAGTGGCGTGATATTATCATTTCTGCTGAGTGGATGAGCATACACCTGCGGGCTGTATTTTTCTCTGATTTTTGGCAACATGCCGGCGTGATCAAAATGTGAATGGGTCAGGATAACCTGCTCGACGGGACGTTTCCCAAGACCGCATCTGATCTGTTCCAGTGATTCCAGGATTGTCGGGTCCCGTCCGACATCGATGAGCGTATTCAGGTCTGATAATGAATGGTATGTCCCGCAGATATGCCATACATTGGATGTATAATACTCACTCTGTTCCGTTAGGTTTCGTACCAGCATAGATCTCTTTTTTCCTGAATATCTGTGCGTTCATGACAATCTGATCAAAGAGCCCATTCAGTTCATCTGGAAGTTTCTGTGTGTGCTCATGAAGCATAAAACCCCCCTGTTCAAGGGCATTGTAGAACATATTCCAGACCTTTAGTCGCTCTTCAGCAGAGAAATGGAGCAGAACATTTTTACAGATGATCATGTGGATGCCGGTTCTGATGGGTTCAAAGGTCAGGAGATCGTGTTTTTTAAACTCAACCGCATTGCGGATTTCATCGGATATATACACATACCCTGGATCTGCCGGATCTGTCCTGAAGTATGCCTGAAAAATCTCGTGAGGGATACGCTGGAGGTCCTTTTCAGGATACCGTCCGGTTCCGATTATCTGCACATACTGGTTATAGGTGTCAATATCAGTCGCGTAGATCTTCACATTTCTGAAGAGATGTGGGCCCATCCGCTCCCGCAGAAGGATGGCAAAGGTATAGGGTTCCTGACCCATGGCACATCCGGCGCTCCAGATGGTTATAGACCGTCTGCTTTGCACAAAGGGTAGAAAATGATCAATTGCAAGATTTAACGTCTGGGCATCGCGAAAGAAGAATGTAAACGCCATGGTAACCTTCTTTGTGTTTCTCTGCTCTGAAATTGCATACCTTCCCGATCACCTGATGACCAGTATCCGGCGGGTAAGACTTTTATGTACGCGTTGTTCGTAATATCCGATGATCTCACAATGCTGATAAGCCAGCGGTCTGATGTCCTGATGGGTGACCAGCACAGAATGGTTGCCCTTCTTCACCACCCGCTTTATCTCGGTGAGTGCCTGATGATAGAGATCATTGAGCCCGTTTCCGATAATGGTAACCGATTGCCCATACGGAAGATCTGATACCACGTGATCGATGGAGCCATCAGGGAACGGGAGGTATCGGGCATCAGCAACTCCTGCCATTGCAGCGGACAGGTTTTTTCTGCTTCCTGCAATCATCTCATGGTCTGCATCAGTTCCTGCAGCATTGCATCCGATAAGTGACGCTTCAATTAATGTTCCCCCGGTCCCACAGAACGGGTCAAGTACCCATTCACCGGGCAGTGCTCCTGACATATTGATGAGTGCCCGGATCATTCGTGGCATCATGACACCCGGATGAAAGAATGGCCGGTTTCCCGGTTTTCTGGTATGGTACGGGGACCGGTCAAGTTCCCAGATGAGTTCTCCGAAGTAGCATGTTCCGCCTGCAATGACTACTCTGAAGACTCTTTCCGGTGATGAGACTGATACCTGCCCCTTCACATAGGAGCCGATTAGTCGTTCAAGTTCTCCGGATGATGTGTCCATACCATGGTCTGCCATCTTTTTGACTCTGCCACAGAAGGGTTCGGGTGAGGTGATATCAAGGTCCTTTAACATCTGAATAAATGATTCTTTATCAGCCGGACATGTCCCGATATAGGTCATTGCCGCGTGAGTATAGGCAAACCTGTTTATGATCTCTATGGATGGCGCCTCAGCAATCAGTACCTGGGTATTCTGCTCGAAGACCGGAAGAATTGCTTTTACTTCTTCTACGGGGATTGCAGGGTGTTCCCCGGATAATTCAAGGATGAGTTTCACTCATGCTCCTATAGAGTATTGAAAAAAATCAGGCGGCAAATGCATTTTCTATGGTAGAGAGGATGACTTCTTTTGTAAAGGGTTTTACAATATATCCCTTGGCACCAAGAGAGAGTGCCTCCTGCACATGAGAGGACTGCTCAGAGGCTGTGCACATAAGAACGTGGGCATCCGGATCAATCTCCCTGATCTTCTTTAAAGCTTCAAGACCGTTCATATCAGGCATCAGAATATCAAGAATCACCAGATCAGGTTTTACCTTTTCGTAGAGATCTATGGCAGTCTGACCTGTTTCAGCCTCACCAACAATCTCATGCCCTCCTTTTGTGGCCATGATACCAACAAGCCGCCTCATGTATCCTGCATCATCAACAAGGAGGATCCGCGCCATGTACTTTGTACTTTTTCTGCAGAAACGTTTAAGTGTTGTGATAGGTGAGGAGAGAATGAGGGGAGGGGTTATCCCCCTAGAATAGATTCGAAGAACCCTTTCTTTTCATTTCCGGATCCTCCCGGGTTTTTTTTCCCTTCAAGTTCGAGGATCTTTTCATAGAGTTCCTTTAGTTCTCCGCTTACGTGTTTTGGGATGGTGACTTCGACCTCAACCAGAAGGTCTCCAGGTCTGCCCCTTTTTCTAACTCCTTCTCCTGATATCCGAAGTTTCTTGCCTCCCTGAGTGCCTGCAGGGACCTTAACCTCCAGATGTCTGCGGTCTATGGTGGTAACCTCAACAGTGGTTCCAAGCACTGCCTGAGCCGGGGTTATCTGAATCTTCGTCAGGAGGGTGTCGCCATCACGATGGAACCGGGGCTCTGGTTTGACATGTATTTCAATATACAGGTCACCATTTGGTGCTCCATGATCCCCTGCCTCTCCATATCCCTCAAGACGGAGACGCATGCCAGTATCTACTCCGGGGGGGATATGGACTGAAACCTTTCTTCTGACTTTCTCGTGTCCGGACCCTTTACATTTGGAACATGGTTTTTCTGCAACCTTCCCCTTGCCATGACAGAGATCACAGGTGGATTGTCTGACAAAATTTCCGAACGGGGTCTGGGTTGCCTGCCGGATCTGTCCAGTTCCTCCGCATTTTGGACAATTCTTTGTCTTTTTCGTCTCTGAACCTGTACCGTCACAGGTTGTACAGGATTCAGCATGCATGACCTCTATCTCACGGTCTGCACCAAATACGGCATCCCGAAGGGAGACTTCGATCCGCATGAGAAGATCGTCTCCCCGTCTTGGGCCCCGCTGACGTCCGAATCCCCCGAAAATATCTCCGGCAAAGTCAAAGATATCACCAAAACCGGAGAAGTCGGCATTGAATCCTCCGCCATATCCTCCACCGCCATACGATCCTTTTGAGGCGTTGGTAAAGGCTTCATGTCCCATCCGGTCATACTGCTGCCGCTTCTGTGCATCGGACAGGACACTGTATGCCTCGTTAATTTCTTTGAATTTATCCTCTGCTCCCGGATCTTTATTCACATCCGGATGATATTTTCGGGCCAGGCCCCGGTATGCCTTTTTAATCTCGGTATCATCGGCATTGCGGGACACGCCAAGGATATCGTAGTAATCTCCCGCAGCCATTTTTTATACTCACTCCTTCTTTTCAGTGAAGTCTGCATCCACGACATTTTCATCAGAAGCAGAGGAGGAGCTGCCCTCTCCTTTCTGTGCTGCCTGCTCTGCCTGGACTTTCTGATATATCTTGGTGGTAACTTTAAAGACTGCCTCGGTCAGTTCTTCCATCTGTTTTTTAATGGCGTCAGAATCTGTTCCTTCAAGAGCAGTCTTCATCTTTGCGATCTGGTCCTGGATGTTTGTCTTGTCTTCCTCTTCGATTTTATCTTCACTCTCTTTCAGAAGCTTTTCTGCAGAGAAGACAGCCATATCTGCGTTATTGCGGATCTCAATCTCTTCTTTTTTCTTGTTGTCTTCCTCTTCAAACTTCTTGGCATCATCGACCATACGCTTGATCTCATCATCAGAGAGTTTCTTACTGCCTTTGATGGTGATCGCCTGTTCATTCCCGGTTCCAAGATCTTTTGCCGTGACATGGATGATACCATTTGCATCGATATCAAAGGTGACCTCGATCTGCGGGATACCACGGGGTGCCGGAGGGATACCGGTCAGCATGAACCGCCCCAGGGTGAAGTTGTCGTTTGCAAGTTTTCGTTCTCCCTGCACGACATGGATCTCAACAGAGGTCTGATTATCTGCTGCAGTTGAGAATATCTGACTCTTTTTGGTCGGGATTGTGGTGTTCCTGTCGATGATCGGGGTTGCTATGCCACCAAGTGTCTCAATGGACAAGGTCAGCGGGGTAACATCAAGGAGCACGATGTCACTCGTTTCACCAGCAAGCACCCCTCCCTGAATTGCAGCACCCACTGCAACACACTCATCCGGATTGATGCCTTTATCAGGTTCCTTACCAAGGAGTTCCTTGACTTTCTGCTGGACAATCGGAACACGGGTTGACCCACCGACAAGCAGGACACGGTCAATCTCTGATGGCTTAAGTCCTGAGTCGGAGAGTGCCTGCTTGACCGGTCCGATAGTACTCTCGACAAGGTCTGAGATGAGCTGTTCAAACTGGGCACGGGTCAGGTCGATGTCAAGGAACTTTGGTCCTGATGAATCGGTGGTGATGTAGGGCAGGTTGACATTGGTCTTCTGTTTTTGTGAGAGTTCGATCTTTGCGTTCTCTGCTGCATCACGAAGACGCTGCATTGCCATTGGATCTTTTGAAAGGTCTATCCCCTCTTTCTTTTTAAATTCGGCAACGAGGTAATCGATGATTCGCTTGTCAAAGTCATCGCCACCAAGATGGTTATTTCCCGAAGTTGCCTTTACTTCAAAGACACCATCACCAAGGGTCAGGATAGAGACATCGAAGGTCCCACCACCAAGATCGTAGACGAGGACGGTGTGATCATCTTCTTTGTCAATACCATATGCTAGTGCCGATGCGGTCGGCTCGTTGATGATACGAAGAACTTCAAGCCCTGCAATCGTTCCTGCATCCTTGGTTGCCTGTCTTTGTGCATCGTTAAAGTATGCAGGGACAGTAATGACTGCCTTTTTGATCTCTTCCCCAAGGTATGCTTCTGCATCGGCTTTCATCTTCTGCAAAATCATTGCAGAGATCTCCTGAGGGGTAAAGCTCTTCCCGTTGAGTTCGATCTTTTTGGAAGTTCCCATATCACGTTTAACAGATATGACGGTGTTCTTGTGATTGGTGATCGCCTGACGTTTTGCAAGGCTTCCAACAAGCCGCTCACCCTCTTTTGTGAATGCAACAACAGACGGAGTGGTTCTGCCTCCTTCTGCATTGGGGATAACGACTGGTTTTCCACCCTCCATGATAGCCATACAGGAGTTCGTTGTTCCAAGATCGATACCGAGGATTTTTTCGCTTGCCATAATGAATTTCCTATATATGAATGATTACTTCTGTTCGACTGGTGCTGTACCCTGCGAGACAACAACCTGGGCAGGACGGATCACTTTGTCCTGCAGGCAGTATCCTTTGCAGACCTGATCGCAGATAGTTCCCTCATCAACATCTGATGGGATCATCGCGATCGCTTCATGGCGGGTTGGATCAAATTTTTCACCGACTGACTCGAATGATTCGATTCCCTGTCTCTTCATTACCTGAATCAGCAGCTTCTGTATCTGAGCAAGCCCTTCGTGTGCTCCGCCCTCTGCCTCTAAGGCACGGTCCAGACTGTCTGCCACTTCAAGCATGTCACGGGCAAATTGTCCGATAGACTGAGCAATCCGTTGTTCTGTATCCCGGACGGAACGTTTTCTGAAATTTTCAAAGTCAGCTGCAAGCCGCAAATATTTGTCATTGAGGTCATCATACTCTGACCGGAGTAGTTCAAGGGGACTTTTCTCCTCTTCCGGGGGTGATCCTTCCGGAATCAGGGCATCCTCTCCTTCCTGATTCATTTCTGATTTTTTCTCAAGATTAGTATCTGCGGAGTCGTTCATAGAGGTTCACCATAATTGTTGTAATGTGGTTCTATATATATGTATCTCGTTCTACCTGGTGTCTATGTATTAATGTATCATCACTGAAAATCTCAAATTCTCTAAATATCTCAATTAATCAGAATTTTGGCCATTAAAATCTAATAAAAATTATGCGAGAGTATTTACTTGAAGTTAGTGTGAAAGCATACTCATCTCCTTTGTATGAAACTCAAAAACGCGCCGGTAAAAAATCAAATAATAATGGTTTAAATTAGAAAATCTCTTTGCAATATATCTTATTGATATACTCCCCGTCAACTGCGGGGAGGTATCGCACCATCGTGTCACCCGCAGGAATAGTGGTGACCTGCCATAAACGATTCGGTTTGAAAATCACAGAAAAAGTACATATTGGATTTAAAAATCTTAATCTCCTGCAAATTCTTTCGCGCTCCAGTGGAAATGAAGGGGTCAGTTAATTCAGATGCCCGAAACCATCTGCACCCCCTCTCGTGCTACCCTGACAGAATCCTCCCAATACATCCTGGGACATATGACCAGTTCCTATCCACAGTCTTCTGGTGATTATGGTTTATTATATCATGAAAATCAGGCGTATCTGTATGGAGGAAATGAGTGAGCCTGATCTCTGATCTGCTTTGGGGATCTGCCGGAAGAATGATCTGATGGATAAAAGCATCCCATGTGGACCGGTTCAATATTCCGGATTCTCTTACTTTTGAAAACAGAATCATGGCGTAGAGCTGACCGACAGGATATATCCAGTACATTCCTGCAGTATCTCCAGTCAAATGCGGGGACTGAAGAAGATAACCCCCATGGTCAGTACTATGTATTCCAGTTATTTCTGTATAAATTTCTGCGTATGCTTCTCCAAATGAAATGGAATCAGGGGATTTTCTAAACCGGTAATCAAGAATGCCTATTGCCATGTCTTTCCCCAGGTTCAACCGTCTTTCTGGAGAATATGGATCGGACATTATTGAATATTGCATAATTTTGTCTCCGTTATGAGGTTCCAGGGGGGATTCCGGAGCCATGAGGATGCTTAGTATTTCCGGAGAAAATGCCAGATATTCAAAAAGATGTGATAAAGCTTCGGTCAGTTCTACGGGCATTATGGTTGGCACCGAAGATGTTTGATCAGAACTGGCAAGGATCCTGGTATAGAGATGACCCAGTTCATGGAATAGTAAGGAATATCCTTCTTTTTCGAGTCCATTTCGAACAGTATTGTGATCCAGAATGCCACTCACGATAAATACTGGTGCAGGAAGACTCTCTTCATCTTCTCTCCTATCCCCATCTCCGGCTATGAATGCAGTCATCCACTCTTTGGTTTTCCCTGGCCTTTCTTCCAGATCAAGATAGAACCATCCTTTCGTATCATTTGTCTTTTCATCAGCAACCCGGAAGAGGAGAACATCTGGAGCGTACCCCCGGGCATCTGCCACGAGTTCAGTTCTGACACCAAACAGGCAGGAGAATAATGCGATTGTTCGGGATATCGTAACATGGAGTGGTAATGAAAAATCTCTCGTATTTGGGGAGTCATTTCTCTGTTGCGAGGTAATGAGCAGATCCGTCTCATAATCAAATACTTCTTTTGCCATTGGATCTCTGGTTCTCTTTCTTTGGAGAAGATCAGACGCCACCGGTTTTACCAGGTCTTTCACAAGGGGCGTGATCTCATCGAGCATGGATGAAATGTCTGTCCCGTTTATTCTCCATCCCTGTTCATCTGCTTTCAGGTCGGTCCAGGTTGTATACCCAAGAAGGGATGCGATAGAATTTCGAAGAATCGCAGTTTTTGTGAATATATTGAGATTTTCTGTAAGAGGGTGTTTTTCCCTGATATGCATCATGTACTGGTTCTGCAAGGATCCAAGTTCCTGATAGAGAGATGATAATCGTGTTTTCTCTTCTTCAGATCTGAGGGCACCACCACATCTGAAAAACCGGATTTCCTGATCATACAACCATCTCCCATACTCTGACTCCGGTTTTGTATCTAATATGGAGCGGTACAGTTCATCATGTGATGAAAGGTTCCTGATGTATGTATCCCGTTTCTCTGCTGCCATGAACGCTGTGTTCTGAAGATCCCGGTCCGGATACAAACTGGCAAGGGTCTGATATTTTAAAAGACGGTTATCAAGTCTGGTCAGAATCTCTTCAAGACGGAGTATTGTATTTGTTTCATTCCGTTCACAGGCAGGAAGAGAGAGAAGAGATGCAATTTCCTGGTCAGTCTGGGAGAGTGCACTATTTACTTCCTCCTCAATCGCCTGTGCAGTCGATGGAAAGGTAATGGCTGGCTTTTCTCCGGAAACAGAAAGGGAATTATCGATTCGATCTCCAGATACCTGGCTATAGAGAAGGGTAAGGAGTAATAAAAGAACAATTAAAAAGTCCTTTTTATTCAGATTCTCCACGGTTCTCCCTCTTGATCATTGAATGGATACTCTGAATCGATGGATACTTATAGCCTTAATGAGAATAGTCCATTCAGGGAAGATCTATGGGATCACAAGGACGTAAAATTGTCGGCATGGATGTTGATGAGTTGATCTCTCTCCTCAACAAGGCACTCGCTGATGAATGGCTTGCATATTACCAGTACTGGGTCGGTTCAAAGGTTGTGAAAGGACCAACCAAGGATGCTGTTATTGCCGAGCTGGTCCAGCATGCAACAGAAGAACTCTCACATGCTGATATGATAGCCCTCCGGATCGTTCAACTGGGAGGAACCCCGGTTCTTGAGCCGAAGGAATGGTACAATCTGACTAATTGCGGGTATGATGCACCGGTTGATCCCTATGTGAAGGCCGTGCTTGAGCAGAATATCAAAGGGGAACAGTGTGCTATTAAGACGTATGACAAACTGATGAAGATGGTTGAGGGCAAAGACCCGGTTACGTACAATATGATTCTCACCATCATCACTCAGGAAGTTGAGCATGAAGAGGATCTTCAAAGTCTCCTTGAAGATCTTGAAATGATAATGAAAAAATAATTTTTTTTGATTATCTTTTCACATTTTCAATATAGGTTTCTATTTGTTCACAAAAGACGTATAGATCTTCCAGGTGGTTTTTCAGAATATAGTATCCTGTTTCATCATCGATCTTCCCATTGCGATGGACAAGAATATTTCGATAACTCTTCATTTTTTCATCGTTTCTGAAAAATTCTGATCAATAATTCCTTTTGAGCACAGATTCTCTATGATGTCTTCATCATCTTCAGGCACTCCAAAACGTAAATCCCTGTTTATGATGGCGCAGATATCAAAAGCCGTCTAGATGGCATATTCCAATCTCTTGTAAATACCATTCTTTACAGCAATAAATCTCATCTTTGAAAAATCAGTTGAATTTTTCATTATTTCGAGGGTTTTTTAAATGACATCCTGGTTCGTATCTTTAATTGCAGGGTTCATGAGAATCTTGTATAATAATGATTGGTACTGAAGAATACATAATTCAATCTTCATGCCATGGGTTTTCATACCATAGGAGAACATATACCCATGCAGGTGTATGATATCAGTACCTGGTATACCAATATCAAAATCATCATCTGGGGAGGGTACTATGAGGAAATATATCACACAAAAAGGAATTTTTCTGGCATTCATCTGTATTATATCTGGTATCAGTGGTGTCGGATATGCTGATCAGGGAGATAATTTGTATTATGACCAGCAGGGTTCAGGTAGTGCAGAACCCTTTTATCCGTCATATGTACCCTCCCCTGATACAGATCTTACTCCGGTCCAGGATATGCAGATTATCACTATCCAACCAGGAATGGAATATGTGTATACCGACCCTTCACCATCCCCCGACTTTTCACCTCCTTCCTCGTCGATACCAAATCAGCCGATCTTCTCACATGATCCGGTTGGGAGTTCATATCAGGATCCGGGAAATGCAGAGCCCTATTATCCGTCCTCTCCTCCTTCCCCAGGAAATACCTATGAAGATCCGGTGCAGGTTGTACCGGTGACGACCCAATACCCGGACCCCGGTATCGCGGTTCCATATTATCCCGCATACCCGCCTGAACCAGAACCGACTCAGTATATCCCTCCACGTGAATACTCTTCCCCGGTGTATATCCCGTCTCCCCGATACCAGGAGCCAGTAGTTATCCACACATGGTATGATGACCGGTACTATCGCCCATCCTATTATGATCCATATGATCGAAAATGGGAGTATTACTCATACGCAGAAGGTACTTTGAAAGTATCCAGTACTCCATATCAGGCTGAAATATATCTGGATAACCGGTTCAGAGGCTATACTCCGTATTCCGGCTACCGAACCATTGAAAATCTCCGCCCTGGCACCTATACCCTCCGTCTGAAAACTGCCGGCTACTATGATTATTCAGAAGATGTGTACGTGTCACGGGGCAGGACAACTTACGTTGATGCTGACATGGTAAGAATCGGGGAACGGTACCAGAAAGCAGGATCGATATCTGTTCAATCTGAACCTCCGGGTGCAGGTGTGTATCTGAATAATGAGTACCGGGGCTTTACACCGGTTGTTCTCACTGGAGTATCTCCAGATGAACACACCCTCCTTGTGCGAAAGGACGGGTTCATAGACTATGTCAGCAAGGTGCAGGTTATGGATAAACAGACGATCAGCATTTCTGCGATATTAAATCCGGCCCCGGTACCTGCAACCTTGACTCCTGTTGTCCCTCCGGTGGAGAGTCCTGTTCCTACTCCTACCAAATCCGGATTATTTGAGGGTATTGTCTGTATTTCAGTTCTTCTCAGTGCGCTTTTCATGGTCCGGCACCGGCCAGATCCATAAAGTCCCGGACACTTTTTTTCGAAAGCTTCTAGACCTTCAGACAGAGAAAGTACTAAGATAACAGCAGGAAGTCGGTGTAGAGTGAGTACAAACCCTGAAAAACATCCTAACCGTCCCCATTGTCTGTACCTGTGGTTTCTTCACGGAATGGCGGTATGCTCTGAAGAGAAAAGCAATCGGCAGTGCCCGTATCCATTCTGGAAATGTCCGGTAAAGCAGATGCAGCCAGATCAGAAACAATTGATGGCTGCTGATGTGGTATCTGATGTATCTGATAATGCCAGAGTGGCCTTGAAAACATAGCGTTACAGAACTGAATAATCCCGCCGAATCTTTCGGCCGGCCTACCGGGCTAAGGCCACCGTCTCTCCATACTGAACGACATGGCCCTTCATCGCCTGAATGAGTTCATCTTTTGTTGATCCGGCTGGCAGGTCAAGCATGGTATCCAGACCATATACTCTGAACTGATACCGGTGCATCTCACCTTCAGGTGGGCAGGGTCCCTGATATCCGATGGTGCCGTAATCGTTTCTTCCCTGCACGGCCTGAACCGGGTATGTTACCTGCGGCTCTTTTGGAATACCTTCCGGGATTCTGGAGATTGGGGGAAGGTTCCAGACAATCCACGGAGTAAAGGAACAGCATGATTTGATGAACGGATTAAAGACCATGATGGCGACAGATGTGGCATTCAGGTTTTTAATATTCAATGCTGGAGTCCTGTCTTCTCCTTTGCATGTATACGAATGTGGAAATTCCAGAAAATCAAGGGTTACAATTATTGAGGTTATGGTGGTCATGCTGGATCATACCTCATATGAGCGTGCCAGGAAAAAAACCTAAGCCCCCGGCGGTAATGAGATCCTCACGGTTTTCTGCCCTGACGATCTGTGGGATATCTCCCCAAATGATACTCTGTTCTCCAAACACGGCGAATATTCCCTCGATATGAGTATCCACCCTCTCAAGGCATGACTGATCGGCAATAGTCAGGACATTACAGATGGCTGTTGCAACGGCATCGGCGAGAAGCGGGTCTCTCGAGAAGACCGTTACGCTGTCTGCCGTTCCAAATGAAAAGGAATGACCAACCGTTGCTGATGAGGTACATACCCCGTATATCTCATTTTTTGGTGGGATAAAAAAGGCATATTTGCCTGATAATGGAGAATTTCCTGCATACAGGCCCACCCGTACCGGCCGGTCTGTTATCATCGCAATATCTCCTCCATTATCAATGATACAAAAGGATGCTCCCTCCCTTTGTGCTGCGCTCACTCCGGCATGGGCAACCGCTCCGGCAACGGCTGCCATCGGCCCCACCCCCGCTTTCCATGCAGCAGCAGCCATGTTCTTAATTATATCCGGGCCCTGTGTGATGGTCAATGGTTCAAAACTGGAATTAAAAAAGGGATCCTGAATGATATACCGCTCAAGTTCGTATCTGGCCGTTCGGATTCCTTCACAAGCGGTTTCAATCACCAGCTCTTCATCGGCCAGAATTGTGGCAATTGTCTCCCTGAGCTCAAAATGATGACGGAGGGTCATTCAGGTTAGTAACTTAATGATAATGCTGCATGGGGACAACTGATAATGCACCGTCCACAGAGGATACATCTCTTCGTTTCAACATGTAATTTCCATTCTTCATCAAAGGAGAAGACTCTTTTTGGGCAGATAGATATACATGCCCCGCAGTCAACACACTCCTCCTCATCATGTCTGATACCTTCCTCGAGAATTCTGACCTCAGCACCAAGGCTTCTCATCCGCTCGCTGACCAGGATGCAGCTTTCGTCAGGGACATCCACAAGGGCTTCTTCCCCTTCATGCGCATCAGATCGTGCCCGGTCAACATTGATGAGAACGCCGGTTTCTTTGACCACCTGGGCAATAATCGGCTTACTCTCATGAATAAGCCTGACTAATAACTTCATGGTCTTCCTCCGCCGGGTTTGAACAGTTTCCCTAAGTCACTTGCATGAAGAATGGCAATACACTGGTTTTGTGCATCAACAACCGGTAATGCACTGATGCGGTGATGTTCCATCTTCTGAGCAGCAATATCAATCGGTTCATCGGCCAACGTGGTGATCACATTTCTGGTCATGACATCCTGGACTTTTACCTTTCGTTCAGGCCGTGCAACAGCCTTGGCAATATCAAAGGTGGTTACAACACCGGTGAGTCGTCCCTGTTCATCCAGAACCGGCAGGTGATTTGTCTCTCCCCTGAGGAGTTTCTTTGCTGCCTCGGTGATCTCCTGATCTTCCTTGATGGTGACCACTTTTCGTTGCATGATCTCCTGAACCAGGACTACCTTTCTTGTTTCCCTCATTGGTTTTGCCTGTTTTGAGGGATCAAGATACCGGGTAGGGAGGCAAAGGGTCATTTGTCCATCCTCAATCCATCGTTTTAAAGTGTTTGCAACCATTTTTGCCCGGCGGAATGATGACAGGGATGAAGTCTTAATCTCTTCATTATCGAGTTCGATGGTTCCTGACTTCAGTTCAGCATAACTGACCTGACTAAGAACCGGTCGGCTCCGTGAGGGGACCCCGTAATCCTTGATACTGACCATAATATCCTCATCACGAACCGCAGTGCGCCTGACAGTCTCGATATCAAGAACCGGCAGGGGAATACCGACACCAAGGTAGAGGGTCGGGCCGTACCGGTACATATATGCAGCCCTGAGAAAATCGGTGTTCATGTCATTCATATCGGCCGTGGTCATTAAAGTGGCAAAGTTCCCTGCCGAGGAGTGCTGAGTTCCTTCACCAATCACCATGCCCTGAGCTCCGCCAAGGAGGATTGGAACACCACTTCCGATTAGCCGGAGGTTTGGATCATTGCATATGGGATTTAATGTGCCGGCTCCGGAAAAGGTAACGTTTCCATTATGCGGAAGAAGGGTCCCCATGTAGGTATATAACGTATCTTCAGAGGTGTTGACTGCAGCATCATACCGCTGGTACGCATTCCGGGGATTGACCATAATGGCCTGGTTTAAATCTTCCAGTCGCACCTCGGTTGTGATACTCCGCCGTGGATAGCAGTCTGATCCTGAAGACTGGGCTCGAAGTTCGATGGCTTTCCCAGATATAAAATCCTCGATAACATGGGCTCCACCATAACTTTCCATTCTGGTTACTGACTTGTTTGTCGCACCGATGTAAGTATCCACAGCTGCAATACCGCCATATGCCTCGACATCGTTCAGCCAGAGTCGTTCCATCTTTATTGGAGGCTCTGCATGACCGAAATTCAAAAAGGCACCAGAGGAACACATAGCCCCAAAGGTTCCGGTGGTTACAACATCCACCTCCTGGAGTGCTCCTTCTTCTCCGAGTTCGCTGACGATGTCCGGCATCTCATCGGCAGTGACCACCCGGGCTGATCCATCACGAATACGCCGGTTGATCTCATCGATGGACTTTTCCATAATGGTTACCTGATTGGAGATGAAAGGTGTTATAGGTTTAGTTTTGCTTCTGATGGGAAAAAACGGACTTCGTTCTTTTAAAGCCAGAAAAAATATTAATGGAGGACGGCACCAAGGTCAGCAGGGCCGACTGCAGCAGCATACCTGGCAAGGACGCCAGTAAGCGGTCTCTTGAGTGGTTTCCATCCCTTCTTCCGGTTCTCGATTTCATCAGCAGAAATATTCAGATTCACCGTCTTGGTAAACAGGTCAATAGATATCTGGTCTCCATCCTTCACAAAGGCAATCGGACCGCCTGCCGCTGCTTCAGGTGCCACATGGCCGATACATGGTCCCCGTGTTCCGCCAGAGAACCGCCCGTCAGTGATAAGAGCTACCCTGCTGTATCCAAGTCCGACGAGTGCCGAAGTGGGTGACAGCATTTCAGGCATTCCTGGCCCGCCTTTCGGACCCTCATACCTGATGACGATGATATCCCCCTCTTTTATCTCACGTGCAAGGATTGCTTTCATTGCCAGATCTTCCCCGTCAAAGACACGGGCCGGTCCGGTATGCTTCCACATCTCATCCTGAACTGCCCCGCTTTTAATGACCGCCCCGTCTGGTGCAAGGCTACCGGTTAGGATCATCAACCCTCCGCTTTGGTGGACTGGCGATTGTTCGGGTCGAATAACAGACTCATCTACATATTTGACTGAATCGGCGATAGTGTAGATATCCATGCCGGATACGGTCTGACAATTTTCAATATGGCTCCTTATCTGCCTGAAGACTGCCGGAATTCCTCCTGCATGGTGGAGAGCTTGCATGGAGTGAGGACCAGCCGGCATCATTGATGCGATATGTGGTATCTGCTCTGATAACCGGTTAAATTCCTGCAGGTCAAAAGGTACTCCTGCTTCAGTTGCAATAGCCATCAGATGAAGGACGGTATTGGTCGAACCACCCAGGGCCATATCAACCCGGATAGCATTTCGTAGGCTTGCCGGGGTGATGATATCACGGGGAAGGATCTGTTTTCTTACCAGATCCACGATCCGTTTTCCGGTTTTGTATGCAAGCCGGATTTTATCTGCATAGACTGCCGGAGTTGCGGCACACCCGGGAAGTGACATGCCCAGAGCTTCAGTCATACATGCCATGGTATTTGCAGTATACAGGCCCTGACATGAACCACACCCTGGCATCGCAGCAGTTTCAAGTTCGGTGAGTTCCTCCTCCGTCATGGTCCCTCCTGCCACCTTTCCGACTCCTTCAAAGACATCAGTCAGTGAGAGTTCACAGCCGTGGAGATTTCCAGGAAGCATATTACCCCCGGTCAGGACAATGGCAGGGATATTGCATCTTCCTGCAGCCATGAGCATACCAGGAACAATCTTGTCACACGTGCAGATGCAGACAATACCATCAAACTTGTGGGCATGTATCATGAGTTCGACTGAATCTGCAATATTTTCCCGTGATGGGAGGGAGTACCGCATTCCTTCATGCCCCATGGCAATGCCGTCACAGATGCCGATGGTATTAAATTCAAAAGGAGTTCCTCCTCCGGCAGTTATCCCTTCTCTGACCCGTTCACCGAGAACACGGAGATGGGTATGGCCGGGAACGATGGTGTTCCAGGAGTTTGCGATACCGATAAAGGGCTGGTGCATCTCACTCTCATCTATCCCGAGAGAACGGATGAGGGAACGATTGGGAGCCCGGGCATATCCTGCCTTGACATCATCACTCCGCATAATACTCATGAACAGATAGGAGATGACACTAAATAAAGGAAAGGTAGGTGGTGCAAAATGGGGTGTCAAATGCACCACTTAGATCGGTGAGATTCAGATCACATGGTGCATATCAATCGAAAACCTATACTGAGTATGGTTTTTACCTGTGCTCAATGTGGTCAGTGCTGCATGTACCTGGGAGACTATATTGTCATTGATGCAAAGACCGGGCCATATACCTTTTCCTGTTCCTGTGTTTCAACAAACACTCCTTTTCATGCCGTCGTTGATGAGGATAAACGAAAATTTTTTGATAACGATGAGTTTCCCCGTGCTCATCCTCATGCCTGTCCTTTTCTCCGACCGACTAATGACGGGAGGATCGTCTGCACCATTCATGAGACCAGCCCTGCCCAGTGCAAGATATACCGGTGTGTGGTAGTGCGAATTTACTCCGGTGAAAAACAGGTGGGGTATATCACCGGTATGGGTGCACTTCATTCAGATGATCCGGATTTGCGTTCCCTCTATGAATTATGCGCCAAGCAAATTCCGCAGGGGGATGAGGAACGGGATGAATGGTTTGCCCGGTACTTTGAAAAACATGGGTACAGGACTGAATAGTGGTATCACCGCGAGTCAAGCCACGGACCTACATCTGCAGTATGGAGAATCTTTACTCCGATATTTTTCATGTCAAGCACGTTGGCTTCATGGATCTCTTTTGTCTGTGCCCCGGTTGCGTCATCGACGAGGATCGTTTCATAGTTAAAAGCCATCGCATCAAATACCGTAGTCCGGATACAGTTCGGTGTCTGGATTCCTCCCACAACAACGATGTTTACCCCGAGGGTCCGGAGCATCAGGTCAAGAGTAGTTCCAATAAAGGCACTCATCCGTACCTTCTCAATCAGGTGCTCACCTGGCATTGGTGTGAGTTCATCGATAACTGCAGCACCATGTGACCCCCTGACTGCAAATGGTTTGTCTTTAAACATCTCAGCCCTGAACCATTCAACGTCTGACCCGTCCGGTTCATGAACCCTGACGATATGGAAAACCGGGAGATGTTTTCCGCGAAATAGAGAAAGCAATTGAGTAAGAGGGGTGATGACTGCCTGTGCTCCGGCAACAGGGAGAACTGCATGAGCTGAGGCAAAATCATTCTGCATATCGATGATGAGGAGTGCAGGTTTTTGTGCCATATATAAGGATGGGATTATGGTTTCATCATAGTTGTGACTGGGTCACTGAGAAAGCGATTATCAAGATACGTCTTCAGGTGGAGAGTAAAAATAGTTTTTTTGGGCAGTATCATCCGGAAATTGTTCGAACCATAAGTTTGGTTAAATACTAGGCAATGATGTGATATCCATGAGGTTTTTCGATATTGTCATATGGAAAAAATGATGAAGTATTACTATGAGTACAATCTCTCCCTCATCCCTTCCAATTGTTCTATCAGAATTGAATAGCCATATTGATGAGATAAGGGGGAAGTATGGGGTGACAAGACTTGGAGTCTTTGGTTCTGTCAGCCGGAGAGAGGGTATTCCTGATAGTGATATTGATATTCTGGTGGATTTTCCCCCTGAAAAAGGTGTATATCGGAAATTTATTCATTTAGCTGATGAACTGGAAGAAATTTTTGGCCGGTCAGTTGATCTTGTAACCGTAAAAGGACTATCCCCATATATACGTTCATATGTAAACGAGAGGTGATTTGGGTTTATGGATGATATCATATTCTTTTCTCACATCCTGGAAGAGACTCGGGTTTTTCTCTCAAGGATGGCTCTAATCCTTTGTATCGTCCTTTGCATGATTGGACCCATTCAGGCAGAACGGGTATTCTTCTCTGATGGCACGTTGTACAATGGTTCTCTATCGAAAGATGATATTCTGAAACAGTTTGAAGAATACACCGGTGAGGGACCGGTGATTGTGTTTCATGATCTCATCTGTCAATCATGTCAGGATGCGATGGATTATTTCAGGGAGTTTGAGCAGATTTACCCGGAAATCCCTATTGTATACTATGACCTTCATGGCAACACGACCAATAAACTGCTGTTTGAAGAGTACATGACGATCTATCACCAGAACAACCTCCTTGCACCAACCGTTTTTGTGGGTCCTGCAGGGATTGAAGGGAATGAGTCAATACGGCTGGTGTTTGAACCGTTTGCTCTATTATATGTAGATAATCAGTGAATTTTATAAAACAATATTTCGTGTGGCGTTTCAAATCGTCAGGAATTAGTCTCTTAAAAGCGCACCACGCTATAAGAATTGTGATACCATGTCCCCAATAAGCGAGAGAGTGACCAGGAAGAAGAAGATAGATCCACTCCTTCGCACATTCGGATGGGACATTTTTTTTACGATCATCTTGAGGTTGAACGGGCATTTGACAGCGGTCTTAGTCAGATGATCACCGATTTCAATATGGCAATCTGTGCAGAAGGATGAGTTATGGGGTTAGGTAATATATACTACCGCCAATATGTCTGTGGTTTAGATGAGATCAGAGGAATAACATGAAAATCTGTAGTCTTTCACTCAAGGGATTTCGTTCTTTTAAAGATATTTCATGGTCACCCGAAAGTCTTAACATAGTTATTGGACCGAATGGAAGCGGGAAATCAAACCTTCTCAAATTACTGGATATGATTCGTCTGTGTGCTGATGGAGAATTCAGAGATTATGTCCTTCGTGAAGGAGGGAGGGATCAGATTCTTTGGGATAATCAGGCAGAGAAAATAGAGATTCATATCAACTTTTGCAGAGATGGGGACCATGAACAAATCGCCTCTTTCGATCTTGAATATTCTCTTCAGATTAGGAAAAAGGGATATGAGGGAGATTTTCAGATCGAACAAGAATTTTTACGTACTATACATGTTCCTTCTGAACTTCATGAATCTGTCACTTTTTAGAACGAAATCCTTCTCTCTCATATTTCCGTAATAATGTCGACGCTGATTCAATCTCGATGGAAATTGAATCCACCGAGACACTTTTATCACAATTAAAAACTCCATTTACAAAAGATTCTATTCCCTCAAAATTACAGAAGTTAATTTCTTCCTGGAGAATTTTTCAGTCAATAGATACCTCTCCCCATTCACCGATTCGCAAACCGACGATATCAAGATGTGATACTGCCCTTTTCTTAGATGGAAGTAACCTCATCTCAGTGCGTCACACTCTCTATACAACCAACCGTGAATTTGAACGATCAATAGACCTTGCAATGGTTGCAGCATTTGGAGAAGATTACGATAAACTTGTTTTTCCCCCAGCTGCGGATAAACAGATCCAGCTCAGGATCAGGTGGAAGACTCTTAAACAGGAGCGATCTGCATCAGATATTTCAGATGGAACCCTCCGGTACCTGTTTCTGCTCACAATTCTGGCTCACCCTGATTCTGGTTCTTTGATAGCAATTGACGAACCGGAAACCGGCCTTCATCCTGCTATGATGCGGATAGTTGCAGAATACGCAAAAGAGATGTCACAACGAACACAGGTTATTATTAGCACTCATTCATCTGAATTTCTTACGGCCTGTGGGGGGTTTATTCCGAGCACTTTAATTATTGAATGGAAAGAGGGTGCATCTGTGATGCGACAAGTTTCCGAAGAGAAGCTTAAATATTGGCTTGAATATTATACGCTTGGGTCCCTCTTTTTCTCAGGTGAGCTTGAGGGGATGGAATGAGATTTATCCTGATTGTTGAAGGCGATACTGAAAAAAGGTCAATTGAGGGGCTGATCAGAAAGCATCTTGCAGAAAAGACCAGGCAGAATATCCGGGTAACAGCGATTTATATCAACGGGTATGGGAATTAAGTCCTGATGGGAAGGGTGGATCCACAGAAGGTATACGAAAAATGTCCGAATTATCGTGCGATGATTGATTTTTTGTTTCACTTGTTTGAACTGGTTGTGTGATTGATTTTTATGACCGACGTTGTCGGCAAACTCTGGGGTTTTTATAATGCGCCCGGATAAAATCACTCCTTCAGTCTTACTTTCAAAAAAAAGGATTTTTTCGCTATCTCACTCCTCTCTCACACACCCACATTTCCGTGCCATCTCTGCAACCGCCGCTGCCACCACCTGGGCAACCCCCCGGTCCAGGGGATCCGGAAGGATTTTTTCCGGTGTCGGATCTTTCACATACAGGGCAATAGCATGAGCTGCAGCAATCTTCATCTCCTCACTTATTTTCGTTGCACCTGCATCAAGAGCCCCTCTGAACACACCCGGAAACACAAGGACATTATTTACCTGGTTTGGGAAGTCCGACCGGCCGGTACCGATAATTGCAGCTCCCCCTGCTCGGGCTTCATCAGGCATGATCTCCGGAGTCGGGTTTGCAAGAGCCAGGACAATCGGATCCGGATTCATCTGCCGCACCATATCAGCCGTCACCAGGTTTCCTGATGAAACTCCGACAAAGACATCAGCCCCCCGTAATGCATCGGAGAGCGTTCCGGTCCTGAGCATCTTGTTCGTTTCATCACCGAGCAGGTATTTGTAGATATTATGATAGAGCCCGTGACGTCCCCGGTAGATGATCCCTTCTCGGTCACAAACGATGAGTTCTTTTACTGCTGTACATGTCTCCCCTTCATATCCGATACATTTCAGCAGCCGGCAGATGGCATATCCTGCAGCTCCAGCACCTGATACCACGACGGTGAGGTCTTTGAATTTTTTTCCGGTCACCTTACAGGCATTTATGAGGGCTGCAAGAACTGCAATGGCAGCACCATGCTGATCATCATGCATCACCGGAATACCGAGATTTTGAAGTTCCTCTTCAATCTCGAAACACCGGGGAGCCGCGATATCTTCGAGGTTAATTCCCCCGAATACCGGTGCAATGCTGCGTATATGACCGATCAGATCATCATGGTCTCCGTTAATACAGATGGGAAAGGCATCAATCCCGGCAAACTCCTTGAAGAGAATTGCCTTCCCTTCCATAACTGGAATTGCCGCTGTCGGACCAATATTTCCAAGTCCCAGGACGGCAGTTCCATCGGTGATGATAGCGATGGTATTACGTTTTAATGTACAGGAAAATGCCCGTGTTTCATCCTCGGCAATGTACCGGCAGACATGAGCAACACCGGGAGTATAGGCAAGTGAGAGGTCCTCTCTGGTCTGCACCGGGACTTTAGACTGAACAGCAAGTTTTCCCTGATGTTCCAGGTGCAGTGCCAGTGATTTCTGTGCGATCTCCTCACGGTCAATATCCATGAAATGAGAGTCTCATCGGTTGGATATCAATGTTTGGAAATGTCAAAGAAAGAAAAAAAAGGATCAGGGTTCGCGGTAGGGATTGACAATTCGTATTGTTGGTTTTGCACTCTGACCGTTCTGCCGTGGTGCTGCGGTCTGGAATGTCTGCTCTTCAGACATAATACTTGACTTACTGACAACCATGTATCCCCGTGAATCAAGGGCATACTGAACCCCTTCCTGCAGCGTTGCGCGGGTTACGATATCCTTCAGGTCGATACCAAGTTTTACCATCATCATGGCTACTTCAGGTTTTACACCGGTCATGATAACCTGGGAGCCCAGAAGTTTGACTGCCGTGGTTGCCTTGATGATATGAGTTGCCACCATCTCGTCGATGTGGGTGATTCCTGTCCCGTCCATGATAATTGATCTGGCCCGTTCACGGCTGATGGCATCCAAGAGTTGCTCGATCATCTTATTTGCCCGTTCGGCATCGAGCGTTCCAATCATGGGGAGGACAAGGATCTCATCCCATATCTTGGTAATCGGAGTGGAGAGTTCAAGAATTGCAGCATTCTTTTCACGGATGGATATCTCGGCTGCCAGCTGATCACTGATATCTTCAAACCTAACCAGGATCTGATCCTCATTTGAGGAGCCGTACCGTCTCATCACCCCGGCCTTTACAATGAAGGTCTTTTTCCCCTGCGGGATGGGGATCTCGACCTCAAAGTGTTTGACCTCATTACCAGCATTTTTCAGGCTTTCCAGGGTCTGTCTGATCACCGGAATATTCAGGATTCCATTTCCGATTTCATAGACTGATCTGCCTTCGATATCTGCCCTATTCACCCCGAACGTCTGATCAAAAGCACGGTTACCAAAGACAACTGCATATTTTTCATTTAATACAAAAAGAGGTTCATCAATCGACTGAATTATCTCAAATGGATCAACATTGAGGGTCCTGGTTGACATATAGATGATCTATTCTCACCGGTTGATGTTATTACTTTTCATTAGATATCTACATCACAGATACAACGGAGATCCTGATTACGTATGACAGAAAATAATCGGAACGAATTTACGTAAAAACCGGGGGTTGCCCCGGTCCGGAGGAGGATAGCGATAATGAACGCTGTAAGTTCGGAGCATAGGTTATCCGGCGACCAAACCGGAAATCTCTCCTGCCACCCGGGGGGATGGCGGTGTGATAAGTAATACTACTCACCACAAGGTTATATAATTAACGTAAGTTCCATCGACATATCACGAACGTGCCTATATGTGGGAGGTATGGACAATACTGAAAAAAGAGAAAAAAAGGTAATACGGGGGTTAAATGATTAAGCCGGGACAAATTTCGTCCCATAGAAGATTGCGCCGCTGGATCCGTCTTCTCCCAGTTTTCTGAAGACCCGTCTGACTGGCATACCAATATACACCTGGTCGATATCACAGACAAGGTGAGAGGTAAGCCGGGTTCCTTCATCCAGCTCGATGATGGCAAGCACATACGGAGTCAGGAGTTTGAAATTACCTGATGAACTCCGGATGATAGAGTATGTGACTACCTTTCCGGTTCCTTTAAACTGGTGGTCTACGATCTTACCTTCACGTCTGCAATCCGGACAAAATCCCCGGGGCGGGTAGAAATATTTTCCACAGGTCGTACATCGGGTTCCAATTAGATTATACCGGTTCTGCTGTTTTCTCCAGAATCGTGCGACTGACATCTTATACCCTCCCAAAGATATGACAGACAACGGTGGCTCCGGTACCACCCACGTTATGGGTCATTCCGATTTCAGTATCGATCTGTCTTCCCTTTGCATCGCCACGAAGTTGTTTGACCGTCTCATAAACCTGTTTAACGCCGGTTGCTCCGACCGGGTGACCACATGCCTTCAGACCGCCACTTGGGTTGATCGGTATCTTTCCACCAATTGCAGTCTGTCCCTCTTCGGTCAGTTTGCCTGCTTCACCTTTCTTACAGAATCCAAGATCCTCAATTGCACAGATCTCAGCAATGGTGAAACAGTCATGTACTTCAACAAATCCGATATCTTTCCGTTCAACTCCGGCCATCTGAAATGCCCGGTTACCAGCAGCAACGGTTGCATCGAGGGTACAGATATCTTTCCGGTCATGCAGGGCGATGGTACTTGATGCCTGTCCAGCTCCAAGGACCTTGATCGGAGTGTCGGTAAATTCCCGTGCCCGTTCCAGGGGAGCAAGGATGACTGCTGCAGCTCCGTCGGTCACCGGTGAACAATCAAAGAGCCGGAGCGGATCTGCGACAAGTGTTGAATTGATAACGGTATCAAGGGTGATCGGTTTTCTGAACTGGGCATTTGGATTCTTTGCACCGTTATCATGGTTTTTAACGGCGACCTGGGCGAGTTGCTCTCTTGTCAGGCCGTACCGGTGCATATACTCCGTTGCAATCATTGCATACAGGCCGGGGAATGTAATACCTGCTATTCCTTCCCATTCCCGGTCTGCTGCTGCGGCAAGAACATCAGTCGTAACTTCGGTTCCTACGTCAGTCATCTTCTCAACACCGGCCGCGACCACGATATCTGACATACCTGATGCAACGGCGGTGTATGCCTGTCTGAATGAGAGACCTCCTGATGCACAGGCTGCCTCAACACGGGTTGCCGGGATATTATCTGTTGCGAGACCTGCATAATCTGCAATCAAAGCCCCGATATGTTCCTGCTCAACAAACCTGCCGGCACTCATGTTTCCGACAAATATTTCGTCTATCTGTTCACCGGAGAGGTTTGCATCCTCAAGGGCAAGAGCTCCTGCCTCGACAAAGAGGTTACGGAATGACGATTCCCACTTCTCTCCAAACTTTGTACAGCCTACGCCGATTACTGCAACTTCTCTCATTCCATCATCACCACTTTGCCTTTGTGTTTTGCATAGACTGCATAGTCTACGATCTTCTTGTCTGCGAGGAGAGCAGAGACCGATGGTGCAGCATCACGGTTAAAGAGGTCAGAATTGATAACATCAGTGACGGTGATGTCAAACGAGTCACTCCCGGAGCCAGACCCGTATGAAGTCATGAAGATCCGGTCTCCTGGTTTTGCGATATCCAGAACCGATGAAAGACCGACCATGGAGGCACCGGAGTAGGTATTTCCAAGATAGGTGACCGCAAGACCAGGTTTTATCTGCTCCATGGTAAATCCGAGCATTGATGCTGCCTGGACCGGGAATTTACCGTTTGGCTGGTGGAAAACTGCATAGGTATAGTCAGATGGCTTTGTTCCCATCTTTTCAAGCATCATCTTTGAAGCACCAATGACATGCTTAAAGTATGCAGGCTCTCCGGTAAACCGTCCTCCATGACGTGGATAAGGCTTGTTTTCACGTCTCCAGAAGTCAGGGGTGTCGGTGGTAAATGAACAGGTATGATTGATTTCGGCGATGGGATCGTCGTTTCCGATGATCATCGCTGCTCCACCGGCTGCAGCGGTATATTCGAGTGCATCTCCCGGTTCTCCCTGGGCAACATCTGCACCGACTGCAACAGAATAAGTAACCATGCCGGATTTCACGAGACCCATCGAGGTCTGAATTGCGGCTGTTCCTGCCTTACAGGCAAATTCGTAATCTGCAGCGGTCATGACGGGGGTTGCCCCGATTGCTTCTCCGACGGTAACAGCCGTAGGTTTCACCGCGTAAGGATGCGACTCTGATCCAACATATACCGCTCCAATGTCTGCAGGGTTGATTACTCTCCGCGCCATTGCTGCACGGGCAGCTTCAACGGAGATGGTGATCGTGTCTTCATCCATATCTGGCAGTGCCTTTTCAAAGACACCAAGGCCACGGGAGATTTCAGTGCCATTTGCACCCCATACCCGGGCAATCTCTTCTACTTTGATACGGTACCGTGGGATATATGCACCGTACGAGATGATTCCTACCATTTTTCTTCCCTCAGTCTCTCCACGATATCTTCGATGCCCTGTGTGGTACACATAAGGGTGATATTATCCTTCTCGGCCATTTTTGGCACAATCGGATGCACATCACCAAGGCTGATACCGTGAAGCACTACGCACCGGGGCTTGAAGGGAGTAACCCGGATAGCCACCATCGGTGACTTTCCATTAGAAACTCCGGTAAAAATGAGCGCCCGCTCAGTACTCCAGCCGTATATCCGGTTAAATTCGCTTGCGGTCAGGTTCATTATCGCCCGGAGACTGTCAATTACCGTGTATCCATAAATGCTCAGATGCACCGGACCGGTAATGATATCAGCACCAATGACACTGGCGAATGTTGACAGATTAATGGGACTTTTATAATCATGGAGATCATAAATTACACCGTCCCCCATCTCTGCAAAGAGGAGGGATGCATATTTATGGATATACTTCCCGCCCTTTCCTTCATCAATGGCTAGAATACTGTCAACAATTCGTCCGATAATGGCAGTGCCCGGACTTTTTCTCCTTCCGCTTTCATAGTCACTAATGACTGATGGCGATACACCAAGGTACTCGGAGAGTTGTCCCTGAGATATGTCAAAACTCAGTCGCCATTTCTTCAGGGTTTTTCCCGGAGAATCAGAGAGTGTTATCTCCCCCGCCATCTTCTCCGCGAGTCGATGACGAAGTCCCGATTCCATGCCAGTACACTATGATGGAGAGTGGTTATATAATTAACGAAGATCAGTTCGACAAAGAGCGATAATAGATGAATTATTAGGTTTCCTCATATGCTCTCTTTCTCTTCATTAAATTCTCTTTCTGCTTCTCAAGCATCTTCGCTGCCTCCTCTTCAGAAACATCAGGATCGCGGAATCTGAAGTATTTTTCACAGGGCATCTCATTACAAAATCCGCAATGTGCGAACTTTTTTTCATTTGCACAACATTCATGAACCGGGCAGACATCAGTGTCTGCAAATTCTGTCCAGAAGACGCTCCCGTCTGACTCATCACATCCCGGACAGTCTCTCTCAAAATGATCACACTCATCACAGTACATCCCACAGACAGTAGGTATCTCCCTGGTCATGTATGATGTCTCTGTTTTTCCTGGTAATGAAGAGTAGGTTCAGAATAAAAACGATTCGTATAATGATTTATTTCGACAAATGCATGAAATGATTCCAAACCAGGGACCTGAAAAAATTTATTTTTTGGTACATCTATATACGATTTTGTCTGGTATCCAGACAAGAGGAGATGTACATGGCAATCATCAAACGTGATCCGTTCCACATGTTCAGGGGTGAACTGGATAATATGTTTGCCGAGATGGAAAACAGATTTCAGTCACTCCTTCCCTCTTATCCTGCATATTCACAGAGAGGGCGTGAACTTTCTCCTGTTTTCTCCGGTGGATTCACCGTGGATGTAAAACAACAGGATGATCAGGTTATTGCAAAAGCTGATCTTCCGGGTTGTAATAAAGAGGATGTTAAAATCCGCCTGGTCAGACCAAACCTCCTTCAGATCTCCTGTCAACGGACCGATGAGAAAGAACAGGAAGATAAGGACTTTTTTATTCGGGAGCGGTTCTATGGTTCGGTCAGCCGGAGTGTTCCCCTCCCTGTTGAGGTTTTAGAAGAAGGAGCACAGGCCAAGTTTGAAAACGGGGTATTAGAGGTTATTTTCAAACGGGCAGAGAAAGAGAGTGGCGGGGATATCCCGATTCAATAATTTTTTTCACGGATGGATATAAGTAAACCCGGTTACCGGCTGGATTGATATTGTCACGTTCTCAATTGTATAATTCAGGGCATGCCCGCCGGATGTGTTATCAGCGGATATAAAGTGTTGATGGAAACCGGCCACATTTACACCTGCCATCCAGTCCGGGAACCAGAACCCGGTCAATGTCCCGATAACCGGGCCAAGGTCAAAGACTGATTGATTTTGAATTACTTCTGATAATGGCGGGTAAGGAGGACTCTGTGAGGGAACACTGCGTGCCTGCATATCTGCAAAATCTCCGGTAACTTTCACGGCATAGATAGTATCATCATCAGGGAATAAGTCGGTGATGACTGTATAGACCTCTGCTTTATCCAGGGTTTCATTCACCTGGTGAGTGATGGTTGGGTTGAAGTGGATGATGTTTGCAAAACAGACTTTTGTGTCATCTGATGGCTCATATACTACTCCGTCGTGGGTTATCTGCCAAACCGTCCCGTCAAGCATGAGTAGTTCTCCATCCATGTGTTCATACCCTCCGATCCCGAATGTTCCGTTATTTTTAAGGTCACCAACCGTTACGACTCCGTCATACTGACCGTCAGCTAGGAGTGAGTACGCTGATACATGGAAGAGGTTCGAGGATGGAGTATCATTAATTACTGCTGATCCAGGGACCATGAAAAAGAGAGCTATACAAAGTATGACTGCTACCTGATGGGGATGTACCATACTAAGTACCTTATCACTCGGGATACTTCTCTTTTTTTAACACTTATTCCGATGATGTATCTATAAATGTAACACCCGGAGCAGTCACCTCATGTGCAAAAATGTCAATCCTGGTAATATCCAGGCCAGACTCCAATGTCTGGGATATTGAAAAATGACACCTTTTTTATTTCAATACTACCGATGAACCCCTTATGGTAAAAATGTCGATGAGGACCAGAATGAGAAGATTAGAGGCTCAATTCTTAAATAGTATCCCTCTGATCACTCAACTTACTTTTTTTATGCTTCACCTACATTCGTTCCAGAAGAGGATGTGCGTTGTTTATGACATGATCCCCGGTAATGGTTGTCGTATCGGCAAGGATAACTACTCCTGACTGCAGGTCAGAGTTTAAAGCAATAGCTGCCTGGTGTGCGTTGGTTTCTCCTGATTTAGAGAGGATGATGGTCCCGTCACGGTTATAGAGAATATCCCAGAATAATCCTTGTTTCATAAGTGGCGGTCCTTCTGTAATGATTGCATACGGTTTGTAAGTCATCACAATTGCGTCAGATAACGATGTGTCAATAAAGCCAAGTTCAGCAGCGAGAAGTATCGCCATATCATCTGCGTTTGAATGGAATCCGCCGGTTGCAGTCCAGAAGTCATTGAACCTGATGAGAATTGCTTCATCGGTTGGATACTCATAACCCGGTCATTACCTTAGAAATCGACCCAATATCAAAAATTTTTCCATTACCGGGGATGTTTCCCGCCCTCGTCCGTAGGTTTCCATATGTATATGTGGTATACTCCCTTTTTTGCTCAGTACCAGTTTTGTCACCAGGTATATGAATCTTAAATAGCAGGGTGAAAGTGAAAAGTGAATTTTTTATTGAAAATATGCGTATTTATGTGTATAATGGGCATTATTTTCAAAAATCTCTGCACCTGTTACGTGAAGACAATCCGGTGGATAATGACGATACCAATTAGCCAGACAAGATATGCTCCAGCAATTCCCATAAAAAAAGAAACGTGTTCCAAGAGGATATAGAGGGAGAGGATAAATACAAGGGTTGGAATTGCAAAATAGAATGATCCCAGGGTTAATTCTCTGGTTACGTCCTGACCAGATTCAAAGGTGGTAAAGATAAATGCGATGGTGGTAGTAATTGGTGCTGCAGCAAGTATCCCCCCATATTTTGGGTCCATATGCTGGACTATCAGAGTCACTCCGACTATGATGAACCCGGCGGTTAGGAATTTGATGATGGTATACAGATAATCCATGGTACTGGTACCATGTGAATACATAGTATATAAGGAGAAAAACCGGGATTGACATCACATCACCAGAACCCCACCTCATACCAATACATGCGCAAACAGATAATAATGGGAAAAAACGTACCTGATCCGGTTCATGGATGAACTTTTTGTCTTCGGAGCGGCATTTTTAGCCGGACTGATCAATGCACTCGCAGGGGGAGGCACTCTCGTGAGTTTTCCGGCGTTGCTTGCTTTAGGTATTCCCCCGGTTACAGCAAACATTACCAATACCCTGTCGCTCTGCCCTGGATATTGTGGCGGGATGATTGCCCAGCGGAAAGAATTTGCCTTTCAGAAGAGCAGAATTCATCAGATCCTTCCAATCTGTATTACAGGTGGTCTTATTGGTGGTTTTCTCCTCATCCATTCTGATGAATCATCGTTTCGGACACTCATACCATATCTTATTCTCTTCGCTTCAGTTCTGCTTGCAGTGCAGGATCGGGCAAAAAATTTTTTGATTCATGGTTCATATCACATAGACCACCCCCGGCTCGTGTCCGGCGGGGGATTCCTTCTCTTGTTTCTTGCGGCATTATATGGGGGGTATTTTGGTGCCGGAGTAAGTGTTATCATCATTGCCGTCCTGGGTCTCCTTTATGACGACTCGCTTGTCAGTCTGAATATTCTCAAACTTATCATTTCATTCAGTGTGAACCTGGTGGCTTCACTCTACTTCATCTTCACCGGCAGTATTTTGTGGGCACTTGTGGTTATCATGAGTATTGGGTCAGTTTTCGGCGGTCTAGTCGGAGGCACGTTTGTTGAAATGGTTCATCCTGAAATTTTCAGATGGATAATTGTCGGTCTAGGTCTGTGTATTTCTCTTTGGTATTTTATATGTGGGTAAATTTCTACTCAATCATGCCTGACTCTCATCATCAGTGGATATATCTGTAGCTCTGCACCAGACTGTATATTGAAGCGATCAGATGACTGATGCATTGAAAATCCTCGTTGTTGGATCATCCTGACATTTGTCTGGCAGTACAGGCAATACTGGAGGAAGAATCCTGGACAGTCCTTACGGCAAATGGCGGGTAGGAGTGTATAAAAATATTGGAGGATGGTTTCTCCGGATTGATTCTCCTTGATATCATGATGCCTGACATGGACGGATGGGAAACAATACGAGAGATTGAGTCACGTGACTTGTACCATAAGATCATCATCTGTATGCTTACTGCTAAGGATAACCCGGATGAAGGAATGATCGCGATCCGTACGGGAAATACCCGGTGCAGCATCTTATTACCAATGGAGAACAAGGCGTTGGATATACCTACTATTTCTTTGCCGATCCGGATTCTGACTATGAAATCCGTCTGAAACTTGGATATACCGAAAAGACAGAGGAAGAATTGATCATTGGTGCAGGCATATTTCCTAAATCCTGATGAATTATTATTCACATTTTAAGTGTATCAAAAAATGGATGGAGAGGTCTCAATACCCCAGTTGTGCAGGTATCTCTCTTGCTTTTTTCTCTTCACCCTTTGGAACCGGAACAGTTATTGTAAAAGGATCATAAATCTTTGCCCCGGTGATCTGGTAGAATCTGAAGAGAAGGGCAGGTTCATCCCCTTCCTGGTATGATACGCCGGTAAAACCATATAAAAATCCGGAATATGGGTATACTGCACCTTCATAGATGAGCCCTTTCGTACTAATCCATGCCTCTGCCGGCATTTTTGCTTTTCTATCTCTGAAAAACCCGGGAGTAATTTTCGCAACGACAAACATAAATGCCGCTATCCCCAGAAGAACAAAGCCGGTCTCTACTCCCCCTTCCGGTACAAAAAGTATGAAAAAGAGGGCAAACAACAGAAACATACCATCTATAATAACCAGGAGGGCTGCATTCCTCTCTTTATGCTCCTCATATTCACGTTTCAGAATACGGTCATACCAGGCAGGATCATAGGTCCAGTGTGCCAGGAGATTCGCATCGGTCACCACGGCATCAAATGCCCGGGACATCGGATAGAATATGAGGCCTGCGACAGCCAGCGAGGAGAAAAACAGGAAGATACTCAGAAACATCAGGGCACACCCGCCATCAAAGCAGGGAATGACGGTGAGTCCGACAAGAAACAGGAAGATAGAAAATCCGGCGAATAAAAAGCACTGTATTACCCGTTTTTTACTGATGTTTTCCATGTCTGGTGATGAAAAATTGGAGATGTGAGTATTTATGAATTTACCTTACCGGGACCAGTCGGGGTGCATGAAAGAACAGGAAATCAACATGTACCCCGTTTTAATGGATAATATAGCCATTCTCCTTATGTGTGAATGAATTGAAGCTCTTATTAACTGTGTTTCATGTAGAAATGGGGAACATGATGCCCTTACTGATATAAATACTTCTATTACACTTGAATTGAAAGATATCGGACGGATGGATGCCTTGTCATCGAATCACCGGATCCTGTCTCCAAGAGCATGGATACGAAGGCCCTTATCACCGGATATCTCCCTTATGAAGCCGACTGGCCCACCGACGTCCGGGTTATTGCCGATACTCCTTCGCAACAGACATCAAAAGGGCAGACCATCAGGCCTATTCCATACGATGGTGACTCCTCTGACTGACTTAAAAACAGGTTTAAAGGGTGAATCATGAGAGTAATAAAAACTTTACAGGTTGCATAGCAGATCATATTTTTTATGGGGTATCTTTCAGAGTATGTATAAACGAGGTATGCATATGCAGGATGTGAAGATTTCTGGAAGAACAGGTTTTATAATTGTGTTCCTTCTCCTCTCCTCATACGGAGTCTGTGCAGCAGAATCAGGAGATCTATTGGGTGGATCCGGATACGCATATCTGGTTCAGGAAGATCCCTATTTTACCTTTGGGTACCCTGCCGGTATGACGCTTCAGGTAACTGCTGAAGATGGACGAAACACATATCATCTTCAGACAAAAAAAGACCCGCCGGTTACGTTCGTGGTGACCTCAATGGAGAACCCTGAATGGCTTGTCTTACCGACAGAAACGCTGCTGAACTATGAAGAGTCAGCACGAATGAAATTTATCGTCAATGAATCGCACAATCTCACCTGGGGGAAGGATCAATACAGCCAGGATGAGAACCGCTCAACCTGCTTTCGGTCATATCTTGATGAAGACATGGGAGAACTTGTCTTTTCTTCCATCATGAGTACACAGGACGATGTCATCTATGCCCTTCTCCGCGAGCCTGTTGGGTTATATCAGACAGAATATGGGAATTTCACTCTGAAATCTCTTTTAAGTGTCAGGCCACGGGACCCACACCAGAGTTATAATTTCACTCCGGTTGATCTGGATGCTGATCCAAGTGTTTTTCTAAACGCGATAAATTCTTCATCAGGGACGAAGGATTTTGCGTATGATCCGTATACCGGTCTCTATAGGGATACTGATACCGGGTATTATTATATCCCGAATCTGGGAGTTTTTTTCGATCCCACGACGAATAAATTCTATTATCCGTCAGAATTTGGAAATTATAGTGAAAACTTTTTCCAGAACTATGAAGGGCAGTATATTCCGTCAGGGACGCTTGGCGGGTATTATGATGGCCTGTATGCAGGATATGATGCATCTGATATCATTCATGATACGTATCAGAACCGTCAGAACGTATATGATGCGGCAAATGCCATGTGGCGCGATTATATTCGTGACGACCAGTACTATGGGGTGGATGACTCCGGATATGCAGAGCCTATCGATACCGTTCAGGAATACCAGGATTATGGGTTATCCTAATCACTTTTTTGGATCTTTGACCTGCGAAAAAAAGGAGTAGTATAAGAGATCCAGAGTTCAGGCTATCTTTTCTGCAGCCATTTCAATATCTTCTTCTTTGAGAGTTTTTCTTCCCGCGTGTGCGGCAAGTTTGACTGCCTCTTTTACCAGTTTTCCTAAGTACTCTTCAGTCTTTGCCACAAGAATCTCTGATGCATCGCTTCCGACACGCTCAGCACCACTGCTCTTTGCAACCCGTACAACTGCTGCAATCGGTAAGTCTGCCATAGTTTTTACCTGGATATAAATATTGTAGCACTCATATAAAAAAAATTGCATCGAAAAGCCATTTCAGCCCAGGAACCGTGATGAAACCGTGGTCTTTGGTTCCCTGACTCATATGTCAGATCACTTTCACCCTGTTTACCTGAACTTCTTATAGTTGTGAAAATAAGGGCATAAGAATAAGATATGAACAAGAAGTTTATAAGTATTCCAAATGATTCTTTCACGATTCTGGTTGGATTCAGTGATTTTCTGAGTAGAATGCTCGCCGATGTTCCAGTGAAATTCAGGCAGGGCACCATTGTGTACATTCACTCCGGCGGTGGAAACCTGTACCTGCAATCGTCTGCCGGTGACAAGAGCCGGATTGTATTCAGGCAGGAGCGCAATATCATCGATATAATCACGATGCTTGAGAGTGACCCCGCCAGATTTATCATCCTTGCGTATGATCCTGCATGGTTTCGTCATAATGAGGAGTATATCGGACCATTTGGCTATGTGTGCCGGAAACGTTCCGGGAACCGTCAGGAGGTTCTCCTAATTTCAGAAACATTTGATTCAACCATCTCGGAGCTTGAATCAATTGCTGACAAGCTGGTCTGCGTTCAGGAACGTCTCACCTGGTCATATCGTGGTTTTGGCGATCCATTCCAATGTGTACATGACTGTTCCCCTGCGGGAAGTATTTCAAATACGGAGGTGAAAAAGAGCGGGCAACAATGCCTGATATGGTGATTCGGCTATCTGCTTTTGAGGGTATTTCGTGAATTCTGGGAAATGAAATCCAAACTTTTTTCTATTTTATTGTATTACATTACCTAAGGTGGGGGTATGAAGGTAAAGGATGTTCTTCTGGAACAAAAAAAAGAACTGAGTCTTCGGCTTCAAAGTCAATACATACCCCGTTCTGTAGAAATTAAAAATCCAGATAGCAATTTGATTAAAATTATCATTGGTCCCCGAAGAGCGGGAAAGTCATTTTTTGTAATGAGATACCTGCTTGATACCGTTCCTTTTGGGTATGTGAATTTTGACGATGAACAACTTACTGATCCGGAAAAAATTCCTGATATTCTGACGGCTATCAATGATATTTATGCAGGCTCGAGAACAATCCTGATGGATGAGATACAGAATATTTCCGGTTGGGAACTTCTTGTGAACCGTCTGGCCCGTCAGGGGTATAATCTATTTATTACCGGAAGTAATGCTCATCTCCTCAGTAAAGAGCTTGCAACGCACCTGACCGGAAGACATTCGGTCACAACAATATTTCCGTTTTCATTTCAAGAATTTCTGCAAATGAAAAATAAAGACCTGACAGAGGCAGAATATCGTGAATCCCTGGAGGAGTATTCCCTTACGGGGGGTTTTCCAGAACCTCTTTTAGCCTTTATTGACAAAAAAGATTATCTCATCCGCCTTTTTGATGCGATAATCTACAAAGATATTATCAGAAGATACAATATCGGCTATCCTCAGGGTTTGGGTGACCTTGCCCATTATCTGTGTAGTACAATCTCGAATGAATACTCTGTTCACAGCCTTACAAAAATTTCCGGGTGTAAAAGTGATAAGACAGTAAAAAAATATCTGGATTATCTGGAACAGACGTTCTTATTTTTTTCTGTACCCCGGTTCTCCTTTAAATTTAAAGAACAGGTTTCTTCTCATAAGAAAATTTACTGCATTGATAATGGTTTTATTACAGCGAAAGGGTTTTCCTCCTCGAGAAATAGTGGACGACTTCTGGAGAATATTGTTGCAGTTTCACTCAAGAAAGATGAGATATCCGGGTTGATTAATTTTTATTATTGGAAAAATGCTCAACAGGAAGAGATAGATTTTGTCATCCGTGTATATCACAAAATCATCGCTCTTGTTCAGGTATGCACAAAAATGGATGATAGCAATACGAAAGAAAGAGAGATACGTGCCCTTCTGAAGGGAGCACATGATCTTCAATGCTCAAACCTTATCATGCTGACTCTGTATGAAGAGGGTAAACAACAGGAGCAGTGGTTTGGGTATTCGGGCGTTATCAGATATATTCCTCTATGGAAATGGTTATTGTTACCGGCCCATGAGAAATTTGGATATGCTCTTGCCTGATACCGACCAATATTACGGGGCATCATGGATATAATTTTCACTTCCGTTCTCATCGGTATCGGCCTTGCAATGGACTGCCTTGCTGTTTCCTTCGCAGTCGGTGCTCATCAGAAGACATCCCGTATACGGGCGGCCCTCATTTTGGCACTGTTCTTTGGTGGTTTTCAGGGTGGCATGACTCTGCTTGGGTGGCTGGCAGGTACCGGATTTGCCGATGCCATCTCTTCATATGATCACTGGGTCGCAGCCGGACTTCTTTTCATTATCGGCGGTAAAATGATCATCGACGGAATAAAAGACGGGCATGAAGAAGAAGCGCCGGATGTTTTTAACCTTGTTGCAGTATTCATTCTTGCAGTGGCAACCAGTATTGATGCTCTTGCGGTCGGTCTGAGTTTTTCACTGCTGCATATTGTCCCGCTCATTCCAGCACTCATCATCGGTCTGATATCTGCGATTTTCTCTGTCGGCGGTGTATATTCCGGGGGAAAGATAGGACATATACTTGGAAAGCGGGTTGATATTCTTGGAGGTGTTATTCTGACTCTTATCGGGATCAGAATCCTCCTTGAACACCTGGTCTGGAACGGGGCCGGAGCATAACCCATCCATTCTGACTACAGATATCCGGAGAGGATTTGGATAATAACTCCTGAAAACCCGATAATGAGGCCTATTCCTGCCAGGGGGAGGGTATAATTATTAATAACACCGGTTGTTTCATCTCCGGTGAATCGTTTCACCAGCCAGAAGTAGGGATCGCTTACAAACGACACCATACATGATCCCCCGGCGATCATCAGGACCAGGGCTGCCAGCTGAATATCAGGAAAATCTGAAGATTTTGCCAGGATCTCTGCTGTTGTTGCAGCTGATACAACACGGGATCCGGACGCTGCCTGGAGCGCTGCAGCAAGAATAAAAGGAAGGAAAAGTGCAGGAATAGATCCGGATACGAACCAATAGATCTCCTGTGGGAAGGATCCGGCGGCGATAACCGCTCCAAATGCTCCGGCACCACAGAGATCAAACATGATCAGCCCGGCATATTTTGTCCCGTCATGAATACCGATATCCCGTGCCTCTTTCCCGACTGATACCATGGCCACAAGCAGACCACAAAAGAGGGCTATGGAGATTATGGAAAAGAATGAGATGGCTGGAATCAGAAGTCCGAGTCCTGCCAGGAGAAAAGGGGTTATCACCGGAGCCCATGCTTTCACCCGTGAGTGCTTTTTTAGTGGGATTCTTACCTCTGATTCAAGCCCCCCTGTCTTTTTTCGTGCATACAAAAGCAGCAATATAAGCATAATCACGGCAACAGGAATAAGGACCAGATCCAGAGCCCAGGGATCTGCAAGAGAGGGCAACAGGGTCACCATGACCGGGACCACTGCCGGAGAAGGGTATATGAGAACAAAGGATATTATCGAAGCAATTGCTGCAATATACAAGTATGGTGACGCTGATTTTTTACCGACTGTCTGCTCAATGACCGGCGCGATGAGAACAAAGGCAGTATTACAGCACATGAGCGGTAATGAGAGGATAAATCCTCCAATACCTGCTGTGTCTGCCGGATTTTTCATGATCCGGGAGATATCATCCACAATGGTGTCGATGTATCCTGATCGCCGGAGCATATGGGCGATACAGACCCCACAAAAGACCATGATTGCAAGAATCTGGAATATTTTTGCTGCTCCGGTAATGATAACCTGATACAGAACTGTCGGATCGCTTCCCTCAAGGATTCCATAGATGAATGCTGCAGATATGAGCGTTATAAATGGTGAAACCCGGTATCTGACGGTGAGGATGAGAATATATACAAGGATTCCTCCAAAGATGACAATTGAGTTCATTCGAGCCGGTTGATAGAGGCATGTGTTCTAGAAGTCCTGGCCTGGTTATTACCTTGGATCAGGATATCTTTTTTATCCGAAACACTCCCCGGGGGATGGATATTAAAAACCGGGCTCCCTTTCCCGGTTCTCCATTTTCACAGATTTTCATATCGGTAATTGACAAAATCTCCCGCACCAGAAACAGTCCGATTCCTCCAACAAGCCCAGTTCTTCGCTCAAATATTTTTTCTTTCCGAACAGATTCGATCCCAACCCCATCATCCTCAAGGATCAGGAATACTTCGGCTTCAGAGGTTTCATAATAAAACTGGTATCTGGTTGCATGTCCGCTGTGATATTTTATATTTTCCAGCAGGTAAAAAAAAGCATCCTCAAGTAATGGGTCCGCGAAAATTTCCAGTCCTTCAAGAGTAATGCTCCGTTCATAGTCTGACATATCAAGATGAGAAACGGCAAAGACATAGACTTCCATGACATTCTGCCATTTTGGCGGATGAATGCCCATGTTCTGGTACTGCTTTGCCAGGTGTAAAATTCGCTCAATTTTCTGCATCTGGGAGAGGGATTTCTCAAGATACATCTGTACGGGCTCATCGGATACTGCTTCTTTTGTCAGGGTCAGATACCCGCTTAAAGAGAAGAGAGCGTTTTGGATATCCTGAAAGGTGAGAGAGTTCAAAAGATTTAATTTTTTCCTTGCAAGATCAAGAGCGGACTGGATATTTCTCAGTTCATCATAATTCTCTCTCAGTTCCTCCTCCTTCTGCTGTATCTCTTCAATAGCATCAAGGAGGTCTGCATTGGTCTGCTCAAGCTCATGAAGACGCTGCTGAAGTTCGGGATAGTAACTTTTCCGAATCGACGACTCGCCAAGGCCGATGATCTTCATCCGCTGGTCATCCCAGTCGGGTGATTCTTCAGAGTGCTCCTTCATATATGTGTTCCAGGTCGCTTACAGTCGGTTTTCGTGGATTTGTCGCCAGACAGGGATCCCGAATGGCGGATTTTGCAAGGTCTGCAATATCCTCTCTTGATACTCCAAGATCTCCAAGCCGTTCTGTAATACCTAGCTCAGTTCTCAGTGCCTGAAGAGCTGATAATAGCTTCTGTTTTATCTCCTGTGGATCATGGGATGAGCAGTCAACATTCATCGTCTGCGCAATGGTTTCGTACCGTTCAGGACAGACCTCAAAGTTGTAATCTATGACCGATTCAAGGAGCAGGGCATTGCATTCTCCATGGGGAAGATCAGAGAGCCCGCCCAGGCTGTGTGCCATGGCATGAACCGCTCCAAGACTTGCATTGGAGAACGCGAGTCCGGCGAGCAGGCTGCCAAGCATTGTTTTATACCGGTATCCGATATGGTCAGGGTTATGATATGCAAGGGGCAGGTACGCACTGATCAGCCGGATTGATTCAAGTGCCTGTATGTCCGTCACCGGTGAGGATGCATTCGATACATATGCTTCGATACTGTGAACCAGGGCATCCATGCCGGTATGTGCCGTCAGATCAGATGTCAGAGACGTGAGGGGGACCGGATCACAAAGTGAGATATCCGGCACGATTTTTTTGCTGATGATTGCAATCTTTACTTTTCTCTCGGTATCATTGATAATTGCAAACTGAGAGACATCCGCTGCAGAGCCAGATGTTGTCGGGATACAGATGAGGGGAGGAGCAGGCACTCTTACATTGTCCACTCCCTCGAATTCAAGGATATGCTGCTCATTTGAAACGACAATCCCGATACCCTTGGCACAGTCCATCGGGCTTCCCCCGCCCACTGCAATGACAGCATCACAGGCGGCCTTTGTATAGAGTTCTGCCCCCTTCATGACTTCATAATCACGAGGGTTCGGAGAGACATCAGGAAAGATGGTATATTGTATTCCCTCATTTTCCAGGCTTTCCGTCACATCACTGACCCAGCCGGCCTTGATGAGTTTTGGTCCGGTAACGAGAAACACATGACTTGCACCGAAATTTTTCGCATATCTTCCTGCTAGTCTGCGGGCATCAACACCAATGATGAATTCAGGAGCTACAAATTTTCTCAGTTCAAATAAGGTATCTGTTATGTTTTCCCCCCCCGGTACTTTTTTCCTAGTAGCAGTAATGCACATGCAGCTATTTATAGTCCACTGTACTGGTTTTCTCTGCTCAATGGTATCTTAACCTTTCTGAAACAGATGCCTCCATCAATCCGGAGGCAAATTTCTAGTACTCCCGGTTAACGGAAATCAGGGATTCAAGTTCTCACAGCACGTGCACATTCCCGGGGTCAGGGTACCTGGATGGTGGGATATCTGAATCATGGAATTTGTCTTCCGGATCTTCTGATGGTTTCTCCACGAAAGCTTCTCTTCATATGGAAAGTTTAAAGACTTCCACAGATCGGTATTGATAAGGTGACTGACACGATGGGACAGGAAATGGTGTTCATACTTTTTCGATATGACTGCCCAAATTCTGTATCTGAAAAAACCAGAATCATCATGTATGAGAACAATATCGAATCATAGAGATATTTGCGGATTAGAAGCCAAACCGGGATTGATCGATTAACATCTTTGTCTCTCCTCAAAACCCTTATAGCAGTAAATTTTATGTTTAGAAATTCCTCAATTGACTTCCTGATCCGGATTATTCTCCACCGAGTTATGGTCTTTTCAATCTCTTCCATACGAATGGGAACCATGTTTAGGACTTTTATTATCGATGGATTTCTGCCCAAAAGACTCTTTTTGGAGGAATGCCATATTCTGGTTTTTCGATAATTACGCGATCTTTACAACCAATGTCGGGCACATACGTGACTCCTTTGTTCTCAATGCGGGGTAATAACCAAGGGTGTTTTCCATAAAAAAATCCATTGCGACAAAAGAAAACTTGATCTTGGCTTCAATCACCTGACAGATTAATTCATATACCAACTCGGCTTTGGTTTTAAAACATTGAAACTCTGGGGGAATGCCAGCAGCATCACAACGGCTGGGGTTTTTTGTCCGGATACCAGGAAGATACTGACGGAAGTCAGGCAATAACCGAAAACCATTCGTGACATAGGCCATAAAGACATCAGCCTGATAGTTCTCAACCGTACTCGAATTCCCACAATATTGGCTATTAACACCAATGGAGTAATTCCCAGCCTTTGGGTTTCCACATTCATCGATAACTAATGCACCGTTTTTTCCTATAAGACGCCATCCATACGTGATAATCCAATCTATGAGCCGTCGGTGATCCCAAGGAGATTGAGAGAGGAAATGATTGAATGATTGATTATTTACCGAGCTGAAATTGTCCGAAATTACTGATATATGACATCTTGATGGGTTTTCTAAAAGCCCTTTATCATATTCCAGGGCGATTGCCCATCCGTTAAGGTTTTTTGCAGAAAACAGTTTTTAGGGCTTTAATTCTAATAAATGCACAATTAAGGCAATATGAGTTACTATGGTCTTGCTGAGAGTTTCAGTCTCGTTTTCTCATCGTGATTTTGCACAGTCAAAATATTGTCCCTTTATATATAAAGATCAATCGATATAATTTTGGATATGAGCCTTTCAAACTTGACATTTTAGCGATTTTCGGACATTTCAGGAGAAGATGGACAGAGAGAAGTTACAAAAGAACGCTGAATCTGATATGCCGGGATAATGTGAATGGACTGTGGATGGATGAGAACGGAGAGCCGGGCGAACGTGCATGGTTTGAGATTCGGGTAACTTACGGAAGATGGAGACGGACTATTACACCTTAATATGTAATCAGATCCATATAAGAGGCATTTCACCTGTTCAGGCGTAACTCCATTCATGAGGAATAATGATCTTTGAATTAGAAAGACTCGTGCAGCTGTGTGACGGTGTTGCAGTACTCTCTCTTATTGCATATTTTCTCACCAGAACCAGGTATTCATCGGTTTTTGTATCAAAGACATTCTCTCCTTTTTCCGCTCTTTTCATGGCCCTGATTGGAGGTTTTTTTTATCTGTATGGGATGATGACTGGTGTTCAGATTGGACCCTATGATATCAGCATCCAGATGCTCGGACCGGTGATTGCAGGGCTTGTTGCCGGGACGATCAGTGGTCTACTCGCCGGATCGCTTGGAATCCTGTTACATATCGAACTCGGAGAACCCATCGGGCCATTTACTCTCATCATAACATTTCTCTCGGGAATAATGGGCGGGTTGTTCTGGTACCTGCACAAAGATGCCATAATCCGGATGTCACATGCCTTTCTCCTGGGATTTTTGGTGGCATCAGTTCAGTTTATTATTGGAAAAGATGGGATTAATCAGGATATTCTGCTACCCGGTGAGGTTATCGAAGGGACTATTGACATTTTCCTCCCCACAATCCTCGGATTATGCATCTTTGTCTTTATCATTAACAATCTCCGGCTGGAAGAAGAAAATAACCGGAAATCTTTTCAGATTGAGGGGGAGCTTACAGCAGCCCGTCAGATCCAGATCGGCTCTCTCCCTGAACAGAACCAGGAATGGGATCATGTATCCCTTTCAGCATCCCTTCTTCCCGCTTCATACATCGGAGGTGACCTGTATGATTACCTGAAACTCGATGATGAGGATCTGTATTTTGCATTAGGTGATGTATCTGGAAAAGGTGTCCCTGCAGCTCTTCTTATGTCATCCACCCGGATGATACTCAGATCAAAAATCCGTGAAACCCGTGATCCCTGTACCCTCGTTCGTGAGATTAATCGTTCATTTCTGGAAGATGGTGACAGCAGACAGTTCATCACCCTGATTGTTGGAATAGTACATCTACAGACAGGTGAGGTCTGTTATTGTAATGCCGGCCATCCTCCGCCATATCTGATAACCCGTTCAGCAACAATCGAACTTGAATCAGACGGGAATCTCCCGGCTGGAGTTTTGGAAGATGAACAATACATCCCGCATTTCGTCTCACTAAAACAGGGTGATCTGCTTGTACTCGTCAGTGATGGCGTTACTGAGGCAGAACGAGGTGAGGAATTGTATGGATCAGAACGGGTAGTCCGGATTTTATCAGAGCAATCTCCGAAAACACCCCTGGAGGTTGTCGATTTACTCAATCATGAAGTGAAAACCTGGACTGGTGACAATCCCCAGAGTGATGACTGCACAATACTTGCGTTACGGTATTATTCCGCCTCTCCTTCGGAAAATTAATGTATATGGTATTCCGGGTGTTTATGCTTGCCCACACTCCTGTATCGCTATTCCCGGGGGGTTTTACTCTCTCATGAGCACTCATACGAATACTATTGCATCATTACCTCCAATAATTACTGATAACCATGAACGAGCAGTATGGAAAACCTTTGAAAATACCCCGAACGATGAGTACCCAGCACCCGGATAATGTCCATACTCCGTTTTTCACTGAGAATATTGAGCTCACCGGTGAAGATGAGGTAAAGGAAGCGTATTACGTGTATTCACACCTGGGATGCACTGAGCAGATGTGGGACTGTGAAGGGAAAGAAGTTGATAATTACGTTGTGAAGAAACTACTTTCCCGGTATGGCGATTATTTTAAAGAGCATCATCTGGGCCGTGATCTCTTCCTCACGCTTCGGGTACCAAACCCGGAGATAGAACGGACAGAAGCGAAGATCCTACTGGAAACACTGGGGTCAATTCCCCGGTCCTATGATGTTGCACATCATTTCTATAACGACACCTATGCCCCGATCTTTGAGATTATCCTCCCGATGACAACTTCATTTGCATCAATTGACAACATCTACCAGTACTATTGTGACTTTGTCATCGGTCAGCAATATAAACGGTTAGGTGGCCGTGATCTTACGATTGCAGAGTGGATTGGGCCGTTCCATCCAGACAAGATCCGTGTCATTCCGCTCTTTGAGGATAAGGATGGTATGCTTGCCGCTGATACGATCCTCCGGCGGTATTTTCAGGATAAGGATCTTGATTACCAGCGGGTGTTCCTTGCACGATCTGATCCGGCGGTGAATTATGGACAGATTGGGGCAGTACTCCTGAATAAAATTGCCCTCTGGCGTCTTCACCTTCTGTCGGAAGATACCGGGATTCCCGTCTATCCGATCATCGGGGCAGGATCAGCCCCTTTTAGAGGGAATTTACGGCCGGATACCGTTCGAAGGGTGACTGATGAGTATGCTGGGGCGTATACCTTTACTATCCAGTCGGCATTTAAGTACGATACCAATCTGGAAGAAGCGGTGTCTGCAATCCGGTATCTTGAGGAACGGGAGATCACTCCTGCACGGGAGATTGATGATACGTATGCGATATCACTCATCGAGCGATATGCTGCCGGGTATCAGAAACAGATACGGTCATTGGCTCCTCTTATTAATCGTGTGGCGGCATATATTCCAAGCCGACGGAAACGAAAGCTCCATGTGGGCTTATTCGGGTATTCCCGGAACATGGGTGGTGTTTCACTTCCCCGTGCGATTACCGTGACCGCTGCATTGTATTCAATCGGGATACCTCCGGAGGTCCTGGGATTATCTGCACTGACTGAGAACGATCGGGAGTTTGTCCTTGAGAATTACCGGTATGTGACTGAAGATCTCAGTGATGCATGCCGATATCTCAATCCTGACTCTTCATTTCTGCCGGATGAGATCAAGAAGATCCTCCCTGACTGGATTGAGATTGATCCCCATTCTGAGCATAGAGTCCTCTCTGGTCAGATAGAGAAGGCCGTGACTGCCTGTCAGATAGATAGTGTACAGGATATGATCATCAGGGCTGGAGCAATCCGAAAGTTTCTCGGGTAAACCCCGTTCCTTTTCTCTTACATCCGCGATTCAAGGTTGATTTTTTACCTTATGTGGTAAAATTGGAGATTTATTGGTTTTTTAGCTCCAGATCACGGGCTTCACCAGAGCCCTGCTATTGTCAGATCGGAAATCAGCCAATACATTGTGTGGGTGGGTTTGACTGATGAATAGCGAGGCGCTATAAGAGTGTATTTTAGGGATATTTTCTGAATCAAAAGTTAATTTAGAACTTATTTTGATACGAGGATTACGGGGAGTGCCTGGTACATCAGTTCTCTCTTATTTCTCAAAAATACCTTCACATTGTTGATATTTTTTTCGGGGATTGGTCTATATCCACACATCAATATATATAATTGTATTATAGGTGGACACATTCTCTATGGTTAATTTTCAAATAAAGACTTCTCAATACGGAATATCCGAAAGATCATGCACTTCATATCCTGCTTTGCGAATTTCATCCTTCCCTGATATTTTTTTTCCAACCAGAGCACAGATGGTCTTTCGGTTCTCATTCCTCCACCATATGTTCCGGCTCTTTTCTTCTAGTTTTTTGAGTATGCTCATCGCCTCATTCTTGGATAAATCTGTCCATTTACATTCTACACAGATCATCAGGTCTTCATCTTCACAGATGCTCACGAGGTCTATCTCCATCTCATTATGCCACCATCTTCCCAGCTGGTTTATGTGGATGTGTGGAAAAAGGACTCTTTCCCTGATGAGATGTTCTGTCAGAAGTTCAAAAAGTGCTCCGGAATAGAGAGAAAAATTCTTCTGGACCCTTGTGAGCACCTCTGGCGTCTGCCGAGCTTCAATAGCCGTCATCTCCGGATAGATGAATCTGAACCAGAAGGAGAGATAGGGATCTGAAATCCGGTATCGTCGTTTCCTGGATCCCGGAGAAGCAGTAACTGGCAGTTCTTCATGCACAATATGAAGTTTCATCAGAACAGAAAGATATTTTGAGACCATACTCCGGTCAAGACCTGTCTGCTGAATGATCTCACCAAGTGAGGTATTTCGCTCAGCTATTGCCTTCAGAATTGTCAGATAATTTGCAGGTTCTCTGAATTCATACTGGAGTAATAATTCAGCCTCCATCGTGAGGTAAGCACCTTTGGTAAGAAAGAGTCTGGTAATATTAGACCAGAAGTCAGTGGTGGGATCAAAGAGTTCAAGATATGCAGGAATCCCTCCGGTTGTAAACCATACCTGAGCCAGATCAACACATGACCAGGGAAGGAATTCTTTCATATGAAGAAAAGACAATGGTTCCACCTGCCATTGACCTGTTCTTCTCCCATACAGGGGGCTTTTATATCCAAGGACCTCCTGTTCCATAATGCTGATACTTGAACCGGAGAGGACGAGCATCACCGGATTATCCCGCATATGCAGGTCCCAGATTCGCTGGAATTGGGATGGAACTGATCGGTCTCTCTCGATAAGATATGGAAATTCATCAATAACGATAGGAATTTTCTGTTGTATCCTGACAATTTTCTGAACCTGATGGTGTGATAGGAAACTGGTCCAGAGTGCTTCGAATGACGGATACGATACACGTGCAAAATTGGGATCATTCAGGAAATCAGATATTTCTTGTGCAAAGATCCCGATATTGGTCTTTTCAGATTCTGTTGTTGCCAGAATGTAAATCCCTTGTTTATCCTTTAAAAACCGAATTAGCAGTTCAGTCTTCCCAACCCGACGCCTGCCATAGAGTATGATAAGTTCAGACTTGTGTGAGCGATACCGGTCTTCAAGAAATGCGAGTTCATGAGTGCGGTTGATGAAGTTAATGTGAGACATAAGTATATTACTTATCTCTCACGAAATGATGAATATATGGATCACATCTCTTCCTATTCAGGGTATTATGGGTCTGTATTTGAAATTTTCTGACTCCGGTTTATATTTTCACTTTTCTGAATACATGGATCGCAAGAGTGACAACACCGATACAAAGCAGGGATAATACACTGATCTGGGTCACTGGAATCTCACCGGTCTGGAGTATTCGGATGCCATCGATTGCAAAACTGAGTGGATTCACTCTGGCGATGGGTTCCAGCCATGCGGGCATGACATCATAGGGCATCATAGCCGATGAGGTAAAGAAGAGTGGCATTGAGATCATGGCATTTGCTGCTGCATACTGGTCATGATCATCCAGATAGATGGCAATTGTTGTTGCCGCAGCGGAGAGGAGTGCTCCGAAGATGAAGAGAATAATGTACGTTCCGATAAGCTGGGTCAGGGAGTATAACCTGGCTCCCAGAAGAAATGCAAAGATGAGAATGATTGTTGACTGGATGACTCCCCGGATGGTAATGACCAGTATCTTCCCAAACAGGATACTCTCCCGGGGAGGGGGGAGGGCAAGGAATTTATTGAAAAATCCCAGCATACGGTCAAGGATAAGAAGACCTCCACCGGCTAGTGATGCAGAGAGGACGGTCATGGCCAGAATGCCCGGTGTTACAAAATCAATGTAATGTTCAGTGAACCGTATGGGAAGAGCAAGACCTACGAAGATTAGCCAGGCAGCCGGCATGGCCATTGCTGCAATAAACCCCCATTTTCCTCTAAACCACCGGACAAGGTCACGTTTACAGTACACCAGTATCGGATTCATCGTTTCCCCATCATATTCCGGAAGGTGCTTGATTTAAACGGACTTTTATCCTCCCCTGGTCCTACAAGATGAAGAAATACATCATCAAGGGACGGCTGCCTGACTGACATGGATAAAACCTGATTTCCGGCATCGCTTAGGGCATCTTTCACCAGGGGGAGTGCTGCTGCTCCGTTTTCACAATGAAATATGAGGGTATCTTCCTCCTGATGTGCAAAGCTCACTCCCGGCACATCAATACCGGTGAATTTCCCTGATATAGAAACTGATATGATATCCTGAGAAATTATCCCTTTTAATCTTGCCGGGGTATCAACCGCCTGAATTCTGCCATGGTCAATGATGGCAACCCGGTCACAGTACCGGTCTGCTTCATCCATGTAATGGGTTGTGACAAAGACCGTCATCCCATCATTTCGAAGCGTTCTGATGTGCTCCCAGATCTTTTTCCTGGCAGCAACATCAAGGCCGACGGTTGGTTCATCAAGAAACAGGATCTTCGGGTTATGCACCAGAGCCTGGGCAAGTTCAAGACGTCTTCTCATCCCTCCCGAATACACCTTTGCCCGTTCATCTGCCCGGTCCAAAAGATCAAGAATTTTCAGAACCTCATTGGATTGTTCAACGGGATTTTTCACGCCATAGAGTTCGGCAAACATGATGACATTCTCCCTCCCACTCAGTCTGACATCGACTGCCATATCCTGCGGAACATAACTAATGGACTCCCGAACCCTTCGGGGGTTTTTCCGGATGTCATATCCACAGATGGTCGCATCTCCGCTGTCTGGGTCAAGAAGGGTTGTCAGCATCAGAACGGTTGTTGTTTTTCCGGAGCCGTTCGGCCCGACAAGACCGAATATTTCGGTTCCGACTGAAAGGGTCAGGTTATCTACTGCCAGAAGATCACCAAATCCTTTGGTGAGGGAATGGGTTACCAGTGGGTATTCATGAACGGATTGATTGTGACGGTATGTGGTTGCCATAGGGTATAAGGATTTCAGGGTTCTTTCCCTGTTTCGTATTACATTATATTCGAGTGAAAATAAAAAAGCGTTGAATTGTATTCATATCATTCACCGATACCGTTGGAAGTAATCAAGGGTGGTTCTGCACACACTCCTAATATTCCGGATTCTGATACCGTGATCATTATGAAATTATTATTTTTATATTATGGCTTTTTATCAGGTTCAGGGATGATTACATACATTTCATCTCATGATAATCTGCAATATATCTTCTCAAACTCTCGTATTTTTTTTGCGATTATTTTTTGAATCTGGGCATCATTCAATTCATCCGTATATTTTTCTTCTTCCCTGATCATATCATCGATCTTCTGTAACTCATAATGATGCAACATCCAGATATATTCTTCACGAAGGGTTGGATTTTTCAGGACCGTATATGCAAGATTGACATCCGGTGTCCGTTCCAGTGTCCGGTACCGGGAACGAAGAAGAGATTCAATCTCACTTTTTGGAAGTGAGCTGATATGTTCATCGACACCAAAGATTGAAAAGAATGTTCTATCAGAGGGGGGGAGGAATTCTTTCCAGTCATGATTTGAGGATAAATTATTTCCTATCCGGTCAAAAATATCCAATATCTGCTCTGATACTGTAAGCGACATATACATAACTTTGCTGACGAATTGCGGATCAAAAACTTCCCATCTTTTTCGCAGTTTTTTTATCAGTTCCTTTGCATCTTCATTTGGACTATCCTGAATGAAATTCTTGCAGTTTATGAACTGTTCCCGCTTTATCGGGTCCTGCATTATCGCTGATATTAAAACTGATAATTCATCACCGGATGACGCATATGCTATTGCCTCCTCCTCACTGCAATCCTGATTCAGTCCAGAAAATTCAAAAATATCTGGCATTCCTTTTGAGATAAGGAACATGTAATCGTGGTGATTTTGAGTAAAAGCTCCTAATTTTCGAATAGTAAGAGCATTTTTTAAATACTCATCATGGGCTTTTTTGAGATTCTCGATCAAATGAGCCGGGCTATATCTGGTAGCATGCTCAAACCTGATAAGAAATTCATCATATTTCACCCGGAGTTGCAGGTCTGAAAGCACCCTGTAGGCCTCTTCGATAGAATCATCCGGATAGACCGATAATGTGCACTCCCGTTCATATGCTTTTTGAAGCGTCTCTTTTGAAAACCCTTTCAGTACTCCCAGAACAGCATAATAGGATGGAATACCTGAACTGATGTCTTCAACCCATTGAGGATACCGCGACTTGTAATTGAAAAACCGTTCAATATATTGCACTCCTTTTCGTGGATCGATATTCTCCGACGAGACTTTCCAGTACGGATCATCGTCAGGATTCAATGGTGGGGGCGATTGTTTTGGGCTTTTCTGTATTTGTGCTCTCTTTTTATTCCCCATTGTTCCCCCGGATGGTAATAATACACCCGTCTTCCAGGTTTAAATCAGATATCCGCAGGTCATCACCCGGTGTCATCTCTCCGATCTCAATCATTTCATCTCCTGTCATAATCTGCCGGTCAATCAGCTCACGTTTCAGTGATTCGATAGAGGTTGCAGGATTGAGGTACATATCCAGGGTCGTCTTCCCTGACTCATCTCCGATGACGACATGAACACTCCCCTTCCCGACAAGTTTTTTCATCCACTTGCTCTTCTCTTTCTTTGAAAGACGGGAGCGTGATTCAAATTTTACCGTCCGCTCGTTTCCTGAGTCAGTGTCATAGGCCCGGACATTGAGGATTCCGAACTCTTCACCTACCGCGAATGTGACTTCAATTTTATTTTCTTCGGCTGGCATAGGTTCGACGCTGATATAAAACTGCCCAAGATATTCATTATCCTCCGCCATCTCCTCCTCTCCCTGATATACTGCGATGATGACTTCAGGAACATAATCCCATGAATTTGTGTAAAGCCTTGTCCGGGAGATTGGGATTTTTGTGTTTCGTTCGATTACCCTGGACAGAGTTCCGTTCGTGATTTTTACACCAAGAGAAGAAGATATTACATCACTGATCTCCACATTCTTCGCCATCCTGGATTTTTCTGGAACATAGGTACTTCCTGCCAGTGCTGCCCCTTCTGCAACTGCAGTGTATGGATCTCCTTCCAGCGGTTCTTTTCCAAAATATTCCGTAACAAACCTTCTGACCGCTGGTATCAGGGTTGTTCCCCCAACAAGGAGGATATCATCGATCTCATCTTTTTCAAGGGATGCATCGTGAAGGGCACGTTCCATTGGTGCACGGGTGCGTTCAATCAGATCCTGAATCAGGGATTCGAGTGTTTGCCTGGTCAGTTCCATCGTGAATGGAGGACGGTTCTCTGCAACAAACGGAATGGTAATTCGTGTAATCTCTTCTGTAGAAAGGGCTATCTTTGCCTCCTCAGCAGCCTCCTTGAGTGTAGCCTGCAATGCCAGGTCAATTTTATCCCCTTATCCGAGTTCCTTTTGCAATGCCTTCGTGATATATGCAATGATCCGCGTATCCAAATCGTCTCCGCCAAGCCGGTGTTCTCCGGTACTTGCATCAACATCAAAAAATCCTGATGAGACAGAAAGGATGGACACATCAAATGTTCCCCCACCAAAATCGTAAACCAGAACTTTTCGGTCCCTATCTTCCCTGATTCCATAGGCAAGTGCGGCAGCGGTCGGTTCGTTTATCAGCCGGACAACATTAATTCCTGCAATCTCTGCTGCATCCATGATCGCCTGCCTTTGGCTGTCAGAATAGTTTGCAGGGACGGATACGACGGCATCGTAGAAGGTTTTTCCTGTCCGTTCCCTGGCATCCTGGATGAGTTTTTGAAAGATGAGGGCCCCGATATATTCAGGGGGAAATTTGAACCTCCCCACCTGTTTCTTATAATCAGTTCCCATTTCACGCTTGATGGAACTGACAACTTTATCAGGGTGGATAATCTGATTATGCTTGGCCTGCTCCCCGATGGAGAACTCCTTTTCGTTTTTGAAATATACAACCGATAGGGTAATTTTGCTGCCCTGGTCGTTCTCGATGACCACTGGTTCATCCAGAAGCATATATGCCATCTTGGAATTTGTTGTGCCAAAGTCTATGCCGATTATATCTTTGTTCATTGTAGTGTCCAGTTTAAAATTTTCATTCACTCACCGGGCTGGTATGGATCCTGGTATCGTGGCATCTGTTCAACCAGATTCAGCGAGTTATTATGTAACCTTATCGAAATACATCTCTCAAATTCTCTGACATGGGTAGTTAATGTGCGAAGATCATCTTTCAGTTTTTGCATATCATCTTCCAGTTGTCCCTGAATGTCAGCCTGTTCGGTAATAATCTGACTCAAATCATGAATCTCCTCTTCATTCTGTTCAATCTTCTTCTCCAGTTCTGCTATCTCCTTTTCAAGCCTGGTGATATGTTCACTCTCTTTATGGGCCAGCTGGTCGATATCATGAGTGATTGCATCAAATTTCTGCCGGTTTGGAAATATCCGGTTAAAGATTGAAGTGACCATGCCTGGCTTTTGTAATGGTAGAGGCTCCCTTGGCTTTTTCGAGATGATGACTTCTGCCGGTCTGATAAGTTGAGACTCCCGCAGGTATCCGCGTCTTACTACTGAAAATATAGTGTCTTCCGGGTATTTGCTATTATATTCAAGTCCGACTGCCATATGCAGGGTATCATCAAATATGGCTCCGGGTTGTGGGTCGATGGGTGTCAGTTTGCCTGATGAGAGTACCTGCTGATACATCCCTTCAATATTGAGATGATAATTTTCATGGACTGTTCGCACGGCATCACAAGTGGGATTGATTGCGCTATTCATCATCCGGCACAATGAATCTGCTATAACCAGTAATTTTTTTGCTTGATCTGACTGGAGGTCTTTCTTTTTCAGTTCTTCATTTTTTCGGGTTGTCTCAATGAAATCCTTGAATTCTTTTTTAATGGCGTTATATTGAGATTCAAAATGTTCCGCTTTTTTCTGAAGGTCGGTGATATCTGGATCAACCATTGTATACATGTTTAATTTTGAAAGAATATAGCTTTTTTTATAATGTCCCTCCCCTCATATTGTCACAAAATATATCCGACAGGGAATGAGTCAGATATAATGGATTTCACTCCAACCATATCTCCAGAATAATCGTCGGTTGCTACAACCAAAAACCATTATTCATTATTCATCCTTTACTTGCTCCAGAAGATCAAGGATTACCCCATACTGCTCAGATCCAATCCTGAATCCTTCCCGAATCATTACCTGGAGAGTCTTTTTTGCTTTCTCTTTGGATATGATCCCGTTTTTAACGAGGGCAAAAAGAATAAATGCAGATCCTCTCACTTCAATTTGAAACATTTCTCCGATCTCACGACCTATCCGGTCATCTACTATGGCAATGCCTTGTAGTTCATCTGCCAGAGCCAGAACCTCCATCTCTCCTGCGTGGAGATCGCGGTGCAAACCAGAGAATTTCTCTAAAAATTGCTCTTCTGGCTGTTTCAGGGTAAGCGATCCCTGCGTAATGAGATGAGCGGTGACTTCAGCATCAGGATGTCCCTGTGCCCGCCCGATAGTAATAACCTCTGCATATACCGCAGGGGGGATGTAATTTTCTGAATGTACCTCTAATGCGAGATGGAGAGCTCCGGCCCTTGCAAAGTAGATCAGTGGTGATGAATCAAATACCAGAATCATATCTTCATTGCTGCCTGATAATCATCCTGAATGTCCTGAACTGATACATTAAGGATTACATTATTCTTTTTGAGGAGAGCTATCATTTCTCTCACAGATATATCAGATATCTCTGCCGCTTTTCCGAGTGAAATACGCCCCTGCCTGTACTGATCCAAAGCATTTTTTCTTAGTTCTTCATCAAGACCTGATGACAAGGCAATTCGAATCAGGGAAGAGCGATCTAATGCAGTAAGAAGAGATAGTGCTTCAATCTTTCGTGATATTTCTGAGGTAGGGCGTATAGAAATGACAGAAACCATGTATACATAATAGAGATTCGTATACATGAACGTTTCTACTTACTTGAGAACCCTTTTACCTAATGGAAAATTTAATAATGTTATGAAAACGCGTTGTTTTCAAATAATTTGGGTTTGATGATCCAACATCGCCTCTTTTTTGGGAAGATGGCTATTCAGGATCTGCAATACCAGATTATGGCTGGCCTCATGGTTCTCGGATTTCCAGTATTTCTCATTCTCTTTTATTCTATAATACTCCTCCTTTTCTTTCTCACCCTTGCATCAGGACCTGGAATGAGTCTTTAACCGTTGCAATGACGAAATATATTCAGGTCTAGTTCAAAAAGAAGGAATGGGCGTTTCAATAGGGACTTATCATCTATTATGGATGTCGGGTACTCATCCGACCGTTTGTGACCGGGGTAATAATTACTGCACTTCTATCTTAATATGATTGAAAATTGTACTTCCCTTCAAAATCTCTTACAATTCACAACACAAAAATTCTTCTTTTTTTTTCTCAATATGCTAAAATAATTTAAATTCTAAATTGAGGGTATTATTAAAGACACTCAAAATTTCATTTCACAACAAAAATTAAAAATGTATTAATATGTATGAGTGCTCTTAATGTACGCTATGGTTGCACGCATGCATAACCTCCCTCCTCCCCTGCAATGGAATCTTATGCAACCAGAGAATAGATCAGAGGGGGCTCTGATAATATTTTTGCCAGACTGGGTGTACGGACTCCTGCCATATTGTGGCCCTGGTCTTCGGAAAGATGTCTGGATTCGGGAAAATGCATTCCTGAATGAGGTATGCAGGTTTTTTTATGATCATGGGATTGCCACCCTTCACCTGATTCCTAAAAATCCTGAATATGTACCGTCTGACGAGGAGATCATAACTGTAACACAGATCCCAACCGTGTATTCTGCAATCAAAAATATTGCCCAGGAAAATAGTTATAATCTCAATAAATCGGTCATAATGGGACATGGATTAGGGACCCGAATGATGTGCGAAATTGTTTCCTTTGGGCTCCGGCCTGCAGGTTTTATCATTGCCAATGGGATTTATTCAGATATCGATTCAATCATCTCTCAGAAATACCTCCCCTATAAGCAGATCAATAGTGGGTTATCGGATTTTCGGAGACAAATATCCCTGGATCCTGATACCTCACTCATTATTCAGAACCTTGGGAGAATCCATCGGGCAATACGAAAGAAAACGAAACGAATCCGCATAAGAGACCCAGACCGTTTTGTTGATCTCCTTTTCCCTTCATCATTATTTTCCCAGGAGACTTCTCCGGCTGTTCTGTTATCTGTTCTTGATGCTCCTTCACTGATTATTCACGGGTCAGGTAATCTCGATATCCCGGTTAGCAATGCTTTTTTCCTGGAAACGAAACTGAAACAGAAGATTTCATCGGTAAGCAGGATAATCATGCTTGATTGTGATCACTGGTTTCGGGAGATGCCTCATGAGATGGATGACCGGATTTATCAGCGTCTTTCTGGAACGTGTGTTCAAAACCCTATTAATCAAGTGTTTTTACAAAACTGTCGGACATTTATTGAGAATTTACAAAAATTCAAACTTCAAAAGAATATTTCCCCACAAATATCACCAAATTCTGGTGTGTTCAATCAACAGGTGCAATCGTTATCAGGATGATGACCGAATAAGGTCAATCTCATGAGTAACATACCCGCCTATGATATGAGTGGCTCATCTCTGATACTATAGAGAGAATCATTACATGATAAAATAATTAAGAGTATAGTATGAATCTTCAAAAAAGAACGTATCTATCGGTACTATTATGTACCTGTTTTCTTTTTATAACTCCACTTGTAGCTGATAATCACTCGGGGACACATGTGCCCTCTCAGGTCGACCTTATAGAAAGTAAACCTGGATTTGAAATTCGTATTGTTTCTCCGGAGATGTTGGAAAATGTAAGAAATAGTTATGGCTCACAGGGGATTGCACTCAAAGTGGAACGTGGACTCTATATTGGTGTTCTGACACCTGGTATCCTCTATCTGCGTGGAGATCTCAATGAGGAAGAATTTCCAATACGGAAGGTTATCCATGAGAATTCTAAAGAAAAAGTCGGAAAGCATCTGATTGATATAACCTTTGGTCGGGATAATGCGAAAGTAGATCTCTTCTCAAAAACGAAGAAATATCTTATCTGGCTAGATGCGATGTACCAGAAGGAGGATCTGAATGTCCTTCATGAGTATATCGACCTTTTCAATGACCTCTCACAGACCGTCCAGTTTGAGGATGAGATGATTGCTCTTCCTTCATATAAACCCAATTTTATTCCAAATCCGTATGAACACTATAAAATCAGTATTGTTGATAAGGATTTTTTCAAGGAAAAATTGGATGATCGTAACAGTACCCTGGAACAGGTTTTAAAAGACCAGAACGGTGACACGGTAGCTCTTGTCCGAAAAGATCATCTGTTTCTTCTCAATGATCTGCAAAAAGACGAGCGGGCACATTTCCTTATCAAAGGATTGTTATTCAGCATGGGCTTTCATGGTGAAAGTGCACAAAAAGATAGTTTTTTTTATCCAGGTAATATTAAACAGACAAGTCTCTCAGTATTGGATAAAGAGGCTATCAGACTGATGTACGGAGGAAGACTCCAGTCCGGACTGGATGTTGATGGAATAAAAAAAGCTCTGGGGATGGAATCAAAGGATTGATCTTCCTTGATGTGTAGCCTCATGAAGGATGGAATGATCTCTATAGAATCAGGAGATATCTTTCATCTCTATGGACGGTATTATAGTTATGTACGAATGCGATTTTAACTAATATGAAAAATGAATGATGGAGATATTAAATGAACTGGCTTAAATTTATGGGTATATTTCTTGTTCTGCTCTTTCTAATAACTGCCGGATGCACATCCCAGGTACCTGCGGGTCAGGAGAAGACTCCTGATGCTGCAGTACCGGATAACATATCTGAAAAAACGGGAGAGGAATTCTCCACTATTAAAAACTCAGATCCCCTTCAGATGACAACAGATCAGGAAAAAGATGAATCTACTGCTTCCTCATCTGATGATGACCGCTATTTCTATAATATCAGAATAGTCGCCCCGTCAGATCTCGAAAGTCTGAAAAATGAGATTCATGCTGATGAATATCCGATATACAATGAAAACGGAGATCTCATTGGTATCGTTTCACCACGAAAACTTTACATCCGGGGAGACCTTGTCGATCTTCAGAAAGAAACTGGCAAGGCAGGAAAGACCTTTGATAAAACAGACGTTGCAGAACATCTTGTTGATATTGTCTTTGGTAATGATAATGCAAAACTGAATCTCTTTAAATCCAATAAGGATTACCAGTTCTGGCTTGATGCGTACTACACTACTGATGATACAAAATATCTTCTTGAATTAGCAAAGCTCCTGAATACCCTCTCTGATACAACCGAGTTCGAAGATGAAGAACTGGCTCTCGGGTTCCTGAAGACGAATTATGCAGATGTTCCCTATAATTTCTATAACATCAAGATAATCCCTCAAAAGATGCTTGATGAGTTCAAGGATAATCGAAAGAGTGATGAGCGTCTGATTAAGGATTCAGAGGGAAAACTCATAGGCATTGTAGGAAATGATCACCTGTATCTGGTTGATTCAATGTCATTTGACGATCGGAAATACTACATGCTTTATGGTACACTCTATAGTATGGGGATGCATGGAACAACCTATTCAGAAAAGGATAGTTTCTTTTATCAGGTGGGAGGAGTCAGAAATACTGAATTATCTGACCTTGATAAAGAAGCAATAAAATTACTGTATGGTGGACGGCTCAAGACCGGAATTGATATGGAAGAGATGAAAAAGACCCTGGGCCTGAAGACATAGGGCTAAATTTTCTTTTTTTCCTTTATTATCTTTTGATTTCTTTCATTTGTTCTACTGATTTCTAATTGAGATAATTTTAATTCATGATAATGCTCCGTTTTCCATAGAATATATACGATCTGACATAAAAGAGAGGACATCAGGGTCATGGGAGATGATGATATATGACATCTTTTCTCTCTTCTTTACTTCTTTAAGTAACCTGAGTATTTGTGCCTGCACTGAAATGTCAAGCCCGGAAGTAGGCTCATCAAGGATGATTAGTTCTGGTTTCGTAAGAAGAATGCGGGCAAGAGCAAGACGCTGAGCTTGTCCTCCCGATATTTCATGTGGATACCGGGAGAGAATCTCTTCATGTAATCCTACTTCATGCAGGATTTCTGAAAATCCATGCTCAGGCAAAGGAACGCCCGGGAGGTTGATGAGTCGATTCATTGAGGCGCTCAATTTTCTGACCGGATTAAATGAACCTCCCGGATCCTGAAATAAAATCTGGATCTTTCTTCTGATCTCTTTTCGGATCCTGTTATCTGCCGATGATAAAAGAATTGTTCGAAACCATATCTCCCCTTCATCCGGTTCTTCAAGCCCGGCAAGAATCCGGCTTAAGGTGCTCTTCCCACAACCCGATGGTCCACATATTCCTACAGTTTCCCCATCATATACTGCCATGGAAACATTGGTGAGTATATGCTGCCATTCTCCGGTTAATCCGCTTCGATATCGTTTGGATACATTTTTGGCTTCAATCAATACCGATGACATCGTATCATTCTCCCATTCACGTGTGTAAGATTTGCAGGCCTTTTATGGCACATCTTTGTTGCCTGATAACACCGATCTGCAAACCGGCATCCTTCAGGAAGACTGGTCAGTGGAGGAGCACATCCCGGAATTGGATTAAAACCGTTCTCCGGAAGGCTTTGTATCAGACCCCTGGTATATGGATGAGATGGCGAAGAAAGAATTGCATTTACAGGGCCTGCTTCAACAATTTCTCCCGCATACATGACCACGATTTGATGAGCAATAGCATGAGCAAGCCTGATATCATGAGTAATCAGGAGCAAAGTTCTGTTTTCATGTAAAATTTCTTTTAAAGAGGCCTGAATATCTAAAATCCTCGACCTGTCAAGTCCTTTTGTCGGTTCATCAGCGATTACAAGATCCGGCTCAAGAGAGAGGATGATTGCGGTAACAGCACGTTGATTCATCCCTCCGGAACAATGACATGGATACAGCCGGGAAGAATGTTCAGGATCTGAAAACCCTGCTTTCCTCAATGCTTTATAAATGTGTGCCTCGCTCTCTTGTACAGGGACAACCTTATGTATATCCAGTGGGCCGAGTATCTGGTGATACAGCCGGTAGATGGGGTTGAGTGCCCTATCAGGACTTTGGAACATGATACCAATCTCGTTTCCCCTGATACTCTGTAGGGTTCTCTCATTAAGTCTGTAAATATTCAGGTTTTTAAAAATGATTTCACCTTCAACCAGGGAATTTTTAGGAAGCAGACGAAGAATAGCATGAGCAACAACAGATTTTCCGCATCCGGATTCCCCGATGATTGCCGTACATGTCCCTTGCGTGATTCTACAGGAAAAACCGGATACCGCAGGAATTTTTATTCCATCTGAAAGAAAGGTGATGGAAAGGTTTGAAATGTCAAGTAGCGGATCAGGAGAATTCATTTAAATGCCATCCCTGGTTCATTACTTTCATACATCATACCTATACGGGTGATGGCAAGCACCGTTACACATATGCATATCGCAGGAGGGAGGAACCACCACCACATCTCACGAATAAATCCCCCATGGGAAAATGCATCTGCGATCATCTTCCCCCAACTCTCCATCATGGGATCAGACAATCCCAGAAATGAGAGTGAGGCTTCAGATATCATGGCACCAGCAATTGTGAGCATAAATTTTGGCAGAAGAACCGGGTAAATCACCGGGATAATGTCATGAATTATTATTGAAAAAGATGAAAATCCCAGGCACCGGGAAGAAAGGACAAATCCGGAATTACGAATCTGCATAGTCTTTGCCCGTACAACCCTGGCGGTTGTCTCCCAGGAAAACAAACCAAGTACAATGATAAGTATCCAGATGCTGGGATGCAGATATGCTGCAATAAGGATGATCACTGGAATTTTCGGAATAATAAGGGTGATGTCGGTCACTCCCATCATCAGGTCATCAATCCATCCCTGGTGAAAACCACTTGCAATTCCAATAGAGGTTCCGATACATAACGAGAGAATGCCGGCAAAAACGCCAATAATGAGAGATATCCTGGTTGCATAAATAAGAAGTGTCAGAATATCATATCCCATGTCATCAGTGCCGAGCATATGATTCTCATCAGGTTCTCCATACGGTGAAAACCGGATCTCCGGACTATATGGTGAGATAGTCTTTGGAAATATCGCTGCATATACAAATATTCCAAGGATAATGATGCAAAATGTCGGAGTATATCCCATTTTTTTAAGCCATGAAGGTACATATACCACGGTCATGAACTTCTCCTGATTCGGGGATCAATAATGAGAGACATGATATCTGCAGTGATATTGGCAATAATGACAAAGATTGCAATGATCAGGAGTGATCCGGTCAGAATCGGATAATCCCTGGCAAGGATTGCGTCATACATAAGACTCCCCATTCCACTCAGAGAAAAGACGATCTCTATAAACAGTGCACCTGAAAAAAGAAATCCAAAGTCAAGTGCGATGAGTGCAATGAGTGGAATTATTGCATTTTTTCTGATATGATGGAATAATATCTCCCGTTCAGGAATACCTAGTGACCGGGCAAACTGTGGATAGAGGAGTTCCTTTTCGGTTAAGACCGCACCTCTCATGATAAGAATATTTCTGGAAGCATAAAATGAGATCAGAACCAGCGTTGGCAATGTGAGGTGGTAGAGGATACTTTGAAGATTATAGGTATCATAAAACCCTTTGAAAGGGAATAAACCGAGATGATATACAAATAGGACCAGCGCAAGGAGACTGAGAAGATAGGGCGGGGTTGAAGATATGACAAGGGCTATTGAGGCTATTACATCTGACCACCATTTTCCACTCTGAAAACCCGCTCGTGCTCCAAGAGATATACCAATCCATGCACCGATAATAATGGAGGGAATGGTATACAAAAGGGTCCACCATGCTCTGCTGATGAGAATTTCAAAAACAGGTCCATGCATATGATAGGAGTATCCAAGATCTCCATGCATGATCTGGAGACAATATCTGATGAACTGTTCATGAAGCGGGGTATCAAGCCCAAATGCTGCTCGTAATGAATCAATAGTACTCTGTGACAGGTAAATGTCTTCTCCCACCAGGTTCGAGACCGGATCACCGGGCATCATTCTGGGCAGGAGAAAAACTATCAATAAAATACAGAAAAAAGAAAGGAGATATCTGAGCAATTTTCGGGATAAAAAAATACCTGCCGGGTGGATCTTCACCATAAAAAAAAGGCCTGGATGGGTCAGGCAGAGGATTTTACACCGGTGAAGGTGAATTCATTCATGATCCCATACAGTGGATTTGAGTACCAGCCAGTAATCTTCTTGTTGTATGGGGTTATATCATTCTTCCAGTACAGAGGAATCCCTGGCAGATTTTCTGCATAATACTCCTGAACTTCCTTTGCATACTCTTTGAGTAAGGTCTGATCAGTTGTACTCAGGATATCATCACAGAGTTTGAGGAAGACTTCATCATCAACGGTATGGAGGACACCCTGCCCCGTTCTCCTGCTGTCAAAATATCCCGTTGCCCATCCGGCATGCATAAGCATTCCCCATGGTGTGGTTCGTGTCAGTGTGATATCATAGTCAAGTTTGTCTTTCATCTCAAACCATGTATTATCTTCAACTGATCTTACCTCAACTCCTATTCCTGCTTTTTCAAGGTACTCTTTCATAAGTTCTGCCTCACGGGCATAGGAATTTCTAATTAATAGGTCAAGAGTAATATCTTTTCCATCTGCTGCTTCTATGATACCATTTCCGTCAGAATCTTTATATCCTGCAGATTCAAGTGTATTCCTGGCAGTTTCAAGATTATATTCCATTGGCTTTGTCTGAATATACCCATCCATGGCCGGAGGAACAAAGCCCCTGTTCGGCACCTTTCCATATCCAAGTGTTGAAATATCAACCAGTTCCTGGTAATTTATGGCACTACTGACTGCCTCTCTGAATGCTGGATCAGACATAGGTTCCCTTTTCAGGTTAAATCCTAAAAATGTGAGTCCACTTGTTGGTTTCTCCAGCATTTCAAAATTGCCGGTTTTCGTGAGTGAGTCAATGGCTGCATACGGGTATGATGATGCATACTTCCAGTAGGTGTCCATTACACCGCTTTCCAATGCTTTTGCCGCTGCATCTTCATTCTTAAACCAGCTTATCTCGACCGTATCATAATCTGAGATCTTTCCCTTCCAACTTGGATTTCTCTTAAAAATCACTTTTCCTGCATTCAAATCAACATTATCCAGATAATAGGGCCCCGCTCCGACATACGGGCCGGTACTGGTAAACTCATTCGGGTTTTCAATAGACTCCCAAATATGTTTTGGGAGAATACTATACGAGGTAAATTCAAGGGCAAGATTTGTGTAGGGTTTGTTGAATTTGAAGGTTACTTTATTACCGTCAACCTGTGTGTCGGTTAGGGTTTCTCCAATCCAGCCTGCATTCGGAATGCTGGTGCCATACATCTGAATGGAGAATGCAACATCATCTGCCGTTACTGGTGTTCCATCACTCCAGAACTGGTTATCCTTGATAACAAAGGTCCATTCTGTATTATCTGGTGATACCTCATAGTGGTCTGCTAGAAGGCCAATTAATTTTCCATTCTCATCCATCTGCATAAGGGGCGGATTTGAAAGATGGTTAAAAAGACCGAGAGTATAATCGCCGATGAATGCTGGTGACTTGACTTCGTTCGTGGTTGCGATACGAAGTATGGCGTCATCTGCCATTACTCCCATAGAGCAGCAGACTGAGACAATGCTCAAAATAAGGAAGAGCAAGGTACACATTTTATGCTGTGATTTCCTCATGATAAATAGTATAATGTGCGCTTTAAATATTAAAAAAATATGATTTGTGTTATTACATATTATAGTGAAATACCGCCTGTCTCAAAATAATATTCAATAAGTTTCGATCATGCATGATAATCTGAATGAAAGCACTACCTGAATAATGACCCGGAGTAATATCTATGAAGTTTTATATTTTTCACTGATAACGGCTCATATCGTCCTTTCTCATACAAATTTTTTCTTTTGACTGGCATATCCGTTTCCTGCATTTCTTCTCACATCGATCCTTATCACGATAATCATGCTCTGCAGCCCACCTAATAAGAGGCTTTATTGATTCCCAGAGGGTCAGCCCTTCAGTCGTGAGGAAATACTCTACCCTGGGAGGGATTTCAGCAAATGATTCCCGCTCAACGAGCCCCTCATGTACCAGATCCTTTAAGGTTTCAGATAACGCCTGAGGGTTTATCGAATCTAGTTCGGTTGAGAATTCAGAAAATCTGAGCCTTCCTCTTGTTCCTAACTTGTAAATGATTAAAAGTGCCCATTTTTTCGATATGATGGAAAGTATGCCTCCGGCAGCACACAGATATACATGGTCTTTATCGGTACACATGACGATCATTACTATGAATGTTAGAGTTTAAATAGTATGATTATCATAGTGAAGAGAGGAGACGAGGTGTCGCCTATGTGTTTTCCACAACAGAAAAACAACAAAACCTGTGCATGCAGTGGTAATAACGCACCTGAAACAGAAAGATTCTGCGATTGCCATGAGATGAGAAAGAGTTTTGATGAAAGACTCCGTGCTCTTGAGAAGAAATTCGAGTAATTCATCTACTCTTTTTTGGGTATTATGTCTGATGCAATTCTGGTCAAAGACCTTACCAAACATTTTGGTTCAATAACTGCCGTGGATCAGATCTCATTTTCTGTTAAAAAAGGAGAGATCTTTGGATTTCTCGGTCCGAACGGAGCAGGGAAAACGACGACGACACGAATGATCACTGGTATTATAAAACCAGATGCCGGGGAGATTCAGATACTTGGCTACAACATGGTTACCGCTCCTCTTTTGGCAAAACAGAAATGTGGTGTGGTTCCTGAAACGTCAAATGCATATCCTGATCTTACTGCCTGGCAGAATCTGATGTTCATGGGAGAGGTATTCGGACTTTCTGATGCGTATGCCAGGAGACAATCAGAAACCCTTCTCAGGGCATTTGAATTAACTGAACATGCTGGCAGAAAGGTTCAGTTTTTTTCAAAAGGCATGAAACAACGCCTGGTTCTCGCTATGGCCCTTCTTCATGAGCCAGAGGTGCTCTTTCTTGATGAACCGACCAGCGGTCTGGATGTCTCAAGTTCCCGGCTGATTCTCTCTATGCTCCGGGAGATGAATACGCGGGGAGTGACGATCTTTCTTACTACTCATAACATGGATGAAGCAAATAATCTATGTCACCAGGTGGGTATCATTAGGTCAGGAAAGCTTATTGCGATCGATTCTCCAGAAAAACTCAAGAATACAATAGATAAACTTCACCAGGTGGAAGTAAGTTTTGAACAGGAAATATCTGAAGACCTGCTCAGAATTATCCCGGGAATAAAGCAGATGTCTCATATTGGAGACAAATGGAAGATCTCTGGCGATAATAACGATGCACTCATCCGCTCACTGGTTCGTTTGAGTGAACGGGAAGGGCTGACGATTATTTCTTTACATACTCTCGCCCCAACACTTGACGATGTATTTCTCCAGCTGACCGGAGGGCAGTATTCATGAATACCCGGATTATAGGTGAACAGGTTTTACGAGCATGGGCTGTTGCAAAGAAAGATATCAGAATTTATTACTATAAACCCCCGGTGCTAATCTCCGGCATACTGATGCCGGTATTTCTCTATCTGGCATTTCTCATGGGGAGCAAACCGATATCCATGTCTTTTTTAATATCCGGACTGCTTGGAATGACATTGTTCTTCACATCAACCGCAGTTTCCCCTGTCATATTTCCCTGGGAAGGACAGGCAAAAACTTTAGAGCGGCTTGTCTCCTGCCCGATATCTCCTGAAGCCATCATCCTTGGGGATTTGATAGCATCCTCGGTATTTGGTATTGCAGTAACCTTGGTTGCACTTATAATTGGTCTTATACTCGGAGCATCGGTTTTGAACTTTGTTTTACTCATCGGTGTAATTATTCTTGGAGCACTATGTTTTTCGGCAATCGGAATTCTGTTATCTGTTCCGCCAACTGCTATCCCCCAGAATATTATGCTCTTATCAACTCTGGTGAAATTTCCCCTGATATTTATATCCGGAATTTTTATGCCGGTTGATCAGCTCCCTCCGCTGGGCCAGATATTAGCCCTTATTTCACCCCTTACATACTTTACCGATATTGTACGGTTTTCGTATACCGGTGCAGGAAGTTTTCCGATTTGTTTTGATCTTGGAATGTTGCTGGTATTCACAATTATCCTGATTGTGGCAAGCGTGGTTCTCCATAAGAAAACCATGCCGCTTCGGATATAAATTTTTAAAATAAAGAATATTTCTTGTTCTTTAGGAACTTTTTATTCCTGCGATGATATTCTGGATAACCGGCATAACAGACTGTGATGAACCGGTTATCTCCTTCCCGGCAAGTCCTGCTGACAGGAGATTCTGATCAACAGGGATTTCTCCGATGATTTTGTCAGCGGGGAGATCTTTTCTCATCTGGGTACTGATTTCCTGTGTGACTTTATTGAGAACAAAGTACATCGGAAGACTCAGGGACGCGGCCATATCTGCAGCTTTTTTTGCGAGAAGAACAGACTCATACGAAGGGTCAAGGACCATCAGAACAGCATCAGCTCCTTCCTCAACTCCCCGTCCAAAGTGTTCGAGACCAGCTTCAGTATCGATGATCACCATCTCGTTATCCAAGAGTTTGAGGTTTTTCAGAAACTGTTTGGCTACAAAACCCATGGGACAGGCACATCCTTCACCGGCATGATGTATCTTTCCGATAGAAAGAAGTCTCACGGCACCGTTTTCTGCAATGCAGGCAGGGGGAATGTCCTGAAGCTTCCATTCCTGGTCAAATAACTGTAGATTCATAATGTCCTCAGAACTCTTCATGGCTGACATCATCTTCCCCATAAGTTCCTGTTTTCCTCCCATCTGATCCATAAGATCAGTCGGATGGTTCACTCCAAGGAACCGGTGAAGTCCGAGATTTGATTCATCGGTATCTACGACCATGACTTTTTTTCCATCTTTTCCATAATACTCTGCAAGAAGAGCGGTCAGAGTGCTTTTTCCGCTGCCTCCTTTTCCACAAATAAGTATCTTCATATTACATGCAACTCCTATATTTCATGTGATTTACATCATTTTTTGGGGTACTGATTCGAATCCCACCACATACATACCCGTGTGGTCATGCCATTTTCGATGAAAGACTGTCCGTTCATGTAAATTTTATCCTTGAGATATTCTTTGATAAGAGGATCATAATTATCAGAACACCCAATCTGCCGCCTCATTTCATAGACTGCATCGTCCATGGATTGATACTTTTTCTCATATTTCATCTCATGCACCGTCATATTCGGGTAAATCCCTTTTTGATACAGCACATTATACAAAACATCAGATTTCGGACCATGTGAGTAAGATTCGTTATGTATATCCGGCCATAACTGTTCCATGTGCCGTTCCCAGGGTGTTGTTCCTGCAAACCAGAAAAGCCATATCTGGCCAGAAGAAACAGCGAGCATTTTGTCAATGGCAGCACTAATATCGGGCATTCCAAGAGAGTACGATGCAACAATGATGTCAAATCTTCCCGTAAGATCTGAAGAAGGATCGACATCCTCCCATCGTTTTGGAACAATAGTAAGATTATGTACCTGTAATTCAGCAATCTGGTCCTTCATGACTTCAATCATTCCGGGAGACGGTTCTATGGCAGTGACATGTGCTGCCCGTTCTGCAAACGGAAAGGCAAGTGTTCCGGGACCTGCACCGATATCAAGAATTCGGCTTTCATGGGTTATCGGAAGTCGTGATAATACCTGCTCTATCCGTTCAGGGTTTTCCCGTGACATATTCAGAAATTCAAGGGCACGCTCTTTTGAATTCCAAAGAGAGGCACAGTCTCCGACTTCTTTGAGTCTGCTCCCTGCTTCATACTGTTCTTTCCATATGTGAGCCCAGTCTATCATTTTAATCGTCAAATTCGATAAATTAATGTTTGTTTATGCTTCAGAAGGGCTGAGGCCAGGAACAATGCACCGCACCCCTCCGACCATTCCCATCATAACAGGAAGACCGTATACGTCTTCAATAATCTCCGGTGTAACGGCATCATATGAACCATGGAAGTGAATATACCCGTCTTTTAAAAAGATGAAACGGTCAGCATATCGCAGTGCCTGATTGAGATCATGCATGGTCATCACTGCAGCAATTCCATGTTCTCTTACAATTCCTGCAATTGTTGAAAGGATATCCACCTGGTTTTTCAGATCAAGACTACTGGTAGGTTCGTCAAGGAGTAAGATCCGTGGTTCCTGGACAAGTGCACGAGCAATGGCGATCTTCTGCAGTTCACCCCCGCTCATCTCATCGATGTACGAGAGCCGGAGATTATCCATTGACAGCCGGCTGAAAATGGCATCAACAATACGAAGATCCCGATCACTCACATCCCAACCGATATGAGGCCTTCTGCCGAGAAGAACGGCATCAAACGCAGTGAGTCTTCCGGTATCAACCCGCTGGGGAACATATCCGGCCCGACGGGCAATTTCAAGCGTTTCAAGTGTTTGGATCTCTGATCCATCCAGATAAATATGGCCCTTTTTCGCGTTAAGTATCCTGTTCAGGCATTTGAGAAGTGTGGTCTTCCCTACCCCGTTAGGACCGAGAATCGCCATTATTTCGCCATGATTTACTTCAAATGCAATATCATGCAGTACATCGTGATTCCTGTACAAAAAACCGAGTTCCTGAACATTCAGAATCATCGCTTATACCCCCTGATGATAAGATAAATAAATACCGGAGCCCCCATAAAGGCTGTAAGGACTGCAACAGGAAGGACATATGGGGCAACAATAAGCCGTGCAACGGTGTCAGATGTCAGGAGCAGGATACCTCCCATTACGCACGATCCGGGGATCAGGTACCGCTGATCATCACCGATGATTCGTCGTACCATATGGGGACAGACAAGGCCGACAAATCCGATGACTCCAAGAAATGCAACAAGAACGGCGGTTATCATTGCAGAAATTGTCATTCCAAACAACCTGACTTGTTCCACGTTCACCCCAAGGCCTTTTGCAGTCTCATTTCCCGCATCAATCGCATTGTAATTCCACCGGTTTAAGAGAAAATAAATGCAGGCAAGGGTGACAAGGACTGACATAAGGCCGAGTTCAGACCAGTTTGCACGGCTTACATCACCAAATGTCCAGAATACAACAGCGGCTAGTTGTGTATCTGATGCAAAATACTGCAGAAACATGGTCCCGGCAGTAAATAATGAAGATAATGCTACACCAGTGAGGACCATTACTTCAGGGGATGCTCCCCTAATTCGGGAGATCATAAGAATTACTCCCGTTGCAATCATACAAAAGATGAATGCAGATATGGTGGTGATGTACGGGTTATTTATGGTAATCGGGTTAGCAATGGTGGATTGTATCTTTCCTGTCCCTAAAAATATCACCGATACTGCAGCTCCAAATGCACCTGCATTGGATATTCCCAATGTGAATGGCGATCCCAGGGGATTTCTGAGAATTGACTGCATCGCAACCCCTGCCACAGAAAGACCAATACCTGCAATAATTGCGGTCAATGCCTGTGGAAGCCTGATATTCCAGATGATTGCATCGTATTTATGATTCACATTTTGTCCAAAAAGTGTCATAAGAACATCATATGGTGGTATGGAGACAGCACCAACTGAAATGGATATGATAAACAGAAAGAATAGGAGAATAATTCCAAAAACAATCCAGAGGTATTTTATTCTGACATAACCGAGATAATCAGCTGGGATTCTTCCATCAGCGACATGCACATCTATCACCTCCGGAAAAAAAGGAAATGTGGTTGTTCATCGACATCAAAGAGAGATTTGAGAGAATCCCATGTTTTTATACTGGGAGTTAATTTTGTCCAGTGGAGATGAACCAAGGAATTTGGTCATGATCTCATTTGCCTTTGCTTCAGGATCAATATCTGCAAACTTCTCTGGATAGACGATCTTTCCAATGTAGTATGCATCTGCAAGAACATTCTCATAATTCGTGTTATAGAAATTGTATGGGAGAACTCCGTATACCTTTCCTTCTTTCACTGCTGTTAATCCCTGAAGGGCCGGATCATTCTTCAATTCTCCAATTGCTCCTTCGCTGTCCATCTGTAGCGTTCCAACATCCATGAACAGGAATTCAGGATCCCAGTCAACAATTGCTTCTTTTGCAACATCAGCATGTTGAGTCCCCATTTTTCCTGCAACATTCTTGATATTCAGCCATAGGAATGGTGGATATGCCGGTTCAGTTGAAATAATTCCATGAGCTCCTGAATAACTGACACCTCCGACATATGCTGTCTTTTGTTCAGACTCCGGAATATCCTTAGTTCTGGATTTAAGATCAGAAATGGTCTCCTCAATGTAAGCAATCAGTTCATTTGCACGGTCTTCTTTACCAATTACTTCTCCCATTAAACGAAGTCCACCAAACATCTCGGCCTGTTCAGCAGCCGTTCTTAGTGACCCATAAGGAAACATAACAACGGGGATATTCGTCTTTTCGGTTAATTTATCCCCTTCGACAGAATTTGTTGCAGATGGCTGACCTGAAGCTCCGGTCTTAAAAATTAACTGGGGGGCTAGAGCAATTACCTTTTCAGGATCATCTTTTCCTCTGAATTCACCGAATAAAGGGTAATCCTTAAACTGTGGGTTGAGGAGTGCATATCCACGAGCATCCATGGCCTGCGGTTCTTTCTCAATACTATCAACACCCACAATCAGATCCTGTCCATCAAGGTAGGTAAGATACCGGAGACATCCGGAGCCTGAACAGATAACTTCTTTTACCTCTGTTGGAATGGTGACCGTTCTGCCAAATCCATCGGTAATTGTTCTCTCTGCTCCATTTGAATCAGTAGCCATGCATGCTGGTATAGATACAAGAGAAACCAGCATTAAGATTGCAACCAGAATTTTTGTCAGGTTTTTCATATGATCACTCACATTTTTTTGTATGCAGGTGGTAATGCAATTACAGCATCCCCAGGACTTTGTACGGGTTATTCCCGGCTGTCTTCAATTTTGTCAAATTTGCCTCGTCGATATCAAACTCCTTAAGCGTAGTGATGACTGATTCAGGTTTGTCAATATAATCCATCATGCCGATATCCTGCACCAGCTTGGGAGCCCAGGATGGTCCGGTCCAGTTTGCAACTCCAACTTCTTCGCTGATAGTATCAAAGTCAAACCCAAGGGCAACTCCTTTTCCTTTCTTGGCTGCATCATTCCATCTGATGATTATTCCTGCAGGACGGGTCCCATACTTTGCCTTCAGGGCGGCTTCATCATCTGGGCTTAATGCCATAACAAACATACTGTTTTTACCAGGGGTACTATCCCAGATCATCTGGAATGCATCTTCCTTGCACCAATTCGGGCATCCGATGTCGATGTACGTTTCAGCCGACTGATTCGTGATCGGCAGGTTCTTCTGAATATATTTGATTATCATATATCCACTGGTAACACCCGGACAGAGATGATCATGAAATGCTGCAGCGTTCATGAAATCATAGGTTGCTCCTGCAGCCCAGACATTTGAGAGTCCTACAAGCGAGAACTCGTTCCCGCCAAATTTTTTCTTGTTAAAGGTGGTATTCCCTTCATTTGGGTTTGCAAGGAGTGTGTCCAGATTTGCACTCATGAGCGTAACCTGTCCGAACGCCTTGTCTGCCGGAAGAGCTGTCCGTTCCTCTGTGCTCATGGTGTAGAACGCTGCATCCGGTTCCATATATGCAGCAAGTCCTGAATCCTTGTTATAAAAGTAGAACCAGAGCCCTTTCCAGTCCGGGCGGTTTACCTGGTAAAGATTATTGTCACCATTTCGAAGACCGGACATATCAGTAAGGCCGGAAAGAGCACGTTCTGTGGTCTTTCCTTTCACAATTGCATGGCCGGCATTGGTAAGGGCCAGGATATTGTCTGCTCCCGGTTCAAATTTCAAAAGATCCATACCTACTTCCGCTGCCCGCGACCCCAGGTCATACATGAGATCATCTTCAGCTGTTGCTGATAATGGTATAACCAGGCAGGAGAATGCTATCAGGAAGATTATCGTTCGTTTCATTGTATTCCTCATTCATCCGGAATGACTGCCTTTCATTAAGAAATCCGATGTCTGTTTTAATAAAGCAATTTTAAGCCACAATTCGTCTTAATTTACTTTACGAATTTTAAAGACATCTTAATTAATTATACGATTATTATGAAATTTAAAACTATTGAAAATAATCTCATAATTTTTCACAATTGAGTATACATTTTTACTATATTTTCTTTCTTTATCTCAATTTTTTCAATTTTAAGAGTTACTCATAATACAATTCAGAGACAAAAACGATGGATATATGTGTTTCCCCCGATAACCTAATATCATATGTGTATCTCACAGTCCGCCGGAGAACCCGCCCGGGGCAATTATGGATCATATGAGCAGGCAGTTGAGTTTCATGGACATTCATGCGGTGGACTTGCATCCGGCTATCGGGTCGCTGTTGCTGCGCTGAAAGCACTCGGAGTAGAGCGTCCAAAAGATGAAGAACTGGTAGCAATCGCAGAGACCAATGCCTGTGGTGTTGATGCCATCCAGTTCATTACCGGATGCACGGCAGGCAAAGGAAATCTCATCATTCATGATTATGGAAAACATGCGTTTACTTTTTACTGCAGGAAGAGCAACAAAGCCGTTCGTGTTGTGACCAGTCTTGATGGATTCCTGCCTGAAGGGATGAATTCGCTTAGACCAAAGGTGTTCTCCGGCCATGCAACAGAGGAAGAAAAAGCACGATACCAGGAACTTGCTCATCAGGGTGTTCATGCAATACTTACAGCACCAGAAGAGAAAATTCTGAAGATACAATTTGTTGATATGCAGCCACCCCAGAAAGCGAGGATATTTCAGTCAATTCCCTGTGAATGCTGTGGTGAGATGGTAGCCGATGCAAAAACCCGCGAACTTGATGGAAAGCGGGTGTGCATGCCGTGTTATCTTTCAGCTACGAATCAATAGTTTTTCCCCTATAATCACTATTTTAAAAAGAATTGGAATTATCATCAAAGGTTTTTTATGTCTCATCAATTAAATTTATTTTTATCTAATCCAAAATAATTGTGGTTATTTCGTGGACATATGATATGAACTATAATGGAGTAATCAATGAGAAAATAATTCGAGGTACACCTTTCCAAAGTTTTTTCCAATCCGTCGGAAATGAAAAAAAGATAAAAGATCCTGCGGTTTCTCCAGTCATTGGAATAATGCTTATGCTTATTGTCACCGTGATTCTTGCAGCGATAATATCCGGTTACGTTGGTGGAATGTCAGAGACAAAAAGTAAACCTCCACAATTAGTTTTACAAACCGAGTTGGTAAAAGGTGATTATGTTAACGTTTCAATGACTGTATTATCAGCAGGGAATGGGATACCCACACGAGATTTAAAGATCATAACATCATGGACTTCAGGATCATATTCTGGTGGAACTATTACAGTACCCGGTTTTAAATATCCCCTGGGGCTCGTCCCAAGTAGAGGAAACCCATTAGTTGAAGATTTTGGTAATTATACCCTTCTAGGCGGAACAAAAATGATTGTAAATAATACGGATGGAATTGAGGCTTTTTTCGGGGATCAATATGCACTGGTCGATGCCGGAGGTATTGTTGATATAAAAATCATTCATATTCCATCACAGTCCACAATTTACAACCAAGAGTTCATTATTGAAGGAGATTACTGATGACAACGGATTCAGGGGTCTCGCCTGTTATTGGCGTTCTTCTCATGTTAACTTTGACCTTAATTATTGCTGCGATTGTGAATAGTTTTGCCGGAGGACTTGTGGATACCAAAGAAAAACCTCCTTCGGCTACTTTGCAGGCCACTTTTCATCAAAATCGCATTGCTGATCCCAACAATGCCAGTCTTTTGATTACTCATGTTTCTGGTGATCCATTACCTGTATCTGATATCTCAATAATTTTAAGGCCTACCCGGACTTTTGGTGATGATGCAGAGAATAATTTTATAGAAATAGGCAAGGCAAATATTACAAATAGCAGAACTTATTCAGAAACATGGGCAAATGGGATAACATCAATGAAAGTTGGAGATACTCATGGTGTTTTTGGTGATACAAACATCTCAAAATTAAATGGTAAATATGATCTCATGGCCGAAAAATATCAAGGAAATACGGTTTATCTCGAATTTTATTATGACCGAAACCTCATTGCCAAACCTGAAGTTCTGATTCAGGGATAAAAAAATTATTTTTTTCCCACAGCAACCAGTCCATATGGGTGAGCGATAACCTGTACCCAGGTAAAACCGATATCCTGTAACAGGATCTCTAACTCCTCTTTTGTATACGCTGCCTGAACTGAGGTTTGAAACCCTTTTTTGATCTCCGGCCCCTTACAACTATCGAGCATGAACTGGTAGATCTCTGGTGACAGATCCCTTCGGAGATCACTCACACGTAACTCCCCGCCTGGTTTTAAGACCCTGAATATCTCTGAAAAAACCTTTCCCGGATCTTCCCATTCATGCAGGGATCCGTTTGAAAACGCAAGATCAAATGAATTATCTGCAAATGGCATAGAGAGGGCATTTCCTTCATGATAGATTGAACGGTCAGAAAGACCATAATCCTTGCTGTTCTTCTCTGCCATACGAATCATGGCAGGACTTATCTCAAGGCCGGTCAGGTGAGTTTTTTTTGTATGTTTCAGCCATTCTAGACCAAAGTACCCGGGTCCAGGACCAATTTCAAGAGCACTATCTCCTGGTTTTGACGCCCGGATCAGTTCCTCAACCGGGAGATGCCCGTTATCCCGAAGCCCTCTTTGCATATGGTCATACTGCTCTACGGTAATTTCATCTTGTATTCCTTCTGATGTTTCTGGTATTCTGGGTTTTAATGTCATTTGTTCCTCTTTTATGTCTGTTTCATGTGAATGTGCATATCGTCCATCAACAACTTCTTCCAACCTGAGCAGTCTGCCGTTTCGTCTTTGGATGAGCGAGATCCGATTCTGACTTCCTGTTTCCCGGAATGTTCTCAGTGATGAGGTGAAACTGGCAGTATCATGTACGCCTGAAAACCGTGTACAGAGGTCAGCAAACTGTTTTTGTTCATCAGGTGTCAACCTGGAAAGACCGGATTCGAGAAATCCATAGATCTTTTCTTCAGTAGAAAGGATCCATTCCTCACCTTTTTCAGTAGGTATCACCTGAATACTCCGTCTGTTCTCTGTATCAGGAACGCGTCTAACATACCCCTCCCGCTCAAGATAATTGACCAGGTCTGTAGCAGAGCTGGGGGATATCTCAAGCATTCCGGCAATATCTCCCATACAAATCCTGGAGAAATATGATGAGTAGAGTATCTCAATGGCTCCCGGGCTGAGAAGGTTTTTTCTCCCTTTATTTGTTCCAAAGATCATACTCATGACCGTTGAAACAAATCCCAGGGAGAGCCGTAATCTGGATGTCGGATCCATGTGCTACATAATTAGGATATCCGTAATGATATAAATATTACGGATGGCCTTAATGAGTATCTGAAATCACATGATGAAGTTCTCATACTCACATGGAATTATAAAATTTTCATGAAAACATTGGAATATTACAAGATCCATATGATACAAAACAGGAGAGTCATATGTGTGAGTTTACCGTTTATGTAAAGACAGCAGATTCAGAAGAGCAGGAGAAGATTACCCGGAATATCGTAGGTGCAATAAAAAGGGAAACCTCAGTTACTCTCATGGATGTTATGGGTAATTCTCAAGTCGTTGAGAACGCGTACATAGAATCGGTGAGCACGATGAAACAGGAGTTGATACTCCGGAAAATGAGTTAGACATCCGGTCGTTTTGGGTGTTATCCTTTTCCGAAAAAAAATTATGGGGCTGTTAACAGCCATTTCCAAATTGGGATAACTGATATTCCAATATCAGGAATATCAAATAACTCTTCGTCTTCAAAAGTCAGGATAAGTCCCTTTTTCACATTGAATTTTTCCATTGCGAGGGTAAGCCCTTTTATCTCCCGGTCCAGAGTTTTTTGATCACTAAATGAATAGGATACCTGAATTGCTTCTTCTACTACCTGATTCTTTTTAACAAGAAAATCACATTCTCCAGAGCCAGAGTAAAAGTATACTTCCTGATATCTTCGGAGAAGCTCCAGGAATATGAGATTTTCAATTCTTTGACCCAGATCTTTGGTCAGATGAAATCCTGCTGATTGGATAAAACTAAGATCCCCCGCATAGATTTTATGTGATGCCCTGCTGGTTGCTTTGAGCGAATAATGAAGTGGCGCAATCCGGAAGAGAAGAAATGCCTGCTCCAGATAATCAAGATAATTCTTGATAGTACTTACACTTTTAAGGCCGGTAATATCAGCAAGTTTTTTGTATGATATCATCCTGCCAGCATTGGAAATCAGGTACACGGTCAGATCCTTCAATTCCTTGATCTCACGAATTCCAAATCTGCTCACAATATCTCTGTATATGATATCTGTCAGGTACTGCTCGGAAAGAGCGATATCACCAGAACGGATAACTGCAGGAAATCCTCCCTCTTCCAGGTATTTTCTAAGATAGCGGATTATTTCTCCCTTCTGTGTTGATGAAACGAATTCAGGATTCTCACAGGATATGGAGTAATATCGAAGGTATTCCCTGAATGAAAATGGATGGACCCTGATTGTTTTGTGTCGTCCGGTAAGATATGTACTCAGTTCAGAGCTGAGAACCGATGCATTTGATCCAGTCACAATGGTTTTGATCTTAAAAGTATGGAGATTGTTAAGCCAGCGTTCCCAACCGTGGATATTCTGGATCTCATCCAAAAGTAGGATCACGTGTGCATCAGGTCCAAAGAGTTCGCCCAAAATTTCATAAATATGCTGAAAGTTTTCTTGATTAAAATCTGAAAACCTGATATCATCAAAATTAATATAAAGAAACTTGCCATCAAGTATTTTTGACAACTGGGTAAGGATTGTACTCTTACCACACCTGCGAATCCCGGATAATACGATGATTTCTTCTGACTGAAGGAGTGATTCAAGAGGAATGTCTCGGGGGACATACTGTTCATCAAAGTCCAGGATTTTTTGTTGATCAATGATGGTTTGTCTCAGGGCACTTTTGAGCACAATTATGATATGTTATTTTCTGATTATTTATTCGTTTGTAACGAACAGAGATCATCGGGACATAACCCCTGGACCATCTCTCCATTTTCAGTCAACTATCTCAATTGTGACATTTGTTAGAAATTTTCACCCTGCAAAACCTTTTTGCGACCTTATCCCTTAGTATGTATTATTGAAACAAGAAAACCCCCTTATCTATCTGAATAACGCTGCAACCAGCTGGCCAAAACCGCCGGAAGTTATTCAGGCCGTTCAGGAATCATTGGAATTACCCTTCGGTGGGGGAGGAAGGGGAACTGGCAGAGCACAGAGGGATTATCTGACCGAAGGTCGGGAAACGGTAGCACAATTTTTTGGTAAAGATTCTCCGGATACAATCGTCTTCTCGTTGAATGCAACCGATGCCTTAAACACTCTCATTCATGGGTTTGCTGCATCACAGACCGAAAAATTCCATGTGATTACAACCGCCCTTGAACATAACTCTGTGCTCCGGCCTCTTCATTATCTGGAAAAAACAGGGATGATTTATCTGGATTATATCCCTTTTTCCAATGCACAGGTAAATCCTGAGTCCATCATTGAAGCGGTGACCGATAAAACCCATCTGGTGGTAATGAATCATGGAAGCAATGTCCTTGGATCGGTGCAGGACATCCGTGCGGTTGGGGAGTATCTGCATGATAAAGGAATTTTCTTTATTGTTGACGGATCACAAACCGCCGTACATATTTCCCTGAATCTCTCCTCTCTCGAACTAGATGCCTTTGTGTTTACCGGGCATAAAGGTCTCTTTGGAATGCCCGGTATTGGCGGGTTCTGTATTCGAAATCCTGATCCGGTTCTTCCGGTTCGGATGGGGGGAACTGGTACTAATTCCAAATCCCTTGATCAACCGGGTGATCTGCCGGAGCGGTATGAGATTGGAACTCACAACTATCCGGGAGTTGCATCGCTGATTGCAGGTATCTCCTTCCTCCAGACAATCGGGATGGATACCCTGCAAAGAAAAGCAGATCGTCAGATTGAATATTTCATGAAGGAACTCTCATCCGAACCAGGGATTACCATCTATAATCCTGAGCCTGATCTTCCGATTATTGCGTGTAACATTGCCGGACTTGATAATGATGATGTGGGGTATATTCTTGCCAGGAAAGATAATATCGTTGTCAGAACCGGTCTTCATTGTGCTCCACTGCTGCATAATGCAATAGATGATGGAGCCGGATGTGTACGAATCAGTCCTTCATGGTTTACGACTGATGAAGAATGCCAGATAGCCGCTGATGCTATAAAGGAGATTGCCCACCATGCGGATTCTCAGATCTAATCGCCATAAATATTGTGCTGACGGTTCGTTTATGAAAGAATTCATCCTTGATACAGAAGTTACTCCTGAATTTCTGGATTTAACCATCGTGATGCCGCTCTCATGGAGCGTGTGAAAACCCGGTTATATGGTAATTCATCCTGATTTCATGTCTTTTTCCGTCTTTGAAGAGTATGCTGATGAGTATGATCAGTGGTTTTTAGATAATCGCGATGTTTATCTGGAGGAATTAAAACGGATCAGGGAGGCTATAGGGGATATCCCTTCTCCGGCTCTTGAGATCGGGGTTGGCAGCGGACGGTTTTCAGAGCCGCTTGGTATCAGGCATGGTATTGAACCATCCCGTGCTCTTGGTTTGATGGCGAAAGAGAGAGGAATTGAGGTTATCCGTGCTGTGGGAGAAGCAGTTCCGATGAAGCCTGGAATAATCTGGATGGTCGTGATGATTACCGTTCTCTGTTTTCTAAAAAAACCTGAGGAGACCTTCCGGGAGGTCCATCGGATTCTCATACATAATGGGGACCTTCTGGTTGCATGTATTGAAAAAGGTGGGATTATTGCAGAGCGATATCTGGCCCGTCCGGATAAGGGGAGGTTTCTTTCGCATGCCCGGTTTTATGAGCATGATGAGGTGATTCACATGATCACTGGGACTGGGTTTGATATCACATCAATCGATTGCAGATTGGGATTTTGTATCCTGAAATTTAATAAGCGTGACAAAGTCTGAAAAACTGATTTTGCATCAGCCGTTTATCCCCAAATCGGATCATCACCAAAATGTTCCTTCCAGTATTCCATTGATCGGGAAATATGCCGTTTATTGTTCCCTTCATCGGTAAATGTGACCTGGTAATTCATACAGTAATCAACAAGGATCTCATATGCTTCTTTATACCGTATCATCATCTCATGGGATTCATCAGGTTCATGTGCTGATACATCCGGGTGCCATTCCCTGACTAATTCATGATATCTTTTCCTGATTTCCATCAGGCTGGCTTTATTAGAAAATCCCAGTAATTTTGCGGCTTGTTGTATAGAAATCTCCGGTGTCGTTATCATAATGAGGGGCTCTCAGGATATTAGGTGACTGAGAGTAATAATGATGCATAATTATTGCATTGTATCTTTAGAGAAAATTTTTGATTGCATCATCTCCAGAAGTTCAGCCGGGTTTGATATCTTATGTGCACCGGCTGACAAAAGCCTTTTTATGGTTTCGGTTGCAACCCCGCTTGTAAAATCCGGAAGAAATGGTTCTGACGAAGGGAGAATGCAAATTATCTTTTTTGGATCAATCTGTTCAAGAACCCTGATATTTGGATAATTCCCCCACCCGACCGGCATTGATGTTACGATGACAACATCAGCTTTTTGTACTTGTTCGGTCAGTTTTTCTTCCATTTCCAGGGAGAGACGGGAAAAAGGTGGTTCTGCAAGAGTTGGAACCTCATATTTTCTTGCCATCATGCAGTCTGAATCATTTTCTGTCAATACTCCGCAACTGAGTGAATATCCGGATCTGCTCATTAGTGAGATCAGGTATGATCCCGTTCCTCCCCCTGAAATCAGGTGAACCCTGGGTTTGTGCACTTCTGACTCTTTCCACTCCTCCTCTACATATACAAAGGGTGTTCCGGTTATGGGATTGATATCAATAACTGGTCTTATCCTGAATACCTCATGGATGAGTTCGCTGGTCAGGACTTCCTCCGGTTTTCCACATGCCCGTATCCTGCCGTCATGCATGAGTACCAGGTGATCGCAGTATGCCGCAGCAAGGTTGATATCATGAAAAACCCCGATTACTGCTCTTTTATCCCTGGATGTCTCACGAATAATCCGGATGAGTTCATACTGGTGATGAATATCAATATGGGCGAAGGGTTCATCGAGCAGAAGGAGAATTGGATCCTGTGCAAGCACCCGTGCGATCATGACCCGTTGCCGTTCTCCTCCGGAGAGTGCGGTAATTGGTCGGTCTGCAAGTTCGAGGGTCCCGGTCTGCGCAAGAGCTCTTCTGACTGCCTCATGATCTTCTTCTGATGGAGAACGAAATCGCTCGATATGTGGATTCCTGCCCATCATAACCACATCATAAACCGGATATTTGAATTTTATTTCCGATTCCTGTGGTACATAGCCCACTTTCATCCCAAAATCACGAAATGAATAGGATTGAAGGGAATCACCCAGAAGCATAATGTCCCCTTCCCTGACCGGAAGTGATCGGGCAAGCACCTGCATAAACGTACTTTTTCCTGAGCCGTTCGGTCCTATGATTCCAATAAAACTTTTCTCCCTGACGAGCAGTGAGATCTCATGAAGAATATCATTCTCATCATAACCGGTAGAGAGATCTGATATTTCGAGGATCTGTCCAGTCATAAATCTGATCTCCGTCTGATGAGCATGAGGAAGAATGGTGCCCCAAAAAATGCGGTAACAATTCCAACCGGCAGATCTCCAAGCCATGTCCGGGAGATAGTGTCTGCACAGACCAACAGGAGTGCTCCACATCCCAGCGATGCAGGAATTAGGACCCGGTGATCCGGACCTGTGATGATACGCATAATATGGGGAGATACAAGTCCGATAAACCCGATTGATCCGGATACTGAAACTACCAGGCCGGTGATTTCTGCTGATACCGCAAGGAGAAGGAGTTTTGTTTTCTCTGGATCAATACCGAGAGTTCGTGTCTCTGCCTCTCCACAAGACATGATGTTCAGGTCACGGGAAAAAAGTGCAAGTATCCCGGCAGGGATGAGCGTTATGAGAAGGAGAGGAATATCTGCCCATGAAGCATTCCACAGCCCTCCCATCAGCCAGAACATGATCTGGTGCATGTTTTTTCCGGAAAATACCAGGCAGACTGAAACCACCGAAGAGAAAAACATGGAGACAGCAATTCCGGTAAGGAGAAGATTTCCTGTACTGAGTCGTCTCTTTTGTGCTGCCAGAAGATACACGAGAAATGCCGAACCTATTGCGCCGCAAAATGCTGCAATCGGTACCAGCAAAACAGCACCGGTGATTATGGCAAGAGATACACCAACCGCCCCACCTGCTGATGTTCCAAGTGTATACGGATCAGCAAGATCATTGCGGAATAATGTCTGCATGGCTGCTCCTGCACAGGCAAGTCCGGCACCTACAAGCGACGCTGCGATAGCCCTTGGCAGGCGGATATCAAAAAGGATCTGCGAATGCGTAGTATCCTGCATTATACCGGTCAGAATTTCTATCAATGATATTTCAACCGGGCCGGTGATGACAGATAGCAGGATCGCTATAATCACCGTACAAAAGAGTCCGATAAGTATTAGAAAATTTCGAATGGTATTCATATGATGAGTGGGAAATTATTAAATTAATTTTTACTTAATGTAAGATAAGTGATTGTGTTATGATGAAGAGAAAATCCGAATCTGATATGAGATCGAATTATCGTTTGAAATGGCTGAAAGCGGCGATTTATTGTATAATATTCATATCTCTTCTGTGTTCTCCTCTTTCAGGTACTCTTCAGGAAGGGAATTCTGATCCATGGCCGCGGACAATTCAGGATGATCAACAGCAATCAGTACTGGTATCTTCTGAACCTCAACGAATCGTCTCCCTTGCCCCATCGAATACCGAAGTTCTTTTTGCCCTTGGACTTGGTGACCGGATCGTCGGAGTCACCGATTTTTGTAATTATCCGGCAGAAGCATTAGAAAAAAGTAAAATAGGCGGATTTTCTACGGTGAGTATCGAGAGAGTCGTTGCATTACACCCTGACCTTGTTATTGCCTCTCCAGGAAATAACCAGGAAGCGGTTGATCGGATCAAAGACCTTGGTATTCCGGTTTATTTTGCAGATGCCCAGAACCTTGCTGGTATATATGCCACTTTTGAAAAACTGGGATACATAACCGGAACATCTGATAAGGCATCGGAAATAATTGCTGAACTGAAAGCCAGGGAAGAAAAAGTCCGGAAAGAGGGAGAAGCCTTTACGAAAAAACCGGTTATTGCCCATGTTATCTGGTATGATCCGATCTACGTAAGTGGGAAAGGGACATTCCAGGATGAACTTATTCAAATTGCCGGGGGAGTGAATGCCTTTTCAGATAAGAACAGTCATGCAATCGCAAATATTGAGGAATTTATCAGTAAGAAACCGGATATTATCATAGTAAACTCCGGAAGCGGGATGGGAAGTGATAAGACAGATATTTTAGATTATTTCGTAAATGAGCCTCGATTATCCGGGTTGTCAGCAATTACTTCAAATAAGACCATCATGGTTGACAGTGATATTGCAGATCGTGCCGGTCCGCGTCTGTGGGATCTGTTAGAGGAGATTGCCCCGAAAATCAGGGAATTGTAACTTCTATACTCCTTTTTAGAGTATTTTTCTGAGCCATGATCTTTTCCTGAAATTCATCTCTTGTTCGACTGAGAAATTCATGAACCAGGTAGTCCGGATTAATCATGTCAATAATCCTTTTACACCAAGGATTTAAAAATGGCCGGTGTTCATCAAGTTTAGCAACCATGGGCATGAGCAGAGAAATTTGATCCCCATATGAGAGACTCGAAAAACCGGATGGGGGTTCCCTGAAAAAGTGTTCTCTTTGATATGCTCCGGAGGTGCTACATTGGAAATGAACTGATCGAATCCGTCTTATCGTTCTCTCAGATAACCCATCAAGAGCTGATATAACATATACAATTCCATCCTGTTCAGTCCGGATATCTCCAGCATTCATCATATGTCCGGTATCAAGGACAAAGATCCAGTTATTAAATTCAAGTTGCCCCGTAAAAAAATCCACTTCAGCCTGTGATAAGAACGTCAGCCCAGGCCACCAGAGGTTTTCAAATCCAATAGTCACCGGGGGCTCACCACCTGGATAATTCCTACAGACGGCATTTAAAAATGAGGCAGCAGAGGAGAGGACTTCGTGATAGGAATACCGGTGGTTCCGGGTAAAAAATTCGTCAAGTTCAATATGGGTGATATGAAACACCGCATATACTGCACCCAGTTTTCCGGCTTTTTCCAGGTTATCACAAAATGTCCGGATGAGTGTATCCGGCGTTGCAGCTCCATAATAGTATGCCTGTTTGAATGGATCACATTTCGCAGGAACTGATTCAGGTTCCCGCCAGAGGCGTACCCATCCAAGCCAGCCGGGAAGGTGAACCGATGATATGAGATCCCTTGGGATTGTTTCGTCATATTCTCCCCCCATCAGGAGTTCAACACCTGAACATTCCATATCCTTTACAAATCTCCTGACTTCTTCCCAGGAGTTGTTATACCGTTCCAAATCAACGGAATATCCAGATATATTGATAATTTCTTTCATGTTCTTATAATCGTTCAGTCATTTTCTTCAATCACACCATGAATCTCCTGTACATCAATAACAGATCCTTTCCCCGAATATTCAAGATTCCTATTATAAATATTCCTACCATATTTTTTGAAAATAACCCCAAAATAGAGGTTTAATTTTAGAGATTTCCAGATGTCCGAATAACGGGCATATTAACGTTCATTTCGAAAATTATAAGAAAATTACGATTTACTGTGGCCCTATATTAGTGAGCATATATATCCCTTTGGTAGATATGATCTGACATATAATTTGGGCATTATGACCTTTGGTACAGTCTGCATATGGGAAAAGGATGGGTGGAATTTCAGGGGGTAAAAAATTGACAAAAATTTTGTGATATCATCTTCTATGTCCCTTCAATGCAGAATGACAGCAGATTATGGGGTCTCCCCAACTCTCTCGCAATAAAAGAACCTGGCGAAAATACGTATTTTATATATAAGGCTATAATGTCACAATGGATTGGTTCATCTGGTCACCGCGGTCATGCAGTCATGAAATTAGATACTTGATTTCGTGTTGAAGTGACTATGAGCGGTGGTCGTGGGTATGCAGTCCAAAACTTAAATTTTTATTCGTGATATTATTACACTGATAAAAATCCTAGATTTTTATGGAACTACGTTCATTTCACCAATATGTGAGTTTGTTGTTTTTTAGATCAGGTTCACAATGAAAAAACCCGGTCAATATTGGAAGGATGATCTGATATGGAAAAAGATACTATTTTACTTCGTATATCATATATTATTAGTGAATACTTAATACCTAGGAGAGTATGGTTCAATAAGGTGATTATCATAACTAGTCAGACAAAAATTTCAGAAGGTTACTCGACAGTTCTCCCTGCTGAAATCAGAAAAACACTAACCCTAACTCCCGGGGATATTCTCCAATGGTATATTGACAATAATACAATTATAATTAAACCAAGAAAGAGGGTGACACTATCTGATATTTTGGTTCTATAAGCTCCGGAGGGGATGCTGTAGAAGATAAAAAGAAAAATCAATGTGGTGAGAAATGATTTTTGTTGATTCATCTTTTTTTTGTCGCACTTGTTGATTCAAAGGATCAATGGCTTAAAAAGGCAAAAGATCTCCTGCCTGTTCTTGCAGATGACAATATGCTTATTTCAGATCTTATCATAGTTGAATCGGTATCCATAATAGGAAAAAGAAGTGGAGGAAAAGCAGGAGAGTAACTATTCAATTATTTTTACTGATAATTGCCATACTGTTCATTTAGGAGAAAAAACCCTAAAATAAGGCATATTTGAGTTTTTAAAGTACGATGGGACTCTTTCAGTCCCAGATGCTGTATCAGTTTTCATAATGAAAATACAACATCTTGATAAAATAGTCTCATTTGATTCATATTTCGATAAAGCTGATGGAATTATAAGAATTTGTGGTTAATGTGTCGCTAAGAATATACAAAGCAGGTTTACGATAGAAGCCAGTATTTAGATAAATACAGTTATTCTGACATATTGAGGTGTAATAGCTTCAATTTTTCGAAAGAAAAAGATGATGCAGTTGTTCTGGTATCCCCAACCGCTAAAGGATGGGCCGAACCTGCTCTCTGGCAATTGCAGATGATCCTGGACGATATCTGTCCTGGTGGTCAGATCAACATAGAAACAGTGAATGGTTATCAGGATTTTTAGAAAGTGAAAACCCGCTTGACATATATCGGGGCACATAAGGACAAACTGGTGTCACTCACCATTGTTCCGGGTATTCATGCATGGATAGAATATTCGGGCGATGTTAAAAATCAGTCATGGCAGAAAAAGTTTGAATCCAATTGTATATCTGTCACGGTTGAAGCCAAAGGATTGGGAGAATATAATCAGGTCATAGAATTGTTCATGTACCTGCTGAATCATATAAATTCTTAAAAAATCCTCCTGAATTTTCAAGTCACATCCGGACCCTATACTGGATCTTTTTAATCTTCAGGTTTTTTATGCTCTACTTTCAGAAGTTCAGATCTAAAGCGAAAATTAATTTTACAATAAGATACAAAATTTGATCAAATATTTTTGATATGAATACAATTTTTTGGAGTTAAAATTTTGGAAAACTGTGAAAATTGTCAGATTGATCAGAGCAAAACTCTGCAGATGATCTATAAAACGAACAGCGGTGAGGAGGTATTTCGAAATGATAATTCTATCGTTGTCAAATTTCCTGGTAAGAGAAATGCAGTCACCACCTCATATGTGAATGGCGGGTACCGTGAAGATCTCACCGCGATCTTCAATCATGAACCAAAACCCACGAAAGGACATTGTTCTCATAACCTTGAAGGAGGAAGTGTTGAGGCGTATATTGTCATTCATTCCCAAAGACTTGGTCTTAATCCTGAAACAACTGCGGCTATGATGACTGCGGCAAAGATGAAAAATGCTGCGATCTCGACCCGTTCTTTCCGGAACCTGGAAGTTACATCTATAGTAACGGCGGGGATTGAGGTAAATGGGGGAAGGGCAGGTGATCCTGCCTCATGGCATGAGGAAGAAGGACAAACGGTCTATGTTGGTGGTACTATCAATACCATTATCCTAGTTAACTGCTTCCTTCCGGCCCATACCCTTACCAGAGTGATCATGACCGCAACTGAAGCGAAAACAGTCGCTATTCAACAGTTAATGGCCCCTAGTAAGTATTCTACAGGCATTGCAACCGGGTCAGGGACAGATCAGATGTGTGTCATCTCTAATATGGAGAGTCCTCATGTGATCACCTGGGCTGGAAAACATTCCAAACTGGGTGAGCTGGTTGCCAGGTGTGTTATTGATGCAACTACCGAAGCGTTGGCAAAACAGACCAACCTGACTCCAGACTCCCAGCGGGATATGCTGGTTAGACTTGACCGGTTTGGTGTTGATGAGAAGAAATACTGGGAGGTTGCCGCTTCCTTTGAGGGTGAGAATAAGAGAGATCTCTTTATCCGGAATCTTCGCAACTTCTCAAAAATACCTGTTGTTGTGGCAATGGTCTCTTCCCTTCTCCATATCGAAGATGAAATTGGCTGGGGACTAATTCCTGAACTGGCTGGGAAAAGGGTAGCCCTTTCAATGATGAAGAGTCTTCCCGATGTTGTTAATACCCTGAAAAAACCGAATTTCAACCTCATCCTCGATGAAAGGTTCAATATTATTGAAAACTGGATACGGCTCTCCGCATGGTGCGTGAAATGCGGGTTTTCAGGAAATGTCCCATGAAAGAAGATATCTTAGTATACCCCTTTTCCGCCATAGTCGGACAACAGGATATGAAAGATGCATTGCTGGCAAATATCATCTATCCGTCCATTGGAGGGGTGCTCATCCGGGGGGAGAAAGGGACGGCGAAATCAACTACGGTCAGGGCCGCGGCAGATCTTCTACCTGAACGGAACGTGATGAAGGGATGTATTTTTCGATGTGATATCGATGATCCTCGAAATCTGTGTGAGAGTTGTCGGGAAAAGATTGCTACAGGTGAAAAACCTGTTTTGGAATATTCACGGATGCGGGTCGTGGAACTTCCTCTCTGTGCCACTGAGGATCGGGTAGCTGGGACTCTTGACATAGAGCAAGCCATTACCCGGGGGATAAAAAAATTTGAACCTGGTGTCCTCGCGATGGCAAATGGTAATATTCTCTATGTTGATGAAGTGAACCTACTTGATGATCACATTGTTGATCTTCTCCTTGATGCAGCAGCGATGGGCGTAAATTTTGTTGAGCGGGAGGGGATTTCATATGCTCATCCGGCCAGGTTTCTGCTGGTCGGAACCATGAATCCTGAAGAAGGAGATCTTCGTCCGCAGCTCCTTGACCGATTCGGTCTGGTTGTAGATGTTAAAGGAGAGAAGGATAACCAGGAACGATCAGAGATTGTAAAAAGGAGGCTTGAATTTGAACGGGATCCCGTTGCGTTTTGCACTTCCTTTCAGGCTGAACAGCAGGCAATCCGTGATCAGATCATCAAGGCCAAGCAGATTATCGCTGAATTACGACCAGATGATCTCCTGATTAATACTGCTGTCAAAATCTCTCTCTCGCTGGGTGTTGATGGGCACCGGTCTGATATTACTCTGGTTAAGGCTGCTTTAGCGTTTGCCGCACTTGATGGAAGAAAAGAAGTGAATTCATCCGATGTCATAAAAGCTGCAGGACTTTCTCTCCCACACCGGATGAGAAGAAGGCCTTTTGAAGAGAGTACAATGGATATTACCTCTGTTCGAGGGATCATTGAGAGTTGTTATCAGGGCTCATGAATTATCAATTCCCTTTTACCAGGATAACCGGGCAGGAACATGCAAAAAAAGCATTGTTATGTGCTCTTGTTTGTGATGAAATCCGAAATATCCTTATTCTGGGAGATCCGGGAACTGCCAAGTCCACCCTTGTTCGATCGGTTGAGTCTCTCACGAATGAAAAAAAAGTGATCACAATTCCCCAGAATATTACCTATGATCGGCTTTTGGGGATGATCGATCTTGAAAAAGCAATAACCAGCGGATCCATACAAGTCCATTATGGAATTCTGAAAGAAGGGAATAATCAGATTCTGTATGCTGATGACATCAACCTGATGGATGAAGGCGTCATTCAGTGTATTCTCACAACATCTGAAACCGGTCAATATCTTCTGGAACGGGAAGGGCTTTCCCAATTGGTTTCTACCAGGTTTACGTTTATTGCCAGTATGGATCCCTCTGAAGGTAAGTTATCTTCCGGCCAGCTGGATCGGTTTGATCTCTGCATCAGAACTGATCATATAACAGATAGTGAAATGCGATCAGAAATCGTCAGAAAGTCTCTGAATTTTGAAACTTCTCCTGATGCGTTCATCCTCGAATGTGAAAAGGAAACAGAAACCCTGAAGAGATCAATCCTGAAAGCAAAGGAACGCCTCCCCTATGTCAGCATCCCTGATGGTCATGCAGATCTGATCTCATCACTCTGTGTCGAACTGGGAATAGAGGGATATCGGGGGGATATTGCTGTTGCCAGGACTGCAAAGGCTCTTGCAGCACTTGACCAGAGAGATGATGTAATGTTTGATGATATCAAACTTGCTGCCCTTCTTGCTCTTGAGCACCGGAGGGGTGAATATAAGGAAAGACCGCCCCATCCCCCAAAGTCTGAAAAAGAGGAGAGCTCTGAGCAGGATTTAGGAAAAAACAGATCAAAAGAACAAAAAAATCCTGATGCAATTCCAGAATATCAGCAGGGTGAAAAGGAGCAAAAAAAACAGGAACAAAACCATATATCCATTCCCCCTCAGGAACGCTTTTTTGATATTGGATCTCCGTTTGAGGTCATTCGGTATCTTGATGAAAATACCTGGCAGGAAACACAGAAACAAAAAAGCGGACGGAGAAGCCGTGTGATCAGTTCTGATTCCTCAGGTCATTATCGTTCATTCCGGTTTCCTGGCAGATACAGGAATGATATTGCAATTGATGCAACTATTCGGGCAGCCGCTCCCCATCAACAGATACGCAGCAGCAACGGACTTGCCATATCTGTGAAAAAATCAGATATCCGCGAAAAAGTCCGGGAAAAAAAGATCGGTCATACGATTCTGTTTCTTGTTGATGCCAGCGGTTCGATGGGGGTGCAGAAACGTATGATAGCCGTAAAAGGAGCAATTTTGTCATTGCTCAACGATTCATACCAGAAACGTGACCGAGTCGGCCTAATGATCTTCAGGGGCGATTCTGCAGATCTCCTTCTTCCTCCAACACGGAGTCCGGATATTGCGGCTAATTTATTGAAATCTATTCCCACCGGTGGGAAAACTCCTCTGGCAAAAGGAATTACTGAAGGGTATCTCCTTCTCACTCGTGGCAAGTTTGCAGCATCGGGGGAGAATAAATCAATAGTCCTACTGACAGATGGAAGGGGAAATGTGCCTCTTACTAAGAATTCTACACGGGAAGAGCTGAGAGATGTTGCCAGAAAGATCGCCGGAAGAGGTGTCAGATTTGTTGTTGTAGATACAGAGTGCGGATTTCCCAGACTGGGGAGGGCCCTTATTCTTGCACGGGATCTGGATGGATCTTATTTTCGACTTGAAGATTTGAGCATTCATGGTTTGGCTGCCTGTGTTAATGATGTACTGTATTCCTATAGGTAATGAGTATGACAGAAAAATCTCTAAAGATCACAAATATTGTATTATTCATAGTAATTGTACTGATTGTCTCTCTCCCATGTGTTGTGCTGGGTGAGTCTGGAGAATTATTCCCGGATAAGGCTTTTCCTGAATATGCAAAGGGTTATTCTGTTGAATATTATGATACCTACAAGGTTGTTCACATCCATGACCCATGGGGAAGAGATGCTGAAAATTATACGTATCTTCTCGTACAGAGGGGAGAAGAGGTACCTGCTGGTTATCCCAATGCAAAGGTCTTTTTTATTCCATTAGAGAAGGTGGTGGCCCTTGGTGTTGTTCAGATTCCGTTTATCAGCAAATTAGGTGAAATTTCTTCAATTATAGGTCATAATGGTGTAAACCTGGTTCATGATCCGGAATTTAGAAAGCTGGTACAGAAGGGCGATATAATTGAGGTAGGGAGCGGAGCTCTTTCCATGGGTACTATGCTGAAAATGGAGGATTTGATTGAACTTGAACCTAGTGCCGTATTTTGTGTAGCAAATGGAAATAAAGAGTACGATAATCACTATAAACTCCAGGAAGCAGGATTAAAACCGGTTATTTCTGCTGAATGGATGGAAGAAAGCCCTCTTGGACGTGCTGAATGGATCAAATTTTTCTCCCTGTTTTATAACAAGGAAAAAATTGCAAATCAGGTTTTTGATCAGGTTAAACATGATTACCACGAAATAGAGGAAAAAATAAAAAACATCACTCAAAAACCTACAATATTCTCTGGCATTGACTACCAAGGCTCGTGGTATGCTCCAGGCGGGAATAGTTACGTTGCTGCTTTCTTCCGGGATGCTGGTGGTGATTACCTTCTTGGAGATGGCCTCGACAGAGGTGATAGAACTCTTGATTTTGAATCAGTCTATGAGCAGGCCCAGGCAGCTGATTACTGGATAAATATCGGTTATGCTGATAATATTAATGAACTCCTTGCCCTTGATCAGCGGTATCAAAAATTTAAGGCATTCCAGAAGAACCGGATTTATCACTATAATGCACGGGTTAATGAGTTTGGTGGAAATGATTACTGGCAGTCTGGTATCATCAGTCCTGATGTTGTCCTGGCTGATTTGGTAAAAATCCTGCATCCGGATCTGCTTCCGGATCATGATCTCTATTATTACCGGCACATCAATACAACCTGACGAGGAAGCAGTCTATGGATATGAATGGAAATGAAACAGGAGATAGTTTGAAGAAATTTTATATCCTACTCCCGGTTATCATTGGAACTCTTACTTTTCTTTTTCTGCTTGATCTGATTATTGGATCTGTTAACATACCGCCTGATGCATTATTCAGGATAATCACCGGCGGAGAAGTAAAAGAGACCTGGCTGCATATATTCTGGGACTGGAGGATGCCCAAAGCCATCACTGCACTCTTTGCAGGTGGAGCCCTTGCCCTTTCAGGATTATTAATGCAGACATTTTTTAGAAATCCGCTTGCAGATCCGTATATTCTTGGTATCAGTTCAGGAGCTTCATTAGGTGTTGCTTTTGTGATGTTATCAGCCGGCATTTTTGGGGCTGGAACGATATTTGCCAGTGTCGGGTTTATGGGAGATCTCAGTGTCTCTGCGGCCGCAATTATCGGATCTTTTTTGGTATTGCTATTAATTCTCCTGATATCTGCGAAAATTCAAAGTAATATAACTATTCTTATCCTGGGAATCATGGTTTCATATATCAGCAGTGCGATAGTGACTATTCTCCTGCAGTTTTCAGATGAATCAGCCATGCATTCGTATTCGTTCTGGACCTTCGGAAGTTTTTCCGGAGTAACCTGGAGTCAGCTCCCGTTTATGGTTTCTCTTCTTCTCCTCGGGTATATCTTTTCAATTTGTCTAGTTAAACCATTGAATGCCCTTTTGCTGGGAGAACAATATGCAGAAAGTATGGGAATGAATTATACTCGTATCAGGTATGGTATCATCATTACAACCGCTCTTATGGCAGGAGTTGTGACTGCGTTCTGTGGTCCGATTGGGTTTCTTGGGATTGCTATACCTCATTTTTGTCGGGCCATATTTGTGACTGCTGACCATAGAATCCTTGTTCCGGGGTGTATCCTTGTGGGAGGAATTATTGCTTTGTGTACTGATCTCATCTCACACCTGCCAGGAACCGATATTGTCCTTCCCCTGAATGCAATTACTGCTCTCTTTGGTGCTCCGGTAGTTATCTGGGTTATAGTAAGGGGGACCAGATTTGGAAGAGGGGTTATTTCATGAGCAATAAACCGGTACTAACCTGTAAAAACCTGAGTATTGGATATAGGAATCAGAAATCAGCAGTAAAGGAAGTCTCAAAAGATTTGAACCTGTCTCTGAACCGGAGAGAACTGGTATGCCTGATAGGCCCGAATGGTTCAGGAAAATCCACGCTTATCAGGACACTTACTGGTATACAACCTTCATTGCAGGGTGATGTATGGCTTCAGGGGAAGAAAATAGATGAATTTAGTCCGGAAGAGAAGGCAAGGACTCTGAGTGTTGTTCTTACGACTCCTGTACAGACCGGGTACATGACTGCTTTTGATATCGTCGCTCTTGGCCGGTTTCCATATACAAACTGGGCTGGAAGGCTGAACCGGTCTGACCGGCATATTATATTAAATGCGCTCACCTCGGTTGGTGCAGCAAACCTTACGAACCGGTTTATTCATGAGATGAGTGATGGTGAACGTCAGAAGGTGATGATTGCCCGTGCCCTAGCCCAGGAACCTGAACTTATGGTCCTTGATGAACCAACAGCATTTCTGGATCTCCCTCATAAAATTGAAACCATGAGGATTCTTCGTCAGGTTGCACAAAAGACCGGTAAATCAATACTTCTCTCAACCCATGATCTGAACCTTGCCATCAGGTGTGCAGACCAACTCTGGATTATGAACAAATCAGGGATGATGATCTCGGGAACACCTGAAGATCTTGTACTGTCAGGCATTTTTGGGTCAGCTTTTGAGATCGACGGAGTACATTTTGATCCACACCGGGGAGAGTTTTCTATTCCTGTTGAAAAGAAGGGAACATTTCAGATTGAAGGTTCTGAATCGGTTCAAAGGATATGGACTTTATATGCCCTGGAACGTATTGGATATGTCCCGGCTAACGGGTCAGTACCTGATATTATCATACGGGTTCAGCATTCACAAGAAGACACCATATGGCAGATATCTCATACCTCTGGTAATGAAACCTGCCAAAGTATCCAGCATCTGGTTGAAAAAATTCATGAAATCAGGGGGCAGGGAGGGGATCCGAATTAAAATCGCTATCTATGGTAAGGGAGGAATTGGAAAATCCACGATTTCAGCTAACACTTCCGCTGCTCTTGCCATGAAAGGGCGTCGGATTCTCCAGATCGGGTGTGATCCCAAACATGATTCAACCAGACTCCTGTTAGGGGGGAAGATTCCGATGACTGTCCTTGAGTACATAAAATTGAATCCTCCTTCTAAAAGAAAAGCTGAAGATATTGTATACCGAGGATTTGGAGATGTTGCGTGTGTTGAATCCGGAGGCCCTGAGCCGGGAGTAGGATGTGCGGGAAGAGGAGTGATTACGACATTTGAACTCCTGGATGAACTGGGCGTGAGTTCTTCTCTTTTTGATGTTACCTTGTATGATGTTCTTGGAGATGTTGTCTGTGGAGGATTTGCTGTCCCTATCAGAAATGAATATGCCGATGCAGTATATATCGTTACATCCGGGGAATTTCTTTCTCTGTATGCTGCAAATAATATCCTGAAAGGGATCAGAAATTTTACTGAAACCAAGGGTCGAATCGCTGGAATAATTCATAATTCACGGGGAGATTGTGAAGAAGAAGCCAGAGTGAAGCGATTTGCAGATGCGGTACGGCTGCCGGTTGTTGTCCGGATCCCTAGAAGTGATATTTTCTCCAAAGCAGAAAAAGAAGGATGCACTGTTATCGAACGATACCCGGATTCACCTGAAGCGGAACTCTTTCGGGCATGTGCTGATCATGCAGAGAGTATTCATCCAGGGAACGGTGGTCTTCTCTACCCCGCTGCTCCACTGAGCGATACTGTTCTTGAGCAAATAGTCCTGATGAGGAATGACATTTCTCAGAAAAATAAATTTATTTTCGATCCTGATGATAAAAAAACCCTCTTAAAAACATTATCCGTATCGGTAAAAAATAAACGTCCCCTCATCGGGTGTGCCTTTTCAGGAGCGGTTTCGGTATCATCCCAGGTATCTGATGCGGCAACTATCATGCATGGTCCCAGGAGCTGCACCTTGATGATGTACGAAAAACTCCTGGATACCTTGCAGCATTCAACGATACGGTTTGGTCAGGAGTACAGGAAATATCTTGAAAAAAGACTGTATTCCACTGATATGACTGATGATGAGTTTATCTTTGGCGGTGAGGAAAAACTAAAGGCAACTCTTGAATCTGTTGTTCATGATGGATTCAGTCTGATTTTTATTGTAACCACCTGCCCTCCGGGAATAATCGGTGATGATATCGGTAAGGTGATTGCTGCTTTTAAAAAACAGCACGAAAATATACGGATTATTCCGATCAAGGTTGATGGAAATCTTGTAGGTGACTACGTGCAGGGAGTTATGGATGCACATGGTGCGGTTATCAGTCTGATCGAGAAGAATATTTCCCGGGTAAATACGCCGCTTGTAAATATTATCGGTGAAAAATGGCTTGCAGAGAATGGAGAGCAAAGTATTCAGGCAATACGGGAACTTCTAGACCGGCTAGGGATAGGAATAAACTGCCGGTTATTGATTCATAGTGACAGCCGATCAGTGATGCGGTTTAACGAGGCAGCCCTGAATCTTCCTGCTGACCGGGATGATATAGTGTCGAGTATCAAAACATTCCTTGCACCGGTATCATCTGTTCCTTTCCTGGATTTGCCTCTTCCAACAGGTTTTTTTGAGACAAAAAAGTGGCTATTGGAAGTTGCCCGTGTTTTTGGCATGGAAGAAAAGGCTCTTCAAATAATTAATGCAGAAGAGGCAAAATACCGGGAAAAGATTGAAAGTCTCAAACCGGATCTGGAGGGAAAAACAATTCTCATATCAACATATCCCAAATCTGTGGACTGGGTGTGCGATCTTGCCTGTGACCTTGGGATGTCCATCCTCAAAGTAGGTCTGAGCTATTCACCATTCTCTGAAGAGTTTATCTCACGTTTTTCTGGTCTATTTCCGATAGTTCATAATTATACCCTGGAGATGAGATCTGATGATATCAGGGATATGAAGCCTGACCTGGTGTTACTGACATATCCATCTCTTCGTCGTTCTGACCATGCAAGAAGCGCCCATATTCCGTATTGTCCGGGATTTGGATTCCACGCTGGTGTCGATCGAGCGATAACTTGGAGGGATATGATGAAAGTGCCGGTTATCGAGGGGTGGAAACAGGATGGAGAAGGTATCATATGATCCTTGATCCGGACGGCTTTATCGGAACTCTCCTTGCGATTGAAGGAATTGCAGATGCACGTGCAGTAATGAACGGGCCGACCGGATGCAGGGGGAATCCTGCCTATTTTTCAGACAGGCATTTTCCGCGGGAAAATTCCCTGAATCGACGCTCCTTTGAAGAACCATTTTTCTTTGGACAATCCCGGATTCCCTGCACATATCTTGACCGTGATGACTACATAATGGGCAGCACAGAAAAACTCAAAGCAATCCTTCCGCTCATTGCAGATAAAGGGGATGCTTTTCTTGCGGTAGTCAATTCCCCCGGGGCGTCACTCATTGGTGATGAGATAAACCGGTTCCTGTCAGATGCATCTCTTGATGATCGGTGCATGGCAATTGAAGGGGCCCCTTATTCCGATCCTTTTTCACATGGCTTTGATATCACCATTACTGCTATCCTCCGCTGGTTACAACTTAACCGGCTCCCCCGGATAAAAAACCGGGTCAATCTTCTTGGGTTTTCGATGTACCAGAAATACTGGCAGGGTAATATTACAGAAATTACACGACTTTGTGAGTTGATGGGCCTTTATGTTGTTTCAGTGCCTGGAGGAGGTTCCTGTGTAGCAGAACTTCGTGAATCGACTACCGCTTCCTGTAATCTTATACTCTATCCGGAATATTCTCGAAAAACGGCGGCATTTTACGAAGAAGAGTTTGGGATACCTTTCGTTATCTCACCGTCCGGGGCACCGGTCGGTTTTGGCCCGACAGAAGCATGGATTAACTCCGTTGCAGAGGCAATGGGACAGGATCCTGCACCTGCACTTGCATACCTCCGAAAAAAACGAACTCATGCATTTCACCAGTTATCCAGATACCATCATGAGGCAGGGTATCCGAAAAGGGCTACCTTTGCTGTTCGTGGAGATTCTTCTTTCGTGTATCCCTTAACTACGTGGCTGTATGAATACCTCGGTATGCTGCCGGTATCAGTGAATTGTACTGATGGGGATGATGGTGAGATGGTTGAATCTTTGAAAAAATTTTTAGAAATACATCATCTATCCAGTTGCTTTCAGGCTGATGCAAGGGTTGTACCCTCTCACCTCTATTTTGGTGATAGTCTGACCGGTAAAGATCTTGAACTCTCCGGTACATGTATAAAATCAGTTGAACTGTTTAACCGGACGACAAATGATGTCTATTTCACCGAAAGAACCTTTCTTGGAGGATCAGGAGCGTTATGGATACTGGATCTGGTTTTTGATGCGATACGATGGAAATAGTATTTCCAAAAAATTGGGGAGGTTATAATGTCAATAATCTAATGTAATATTAAGAATCATGTTGGAAACAATCGAATGCATTTAATTGGGGACCGTTCTCAGGCATATAAAACCGTTAAATTTAAAGAAGGAGAGCGGGTAGTTGTTCATATTGAGAAAAAATTACCTTTCGAAACAATTAAAATTCAAACACCTGTTAGTCGCGAATACATCCGGTCATTGCGGGACGAGTCATGGATACCTTTATAGATACTTCTTATTACGACCTGCAGGGAAAATAATATTCAGTCCTTGGCATCCTTTGATTCAGATTTTAAAAATATTGATGGAATCTCATTACTATTTCAATAAATTAGCACTATTTTTTTCTACACAGTTACTTTTCTGAATACATATCCTGATATAACCACAATCACTGCAGCAAACACTGCGAGGACCCCAATCGGGACCACCGGAATGACTCCGGTTCCCAGATCCCGAATTGCATCAATTGCATAACTGAGTGGATTTACATGTGCAATCATGCGAAGCCAGTCTGGCATCACCTCATAGGGCATCAGGGCACTTGACGTAAAAAACAAGGGCATGGTGACCATGGCAGTAAATGCGGCAAATGAGTCATGATCATCGAGGTACAGGGCTACTGTGGTTGAAAATGCTGCAATGAAAACACCAAACAGGAAGAGTATAAGATATATCATTCCATACTGAAGCGGGTTTAATATCGAGGCTCCGATAAGTGTTGCCAGGATGAGAATAATACTTGTCTGAATGATCCCCCGGAAGGTGATGAAGAGAATTTTACTGATAAGGATGCTCTCCCGGGGTACCGGCATAGCAAGGAACTTATTTAAAAAACCAAGCATTTTATCAAACATCAGGAGTGAACCACTCGATATTCCGGCGGTCAGTATGGTCATAACCAGAATACCGGGAGTAATGAAATCGAGATAATTTCCGGTAAACTGGACTGGCAGGGCAAGGCCGACAAAGAGCAGCCATGCAGCAGGGAGGACAAGGCTTGAGATTACGCCGACCCGGTACCGGATCCACCTGATGAAATCCCTTTCAATATATGTGAATACTCCCTTCATGATCTCCTCATGAGCATCATCCGGTATTTCCATTCTTCAAATCCCTGTGATTCTTCCTGCCTTCCTACGGATTGTAGAAAGACATCATCAAGGGAAGGTTCACGAAGTTCCATGGATTTTACCTTGTTTCCTGCACGGGTAAGGGCATCTGCCAGTAATGCGAGGGCTTCACGACCATTTTCAGCGGTAAATGAGATCACATTATCCGACTGCCCTACAAAAAGGACCGTTTTCTCCTCTATTGGGTGATAATCACCTTCCAGAGTGACAGCGATTACATCTTTCATCAGAAGAGTTTTGAGGTCAGATGGTTTTCCGAGAGCGGCTATTTTTCCATGATTGATGATTCCTACCCGGTCGCAGAAGCGATCAGCCTCGTCCATGTAATGGGTGGTTACAAATATTGTCATTCCTTTCCGGTTCAGGGCATGAATATGCTCCCAGATTATTTTTCTGGCTCCGACATCAAGTCCGAGTGTAGGTTCGTCAAGAAAGATTACTTCCGGTTCATGAACAAGAGCTTCAGCAAGTTCCAGTCTTCTTCGCATCCCTCCGGAATAGGTCTTAGCCAAGTCGTCTGCCCGATCAGATAACTCCATGACACCCAGAAGTTCATCGATCCGCTCCCGTGGATGTGGAATACCATACAATTTCGCAAAGATCATCATATTTTCCCGTCCGGTCAGGTTGGTATCAATGGCCATGTCCTGGGGAACGTAACTTAATGAACTTCTTACTTTATCCGGTTCTTTCCTAGTATCATACCCGCAGATCCATGCCTGACCTTTAGTCTGGGCAAGGAGTGTTGTCAGCATAAGGACAGTTGTAGTTTTCCCTGATCCATTTGGTCCCAGAAGCCCGAAAATCTCCTTGTCAGCCTCCAGTGTCAGATCATCCACAGCACAAAGGTTTCCAAAATTTTTTGTCAGGTTTTCCGTCTGTATCGCTACCATGAATTAGCACCATTCCGAAAAGAGGAAATATGAGATTTTGAGATGAATCCTTTCGGATTATTCATGTAAATCTCCCATTTGTTCAAGATACTCCTCTGATTCAAGGAAAATATCCTGTAATTTTTTGATAGTCTCATCATCAGTCTCCCAGAATCCCCGTTCATATGCTTCCAGGAGCCTTCCTGCGATGTTATGCATGGCATATGGATTATTTTCTTCAATCCATTTTCGGTTCTCTTCATCAAAGAGGAAATGTTCAGCAGCAGCCTGATACTCCCAGTCATCGACAGCATCGGAGGTCACATCCCACCCAAATGTATATTCGATGGTGTTCATGACCTCCTGCACACCCCTGAACCCGTGTGGTTTTAATCCATCTATCCAGCGGGGATTGAGTACTCTGCTCCGGAAAATAAACCTGATCTCTTCATCTAGCAGGCGGGTTTTGACATTTTTCGGATCTGATGCCTCACCGATAATTGATACAGGATCTTTATTCCCATATGCTTTCACACAGGCATTCATCCCGCCTAGGAAGATGTAATCATCATCAACATCAAGGATATCAAATTCGCGGGAGACACGGTTTTTCACCGTTACATCCAGCTGGGCGAACTGTTCTCTAAAGAGTTCAGGGACTTTTTCTCCCCTGAATTTTCTGCCATACGCATGGGCACCCCAGGTGGTATATACATCGGCCAGGTCTTTCCTGTCCTGCCAGGAAGATGCATGGACAACTTCACCCATGGCACATCCGTGATTCCCTGGAGGATCACCGAATATACGAATCAGTGCCATATCCCTGGCCTCCTGTTCAGAGAGTCCTTCTTTTAATCTTGCCAGCATGTCCTGCTTTAGATGTGCTGAAAGGAAATTGACCTCATCTGATTCATCAAGGGTAGCAATGGTCTCCAAGCCTTCATCAATCAATTGCACAAGATTTGGGTAGCTGTCCCGGAAAAGACCGCTTATCCGGAGCGTGACATCAATACGTGGTCTGCCCAGTTCCTTTGCCGGGATAACCTCCAGGCCGGTCACTGCTCCGCCTCGGAAAGACCATATTGGTCGTAATCCCATGAGCCATAAGATGTAGGCAATATCATCACCGCCGGTTCTCATGGTGTCAGTAGCCCAGACAACAATGCCCACTTTCTGTGGATATTCCCCTTTTTCGGAGATATACCGCTCGATCATCTGGTCAGCCATGTCTTTTCCGGTCTTCCATGCTGCAGGTGTCGGAATCGTTGCCGGATCTATGGAATAACAGTTCCTGCCCGTCGGGAGTAGGTGAACATTTCCCCGCGTCGGATCACCACACGGGCCGGGGGGAACATATCCTGCATCAAGCCCTCGTATCATGTTTGTGAGTTCATCTGTTGTCTGGTTTAATCGTGAGACCACCTCATCACAGATGAACATGCAGCATGTTTCAAGGTCTTTGTAATACTCACCATATTCTTCCTGTATTGCAAAAATTATCAAATCCCTATCAAATTTAACTTCAGCCATTTTCTTTATCAATTGTTGGCAACGGCTGTCAATCAGGTCAATTAGGGCTCCATTTGTCAATTGATGATCTATATTAAAGTCTGAAGGATTATCCAACAGATCCTGAAGGGAGAGATCATATGTTTTTGAGACCGATTCACGAAGTGATGGGACATTCCCATTTTCAAGGCGGGTAAGAGCATAGATCATCTCAAGAAATCGTTCATCCGCCGGAGGCTGACCAAAGATATGGAGGCCGTCCTTGATGATAACATCCCTGACTTCACAGATGTAATCATAGAGGCGTTCAGCATTCTCAGCAATAACCTCAATTTTCGCATCCACAGGAAGCCCGAGATCATGAGTCAGGTTCCTGGCAAGGACTATGGTCTGGACTTCTGCGATTAGATCATTTGCCTTTTGCTCTTCCCCGCCTCTTTTTGCCCTGATATAATCCTGAAGAATGGCGTCAAGCTGTAGAAGATCTCCATATCCCTCTGCTCTCATCATTGCCGGGACCAGGTGGTCAAGGAGGACTGACCAACTCCTCCGTTTGGCCTGTATGCCCTCTCCGGGATCATTCATAATGTAGGGATAGATATGGGGCATATCTTCGAGAATGACATCCGGATAGCACTCTTCGGACATGGCATTTCCCTTTCCTGGAAGCCATTCGAGGGTTCCGTGAGTTCCCATATGGATTACTACATGAGCACCAAACACATGTTTCATCCACCGGTAATAAGCCAGATACTGGTGGGGCATAACCATGTCATTTGAGTGAATTAATGACTCGACCTTTTCAAATAGTCCACGGGGAGGCTGGATGCCAATAAAGATATTCCCGTTTAAATGACCTGGAATACAAAAATCACCATCTGCAACCAGTACCTCACCCGGAATTGGACCCCAGTCGGCTGAAATCTTCTCCTGATTCTTCATTGGGATTTTTGTAAACCATTCTTGGTAATGGAGAGGGCTTACCAGATCTACAGTTCTTTCTCTCATCTGTTTCTCTGAAATCCATCGGGTGTCATTGGTAAGGCCGGCAATCATTCCCTCTATCAATTCATTCCCGGTCTCTGGGATGTAATCTACGATGTAACCTCCATTCTTTAATTTTTGGAGGATTCCGATGACACTCTGGGGTGTGTCAAGACCTCCTGCATCACCAAGAGCTTCAGTCTCTCCGGTATACTGGTAGAGAAGGATAGCAATCTTTCTCTCTTTGATCGGGGTTCTTTTCAGGATGGACCAGCGAAGGGCCATTTCTGCAATCCGGTCAACACGTCCTGGTATGGGAATACCAACATTTTTTCTGCCTTCATATTCTCCGGTTGACCCGAGGGGAATTGCAATAATCTGTCCGTCAAATTCAGGCCAGATGACTCCTGATGAGATCTCCATAATTGATAAACCCTGGTCATCCTGAGACCATGCTTCGTACGACCGGTACATGGTTATGGTCTGGAGCAGTGGAACATTCAGATCGATGAAAAAATTATAAATTGGTTCGTTTTTCGTCCCATCGCCTGGATCGGAGAGGGATATCTGGGAAAAGGACATATTAATGATCAGGACATCAATAATGGGTTTTCCATCCCTGATCAGGTATGTTTCGATAAACCTCCTGATTCCGATTGCACCAGTAACTTCATTCGGGCTGGTAACCAGGAAAAAGGGGAGAGCATTCATCCCTTTTGCTTCAAGTGATAATATGAGAGCATCGATAGGGAGCAGGTTCTTTCTAATATAGTAAAACTGGTGGAGAAGTATTCCTATTGTTGGTTTTTCCTTGTCCAGTCTCTTTTCATGGGATGTATAATCGTAGACTTCAGGAAGCGAGGGGTGATAAAATCCTTCTGTTGGAGGATACAGGAGATGAGGGATCTCGATATCTTCTCCTCCGATGGTTTTACAGGCCCAGAGAATGAGAGCCGTCGTATTTTCAAATCCACTCAGTTCCAGGCAGGAATGAACAAACTCATAATCCTCTGTGTCAAACGGAAAGAGATTCCGGAAGTCTTTCATCTCCTCCGGAACCGAACTGCATATGAAGGTCGGAATATGAAGGTCTTTTGCTCTTGAAATAAGCCGGTCGAATTTTTTAAAGTAAGTAGCACTTCCATGATTATCTATCAGAAGGAGATCAGTATTTTGTAATTCGTTTAAGATCCTGACAAATTCCTTCTCTTCAGAATCAAGCAGTTCAGATGTTGCCTGAAATGCGGATGCGTTTCTTCCATTATTCCTGCAGGTGGATGCGGCATCCATTATCCAGGGATTTTCACCTGTTCCAGCGCTGATATAGAATATTTTCACCTGTATGACCTCCGGTAAGGTGCTCTGTTTTCCTTAATGCTGGATTAACGTCATCGATAACAGATAAAGATTTTTTTATTTAAGTTAAAAAAAGATACATAATTAAAAAGAATAATAATATCAGGTATATTTTTATGAAACGGTTTAGTATTGAAATTATTTCATTTATTATCCTTGCGATAATTATTGTCAGTTCTGTATTTTCTGGCATTTTTAGTGATGAAATTCCGCCCCCTGTTCATCTTAAAATTCTTGCGGTTAATGATTTTCACGGACACTTGTTTTCCGGGCAGGAACTTTATAACCGTTCAGCAGGGGGCGCTTCATTTCTTGCTTCGTCTCTGAAAAAAGTGATGAATTCATCTGGCAACGATACTGTTATTCTTGCATTGACTGGTGATACCGTCGGGGCATCACCACGGTATTCGGCTCTTCTTCTAGATGAGCCAACAGTTCTTTTCTTTAACACCTTTGCAGATGATAACTGCATGGGGAGGGAAGAAAAGAAACATGACTATTGTAATGTGATTTCAATCCCTGGAAACCATGAGTTCAATAATGGTCTAGATGAGTTATTCAGGAAGGTCAATGGAGGGAATGGATCTTCAGGTATTCCTCATATCGTTGATCCTTATCCTGGTATGGCTGCTGATGTAATCTGTGCCAATGTTGTCTGGAAAGCGAATGAAACACCAATATTTCCGCCATATACTATCCGGTACGTCGAGGGAGTCCCGGTTGCCTTTATTGGTGCGGTAACTATCGAGACACCTATCCTTGAATTGCCCATGAACGTGAATATGGTAACATTTCTCAATGAATCAGAAGGGATTAACAGGTACATTCCATCCCTGCAGGAACAGGGAGTCCATGCATTTGTCGTTCTTTTACATGAAGGTGGAAACCAGAAATCATATGAGGGGCCCACCCGTCCTGATTGTAATGTAACCGGTCCGATAGTCAATATTACCGCACAACTTGACCCTGATGTTGATGTTGTTCTCGCTGCTCATTCGCATGATTTCATAAATGCCTACCTGCCAAATGCCGGTCAGAAAGATGTCCTGGTTGTACAGGCATACTCCTATGGCAAGGCATATGCAGACGTGAATGTCTCTATTGACCGAAGAACCGGGGATATAATCAGTAAATCAGCAGTTATTGTTCCGGTTTATGTAGACATGTCTGATGTAGATCCTGATTTGGCTATCAGGAAACTTCTTGAAAATGCACAGGAGGCGGTAAGTCAAATGGAATCAGAAGTTATCTCGACAACGGTTTCAAATATCAGCCGTACGAGGGTTGAAGAAGGAGAATCACAACTTGGAAATCTGGTCGCTGATTCACAGAGGGATGCCATGGGTACGGATATAGCATTGGTAACCTCGGGAGAACTTCCCGGCTCTCTTCATGCAGATATTCCGGCAGGTACTATCACCTGGATCGATCTTGAGAGAGTGCTTCCACCGGATGCCTCTATGGCCAAGGAGTATGGAGGATGGTACAGTCGTCCACGGGTTGCATCTCGTGAACTGAACGGGACCCAGATTAAAAGTATCCTGGAGCGCCAGTGGGAAGAGCCGAAACCAGAAGAGAACCTGTCCGTCTCTGGATTGGTATACCGGTATAATCTCTCAAGACCAGTTGGAGACAGGATTACCGGTTTGTGGGTACATGGTAGTGAAATTTGTCGCAATGCCACGTATTCCGTAGCGATGAATTATTACATGGCATACGGAATGGGTGAGTTTACACCGGGATGGGACTGGGGAGTGAATGTTACTATAGGTCCGGTTGATATCGATGTTCTCGAGTCGTATCTGCGGAAATTACCCGTTCCGGTGAATCTAACGGGTGATGGTCGGGTGGTTCGGGTGGTTCGGGTTGATAGTATTACAAAATAGAAAAGATTATTAAATTATTAATATAATCATAAAATTGTTTATGAATATTTATTGCTATGCACTGTTAGCAATATCATGTTCCCTTGCTTATTTTTCATCAATATTTGCGTTCAATGAACCTACTCTTCTTTATATTGTCGCTGTTGGTATTGGCTCAGTCTCACCAATAGTGGGTACAAAACCATATCGCAGAACAAAGGAAAATCCTCTCGTTCTATGGCTCTTGAAAATCAATGAATATGTAATGTATTCAGTATTCCGATTTCTGACGAGATCATCCACTCCATATCGTAATGGATATCTTTTGAATGTAATCTCAATAGCGATAATGGGTATTATTTGGTTTATTATTTTCAGGTTACTCCAATTCATAATTCCCAGTACGTATGACCCTGCATTATGTGGATATATGGTCATTTTTGGAGGATGTATTACAACAATTTTTTATTGCGGGACACGAGATGGTGCATGGCCTTTTTATCCGGTTCTGAAAAGAAAATATAGTGGAAGGTTTGATAATGCCTATCCAACGCGTATATTTTATTCATTATTAATATCAGGATTTCTTCTTTACGTAAGTTATTTGTTGAATCTGCTTTCATCTGATATCGTTCAAATCGCAATTATTTTTGTTTGTATTGGATACACAATTATTGCTGGGACTTTTTATCCACAAAGAGCATGTTTCAGGACTAAAACTTCCTTGTCTTTTGTTATCTCAATATTATTTCATCTCGGAGCAGTATTATGCTTTATTCTGGCATGCTTGTTCATATTTCAGTTAGCTATTAGTCCACTATCCGGATATATCTCTCAATTTCCCACGATATACACTCTCATCTCTCTCATATTTTCATCAACATCTCAATTTCCATTATCTTCATTTGTATTATCCATTCACTCACAATTGCATTCAAATCTCTCATTTATCGGATTATCAGGCATATGGTGGTCAGTCATTCTAATGATGGATCTCGGAGTTATTTTCTTTTATATTGAAAAGAAATTCTCATCCTATTCAAACTATGGGTTATTAAATTTAAGGAGTTTTTCAATAATGGCATCAGTATTAGTAGTCATTACTATCGTTGCTATTGTGGCATCCTGTATAATTATGGGTATAAGTTATCTTCCAGAAAATATGCCTGATGGAAACCAACATACATCTAAAACCCAATGGGAAAAGGATTATTCTAAATCCTCACCCGTAGATAAAGGAGTATTTTACAATCAGCCGGAACACGGTGAAGACAGAGAAATATCTGAAATCAATTCTGGTCACGTTGAATCGTTACTCGCCTCTATGACCAATCAACAGAGATCCCAGGCAGGAATTCCTAAATTATCCTATGATGGTGGTCTTGCAGGTTTGGCAAAATCCAGAAGTGAAAATATGGCAGAAAGAAAAACAGTTGATCACCAGGGTATTCCTGAAGGGGTGGGTGAAAATTGTGCAATGAATTTTGCATCAGGATCTGATGATGCCGTTGCCCAGGCAATAATGTCACAATGGATCGGTTCATCTGGTCATCGCAGTAATATACTTAATCAAATGTATACGCGATTTGGTATGGGGGTGACCGTGAGCGGTGAAAATGTGTATGCAGTACAGGATTTTAAATTTTAATGGTCTATTTAGATTATTGAAGAACCAAAATGTCGTTTCCCTAAGGTGACAATTTCCATTCGATTGAAACCTGAATAGTCGATAAATTATTTGGGTTTTCCCTCATTGAACTAGCGGTATGGGGATATACCTACAGCTAAGTGAATTAGTTCTTATCCTTTAAGCACATTGGCGCTGCAATGAAAGGAATATGAAGGGTAGAGATGGCTAAAATTCGTCGTTTGTATTACATTTTTTTATTTTGATTTGTATATCTTTTCCCCGTTTTTTGGATTGTAGTGTAAAGGGAATTAAAGAACTAAAAACCGGCTGAAATGCATACTATTTATGGCCATCACCTTCTCTGTAAAACTTGATGATTGATGGCAGGGTATTTAGGAAGGTATGATATATGGGGGATAAAAAATTAATTAATAAAGAGACTGTTGCATAACCAAAATGTCATTTCCGCAAGAGGACAATTTCCATTCGATTGGAACTTAAATAGTCGAAAAAAAATCTGGTTTTTTCCTCATTGTACTAACTGTTTGAAGTTATGCAACAGCCTCTAAATTAACAAAATAAAATGAGAGGTTATCCCACTTTATTTTTATTATTTTAAAAGAAATTCTCCCGCACTGATGGGTTTACTGGATCTCTGGTCAATTATTTTATACTTATAAAAATCTCCGACAGTCCCGTATCCATATCCTCTCTCGAATGTCCATAATAAGAATTCCTTGCCATCATCTCGATAACAGTTATCAGCATAGAACATGAATTTATCCCCAGATTCAATGATCTTGTCACTTGTTGTGGAACCCACTTTTACGAAGTACCCTCCATCAGTTATACCAGATGGAAGACAAGTACTTGAAGGGAGTTTGTCTCCTGCAGAACTTATCATAGTAACACCTTGATTCTCGAGTTGAATGGTTATATCATTAAGTGAGAACGGATCACCACCTTTATGTTCAAATTGAATCCCATTCCTTGCTTCAAATCCTGCTGGATAAGTAGGTGGATTTGTAAAATCCCATGTTCCGGTTATATTTTCAATAAGAACTCTTGCTTCGAGAGACGCTTGAGGTGCTTTTGATTCATCAGAAGATAGTCCTCCAGCAAATGCACTCACAATTGCGGCGATGATAATGGTCACTACGAGCATGAGGAGAACACCGATTACAGGTGATACTGCATCGTTGCAAATATCCTTCATCGAACAATCACCTCCTTGTCAAATATGAATTTATTACTTGGGATATGCTTAACTTTAATATCCACCATACTTCCAGATTTGAGATCAACATCATTAATATCAGGAATTCCGAGTAAACCTGCAGTTCCACCTATAGTTCCTGTGCTGATCACGTCTCCAACCATCCATGTGAAATTTCCAAAATGCTGTTGCTTTTCATTTGACCAACCCTTTCCAAGATTGCTAAGATATGGTACTCGTGTTAACCCCCATCCAGCATAGGTTGTTCCAGCATAAGTGTCGATTAAATCACTGGTTGGAGTTTGCTCATGCTTATAAATATACCCTGTACTATTGGTATAATAAGTAAGAATCGCAAGATCTTTTGTTTGTATTGGTTCTCCTCCCATAAGTTTTAACTCGATAGATTTGTTAATATTTCCTAAACCATCATCACGATCTAGGATTTCAGCGGATATTGCTGCTTGTGGTGCCTCTTTCTCACCACCTGCCATACCACCAGCAAATCCACTTACGATCGCAGCGATGATTATCGTCACTACGAGCATGAGGAGGACACCAATAACCGGAGAAACTGCCGGTTCCATCCTCTCATAAATCTTCTTCATCAGTATCATTTTCTCCAAATTTTTTACACTAAGACAATTATATCTTAGTTAATACAGATATTTTTTAATTAAGTAAATAATGGTTACTCTATCTTAAAGGATTCTAGCATAATCGGGTAGTATAATTCAATCTTAACGATAAATGTTCTTTTAATATTTAGAAGCACGCATTAAATTCTGTAATATCGATTCGATATTAATACAAATGATAGATGTTTTTTGTTATCATTGAAAATCTATAATAAAAATACATCTCTAGTCTAAAATTGAAACACTAAACTTTTTTACTTAAAACAGGAAAACTGATTATATTCATATTCAGAACCCTCTCTCCAGCAATAATTGATGCTACTCTATTCCTTTATGAAAAAATTGTGTTTATTTTCTTATATAATGCCCAGATAATTATGAATAACCGAATAAAATCCAGTATTTCTGTGAAAATGACATGCACTCTTTCTCTCATCATACTAAGTATCTTTCTCTGCATTGCCGGGTGTCTGCAAATCCCTTCCCCCAAAGACGACACAACTGACATCCCCACCCAGTCCGTTGTTCATCCGGAAAAAACACTTCAAACAGCATTTACCTCGAGCACCCTTCCGACACCCGGCACAAACTTGGTATCTAATCGGTCTTTCCCTCCAAACATGCCTCCCCAAATACGGGAGCAATTAATACGGCAGGGAAAACTCCCATCATCTGCTAAGGAAACAAAACCCAATAATATCCCGCCCTCCTCTACACCGATACCAACCCCTACATCGTATGTCAGGCGGTTATCTGACAGTATTTCTGAAGATCCATTCATCCCGTCTCGTTCGTCAATTTATTTCAGTAATCCTTCCTCAAATGGAAGGCCCATTGATTTACATCCCGTCTATTCGGCGTTAGGGATTCCGTTAAACACAACAATCAAGGAACTGGAAGTCCATGCAGAAAAAGGTCCGTTTTCGGTCCGTTTTACCGTACACCCAAAGGGAACTCCGCTCGTATCCTGGACACGTATTAAAGTAATTGATCCATTCCAAAATATCCTGCACGAAGATGGGTTTAACCGACAGTTCAGCAGTGAGTCCGTGAAGGAATTTAAAGTGTATTATAACGGATCTTTTTTCATTCAGATTACCGGAGAAGCTGCAACACTTGATATCAGTATCAATACCCCTGATGGTAGTGGAACTCCTCCAGAGTCAGAAACGAAGAATGTTCAGAATTCTCCTCCCAATATGCCTACTCAGCTCAGGGAGAAGCTTATGCGGGAGGGGAGATTGTAGAAAAACCATTGCCTGAATCTGTCTCTTAAGATCATCATGATATATGATAAATTATTAATATGTATGACATGAATAGAGAGTTATATGGGGTTAAATCTTGATCTGCATCAGATGATGAATCTCCCTTTGTCAGTCCAATGTCCGATATGTAAGATAAATATAGATACCTGGGTAGATGATTTTTACATTGACACCCCTGATTGCAATCCGGAACCCGGTGTTTGGGTAGAAGAATATGAATGCGAATGTGGTGCGTTCCTTTAAATCAGGTATGAATTATCTGTTGATACCCGCATCGAAATAGAAGCCTCATAAAAGACCCCGTCTTATATTCCCGAACGGGGAATAATAATGTAAATACGATTTTTTTGGGAACTCACGCATCATATGCAACAAGAACTGCTCCAAGTTTACTCTCTAGATCCTTCAGGGCTTTGAGGTCATCAGGTGATAGGTTTTTATAATGCGGTTCTGCTAGCAGGTATACACCAATTTCTTTTTCCAGATTCTGAACTTTTTCGAGTTGTTCTCCGGTCAGGTTTGCATACATCATGACCACCAACGATATCTACGCTATGAGAGAAGATAATAATTGGCTGAAATATTTTGAATTTAATGAAATTATTGTTTTATAACGAAATATTTTGTGAAAATGTTGAAAATTTTAGAGGCTGTTGCATGAGTCTAAAGCACGAATACAATGAGGCAAAAATCTAAAATTAGCTCAGCAATACTGCTTACAATCGAGTGGAAATTGTCCTCTTGCGCCAACTGCAATTACGTTATGCAACAGTCACTTTATTCTCAATTTTAAACTAGTCCTCATTAATTAGGATCACTTTTAGTTTTTCAGCACCCTCAATCACGTGTCTTTTCATATCATTCCCTGTAGTAGTATTACCGCAAAGTATTTCTGTATGAACAATAAATTTTGATCTATGTCAAAATTTTTTGGTTATGAGCCGAAGCCAAAGACTGCAAAGCTTGCCGATGAGTTTGAAACCAAGGTACTAATTCGGAGAAACAACAAATCCCTCGTTGGGAGGGTTTTTGTTGACATCATGGAAGATGAATGGAAATTTGCTGTGGGTTTTAACCAGATGGGTATTACCAAACTTCATGGCAGAGAAAATGAATTTGAAGTTCTGTACAGATACCAGCCATCGGAAGAATCAAAGGTGGTTCGCCTTGGAACTGATACCGGTCTTGAGAATGACTATCCTGCTGCGTCATTTCCATCACCTGATGAATTCATCATCTGGGCAATCGGCCAGGAAAAACAGATTCAGCTTTCACCTGCCTGAATGATTCCTCCTTTATTTCTTTCAATTTTTCGATTGTAATTCTGATTATTCATTCTGAAGAAGGCAATATTTAAGGTAAAAAAAGCGCATGGATAAAGATCGGAAAGGATACATTCAGGTATATTGTGGAAACGGAAAGGGGAAAATAACTGCAGCACTAGGTCTCTCGCTCAGGACCCTTCTCTCTGGTGGATCAGTGTATTTTGCCCAGTTTTGTAAAGGATCAGAGACGGCAGAATTGGGGCTGTGTACACTCTTTGATACCTTTGTGATGGAACAGTATGGAACCGGGAAGTTCATTATCAGTGATCCTACTGAAGAAGACCTAAAGCAGGCAAGATTGGGACTTGAACATTGCAAAAGTGTGCTGTCATCCGGTTATTTTGACCTTGTCGTCCTTGATGAGATAATCATGAGTGTCTATTATCGGCTAATCACCATTGAAGAGATTCTCTCTATGCTGAAATCCAGAAAGTCATGGGTTGAAGTGGTACTCACCGGGAGAAAGGCGCCACATGAGTTGATTGAAGCAGCAGATCTGGTCACAGAGATGAAAAAAGTGAAACATTATTTTGATATTGGGGTGAAAGCAAGGAAAGGGATAGAATTCTGATATCTGAAATTTTCTGGGTAATCTGGTTTCTATCCGAGGTTTTGTTATTTCCAGCCAATAAACACTCCAAACATATCATACTGTAAGGGTGAAAGTATCCGAGCAAAACCTGCAGCTTTCAATTTTCTATAGAAACCATGGTTTGTGTCAAGAAGGGGCCATGCCTTCTCTCTTCCGGATACTGTCTCGAGAATCTGTTCTTCAGGCATACCGGTCTCCCTCATATGGTTCTCCCATCTACTCCGGTTTATTGATTCAATCCAGTCCTCTTCTGGTCTGAAAACATCTCCGCATATGAAAAGTCCACCTGGATTTAGTTTTTGATATATCTCATCAATAAGGTTTTTTCGGGAACTATCTGATATATGATGGAGGGTGAGTGTTGATATGATACAGTCATAGCTCCCTTCAGGCAGGCCTGTGGTGATGTCACCCTCGATGAGGGTACACCCTGTTAATTCTACTTTTCTTTTGGCAAGTTCTAACATCTCCGGAGATTTATCCATGCAAGTGACCTGGTAATCCGGATTTTGGCTGAGCATAAGTGTAGTAAAATACCCGGTCCCTGAACCAAGTTCCATGATAGAGATCTTCTGGTAGGGAATGAATGAAAGGCATGTGGAAAAAAAGAGTTCAGCATTGGGAAGGATGCGAAAGAGGTTTGTGTCGTACTGAGTGATGCGGTTCAAATAATGTTCGTGATCAGACATCATTATATCAAAGGGTTTCATGTATCTTAATTGGTGAGATATTACTCGTAAAATAAACAGCATGAAACTTGTCTTTATTTTTGTTACAGAGTTATCTGAATAATTCAGATAAGGTCTCTCATCACGAGGATTACGATTGGTCTATGTTACTTTCTTGTTGTAGGTATTATGAAAAACGAACCCTTTGTGAGTTCTTTGGCCAATATCTCACACAACCCCTTTCAGAGATCTCTAATCAACAGGATACTGAAAAAATAGATTCTCAACTCCACATTATGAGTTATTTTCACGGCAACCCATGTAACTCTAAAATGTCAAGTTCACTCGCGGCTGTAGGTTGATTTTTAAGTAAGGAGACAAATTTAGAGGTAAATTTCAATTTGAATGAATCTTATTTACCGAATTTTCCGATATTACAAAAGAAGTATGGATCAGAAGTGCTAAATGATTAGAAAATTAGAGAATATTGCGAAGCCGGGAGCTATCTTTTATTGATCAGCACACACACACCTGGCTTCGATGTACTAACAGATGAGAGGTCCGTTCTTTTTCTTCATTTTCGATCTGCGAGAACTTTTTCTATTCCTATGATTTCGGATAATTATTTTAGCCGTTTTCAAAGAAGTTTTAATCTTTAATGGTATCAAGGTCTGGATTATTTTCACAGCATCATGAGGTGTTATGCTCTTCTTAACGCTGAGAAAATGTTTCTGTTCTTTTGTAATCCATAGCATTGCTAATAATACCAGAGCCATGTGATGATGCCATGCATCCCAGTTTCTTACCTGATAATCGGCCATCCCAGCAAGATTAATCGCATCTTGAAATGATCGTTCAATCCAATACCTCTCACTCTGCATTCTTGCTAGTTTACTCAAGGTACAGAGAGAGGAAGCGTTGCATAATGAATATTTGACATTTGAATCATCGAGATCTTTACGTATAAGGAGCCAAACGGGGATTGGTTCATTTACATCTTTATCAATCCTCCAAACCCTGATGGCTGCAAATTTTACTTCGAGAAATCCATCAGTTGACTCTCTAATTCGTATTACTCTCCACCGATCTATTGTTTTTTTTATCTCTTCCACACGAACTGGAACCGTGTTAAGGATTTTTATGAGTGATGTCTTTCTTCCTCGAATACCCTTTTTGAGAGGAATCCCATACTGAGGTTTCTCAATAATTACGCGGTCTTTCGAACCAATATCGGCAACATACGTAACTCCTATGTTCTCAATTCTGGTAAGTAACCAAAGGTGTTTTCCATAAAACCCATCCATTGCCACAAAAGAAAACTTGATCTTTGCTTCAATCGCTTGACAGATCAATTCGTATGCTAACTCCGCTTTAGTTTTAAGCATTGAAATTCCGGAGGTATGCCAGCTGCATCACAACGGTTACGGTCGGATGTCCAACTTTCAGGAAGGTAAAGACGGTAATCAAGTAGCAATCGAAAGCCATTCTTTACATAGGCCATAAAGACAGCAACCTGACAATTCTCAACCTTACCATAATTCCCACAATATTGGCGATTAACACCAACCGAAAAATCTCCAGCCTTTGGGGTGGCACATTCATCGATGGCCAATGCACCATTTTTTCCAATGAGGTGCCACCCATTCGTGATGATCCAATCTATGAGTCTTCGATGATCCCAAGGAGATTGAGAGAGAAAATGACTGAAGGATTGATTATTTACAGTGCTACAATTGTCCGAAATTGCTGATAAATGACATCTTGATGGGTTAATTAAAAGGCCTTTAACATACTCCAAGGCGGTGGCCCACCTGTTATGAGTTTTTGTAGAAAAGCAGTTTTGCAGGGACGCTAATTCAAATAACTGTACAATTAAGGCAACATGGTTTTCTATGGCCTTACTGAGGGTTTCAATTTCTTTGTCTGAGTGTGATTGAGCACAGTAAATATATTGTTCTTCTTTATATAAAGATCAATCGATATAAATCGGAATGAGTCTTTTTCGAACTTGACATTTTAGAGATACTTGCTGCGATCATAAGTGGAATGACAGGAGGTATTGCACAGAGTCAGAAAAAACCACCCAGCCTTTTAATTGATGCCTCACTCATTAACGGAACACATGATTCTTTGGATATTGGAATAATTTCAGTTAGTGAGGCGATTCCTACAAGGGATGTTAAGTTAATTACAGAATGGAGAAATAATGGAGTTCTCGAGAGAAAAATTATCGAGACCGGATCTAACAAGATAAAAGATGCAAATAATCATGAATGGAGATACCCTGTTGGCATAACCACGAATACAACCTCGACTATCCTGAGTAATTTTAGTGAATATTCATTAATTCCTGGAACACGGATGTTTGCTAATACTTCCGATTCAATAAAGGAGATGTTTTCTTCAATACCTCCTTCGGGAAGCGTTGTTAAAATTCAATTTGTCCATATACCCTCTGGTGCAATAATCGCACAAAAGGAATTGACTGTGCAGGAGAGTTAGAAATATGAAAAAAGACCTTGCAGTCTCTCCAGTAATTGGTGTTTTGTTAATGCTTACCCTGACTCTTATTATTGCAGCCATTGTGAACAGTTATGCCGGAGGTTTAATGGAAACAGAGCCAAGAGCCCCTGCAGTTACTTTACAAACTGCATTACACCAAAATTATCCGGATAATTCTTTGGAAATTGTCCATACCAGTGGGGATCCCTTACCGGTCTCATCTATAAAATTGATAATTCGACCTTCAGAAACATTTGGATTTAATGCACCGCAACAACTAAGCCAGATCGATAAATCCTATATTACAAATGTGAGTGATCCATCGCAGACCTGGGCCTCTGGGATAACGGCTTTTAAGCCTGGAGATCTTGCAATCATTTCTGCTGAAAATCTAAATCATATTCAATCAAATGTCGACAGAGAATTTTGGGTTACAAATTCATCTAATCTTGGAAAAACCTTTCTTTTGGAAGTATACTATAAGAATTCCATGATTTCCAGAAATGAAGTATTAATCGAATAATTCATATTTTTATCTCTATTCATTGAATAATTTCAAAAACTAATGGTTTTTCCACAATGGTAATATTAATTGGTGGATCGAATTTAAAAATATGCAAATTTAGATTTGGATCGTATTGTAGATCTTTTTTATTTTTGTAATCAAATATTGAAATATTATTAAAAGAATTATTGACAATATCCTTTTCTTCATCTGTCAGAGTAGAATTAATATAGAATTTTATCTCACTTATTGGGTTACTAATTATGGGTTTATTTTTCAAATTTTTTAGAGATAGCACGCCGAACCCATTACTGCTTACATACCTGTTATTTGGATTAATTGTCATGTTATTGATAATTAACGTTATATTTTCAAGAGTATTGGATGAACTATTTACAATTTTATCCTCGATAGATATTCTCAATAATAAATTAAAAAAATCTGTCTTCAGTTTTTTTTCATCATCTATGTCTGTGATTTCCAGCCAGGTACTTTTGTAATTACCTTTCGTAATATTTACAGTTCCATTACCCCAATAATAGCCTTGATTTATCCAAAAATTACCTACCGGGCGATAAGTTATGTTAGCCAATGTAAAATGAAAGGCATATGTCCCGATTTCTAACCTTCCAAGTTCTTTCTCATTAGATATTACGAAAAGTCCAGAAGATCGGATCGGGGAGAAAAAGACATCCCCCCCTCCAAGGGGAATTCTAATTTTTGTTTCTGCATAATCTTTAAAAGAAATTGATCGATGAATATCAGAGTCTATCGTTAGAAATGCTTTTTCTACCTGATTCAGATGTTCTAACTCAGCCTGTTGTTTCAGCGAGGGTATGTAATATGCATTTAACACTGAAATAAATGAAACCACTACCATTAGAATGAGCATAAAAGCTACAACTGGAGAGACCGCTTCCTCTTTCATGGTTGAGGTTCACCTGAAAACACAATTGAATTTTTCGCAATAAAATCAATTCTGACATTTGGGATAACTCCACTTACGGTAATTTGGTCTCCCAAATCAAAAACAGGATTATCATAAGTAAAAGTTTTTTGCTCTCCATTTTGGAGAATTTTAATATCACTTTTCTTAACCCAGTCACCACCCTTATGATAAAATGTCACCTCATCGCCTATTAATTGACCCATCCTAATCGTAACCGTCGGAACCCGATCCTCAGGCAACTGGTTCATCAGACTTATCGTCACAATCGGCACTAGGATTAACACTAATACAATCATCAGACTTTCTCCAATGACAGGTGAAACCGCATCTTCTCTCACTACATACCTCCGTTTGCTGCTGCATCTGCTGCAACCCTGGCAGCTTCGGTTGCAAGATCCAGCTGATATGGAATAATAAAAACGAATAACACAAAACATCCAAGAACAAGAAGGATAGCATGCTTCAGACCGGCCAGAACACTGTTTGCAGACAACTGCCCGGCCATAAGACCAGAAAAAAACCCTAGAACCAACCCGATCCTGAACATATCGGTCAGGTTTCCGGATGTATCAAATGAGATATTGAAATTCGTAAAAGATGATACAAAGGAGACATTCAGGGAATAAGCGGTATACATATAAATCCCGACAGCCAGGTATACAATCATTACATAGGTAATGGCAATATTGAACCGATCCTTCTTTAATTTCAGGTAATGCTCGAAATCATTGATGGCAATAATCAGGACATCCTTGATATAATCGGTCACCTCGCTTGCTTTTACCAGGAGTGACATGGCACGTTTTACCGAGACAAGCCCGATACGGTCCTCCATCCTGACCAGGGCGTTAATGGTTGTTGCCCCTCTCCTGATATCCTCTGATGTCATGACCAGTTCCTGTGAAAGCACCCCGAGTTTTGAATTGGAGATCAGACTGATGGCCGTCTGCAACGTAACTCCCACATCTTTCATATCTACGAGCTGACGGAGAAATTCCGGAGTATGAGATTCTACACTGTTCACAAACCAGCTTCTTCCTTCATATGCAAGAGAGGGCGGAGCCAGTGAAAATATTATGAGCAGACTTATGAATGCTTCCAGAGACATCCCCGGTATCCATTCATTTAGATAACCCAGGTAATAGAGTGCAGATACAATTCCGCCACACACACATCCAAGTGCTATTCCATAATTATAATCGGAAATATATGCACGTGCCGGATTTTTCAGTAAATTCTCCAGTTTGAATCGCTTTCTCTTTGCTTCAACCCTCTTTAAAAAACTCTTGTCAACCTTTGAATATTCCTCTTTCCCTATCATTACATCGGAAAATTCAGATTCCTCTCTAGGTTTCCTCGTAATATCCATTTTAATGGAGGGGAGCATCAAGTATAGGATGTAAATCATCCCTATTGATCCAAGAGCAAGACCGATGATAATCAGCGGCATATATCCGGCAAGATCGGATTTTCCTCCCAGGTTCTGTGCTACAATGATAATGATCATCGTGATAGGTCCGGCCACGAAAGCCGTTACATAGACCTCCGCCATCACCTCAATCGTTTTTAATATTGATTCCAGTTCACGAGCTGCAGACTCCCTGAAATATGCTGACCGGGATGAGAGAAAATTTGTCACGTCTCCTCCACTGTTTGAGAGAAGAAGGAGATCATTTAAAAATTCTTCAAGATTCTTCGATGGGGTTACTTTTTGCAGGTTTCTGATAGCGGTATACAGATCATCTCCAAAGACCTCTACGTCTCTGACAATGAGCCCGAATTCCTTTCCCACCTCTCCAAAAAGATCATCAGCCTCGTAAATCTTCCGGATGACATTATATAATGTCATAGTCGTGGAAAGGGCCTGCATATATGTGATTGCATAGGGAAGATCAAGATCGATAGAGGATTTTCTCCCGGTGGCAACTGTCTGTGGATAGGTGAAAATGCCAATGATAACACCAGGTACGAGGAGGACAAATGCGATAAGGATTGTATAGATATTGGCCATTCCTGGAATGAGCTGGACATCATCAGGTAGAGATAGTATATAGATGGTCAGAATTGCAAAAATACTGACTGATGCTATGCTGCATTTGAGTAACAGTAAAAAATAGGAATATTGTGAATATGGAAGATGAGCTGCCCGGATATATTTTCGAATATTGGTTCCTTCAAGCCATGCATCCACCTGCCGGGGAGATATGAACATCATGCCATCCTCCGCAGATCAGAGATCATCTGAATGAGGATTTCAGGATCGGTACTATATTGATTCCGGAGTTTGGAAAGGAATGATGCACGAAGATTCAATTGGAACTGAATCTCTTCATCGGTCCAGTTATGCATGTACTGAATCGTCTGTAAAATTTTGGATTTTTTAAATACTTTTTTAAATGAATCTTTTTTCGGATCATATTCATACAGGGTATTCCAGTTAACCTTGTCACCTTCTCCAAGAACAATCTCGTGAATGGCATCACATCGCCGGATCATCCTGCCGGCACGGTAATGAAATGTCTGAATAACCATAAGGTTTAGAGCACCAAACATAGCCGGAGGGACATTTATTGGCTCGTTTGTTAGACGGTTCAATGCCTCTTCGATATTTCCCGCATGAAGGGTAGATAGAGTGGTATGGCCTGAGTTCATCGCCTGGAACAGGGTCTGGGCTTCACTCCCTCTCACCTCTCCAACAATGATGTATTCCGGCCGCTGACGAAGAGATGCCTTCAGCAGGTCGAAAAGGTCCACGCTTCCCCGATCATTAAACGAATTGCTCACTCTGGTCTGAACTGGGAGCCAGTTTTTCTGGGGGATTTGAATCTCCCTGGTATCTTCAAGAGAGACGATCTTTGAATTATGAGGAATAAAAAATGAGAATGCATTCATTGCTGATGTTTTACCACTGGCAGTTCCCCCGACAACAATAAGACTCTGACGATTTTCAAGAGCAAGCCAGATAAATGCCAGAAGTTCGTTACTATACGTCCCGAATGCAAGCAAAGTCGCCGGGGTCATCGGGTCGGATCTGAACTTACGAATTGTAAAAGAACTACCCTTTGTTGAAACGACATCAGAATACGTAATCTGGGCACGTGACCCGTTCGGGAGTGATGCATCAAGGAGGGGTGATGTAAGTGAAACCTGTTTATCTGCTTTTTGTGAGAGTTTTAGAACGAACCGATTGAGTTCTTCCGATTCAAATCTGATAGATGTTGGGATACTTCCGTAATACCTGTGATGAATATACACGGGAAGATCATGGCCGTTACATGAGATATCCTCAAGAAGCTCATCATACATCAGAGGATCAATCTTCCCATACCCATTCAGATTGCGTCGGAGATAATAATAGATAACTGAGAGCCGATCATCGTGAATTTTCGGATCATACGTCCTGACAATCTTGGCAACTTCACCATATTCGAGGAAAAGATCTCCCCGGGATACCGGTTTGTCATATACCAGTACATCACGGAGTGTTTCGTGTGTCTCTTCAAGAATGATTCTCTCACGGGGAGTAAGTTCAGGTTCAATAACCCGGTACAATCGCTCCTTGTTTTTGTCCTGTAAGATGACTGCATATGCATGCGGCTGGTAAAGCCAGTATGCTTCCTCTGCAATATCATCATCTCTGGCAGGAATATTCATGACCGATGGAACCTGAAGAACATCAGGAACCGGGGCTTCGTCCCGGCTGGGCTTTTCTTTTCTTTGATAACCGGATAGGGAAAACCCTTTCAAACCCTTTTTTAGAGGATTCAGGAGACGGAAAAATCCCTGCTCCTCTTCAGAGTATTTTACCGGTTCATTAGGTGAAGGTAAAGATTCGGATGATTCTTTTTTAAGGTCACGTTCGAAAATTTTTGAAATCAGAGCATCAATACGCTCATCTGGTTCGGATTCTAGTGTGTGAGTGATCTTCGGAACAGATACTCTTTGATTCTTTTCAGGTAATGGTTTTTTATTCCCGTTTTTCTCTATTTCTATCTGGTAGTAATGACCTTTATCATCCCTGATTCTGGTAAGGAAAACTCTCTCTCCCATTTTAAATTGTAGGGTGATTTCATTTTGAGACGGGTCATAATCTTTCCCTGAAGATTTAATTAAAAAGGCTGCAAATCGGTTAATATCTGCTCTATTTGGGATGATGGAGGTTTCTGTTTCTCCAAGGGTTTTTTTGTGCCATACCATAACCGGTTTTCCGGGGTGGGTGCAGAGAATTCTAATAATGTTTGGGTCAGCAAGAATAACCCGAATCCATTTTACAACATCCTGTCTGAAAGTCAGGGCTGTATACAGAAGATGGTGCTTTCGGTCCGGAATATCCGGATAATTCGTATGTAAAAATCCTGAAAAATCATTTTCTGATATCCTGAATGCACCCTCATGAAACGTCTGTAAACCGCTTTTCTTTTTTATATATTCTATTGATGCCTGTATTGCACTTTTTTCATGATCACTCAGGGGAATGATGGATATCTGGTAAAAAAACCGGTCAGGAGGTGATACGATGATTGTGACTTCTATCATATCATGATAGAGATGATATGAGGAAATGATCCTATCAGGAACGAGACTCCGGGTGTCTGAAGAGGGTTTTTCAATAGTAAAAATCAAAGGGGTTTTATTCTTTTTCTGCCCTGAAAAAATTATTTTTAAACCCGTTCGGAGTTCGACTACGTCTGGGATAGTATCATAATCAACCGGGCGAATCGATCTGTTACAAAATTTTTTTACAAGTATTCGAATTTCATCCTCACGAAGATGAAGGGAGGTGGAAATGGTCTCATATGTGTCGTGGGTTACATGAACCAAGCCATCCGTTCCATTGATCGCTATTGAACTGATAAAAGGATCATCAATGAGAGGTTGAATCGGACCAAATCCCCTGGAATCTCTGAATATATAATACTCAAATAATTTGATCTTATCCCGGGATAATGATGGATATAATTTTGAAGTTTCAAGGGCGAATTCATGAGAAAAGTTTTGGACAAACTTCTGATTTCTCTTTTTATCCTGAAATAAGCGGGAAAAATGTGAACGCAGGAATTTGATCCGTTCAGAATCGTCTCCCCTGAGTTCTGGTTCCTTTACCTGGTATTCATAGAATAATGGATCGGTCTGAATTATTGATATAATTACCTGAGTTCCTGGGATCTGATACTGGGAGGCTAACATTGGAGAAAAATCTCCACATTGTTTACTATCTATCCCGTCCATAATTTTTCTATGATGGTATGCGAATAATTTTTCACTATTAATATTAAAAAATATAAAATCTTAATAATTTTTCAATTATCAAATTTTTCTATAATACTTAGTTCTATGAATTCAAAAGAATTATGATTAATCATCTCAATATACATATCATTGAAAGAATATTTCTCTACGAGTTATCTAATAAATTATTTTTTAATTAAGAAAAATTTTTTGATATAGAAATATAATGTATACCATTACAGAGATGCTGTGAAAAAATATTGGGCAAGACTACGTTCTTGTATTCCTCATGTATAGGTATGGCGGGTATACTACTCATTGATGATGCGGATGAAGATCTGAAAAGAGCCAGGGAAATTCTGAGCCAGGCTGGATATCGGATCAATGGCATAGCAAAGGATGGAGAATCAGGTCTGCAACAATATTTTGAGAGATCTCCAGAACTGGTAATAATTGATCTGATTCTTCCTGGCATGAATGGTATTGATCTTCTGCAAAAGATGCGGGAAGCTAATCCATCAGCCCGGATTATTCTGTGTACTTCTGCAGGTCAGAGTCCGGTTATTGATCTGGCGATGAGATCTGGTGCGAATGGCTATGTCGTTAAACCCTATGATCCGGAGATATTACTCTCTGCAGTACGGAGAATACTGGGCAGTCCCGGATAACTTATTAATTCCCTCCTTCGATTAGTTCTTTTTGCTGATATACCTTGTATTTACTATTATCAGAGAAATTTGAACTTATAATTTCATAAAAACCAGATACTGTGCTCAGAACAATCAAAGGGAACTTATGAATGAAAGTTAGCTCAGTTCATGCAATGGAATGGGCCGGTGCCAGGATTTGTACGAGTGATAATATGAGTGCTGCTCTTAAAGACGACGCTCTGTCCGTGCATGAAATGGCTGGTAGTATTGGTTTTAGGGCACCCGCTCCCAGATGAAGTAACCCACTGCATATAATTGTATATCTCTACTGATATTAATATTATCTATTCATACTTAGAGATTAATTGTAATACTTAATTCAACACATCCATCAATTATCATAATCTCTTTGTTGTTATCACTCTGAATCAATCATTATCCCAGGGAATGGGTGACTCGCATTCCTCTATACAGAAAAGACATAATCTCCCAGTGAACATATGACTTGGGTACCTGATATGACAGACAATACCATTCAGGGCAAACGTGACCCTGAGTATCTCATTGAGATGTCAGAATATCTGAATGCCCTTGCAAATCCGGTCCGGCTGCAGATCCTCTCCTCTCTTGAAACCCGGCCCATGGAACTCAAGGAGATCGCCGCTATAACCAGGACCAGCTATGAAAATATCAGGAAACATATTGACAAACTCCTTCTGGCTGGTCTTGTTAGAAAAGACGCCGGCATGAGCTCAGAGACTATGACCGGAATCCACCCGGTATGGAAATATTCACTTGCACCAGGCGGGATGGAACAGATCATAACGAACCTTTCGATGTTCTCAAAAGTATCGTTGATGATCACTCATACAGATCTTGCGACACAACTGAGTACTCTCCGAAAAGACATTAGCACACAATTTGGAGTAACTTCACCCTGTCTCTATCTGACAACCGGTTCTGAAGAAGGAAAGATATTCCCTCTGAATGGAGAAAAGATCCCCCTTGGTCGGATTGATCCAACAGACATGAGTTTTTCAAAGATGCAGAATAGTGTTGTGATGCTGAGTTCGGAGTATAAATCAGTCTCCCGTATCAGCAGACCTCATGCACGTATCTATCATGGAAATGTATGGGAGATAGAAGATTGTGGCAGCACATCCGGAACCTTTGTCAATACCGAACCTATTTCACCACATACCCGGCGAACCATAACCGACGGGGATCTCATCATCCTTGGAACCGGCAATATGTCGGCACGGTTCCTCTTCATCACCGATTAAATAAAAAAATACTACCTGAAATGATATGATTACAAAATCCATTCTCTACAATATTTTTATTTTTATCAGTCTCCTTATCGTTCTTACCGTCCCTGTATCCTCTGAATCCATAAACACGGATCTTGTTTGGAAAAATAACGATTTCATAGATAATATCGGTAACAGATCTCACTATACCGAATCTGGAACTTTTTACCCGCCACAGTTTACTGGTGGAAGAGGGGTCCCGGAACCTGAACCAATACGCCTTCCTTTCGAGAGCTGGCAGTTACCGGCCGTGTCCATCGGAGTGAGTCTGATTATTCTGATCATCATGCTCATTGCCGGATTCTCAATCGGGGGACAATACCACTACTCATCTTCTAAAAGGGCGGGATTCATGATGATAATCTGTCATATCATCAGCGCCAGTCTCATTGGTGCTTTTATTTTTGTATTATATGGGCTGGGGTCGTTTGAAGGTGGAATTGATCCGTTTATACATACCATGTATGCAACGTTTGGCATCCTGTTTTATCTTGCTCTCTCATCGGTAATTCAGGCAGTATCGTTGTTTAGAAACCGGACCCTTGTTCCCCTGCACCAGGCACACATCCTCTTTTCCGTTATAGCAATTATTCTCCTTCTCTCTGTCCGCATCCCCGTGAACTTCGCACTACAAGTAAATATTGTGACTGCTCTGACGATTATTACTCCTGGAGCTGCTTTCTCGCTTATTACCACCCATTTCATTCATAAAAAAGAAGGAATAGGCCCTGGCACCGGTCATGATCAGACCATCACCCGATCTCTTCCCCTGGTATCTGCAGAGCTCCCCCCCCTCATTTCCTGAAAGATTAACCTCGAAATATCATGACATTTCTGTTATTGGAAGCGGTGGGATGGCGATTGTATATCGTGCGATAAGAAATGCTGACGGGAAGATTGTTGCGCTTAAAATTCCATTCTCTGCTGATGAAACAAGTGGGAAGACCTTTTTGAATGAGATGTCAGTCTGGCGGGATCTTACGCATCCTCACATAGCACAAATTACTGACCAGAACATATTCCCGGTTCCCTATGTTGAGCTGGAATACATCCCAAGATCCCTGAAAGATATTACGCTTCCTGTCTCTCCTGGCAGGGCTCTTATTATTATCCGGCAGATAGCCTCTGCTCTTGCGTATGCTCATGAGAATGGGGTTATTCACCGTGATATTAAACCGGGAAATGTCCTGATCGCGGATGATGGAACGGTGAAACTTACCGACTGGGGTCTTTCCCGGCTGATTGAACGGGATGATGATACGAGAAATACCAGTTTCTCATTGTTTTATGCAAGTCCTGAACAGTTATCCCCGGAAAAATATGGAAATGGTGATCAAAGAACGGATATCTACCAGCTGGGGATACTTTTGTATGAACTGATCTGTGGGACGCCACCGTATGGGACTTCAAATATTGGAGAATTATTCACAAGAATTCAGAAGAATGAGTACATCCTCCCTTCAGAGGTGAATTCTGCATTAAAATTCTGCGATGAAATTGTTTCCCGGTCATTGCAGGCTGATCCAAACCTGCGATATCAAAATGTAAAAGAGTTTATTGCAATGATAAATCTCATCTCGGAATCATTAAAAAAATTATGCTGACATCTCCTGCAGTTCAAACGCTCCTCCAATTCCTGTTTTCAGGCTGCTTACAGATACTGCATAGGTTTTACCGGTATAGAGTATCCCGTCGAGCATCCCGCTTTTTGTATATGTCCCTCCTTTGAGTCGTTCACAGGTGGGATCACCAGAGCAGGAAGTAACATCTACCTTAGGATTGCTGAATGTTATCGTAAGGATAAGTTGATCACGTCCGGTTTTTCCCCCGGCGGTTTTTGAAGAGAAGATCGTGCATGCGTTATCATTGCATGGATTCCATCTGATCTCATTTCGATCTCTGATAAATTCAATATTCTGTTCCTGTCTGACCATACCGTCTTTTGAAGACTCTCCTTCTTTCATCAGGGCCACGTGAAGAATATTTTCGTCGCCCAAATCCGTCAGATGGAATGTAATATATGAATTATCTGTGCCATGCGTATCTGCATTCACCACCGCACAGAGAAAAACGACACCGAATAAGAACAATCCCAGGAGAAGACTCTGATATAATCTCCTTTTGATTTTGGTAAAAATCATAGATGGTTACCTGTATTTGTACTGATTAGGTCATCGGTGCTGATAATGAATGATGAACCAGATGGTTGGATATTGTACTTGCTGGTTTCGAGATATTTATCTCTATTCTCATCCGATACGTGGAAACTGAACATCAGATCTTCGGCATTCGATGGTCTGAATCAGGAGATTGAGTATGAAAAAAGCATCGAATATCTTCGTTTCTTTGATTATCACCCTGGTCCTGAGTGTGATGGTCTGCAGTGTTTTTGCAGAGGATACACCTGCAGCACCTCCAAACGGGCCTCCGAATGGACATCCGGATGGTGGCTTTGACAAAATGGTTCAGAACTTGAGTGAACAGGGTTTTGATGTATCAAAGATACAGGCTGCCATTGAAAGTGGTGATAATGATACTGCCAGAAAACTCCTCGATGAGTTCTATGCTGCACACCCGGAAGCAAAACCCAAGCGACCGGAGATGAGTGCAGAGCAACTTGGAAAGATCATCCAGGAACTGAAGGAAAAAGGAAAGGATGTTACAGCAATTGAAACCGCTCTTGCAGGTGGAAATACAACCGCTGCCCAGAGTCTCCTTGACGAGTTCTGGAAGAACAACCCTGGTGAACGCCCGGTCCCTCCGAACCAAAGTGAGAAGCCACCACAGTAGGAATGGAGTTCTTATCCGGATCCTATTCCATTTTTGGAAATAATTATGATAACATGGTTTGATCTACGCATCACGTACAAAACAGATACCATTTGAACACTATTTTACAAATATAATTCACATGATTTCGATAACTCCTTTCTTCATGCGAACCAGAAATACTAAGAGAATATCTTTTCGGCATCACATTTCATGAGGGTTTTTATGAATGAGCTACATATTATACCGGTTGTTCAAAATAAAAAAATTTATAAATGGCTTTCAAATCTTTCTGTAATCGCTATTCTGCTGATTATGCTTGCCGGTGTCATGACATGTTCTCAGCCGGTGTTTGGAGCTGCGACCAATGAGACTATTGATGCTGCCGGACGCGTTACCGTAACTGACGTTGTTATTGAACCATCTGTTTTGATGACCGGTGATGTGGGGCTTATTACCTTTATCGTGGAAAATACCGGTACTTCGAATGTTGCAATTACTGATGCCCAGCTCATCTCAAAGGAGATTGTGGTCCTGAATAGCGATGTTTATAAAAGCAGCAGGACAATCGGTGCCGGAACAAGAACTAAATTTACCTTTACCATTCTTGCCAACCAGCCTGAGAATATCTACTATCCGGCATTTTATATCAATTATAAAGATGCAGGAAGCCTTCGATACAATGTTCCAATCCGGGTAGAAGAGCCCCAGCTTGCGGTATCAGTATCAGGTATCCCCCAGGTGTTTACAAGTGGCGTAACTACACGACTTACGCTCCTGCTTGGGAATGCAAAAAGTGTAAACATGACTGGGATTACCATTATCCCATCCGGAGACGGTATCCAGTCCAACCGGAGTTCAGCATTCATCGGAGATCTGCCCCCTCATTCTGAAAAAGCAATCCCCTTTGAGATAACTCCCTCAAAAGAGACTGACCTCACCTTTAACATCAGTTATACCTGTGGAATGAATGCCCATGAAACATCATATACCATTGCTATTCCTCTTGGCACCGATAAACTTGCAGCTGATCCCCTCATAAACAATATAGAGGTGACATCAGGGTCTGGCGGGAATACGATCACCGGAGATGTATCAAATGCCGGTCTTTCGGATGCATATGGTGTTATTGTTGCGTTAGAGAGTGCTGCCGATGAATCCGGAAATCCGAATCAGAAGTATGTTATCGGGACTATCACATCCGGGGACTTTGCAAGTTTTGAGATCACCGTTCCTCAAAACCTGAAATCTGTTCCTCTCGTCATTTTATACAAGGATTCATCAGGAAATCAGTTCTCGAAGAACATCTCGATTGATACAAACCAGGTCAATGGCGGATTTGGTTCTGCAATGAACGGGGCTTCTGGCGGGTTTTCAGGGGGTGGCAGTCCACCATCAGGAGCTCCATCCGGGCAGGCAGGAGGGTCTGGTCCGTCTGGTAGATCAAACCCCATGAATCCACTGTCTGGAATGGGATCAGGACTGAATAGTGTACCGGTCATGGAGATTTTATACGGAATTGGCATTCTGTTAATTATTGTAATCATCTGGAAGATATGGAAACGATTGACCAATGGACGGAAAATTAAGATCAGTTTCAAGTGACCGGTGACGGCATGGCAGATGAAGTAGTTCGTCTTGAGCATATCACCAAGATATATCCCCTTCTTTCAGGAGATGTCGTGGCTCTTGATGACCTTTCCCTCTCTATTGAAAAAGGCGAGTTTGTTGCTATCATCGGCCCGTCAGGTTCAGGTAAATCCACACTCCTCAATCAGCTTGGATGTCTGGATGTTCCGACCTCCGGAGATCTGAAGATTGGTGGAAAGAGTATCACCCAGATGAATGATTATGAGCTCACCCGTCTCCGTCTCATGACAATAGGATTTATCTTTCAAAAATTCAATCTGCTCCCTCTCCTTTCTGCGTATGAGAATGTGGAATATCCATATACACTGAAGTACCGGAAAAAGGACACCACCGGCAGGGTTTCAAAACTCCTTTCCATGGTCGGGATCAATGAAGAGCTAGCCAAACATAAACCCAGTGAATTATCCGGAGGGCAACAGCAACGGGTAGCAATAGCCCGTGCTCTCGTGAATAATCCGAAAATTCTCCTGTGTGATGAACCAACCGGGAACCTGGACTCAAAAACCGGAGTTCTCGTTATGAAGATCCTGAAAAAGCTGAATGAAAAGGGAAAAACCCTCATTATTGTCACTCACGATCCAACTATTGCAGAACAGGCTGACCGGATAATTACAATACGGGACGGAAAAATCGTCCGGGATGGTCCGTGATGAAGGATATCATCTTTGCTATGGCGGTCCGGAATGTCAGAATTAATCTCCTCCGGTCAATTCTTGCTGCAATCGGGATAACCATTGGTATCATCTCTATCGCTTGTATGGGCATGCTCGGATCAAATATGACCGCTTCTGTAACCGAGTCCCTCTCAACCATGGCAGATAAACTGATTGTAAGTCCGTATTCAGGAAAGGGAGGTGGGGGCGGCCCTCCGGGCATGTCTTCCGGAAGTGACAATCTGACAAAAAGCCAGTATAAAAATATCTACAAGATTGCGAGTAAATATGGGTATGTATATGGGGTTCATTCCATCCGTGCGAAGGTGAAAAAAGGGAAAGATGAATGGAACACACAGGTCTATGGCCTTGAAGTCAGTGACATGAAGACCATCCTCAATAATCTTACATCCGGAGGTTACCCGAGCAGTGATAATTCCGTTCTCATAGGGTCATCATTTGCTGAAGATAATGATTTCAAAGTGGGAAGCAGGTTCACCGTGGGAGGTTCAGGAGTGAAGGTGTCAGGCATCATCGAACCGCGGGGTATGTCCATGGATCTGAGCACTGATAATGCGGTTATTTTGACGAAGAATATGTACGAATCTGCTTTTGGAGCAAAGGATGAGTACAACCAGGTCAATATCGTATTGCATGATATAAATGATGCCGATGCCGTATCCAATGATATTGACTCACAGATGAACCGGAGAGAAGAGACGGTGCGGGTTCAGGACAGCAGCCGGATGGTCTCCATGATCTCTTCCTCTGTCTCCACGATTACTAGTTTTGCTACACTTATCGCCAGTATATCCCTGCTTGTGGCCGCAGTCTCTATTTTTAACATTATGATGATGTCTGTTACCGAACGGATACGGGAAATTGGTGTTCTCCGGAGTATCGGAACACAAAAGAAAGAGATTCTCAGGATGTTTGTCTATGAAGCTGCATTAATAGGGATTCTTGGTGCAACTCTCGGGATGATTCTCAGTCTTATCATGGGGTATTTTTTTATCCATATCATGATTGGAAATACGAAATATTTCTTCACTTATGATAGTCTGATCCATCTTCCATATGCTATGGCTGTCGGTCTTATCATCTGTATTCTGTCCGGTTTATACCCTGCCTGGAGGGGAGCCCAGATGGACCCGATAGAAGCTCTCCGGGCAGAATAACAAGAACACACAACCATCTGGTTGAATCTTCCAACCAGTCATATCCTCTATTTTTACATAATAATCCAATGACTTGTCATGTGTACCTGGTTTGAGGTACAGAAAGTAAATCCGGTATTTTCCAATGGAGTATTTCCCCGGTGAGATGTCTGAATCGCTATGATCTGTCTGACTATGTACCCTGCCACCAGGAATCATCCGATCACAAATGAGAAGAACCAATACTCCCCGTATCACATTGGCTCTCCCGTACATCAGACATATGTCATATGAATGATTTTGTATTTCAATGGAAGTAATCCGGAAATAATTGGATAATACCTGATTTTTCTATAATTTCTTTACTTTTCAAGTATGAAATGGTCATCATTATGGAAAATTTACAATCGGAACAAGGCTAATTAAAAGAACATATTGGTCTTTTTGTTGATGATAATGAAAATAATTTTCAGATCGCTGCCAAAATTGTTCATCAGGCAGGGTATCAGGTACTTCTGGCATCTGATGGAATGAGAGCAACTGATCATATTACGAAAGAGATGGCGAAGTTTATTGTATAATATTCAATGGCTCTCTCTTTTTCATTCATGCTATCTAATACACTATGTAAATATCTATGGATATAACTTTATGACAATATTTCAGAATTTAATAGGTAAAACTAACCTCCTCACCCCTCTTCCGGATACTATTCAGATACTTCCCTTGAGTACTGAGTATTACAAAGCAGCTGCTCAACTCTATTCGGATGTTTTCATATCTGATGAGCCGACTACCTATCTTCATGCCCCTGATCCATCTGTATTCATCCGGTATGCGGAGATATATGTCAGATCTCTCATTCCGAAGAACCTGAGTTTCATTGCCCTGGACAGCGTGACCGGTGATATCATCGGTTTTATCTTCTGTCTTGACCTGAAATCGGATATCTCGGATGAAGGGGAGGAGATGGTCCGGTTCCTCTCCCACTTTCATGAAACAGTCATTCTCATCGATGAACTTGAACACCGGTTTTTAGAAATTGAAGAACTTTCTCCCGGAGAAGCACTACATATCTTCCAGATCGGGGTTGATAAACAATACCGGCGATTAAAAATTGGCTGTTCGCTTATACATACTGTGGTGGAGCATGGCAAGAACCTGGGGTTTTCAAAAGTCATTGCAGATTGTACCTCTTCTGCTTCCCTTCAGGTTTTTTCCTCCTGTGATTTTGAACTGGCTGGATGCATTGAGTATGATACCTGCTGCATCAACGGGAAGCTTTTTTTTACCGGTCTTGACGGAGGGATTTCATTGGTCGTAAAAAACCTGGTTCCTCTCCCCTGAATATGAATCGATACTTATGAGTAGCATGTAGTTCTTATTTTATCATGAGGGAATGCCTATAAAAATTGATGACTTTTGTCAGGTTTTTATCATTAAATCAAAGGTCAGATCACTAATATTTTTCATTTTATTAGGTGTCCTTTTAGAAATTATTGTTCATTATTATCTGAAGATCCCATATGCGTATACTCACCTGTTTTACCTGATTATTATTCTTGCAGCGATCTGGTTCAAACGATATGCAGTATATCTGGCATTTTTCTTTGGCATGCTTCATATCTTTGTTTTTTATTTGAATGAGGGTTTTCTCTCATTTGAACCAGTATTGCGTGCGATTATGCTCTGTGTCATTGCATTTATTGCCGGCTCAGTGGTTGAATGTATGACTCATTTCAGAGATGAGCTGGCTTTTCAGAATCAGGAACTTGAAACGACGAAAGAAGCATTTCGAATGGCAAATAAGAAATTAAACCTTCTTTCATCCATCACCCGGCATGATATTCTGAATCATCTGACCTCTCTTCTTGGATATATGGATATATCTGAAGATATGACTGATAATCCTGCCCATCGTGATCTTATCAAAAAAGAGCAGCAGATTGCTGATGCAATTCGGCGGCAACTGGAATTTACCCGTAATTATCAGGACATTGGTGTGAAAGAGCCAATCTGGCACAGCCTTCCTGAGCAGTTTGAAGAGATACAGAAGACTTTTTGTCATGAATCCATACATCTTTCCAGTTCGATGGGAATGATTCAGATCTATGCAGATCCATTGTTTCCCCTTATATGCCATAATCTAATCGACAATTCCATTCGTCATGGGGGGAAGCTTCAAAATATTCTCTTCTCTACCCGAAAAGAAGGCGATAATCTGGTTATTGTGTACGAGGATGACGGTTGTGGAATTCCTGTCGGTGAAAAAGAGAAAATATTTGAACGCGGGTATGGTAAAAACACGGGGATGGGTCTCTTTTTGTCACGTGAGATACTTTCTATCACCGGTCTGTCAATGAAAGAGACTGGTGTATTCGGAACTGGATCGAGATTTGAAATTATTGTTCCTCCGGATTGTTACCGGTATTATCAGGAATCTTCTACGGTTTGAGTTATTATTTGAAGCGTTCATCAGGTATTATTCACGAATTTAAATCGTCCCTTTTGCCAGACGATCCGAGTTGTAAGGTTTCCTCTGGGCATTTTTAATGGAGTGATCCCTGCAATAACCATCGCCCCTCTTGCAGACCTGCTTCTTGGCAGACTGGAAGAGTTCTGTGCTCCATGATTTTATTAACCGGCGAACAGGGTGTGATGACAAGAACGCGGCAAACCTCTCTTTTTGAATGATATACCATAATTTCTATAAAGTTGCTAATCATATACAGAAGTATGTCATGGCATGTCATGGCACGGTGAACAGACATGAAACATTGGGTTCCATACAGCCTGGTAATGAGTATCGTCATTATCGGGGCACTCTTATTCTCCGGGTGCACCGAGCAGCCTGCTTCTGAATCTGCCGAATCGATTAAGATCGGAGTGGTTGCGTCAATGAGTGGTCCGGCGAGTACAACCGGAAAAGACATCTGGCAGTCTGCAGAACTGGCAGCTCAGGAGATCAATGCACAAGGCGGGGTCTTTGTGAAAGATCTGAATAAAAAGATCCCGATTACTTTGGTCCAGGGTGATGATGAGTCAACCCGTGAGGGAGGCATAAAAGCCGTCTCCAAGCTAATCACCCAGGATAATGTTGATCTTCTGGTCGGGGGGTACTCAAGTGCGGTTGTGTCAGCCCACCAGTCCATCGTTGCCGACAATAAAGTCCCCTATATCATCTCCGGGGGTTCCAGCACCTCAGTATCCCATCGTGATGACATCGATACCAGTTATATGTTCTTCCACCGACCCAACACAGATGATTCAGCCAAAGCTAGCATCCTTTTCATAGATGAAATGGTACGGCCGGAGATTTATAAAAAATTCAATCTTCCCGATGATCGTCCGCTCCGGCTTGCACTTATCTTTCAGGATAGTCCTTTTGGAAAAGGACAACAGGGAGCGGTCAGAAATCTGACACAAGACTTAAACCTCCCAATTGAGATCGTGGCCGAAGAGACGTTCAAGATGGGAGAGTCTGATTTCAGGACTGCTCTGACCTCGGTAAAAGCGAAAAAACCGGATATCATCTATGCGGTCACCTTCCTGAATGAACTGATCCCGCTCACCCAGCAGGCCAGGCGGGATGTCGGTCTTGATACACTCATCCTCTCAATTGAGAACAATGATGACCCTGATTACTATTCAGGCGTTGGAGAATTAGGGGACTACACGTTGATGGAGAGCAGGTTCTCACCATATGCAATCCCGAAAGGCAGTACTTCTGAAAGAACGAAGAAATTCCTTGAGGATTTCCAGACAAAGTATGGCGGGTTTGCCGGAATGATGGGTGCTGCAACGTATGAATCCGTATATATCGCTGCAAAAGCCATCGAAAATGCAGGAACAGTACAGAAAGATGCAGTCCGGAAGGCTCTTTCAGAGATCTCCATGGACCACATGATTGAAGTGATGAAAGATCAGGTGATCCGGTTCAGTCCTGATTATCAGGAGAGCAGTTTTGACCTGTATGTTGAACAGATGAAGATGGATCCGGCTGTAGGAGAGATCAGACCACATATCGTATGGCCTGAATCAATCCGTGAGACAGGATTTGTGATCCCTGACTGGTATCAGCCAGGATCTCCCTGATCACATTTTTGGAAGAAGGATCACAGGAATGGACCTACATATTGAGATAATCACCCAGGTTCTCTTCTGGGGATTATACACCGGGTGTATTTATATCCTCCTGGCAACAGGGCTGAATCTTATCTTCGGTGTCATGAAGATTGTGAACTTTGCCCATGGAGAATTTCTTATGCTGGGAACGTACATTACGTTCTTTCTCTTCGTTATGAGCGGGTTCAATCCCTATGTTCTTCTCTGTGCCTCAATTCCGCTTCTTGTGGTGATAGGAGTTATCATAGAAAGGCTCTGTTTCAGACCTATTCTCGGGACTGGAAAACTGAATGAGATCTTCGTGAGTATCGGACTAATTTATATCATTCAGAACCTGGTTGCCAGGATATGGACCGATGAATGGAAGACTATACAGAGTCCGTTCAGAGATATCAGTGTTGTTCTGGGAGTTATTCAGGTCCCGCTTGATTACCTTATTATCATGGCGGTTACGGCTATCCTGCTCATCGGCCTGTATATCTTTCTTCATCACACCTGGACTGGCCGGGCAATCAGGGCTACCAGTCAGGATAGGAAAGGTGCGATGCTGATGGGAATTAATGTCGAGCGGATGGATATGGTAACCTTTGGCATTGGTGCGGCCCTTGCAGGAGCAGCCGGGACACTCTGGGCAGTCAGTGGCCAGGTCTTTAATCCGTATATGGGGTCCATTCCGGCCATTAAGGCATTTGCAATCATTATTCTGGGAGGTCTTGGCAGTATTCCCGGTGCCATTGTGGGTGGGCTTGCTGTCGGTCTTGTTGAGAACGGGACCGCTTTTACCCTTGGTGGTGCATGGAAGGATGCTGTATCATTTATTCTCCTGATCATTGTGCTTATTATCCGTCCAACAGGTCTCTTTGGGGAGGATAGTGAATGATCCCTCCGTTTCTTCAGGAGAGAAGATATCAGTTCGCGGTGCTGGCATTCATCGTGTCTGCTCTTCTTCCGGTCATTGTGGGATCAAACCAGTACTACCGGACAGTTCTTATCCTGATGCTGATTTTTATCATCTATGCGTCAGCCTGGAACTTTCTTACCTTTTCAGGACAGGGCTCACTCGGACATGCAGCATTTTTTGGTCTGGGAGGATATTTTTCATCCCTTATTGCCATTCAATTCGGCTTCCCGCTGATTATCGCAATTTTTGCAGGAGCATGTGTCACAGCCGGAATTGGTGTTGTTATCGGAATGACTTGTGTCAGACTCCGGGAATGGTTCCTTGCCATGGTGACATTTGGGTTTGCAGTCATCATCCAGACCCTTATCGTGATAAGTCAGCTGAGTCCCATTACCGGCGGATGGGATGGGTTCGCAGTTCCAAAACTTATTCCCTCATCAATTCCGGGCTCAGCATTTATTGAATATTATTGTATTCTTGGAATCGCTGCCGGCTCCATTCTGCTCTTTCATCTACTACTCAAATCCAAAATCGGGCTTGCCCTTGCAGCAATTCGTGAGAATGAGATGGAAGCGAAAGCATCAGGGATAAACCCGGTCCCGTTCAAGCTGTTTGCGTTTGGGGTAAGTTCTTTTATCACGGCAATTGCAGGGGCCCTTGAGGTATGTCATTTCGGATACATCTCTCCTGAGATATTCGGGACTGATATTTCTTTCTGGCCAATTATCTATTCGATAACCGGCGGGCTTGGAACACTTGCAGGACCGATCATCGGAACTATAGTTATCAGTCTTCTCTGGGAAGGACTGAATGCTCTTGGCTTTACGTATGAACGGTTTATTGTGATCGGGTTCCTGCTCATCCTGACGATCATATTCCTGCCAAAGGGTCTTGTCAGTCTTCCGGAACGATTAAAAAATTTAAAAAGGATAAAAACGGGAGATGAAAAGTGATCACATGCCAAGATATGCTTCTTTTACATGGGGATCATGTAACATCTTGTCTGCAGGTCCTGAGAGGACAATTCTTCCATTTTCAATGATATAGGCACGGTGTGATATCTCAAGGGCCCGTTTTACATTCTGCTCCACAAGCAGGATGGTAAGCCCTTCTTTATTGAGTGCACTGATGGTATCAAGGACAGTATGAACGTATTTCGGAGATAATCCAAGCGAAGGTTCGTCAAGGATGATCATCTCCGGACCAGACATCAGGCATCGCCCAATTGCAAGCATCTGCTGCTCACCACCGCTGAGTGTTCCGGCATACTGGTCCTGTCTATCCTGTAGGATCGGAAAAAGGGAATAGATATACTCAATATCAAAATCCTTGTGATTCATGTAGGATCCCAGCATCAGGTTCTCCCTGACGGTCATCTTTCCGAATAATTTCCTCGTTTCCGGGACCAGGTTCAGATGGTGATGAACAATCTCATACGTTGGAAGTCCGGTGATTGGCATATCGGCAAAGGTAATTGTTCCACTGGATACAGGAACAAATCCCATGATTGAAGAGACCAGAGTTGTCTTCCCTGATCCATTTGAACCGATAAGGGTGACTATCTCTCCTTTTCTGACCTCCAGGCTGACATCCCAGAGAACCTGCAGATGAGAGTAGGAGACGCTAAGGTTTTGAACGTCCAGCACTTAGTGCTCCTGGAAATGATATTGTTCTCCAAGGTATGATTCGATGACTCGCTCATCTGCAGCGACTTCCCTAGGAGTCCCTTCAGCAATCTTTTCACCCTGATCCAGAACAACAACCCGGTCAGAGACTTCCATGATGATCTTCATCACATGCTCGATCATGAGAATGGTCAATCCCTCATCACGAAGGGACCGGATCAATTTGATGGCCTCTTTCCCCTCGCTTGGGGTAAGGCCGGTCATGATCTCATCAAGAAGGAGCATTTTTGGTTTTGATGCCAGGGCACGGGCCAGTTGTGTCTTTCGAAGATCGATGGTATTGAGGGTACCAAGTGGGCAGTCCATTTTTTCATCCGGAAATCCAACACGCTGCAGACATTCAATTGCTTCCTCCTGAGCCTGCTTCATACCGGGTTTATGCCCGTTTCCATAGAGAGCACTGATCATTACTCCTTCTTTTGCGGACAGACCTGGAAAAGAACGCGGGTGCTGAAATGTTTTTGCAATACCTCTCTTACATATGGCATCCAGAGTGAGCCGGGTGATATTCTCCTCTTCGAAATAAATTCCTCCGGCATCCGGTCGGCAGACTCCGGATATCATATTCAGGAGTGTGGTTTTTCCAGCCCCGTTCGGCCCGACTAGCCCAAGGATCTCTCCCTCGCTGAGTGTCATGTCCACATTGCGGACCGCCTGTAGTCCGCCAAAAGATTTGGAGACACACTTCACATTGAGCATATCGATCACCGTGCGATACTATGTCATGATATATGTTAGCATATATCATAAATCTATCATTCAAGGATCCACGTGAAGTGCAAAAAAGTATCAAAAGAAAAATAGATGCGGAAAAATGTGAAGGGGTATTCAGGTGGTAAATCTACCCATAGATTGGGAAATGCGGTCTATTGATGCAGTTGCATCGGTGATGACTCTGGTTATCTGATCAAGGGCTGCTGAAGCCTCTTCAGTTGCTGCTGATGAATCAACCGCTTCTTTTGCCGCCTGTTCTATGAGATTTCCGAGTTCATGAACGCTGGCGCTGATCTGCTCAACCGATGCTGCCTGTTCTTCACTGGCACCGGCAACTTCTCCAACTCTGATCGAGACATTCGCAATCGCTTCTGCAATCTTGTTAAAGACGGTCAGGGTCTCCCGTACGGCGGTGTTTCCTTCTTCAACATCTTTCAGTGAATTTTTCATGGATTCGGTAACGGCACGTGATTTTTTTTGCAGGTCGGTAATGAGGTTTGCAATCTTTTCTGCAGACTGTTGTGACTCTAGTGCCAGGGATTTTACTTCATCAGCAACAACCGCAAATCCAAGTCCTGCATCCCCTGCACGAGCTGCCTCAATCGCTGCATTGAGGGCAAGGAGGTTGGTCTGGTCAGCAATTGAGCTTATAACATTGACAATGGTTCCAATATCCTCCATCTGCTTTCCTATCTCACCGATGACATGATCAGTCTCATTAAAGGAGCTTGATATCTTCTGCATACCAGCATCTGTCCTTCCGACAAGTTCCGCTCCCTGCCGTGAGAGATCATCAGTCTCCTGGGTGAGATTGGCCACTTCATTTGCCTGGGTTGCAACTGCAGATACGGTGGTTGACAGATCATTCATGGCCTGAAGAACCTGATTAACGCCGGCTCCACTCTTTTCTGACAGATCACTGACAACTCCTGCGTTATGGGCAAGATTTTGTGCACCGGCGGTTACTTCCTCAACACTTGCACTGGTCTCTTCCATCCCGGCAAGGAGTGAATCCACTTCCTTCTTTACCTGCCCGATTGCCCTGCCAGTTTCAATACCTATCTTATTAAGAGAGTCTTTGAATGGTATGAAATCTCCTTTTACTGAAACCTTATCACTAAAACTAGCAGTGAAGTCTCCGAACGCATATGCACCGGCAAGATTCATGGCTTCATTGACCGGACCTATGATGTTTTCAAGGGTGTTGTTGATTCCGGCGATGATCTCACGATATCCTCCTTTAAATTTGCCTGCATCACCGCGAATGCTTAAGTTCCCCTCTTCTGCAGCATGTGCCAGGGTTTTTGTCTCTTCAATCAGATCACTGAGCGTTTCTGCGGTCTCCTTGAGAGCAGGACCAATCTCATCACGATCATCCATGATCGGAACAGAGGTTACTTTTTCTCCTGCGGCAATCTTTTTCATAATCCCGATAACCTCATGCTGCAGGTTGTTTGCAAAAGTATCCATTGTTGAAGCAAGGATTCCTATCTCGTCCTTCCGGTCCATGGTGAGCCGCATACCTAGGTGCCCGTGTCCCATCTCATCGATCATCTCCACGGTTTTACTTAGGGGCCCGGTGATACTCCGGGTCAGGGCTATGGCAAAACCAAGACCGATGATTGCGCCGATGATGGTGACGATAATCATCGTCGTTTTCGCTGCATTTGCGTTATTATCATTATCTTTCTTAATCTGTTCAGCTACTTTCAGGTTAGTTTCCATCAGGGTTTTCAATGCCTCATTACATTGAGTTCGGTAATTTGCCAGAGGGGTTCCTGCGGCCAGAGAACTAATCGCTTCAGGTATTTTATTCTCTTTTATGAGAGCAATAGTTTTCTCAGACTCAACTTTGTATCCCTGGAAAGCAGTTTTAAAACTTTCAAAAACTTTTCTCTCTTCTTCATTCAAATTTAATTTGTCAATAATTGCTATTTGGTCATTCACTGACGCAAGTACACTTGCTGCAGAATCAAGGTTGACGGTACGTTCTTCCGGGATCAGCATACCCTTGTACACATCACCTCTGAATTGGGTGAATGCACCATTAATGACACCAATCTGCTGAATCGGAATTAACCGGTCGTTATACATCTCTTCACTCTTCGCTGCAAGATCACTGATAAAAATAAAACCGGTCCCTGCAATGATGAGCATTATGATAATAGTAAGGATAAATCCGCCAATCAACTTCTTTCCAATCTTCACATTTTCCAGCATTTCGATCACCTCATGATGTTCACTGTGCAACACTAATTTAAATAACCTATGGTAGCCAAAGCCACTTTCCAAATTTTTAAATTACCGTCTCATCGGGAAATGCTTTAATTCCAGAGCGATAGAATTGTGGTATGGTCCGGGATACAGCATCTCATTGCAGGACAGGAATATCTTGGCATTCTCTTTCTGAATATGAGATCTATGAAAAACTTGCAACCGGAGAAAAGGGCCTCTCGAGTCAGGAAGCTGCAACCAGAATTCTGGAATTTGGGAAGAATGAGCTTCCTGAATCGAAAAGGGCATCTGTATTCACCATATTTCTCAGCCAATTCAAGAGCCCCCTCATCTACGTTCTGATAGCTGCTGCCCTGTTGTCATGGTTTCTTGACCACCTGACCGATACGGCGTTTATCACCGTTGTCATCCTTGTGAATGCAGTAATTGGAACGATTCAGGAATGGAAAGCTGAACAGAGTGCAAAAGCTCTCCAACAACTCTTTCGAATCACTGCAGTCGTCACTCGGGACGGGCATGAGATTCGGATTCCTGCAGAGGAACTGGTACCTGGAGATCTGGTCTATCTTGAAGCAGGTACACGGGTCCCGGCAGATCTCAGGATAACTCAGGTTGCCGACTGCTCAATTGATGAATCGGTTCTCACCGGGGAGTCTGTTCCGGTTACAAAAAAGGTGACCACTCTTCCTGAAGAAATTCCCATAAGTGACCAGGAGAATATGGCGTTTGCCGGGACAACAGTAGTCCGTGGTATCTGCCGAGGTTTTATTGTCAATACGGGAATCTGCACAGAGGTTGGAAAGATCGCTGTGGCAGTTGCAGATACCACCCTGTCAAAGCCCCCGTTGATCATCAGGATGGAGAAATTCTCCCAGCATATTGCCGTTGCAGTTCTGGTTGCAACTGCAGTTCTGGGCATCATTGCGGTTTATCAGGGAATGGGAATCATCGATGTCTTCTTCTTTGCTGTTGCGCTTGCGGTTTCAGCAATACCTGAAGGTCTCCCGGTAGCTCTGACCGTCGTTCTCTCAATCGCTGCTCACCGGATGGCCGGTCGGCATGTGATAGTCAGGAAGATGACGGCGGTTGAAAGCCTTGGATCATGCACTCTGATTGCCAGTGACAAGACCGGCACTCTCACAATGAATGAGCAGACAGCCCATATTGTTCTTCTCCCCGGACGGGATTCGTTTCAGGTCACCGGGACGGGGTACACTGGTGAAGGGAGCATCCATACGCACAAAGGAGAACATCTTTCAGAGACTGATCTTCATCAGGTACAGCGACTCTGTCATATTGCTGCTCTTTGCAGCGAAGCTCAGCTGGAGAGAATTGATGAGGGCTGGCATCACTCCGGTGATCCAATCGACGTGGCATTTCTAGCACTTGCACACAAATCGGGTCTTGATACGTCACTGATACAGAAGTCAGTTGAAAGATCTCTTTTTATTCCTTTTGAAGCAGAACGGAGATATTCAGCAGCGGGATTCACTGACGCAACCGGGGAACGGTTTGGTATCAAAGGAGCAGCAGAAGCAGTTCTCCCTCATTGTATCAGGATGAGAACAGCTGCCGGTGATGAGGAGGTTGATCAGGCACTCCTCCTTGCGAAGGCAGAAGAACTTGCAGTGGACGGATACCGGGTTCTTGCAGTTGCCGAAGCAGTATCTCCTGGTATTCCTGAAGATCCTATAAAATCGGGTCTCCCTCCACTTGTGCTGCTCGGGTATATCGGGTTTATCGACCCGGTTCGGCCCGATGCTCGAGAGTCGGTTGAGTCCTGCCAGAAAGCAGGGGTTACTGTTGTTATGGTCACCGGTGATCATCCTGCAACCGCCCTTGCCATTGCGAAAACACTGGGGATTGCCGATACTCAGGATCAGATTCTCACCGGAATGGAGATAGATGCACTCGGGTCGGTTGATATACCTGAGTTCTTCGACCTTGTCCAGAAGGCCAGGGTATTTGCACGGGTCACCCCGGTCCAGAAACTCTCCATTGTTGATGCTCTCATCCGGATGGGTCATTTTGTTGCTGTCACCGGAGACGGGGTCAATGATGCTCCTGCCCTTCGGCGTGCCCATATTGGGGTTGCGATGGGGTCCGGTACCGATATTGCCAAGGATAATGCGGCGATGATCATCACCGATGACCGGTTCTCATCAATTGTTGCTGGTATTGAGGAGGGGCGGTTTGCATATGATAATATCAGGAAAGTGACCTATCTGCTCGTCTCAACCGGAGCGGCAGAGGTGATCCTCTTTACCTGCTCTCTTATCGCCCATCTGCCTTTACCCCTCCTTGCAGTTCAGCTGCTCTGGCTGAATCTCGTAACCAATGGAATTCAGCATGTCGGTCTGGCATTTGAACCTGGTGAGAAGGGTGCTATGAACCGTCCGCCACGACCACCGTCACAGGGAATATTCAATCGCCTGATGATCGGCCAGATCCTGGTTTCATCTGTGGTAATGGGGTTGATCGGGTTTATTGCCTGGTACTCCATGATCTCAATCGGTGTTGAGGAGAATACTGCACGAAATCTTGCAGTTCTGCTCTTTGTCCTGCTTGAGAATGTCCATGTGTTTAACTGCCGGTCAGAGTACGTGTCTGCATTCCGGATGCCCCTGTCAAGAAATCTATTCCTGGTCGGTTCGGTAATTGCAGCTCAGGTGATACACCAGGTTGCCATGCATATCCCAATTCTTCAGGATGTCCTAGGGCTTCAGCCGGTCAGCCTGTCCCAGTGGGGAGTGCTCTTTGCAGCGGCATGTTTGATTATTGTGATCATGGAGTTGTTTAAGGTAATCTGGCCACGAGTTAATAAAACCGAATGATGTATATATTATTACAGTGCCTTGCGAAACGTTTTGGAATAATCAGATTGAAAAAAAGATTATTCCAAGGCTTGCACTCTAAATGCACTGCATAGTTTAAGCGAATATTTCTGAATTATTTCAGAAAAATTCGCATTATTCTATAATTCCCGAATCATTTTTTCAAATATAACTATCGTATTATTGTTGGATAAAAAAATATAAGATTATATCTTAATGAAAAAGTAACTAATATGTACTTCACCAATTATTTATCATCAAAAAATCCTTACTGATTAGTTATGTCAACAATTATTGAAGTAACGGAAGATTATTTTATTCCCTTAAGAGAAATAAAAGAAATTCTAGGTATTAAACCTCATGATTCATTTAAAATTGAAATTTTAAATAATTCTACCATACAATTGAAACGTGTATCCCAAGAGGATTCTCTTATCGATCTCATTGATCATCCTGCAATCCTTGGTCGGCCTGTTACCTCACAGGAACTTCGAAAAATCGATGATGAAATTTGGGGACAATGAATATCTTTATCGATTCAAATATTCTGATATTTGCTAACCTTGGTGATTCACCTGAATATCCCATTGTAAGGTCAATTATTCATGATTATGTTGAGAATGATGCTCGGTTTATCATAAATTCCATTATTGTTTCTGAAGTACATTATAAATTAAGAAAATTTCTTGGTTCAGAGGAATCGGAAAAAAGAATGATAAAAATCCTTAATTCTTCGCATATAACATATCTACCCATCGATAATTCAACAATACTTCGTGCAATTGGTCTTTCAAACCGGCAGAATGTAATGACAAATGATGCGATTATCGGTCAGCATGCCCTTGATGTTGAATCTGATGGAATACTTACTGATAATTACAGGGATTTTAAAAAAATTCCCGAGTTACATGTGATTGGTATCCGTTGAGCGAAACAATCCAAATATCTATCGCTTTTTAAAAGGTAATTTTTTTCCTATCAATGAACATTCTGCGAAACCCGGGACCTGTCTATGGTCAGTTACTCGTAGTCATCGGAGCTGCTCTCATAAGTTTATCACCGGTCTTTGTCGTTCTTTCCGGAGTAAGTGCGAGTGCCTCTGCATTTTACCGGATGGCATTATCCCTTCCTCCACTTCTCCTGCTGCTGGTCTTTATCCGGGGAAAAATATGGCTTGGTCCCCGGCAATTGGGAATTGCCCTTCTTGCAAGTATCTTCTATACGCTTGATCTCACCTGCTGGCACCAGAGTATCTTGCTCATCGGACCCGGACTAGCAACGATCCTGGGGAATTTTCAGGTTTTTGTCCTGGCAGCGTTCAGTGTCCTTGTCCTTCATACCAGAGTCACCCCCCGGCTGATTCTTGCAATCCCGGTCTCGATAATTGGCCTGTATCTTATCTGCGGGGTGCAATGGAGCACTGCTTCTGATGGTTTTCAGATGGGAGTCCTGCTTGCACTGACAACAGCGTTCTGGTACGGCGGGTATGTTTTATTCCTCCGTCTTTTACAGACTTCATTTGATCTGGAGGGGAAGATTGCGAATCTGTGTATGATATCCATCCTCACCACCATTATTACCGGGCTCGTGGTTATCGGATCAGGTGATAGTTTCGACGTCCCAAGTGTTGATTCATGGCTCTATCTTGCTGCTTATGCCATAATATGTCAGGTTATTGCATGGCTGCTCATATCAGCAGGACTTCCCTTTACGGTTCCGATTAAAGTCGGACTCATATTACTTCTGCAACCAGCCGGGGCTTTTATCTGGGATATTCTCATCTTCAGGCTTCCGTTTACCTGTGTCACCGTCCTTGGTGTTGTGCTAACACTTGGAGCGATATATCTTGGATCAACAAGCACCAGTCCGGGAGAAAAATCAGAATCCGATTAACTGATATCATATCCTGTTGTCCTCTTTTTCGAATATAAGTCTGATATTGCCTCCTCACATGTTTAGCAGCAGATGTGAAAGTGAACGGATCAGGCCCTGATGCATATCTACTTGTATTGTGTCACCCATAATTCAAAGGAATGGATTTGGCCCATACATATGGAGGGATAACGATGAAACCATATCTTTATGCTCTTATTTTCATTCTGGCTGTCTTTATCTGCGGAGGACTGGTGCAGGCAGCGAATTCTCACATTGCAGTAACCGATTATCAGATAACTCCCTCAGTCCTGATGCCGGATGAAAAAGGCATTGTAACGGTGACTCTTTCTAATACCGGGTCGTCTGGAGCAGGTATTCCCTCACCGGCAGAGCAAGGTCTGAATGATGGAAGCTCTGAACCTTTGGGAGTCTCCCCTTCTCCTGTCATTGACAGTGTTTTTCTGAATGGGAAAAAAGATATTGATGTTCTTGCCGGAAACGGTGAGTTTGAAGGACAGGTGGGACCTGGTCAGTCGGTGCAGATCTCATTTGTCATCAAGGCCCCCCAGGTAAGTGGGATTTACTTTGCAGAGCTTCTTATCCGGCTTCGAAACCAGGAGAGCATCAAATATCCGATAGCGGTAAATGTGAATACTCCAATCTCTGCCGTCAGGCAGCCAGCCCTCATTGTATCACAGTCGTCATCAGGTCCGATTCGACCAGGAGAATCATATCCTGTTCAGATAACTTTGGCAAACCATGGAGTCAGCCAGGCAAAAGACATCACCGTCCGGGTGAAAGAGACCGGATCATCACTTGCTCCCCTTCAGACAAATGCATTTCACATTGAAAAATTAAAACAGGGCGAGGAATCATCAGGGGAAATTACCTTCAATACCGATAAAAATGTCAAACCCGGCATTCACAAGATACCAGTTGAGATACAATACACGACTCCTGATAAAGGCGAGATTATTACCACGGAGACTCTCTCCCTGGATATCAGGGGTGATGCCGATGTCTCACTCATGTCAATTGAGACTGAGCCCTCCCGGATTATGAAAAATACTCCGTTTGACCTGGTGATACGGCTTGATAACTCAGGAACCGGTGATGCTGAGGCAGTCAGGGCACGAATTTCACTCCCGTTCCAGGGGGGGAAAGAAGCATTTATCGGAAGAATAGAGCCCCATAATGATGCACCCGCCGTGTTCATCCTGGATTCCGGGGAAGCAGGTGAATATCCGTATATCCTGAATATTATGTATAAAGATGACTGGGGCGAACATGAACGAACAGAAAATCTCACGCTCACTGTTCAAAGTCCACCGGATAATACGCTCTCACTTATCATTGGAATCCTGCTAGTACTGTTTGGATTTCTTGGGTACCGGATGTGGATGAGGAGAGGGGACGTGTGAATGCTCACTGATCTGAAGATCTCATTTTTTCTCGCAACCCGGATACTGAAACGGTCCAGTAAGGCAGGCACACTTCTCACCATCTTCATCATCGCCCTGGTCTTCACCAATATGATCTTCCTCTCTTCGGTGATTGGCGGTTCCATAGAACTGATGAATCAGCAGACCGTGGATTACTATATCTCAAATATCATCATCAAACCAAAGGATGACAACCGGTATATCGACAACAGCTCCGGACTTGTGGCAAAAGTGAACCGTATTCCCGGTGTGTATCATGCATCTGCCCGGTATGAAATGGGTGCTTCGCTGGTTCATAAATCAAATGAAATTGCCCTTCCGGTCAGTGTCTTCAATCCGGATGATGAACGGATGGTGACAAAGATCCATGAGATGATGAAGGAAGGGCAGTTTCTTACGAGAGAAGATCGGGGGCAGATCTTAATCGGGAATTATGTTGCCGGTAACAAGGATCAGAGCAAGGATTTCTTTGAGTCTCTTGGCGGGGTGAAAACCGGTGATTCTATTACTGTTAATTATGTCAACGGGGTAAGCAGGGAATACCGGATTAAAGGAGTATTCCAGACAAAGTCATACCAGACTGATTACATGGTCTTTGTCTCCTGGAATGAGATAGAAGATGTCCTCGGCCATCCCCTTGACCAGTCAGTTGAGATTTTGGTAAAAACGGAACCCGGAACTCGTGAAGATCGGGTAAAGAAGATCATGATGTCTTTTGGAATCAAGGAAGATGTCAAAACATGGAAGGAACAGGCAGGTGGTCTTTTTGATGAATCAATTGAGAGTTTTCAGATCATTAATAATATCACCCTTCTGGTAAGTCTGATCATTGCCATCGTGGTTTTATTTATTGTAATCATGATTAAAACCCTGCATAACCGGAGAGAGATAGGGGTTTTAAAAGCAATCGGTATTGATGAGAACATTATCATTCAGAGTTATGTCGTCCAAACACTCATCATCGGGATTGTTGGAATAATCATCGGGTTTTGTATCATTCAGACACTGGTGCTCTATTTTTCACTCTACCCGATTGAGTTTCCTGATGGAAATGTCTCTCTCTATGTTGAGTCGGGGATAATGATAGAAAGTGCCATATTACTCCTGATTGCATGCATCATCGCGGGATATTTCCCTGCTATGAGAATTGCAAGAGAGGATATCCCGACCGCAATGAAGGGCTGATATGATGGATGTTATCTCGGTTCGTGACTTATTCAGGGTATACCGGCTTGGTAATATCGATGTTCATGCTCTGAACGGGGTTTCAATCGACATCGGAGCAGGTGAATTTGTCGGAATCATGGGGCCTTCAGGAAGTGGAAAATCCACCCTGCTTCACCAGATAAGTCTCCTTGACCGTCCTACTTCCGGGTTTATCAGCATCCAGAATCTGGATGTGGGGCAGCTTAGCGATCGGCAGCGGACAAAATTCAGACTGAAACATTTTGGGTATGTATTCCAGGATTATGCACTGGTTCCTGAACTGACCACTGAGGAGAATGTCTCCCTCCTGCCGATGGCTCTTGGAAAACCTGATGAGGACTGTCATGAAGCAAGCATAGAAATTCTGGGTGTTGTGGGACTCAAAGAGCGTCTTTCCCATCTCCCCCGTGAATTATCCGGTGGAGAGCAGCAACGGGTAGCCATTGCCAGGGCTATGGTGAATCAACCTGATATCATCTTTGCTGATGAACCATGTGCAAATCTGGACAGTATCAATTCAAAACGAATATTGGAATTATTCAGGCAGATTAACGAGGAGAATGGGCAGACGATTGTGATGATCTCTCATGAGGATGAGGATATTGAGTATTTCGACCGGGTTATCAGGATATTTGATGGAAAAAACCTTTGAGTGGACGCTGGACAGTTTATGGTAATGAAACGAACTTCAAAAAAGTTCTCCTGCTTCTGGTCTGCCCGCATAACGCTTCGGAGTTCTGACTTCTGCTCAGAAATACCGGCCCTCAATAATTATCTCATTCTCTCTTCAAATCGTGTTGGGGTCTCAAATTTCAAATTTCTTTTAGATTCGCAGGCCTGATATGTGAAATTCCTCTTCTACAGGATACATCTATCTATACCGGAGACAAAACAGAAACTATTCATACGACCCTTCTTACTGTATTGAAAACAGATTTTCTAAAAAGGTGATAACTGATGTTTACAAAAGTCCTGATACCCTATGATTTCTCTGATGACGCTGAATACATCATCAGGTGCCTGAAAAACATTCCCCGGATACGTGAAGTTATCCTGGTCCATGTCACCAGAAGTCTGTACCTTGTCTCTTCTCCGGAAAGGGAAAATCCTGAGGCTGACTATGCCAGGCTGCGACTTGAAAAGGTACGGGATCTGATCGAGATGCCCCGGTCAAAAGTCCGGATCATCGTAGAGGAGATTACCGGAGGAGAGATCTCTGATGCAGTCATCCGGGTTGCAGAACGTGAGCAGGTCTCACTCATCCTGATGGGCAGAAGAGGGCGGGGAGTCATCGAGACAATACTGCTGGGAAGTACGGCATGGGATATTCTCCGGTTCTGTCCATCGAGTCTTCTCCTGATCCATCCACCTGAAGACGGTTCAGAGCTCTCACCCGGTGTCCGCTGTCCGGATATCTTCACACGGGCATTGGTATGTACTGATTTTTCAGAACCTGACATTGAAACCCTTCTTACCGATATTCTTCCCCTGATATCATCTGTGGATCTCTTCCATGTTGTCTCGAGAGGGGATACAGATGAGGAAATAGGCCGTTCGGTGAAGGAAGCAGAAGAGAGGCTGAAAAATATTGTCATCACCTGCCCTGAAAAATCCATTCTGGTCAGAACTCATGTCAGGATTGGTGATGCTTCAGATGAGATAATTCGGTTCTCAGAAAAAGAGGATATTTCCCTTATCGTGGTAAAGTCCACCGGAACCCGGGGGTTCGTGCATAAAATCATTGGTGGAACAACAGAGGCAATTGCACGAAATGCTAAAAAACCTCTTTTCATTCTCCGAAGATCAGAATAATTTTCATGTAAGACAGCTTTGTAGATTAATCCAGATCTTGAGGCATAATTTTTCAATAATTCGTATTACACTGTATGTCTTATCATGAAGATAGAGATACTTCTCTGATCCATTTCTTTAACCCAGACG
>Ga0228535_1000123_pt1 | contig 243623 bp, 203 predicted proteins | sample SJ1metagenome_FD_168457 | JGI IMG/M metagenome (GOLD analysis project Ga0228535, IMG submission 168457) | Enriched culture of PCE-dechlorinating microbial communities from Ithaca, New York, USA - SJ1 | ecosystem: Engineered > Modeled > Simulated communities (microbial... > Unclassified...
TCGTCGCTCTGAAACTTTTTATAGAACTCTATTGAATTCACGCCTATATGTTTTTCTCTCACATTCATTCCCCAAAGATACGAAAATCTTTGGGAGGTCTAAACGCCTATACCAAAATAATATATTTACTTTGCACCTACATACTATGTATATACATATACACATGTTAATATATGACATTATGAAGAAAACAGATTATGTAGGTATAGATATTGGAGGTACACATATTTCTTGTGGATTGATAAGCGAAACAGGAAAAATATCAGGCGCTATACACAAAGTTGCAGTCGATTGTAATGCTGCCGCTTCTGATATATTATATGTTTGGCAATCGGCAATTAACAAAGTTTTTGAAAACCAAGATTCAATAGCTGGAATAGGTTTAGCAATTCCCGGACCTTTTAATTATGAGGAAGGCATTTCCTTGATTAAAGATGTGAAAAAACTCGATTCACTATTCGGACTAAACATAAAAGAAGCAATCCGTGCTGGTCTGATTGATAAACATATCCCAATGGCATTTATTAATGATGCATCAAGTTTTGCATTAGGTGAAGTATATAGCGGATCTGCTATTGGGAGTAAAAGAACTTTAGTTATTACCTTAGGTACCGGACTTGGAAGTGCTTTTTTGATTGACGGAAATATACAAACAGAGGCTACATACGGAATTCCACAAGATGGATATTTATACAATGTGCCTTTTGGAAAAAGTAATGCTGATGACTATTTCTCGACTCGTTGGTTTGTAAATGAATGGTTAAAGAAAACCGGTGTAGAAATATCCGGTGTAAAAGAGATAGCTCGATATGCTGAACAAAATGATCGTTTAGCATTAGAGGTTTTTAAACAATTTTCATATAACCTCGTCGATTTTCTTATGCCATGGATACAGGATTTTAAGCCGGACACACTTATTATTGGAGGAAATATAACCAAAGCTTCCAATTTCTTTTTACAACAACTGAGAGACAGGATAAATACTCAATGTGTATATCAAGTAGAGGTCAAATCATGTGAACTTTGGGATAAAGCACCGCTTATTGGTGCTGCCATACATGCAAAATTATCAAATATAATGGAAAAACAAGAAGTCAGAAAAACACATCAATTATTAGCTCCTCAGAAAGCAAAACATACCCGTCCTGGTTATTATGACATATATCCCGGTTTTCCTATTGGAACTGGAAAAATAAATGAAGGATATAAATCTTTGAGTAAGTGGATTATACAACATAAAACGGTCGTAATTGATGGATATATCGGGGTGTTTTGGAATAAATTTATCGAAAACATCAACTACGAATTGATTAAACAAGGTAAAAAGGCACATTGGTACCATATTGATGCAGCGATGAAATCGACTGATGAAATTGATATTATGCTAAAGTCAGACTTAGGTGAAAAAGATTCTATATTTGGAAAAATAACCAATAAGAAACTTATTGATTGGTTTGATAAGAATAAGATAGACAGTTTTCAACCTAATGTTTCGGTAGATATAAACATTTTAATAGGTTGCGGAGCCTCGTTAGCAGGTTGGAATGCACCATTAATATACATTGATCTTCCAAAAAACGAGCTCCAATTTCGCATGCGTGCAGGAGCTGCTTTCAATTTAGGGACTTACAAACAAGAAGATTTCAGGGAAATGTATAAGCGTCTTTATTTTGTTGATTGGAGAGTACTGAATGAACACAAAGCTAATATATTACCTAAAATCGATATAATTGTAGATGAACAACGCCTAGATTGCTATTTGTGGATGACCGGTAATGATTTGCGTGAAGGTTTGACAGCAATGAGTAATAATTTTTTTAGAGTACGTCCATGGTTTGAGCCGGGAGCTTGGGGTGGAAGTTGGTTGAAAGAGCATTTGGATGGAATAAACAAAGACATCGATAATTTGGCATGGTCGTATGAATTGATGGTATTAGAAAACGGATTGATGTTCGAAAGCGATGACTATCGTCTTGAAGTATCTTTCGATTTTTTGATGTATAATAATTATAAGGAAGTATTGGGTGATTGTGCAGAACGTTTTAAATATAATTTTCCCATACGTTTCGATTTATTAGACACTTTCGATGGTGGAAATTTATCAGTGCAATGCCATCCCAATACAGAATATATTCAACAGGAATTTGGCATGCCGTTCACACAAGATGAAACATATTACATCCTTGATCGTAAAAACGATTCAGTGGTGTATTTAGGTTTTCAAGAAGATATTAAACCTGAAGAATTTCATTCAGAATTAATGAATAGCGAAAAAACAAGTCAGAAAATTAATATTGAAAAATATGTACAATATTTTCCTGCGAAGAAACATGATTTCTTCCTTATTCCAAATGGAACAATTCATGCATCTGGAAAAGACAATTTGGTCTTGGAAATAAGTAGTGCTCCTTATATTTTCACATTTAAAATGTATGACTGGGTACGAATGGATCTTGATGGACGTCCTCGTCCTATCAATATTGAACATGGAATGAAAAATGTTAATTTCGAACGTAAGGGTAAGATAGTCGAAAATGAACTTATATCCAAACCCTATATAATGGAGGCAAATGAAAACTATATATTGGAACATTTGCCAACTCATCCAGTGCATTTTTATGATGTACACCGATATACTTTTGATAATTAAATTTCAATCGAGACACATTCCAAATGCCATGTGTGGATGTTGGTAGAAGGTTCTTCCGTAATTTTAGAAACAAAAAATGGTATGCAACAGCATTTTAATTATGCAGAAACATTTGTTGTGCCGGCAAATGCTCGATCATATAAAATAATTAACACAGGAAAAGAAAAGGCCATGATGCTGAAAGCTTTTGTGAAATAAACGTTTGAGATAAAATAAATCTAATTGCAATAAATTAAAGATTACAGTCTCATGAAAAACAACACAAATCAATGTAACCAAATAAAAAAAAGACATCAATTTTCTTGGAATCTTATTTTAAGAGTTTTTTCTTTTTTAGTAATAGGCTTGATTTATCAAAATATGTATTCCCAGCAGTCTACCATATGGAAAATCGGTGAGAAAGATCGAAGTGCTGCCGAGTTTGCTTTAGGTCCTTCCAACTATAGTGATTTTTTGAAAAATGATTTCGGCTACGAAAACAAATATTATATAGTTGGACATTCAACGCTTAAATCCGACTTCCCATATGTTCTTCCCGGTCCTGTTGACCTATGGGGAGGAACAAGTGGAACAGCTGGTTGGCGTACCCACGAGATCAATATTCTTTTTGGTATTGATGAGCTACCCGAAGAAGCATCTTTCCGTCTATATATAAATTTAATTGATGCCAATCCGCGTGGTTCGCTCCTAAAAGTCACAATTAATGATACTCAAATCAGCAAATCCAATTTGACAGGTAGTTCATATGGTTCTGTGGATGGAGATGTCGGTGGTTCAGGTTTTCAAGTCGTATCCACCCTTATAGATAAAAATGTTATCCGTAAAGGAGGCAATAAAATAAATCTGACGGTATTGGAAGGATCATGGATTGTATTCGATAATATTGAATTAACTTCGGATAAAAGTGTCATTTTGTCTCAGCCTGATAAAGCTTTTATAAGGGATATAAAAGTTGCAGATTACGAACTTTCACGCAATGGATCAAATGTACAACCGCTCCTTATAGATATTGAACATCTAAGCGATAGTCCGGAGATAAAGGTGAAATTAGACGAAAAAAATATTTTTTCAGCGGTAATTGATACTGCACGTTACCAATTTGAAGCTCCCATGCCGGCAGTCACTGTTCCCAAAATAAGCAGATACGAAATTTTAATAGATGGCAAATCAATATTCAAAGGTATTGTAGAACGTTCGCCACAAGCACTTCAATCTCCTGCAGATTATGTTAATACCATGATGGGAGCCGGACATTCTCGATGGATGATTGCACCCGGTCCGTGGATGCCTTTCAGTATGGTAAAATTAAGTCCTGACAACCAAAATTCTGGTTGGCAGGCTGGTTATCAGCCTTCTTTCGAGTCAATCGGCTGTTTCAGCCATATTCATGAATGGACTATGGCAGGTTTGGGAATGATGCCTACAAATGGTAAACTTCAAACAAAAGCAGGAGACGAAAAAAATCCTGATTCGGGTTACCGCTCACGTATTGATAAACTCAGCGAGGAAGCACCCCTTGGTTATTACAAAGTTTATCTGAGCGACACTCACATTGAAGCTGAAATAACAGCTACTACACGTTGTGGTTTTCAACGTTATACTTTTCCAAATGACAAAGATGGCCGTGTGATGATTGATTTGCACATTCCTGCCGAATACGAATATCAGCTTGTAGATGTAGAAATGAAGCAAGTCAGCGATTATAGAATCGAAGGGTATAGTCATCAATTATCTCCACGTCCACATGTATGGAGTAACGATGCAGATCAGGAATATACGGTGAATTTTGTTATAGAATTTGACCGTCCGATAAAAAGAATTGGAGGTTGGATAAACGATGAAATCAAGGAAACTAATTATATATCAGGTAGTAATTTAAAAGATGCTGGTATGTATGTTGAATTTGACACACAACTGTCAAACGTAGTACAAGCTCGTTCAGGTATATCATTGGTAAGCGTTGAGAATGCTTCAGAAAATCTGATGACTGAGATCACTACGCCGTTTGGATGGAATTACGAAGCAATTGTGGCAAATCAAAAATCAGTTTGGAATGAAATATTATCTCGCCTGACTGTAACATCGAACGATCGGATGGAAAAGATGCGATTTTACACCAATGTTTATCGTTCATTATGTCGCAATACATGGAGTGACGTAAACGGTGAATGGATCTCAGCCGATATGCAGAAACGTAAAATTAGCAATTCTGACCATCTTGCTTTAGGCTGCGATGCTTTCTGGAATACTTTCTGGAACCTGAACCAATTTTGGAATTTAGTAACACCTGAATGGTCGTCAAAGTGGGTAAATTCTCAACTATTGATGTACGATGCCAATGGCTGGTTAGCAAAAGGTCCTGCAGGAATGAAATATATCCCCGTAATGGTTGCTGAGCATGAGATACCACTTATTGTCGGAGCTTATCAGATGGGAATTCGTGATTTTGATGCGGAAAAAGCATTCGAAGCTATAAGAAAGATGCAAACCACTCCAGCTTCTTCTGTAGCAGGAGGATTTGCAGGAAATAGAGATCTGACTCACTATCTTCAATACCAATATGTTCCTTATGATTTAGGAACTTTTTCCAATACATTAGAATATTCTTTTGATGATTGGACGGTTTCTCAACTTGCTAAAGCATTAGGAAAAAATAATGATTATCAGCTTTTTGCCGAACGTGGCGAATGGTGGCGTAATGCTATTAATCCTGAAAACGGCTATGCCCACATGCGCGCGAGAAACGGTAAGTTTGTTGATAATTTTGATCCTTTTAAGTCTGGCGCACATTCCGAATACGTCGAAGGCAATGCGTGGCAATTGAGTTATTTTGTTCCACAGAATGTACCGGAACTTGTCAGAATTATGGGGGCTAAGAAATTTATCGAACGGTTGGAATGGGGATTCGAAGAAAGCGAAACATGGCGCTATAATGCTCCAGGAGATCAATATTGGGATTTTCCTGTTGTACAGGGAAATCAACAATCTATGCATTTTGCTTTTTTATTCAACTGGGCTGGAGAGACTTGGCAAACACAGCGATGGAGTCGTTCGATTATCGATAATTATTATGGTTTTGGAGTTAATGATGCATATTTAGGTGATGAAGATCAAGGACAGATGAGCGCATGGTTTGTTATGGCAGCTTTAGGGCTTTTCCAGACAGATGGTGGTTGTAATATAGAACCGGTGTATGAAATAGGTAGTCCTATATTCGAGAAAGTGATTATTAATTTAGGCAAACGTTACAGACGTGGTTCAACTTTTACCATTGAAGCAAAAAACACCTCGCGTAAAAATAAATATATACAATCAGCAACATTAAACGGAAAAACTCTCAACTCGTTTAACTTTCCTGCAAAAGAACTTTTAAAAGGCGGTACGCTTATTCTGAATATGGGGGATAAACAAAATAAAGATTGGGGTATAAACAAAAAATAATAAGCGGAACTACACAGATTGATATAACAGATATTCAGCAGGGCACTTATATTGTAAAAGTAAAATGTTCCAGTTTTGAAAAACAAAAAAGATAATAAAACAATAGTACGTTAATCTTATGCAAAAAAAACATTCTATTTCAACGCTTCTTCCCGTGTTGTTCGGGTTTTTCATCATGGGTTTTTGTGATGTTGTCGGCATTGCATCAAATAATGTGAGAAAAGATTTTGATCTGAGCGACACATTAGCCAATTTCCTTCCGTTTATGCTTTTTATTTGGTTTTTTATATTTTCAGTCCCTACCGGAATGTTAATGAACAAAATAGGACGAAAAAAAACAGTACAGATAAGCAATGTTCTTACGATTGTTGCACTGTTGATTCCGGTCATTAACTATTCTTATTATTCGTGCTTGATTACTTTTGCGCTTCTTGGTATTGCTAATACAATACTGCAAGTGTCTTTAAACCCTTTGCTTTCTAATGTTGTAAAGCCGGAGCAACTCACAAGCGCATTAACAACCGGACAATTTATAAAAGCGATCTCTTCTTTTTCGGGACCTTTTATTGCAAGTTTTGCTGTTGTCCATTTTGGTAATTGGCAAACTATATTCCCTATTTTTGCGGGAATTACCTTAGTTTCTTTTTTATGGTTACAATTAACGCCAATTAAAGAGGTTGAAGAGAAATCGCAAGCTTCTTCATTCAAGGAAGTTGTCGGTTTATTAAGCGACAAAACTATACTTTATCTATTTTTAGGGATTTTGTTTATTGTAGGTTTAGATGTTGGAATTAATACCGCCACGCCCCGCATATTGATGGAACGTTGCGGCATATCGGCTGAAAAAGCCAACTACGGAGTAAGTATTTATTTTGCCTGCCGTACTGCCGGAGCATTTATCGGAGCATTTATTTTGTCTAAATTTTCATCTTTCGGGTTCTTCAAAATCAGTATGATCATTGCGGTAGCAGCTTTGACCCTATTGCTATTTGTTCCCGAAAAGATTTTGATACTTATACTAATCGGCATCATTGGTTTTGCATGTGCCAATATTTTCTCCATTATTTTTTCTATAGCATTACAAAGGATGCCTCAAAAAGGAAATGAAATATCCGGTTTAATGATTACAGGCGTAGCCGGAGGGGCATTAATTCCTATAATAATGGGTGTTTCAACTGATTTCGTTGGGAGCCAGATAGGCTCTGTTTTAGTTATACTTGCTTGTGCAATATATTTGCTGTTCTGTTCTTTCCTTGTAAAAAGATAAAGATAAAAAACGAGCTGATACTATGTTTTAAATACATACTGAAAGGGTTTAAAGTAAGACGAAAACAAATGATTAGCACTAAAGTAAATACCTCACTACACCTAATATCTAATAACTGTAAATCTTTGCGACTGCACTTCATTATCCGTTCTTGCAAGTAATAGATATATCCCTGACTGTAATCCATCAATATGAATATATTTTGCTTCATCGGGAACACGTGACAAGATTTTTTCTCCACTAAGCGAATAAACCGATAATTCCCGTGTGGCTGACGACACACTATAATGTAATATATCTCTCACAGGATTAGGATAAATCGATAATTCATTGGTTAACTTTTCTCCTCTCAATCCTGTATTCACTAAATCCAATGTTCCTTTGACAATTCCACCATCAACCGTGTAAGCAGTAATCCGAACTGCACCTGCGGTATGACGGGTAATTTTACCTCCATCATCTACCGAAACAACGGTAGGGTCTGAGCTTTCCCATTTCAATCGCTTATTGGTAGCATTCAACGGCAATACATTAGCATTGAGCTGTACCGATTCGCCTATATCACAATTTGCCGGATCAATCGTGATGGCTTTCACTACAACACCTCCCGACTGATAATACAGCATACCATTAAAGATTGCAGGCATAGCCTCCGTATATAGCCCCACCTGAGATCGACCCCAATTACCTTGTATCGCTCCATAATACACATCATCCACAAACAAATGAAGACCATCTTCCTCACGACGACCTCTCAAGAAGTATCCTGACGAAACGTCCTCATCAAAATAAGCTGAAAAAGCACGGGATGCTTTGCCCGTTTTGTTGGTAACATCCATACGGATAGCAGTTGCCTTAACCGGAGGAAATGTGAAATGGTTCATATCGGAGAATCGCAACTCTCCTTCTAATTGTGCATCCAACAATACCCATGCTTCTCCTTGAAGAGCATAAAATTTAACTGTTTGCGGTAAATCGAAAGTCTGATTCAGATATGGATAATATCCTTCCAACCAAAGGATGTTAACACCTGAAATAACCGATTCGTTACGCATGTCGTAACGATAAGTTGTGGTAGGATAAGTCGACAAGGTATAGTGGCGCAACACACGCTTCGTCAGTGGAAAAGAGTGTTGAGCAATCGAAGTACCACCGTCTTTACCTTCCACTTCAAGGTTTTTTGTGGCGTAATTGATGCTTGCTCGTATGTAGTTTTCCTCATCAATATACAAAGGATAAAAGCCTGCTTTACCTGAAGAGGGAAGCTGGTTATTTTTCATATAAACCGAAAACTCATAGTTCCACGCCGGATCACCCTTGAAGGTGGATGATGGTTCTGTTACTGTTGATTGTATAAGCCCATTGGGTGTAACCGACCACGACCCTGATTTGGTTTTCCAACCTGTAATCAAACGGTCGTACTCATCCCAACCTGTTGTATATTGAACGGCATCAAATGATACGTTCGCAGAGGAAGCAGTAAGACCTGTCAGACCGGCACCTCCAAAATTCGTTTCTATATCTCCGTCTAATGTCAGATTGAAATAATCCAACTCTACACGGAAACGATTCCCATTCTTGTATAGAGTCAATGTATGCCATGGTTCTTGGTAGTGAGCAACTAATGGATTGCCATCTAAGAATGCAAATTTTGGTGGTAGATCTTTCAAGGTGGTATTGGTAACACCATTTTCTCTAACCGACAATCGCCATTGCCCTACCCGACCAATTTCTATCTTTATCCAGTTATCTGCATCTTGATAAAATGCATAGGCTCCCGCCCATCCATCAGCCTGCTGAATTCTGAAAGGCACCTCAAAACGATAATTTGTTTCTGCTTCACATCGCAACAACAGCTCGCCACCATCGGCATTTTCAGGAAACAAGATACCTCCGGAAATCTTCCAGTTGCTTTCTCGTAGAAAATCAAAAGGATAGTAAATAGGATAATCGCAGTAGTTAATCAGTGTGGGTAAAGCCGGTTTGGGACGATAACCCTTAGTGTTCTTTACTGTGCTATTCTCTACGACTATCTCCTTATTGTAAAAATGAATACGGTCGATACCCTGCACCTGATTGTTATTAAAATATGCTTTATACATCATCCAACGTTCAAAGCCATTGGGACCTGTCACAAAATTCGGTTGAGCAGGACCAATCACAATATCTTCCGCATCAACATCACCGGTATTATACAACCCGAAATCTAAAAATTGCTGGCAATACTGATCAGAGCAAGGACTGGTAGCTTCAACAGTGATAATATTTTCTCCCACTACAAAGAAATCCGGATTTAACTGTAGATACTGATATGTATTATTCCGCGTATTAACACTAATCTTATTTCCATTGATATAAAAATCTACATCAGCAAACACCCAATGTTTGAGAGCTATTTTGGATGGCACTTCGCTCAGTAAGAATTTTCTTCTGATATAGAGTTTGGGAGTATTCCAGACTGTTTTACGAGGACGAATCTTTGCATTGGTAAATGTCGTGCCGGCAAAGAGATCATATTCCTGCCGACCAAAGCCACCTTGTGCAGCAGTCCATCCTGCATCATTAAAATTCACGTCTTTCCAGTCGGAGGCAGGAGCCGATGTTGTGTAACGGCAATCCCATCCACCATGCTCGGCACTATTTAATATCGTCTTGTAATCTAACAAATGCTGTTCGGTATTACGTATCAGAATAGGATGAGGATATTTCTTCGAATTGTTGAAATTCATCGGTAGATCACTCTCTGCCGCACCAATCTGGTACATACCCGAACGTGGTCCCATGCGGTTCGACGCAAAGACCTGATAGTAGTGTCCTCGATGTTTGAACAATTCAGGACCTTCGAAGTTAACGTGATTCAAGTTACTGGAATGACCTCGCTGGTGAGTCAACTGAACCGAACCAATCGTAATATCTTTGCGAGAAAAAGCCGAATTCATTTTAAATGTCCAAACTTCCGGACCATCAAGATTCGACTTAGCTCCAGTCAAAGGATGTGGATCAGATGGATTACGCTTTTTCACCCAATATATCTCTCCATCTTCATCTTGAAACACTTGTACATCAATACCGTAATCGTCGAAGGGTTCACTGATGGAACTTTCTTTATACGGACCCAAAGGTGTTGCAGAATAAGCATGACCAATCCCATTCCAATACGTATGAAAGACACCGTTTCGATAGATAATATCTCCGGCTTGCATTTCTTTATAAACAGAAGCCTGAGTCCATTTGGGATTATTCAACCAAGTGGCTTCGTTGGTAGTAACAGCCAATACAGGTCCCGACCATTTAAACAAATCTTTCGAATAATAGATATTGCCTCTTGTAGCTTCTCCTATAGCATAGTACATTCCCATATATCGTTCTACTGCACCATCACGCATGGGGAGTATAGGATTGATTAACCTATTTTGTACCGGCTGAGCATCTACCCCCTGAAAGCTAAGGAGGCACGACAAGAGAATCAATATATACTTACAGAAATCAGAAAATTTGTTTTTCATAAGAACAATTTATTTTTCACAGAAAGACTCTTTCAGTCTGATTGAGATAATAACTAACAACCCGATTGCCCTTGTAGCCAACCGGGTTTTCCAACACAAACTACCCTATAAAACAGAAACTGTTACTTCTGTATCAGCAATCAAATGTGGCTTATCCGGATACGTGTTTCTGATCCGGAAAACCACGGGCGAAGAAAAATCTATTACACTAACAGCAGACGTAATCAGCATATCATTTACAAAAACCTCTTGACCTTGCGAGAGCGCAAATTCAGGAACCAAATTAGTTTTATCTGTTCCTGCAGGCAGAGTCACTGTCATGGTCATTTTATCATAATTGAATTCACTCCGGGTAAGTACTCCATCCACATCAGCTATTTTAAAAACTGCAAATTCGGGCAATCGGAGCATGTAAAGCGTATAATCCATTACATTTCCCGCATGAGCGGTCAAACTCAGTGTCAGGGGATTATTCAGCTGATAACTTGTCGTTGCATTGAATTTAACTCCATCAATCAATAGGAGGGTAGAGTCCGATGCCAATGTGATTGCAAGGCGTTGTGTAGAAGGAATAGCTGCCTGCTGCCCTCTGAACAGAATTTTCTGAGGAAGGCGCACTAACCAATCTGTGTCATTCATACTCTCCGCTGCAATTTCATCATACAATACCCTGGGGCATGAGAGTGCCTTGATAGTCACATCTTCGTCTACTACACGTATGGTTACGGAAGTAGTATCTTTCAGCATATTTCCTGCACCTTCTGAATAATTTGATGCAACCACTACTACTTTGTACGTTCCGGGTTGCTTATAAGAATAACTGAAAGTTCCTTTATTTACGACGAAACCCGTGTTTCCTCCCGATTCAAATAAATCGTAGTCGTGCGCTTTATCTCCTGTAAATATAGACACTTGTTGTGCCTCTCCGATAAAGTTGAACACCACCGATTCGTTGATTCCATATATCGTTTTGGAGACTTCTACCGATGCAACAGGCAGGGTCAGTTCTTCTTCGGCACAAGCACTGAATAACAGCACACAAAATGGTAATACCTTAAAAATATTCTTTATATTCATACGTCTAAATTTTAATATCCGGGATTCTGGGTTATAACTCCGTTACTTAAATCTATTTCCGTCTGAGGAATCGGAAAAACCTCATTCACACCCTCCACAAAATACTGACCTCGTTTGTGTGTGGTAGCACTTTCGGAAGCAAATGCACGAAATATTTTGGCTGCTCTTCCCTGACGAACAATATCGAAAAAGCGATCCCATTCGTGACAAAGTTCTAATCGACGTTCAGCCCAAATCTGGTCGCGCATATATCCATATCCACCACTGGTATAGAGTGTTGCAATAGAGGTTATCTTATTAGCTGCATTCTTCACCTTATTTAATTGGATTAATGCATCGGATCCTCTTCCTATTTCATTCAAGCCTTCCGCATACATCAGTAGAACTTCTGAATAACGCATCACTCTCCTATTCTTAGCATAATCATCCTCATACAGAGGGCGCTCTCTTTTCGGAGTATACCATTTCAGGCATACATAGCGATTTTCCACGGCATCAACACGCTCACCATCCGGTGTACTTGTACCATGTCGTGCAATTACCTGCGAAACTCTCGGGTCGTTTTTTATCACATCGAACAAGGTGGGAGATGTCCACATACGAGTTGCATAAAGATCCTGAATAATCCCTGTACCTTCATTCTGATCGCCTGTTGTTCCGTCGGCAGATTCCCTGAACATCACCTCGAAAACAGACCCTCGATAAAATTCACCTTTTTGTGTAAAGATTTCCCAATAATTCAAGATATCTCCATAGATTCCTGTATATTCTACACCATACTGATTGGCAATTGCTCCTAATTCGGTATTCGTCGTTTCAACAGGATCTGTCGATGCTGAAATATCAGCAGGCTTAAACCACAATCTTTTTCGTAATGATTCCCAATCTTCCGTATAATTTTCATCAAACTTTAAGATTTCACCTAAAGTCAATGTTTTTCCGGTAATAAAGTAATCGCCTAATCCAACTAATTCGCTCCATTTATCAGACTTAACACCAGGGGTTGCTTGGTACATCAAAACCTTCATGAGCAAACCTACAACACTTCCTCTACCTGCTTTACCCAAATTACCATCCGTGTATTTGGGTTGTAACATGATGGCAGCCTCACGTAAATCTTTTTCAATATAGGCATACACTTCTTCCTTTGTACTTCGGGGAATAACTAAGTTATCAATCGTCTCGGTTTCGGGACGTATAGGAACTCCTCCGTAGGTCTTTACCAAGTTAAAGTAAAACATAGCCCGAAGAAATTTTGCTTGTCCAAGAATTTCTCGTACACGCGTATAATTACCATAATCGTTTGATGATAATTTCACCTTATTTACATTAGCAATTACTTGATTAGCTCTATTAATTCCGCGAAAATTTACTGTATAACGATTAAGAATCCATGTGTTGGAAGTGTTAAATCTAAAATTAACCAATTCTGCAATTTGATTTGCCGAATACTCATCATTTCCCAACACATCATCTCCACAAGCTTCACCGAATATCCATTCGCAATTGTTGTACAGATTTGATTGCAATATATCGTACACTCCATTCAACGCCTCCTGTAACTGGTAAGGAGTTCGATAATAATTTTCTTTTGAGGAAGAAGCTAAGGGCTCTTCATTCAGAAAATCCGAACATCCTATTATCAGTAACGGGAAAATTATCAGTAAGCTCCATTTAAATATTATCTTTTTCATATTCTGATTCTCTTTTTATAATCCGACTTTTATTCCGGCAGTAATAGTTCTTGCCTGTGGATAGTTACCATGATCGACTCCCATGTACAGGTTGTTTGATTCAGAACCTACGTTACGTCCTACTTCAGGGTCGAAACCGTTGTATTTCGTAAATGTCAACAGGTTATATGCACCCACATAAATGGTAAGTTGATCTAATTTCAATGTTTTACACACCTGTTGCGGCACATTATAATTTAACTGTATATTTTTCAAACGCAGATAAGACCCATCTTTCACATAAAAATTAGATGCTCTGAAATTACGTGGACGGTCAGCAGCATCCAAATCAGGAACTGTTCCATTTGGATTGGATGGAAAAAACGAGCGATTGGCTACATAAGATCCAGCCCAATGCTTCTCTCGTAAGTCTTCATACACATTACCTGTACCATGTGCTGAATTCAGATAATACTCCATTACATTGAAAATCTTATTTCCGGTTTGCCCTTGGAAGAATAAGTTAAATTCAAAATTGGCATAGGATACTGATAACGGAATACCAAACACAAAATCGGGATGTGGCGAACCGAGAAATGTTCTGTCTTCAGCAGTGATACGTCCATCATTATTCAAATCTTTGAAACGAAAATCGCCAGGAAAGGTCAAGCCGTCATTCTGAGCACTTGCCTCAACTTCTTCCATCGTATTGAAAATACCATCGGTAATGTATCCGTAGAAATTACCGATAGGACGTCCCACTTCTGTTTTTGTTACAAAATCAAGAATTCTGTCTTCTTCTAAGTAAGCTCCCCAAACCGGCTCATTTCCAGAACCCAAACTAACAACCTTATTCTGTATGTATGATACATTAAATCCAACGTCAAACTTAAGCTTGTCAATTCTATCTCTATAATTCACCTGAAGTTCGATACCTTGGTTCCGTACCGATCCGGCATTAATCATAGGGGCATCTACCAAGCCGGCAGAAGCAACTACAGGTACACGTAGCAACATATCTGTTGTATATTTATCAAACAATTCGATAGTGGTTGCCAAGCGATTATTCAAGAAATTCATATCTAATCCTATATTTGCCGACTCAGTTTTTTCCCAACGAATATCAGGATTACCCAAGGTAGTCGACGTAGCGCCCGGATAGACTATATGATTTCCAGCACCATACACGTAATTAAACTGGTTGTTTACCAATGTGTACTGGGCATATTCCCCGATACGATTATTACCCAATTGTCCCCAACCAACTCGCAATTTACCAAGACTCAACCAGTCAATATCTTGCATAAAGGATTCACCGGAAAATTTCCAACCCAATGAAACAGAAGGAAAATATCCCCAACGATTTGTAGGAGAGAATTTAGAAGAAGCATCTGCTCTGAAGTTAAGTTGCACTAAATATTTATCGGCATAACTGTAATTTATTCTACTTAATAAACCTAAAGCTTTCCAACGATATTCTGTTTCACGGGCAAGGTCGCCAGTATATCCTGCTGTTAGGAACCAAAAATTATCTGTATTAGCGGAGGTCCCTTTTCTAACCATATCCTGCACGTTAAATTGAAAGCCTTCAACGGTTTGACCCACAACGCCACTGATGCTGTGCAGATTATCATTCCAATTAAAAGATAGAATATTGTTTATCTCCCACTTATTAGTTCTTGTTTGATCGATTTCGATGGTAGTAAGGTCTGTAGGCATTACGAAATTTTCTTCCAATTTACCCACCTCATAAAAGCGTTTTCTCGAATAGAAATTCGCATAGTTCGAAACTTTAAACTGATAAGTCAGATATTTATTAATTTTGGCAGTGAGTTCTGTGTTTACATCGATGCGGTTATTACCTGCATTGTTGTGATTGCGAGCAATTTGTGCCATAGGATGATCTTCGGAAAAATAGCCGGCAGTATTGTAGGTAAAAACAAGCGGACTTTGATGTAACGAACGCTTAAGAACCCCGTTTTGTCCTTCAGGAACTATATTCCGGTTATCATTGGTATATAGCATGTTGGTTTGCATAGTGAGCCATTTGGTAAGGGTATTGGATAAATTAATCCTCGTTGAAAGACGCTGATATCCTGAAGTCTGGACGATACCTCTTTCCTGATAGTAATTACCACTAATCATGTATTTGTGCATATCGTTTCCGCCTGATAATGCAAGATTATATTGCTGTTTAATTCCCGTTTGAGTAATGGCATCCCACCAAGTATCCGGAGAATTTCTTTTTAGAGAATCGATACGTTGGAATTTATCAACATCATAGTATAAATCACCTGTTGAAGGATCTTTTGAATAATATACCTTTCCATCGGCTGAGTAGGATGTACGCCCTTCAACATAGTCGCGCATAACAGCAAAATCTTCAACTCCCATCACATTGATTCTCCTCCATGGATTCGAGAAACCCACGTAGGAATCAAAGTTTATCTTTAATTTTCCGGTTTCACCTTTCTTAGTTGTAATAAGCACCACACCGTTAGCACCTCGTGAGCCGTAAATAGAGCCCGAAGCAGCATCTTTCAAAATTTCGATGTTCGCGATGTCATTCGGGTTAATGTGCTCAATGTCATCTACGATAAATCCATCCACCACATACAGAGGATCTGAATCGTTGATAGTTCCTGTACCTCGAATTTTAATGGTTGTTTTAGATCCCGGAGCACCGGTATTTTGTACAATTTGTACACCTGCTGCCTTTCCTTGCAATGCTTGAACTGAAGATGAAATAGGTAAACTACTGATATCTTCGCCTGCAATGGATGATATAGAACCAGTTATATCACTTTTACGCTGAACACCATAGCCAACAACAATGACTTCATCCAATTCTCGGGTTTTTTCAACCAATTTAATCTGTACTCTTCTTTCCGTTCCGATCAAGACTTCTTGAGACTCGTAACCAAGGTAACTGACTATTAGCGTAGCTCCCTGTCGTATCCTGATCGAAAATTCACCGTCGAAATTAGTGGTAACCCCATTTTCAGTTCCCTTCTCTAAGGCGGCTGCACCAATCAGCGGTTCATTCGACTGACTATCGACAACCACTCCCGATATAGTCACCTGAGTCTGGGCTGTCAGACCACAGTGGAGTAAAAACGACATTATCGCTGTAATAATTAATTTGTTCTTCATGTATAATGAAAATATTAAGTTGAGTGAACAATAAGAACTACTGTCCACTCAACCGGTAATGTTATTTTACAATTAAGATATTTCTGTACACTTCAGCTCCTGAATTAGCCTGAATTGTATATACCCCTGCACTCAAATGTGCGATATCGACTCTATTATTGACTGGTGATGTAATACGCATCACTTCTTTTCCTGTAATATCGATTATCCGAACCTGATCAACAAACTTACCAGCTTCAAAATTGAAGTAATTACTTGCCGGATTAGGATATAAACCTATTTTTTTAGGTGTTTCGCGTGGAGAGTCAACAGATGTACTGGGATCGAAAACAGGATCAAGGTTTTCAACATCCTTCACAGGGTCGAAGTTTGGTTTGCGATAGTGGTATCTAAATAAGCTGGGCACTGCCTTGCTGGTAAAGACTACATCGCCTCCCAAATTTCTCAGGGAGTGAACAAAATCCTGCCCCTCAACCAAGTCCATCACTTTTACTGGAAATTCATCTTTGTGATTTATCCGGAACAATTCCCACGTTTGCGAACCAACAGGAGTCGCATCTTGTGCACGGAAATACATGCTACCGGAAATAACTATACCTTCCCACGCAGCATTAGGTCCTGTGCCCGGATTCATATCCGACTGCATCTTTGTACCTTCTGTCGTTCCGTCACTATAGAACAATTCCAACCCGTAATTAATAGGATCGGTTGAAGTTGCATCGTTGCCGGTCTGCCCTTTCATAAACAATACTCCATCAAATTCACAGAATAAATCAGGAAAACCATTTGCAGTACCCGTAGTTGTAGGATTTTTGTTAATATCAAAAACGGTTCTGGTACCTGCTTCTGTCAAATCAGTTGCACAAAGTTCTTCTCCGAGCACATCATCATGTCCTCTGAAATATACTTCACGATTGAATACTCTTGCAGTAAACACGCCACTTCCGTTAGGAACTCCGCTTGCATTTACACCTGTAAACATATCCTTAATCATATACGTACCCTCAGGAGTACCGTCACTTACCCATGGTTCTGCACCGAATTCATTAGAGAATCCTTTAAAAAACACCTTTTCATTATAGAAATTAGTAAGCCAGTCGATTTGCGAACCTGCCGTAGCACCTGTCAATTCATTCACGATGTTAGTATTGATGTCTTTCAACATAATTGTTCCATCCTCAGTTCCATCTGTCACCCAAAGTTCTTGTCCGTATTGTTGATCTTTCGTATCGCCCTTAAAGAATACTTTTCGAGCAACGCGGGCAAAATGTAACTCATTATCACTTGCTGTGTGGCTACCCGGATGTAGGACTTCACAATCCTTCAAGAGCTTTGTACCCTCCTCGGTACCATCAGAAATCCACAACCAACGTTGCACTTTGTCGTTGTAAGTTTCACTTTCAAAGTCTTGTGCCGCAAAAATAAATTGCGTTTCGTTGAGCTGTGTAAATCCTGATGGATTGGACGAACCAAAGAAATGGATGTCTTTCACCATATAGGTTCCTGCTTCCGTACCATCCGAAATCCAAAGTTCTGTTCCGGTATCGGTATCCGATTGAGCTTGAAAAACCACTCTCTCATTAAAACGCTGCATCCAAGCAACGCCTGAGCTTGTTGGTCCTGGAAAAATGTCTTTTACCATTTTAGTTCCTGCTACCGTACCATCCGATACCCACAACTCTTCTCCATGTTCGGCATCCTGAGCCGTAAAATAAGCTTTATAACCGGCTGATTTACTTCCTGCAACAACAAGGTTCTTAGCCTTATCCACAGATCTACTGTCTTCTACCGTTACTGTTACACCTTCGGGAGTCAATATCTCCATGCCTTCAGGCAATATTATATCTGCTGCTTGCACTAATGTGAAACATACAGCAGCTATGAATCCTAAAACAATTGATCTCTTCATCTTTGTTAAATTTTAAAATGATTAAATATTTAATTTGAATTGTTTAAATGAAATTTATTTGAAATAATGTTTATAAGCTTGTCCGTTTATATTGATAATATACAAGCCGCTTGCTTTTAATGGTACGTATGTTTGATGTGAATCCGCCAATTTTTCTGATATCATCATTCCGTTAATCGAATAAATTGTTATACGTTCAGCTTTTTCAGTATTCAATATTCTTATACCATTAGATTCGTTGATAACTGTCTTATTTCCTAATTTTTCAATGTGAGTAGAAGTTGATGGTGTCCACTCAAAAGCTCCTAAATCACGAGCAGCAGCATGGATTTCTGTTCCCTGTATATCTGCTGCCAACACAAATTCAACCGGATCAGCAGGTGCAGGATTGGCGATGGTATTTATGAAATAAGAATTTACTCCGCCATTAATAGCTGAAGAGCCATTAGCTAAAGTTAAATATGGAACAGAGAAAGCAGTTTCACTGATAGGATATCCTACGAGTGTAGTATTTAAATTGATATCTTCAGCAGTAACTGCATCCAACATATTTTTCTTAGTTACTTTATCTGCTACAAAGTCGGCACCATTAATGTTTGCATTCACTTTGTCAATGATATTATTCATACCATATTCAATTGGTGCAGGTTGATTGGCATGTAAAGCAAAATCATTAGGAGCTGTTTCACTGATAATAATATTATTTGCCATATAGGATGTATATCTAAATCCTTCTAACAGAACAGTACTCTTTTTCTTAGGCGTTCCTGGTACGTCTGTCTGATAATTATTATACATGGTATTATTTGTCAGTATAATAGTTTGCGCTTTATTATTTTCAGAATTAGAACCACTTGAGAGTGCCACTGCTGCACCTAAAAGCATGTCTTTCACACCAATATTTTCTAAGAACACACAATTTTGCACCACAAAAGTAGCATCTTCATCATCAAGTCCTGCATTCAATTGTTTATTAAAATAGACTGCTCCTCCCTTAGATTTTGTAGAGTTTTTATAAAATGTAGAGTTTTTAATTACTGCATAGGTATCGCCTACAGGTATGTGTGCTCCATTTGCAAGATCCTTTAAATTGTCATTAAATAGGTGGCGTACTGCTATAGCTCCACCATAGCCTTCAGCATTATTTGATAAACTGGCATTTTCTTCAAAAAAACATCTATCAACCGTAAGGTTATTTCCTAAGAAGAAAATAGCACCTCCCCACGTAATTACACTTTCCGTTGACTCTGCTTTGTTATTATAAAAATAACAGTCTTCAACCAATAAATTAGTTTGCACACCCATACGTATGGCTGCACCACCAGGTGCATCCGTTGCAGTCATTTTGCCATTTTTAAAGCATAACTTACGAATGGTTAATGATTTGTCGGACGATTGCATATTAACCATACCATTAATAAGTAAAGAAGACCCACCACCATCTAATATAGTAGTTGCAGCGTCCTCACCCACAATAGTTTGATTATAAGGTTGAATTTTAGCCGGCTCAGTAAACACATAAGTACCGGCTGCTACATGGATGGTGGCATCATCTTCCGAAACCATAGAAACGGCTTTAACCAAGGTTGCAAAAGGTGATTCACTTGATCCGTCGTTTTCATCATTACCCAATGTTGACACGTAAATATCTTGTACTGCATATGCACTAATAATACAAGAAAAGAATAGAAACGTAAAAATCTTTCTCATGCTCTTATAATTTAAAATTAATAATTTGGTTTTTTTAAGTGAATAATTCACAATGCAAATGTAAAATCTATTAAGGTAGTCAACGGGTAAAAAAAATCGTATAATGAGTAAATATGTTCTGATATGTTTCGATACATATTTTTTATGTTGAATTTAAACGATAAGTGGCAATAATCACAATAATAAACTGTTGAAACAAAACAATAATCTCGTACAATAGAACAATTTTACTTAGATGTAATCTTTTATATATATATCTTTGCATTATTTCTAAGTAAATTATCTTTCATATATTAACCATTAAAATGTTTTTGTCATGAAAAAACTTACTTCTATCCCCTTGATGCTTGCATGTGGGGCATCTGTTTTCTCAGCTAATGATAAGCCTAATGTTATTCTAATTTATATAGACGATATGGGTTACTCGGATCTTTCTTGCTATGGAGGTAATTATGCCCCAACACCGAATATTGATAAATTGGCTGAAGAAGGTATTCGTTTTACACAGTATTATTCGGCTTCACCTATAAGCTCTCCATCAAGGGTAGGACTTACAACCGGTATGTTTCCTACAAGATGGGGTATCAATACTTTTTTGCAAACGAGAGATGGAAATGCTGAAAATGAGCAAAACGACTTCCTAAATGATAAAGCTCCATCTATGGCAAGGATGTTTAAAGCAAATGGTTATGCAACCGGACATTTCGGTAAATGGCATATGGGTGGAGGAAGAGATGTGTATAATGCACCATCTATTAATACTTATGGGTTCGATGCTTATAATTCAACTTGGGAAAGTCCTAATCCCGATCCCAAACTTACGGCTACCGACTGGATATGGGCACCAAGTGATGAGGTAAAACGATGGAATCGTACAGCATATTTTGTTGATAAAACCCTCGATTTTCTTGCTGCAAATCAAGATAGTCCATGCTTTATTAACTTATGGCCTGACGATGTGCACACACCTTGGGTATATGAAAACGATGAAACAAGTCAGAGGGAATCCGCAGCTTCATTTACAAAGGTGCTGAAGGAATTAGACGTTCAGATTGGACGACTTATGCAAGGTATTAAGGATTTAGGAATTGATGAAAACACTATCGTAATATTTACAAGTGATAATGGTCCTGCTCCGGCTTTTGAAGGCAATCGAACTCAATCCTTACGCGGACAAAAAGCTACTTTATATGAAGGCGGTATTCGTATGCCTTTTATCATTCGGTGGTCAGGACATATCAATCCGGGTATTGTCAATAATAATTCTATTGTTTGTTCAGTCGATTTATTACCCTCCTTGTGTGCAATTACTAACACAACTGTTTCAACTGAATTTAATATTGATGGTGAAGACATGAGTACTGCATTACTTGGCAATGTAACATATAACAGAAGTAATCCTGTGTACTGGGAATTTGGGAAAAGAAGACCTAATCGTGTTAGCCCTCATATTGCTATAAGAGAAGGTGAATGGAAGTTATTGGTGAATGGTGATGGTTCAAATGTGGAATTATACAATATGGATACTGATATGTATGAGCAACATAATGTAGCATCATCTCAACTCACCATTGCCAATAGGTTGAAAACAATGGCTATTAACTGGTACAAAACTTCTTACCGTCAATATGCCGATAAGGTTCTACATGTTTCATCAACCGGAAGTACTACAAACGATGGATCATCATGGGATAAAGCCATTACTTTAAATAGAGCTGTCACTCTATCCGGAAATGCAGTAGGTTCACAACTTTGGTTAAAGGAGGGGATATATGAAATCGGTAGTTCGGTTAACTTTGATAATTTACAAATATATGGAGGGTTTGCTGGCGATGAAACAGAACTTTCTGAACGGGATTGGAATAAAAACCAAACTATTTTGGATGGAAAAAATCAAGTTTCTCCGCTACGAAATGATAAATTAACTACTACGGTAACAAGCTTATTGGATGGTGTAATTGTTCAAAACGGATTGAATCATTCTTCTGCTAACGGGAATGGCAATGGAGGAGGGATGATATTGGCATCTGGCGCTACTGTGCGAAACTGTATTTTTAGAAATAACAGAACACAAAATGCAAAAAACGGTGCAGCAATTCATTGTCATCTTGGGAGTATTACCATTGAAAACAGCTTGTTTATAAATAACTCTTCATCAGGTAATGGTGGTGGTGTTCAGGTAGGAGGAAGTACAAATGCAACTATCATTAACTGTACCTTTGCAAATAATACTGCAATCAGACCGGGAGGTGCTATCGGTTTAGGAAATAACACCTCTAATTTAACCATCACCAACTCTCTGGCTCATAACAACTTATATGGCTCTGCTTATAATAGTTTCGGACAAAATGATAATATGAATTCAGGTGGTACTGTTATCTCAAGAAATTCTGCAATTGAAAGTGCAAGTACGAAATTTACCGATGGGGATGATGTGGAACACAAAGTTTTATCGCGTTCAATTACTCCCGGCTTTGTATCTCCATCAACTGTTTTAGGATATTCAGCCGTTTTATCGGAAGTGGAGCAAATAAATTCTGCTTCTTATCAGTTGTCTTATGGTTCAATTTGTATAGATGCAGGTAACACTAATTACATAAGTTATATAGACCTCGATTTAGCAGGGAATAATCGAATATCAGGAACAAGTGTTGATATTGGTGCCTATGAATATAAAATAACATCATCTTTATATCCCAAAAATCAGTTTAATGTAAGAGATGTAAGGTTTAAAGATGGTTGGATTTTTATTTCTAATGCTAAAAAAAACGATAAACTATCGCTATACTCAATCAACGGTACTTTAGTACATTCAAAAACATTGGCTTCTGATAATGAAGCATTTGAGTGGAATAAAAATGGTTTCTATTTGATGAGAATTGAAAACGAAGCATTTAAGGTGTTAGTTCAATAAAATTCTTATTAAAATCATATCTTTCTAAGTTTGAGATATTTTTTAAGTGCTACTTCAACTTTTTTCATTATTTTTGTGCTCAATTTGTAATTCCTGTCTAAATTTGTTTTCTATTTGAAGTAGGATTACTTTTCTATAAAAATTTTTGAGTATAAAAAAGATGATTAGAACTTTAATTTCGGACGCTCTTAAAAGAAGCGACTTCGGTGCTGATGTAAATATCAAAGGTTGGGTTCGTACCCGCAGAGGTAACAAAAATGTGAGTTTCATTGCTTTAAATGATGGCTCGATAATACATAATATTCAAGTTGTTGTTGACAACGAAAAATTTGGAGATGAGTTTCTTAAACCGATTACTACCGGTGCTTGTATCAGTGTTATAGGTAAACTCGTTGAGTCACAGGGAAAAGGTCAGAATGTCGAAATTCAGGCTGACAAAATCGAGATATATGGCACTGCCGACCCTGAAACTTATCCACTGCAAAAGAAAGGACATACGCTAGAATTTCTTCGCGACATAGCGCATCTTCGTCCACGTACAAATACTTTTGGAGCTATATTCAGGATGCGCCACCATATGTCGATGGCTATTCACAACTTCTTCCACGAAAGAGGTTTCTTCTATTTTCATACTCCGATTATTACCGGTTCCGACTGTGAAGGTGCAGGTAATATGTTTCAGGTTACTACTATGAATCTTTATGACCTGAAAAAGGATGAAAATGGTTCGATTAAATATGATAATGACTTTTTCGGTAAACAAACAAGTCTTACTGTATCCGGACAGCTTGAAGGCGAACTTGCAGCAATGGCTTTAGGGGCTATTTATACATTCGGACCGACTTTCCGTGCCGAAAATTCAAATACTCCGCGTCACCTTGCTGAATTTTGGATGATTGAACCGGAAGTGGCTTTCTATGAAATAGCTGAAAACATGCAATTAGCACAAGATTTTATCCAACATTGTGTGAGATGGGCATTGAATAATTGTCAGGATGACTTGAAGTTCTTAAATGAAATGTATGATAAAGAACTTATCGATCGTTTGAATTTTGTAGTTGATAATGATTTCGTACGTCTTACTTATACCGAAGGCGTGAAAATACTAACAGAAGCTGTAGCTAATGGAGTTAAATTTGAATTTCCTATTGATTGGGGCACTGATTTACAGTCGGAACACGAACGTTACCTCGTTGAAAAGCATTTCAAAAAGCCTGTTATTCTTACAGATTATCCTAAAGAAATTAAGTCTTTCTACATGAAACAAAATGATGATGGCAAGACTGTTAGGGCTATGGATGTGCTTTTTCCTAAAATTGGTGAAATCATTGGTGGCTCGCAACGTGAAGAGGATTATGACAAATTAAAACAACGAGCTAAGGAAATGAATGTGCCCGAAAAGGATATCTGGTGGTATCTCGATACTCGCCGTTTTGGTACTGCTCCTCACTCCGGTTTTGGTTTGGGCTTCGAACGATTGATGTTGTTCGTAACGGGTATGTCGAACATTCGCGATGTAATTCCATTCCCACGTACACCTCATAATGCAGAGTTTTGATTTGCAAGAATGTATTAGTTCTGCTTGTAAATTATATTATCCAATAAGCTCTGACATAGTATTTAATATTTAACATACAACACATAATAAGTAAAAATGGAACAAAATAAAATAAACGAATTAGAGAGTGTAGTCATTCGGTTTACCGGAGATTCGGGAGACGGAATGCAACTTACAGGTACGTTATTCTCTAATTTGTCGGCTATTTTGGGAAATGAAATTTCTACTTTCCCCGATTTTCCCTCTGAAATTAGAGCACCACAAGGCACGCTTTTCGGTGTTTCCGGCTTTCAAGTGCATCTTGGCTCTAAAAAGATTTATACGCCCGGTGATGATGCAGATGTAATGGTGGCTATGAATCCCGCTGCACTTAAAGTAAATGTTAAAGGGGTTAAGAAAAATGGTGTAATAATTTTCGATACAGACTCTTTCGAGAAAAAAGATTTAGAAAAAGCTAATTATAAAACAGATAATCCTTTCGAAGAGCTTGGGTTGTCTGATTCTGTTCAGTTAGTGCCTGTTGCACTTACTGCATTAACAAGGGATAGTCTGAAAGATTTCGATTTAGATAGTAAATCTGTTGTAAGAAGTAAGAATATGTTTGCTCTCGGATTGGTATGCTGGTTATTTAATCGCCCTATTGATCAGGCTATTCACTTCTTAACCAATAAGTTTAATAAGAAACAGGATATACTATCAGCAAATCTTAAAGTACTTACTGATGGTTATAATTATGGGAATAACACTCATCTTTCTTTGTCTACTTTTCTGATTAATAAATCCGAAGATACTCCAAAAGGTAAATATACAAGCATTAATGGCAATAAGGCTACTGCATGGGGATTGATTGCGGCTGCAAAAAAATCAGGCTTGGAATTATTTTTAGGTAGCTATCCTATCACTCCTGCTTCCGATATTATGCACGAACTTGCTGCAAGAAAGGATATGGGTGTTAAAGTTATTCAAGCTGAAGATGAAATTGCAGGTATCACTACCGCTATCGGTGCTTCTTTTGCCGGAGCTTTAGCTGCTACAACAACTTCAGGTCCCGGACTTTCACTCAAAACTGAGGCTATCGGGCTTACTGTTATGGCTGAAATACCATTGGTAATTGTGAATGTTATGCGTGGCGGACCATCAACCGGATTACCTACTAAAACGGAACAAACAGATTTGCTACAGGCTTTATATGGAAGAAATGGGGAAAGTCCTGCTGTTGTAATGGCTGCTTCTACTCCTGCAAGTTGTTTCCACTATGCATATATGGCATCAAAGATTGCTCTCGAACATATGACGCCGGTTATCCTTCTTACCGATTCATTTATCGGTAATGGTGCATCGCTATGGAAACTACCGAAATTAGCGGATATGCCTGAGATAAAACCTAATTATGTTACAGCGGATATAGAAGATTTTAATGTTAATACTCGTGATCCTGAAACTAAAGTTACTTATTGGGCTATACCCGGTACTCCCGGTTTTGAACATCGTAATGGCGGTCTCGAAAAGGATTATAAATCCGGTAATATTTCATCAGATGCTGTAAACCATCAACTAATGGTTGATACGCGTCAGGCAAAAATCGACTATATTTCGCATGTTATTCCTGATGTCAAAATTGAAGGCAATAAAGATGCTGATTTATTGGTTGTAGGATGGGGTTCAACTTATGGACATCTGATTTCTGCTGTCAATAATATCAATAAAAATGGTGGAAAGATTGCTTTAGCCCATTTTAATTATATTAATCCTCTACCAAAAAATACTGCAGAAGTTTTCAAAGGATTTAAACACATTGTTGTTTGCGAACTCAATAATGGTCAGTTTGCAAGTTTCCTTAGAACAAAAATTCCCGGTGAGTATCTGCAATATAATAAAGTTCAAGCTCAGCCTTTCTCAACTGCCGAACTTGAAGATCATTTCAATTCCCTTTTAAAGTAATGTGTTATGGAAGCTATTCAAATAAATAAAGAAATTCAATATACTGCTAAAGATTTTAAAAGTGACCAGTTTGTTCGCTGGTGTCCCGGTTGTGGTGATTATGCTATATTAAGTGCAATGCAAAAAGTTATGGCTGATCTTGGCGTTTCTCCACATGAAACGGCTGTAATTTCGGGTATCGGCTGCTCTTCTCGTCTACCTTATTATGTCAACAGCTACGGTTTTCATGGCATCCATGGTCGCGGTGCAGCTATAGCAACAGGCGTTAAAGTGGCTAATCCTAAACTCACCGTATGGCAAATCAGTGGCGATGGCGATAGTTTGGCTATTGGTGGTAATCACTTTATTCATAGTGTTCGCCGGAATATTGATATTAATGTTCTGATTTTCAATAATCAGATTTATGGTCTTACTAAAGGGCAGTTTTCTCCTACTACAAAGAAAGGATATTCCACTAAATCTTCACCTTTTGGTACTATCGAAGAGCCTTTCCGTCCGGGAGAGATAACACTTGGTGCAAGAGGTACTTTTTTCGGCAGACTGCTTGATGCTGATATTAAAACTTCACAAATGACCATGCTTGCGGCTGCTAAACACAAGGGTACTTCTGTAGTTGAATGTTTAGTAAATTGCGTTATATTCTTCGATGGTGCTCATAAATGGGTAGCTGAAAAAGCTACAAGAGAAGACAGAGTTATCGTGCTTGAACATGGCAAAAAAATGATTTTCGGCAAAGAGAGGAACAAAGGAATCATGCTTGACGGCTTTAATCTTAAAGTAGTTACTATTGGCGAAGATGGAATTACCGAAGATGACCTCCTGACTCATGATGCTAAAAATCCTGATCCAACTCTTCATCTCAAGTTAGTTTACATGGAAGGTCCTGATTTCCCTATTGCTTTGGGAGTTATCAGAGATGTTGAAGCCGAAACTTACAACGATGCCCTCGTCAACCAAATTCAAAAAGAACAGGCAAAATCGACCATCAAAACATTTGATGAATTGGTGGAATCGCTCGAGCAGTGGGAGATGTAGAATGCAGAGCAGTCGTAATTTATTCATTTCAAATCGACTGCAACTGCATATAAATATTTAAAGATCAATCGTATTTTGTACTGATAATTTTGCCTTCCGAATCAATATTTACCTTCCATTCTTCGGATAGCTTTTTCATTTCAACTGAATAAGTGATTTTTTTACCATTTGTATATCTTGTGATATCACTTGTATAGTATCCTTTGAATTCATCTTTTAAGGTTTTTGATACTGCTGCCGGTAATTGGCTCGACGGTATTTCTTCCTTGTGACGTAGAATTTTTCCTGTTTTATCATACCAAATCGTATGATCATAAAATCTAATACCGGTCTCAAAATCAACTACATATTCTGATTTCTCTAATTTCCACTCAACATCCATTGCCTTTGGAAATTGCTGATAGAAATTATTGATAATTACAGATGGAACTTGGCTTTTGTGCAATTTCTGACCAAACACGCTTCCTACAAATAAAATCAATAAAATTGCTGTAATAAAATTTTTGTGTTGCATAACTTTTATATTTAAATTATTAATACCTTTTGGTAATTCCATACATTAATATTCGGAATCTTCTGCAAAGAAAAAACAGCAATCTGGAATGATTTAGGAATAATAAAAAATTATGGGAATTTTTCTAATTTTTAAAGATAAGTTGAAAACAATGTAGGTTCTCTGTAAAGTTGTAAGTTATTGCATGATTGTTTAAATCACAGATAGCCTTTACAATAGCTAAACCTAATCCTGAGTTTTCTTTGTTATCCGTAGAGCCTTGAAAACGAAGGAATATTGTTGCATTATCAAGTGGTTCGTTTTTACCTGTATTACAAATTATTAATTTATTTTCTTCAATATGAATGGTAATTAAGCCTCCCTGCCGGTTGTGAAACAAAGCGTTACGTAGCAGATTCGACACTACAATTTGGGCTAATGAGGCATTCATTATAAGTACTACCTCAGCATCTTCCTTTAGAGTTATTGTTATATCTTTAATCGATACTATATCATCTAATTCTTCAATTTCTTGCTTTATAAGCTCATTGATAGATATCTGGGATTGTTCGCTAAACTGATAATTTTCAATCTTTGAAAGTAATAAAAAAGACTTATTCATTCGTATAAGACGATTGACTGTCTGTATAATTTCTCCGACATTACGAGCTTGGCCGTCATTCAAATTACCATCCTCAGCCAAAAGTTCCAATTTATTGATAATAACAGCTAATGGTGTTTGAAGTTCATGCGATGCATTGCCAATAAACTGCTTTTGCTGTTCAAATATTGCGTTGTTTTGCTTTAATAATGTATTAACAGCTTGTTGTAAGTCTTTAAATTCGGTAGTGTCTGTTTTTATACTTATTGGTTGGTCTTTATTTCCAAGCTTATAAACCTTTAACTTAGAAAGCATTGTGTAAAAAGGCTTCCATAGACGTTTAGTTGAAAAGTTATTGATAAATGCAAGCGTTATAAATAGCAATAACAACAACCACAGAACATTGATAAAAAGTTGCTTTATTAAATCATCAGCTTCAATCATGGAATTGATTACCTTCAGCTCATAGTATTTGCCGTTCAGTTCAAAGGCAGTTGTAAGAAGTCGTGCCGGTTCTAATTCAGGTATCGGATCATCAGCATCTTGCATCAACATCAACGTATCCTTGTATTTATCTTTGTATTTCATAGCTACATCGGCATCAATACTACGAATGGCATAGAAGCCTTTATCGAAATTTTTCTTATGTAGTAATATGGTATCGAAACTAACCTGATAAACAATCTGACGTTTATAATTATCCAATCCTTCGTCTACACTTCCCTTAATTTCACGATAAATACTGAAATAAAACATCAAAGCCCATATGCTGACAATCAGCAACATAGGTAGAGTTGCATATTTAATTGATTGGTTAAGTAATTTCATTGTTCGATAAGCTTATAACCGATACCATAAACTGCATCAATAACGATTTCGGCTCCTGATTGTTGTAATTTTTTACGAAGATTTTTAATTTGATAATAAACAATATCTAAATTATCTGCTTGATCAATATTATCGCCCCATACATATTCAGCAATTGCAGTTTTAGATACCAAACGGTTTTTGTTCAGTAAAAAATAATTTAGTAAATCAAATTCTTTTTTATTGAGTACTATGTTTTTTCCATTTACTATCAGAGTACGTTCATCAATATCCAATACCAAATTGGCTAATTCTATCGTGTTCTTTCCTGAAAGAGTATTACGCCTAATTACAGCTTTTACCCGTGCAGTTAACTCGGCTAAATGAAACGGCTTTGCTAAATAATCATCGGCACCTAAACTAAGTCCTAATACTTTGTCGTCTAAAGAATCTTTGGCTGAAATAATAATGACGTTTGCGATTTTACCTGCTTGTTTTAGTTCCTGAAGTACTTGCAATCCACTACCGCCCGGCAGCATAATATCTAAAAGGATACAATCATACTCATATACCGACACCTTGGAAGAAGCCTCGTAGTAGTCTATAGCCGTCTCAACAAGATAATTTTCTTTCTTCAATGATTCTGAAATTACCTCTCTTAAATTCTGCTCGTCTTCTATTATTAATATCTTCATAAAGAATGTGCTAATATGCTAATGTGCTAATGTGTAAATGTGTAAATGTGTAAATGTGTTAATATTATAATGATGAATGCTGTTATTAATGTATACTGCTAACACGTGCTACAAATGAGATGCTACTACGTAGCTAAAGGGCTTATGCATAGATGTTAACATATTCATATTACATTCCTTTATTGGCACATTAACACATTAACACATTAGCACATTCTCACATTGGCATATTAGCACATTGGCTTCAAACTCTCAATATTCCTCTGAATCCTCTTGCAGCATAATATGATTCAGCACCGTTGTGATAATAGAATACGCGTCCGTAACGGTAATCGCCAAAAACAGCTCCACCATTTTCTCTGACACCCGGCTCTGTTTTTAACCAACTTGAAGTCTTTGTGTCAAAATGCTCCAATGTTTGTAAAAAACTATATTGCTCTTCATCTAACAGTTCTATTCCCATTGTTGCTGCCATATTCATAGCACTGTCTTTGGGCTTGTGTTCTTTCCTCGATTCTAAGGCTTCATAGTCATAACACACACTCCTCCGACCGCTCGGACTTTCTTTTGAACAATCACAAATGATATATTCGTCTGTATTTTTATCATATGCTATTATATCAGGCTCTCCACCGGAAAGTTCCATTTCATTAACCGACCATAATTTGTCAGTTTGTGAACGAAGACGTTTCTCAACATCTATCCATTGAATATCAGTATGCCTATGTAAGTTTTTATCAAAACGCTCATGTAGAGTTTTGAGCAATTTTTCTCTTTCGTTTTCTGTTAGTTTCATATTTGTTTACATTATCCTCTTTACTTTATACCCAAGCTCTAATAAAATATCAGCTACTTTTTTGCGAAAATCGCCTTGAATCAGAATTTCGCCATCACGTGATGATCCTCCGGAGCTGCATTTCACTTTCAGAGTTTTAGCTAAGTCTTTCAACTCGTCGTCCGTACCTTCAAAGCCGGATATGATTGTTGCCGGCTTACCGTTACGCTTATCCAACTCTACTCGCAACATTTCTTTCTTCTGTACTTTCTGAGGTTGTTGCACTTCAGGTATATCTTCGCCTTCAGGTAATTCCGACTTCAAAGAATTTAGTTTATCTCTCCAATCCATGTTTCAATATTTTAAATAGTTCCCATAACACTATTCCTCCTGTTACACTGACATTTAATGAATGTTTAGTGCCATATTGAGGTATTTCTATACAAGCATCACAAAGGTCTATTACTTTTTGTTGAACACCTTTAACTTCATTGCCAAACACAATAGCTATTTTCCGATTCTCTGACAGTGATAAATCAGTCAGCATTATACTTCCTTCTGCCTGCTCTATTGCAAAAACATAATAGCCCTCTGCTCTCAATAACTCTACTGATTCCACGGCATCTTCAAAATACTTCCATTCAACCGTATCCTCTGCTCCCAAAGCCGTTTTATGAATTTCGGCATGAGGTGGAGTAGACGTAATGCCGCATAAATGTATAGCTTCAATTAAAAAGGCATCACCTGTGCGAAACACCGAACCTACATTATGCAAACTCCTGACATTATCGAGTACTACAACCACAGGTAACTTTTTCGACTGCTGAAATTCCTCCGGTGTCAGCCTGTTTAATTCCGTTATCTTTAATTTTCTGTTTTTCATTAAAGCATTAGTTCCCATTCAACAAAAAACTTATAGCTCGCTCAATCATTGTATCCCTGCCATTTGCAACATCTACCGGATCTAAACCTATATTGATATCAGGTTCAATACCAAATTCTATATGATTCATATTCGCATCATACATCGGACTGGCAGAAAACCTGACCATCCATCCATTAGGCAATTCATTTGAAAGCGGCATGCCACCTCCCCCACCCGATTTATCACCAATAATAGTGGCTCTTGGTGCATCTTTCATCATACAGATAAATAAATTTGTTGCACTATAAGAAGATCTATTCGTTAAAATTACAACAGGTCGCTGCCACTGAATTTTCTTGTTTGCTTTTGTTTTCATAGGTACCGGCTCAGAAAATGCCGAATGATCATCTCCTGTTTTATGCTGTAAATACATGCTTACAGTATCTCTCTCAAAGAAATATGAAGCTAATTTGTAAGACAATTCTGCCGAGCCACCTCCATTATTCCGAACATCTATTATCAATCCTTTATCGCAATCCATAAAGTATTGTATAATATATCTCATGTTCGTATCTGTAAAGGAATCACTAAAGCTTGAATAGTATATATATCCAACATTTTCAGCAACTATCTTTTGATACCGTAATCCATTTGCTATTTTGTACTCTTTACCAAGATATCTGTCGCTATAAATTAACGACGAATTGAAATTTGCAGGATAATCAGTGAACCAATTCCAATAGCGACTTCTATCAAATTCTGAATATAAATTTACATGCCCATCTTTTAACTCTGCCAACATCTCTCCCATTGCATCAAAAAACGTTAATTCATCAATGGTATCGTTTACTAATCTCGCATCATAAACATTATAAATCGAATCCCAATTAATATTTTTAGCTTCTAAATAACAATAACGTGTATCAACAATCTTCCACAATGTTTCAAAATTCTCTCTATAAGAATTTCTTGGTATTGCCACATCATCTATACAAGAACTTAGAATAGACAATAAAACCGTATATATTAATAATTTACCTTTCATATTTTAATAATGTGCTAATGTATTATAGTGATTGGTGATTGGTAATTAGTAATTGGTTATTAACGTTGAGTGCTTAATTATTCCAATCACTAATCACTATTTACTAATCACTATTTACCAATCACTAATCACTATTTACCAATCACTAATCACTATTTACCAATCACTAATCACTATTTACTAATCACTAATCACTATTTACTAATCACCATTTACTTGGACTAATAAAATTAACAGGAATATTCGATTTCTTACCGGTAAACCTGATATAATCGTATGTAACACCAAATAATAATGAAAACTCATTAAATCTATATTGATAGTTATCCGCCATATATTTTAATTCGCTTAATCTAACTCCGAATTTCAAGGTAGAAGTATTCAAAGGTACAAGTATTGAAATATCTTGTTTTATACCTTGCTTATTATGTAATGATGAGAAATGAATTGCTTCGAAAAATGATTTCGAAGATGATAATTCATAATAACTTAAACCCGGATATGGAGCGAACATACAACCTATTACCGGAAATTCTATTTTAGTTCCAAATTCTAAAGTCCTTTTTCGAGTAGGATAAAGATATTTAAGATCCAACATAGCATTTAGATTAGTAGATACATCTATATTAACCGGATTATTAACATTTCGTGAATTCATTTTAAACCCAAAATCAAGATTTACATTTCCTCCTCCTTTAAGGATGAAATTCCTAAAATCACGATTTTCATAAAGAACACCCCAAGCCATATCAGCACCTACATAAATTATTGATGCTGTAGCTCCGGGATTTATTGTCATTGCCACCATACTTGATGCTCTACCATAGGAAGATAAAACAGGTTTGGCAGGATTGAAAAACTTGTTGTAATCTGACTCTAATCTTACACCTAATCCACTGTAACTCAGCAATGATAAATATGGATCAACTAAATCTACTATGGATACACCAACATAATTATTGGTATTTGTTAAAGCATATAAATCTGAGTTATTCTCTTGTGATTCGGCTACAACAAATAAAGATGATAAACAGATAACTAAGAATAATCTTTGCATGGCTAATCACTAATTAAATAATTTAAACAATCCTAATTGATTTAAAAGTACGAGTAAAATTCCAATAGGAGTAACATATCTCACTAAAAAGATAAAAGCATTATAGTAATTCGTAGGAAATTTACCATGTGAGCTTATTTCTTTTTTCACACTTTCTTTCGACAAGAACCATCCTGTAAACACAGAAATCAGTAATCCTCCTAAAGGCATGAATACTTTTGAAGTTATGTTATCAAACAAATCAAAGAAGTTCATTCCAAATAACTTAACATCACTCCAGCTACTAAATGATAGTGCCGACATTACCCCAAATAGAATAATTACTAAAGTAGTAAGCATAGTGGCTGAAAATCTTTTAAACTTTTTCTCCTCAACTAAATAGGCAACAATAACTTCCATCAAAGAAATTGCTGAGGTCAGAGCTGCAACAAAAAGTAAGATGAAAAACAATATTGACCAAATATAACCACCCGGCATTTGAGCAAAAACATTTGGTAAAGTAATAAATACCAACTCAGGCCCGTAACCCGGATTTATACCAAGTGAAAATACAGCAGGAAATATCGCTATTGAAGCAAGTACGGCAATAGTTGTATCCATCAAAGACACTTCTACGACTGTATGTGATAAGTGATTTTTCTTGCTGATATATGATCCGTATGTAATCATGCATCCCATACCCAAACTTAATGAAAAGAAAGCCTGACCCATTGCACTTAAAATAACGGATGAAGTAATTTTAGAAAAATCCGGATGAAATAGAAATTTTAAACCGTCTAAAGCTCCCGGAAGAGTAATTGATCTTATTCCTAAAGCTATTATGATTACAACGAGCAAAGGCATCATAACTTTAGTGCTTTTTTCTATCCCATCTTTCACCCCAAGTATGATAATAACTGCCGATATTGCAACGAATGCAATCATCCATAAAATTGGTCGCCAAGTGCCTGTATTAAAATCAACAAATACTTGAGTTAATGTTGCTGTATCTTTGTTAACAAACTGATTTGTAATTGCCTGATAAATATACTCCATTGTCCATCCCGCAACAACTGAATAAAAGCCCATTATTAAAAACGAGGTAACTACTCCCATTAAGCCTATTAACCACCATTCCCTTTTTGGAGCAAGCTGTTTAAAAGATCCGACAGTATTTTTCTGCCCCATTCTACCAATAACGAATTCCGACATCATGATCGGCATGCCTATCAAAAACACAAAAATAAGATATATGATTAAAAAAGCTGCTCCTCCATTCTGACCTAATTCATATGGAAACCGCCAGAAATTACCCAAACCAACAGCCGATCCTGCCGCAGCAGCTATAACAGCCAATTTACTGCTAAAATTTATCCTTTGTTCTTTCGACATCTATCTTAAATTTAATTTGATATTGCAATCTAACGGGTGCATTTAAATATCATTTCTCTTTGTCCGTCACCCAGACTATATCTTCTATTTATATCTGTTGAAAAATTACCCCTATAATCAATAGTTTCAGTTTTAAAGCCCTGTTGCCGTAGTCTACTTGCAAAGTCTGCCCCATGCAATCTGCATAAATCGGGCTCACCATAATTTAATAATCTCTCTTCGGATGTCACAATATCCGGACTTTCGTATGTTTCTTCTCGATTTAAGTCCAAAAGAGTCATTATTAAAGCAGTACCTTCATCATTTAAAACTCGCCGTAATTCTCTAATAGCCTTGCCTTCATCCTGAACATGCCCCAAAACATGAGAGCATACTATCAAATCAAAATAATTATCAGGATACCGTATATCAGTAATGTCTATAACATTTCTTGCATAAGCAGCATTTATATCGCCGTCAATATATTCTATATTAAGTTTCGTTATAATATCAAACAAAGCATTTTCGGGCGCAACATGTAATAATTTTAAATTATTTTTTTTAAAGAGATCTGTTTCATTTTGTAAATATAGCAGAAGTAGACGGGTTCTTTCAAGTGAGCCACAATAAGGACATTTGGCATTTTCTCTTCTAATATTCCCTTTATGCAGAAATTTCTTAAATGATTTATTACAGCAGTTACAGTAAAATTTATTTCCTCTATAAAATATAGATATTATTTTAGAAACATTGTTTATTACATTTATTCTGAATCTTTCGGAGAATATTTTTTTGTACGTACTTTTTATCATCTTATTGATTTGTAAAGTAATAATCCTTATGTGAAAAAATTAAATGTTTTGCAAAAGTAAAAAAAGTTTCGACTTTATACAATTAGTGTTTAATATTGACTAATTTCGCAACCTGAAACATACTGTCCTCAATCCAATGATAAATACTTTTAGAAAACTAACCAAACATAGTAGAACTTGGCTTTATGGATTCTTAGCGTTACTATGTATAACTCCAATCTTGTTTTTTGCTGCCATAATGATAAACAATGATTCAAATTTATATATGATAATTGGTTTATTCTTGATGACACTCTCACTCTTTTTTATTCCTTTTCTATTTTTTAGGAAGAAAACTGCATTTATAATAAATAGCATTTATATCTTTTTCTCAATATTTGAACTTTATAGTTTGTACTTATATAAATTACCATTTTCTTCATCATTGGCATTTGTTCTATTTCAGACCAATAAGTTTGAAGCAATTGAATTTCTACAATCTAATCTACCTTGGCTATTTATTTATCTTTTTATTTGTGGTGTTTATTTATTTCTGGTAATCAAGTATGTTGAAAATGAATTTTTATTTTCGAAAAAGTATAAAAAGATAATTCTTTTAAGCACCATTGCTATCTACATGGGTATGTTTGCTTATTGTTTAAATCTCAATAAAAGCTTTATACAGAAACACGAATCAAAACTTTTTTGGTCTCATTCGTTACATTGTTATTCCTTAAAATTTAAGAAAATATATCCTGTCAATATCTTTTATGGCTTTTCAGCAGGAATTAAAAATTATAGTGATCTAAAAATATTTAATTCGAATATAGACACATTTACATTTAATGCTACAACAAAGGAAAAAATTAACGAAAGAGAGATTTATGTGTTTATTATCGGAGAAACGGCACGGGCATCAAATTTTTCGATTAATGGCTATCATAGAAATACAACACCTCTACTTAAAAATACTAAAAATATCTATTCATATACCGACGTGTTATCTCAAGCAAGTCTAACAACAATATCTCTACCTATATTGCTGACTCGTTCCGATGCTATAAATTTTGAACTTTATAAAAAGGAAAAAACTGTTGTGGATGCCTTTAAAGAGGCTGGATTTAATACATACTGGATTGGTAATCAATCATTTTATAATAATTTTATTGTATCAATATGCAATAGAGTTGATAATGCATACATGACATTAAAAGATTTTGATTACACTGGCAGCTTAGATGAAACTATGTTCCCTTTCTTAAATGAGATTTTAAATAAAAAGGAACAAAAACAATTCATTGTTATACACACTTTAGGAAGTCATTTTAGATATAATTTACGTTATTCATCTGAGTATAGAAAATTTGAGCCGGATCTTTCAGGATTAAAAGATTATCAGCAGATTTTAAATCCAAAAAACAAAGGACAATTATTAAACAGTTACGACAACAGCATAGCCTATACAGATTACTTCTTAACTAATACAATTAGTTTGCTTGAAAAGGAGCAAGCCATTTCATATCTTTTTTATATTTCTGATCATGGTGAGAACATATATGATGATGATGATAATTTGTTCGGACACGGATCGACCAAACCAACTAAAAATGAATTGCATGTTCCATTAATTCTATGGCTATCAAATAGATATATAGAAATGTTTCCACACAAAGAGAATAGTATTAAAAGAAATATAAATAAAAAGAAATCCTCCGAAATTGTTTTCCATTCTCTAATTGATATGGGCAATATTGATATGAATAATTTAGATATTGATAAAAGTATATCAGATACTTTACTCACTTCAGATAGTATAAGATATTTTAGAAATATTGAAGGTGAAATAATAGAAATTAAATATTAATAAAATACTTATCAAAAATCAGAAAATAATATCATTACACGAAAATAATTATCTTTGCAGGTCAGATTGGTTTTTATTCAAAGCCTAACAGGTTTATTAAGATAAGTTATATGAGGAAATTAGTTTTTGCAACAAATAATAAACATAAATTAGAAGAAGTAAGCAATGTCTCGCGAGATAGTATTGAGATATTAAGTCTGAAAGACATTAATTGCTTTGATGACATACCTGAAACTGCCGATACTTTAAAAGATAATGCTTTAATGAAGGCGCAATATATTTACGACAAATATGGTTACAATTGCTTTGCTGATGATACCGGTTTAGAAGTCGAAGCTTTAGGTGGTCGTCCGGGTGTATTCTCGGCAAGATATGCCGGCGAAGATCAAAATTCTGAGAGAAACATAAAGAAACTATTATCTGAACTTGAAGGAGAAATAAATAGAAAAGCAAAATTTAGGACAGTTGTTGCACTTATTGAGAATGGCGAGATTAAGTATTTTGAGGGAATAATCAAAGGTCATATTACTAATAAACCTGTCGGAAGTTCAGGTTTTGGATATGACCCTGTGTTCATCCCGGAAGGATTTTCACAAACTTTTGCAGAGATTGGTAGTGAACTGAAAAATAAAATCAGTCATAGAGCGTTAGCTATAAATGAATTAAAAAAATATTTGAATTTAAGATGAGAAAAATTATTTTAACATCAATAGTTGCTTTACTTACATTAGCTGTATTTAGTCAGACTGATCAACCGGTCGCTATAGGTAAATGGAGAACTCATTTAGCATATAATAGTATTAATCAAATTACTCAATCAACAAATAATATATATGCAATTAGTGATGGTGCTTTAATTTCTATTAGCAAGGAAGATGGTGACATGCAATTTTATAGCAAGATAAGTGGATTAAGCGATGTCAATATTATAAGAATTGAGTACGACAAGGCTAATAATCAACTTCTTATACTTTACTCAAACGGTAATATAGATATTATGAATCCATCCGGAGTTAATAATATTCCTGATTTATACAATAAAGTATTAGGCTCTACGAAAGGTGTGAATGAAGTTTTTTTTAATGATAATTATGCATATCTTTCATGTGATTTCGGAATAATAAAGTTAAATCTGACAAGAAAAGAAATTGCAGAGACTTTTATTATTGGACCGAATGCATCATATCTAAAAATTTTATCAACTACTATTCATCAAAATACAATTTATTCTGCAACAGAAAGTACGGTTTATTACGCTGATGCACAAAATCCTAATATTGTAAATTATGAGTACTGGAAACCTGTAACCGGACTTCCCGGATTAGGTGAATTTCAAAAAATTTTCAACTTTGCAAATAACCTCTTGGTATTAAGAAATGGGAAATTATATAAAAAAGAGATTAATGATTCATGGACCCCATTATTATCTGTAATAGATATATCTTCTTTAAATATCTCAAATGGAAAAATCATTGCAGGTAATGGTACAAACACAATCTATATCTTAAATGATAATTTTGAATTAACAACTCAAAATCTTTTCAACTCTGCTGATATTGAGTATGATAGCGACCGAGAAATGTATTGGGCAGCAGGCAGTGCTTTAGGTGTAATTTCATTTAAACCTCAAAGTGGCTCAGAACCAACCATTAACTACTTTAAGCCTAACGGTCCGGCTGAAAACAATCCATGGAGTATGACATTTGCCGGAGAGAAACTTTTTATGGTTAATGGAGGTAGGTGGTCATCTCAAGATAACAGACCCGGACAAGTAATGATCTATAAAAATGAAAAATGGACAAATATTAGTTGGGAAGAAATTAATAAAGAAACTAATAGTGCAGTTTTGGATTTTATGAATGTAGCTGTTGATCCTGAAGATGATACACATTTTTTTGTTACTTCATACGGCACTGGCTTATATGAATTCAGAAATGACCAATTTACAACTTGGCATAACCCTGTAAATTCAACCATTTCAGATATTTATCCGGGATCATCTTTATACATCCGTTTAGATGGTGCAGTATACGATAATGAAAAAAATTTATTTATATCAAATAGCGGTGTTGCAGCTCCAATTAAAATTTTAACTAATAGTGGTGAATGGGAAGAATTAAATTATTCTAAAGCTCAAGTGTCAACATTAGGTAAAATATTAATTTCCAATCAAAATAAAAACCAAAAGTGGGTACCTTCGGTAAGACTCACACCAGGTATTTTTGTATGGGATGACAAAGGGACATTATTAGATATTAGTGATGATGAAAATACGTTCTTATCAGACTTTATAGATGTAGATAACATTGGTTCAAAAATTAATCCGAAGGAAATACATTGTATAGCACAGGATAAAAATGGGGTTATATGGGTAGGTACTGATTTAGGTCCTCTACTTTTTTATAATACATCAAAGGTATTTGAAAAAGATTATACTTGCTCAAGAGTGAAAATTCCGAGAAACGACGGTACTGGACAAGCAGATTATTTACTTGAAGATGAAATTGTTAAAGCGATAGTTGTTGATGCTGCTAATAGAAAATGGGTAGGAACTAAAACTTCAGGATTATATCTAATGTCAGAAAATGGACAAGAGACAATAAATCATTTTACATCCAAAAACAGCCCCTTACTGTCAGATTACATTTTGTCATTAGCTATCAATCCTGTAACCGGAGAACTATTTATTGGTACAAATCAAGGTTTAATCTCATATCAAAGTGATGCTAAAGATGCAGAAAATGTATTTACGGATGTTTATGCATACCCAAATCCGGTGAGAGAAAACTATAATGGTATTATTACAATAACCGGACTTGTAACAAATACACAAGTTAAAATTACAGACCTCAATGGTAATCTTATTTATCAGACTATTTCAAATGGCAGCATAGCTACATGGGATGGTAAAGATGCTCATGGAAAAAGAGTAAACACAGGAATTTATATGGTTATATGTTCCAATGAGGATGGTACTAAAAGCGCATCAACTAAGATAATGGTGATCAACTAAACTTAGCCGAATCAGCATCACAAACAAATGTTTAAAAAATTCACAAGTAATATTTTATTTTTTGTATTAATCTGTTCAGTGTGGACGGGAATTTTCTTTATCTTACCTGATTTTATTGATAACCCGGTAAATGGCATATCAGACTTTATTGTTGTTGTTGCATATTGTGGAGTTGTAACCTTAGCTTCATATTTTCTCATTTATTTATTTTCAATTAATAAATATATATTCTCAATATTTTTCCCGTTATTTTCTTTATTAGGTTCTATTATCGGATTTTATAGATATACTTTCAAAGCTTCACTTACTCCAATGCTTATTGATGCAGTTTTCAACAATGATATTGGAACATCTCTTGATTTAATATCTGTAGAGTTAATAATTTTTGTTTTAATATCTTTAATTATTTCAATCATACTTATTGTATATCGCTTTAAAATGGTTATTGTAAAAATGCAAATTGTTCATTTGATGTTTGCATTAATTGGAATTACAATGTCATTTTCAGTAAGTTCAAGAATTAAAAGGAGTCTATTTCAACGCTTCCCATATAATGTTTATTATAGTCTGTCGGAATATTCGAAACATCAGAAGTTAATTCATAATGGTAAAATAGATTTCGAATCTGAATTTAGGTTTACATCAAACACAAGTGATTCTTTAATTGTTGTTTTAATACTTGGAGAGTCGGCAAGGTCTGATCACTTTTCTCTAAATGGATACGAGAGAAATACAAATCAATTGTTGTCAAAAAGAAATAATATATATTCGTTTCCTAATGTTTTTAGCGAATATACTCATACCGTTAGAAGTTTACCTCACATTCTAACAAGAGCCGACAGTGTAAACGAAAATCGTGCATTTTCTGAAAAATCTTTTATTTCACTTTTTAATAAAAGTGGATATAGAACTGAATGGATTAGCAATCAAGATCCTGCAGATAGTTATGTTTATTTTATGAATGAATGTGACACCATTATATATGCTAATCCTGAAAAAAATGTATATAATTATAGCAATTGGTATGATACAGATCTAAATCCTTTTGTCGAAAAATCATTATTGAAAAACTACAAAAATAATCTGCTTATACTTCATTCAATAGGTAGTCATTGGTATTACAACAATCATTATCCTAAAGAGTTTGAGATATATACTCCTGTTACTCAGAGTAGAATTATAACTAAAAATGTCAAAGAAGAAATTGTTAACTCTTATGACAATACAATCTTGATGACTGACTTTTTTATAGATCAGTTAATTGATATTTTGTATGACAAAAATGCCCTGCTGATTTATATCTCTGATCATGGTGAGTGTTTAGGCGAAGATGGTTTATGGCTTCATGCCTCCGATCATGCTACACTAAAAAACCCTGCTTCTTTAGTGTGGATGTCTGATAAATATATTAAGATGTATCCTGATAAAAAAGTTGCTTTAGAGGAAAATCAAAACAAAAGGTGGCGAACCGACTTTGTATTTCATAGTATCCTTTCTGGTGCAAACATCCCAAGCATATCTATTCATAAAGACTTAGATATTTTTTCTATTGTAGAAGAATGAATGGAAATATCCCCCATCACCCCCTCTTTATCAGATTCATAAACTCTTCTCGGGTTTTGGCTTGCTGGAATATACCTGTGAAATCGGATGTGGTGGTTATAGAGTGCTGCTTTTGAACTCCGCGCATTTGCATGCAAAGATGTTGTGCCTCTAAAATTACCATTACTCCCAAGGGTTGTAATGTTTTCTGTATGCACTCTTTAATCTGTGTTGTCATTCGCTCCTGGACTTGCATACGTCTCGCAAACACCTCAACTATACGAGCTATTTTGCTTAATCCTGTTATATGATGATTAGGTATATATGCTATATGTGCCTTACCAAAAAACGGTAACATATGATGCTCGCACATCGAATAGAAATCTATGTCTTTTACTATAACCATCTGACGATAATCTTCTGTGAATTTTGCCGACATCAGTATCTCTTCAGGATTTTGCTCATAACCTTGCATTAAAAATTGCATAGCTGATGAAATGCGATAAGGTGTCTTTATCAATCCTTCGCGATCAATGTCTTCTCCTAATAACTTGATTATTTCTCTATAATGATATGCTATATTTTCTGTCTTTTCTGTATCGAAGGGTGCGGCTTTGCTTATATTAATATCCATTTCAATCTTTTTTATCACTAACTACTACTCTATCCTTTACTGTGTATGTCTCTTTCCTTAAATTAGGTATTTTCTTTACCAACTCATCAGAAAAAGCCCGAGCATCTTGCTGTGTAAGGAAATCTCCTATTCTTACTTTCCAAAATGGTGAACTGTAGGTTACATATACTTTATAATCCGGAAAATTTTCATTTAATGTTTGTTCCAATTTGAATGCTTGATCTTTTGCTGCAGAATGGGCATTACTCGAAAAAACTTGCACTCTGAACCCATTTGCAAATGCTGCTGATGTTGATACATTCTCAACCATCATACTTTCAATGCGTTTATCCTGATGAAATATTACTTTGCCACTTTTCGAATCTACTTTCTCTGATATCTTGGCAAAGCCACTCTTTAATGTATTATTCTTTTCACTTTCATCTATTTGTGAAAATACAGGTTGTAGGACAAAAGAGCAGGTAAGTAAAAATATAAAGTATTTAAGTTTCATACAATTATTTTTTAATTAGTTGCAAAGGTACGATTACAATTTTATTATTCATGCTGTTTTTATTGGAAAAACTCTTAAATTTGTTTTTTAATTATTTACACATGCAAATTCAATCTAAATGTGAAACTGTTATTATTGTTGCCGGCGGTAAAGGTGAACGAATGAAGTCCGATGTTCCTAAACAATTTATCGAACTGAAATCAAAGCCAATACTGATGCATACAATTAATGTTTTCTATAATTATAACAAGCAAATGGATATCATTGTTGTGTTACCTGAAATACAAATCGAACAATGGCATTCACTTTGTAAAAGACATGCCTTCGCAATAAATCATCAAGTCGTTGCCGGTGGGATTGAACGTTTTGATTCTGTGAAAAACGGATTGAAGCTTGCTGATAATAAAGGCATTATTGCAGTTCATGATGGTGTACGTCCTTTAGTCAGTACACAAACTATCAGCGATTGTTTTAAAGAAGCTGCAATATCAGGTGCTGCAATTCCGGTTATTGATATTAATGAGAGTATCAGGTATGTTGATGAATATGAAAATAAAGCTGTTGACAGATCGAAATTTAAAATAGTGCAAACACCTCAGGTATTTAAAGCTGATATTTTAAAAGAATCATATAAACAACAATATTCTCCTGCTTTTACCGATGATGCTTCGGTAGTTGAGGCTTTTGGTGTTAAAATAAAAACTGTTCAGGGAAATCGTGAAAATATAAAGATAACAACTCCTATTGATTTAAAATTGGCAGAATTAACTCTATAAATTCTCAAACTAAAACAATAAATGCAACTTTCTCAGTTAGATATAAAATTTATCCCGGGTGTTGGTCCTAAGAAGGCAGATTTGCTTCATAAGGAACTAAACATCTCTAATGCTGATGATTTAGCACGACATTATCCTTATAAATACATCGATAGAAGTAGATTTTATTATTTGCACGAAATATCTGAAAATATGCCTTTTATACAAGTAAAAGGTCAAATTATAAAGTTTGAAAAAGTCGGTGTCGGAAGAACTCAACGTTTGTCTGCAATTTTTACTGATGGTAAAGATACAATAGAACTTGTTTGGTTTCAGGGTATTAAATTTATCTTGGAAAAATACAAAACAGGTATCACTTATGTGGTTTTTGGAAAACCTACTTTCTTTAATGGTAAATATAATATCGCACATCCTGAAATTGACTTACCATCACAATTGCCTCCTGTTGAGCAACTTGGACTACAACCTTTTTACAACACAACAGAAAAAATGAAATCAGGTTTTTTGAATTCAAAGGCAGTTCAAAAAATTATGTTGAATCTACTCCCCTATTTCCAGTCAGGCATATCTGAAACTCTCCCTGCATATGTTTTAAAAAAATATGCACTGATGAATTTGAGCGAATCCCTTATTAATATTCATTTCCCAAAAAATGCTCATTTACTTAATAAAGCCCGCCAGAGATTGAAATTTGAGGAATTGTTTTTTGTTCAATTAAACATTCTTCAACAAACTAAGTGGAGAGAGAATAATTTGAAAGGCTTGATGATGAAAAAAGTTGGCGATTTTTTCAATACTTTTTTTAGTAACTATCTGCCTTTCGAACTTACCGGCGCTCAAAAAAGGGTTATTAAAGAGATACATACTGATTTAGGAAGTGGAAGACAAATGAACCGTTTATTACAAGGTGATGTTGGCAGTGGCAAGACTTTAGTGGCTTTGATGGTATTGTTGATTGCTGTAGATAATGGTTATCAGGGTTGTATAATGGCACCTACTGAAATATTGGCGACTCAACATTTCGACACACTTCGTAGTTTAGTCAAAGATTTAGGTGTTAACATCTCATTATTAACAGGCTCTACACGACCAAAAGAACGTGAGGTAATTCATAAAGAACTTCAATCCGGCGAGTTAAATATCTTAATAGGAACTCACGCACTTATAGAAGACGTGGTACAGTTTAACAATTTAGGATTGGTGGTAATCGACGAGCAGCACAGATTTGGTGTTGAACAACGCTCCAAGCTATGGAAGAAAAATGTGCAGCCTCCACATGTTTTAGTTATGACAGCCACACCTATTCCTCGAACGTTAGCTATGACGGTTTACGGTGATTTAAGTGTGTCTGTAATCGACGAACTGCCTCCAGGTCGTAAACCTATTCAAACCTATCATTATTACGAAAACAAAAGGCAAGCACTGAATGGTTTTATCTACAAACAGATAAAAGCAGGACGTCAGATTTATGTTGTTTATCCTTTAATTGAAGAATCTGAAAAAATGGATCTTCAAAATGTAACTGAAGGATTTGAATATTTTAGAGAAAGTTTTCCTGAGTTTAAAGTAAGTATGGTTCACGGAAAGTTGAAACCGGCTGAAAAAGAATATCAAATGCAACAGTTTGTCAATGGGAAAACACATATAATGGTAGCCACAACAGTTATTGAAGTCGGAGTAAATGTGCCAAACGCATCAGTTATGATTATTGAAAATGCAGAACGATTTGGACTTTCTCAATTGCATCAGCTTCGCGGGAGAGTTGGACGAGGTGCTGAACAGTCATTTTGCATATTGCTTACAGGATTTAAACTTGCCACTGAAACTCGTAAAAAAATGGATATAATGGTCAGGACAAACGACGGCTTTGAAATTGCAGAAGCCGATCTCCAGTTAAGAGGTCCAGGCGATTTAGAAGGCACTCAGCAAAGTGGAATGCCATTCGAATTAAAAATTGCAAATTTAGCAAGAGATGGAAAAATGTTAAGCATAGCCAGAGAATTTGCGATGGAAATCCTAAATGACGATCCAAAATTAGAAAAAAAAGAAAATTTAGTATTAGGTTCGCAATTGAATAAGCTAAAAACAAATCTGATTAATTGGGGGAATATTAGTTAAAAATACGGAATTGATTTGGTTAACAAAGCATATTTTTTTACTTTTGAAAGTTTTTTATTATTAGCATAACAATCATTTTTTGATGGAAAAAACACTTGTAATATTAAAGCCTTGTACGATACAAAGAGGTTTGACAGGTGAAATCATTCACCGATTCGAAAGGAAAGGACTTCAAATTTGTGGCATGAAAATGATGCAACTTACAGATGATATTCTGATAGAACATTATTCTCACCTGGCACAACGTCCTTTTTTTAAAAGAATTAAAGACTCTATGATGGTAACACCCGTAATAGTATGCTGTCTGAAAGGCATAGATGCTGTACGTATTGTTCGCGCTATGGCTGGTGTAACAAATGGTAGAGATGCACAACCCGGTACCATAAGGGGTGATTACAGTGTTAGTGTTCAGGAAAATATAGTTCATGCTTCTGATTCGTTAGAAACTGCTGAAACAGAGTTAAAACGATTTTTCAAAGAAGATGAAATTTTTGATTATGCCATCAGTCAACTAAATTCTAAATACGCAAACGACGAATATTGATTATTCACAAATTATTAATTATGATATTGAAAAAAGAATTACTTTTCACACTTGCTGCTTTACTTCTAATAACTAACAATATCCTCGCAAACGATCCGGATAAAACTGACGTTATACATATTAACTCAGTCGATACAACAAATATATATCATGAATTGCTCAATGACGAAACTGACGATTTGATGGAAGATCATCCCGCTAATGATATTTATAATAATATCTGGACATGTGAAAGACTTAATCCTTATAAAATTCCAATCGATAGCATACCCGATTCAGTAAAAATTGATTTTTCTACATATTGTTCTCCTGTTATTGGTTATATAACTTCCAATTTCGGTCCACGAAGATATAGATTTCACTATGGTACGGATATAAAACTTCAAGTTGGCGATACTGTGGTTTCTTCTTTTACCGGTAAAGTGAGAATTATTGATTACGATAGAAAAGGCTACGGTCATTATGTTGTTATCAGACATGATAACGGACTTGAAACTGTATATGCACATCTTTCTAAGGTTTTGGTTTCACTTGATCAGCAAGTGTCAGCAGGAGAACCTATTGCATTAGGTGGTAACACCGGACGCTCTACAGGATCACATTTACATTACGAAATGCGATTTTTGGGAAATGCCATGAATCCGGCAAAAATAGTTGATTTTGTTAGTGGTACTCCTTTAGAAGAAGAGTATTATATTACAAAAAGTAAGACTTTCTATCATCAAAAGGAACTTAAAGAAATGGCTGCTGCTAAATACTACAAAATTCGTAGTGGCGATAATCTAAGTAGAATAGCAAGTCGCAATGGCACAACAGTTAGAACTTTGTGTAGATTGAATAATATTTCCGCTAATAAAATTCTAAGAATAGGTCAAACATTACGTGTTAGATAGCAATAGCTTATAAACAAATCGTAAAATTATTTGTTTCGTTATCAATAAGTAAAAAATAAATTGATCATGTTTTCAAAAAAAAATATCGAAGACCATTTCATAGTCATTTTCGGTTCGAATGGAGACCTATCGAAACGTAAGTTACTTCCTGCTCTTTTTCAGTTATATATAGATGATTTTCTACCAAAGAAGTTTGCTATTTTGGGCACAGGAAGTATGGAAAAGGATGATAACATAAATCGTGAAGATGTAAAGTCTGCTCTATCAGAATTTTCAGCTAAAAATTCAAATAAATATCCGGAGAAATTAGAGGAGTTTCTAAATAAAGTTTACTATAAAAAAGTTCAGAATAAAAACGAAGAAGATTTTGAAGGATTAAAAAATCATTTAGACAAACTGACCGAAAAACTTGATGTAAAACAAAACATCATTTATTATTTTTCAATCCCTCCTTTTCTTTACGAAACTGTTGCTGATAATTTAGTTAAGCACGGACTTAATCTTGAAACTGACGGTTGGAAAAGGGTTATTGTAGAAAAGCCTTTTGGATATAGCTATGCTACTGCAATCGAACTTGATAATAAATTACATGAAGGTTTTGATGAAAGTCAAATATATCGTATAGATCATTATTTGGGCAAGGAAACTGTTCAAAATATAATGGTAACACGCTTTTATAATGGTTTTTTCGAACCGATATGGAACAGAAAATATGTCGATAGAGTTGAAATTACCGCTTCTGAAAAAATCGGAGTTGGCGATCGTGGTGGATATTACGACACTTCAGGTGCGATGAGAGATATGGTTCAGAACCACTTATTGCAAGTGCTGGCTGTAGTTGCAATGGAACCTCCTGTAATTTTTGATTCAGACTCAATTCGTAACGAGACAGTAAAAGTCCTTCAAGCATTGCGACCAATCAAATCCTCTGATGTTCCAAATCAGGTTGTAAGAGGTCAGTATATCGCAACTAAGGTCGGAGATAATATCATGCAGGGATATCGCCAGGAAAATGGTGTGTCGCCTATTTCTAAGACTGAAACTTTCGTTGCAATAAAGACTTATATCGACAACTGGCGATGGGGTGATGTACCTTTTTATATTCGCACAGGGAAACAATTACCTGCCAGGGTTACTGAGGTTGTAATTCATCTTAAACATGCTCCTCATCAGTTATTTAAGCAGCTTTGCCTGACTCAACCTAACAATATGATTATTTTGCGTATTCATCCGGATGCCGGTATAGCCATCGACTTTGGAATGAAAATTCCCGGAGCCGGTTATAAGGTGCAAAATGTTGATATGTCCTTTAAATATGCTGATTTAATCGAGACGAAAATTCCGGAAGCTTACGAGCGTTTGCTGTTAGACTGTATGGTTGGCGACTCTACACTTTATGCTCGTGCAGATGCTGTGAAAACAAGCTGGAAATTTATTGACCCTATAATTCAAGCATGGGAGAATGATAATAATATACCTTTATTCTTCTATGAATGTAATACTTGGGGACCAAAAGAAGCTGATAATCTTTTTGAAGATAAGTATACAACATGGCGTGAGCCTGAAGAATAAGAAAAAATTTCGTAAAACTTATAAAAACTTTACTTTGGAACATATAGTACATATTTTTGAAGATGCAAAATTAACGGCAGAAGCTGTTGCTAATAAAATTTTGGAGCTTTCAATCGATAAAAAGAGTAAAAGCCAATTCTTTAATATTGCTGTTTCGGGAGGTTCTACACCTAAGCAATTGTTTGAATTAATGGCAAGTGATAAATTCGCTTCACTAATGCCATGGGAAATAATACGACTCTTCTGGGTTGATGAAAGATGCGTAGAACCTACTGATTCTGAAAGTAATTTCGGTATGACCTACGATGCTCTGTTGCATCATCACTATATTCCTGTCGACAATATATTCAGAATGAGAGGCGAAGACCTCCCTGCTGATGAAATTATTGAGTATTCTAATGTTCTTAAAAAAGAACTTTCTGAAAGAAATGGATTTCCTGTATTTGATTTAATTTTACTGGGTATGGGTGACGATGGGCACACTGCTTCAATCTTCTCAAACAGTATGGAATTGTTAAATTCAGATAAATCCGTTGAAGTCGGTACTCATCCTGTTACAGGACAAAAAAGAATTACCCTGACCGGCAAAACCATTAACAATGCCGACTTGGTTGTATTTCTTATAACAGGTAAAAATAAAGCTGAGATATTAAATAGCATTATAAAAAAGAAACCGGATTCATTAAAGTATCCGGCATCTTTTGTTGGTAATTATTTAGGCGAAGTTGAATTTTACATAGACAAATCTGCCTCGTCAAATATTTAATTTTTAATAATTTGCATTGTAACATCCGTGTAATCTTGGGACTTTGACTTGTTTGGCAGTCTCATCCTGTTGGTTATGCCTGATGAAGTTCGTGTTACAAATCAAGACTGTGCCCGCTTCGCTCAAGGTCGAACCTATTTACGATTTACGGAGTTACAATTTACGATTATTCCGTTGCCCGATCGGAGCCGATGGTAATGGTTTAACCGAGAGAAATATTAAATATTCTTTACTTGGAATCAAGTAGTTCTGTGGTTGTTTCCATCCTGAAAATGCACCGACACTTTCACTTCTTTGTCAGTTGCATTATATAACAATAAATCTCTTGGATTCTTATTTTGAGGATTTTTTTTTTGATAAATAAGGTAGTGCAAAGATAGGTAAGTTTCGGGTTTTGGGGCTAAATTACAGAAAATTCGTATCTTTCTTCTATAAATTTGTTTGTCAATTTTTATGGGTCTGTGTATATATTGAAACTTTTATGTACATTTGTAAGGACAATCAATTACATTAATATGTACAGAACAATAGAAATAGACCGCAATAATCTAACATTAATGGGAGTTAAATTTTCCGATCTTAAAACATTGGAAAGTACTGCAAATGCTATTGCTACAAATATGTTTGAGGGTTTTGAGCCAACTACAGAATTAATTCAATTGTATGTAGATTGGAAAATAGGTTTAATTTCTGAATCAGACTTCTTGACAAACTTATATACCATTTATGGAAAATAATTATCAGTATCTTGATTCAGATTATAGATACACTAATGAAAATGGTGTTCTATATAATTTGGCAAATATTGAAGATGAAAAAATACTTCTAGCTTTTGAGAGTTTAAAAGTTTCTAAGAGAGTAGAAGAATTATTTGAAAATCCGATAAAAATTAAAGATTTCAGATCATTGCTTTATATACATCATTATTTATTTCAAGATGTTTATGAGTGGGCAGGAAAAGAAAGAACTGTAAACATCAGTAAAGATGGAAAACCTTTTTTTGATGGAGAACGCTTTTCTTTTGCTTTTAAGTATATTGATAATCTTATTACAGAATACAAAGCAATAAGTAAAACTAATAAAAAAGAGCTTGCTTTTAAATTAGCTGAAATTTTAGATAATATAAATTTTTTACACCCCTTCAGAGAAGGGAATGGGCGTACTCAAAGAGAATTTTTAAGATTGTTAGCCTTAGAAAAAAACTTAAAATTGAATCTCAATCCACCTGACAATAAAAGTGTATATGAACGATACATGTATGGTACGATTAATAGTGATATAAAAGTACTAACTGAATTGATACTTGAGTTAATTGAAGATAAATAACTTTTTGCAAGTAAATATATTTAATATTTACCCACAGAAGTGTTGAAACAAGAAATAAAACACATAGCCATCTCTAAAATTTAATCCCCTATTTTTCAGCATTATATAAAAATTTTTTAGTAGCTTTGTGGGGTGATACCATATAATGTATTGAAAGGCATAAACATCAAAAGAACTGAATAATATGACAATTAAAAATACTTTATGACAGAAATATCCATACTCCATTCGCAAATATTAAATTTAAGGAAATAAAATGCATAGTATAAAATATTAGCAACTCTAAAACTACAGGACATGATAACACTCAACAACAACACAGTGAAAATCACAAGCATTTTTATGGTAGTTATTTTGATAACTTTAACATATTCATGTCGATGGGACACTCGTAGAAATTATAAATATATTGAATATGATGAGAACAATGAAATAGTTCAAACAGAAGATTTTTTTGTGATAGCTGACTCTATTGCTTATATCAAAGCTTTTGAAATTTTCAGTAATTCAAACTCAAATAACTTTGAACTGTTTAATGAAAAAGGTAATGAGATTTCCAAGAAAGTTAACTTCGTTACAAGAACAACCCAAGAGATGAAAATAAAAGCGAGAATTTTAGAGAGAAGAAAAAATGAAGAAATAGCTTCTAAATATAGCAAAGAAAGTAAAACTGTTGAAAAAGAATCTTCAATTCAAGATGAAATAAAAGAACAAACTGTTGGAATTTGGCGAGTTTCCAATGAGGTTTTATATAGAATTCGAGATGACAAACAAAAAGGATTATTGTTAGGAATAATTTCTCCAAATGAAATGAATTTACCTGCGAGAAGAGAGGAATCGATAAGAAAAGAAGTAAAAGCAGGGCAAACGCGGTTTATACCAATAGACTTTTTTTTAGATTATTACGTCCTCGAGAAAAATGGGGATTTATCAGCGTATGATAATTATGGACATATAGTAACGTACAAAAAAATAAACTAGTTTTATTATGATAAACTATAAAATTAATAATAAAGAATTAGTAGTGATGCACTAATGAAAATGGTTTTCTATATAATTTGGCAAATATTGAAGATGAAAAACTTTTTGCAAGTAAATATATTTAATATTTACCCACAGAAGTGTTGAAATGAAAAACAAAACACATACACCTCTAAAATTTAGTCCCTTATTTTTCAGCATTATATAAAAATATTTTTGTAGCTTTGTGGGGTGATACTGTAACGTCTCTGAAAGACGTAAGAATATCAAAACACATTTATAAAATAACCAACAAATGTATATGCATCATAAACTCAAACACCACAAAATAGGTAAGAAGCTGATTTTCAACATTAACGACTTATATCTAAAGCAAATATATGCGCCATGCTATGGCGTATATACAATTTGAGTGGCGTATGTGCGGATGTTACCCAACATATTAAGAGAAAAAGTGGTCAATAGTGGCTGAACACCCAAATGACAAATTTGTTCTTTAGCAAAATTATTGTATGAATCTTTAAAAAGTAAAAAATGAAAAAACTAATTATTTTAATTTGTCTTGTGTTTTTCGTAAACACTAACATGCCTGCTCAACCGAGAGCATCTTCATGGGACGGAGCTGTTTTAGCTGTTAGAGATTATCTAAAAGATAATGCTAATGACCCTAAGAGTATCAAAATTGTAGAATGTAGTTATATTTTTGAAATGTCTGACGGGTATTACTATCAAAGAGTGAAATATCGAGGTAATAATGCTTTTGGTGCGTCTGTCCTAAACGAACATTACTTCCAAATTAGAGGTGAAGGAGATAATGCCAGAGTGACGAGGGTATACTCAAGTGAAGAATTTAATATATTAGACAGAAAAGGTAAATTTAAGATTTTACGACAATATGATGCCAAAGGCAAACAGATTTGACTTTGATAGACAAGTATTTTGGGACATGAAATATCACGGCTACATTATCCATTAATTTGCCAAAAAGCATTATAAATCTATCGTGTATGTGTAACTAATTCAAAAACAATGACAACAAAAGAAATAGTTGATCTTCTTCGGTTTAGAGAAACAGAATATATTAAAACAAAAACATTCTCAAAGTTACCTGGGATTTACGCATTATTCTTTATTGGAGATAACTTTCCAATACTAGGCGATTCCGTTTCAAAGCATCAAATTATCTACATTGGAAAAACTGAATCCAGCCAAGAAAAGAGAGACGCAAAAACTCATTTTACAACAGGAAAAACAGGAAGTTCAACCGTAAGAAAATCTATAGGTTCTTTACTTTGCGAAAATGAAAATTTGAAACCTATTCCCAGAAATGAAACTGATTATGAGAAAAAGAGATTTAGTCATTTCAAATTTGACAACAAAAGTGAAATAAAGATTACTAAATGGATGGAAAACAATTTAGCTTTATCATTTTACGAATATCCGAGAACTAAACAAGAAATTGAAGATTTAGAGACAAAATTAATTGATGAATTGGTTCCAATTTTAAATATCTCAAAAAACTCCAAAAACTCTTTCAGAGACACCCTACAAAATTTGAGAAAGAACTGTGCATTAAATGCTGCTAAAGATTTTAATCCTAATAGAATATCAAATCAACAAAATATAACTACACAACAAAAAAACATAAGTAATATGGCTCCATCTGGAAAATATACTGATTTATGGTCAAAACAAAGAGCTTTGATTCAAGTCAAATTGAACAATGCCACAACTAAACAATCAATTCAATTAAATTCTGAAGATTTTAATAAAGTTGGAAATCGGAGTAATTATTCGTTTAACCTTGAATTTCTAAATGGAATTGTAAGTAATAATATTGATGGTTCAGCAGTTGCTAGAGACTTAGCAAAAGTTATTGAAGACTCAAAAGAAATTAGAGAAATATTGAAAATGGGACATTTTAAATTCAATATGGACAGACAATTTTGTTTATGGATTGAAAAAAGATAGAAATACGTTGGGTAACAAAGGCAAGCTTGGTTTAACGATACAAAATTCGATTATTATGAAAACACAATTGACATTAAATATTAAATAGTCATCCCTTAAAAAGCACTTAAACTAAAGATTATCAATAAAATATCTTTCAAAACAGTTGTGTAATTTTGCAAGTTTTATTATATTTGATGCATCAAACTTGCAAATAAATTATGTTATCAAAGAAGAAATATACCACACAGAGCAGTATGTTTTTTGGATTAGAGGATATGTTGAACCAAAAACATCCGATGTACATTTTGGCTAATAAAGTAGATTGGCAAATGTTTGAAGATTCGTCCTCACCATTATATTGTTTGGACAGTGGTGGACTTGCACCACCAAGTTAATAACCATGCCCGACATAAAAAAGAAACCGGATTCATTAAAGTATCCGGCATCTTTTGTTGGTAATTATTTAGGCGAAGTTGAATTTTATATAGACAAACCTGCCTCGTCAAATATTTAGTTTTTAATAATTTGCATTGTATCTGATGCAATCATATATTCTTCATCTGTAGGTATTACAACTACCTTAACGGATGAATCCGGAGTACTGATTAAAACTTCCTGGCCTCTTGAATTTGCATTTATTGTCTCATCAATCTTTAATCCCATATATTTAAAGCTATTACAAACTCTTTCTCTTGTAGCAGTTTGATTTTCACCTACTCCTCCGGTAAATACTAATACATCAGCTCCGTTTAATGCTGCAAAATAAGAACCTATATATTTTATCATACGATATTCATACATGTTTAATGCTAATTTAGCTCTATCATTACCTTCATTTATAGCTTTTTCAATATCGCGCATATCCGAAGAAATACCTGAAACTCCAATAACACCGCTATGTTTGTTGAAAAGAGTCGAAACAGAATAAGAATTTATCATTTCTTTTTCCATAAGAAATGTTACCACACCTAAATCGACATCACCCGAACGGGTACCCATCATAAGTCCTTCAATCGGAGTGAAACCCATAGATGTATCTATTGATTTTCCATCTTTAACTGCTGTGATAGACGCACCGTTACCGATATGTGCAGTGATGATTTTTGTTTTATCGTAATATAATCCAAGAAAATCACATGCTCGTTTAGATACATAACGATGACTTGTCCCATGAAAACCATATCTTCTAATGCCGTATTTCTGATATAAAGCATAAGGGATTCCATACATATAAGCGTAATCAGGCATTGTCTGATGAAAAGCCGTATCGAATACCGCAACTTGAGGAACATCCGGAAGCAATTCATTAATGGCTCGTATACCCGACAAATTTGGTGGATTATGTAGTGGAGCAATATCGATACACTCTTCAATCTTCTTAATTACCTCATCTGTAATTAAAACACTTGAATTAAATTTCTCACCTCCATGAACAACGCGATGACCTACCGCACTTATTTCATCTATCGACTTTATTGAACCATGTTTTTTACTTGTAAGTACGCCCAAAATATATTCTACCGCTATTTGATGCTCAAGAATTTCGCCTTCTAATATTACTTTCTGACCGTCTTCTCGTGTATGTTTGAGGAAAGATCCTTTCATACCAAGCTTTTCAACACCACCGGAACCTAACTCTTGATGAGTTTTCATGTCAAGTAATTTGTATTTTACTGAAGAACTACCACAATTTAAAACTAAAATTTTCATACAACCTTCCTCCTTATTTTACAAGATTACCTGACTCATCATAAACATAAAACCCTTTACCTGTGCTCACTCCGAAGTTTTTGGCTCTAACCATACGTAATAAAATAGGTGATGGCTTATATTTAATATTTCCATATTCGTCATACAGATTATTCAATAATTTAACGATTTTCTCAATACCCATATTATCGGCTGTTCTGAAAACTCCTAAATTATGTCCAAACCCAACTGTAAGCACTTTATCAATATCTTCAACTACTGCTATACCTTCCATAAGTATCTGACAGGCTTCATTAAGCTGTGTTAAGAATAATCGTATACTGACCAACCCTGATGATTCTGCAACAGAAATATATTGATGATTAACCATTTTGGCAAACTTACTAACCTTGTCAAACGTCTCCTGAGAGGTATACAGTCCGGAAACTATTTCCATTATTTGCGAACCTGGAGTGTTTATCATAAAATGTACTCCTATACACCGTTCTCTGAATTTAAGTTCCGAAGCTAATTCTGTGATAACCACGGTTGTTACATTCGAAGCAATAATTGCATCAGGCTCCATCACATGTTCCAATTGCTGAAACACTCTCTTTCTTTCATCAACCTGTCTTTCACCCGTCTGATTATCATAACGTATAGCCTCAATCACGAAGTCGCAATTCTGAAAATCTACAAAAGATGTTGTTCCCTGAATTCTCGCTAAAATTGCTTTTTTCTCGTTTTGTGTCAACCCCCAGTTGATTATTCTTTGGTCCAATTTAGCATTTATTCTGCTAAAAGCATTTGCAATTTTTTCTTTATTGGGTTCTAAAAAAACTACTTCCATCCCATTTACAGCAGCAGTTGTTGCTATATCACTCCCTTCACTTCCACAACCAACAACACCTATTCGAGAGAAAAGAGTGCGCTTTCTGTTACGCTTACTTAACCCATAACGTTCGATTGGTTCTGTTAAAATCTTTTTTGCCATCTTATTCCTTAATCATATTTTGTTATAAAATTCTGTTCGTAACCCATCAAATGTTATTTATTCATTGCCTGATTAGCTGTGATAGCCACCATGTTTACAATATCTTCAACTGAACAACCTCTCGATAAATCATTTATTGGTGCTGCCATTCCTTGTAATATCGGACCGATTGCTTTAGAACTTGAAATTCTTTCAACCAATTTATATCCAATATTTCCGGATTGTAAATCAGGGAAAACCAAGACATTGGCATTACCTGCAATATTGCTTCCGGGTGCTTTACTCTTACCTACTTCAGGAACTAATGCCGCATCAGCCTGTAACTCGCCATCAATTTGCAAATCAGGATTTATAGTTTGAGCGATTTTTGTAGCCTCTACAACCTTATCAACCAATTCATGTTTAGCACTACCCTTACTTGAAAAACTTAACATGGCAACCTTAGGTTCAACACCTGCCATAGCTTTCATTGTTTCAGCAGAAGAAACAGCAATCTCTGCTAATTCTTTCGATGATGGATTGGGGTTAACAGCACAGTCGGCAAACACAATTAAACCGTTTGAGCCATATTGAGTTGTAGGCGTAAACATTAAAAATGCGCCCGAAACTACAGAAATGCCCGGTCGTGTCTTTACTATCTGAAAAGCCGGTCGGAGTACATCACCGGTAGTGTTTTGAGCACCGGCAAGTTCACCATCAGCATCTCCATTTTTTATCATCAAACAAGCAAGATATAAAGGATTCTTTGCTAATTTTTCAGCTTCTTCAACAGTCAAACCTTTACTTTTTCTTATTTCATACAAAAGTTTAGAATAATCCGACATTCTTGCGTCTGTTTCAGGATCAACTATTTCTGCATTATTGATATAAGCCAAGCTTTCTTGTTGTGCCAACTCATTAATTGTGTTTTTGTTACCAATTAAAATTAACTTAGCAATACCTTCTTTAATTATTTGATTTGCTGCACGTAATGTTCTAAGTTCAGTAGCTTCCGGTAAAACTATCCTTTGAGGGTTAGCTTTGGCACGTTCAATAATTTGGTTTATTAACATCATATTGACCTGATAAAATAAAAGTTGGAGTTCAAAAATAATTAATTTGGCTGAAAAACAGCACAAAAGTACAAAATATTTCTAAAATTGCAATGTGGAGATTACAATTATTTTTAATTAATTGATTGATTGGCAAATGTATTAAAATTTCATTCTAATCAGCAATTTAACATCAGTCTTTCTATTTCCGGTAATTGCTTCATTTCCACTACTGATTATTTCCCTGCCATCTGAATATAAAATTCGGGAGAATTTAACCCAACATGCTAATTTTGAGGTAATATCGTAACGTAAGTTAATATAATACTTAGCTCCTAATCCGTAAAATGTAGGTATACTGAAAGCATATAAAACATCTTTTTCATAAGTATATATACGATTATCATAATTTTGTGTATCAAAAACTGAATATCTTAAATCAAAATTTAATGGTATTTTTTTCAACTTCACTGATATTTCTTGATAAGCCGCAATTCCGTAAGTACCTTCTTTAAATGCTTCATATATATAATTTGCATCAATTTGTTGCTTAAATTTAAAGATTCCTTCTTCATATGTAGCTTGCGTTCTGAAAGAAAATTTCTCTTGATCAGCCTTTTGCTGTAAAATGTCTGTTTTGGATGTCTGCCCTATTTCTTTTTGCTCATACTTTATCCTAAATGTTAGATTAAGCTTTCGCGACTGATTAAAATTTGCATTAAATAAAAACTCTCTTCCATACGATGGAAAATTAATGCCATATCGTAACCAAGGAAATCGATAAGTATCTGAATAAAAAGAAAACTTCCATTTTTTCATTGGAAATAATTCGACTCCTATATAGATACCATTTTCATTTGAAATAGATGAGGATTCTGAAAACGACGAACTATATAGTGAATTAAACTCCGGATCATATTTTCTGAGTAAAACAGCAAAATTTATTCGACTTATCGGAGAGAAAGTCAAACCTGCCAACGAAGCATAAGACTGAAAATCTGTAGTTGCAATCTCTCCCATAACATTAAATTTCTGCCATTTAAACTGATAATTTATTCCATTAACCCACTGTCTATCTCCTCGAAAATAAAAAAGATTATATGGTTGATATTTTAAGACTAAAGGTTTATCAAATTTCAGATAGACACTGCTAATGCCAACTTTATAAAATTTACCTCTAAATACAGTATTTACACCAAAAGCTTGCTGATTTATCAAATTCTTTTTTTCTATTTCATTTGTTGTACGATGATAACCTGTTTGATAAAAACCTGTAAAAACACCATCCTTAACATTACCATCTATCTGTTTATTAGAATAAAACATATTAAGATTTGCCTTTCCTAATTGGAAAGTAGCAGCTAATCCTCTGAAAAAATTAAATTCATTCGTTGAGCCATATCTTTTAAAGCTCGAATCATAATCGAAAATATTGGTTACATTATTTGACTTACTTACTCTGAAACCTTGATGTACAACTAAACCTTGACCGTAATTAACCTGATAATCACCAATAATTAAATTTCTTATCAGCTTCTTATTTTTCATCTGAAATGAAGCACTTAAAAAATCATATCCTTTATTATAATCACCCCAAAATTGTTCTCCTGCATCTTTTTCGGATGTAATATTTAAATAATAATTGTCCTTATAATTAAATCTATATTTTATTACCTGATGTAACTTGTTACCTGAATAACCTGAGCTTTCCATATCCTTTTTATACCCCTCCTTATCTTCGATTGTCGATTCAAAAAGTGAGGAAATTTCATTCTTGCCATACTTAATTATCGACTTAAATTTTATCTTTTCAGTATCAATTTTCGGATTTGTTAAAGTAATAAAGGGTAACATTCTTCTAATATCGGTACGGTCTATTCCTTCAATAATTAATAGCTCATAGATACTCTTAAACATTCCAACTTTATATCGGTAATAAAACAAATTTTCAATTTGCAAAGGCGAAAGAAAAAACAGATTTTCAAAATCATCTTTTTCAGCAGAATTTAAATCTATAGGGTTACGGTATAAATAAAATAAAGTCTCAAACTGCGTATCAATGTCCATTTCAACCTCTGACTCATATACATATTCTTCAAGTAAATCTGATATAACTTGCTCAATACTATTTGAAACTGTATTACTTTGAGCAAAACTACATACAGAATTTAGAGAAAATAAAGAAAGTAAAACAAACAAACTTCTCATAAAATATTATCGTTCGAAAAGATTAATTTTTAACAAAGCAATCGGACATATCCCAAGAATTGGATGAACCTCTGTCATAATGTCAAAACCAAAAGTTTTATAATCATATCCAAAACCAAAACATGGTATCACAAACTCATGAGCGTATAATCCGATTTTAAATCTTACTGTTTTCATCATTATATATTCAAAACCTGTAGCTATACGATAGTTATTACTTAATTCTTTGTCAATCTGAAAATTACAATACAAATCGGTAGAAAATTTATAATTACATCCTAAGCTATAAACTGTGGGCACGTATTTTGTAAGCGACTCGCCTTTTATGTTTGATCCAAAGGGATTATATACTTGAAAACCAAAAGTTAATTTATTTGAGAAAGGGATAGTAAGTCCGATTTGAGGATAAATAATTCCTTTATATTGATTTGCTTCATCAAAAAAGACTGTATGATAATTGAATTGCATTCCTAAGTTGAACTTCCCATAAAAATTTCGAGCGTAGGATGCACCAACAATAACTTCATGGTAAATTGAAAATCCATAATGACTCATGGAAATCCCATAAGAATCATGTTCAGATGGAATAATTACTAATATATTTTTGGTAGCAAGTTCAGGAATGAGATATTTATTTTCAAATAAAAATGATAATTGTGTATGTTTTGCGTTAGATATAATGGCAGGATTTTGAAACGGACTAATATTAAAAATATCAGCAACCGAAGCATTAGCAACCGAAATGGATGAGGGTATTGAATAAGACGTTTGAGAAAAAACATCTAATAATTGTAAACAAAAGAATGTAAAAAACATATACCTTTTCATTATTGTCAGGATTTGGTTTGATTCGTAAACTTGAGGGTTCAAAATTAGAAATTTTCATATATAAAAACAAAATGACGAACAAGTTTTATATTATTTTAAATTATTGTTATACGTCAAATTTTCAAGCATAAAACTATTTAATCAACCAATTTTGGTTATTCAATCAAATTTATATAATTTTGCAACGATGATTAAGAAGATTAACATACTGATTTTATCTGTTTTACTGGTTGGATTTTTTAATCAGTTATCAGCTATTAACATCAAGGAAGAAAAACCTGCAGATGGTAGGAGACTTGCGTATCTCGTTGAAGGAAATGACACAGTATTTTTGGCATTCTTGCGAGACATTTATGTTTTTCCTAAGATGAAATACAAAAACAAAAAACAGGAAGAATTTTACTGGCGAACAGTACGTGATGTAAAAAAGGCTTTACCATACGCTAAGATTGTAAGTACTGAATTAATTCGTGTAAACACTTTACTTAAAGAAATTGAAAAGGACAGTGATAGAAAAAAATATCTTGCAAAATATGAAAAAGAGATATTTAAAAAATACGAACCTGAATTACGAAAATTCACATTAAATCAAGGCAGGTTACTCCTAAAACTAATCGACAGAGAATGTAACTCTACATCATATGATTTGATTAAATCTTACAGAGGTAGTGTTTCAGCATTTTTCTGGCAGGGAATAGCAAGATTATTTGGCTCAAATTTAAAATCGGAATATGATGCAAAAGGCAATGATAACATTGTTGAAAGAGTCATTTTACTTGTAGAAGCCGGTCAATTATAATATAAAACCATCTGTTATGTTTAAAATTTTCAATAATCTTTTCAATACAACTTCAAAACACTCTAAGAAAGGTACTGCCATTGACACCCAAAAGTCGATTATTCGTCGTGAAGTAAAAACAAAAAAAGCAGATTTATCAGAAACGGATAAATTAGAACAGGCAAAAATTATTTATGAGAAAATAGAAAATATGCCTGAATTTAAACGGGCTAAAAGCATTCTAATGTATTGGTCGTTGAGTGATGAATTACCAACTCATGATTTTATCAAAAAATGGAATCGGACAAAAACCATCCTTCTTCCGGTTGTCAAAAATCATCATATGACATTCAGACCGTTTATTTCCGAAGATAAGCTTCTTGCCGGAGGTTTAAATATAATGGAACCAAAATCTGGTCAAGATTACCTGAAAAATGTTGATTTAGCAATTATTCCGGGAGTTGCCTTCGATAAACTCAAGAATAGATTAGGTAGAGGAAAGGGTTATTATGATAAGTATCTGAAAAAGAAGAGAATAATAAAATGGGGATTATGTTTCAATTTCCAGCTATACGACAATATACCTGCTACTTCGCAAGACATAAAAATGAATAAAGTAATTACTCCATACGAGACGATTGAGTGATTTTCTGTTCGCCTTTGCGGTAGTAATAAACAATGCCATATGCCATACAGCTTTGCAGTCGGTTGTAGGGTTCTAAATCTTTATAATAATTCTCGATTTCATTCCACATTTCTAAAATGATATCATCAGCTTTTTTCCTCATGCCGACAAGTTCTTCCCACTGGCGAGATGTCGAATTTTGATGAATCTTTTGAGTTGATTTGTATTCTTTAAAGATTTCGTAATGAACTTTTACCTTAGCGATAGCCGGATTATAGATAGGTAATCCCCCATTTCTAATCCTCTCATTTTCACCGTCAATAATACATTTTCCCCAATGCAATATAGCAGCTTCCGTACTTAAATCAGGTACATTATGTATTTCAGGATCAAGCTGATAAAATAATTTATGCTCTTTTTTGATATCACCTCTTATAACAGCCAAATTAAATACTTGAATAAAATGTGAAACATAAATTCGTGCATTATGAATTATTTGCTGGTATCTTTTATTAGCATTAATCTGATTTTCTAAGGTCTGTTGATAATGAAGCTGTTGTTTCTCGAAAAGGGTCAAAAAATTCTTTGCATCTAAAATAGTCTTAAAAGAAATAACGTGGTTATTATATCCTAATTTATCTTCTTTTTGAATAGCTGTTTTTAATGCTCTTAGCCTTGATTGATCTGTATTTGGTAATCTTCTATATGGCATCAGTTAATAAATAACTTGAAATTTGACCTTTTTTTAACGCTAATTGCAAAGATATTAAATTTTAATCATTTCTGTGCAACAATTTTTCAGCTAATTTTCTCAATTCCTGTTTTTTAGTAGATGATACATCTACAGAATCCAAATTTGCGATTGCCTTTTTATAATAAGAATTCATTGCTTCTTCGCATATATTTTTGACTTCCAACTGATTATATATCTTTGTTACTTCATTTATTTTTGATTCTCTATCAGGATTTTCTTCTTTTAACCAAAATTCTAATTTTTCCGAAATATCACCTTTTGCCTTATTTTTTGCATGAATTAACAAAAAAGTCTTTTTATTGCTAAAAATATCACCTCCTATCTGCTTTCCAAAAATATCTTTATCACCATAAACATCTAACAAATCATCTCTTAATTGAAAAGCTATTCCGATATTAACTCCAAAATCATATAATAATTTTGCGTCTTCTTGTGATGCACCTCCCAAAATTGCTCCTATCTGTAAAGAACAACCAAGCAACACGGCTGTTTTTAAACGAATCATTTCAAGATATTCTTCAGACGATACATCTTCGCGAGTTTCAAACTCCATATCATATTGTTGTCCTTCGCAAATTTCAGTAGCGGTTTTGGTGAATAATAATAATACTTCTTTTAAGTATGGTGCTTCTGTTTGCGCAATTAATTCATATGCAATGATTTGCATGACATCTCCTGAAAGAATGGCTGTATTCTCATCCCATTTTATATGAACTGTGGGCTTACCTCTTCTGATTGAGGCTTTATCCATTATATCATCATGTAAAAGAGTAAAATTATGAAACACTTCAATACCTATAGCAGGTTTAATTGCTTTCTCTATATCATCCTGAAATAAATTATAAGCCATAAGCAACAAAGCAGGTCTTATTCTTTTGCCCCCCTGTTTCATTGTGTATGATATAGGTTCGTATAGTCCGACTGGCTCTTTTGACCAGTTGATATTATCTATTTCAGTATTAATATATTTTGATATTTCATTAAAACTCTTCATCTGATTAGTAATTTTTTGATAATTCGTTTTCAATAATTTCTGTCATAATATCCTTAATGTCAAGTCCTGCAGCACGAACTTGCTGAGGAATAAAGCTTGTGGCAGTCATGCCCGGTGTTGTGTTTACTTCCATCAGATTTATGACCTCACCCTCAGTAACTATATAATCAATCCGTACAATTCCTTTACAACCAAGAATATCATAAATAGCAGATGTGAGATGTTGAATTCTTTTAGTTAAATCATCGCTTATACGAGCGGGTGTAATTTCATCAACCTGACCTTTATATTTTGCATCAAAATCGAAAAATTCATTATGCGGTACTACTTCTGTAACCGGAAATACAACGGATTTAGCTTTCGTTTTATACATTCCACATGTTACTTCTGTTCCCTTCATAAATGCTTCAATCATAACTTCGTTTCCTTCCGTGAAAGCTTTATCAATTGCAGATTGTACCTGTTCAACCGATTTCACTTTAGTAACACCAAAGCTACTGCCACCGACATTGGGTTTTATAAAACATGGGAAGCCGATTTCTGAAGCTATTTCTTCACTCGATATAGTTTGTCCTGCACGTAACAGAATAGATTCTGAAATTTTAATACCAAATCCTTTCAGATATTGATTACATGAAAATTTATTAAAAGTGAGAGCTGAAGCAAGAACGCCGCAAGTTGAATACGGTATACCAATTAAATCGAAATAGCCTTGTAAAATACCATCTTCTCCTGGAGTTCCATGAATAGTGATATAAGCAAAATCAAATTTAACTTTTTGATTATCATGCTTAAAGCTGAAATCATTTTTGTCGATATCTATTACGATATTTTCCGAAAGATGTACTTGCCATGCCTTCTGAGTTATAATTACTTTATATAGATTATATTTTTCATTATCTATAAAAGTTAGTAATCCTTCGGCACTTTTAAGCGAAACAACGATTTCAGAGGAATTACCTCCTGCGATAATAGCAATATTAGGCTTCATTTTATTTATAAATTCAAATAAGTTTTGGCATATTCGCGCCACATTTCGATTAATTTTTGAATATCTTCCGGTAATTCGCTTTCAAAATGCATATATTCTTGAGTGCGTGGATGAACAAATCCCAGAGTTTTGGCATGCAATGCCTGTCGCGGGCAAGTATAAAAGCAATTTTTGATAAATAATTTATAAAATGCTGATGTCGAGCCTTTCAACATTACATTTCCACCATAGCGTTCGTCGTTAAACAAAGTATGACCTATATGCTTCATATGAACTCGAATTTGATGTGTTCTGCCTGTTTCAAGCTGACACTCAACTAAGGATGCATATCCAAATCGCTCAATAACTTTATAATGGGTTATTGCATATTTCGCATAGGGGTTTTCTCCATCTTTAAAGACTTTAAACAACATTCTATCAGCAGGATCGCGCGCTAAATTGCCGGTAATTGTACCTTCATTTTCTTTGACATTACCCCACACTACTGCGTAATATTTTCTTTTTGTAGTTTTCTCGAAAAACTGCTTACCAAGATGCGCTTTTGCATCTTCAGTCTTGGCAATTAACAACAAACCCGATGTGTCCTTATCAATACGATGTACCAAACCAAGTCTTGAATTATTAGGGTCAAAATCTTTATTATCTCTTAAATGATAGGCAATGGCATTAAGCAAAGTTCCGTCATAATTTCCAAATCCGGGATGGACAACCAAATTCGGCTGTTTATTTACCAAAATAATATCATCATCTTCATACACAATATTGAGAGGTATATCCTGAGGAATAATAGTGTATTTCGATGGTGGATATGCTAAAACTATAGTAATTACATCACTCGGTTTAACTTTATAACTCGATTTAATTGGTTTTTCATTTACTCTTATATTCCCCGAATCTGCTGCTTCCTGAATACGATTTCTTGAAATACTTGACATTATATTAACCAAATACTTATCTATCCGCATCATACTCTGACCTTTATCAACTACGAAGCGGTAATGTTCAAAAAGCTCCTGTTCGGAGACTAACTCATCATCTTCTATTTCCTCTAAATAATCTTCTTCCAATTTATACTTCCTCCTTTATTAGAAAAACTCTTCTTCTTCAACTTGATTTTTAAGTGATTGTTCTATTAATTCTTTGTCTTTCGACAACCATATGTCTATATGACTTCCTTCGGATATTTTTCCTCCTGCCACAGGATTTTGTTTATATATCACATAATTTTCTTCATCGTCTAAAGGCGTAACATCATAATTTACTCCTCCGATAATAAATAAGGATGCTACAACTTCTATTCGTGCTTCTTTCAAGGACTTACCTATCAGCAGAGGAACAGTTGCAATTGAATGTCCGATTCCACTACCTACAATTAAATCGACATGGCTACCTTCCGGCAAACGTGTACCTGCTTCGATATGCTGATTGTTATACGTTACATCTATCACAAGATCTTTGAATTCTGAAGGTCGATAAAAGATATTTGAAACATTTAATCCGAGAGATTTTATCAAAGCTTCTGCCTGTCGCACTGAAACATCATTAACTTCAGGAAAGGGGATTAATTTAGCTTCCCGTTTATTTAAAATCAAAAATATTGATCTATTTTTCTTTACAGACGAGTTAGCCGGTGGTATTTGTTCTACTATAGTGCCTAATGGTTTATCTTTTACATATATAGAATCTATGACCATAGGATATAAGTCATAGGGTTCTAATATATTACGTGCTTCTTCTTGATATAAACCCTGTAAGTCGGGCACAGTTACCGACTCTCCATGATGTGTATATTTATCTAAAAGCAATAATGTTACCCAAGCTAAAACGACAACTATGATAATTGCAAGTAATATCTGCTTGATAATAAATCCAGCAGTGCTTTCTTTCCAAAATGTCTTAAAATCCATAATCAATAATTTATATCAAGATTGCAGAAATGAATAATACAACCGCCAAAATTAATGAAATTATCTTATTTACTGATATTTTTTGATAGATAACATCAAAAGGAAAGGAAGAATTTTGTTTTTTTATAAAATGAGATAAATATGTCTTACACAAAAAAAGCCACCTCTTTCGAGATAGCTTCTTAAATGTCTTTATAAATGTTAATTACATTTTGTGACGTCCTTCATCAGCAACAGTTAGCTTTGCTCTTCCTTTAGCACGACGAGCTGCTAAAACTCTACGACCGTTAGCAGTTGCCATTCTTTCACGGAAACCGTGTTTGTTTCTTCTTTTTCTATTGGATGGTTGGTATGTCCTTTTCATCGCTTTATCGTGTTATATTATTAATATTCCGGATTTTGGGACTGCAAAGATAGAGTTTTTTTTTTATCTGACAAATAAGTTTAATGTTTTTACAATCATATTTTTACAAATTCATGTTTATACCCTAAATTTGTTCGCTTTAATATCATGTAGCTTGCATTCGGATTATCTGTTCGTAAAGCATCTAAGATTATATATTCTGTATTGCCAAGTTGATTAAAAGCCCGTTTATGATCATGTCCCATTATAACCATATTGACTTTGTATTGCTCAAATAAATCTACTAAAACCAATAATTCATTAACAGGCGGATTAGTCGATTCCGTATTTCTATCTCTAAAAAAATTATCATGTGTAAATACAACACAATTATTGTATTTATTTCTTTCAGATTCTAATAAATTTTTCAACCATTTCATTTGACTTTTTCCTAAAGTCCCACTCCCACTATCTAAACATATATATAAATCTTCTTTATTGGGTGTTTTAATCGAAAAATAAAATATAGAACTACCTAATAACCGATAAAAATGTTTCCATCCATCAAAATATAATTCGTGATTACCTGTAATCGCAAAATATGGTTTTACATTAAAATCAGGCAGTAAGTCATTGAAACTATCATAATCTTCTTCCTTTCCTGTTACAATATCTCCATTAAAAACCATAGCTGTTATATCCGGTTTTAATCCTCTCTCTAAAAATAATTCGTAATTTTTCGTTTTACCTATATGCAGGTCTGAAGATATTAAAAGCTGATAATTATCCTGCATAACATCGATAACTTTAAAGGGATTGGTTTCATTCCATTTCATTGATTTTTCATAACGATCTTCAATCCTATCAGTTGAACGAATAAAACCTGTAAAATCTAATTCGTCTATGCAAGAAGTTAGCAAAAATAAAAAAATCGGTAAAATAAAAAGTTTTTTATTTAAAATTTCCATTGTACACCCCCTCTTATAAAAAATCCAAAATAATTAACACGCATATTGAATAATCCTGCCTGTAAATAACCTAAATCAGTAAATATATTTGTGTTTGAAGACAATTGATAATCGATATTTGTAATAATAAAAGGATTGGTTTCCTGCTGAATCATAAGTAAATCAAAATTTGTAACAGAAATATTTGCTTTTAATCTTTCATTAATAGGTTGATTATAAGTGATTTTATACATTAGATTGAAAGCTTCCCATATTATAGTTTTGTCGTAATTATTTAATCTTACATAATTGTATGGTAGATTATATATTCTTGAATTAAATCCCAAATCGAATTCAAATCTATTCAAATCGAATTGAAACAATAATCCAAAATTTTGTTCATGGAGTCGCTTAGAGAACGGTCGCCATTGGTAAAACAATAAACCATTGAATTTCTTATCTTTAATAATAAAATCTCTTGAAACATTAATTTTTAAAGCATTGAATAAATTTCTATTTATATTAATTCCGGATATTGTAGATATTTTAAAATCATTTGATAAATATGCAATTTCTCCATATACATTGCCATATATACCTGACGAAGCGTAATTTTCTCCTGTTTCTACCAAAACCTTTCCTTCAAATTGAGAGTAAAGCTTTGAGGTCGTAAGAATTAATATCAGTATTAGAATTAATAATCTGTAAATCATTTAATTATATCTTTTTGTTTAAACCAATTTAATGCATCTTGAATAGCTGATTCTAAAGATGTTTCTGAAAGTAATAATTCAGTTTTTGCTTTATTGTTTGTATAATATTCTTTTATCAGCAGTTGATTGATATTTCTACTACAAACTGATGTTTTAATCTTAAATAACCGCAATATATCACCTATAAATCCAACTATTTTTAGAAGAAAACTTGGTATAATAATAATAAATTGTTTGTAACCTCCTACCCTACTCTGCATTTTAAAATATTCCTTAAATGTCAGATTTATTCTGGACGCTAAATATTTCTCACCGGAAGTTCCCATACTTAAGGCATTACAACATACATTAGCAACATCTTTAACGGGAACAAAATTTTTACCGCCATTAGGTATGAATAAAACAGATTTTTTATAGCCCATCAATATTAATTCTCCGGAACTTGGTTTTGTATCATAATCACCTATCATAAAAGTTGGGTTTATAATTATTAAGTGATTAGTTTTGGTATAACAAGAAAATAGTTGTTCAGCTTCTAATTTACTATTAGCATAGAAGGATTTTGTAAAAGGATATTGGATAGGAAATGTTTCATCAGCAATTTTTTTCTTATTTCCATAACCTATTGTATTACAAGTACTAACAAAAATAAACTTTTTTATAGCTAATTGAAAAGCAATATCAACCAATTGTTTTGTAGCGTCAACATTAATTGTTTTATAGTCATCATAACTTATTAAATCAGTATCAGTTACGGCAGCAATATGAATTATTGCATCACAAGATTTTGCAGCTTCCAAAACAGTATCTTTATCAGCAAAACTTCCGATAATACATTCAACCTTATTTAAATCAAAATTTATTTTTTTAGTCGATCGCACGATTATACGAACGTCATAACCATTATTTACAAGCTGCGTAACCACGTGATGACCCAGCAAACCATTAGCTCCTGTTACTAAAACCTTCATATAATTATTTTTTATTGCTTAAAATCAAACATATATGATGTATGATTTGTTCTATATATAAACTAATTTAAAGAATACGAATAAACTATTGATAAATTATTGATAACTATTCAAAAGTAGTGTATAATTTTTGATTAAATAAATTTGCATTTATAAAATGTATAGTTGCATATAAAAATAAATCAAAAATCAAAGTAAAGCTATTGATTTCTATTAACTATTATTTAACCCATTTTTTAAGATAACTAACAACTCAATATATAAAAACTTACTAACTTTGCCGAAATTAACAGCTTGTTGAAAAAGTTTGTATCTCATTTAATATCAAATATATTTTGAATATTATTATGTTTAAAAGTTAAGTCGAAAAATTAATAATGAATTATACAATATTTTTGATGAAAATGTTTCAACCATATTAACAAGCTATTATCATCATTAAATAGATTTTTTTAAAAGTAAAATATTATTATAATTATTGTTTGAAAATGGAAAATTCAGAATTAATTCAAGAAATAAATCGCCTAAAAAAAGAAAAAAATGCAGTAATTATGGCTCACTATTATCAAACCGGTGATATTCAAGATGTTGCTGATATGGTAGGTGATAGTTTAGCATTAGCACAATGGGCTGAAAAAACGGATGCAGATATTATAGTACTTTGTGGAGTTCATTTTATGGGCGAGACAGCCAAAATATTATCTCCGCATAAGAAAGTACTGATTCCTGATTTAGAAGCCGGCTGTTCGCTCGCAGATAGCTGTCCGGCTGATAAATTTGAGGAGTTTGTGAATGCACATCCAGATCATACAGTTATTTCATATGTAAATACTACTGCTGCGGTAAAAGCATTAACAGATGTTGTCGTTACATCAACCAATGCAAAAAAAATAGTAGATCAATTTCCAAAAGATGCAAAATTAATTTTCGGTCCGGATAGAAATTTAGGTGATTATATCAATAGTGTAACAGGAAGAAATATGCTTTTATGGGATGGTGCTTGTCATGTTCACGAACAATTTTCTGTAGAAAAGTTGATAAATCTTAAAAAGGAAAATCCTGATGCTGAAATAATTGCACATCCCGAATGTAAAAGTATTATTTTAAAAATGGCTGATTTTGTCGGTTCAACTTCAGCTTTATTAAATTATTCTTCAACATCACCAAAAAAGAAATTTTTAGTTGTTACCGAAAGCGGTATTTTACATCAAATGGAGAATAAAAATCCAGATAAAATATTTATACCTGTTCCGCCTGAGTTTGAAGGTCAGACTTGTCATTGTAATGAATGTGTTTTTATGAAAAAAAATACAATGGAAAAAGTATATTTATGCTTACGTGACGAAACTCCAGAAATTTTAGTAGAAGAAGAAATTCGTCAAAAAGCAGTAAAATCGATACATAGGATGTTGGAGATGAGTTGAGGGAGCGAGGAATTTAACTACCTATATAAAGATTGATATCTGATAGTTCAACTTGAAATTTCACTTTTGCTTTTAGAGCAGAGAATACTCTTAATAAAGTCTCCATTGTTACATTACCAGCATTATTTTCCAGTCTTGATATTTGAGCCTTTTGAACACCAATTAATTTACCTAACTCTTCTTGGGTTAGGTTTCGTTCTTTTCTAGTTTGTTTGATAGCTTTACCAATAAGATCCATTTGAAGCTCATACTCAAAGATATCCCGTTCTTCCGTTCCTATTTTTCCAATAAGTTCATCTTTTACCTCGTCGAATGTGTATGTTTTCATTTTATCTTATTTTTATTTTTATCTTGAAAATATTTTATTCTACTATTAATCGCTTTTTCAATCTCTTTTTTAGGAACATCACTTCTTTTTTTCACAAACCCATGTGTTGCGATTACTAATGTTTTGGTTGTTGAAGTTTTATCCCAAAAAGCCAGAAAGCGATATTGTAATCCCTGATATAAGGTTCTAAACTCCCAAATATCATCATACAATTTTTTAAAAAGTTCAGGATTATTTTCTAATTGTGCTTTACCAATATTAAAAAGTATTTTTTTTGAATGTTTACTTTCTAAATTTCGTAAAAACACCATAGCATCCTCTAATAATTCAATTTCAAACAGTTTTTTCATATTGTTTTTTAAACAGTACAAAGGTATAAAAAGTTTCATTAAAACGAAACATTAAATAATAATTTTTTATTTATGTTCGATATTTTGCGAGTATAAAATGGAGAGTTATCTTTGTGGTATTATAAAATTTGTTTATTCTAATATTGAACTGAATTTTCAGTTGGTTACAATTTGTAACCGACTAATTTTACTTTTCTACAACTGTGAGTCGCATTTTTCCATCCAGAGCAGCCATTTTCAACTGTCCTATTTTTGCGGACAGTTCACTTATTTCTTTTAGTAGCCTGGTTTTTAGGTTATTCCAATATTTTCTTGATCGGTCTGTTTCCGTTAAAACTTCGATAACATCCACTATTGAAAAACATATATGATGTTGGAGATGAGTTAAGGAAAATGTTCGATATTTTGCGAATATAAAAATAAAAACCTATCTTTGTGCTATTAAATTTTAACTCAAATGATTGTTATTTTCAAAAAAGAATATCTAAGAGAAATATCGAATTGAATTTACTGTAGAAATAAATAAAACAGATGTGTTTTTAACTATTTGTAATATAATAGAATTATCAAATCATTATAAATAAATGAATATGATACATAAAGATGGAATTAGGTCAGATATGATTGCGAATAATTTGATGCCTTATTTAGAGGTGCATCCAGGTGAGATTATTAAGGATGAGATTGAGTCGAGGGGTATTTCTCAACGTGCTCTTGCGAAGCAAATTGAAGTATCATATTCGGTATTGAATGAAATACTAAACGGTAAAAGACCGGTTACTACTCAATACGCCATGCTTTTGGAAGCTGCTTTAGGAATAGATGCAGGTTTTTTTGTTAGAATGCAAGCTGATTATGACATGCAAGTTGCAAAACAGAATAAACAATTAAGTAAAAAAATTGCTGCCATTAGGAAAATGACAGCGGTGTTGTAGAGTTTGTGTTTTTTTAAAAGGCTCAGCTTTAGGTGACGGTTTTCTAGGACGTGGACTATCCGTTAAAACCTCAATAAAATCCACTATTGAAAAATACCATTTTTCTTGCTGTTCGTCCCAATGAGTGCAAACTTCTAAAACGGAACCTGAGTTTGAAAGGATGTTGGATATGAGTTGAGAAAATTAATTAATAAACACTGTGTTGATCACATTATATCTTTTAATTTTAGAATTACCTATCCTTTTTAAATCAACTTTATTTTTCTTTAGTGTTAATGTAATCTTATTAAAATCACCCTTTTCGTGATTTAATGTTACACCATCATCTTCAAAAAGATAAGTCGGTTTTACATTTTCACCAAAAACATAACAAGTTAAATTAAACTTTGTATTTTCATCTACAAAATCTACAGGTTTTGCGAGAGGCAAAATAGTTCCTTCTTTAACAAAGATAGGTAACTCATCATATTTGAATTGTATTTCATATTCTTTTCCTCCTATCAATTTTTCATGTGTGTTAAAGTCATACCAAATTCCTTCGGGGAGATATACTTTTCTGGTATTTGAATTTCCACTGAAAGGAGCTGCTAAAATACTTTCTCCAATCATGTATTGATTTGCCAGATTATAAAGATTTTTATCATTAGAATAATCAACTACTAAAGCCCTGAAAGGAGGTATTCCTTTGGATTGATATTCATGAAATGCATTATAAAGGTATGGAATCAGACTCATCCTGAAATCAAATAATTTTTTTATAATTTTTTCATTTTCATCTTTATCTTCAAGTAAAATTCCATCATTATTTTTACCTCTATCATATTGTAACCAAGGTGGATATTCTAAATACCAGCTATTAAATAATGTTTGAGCAGACAGGATAGTTGTCTGAGTCCTCATAATCAATTCTTTAAATGAACCGGATTCTCTTACTTCCGGTGACCATAATAATCCTGAAAAACCAGAATTTGATATCATTTCTATATAATCTTTATGGTCATACATATCACTATAAAGTGATGCAGGATAAGGAGATGCAAATGCATTGGAAGCCCTTACATCTAAATATGTCCTTTGGTTGTTCTTTTTAAATGTAGAATAGATAGTTTTTTGATACAGTAAACCAAATAATTGATGCATCTGTTCTCCGTCTATGCCTGATGGGAACTTAGTCATTTCAGGGAAACTCCATCGAGCATCTCCTCGTGTTAAGTCAGAATTATCACATTCATCCATTTTAAATCCAGTTACTCCTACATTTAAAAGACTGTCCATATGATGTTGAGCAAAAATATTTCTTGTTTCTTCATCGGCAAAATCCGGTACTAAACCATAAAAAGCCATATAATTTCCGGAACGATTAAATAAAGGTTCGTATAACGGCGAACGGTTAGATACAAATGCATGTTCCCAAAGATTAAGTTGAAATCCTTTATCATTTAATTGACTTATCATTGTTTTTGCATCGGGAAAAAACTCTCTATCCCAAACAAAAGAGCATGGATAAGCTGCCGTTTGCCAACGAGGTTCAAGTCCGATTACATCCACCGGAATCTGTTTCTCCCGAAAATAATCAGCCATTTTTAATACTTCATGCTGTTTAAAATCAGCTTTTACGCGATATTTAATTCCTAAACCCCATATAGCAGGCAAAGCACCACCACCAGCATATAGATTATAACGCTGTATAGCCCCAAGCATATTTTCTGCAGCAAACACAAAAACTTCAATTCCTTGAGCTCCTTTAACATCAACTAAGACATTATTTCTTCCGGAAACTTTGATCTGGTATAGTTCTTCTACTGACAGTCTTGTTTCATTTGCTCTCTCTTTAGTAGCAGCATCCATGCTTTTAGGTTGATTTCTTCCACAATAAAAAGTAGAATATCGAGATGTATTAACTAAAACAGCATAGCCCTTATTCGATACATAATAAGGTAATGGAGCATGTGTATAACCAAGATTATTAAGTGAGTAATCGTTAACTATTGGCACTTTTCTTTGTCCATTCTGATTAAAAGAACCTACCTGAAGTCCAAATCCATACAATTCTTCACCATCAGAAAGTGGAATAGCAATTTCACATCCTCTTTCATTTATATTGATTGCAATTTCATTGATATCAAAAGGTAAATCTCCTTTTGGAAGTTGCTTTAACATCTCAAAATCAGCTTCTTTTTCCCTAAATTTCTCAGGTGTGAACTTATCTATTTTCCCTTCAGAAATTTTATAAACACCATGAGCGGGCTCACTAATTCTCTGTTGTGCATATCCTGTCTGTAACATTAGTAGAAAAAGACAGAAAACAGTTGTTTTTCTTTTTAATAGCATAATTAGTTCTTTTTATATGTGAAATATATTTATTCAGGCACAAACATAAAAAATTTTTTTGGAAATTATCAACTTTTATCCACCTCAACTATCTTATAAACCTTGTCATTACGGCGTATTAATTCTTTAGTTTTAATAGAGATTAATGCGCCTTTTTTGACTTCTGAGATGGGTTCTAAATTTTCACGGATTTCTTCTACTATATCTTCATAAGTTCCTGTGGTTTCGCCTGTTATAAGTATTTCATCACCAACTTTCAGATTGTGAGCTTCTATAAGAATTTCGGTAACGCCAATTTTGCTGAAATAATTGGTAACTTTACCGATATATACTTTTTTATGAGTAGCCGATGAACCATAAACATGACTCCATTCGCCCAATCGCTGTCCGAGATAATAACCATCCCAAAAGCCACGATTAAATACACGGGCTAAACGAGTGTCCCAATCTTTTATTTTTTCTTCGTCAAATGTTCCATCAAAATAAGCATCAACTGCTTCTTTGTAGCACGAAACAACGGTTTTAACATATTCTGGTCCGCGTGCACGACCTTCAATTTTTAATACCCTTACTCCTGCATCAAGCATTTTATTTAAGAAGTGAATGGTTTTCAAATCCTTAGGCGACATCAGATATTCATTATCAACTTCTATTTCAACTTCCGATTCTTTATCTTTTAAGATATAGCTTCTGCGACAAATTTGATTGCACTCTCCCCTATTTGCTGATTTATCTTTTTCGTGAAGACTCATATAGCATTTGCCCGAAACCGCCATACATAAAGCACCATGACAAAACATTTCGATACGAATTAATTCACCACTTTTACCTTTAATTTGTTCTTTTTCAATAGCTTCGTATATTTCTTTTACTTGATCCATATTTAGTTCGCGAGCAAGAACCACCACATCGGCAAATTGAGCATAAAATTTTAAAGAATCGACATTAGTGATGTTCAATTGCGTAGAAAGATGCACATTTACGCCTATACTGTTTGCATACATAAGTGCGGAAACATCAGAAGCAATGATTGCTGTAACTTCAACTTCCTTAGCAGTATCTATGATTTCTTTCATTGTTGTAATGTCGTTATCATAAATAATCGTATTTACCGTAAGATAACTTTTTACGTTGTTTTCTTTACAGATGGCAACGATTTTACGTAAATCATCATTCGAAAAATTACTGCTCGAATTACTCCGCATATTCAGTTTACCAATACCAAAATACACAGAATCAGCTCCGGCATTGATTGCTGCTGCTAAACTTTCCCACGAACCCGCAGGAGCCATTACTTCAATATCTTCTCTTTTTATCATTTATAATGAGGCGTTAATTTATCAATATTAAAACTTGTTCCAATTCTGATTTGATGATAAGGAAAATCGTTTATACCATATTGATATTGAGCGAAATAATCTAATTTATTTGTTTTAAAAATCAATTTTGTAGCATAAACTAAAGGGACATCTCCATAATCAGAACCATAAGCGGGATGTGTATGCATCCAACCGTAATATCCGGAAATCGTATTTTCCCATTTGAATTTTTGATTGCCAAGAATTAGTTTTAAACCATATATAGGAGCATCATTTTGACGGCTACCTGAGGTTTCCCAGCATAAAAATCCTAAGTCAGCAACTAAACGTATTTCATTGATGAATTGTTTATTTAAAAAGAAAGATTTTCCAACTTCTACATCGAAATAATAACCCGGTGTATCAAAATATCTTCTTTCTCTAAACTTTGTTCCTGATGCGGTTTTTAGGGTTGAATTAAGTACAATTGCAGGCTTTTTTACATCTTCTTTCAATAGCGAAATTCGAGTTTGCACATAAAAATCTCCATTAGCCTTGCCTGTCAGATTTCCGTTCATTCCACGTGAAACATTTACTGCATCTGTTACTTTGTAATGTTCAAAAATAGTCGACCAGATTTTAAACGAAACACGTTCGGGCAGGAGAGGAATATCAATTTTAAAATATCCATTAACAGTTTGATCCCCAAAGCCGAAGTAATAATCAGCCATTAATTGAACATTAGTTTTTGCGACTATAGTTGCATCTGTAAATTCGGGAACAGGATTGGCATTAGGACCAAACCATGCAGGTGAATATCTTACGATTTGCGCATTTAATGATGTAATGTGGTATATCAGAATAACAAAAAATACAACTTTTTTCATATATGAATTGTTTCTTTTCAATGCAAAGATAATTTATTTAACTTTGTAAGCTTTATTTATTATAAAATAGTATTTAAACCTTAAACCTAAATGCTTGAAAATAAGATTATTGTTTAGTATAAATAGTCAATGTTCTAATTGGTGAATAGTGATTGGTAAATAGTGATTGGTAGTAGACACACAATTTGTGCGTTTGTACATAAACATTCAACATTAAACATTAAACTATTGACCATAGACTATAGACCACATTAGCATATTAGCATATTATTAACACATTATTTGTATATGAAAATTGGCAATATAGAATATCCTGATAAACCTCTCTTTTTAGCACCAATGGAGGATGTAACCGATCCAGCATTTAGATTGTTGTGTAAAAGATATGGTGCAGATATGATGTACACAGAGTTCGTTTCGTCGGAAGCTTTGATAAGAAATGTAAACAGGACGCAGCAAAAGCTTACTATTTATGAGGAAGAACGACCGATTGCAATTCAGATTTACGGTCATGATCCCGTATCAATGGCAGAAGCTGCAAAGATTGCAGAAGAAGCAAATCCAGATATCATTGATATAAATTTTGGTTGTCCTGTGAAGAAAGTAGCAGGTAAAGGTGCTGGTTCCGGACTATTAAAAGATATCCCCAGAATGCTCGAAATAACACGTAATGTGGTAAATGCAGTAAAATTACCGGTAACTGTAAAAACAAGATTGGGATGGGATGAAGACAGTAAAATAATTGTAGATCTTGCCGAAGAATTACAAGATTGTGGAATACAAGCATTGACAATACACGGTCGCACGCGAAATCAAATGTATAAGGGTGATGCTGATTGGGAGTTAATAGGAAAGATAAAAAACAATCCAAGAATGAAAATGCCAATTATTGGTAATGGTGATGTAATAACGCCGGAACGAGCTTTAGAATGCTTCAATAGATATGGTGTCGATGCTGTGATGATAGGGCGGGGGAGTATCGGTCGTCCATGGTTTTTTGCTGAGGTTAAACATTACTTTAAAACCGGAGAAATTAAAAATTTACTTTCATTTGAAGAACAAAAGGAGGTATTAAAAGAGCATATTATTTCTTCCATAAGATGGATTGATATAGATGAGAATAAACCTTTAGAGGAAATTTATAATCAACGTTTGAAGGGTATTATTCACAGTAGAAGGCATTTAGCCGCAACACCCGTTTTTAAAGGTATTCCTAATTTTAAAGAAACACGAATTGCAATGTTGAGAGCCGAAACATTAAAAGACTTATTTGAGATAATTGATTCTATTCAGCTATAAGATGCTTATTCTTGATCATCAACTCTCTTTTTTCGTTTATATAGTTTTTTGGAAGGCACTACTTTCGAACGATTAACAGGTTTACCATGTAAACGAATTTCTTCTTCACGACTTTGTTTACGAGCTGCTTTGATTATGGCTAATATTTCTTTGGATTTCTTTTTCATATGTTTAAATTTTAAAAATGTATATGAGATTATATATTGGGACGCTGATAACGCTGATTTTCAAACGCGGATTCTTAAATCAGCATTAATCAGCGTTGCTTGCATCCGTTTTATCCGCGTTCCATAAATATATATATCTATTTCAAATTATTTCAATTATTCTTGAACCGTTTTCTTGTTCAATTATATTTACATTTATATACGAATTGGGTAGGAGAGGAGCGATATTTTCAGCCCATTCGATAAAACAATAATTTCCGGAATACAAATATTCTTCTGCGCCTAAATCAAGTGCTTCTTGAATTTTGTTTATGCGATAACAATCGAAATGATAAATTATTTCATCATTAACGGTTGCATATTCATTTATAATTGAAAAGGTGGGAGAGTTAACATTATCGATTACGCCCATAATATTACATATGGCTTTTATGAATGTAGTTTTGCCGGCACCCATTTTTCCGTTAAAGCAAAATACTTTACCATCTAAAGATTTTATTATCTCAACAAACTGTTTTGCTGTTTCGTTAATAGAGTTTATATTTTCAATGTAAATTTTTTTCATCAATATGGCTATTTGTTTAAATTATTTACCGATATATTATCAAATCAAATTAAATATTCTATTCTCAAAGCTTCAACTCCTTATTGAAATGTGTGTAAACAATTGATGCCCTGTGTTTTCCAATAATTTTCTCAATTTCTGAAAGTTGAGCCATCCGGATACGTTTTATACTTTTAAAATGATTTATCAGTTCAAATTTCGTTTTTTCTCCAATACCATTAATTTTATCAAGTTCTGATGCTGTTTGTGTTTTACTTCTCTTATCTCTATGAAATGTTATTGCAAATCTATGAACTTCTTCTTGGATATTTGCTAATAGTTTGAATAGCTGGTCATTAACCTTCATTCCAACTACTTTTGGAGGAAATCCGAACAATAATTCATTAGTTCTATGTTTATCATTTTTGCTTAATCCGGCTATTGGTATTTTTATATTTAGCTCATCTTCAATTACTTGCCTTACAGATTCCATATGTCCGATTCCTCCGTCAACTAATATAAGGTCGGGTAGGGGAGTTTCTTCTTTTAACATACGAGAATATCTTCTGTAAACTATTTCTCTCATCGAGGCATAATCATCCGGTCCGTCTACTGTTTTGATATTATATTTTCGATAATCTTTCTTTGAGGGTTTACCTTTTACAAAGACGACACATGCTGCTACTGCATTCGAACCTGAAATATTTGAATTGTCGAAACATTCAATAGTCATGGGTATTTTATCTAATTTTAATTTCTCCTGTATTGCCTTTAGTAATGCGATACTTTTCTGTTCCGGATTTAACTTTTCACTTTGTTTTAATTTATCTAACTTAAATTGTTTTACATTTTGAACGGATAAATCGAGTAGTTTTTTCTTGTCTCCAATTTTTGGTATGGTTGTTTTTACCCCTTCTATTGGAAATTCTATGTCAAAAGGCACGATTATTTCTTTTGAATTACTGCCAAATTTTGTACGTAAATCAATTATTGCCATAGAAAGAATGTCTTCTTTTCTTTCTTCAGTACGTTTTTTATATTCTATTGTATAGCCCTTAATAATTGAACCATTAGAAACTTGAAGGAAATTAACATAAGAAGATTTTTCATCTTCATCATATGAAAATATATCGGTTTCATCGACAACTGAATTTGCTATAATAGATTTTGATTTAAAAGATTCGAGCAACTCATATTTCATTTTTACTAAATTTGCCTCTTCAAACTTATATTCATCTGCTAATCTTTTAATTTCTTCTAATAGCATTTTACTTATTTCATTCGCATTTCCTTTTATGATTTTTTCAGCAGCATCTATATGTTTTCTATATTCTTCTTCTGTTTCTAAACCTTCGCACGGACCATTACATCTTTTAATATAGTATTGCAAACAGAGTTTATAATTATTAGCACGAATTTTAGAATCACTTAAATCTAATCGACATGTACGTATAGGTAGTATTTCGTGTATTAAATCTAATAGTGTATTTAAAGCATGAACAGAAGTATATGGTCCATAATATTTAGAGCCATCTTTTACAATTGTTCTTGTTTTAAAAATTCTTGGAAACGGCTCGTTGGTTATTCTAATGCTTGGGTAGGTTTTATCATCCTTCAGCATTACATTATATCTCGGCTGATATTCTTTTATAAGATTGTTTTCAAGAAGTAGTGCATCTGCTTCCGTATCTACTACAATATAATTCAGGGTTGCAATGTTTTTCACAAGTACATATGTTTTATTAGAATCATGATTTTTGTTAAAATACGAGCTAACCCTTTTCTTTAAATTCTTCGCTTTACCAACATAAATTATTTCACCTTTGCTGTTGAAGTACTGATACACGCCTGGTTTCTCGGGTAGTGTTTTAATTTGTGATAATAATTCGTTGCTTATATTCATAATTTCGATGAAAACAATTGTTTCACGTGGAACAATTAGGTTATCTTCCTAATAAAACTAATAAAACATTGATGTCATTTGGCGATATTCCGGGAATTCGACTTGCATGTCCAATCGTTTCAGGATTTATTTTTATTAGTTTTTGACGAGCTTCTGTAGAAATAGATTGAACGGCATTATAATCAACTCTATCTTTTAATGGAATATTTTCTAAACGATGAAGTTTGTCTGCTATCAATTTTTCTCTCTCAATATAACCGGCATACTTAATTATAATCTCAGCACTTTCTATAATCTCTTCCTTTCTTTTAGAAATAGAATCGATTTTTTCTTGAAGTGCAGGTACGGCTGATGCAAGTTCGTAAATCCCAAATTGAGGACGAAGCAATAAATCATGTAAGCGTGTACCATGTTTAATTTCAGCAGAATTTACAGATTGAAGAAAATCATTGATTTGCTGAGGTTTCACCAAATAATCTTTTACAAAATTGAGAAGCTTCTGTTGTTCTTCTAATTTGTAGTTTAGTTGCTCAATTCTATTTGATTTTGCTAATCCTATAGATTCACCTTTATTTGTTAAGCGAACATCTGCATCATCTTGACGAAGTAAAATCCTATATTCTGCTCGTGAAGTAAACATTCTATATGGTTCATCAACACCCTTAGTGATTAAATCGTCAATTAAAACACCAATATATGCTTCATCACGACCCAATGTAAATTCGCTTCCACCGTAACAATTTATATGTGCGTTGATTCCTGCTACCAAACCTTGTCCTGCTGCTTCTTCATATCCGGTTGTACCGTTAACCTGACCTGCAAAGAATAAATTTTTAATTAATTTGGTTTCTAATGTAGGTTTTAACTGAGTTGGATCAAAAAAATCATATTCAATGGCATATCCCGGACGGAATATATGAGCATTCTCTAATCCTGGGACTGTTTTCAACGCTCTAATTTGAACATCATAAGGTAATGATGATGAAAAGCCATTAATATAATATTCCCAAGAATCAACACCTTCAGGTTCTAAGAATATTTGATGCGATAGTTTATCAGCAAATGTAACAATTTTTGTTTCTATACTTGGACAATATCTTGGACCAATACTCACAATTTGTCCGTTGTAAAGAGGAGAATCTTCTAATCCTTCTCGTAAAACATCATGAGTTTTTTCATTTGTATAGGTAATCCAACAACTCATCTGTTTTAGTTCCCTTTTTACGTTTTCAAGGAATGAAAACTTATGAAAATCATTATCACCCGGCTGTTCTGTAGTTTTACTAAAATCAATTGTTCTTGCATCTATTCTACATGGAGTACCTGTTTTCATTCTATCAGTGGTGAAACCAATTGAGATTAGTTGTTCGGTAATTCCGAATGAAGAAGGTTCTGAAATTCTGCCACCTGTAAATTGATTTTTGCCTATATGAATTAATCCACTCAAGAATGTACCGGCTGTTAAAATCACAACCTTGGCATACATATGAATCCCAAGATTTGTTATAACTCCTTTTACTTCTCCATTCTCAAAAATAAGTTGTTTGACTGTATCCTGCCAAACATATAGATTTGGAGTACTGCTTATGACCTTTATCCACTCTTGAATATATGCATTTCTGTCGCTTTGCGAACGGGGACTCCACATGGCGGGACCTTTAGAGCGATTAAGCATACGAAACTGAATTGCACTTTTATCGGTAACAATACCCATTTGTCCGCCAAGCGCATCTATTTCCCTGACAATCTGACCTTTAGCTATGCCGCCAATAGCAGGATTGCAACTCATCTGTCCGATTTTATTCATATCCATCGTGATAAGAAGAGTTTTTGAACCCATATTTGCAGCAGCACAGGCAGCTTCATTACCGGCATGTCCGGCACCAATAACTATTATATCGTATTTAAAATCCATAAATCTTTCTCTTGCTATTGAACCTGCAAAATTACAAAAATATGATGACATTTAATTTAACTTAGTATGATACACAATGCAATTAGCTTTTTTCTATACATTTAATGAAAATTTTTAATTAGAAATTTTATTTGTACTTTTGAAATCTCTATTTTGATTATCAATTTATGAACAAATAATATATTAATATTGTTTAAGTAGTTATATGTCAGTTATTTATTAATCATTTAAATTTAAAGAGATGGAAGCTTGTAATCAAACTTGTTTAGAATCGCCTTTACTGATGGCTTTAGTTATCATATTGGTTGTATGGGAATTAGTGTGGAAATTCATCGCAATGTGGAAAGCTGCCAAGAAAGATCAATTGGCTTGGTTTATTTGTATAGCAATTTTTAATACTGTTGGGATATTGCCTATTATTTATTTATTGAAAGATAAATGTTGTAAGAAATACAAGACACTGTAATGCCTATTGAAAATCTTATTAGTATTATTAAAAAGTAGTGAGAAGAAATTCAATTTATAACAACAAAATAGTTATATCTTTTTTTCATCCTTTATTAAAAGGAATTGGACAAATTATGCTTCAGGAGAATTCTTTAACCGGAATTCTCTTTTTATTAGGGATATTCTGTGGCGGAATAATGATGGGCTTGGGCGTGTTGCTTGCAACTGTCATCGCCACATTAACGGCTCGTCTACTGAAATACGATAAAACTGCAATAGTTGCCGGATTGTATGGGTTTAATGCTGCTCTTGTAGGGGTTGCACTGATGTTGTTTCTAAAATCCTCGATAATTAGCTTACTTTTAGTTGTTTTTGGAGCTTTTTTGTCAACAATTATTCATCATCTTTTTATGAAGAATAATTTGCCTCTTTTTACATTCCCTTTTGTAATCGTTACTTGGTTAATTCTTTATGCCGTAAATATTCTTTTACCTGAATTAAATGTTGAACCTCTTGGAAATGAAATAATTAGCAATCAGTTTGCATATTTAATTAGAGGATTTGGTCAAGTAATATTTCAGGATAAGATATTATCAGGAATATTATTTTTTATTGCAGTTTTCATAAGTATGCCTATTGCTGCGCTTTATGGATTAGCAGGAGGTATTATAACTGCTGTATTAGCAACCTTACTTGATATTCCCACAAATGATATTGCTAATGGTATTTGGAGTTATAATGCTGTACTATGCGCTATTACTTTTGCTGGAAGGGGATATAAAGATTTTTTGTGGGTTTTAAGTTCGGTTCTTTTGTCCTTTTTATTCAGTATTCTATTGTTTAAACTAAAAATCATCCCTTTAACTTTCCCTTTCGTTGCATCTTCGTTTATTATCACATTAATAAAAAGAAGTTTGTCAAAATAATAGCTTATTATTATTTTAGTTAAATATGTCAAAATGACAGCTAAATGTCTGATGGCATTTAATTTGACATGCGCATGCCGTTAATTGATAAATTTTAAATTTTATAATATATGGCAAAAGGAAACATTGGGGTAACAAGCGCGAATATATTCCCCGTTATTAAAAAGTTTTTATACAGTGATCATGAGATTTTTTTGCGTGAATTGGTATCAAATGCTGTTGATGCAACACAAAAATTAAAAACTTTAGCATCGGTAGGTGAATTTAAAGGCGAACTTGGCGAATTGAAAGTGTATATCTCTATTGATAAGAAGAAAAAGACACTTACAGTATCAGATAGGGGTATTGGTATGACGGCTGATGAAATCGAAAAATATATCAATCAAATTGCGCTCTCAAGTGCTGAAGAGTTCGTTGAAAAATATAAGAACGATGCACAGGCTATAATTGGTCATTTCGGACTTGGTTTTTACTCGTCTTTTATGGTTTCAAAAAAGGTTGAAATTTTTACTCAATCCTATAAAGATAATTCTGTTGCTCAACATTGGTCATGTAAGGGAGATCCTGAATATACGTTGGAAGATACGATTAAATCGGATCGTGGTACCGATATAGTTCTGCATATTGACGATGAAAACAAAGAATTTTTAGAGGAATCGAAAATTTCAGAGTTGCTTAAAAAGTATTGCAAATTCTTACCTGTTGAAATTGTCTTTGGCAAGAAAAAAGAATGGAAAGATGGTAAAGAAGTTGAAACAGAAGAAGATAATGTAATCAATAATACTACTCCTACGTGGACTAAAAAGCCTGCTGATTTAAAAGAAGAGGATTATACTGAATTTTACAGAGAATTATACCCATATTCAGAAGATCCTTTGTTTAATATCCATTTGAACGTTGATTATCCGTTTAATTTAACCGGTATTCTATATTTTCCAATGATTAAAAACAGCATAGAATTACAGAGAAATAAAATTCAGTTATATTCTAATCAAGTGTTTGTAACCGATCATGTTGAAAATATAGTACCTGAATATTTGACTTTACTTCATGGTGTGATTGATTCTCCGGATATTCCGTTGAATGTGTCGCGTAGTTATTTACAAAGCGATTCAAATGTTAAGAAGATTTCTAATCATATTACCAAAAAAGTAGCTGATAGATTAGCAGAAATATTCAAGAACGATCGTAATCAGTTTGAAGAAAAGTGGGATGATTTGAAAATCTTCATTCAATATGGAATGCTCAGTGAAGAGAAGTTTTATGAAAAAGCTCAAAAATTCGCATTACTAAAGAATATAGATGGTAAATATTTCACTTTTGATGAATACAAAGACCATGTTAAGGAAAATCAAAAGGATAAGAATGGAGATTTGATTTACTTGTATTCAACCAATAAAGAAGAACAATATAGTTATATCCAAAATGCCAAAGATAAAGGCTATGACGTACTTATCATGGATGGACAACTTGACGTTCATGTAGTAAGTCAGTTAGAGCAGAAATTTGAAAAGACTCGTTTTGTTCGTGTCGATAGTGATACAGTTGAGAAGCTGATACTAAAAGAAGATGTAAGTCAGGTTAGTTTAACCGACAAACAAAGAGATGAAATGATTGAAATTTTCAAATCTCAATTGCCTAAGGTCGAAAAAGCCGAGTTTATCGTATCTTTTGAGCAATTGTCTGAATCATCAAATCCTGTATTCATCACACAAAATGAATTTATGCGCCGAATGAAAGAAATGTCGGCTCTGCAAGGTGGAATGATGGGTTTTTATGGAGAAATGCCTGATAGTTACAATTTAGTTCTGAACACATCACACCCACTTATAAAACAAATTTTAGAAGATGAAGAAGGCGCTTTAAACGAAAGGATTACACCGGTTTATGATGAACTTTCAAATGTAGAAGCCGAACAAAATGCTTTAAAAGATAGTCATAAAGATAAAAAGTCTGAAGAAATACCTTCTGAAGAAAAAACAAAATTGGATGAATTAGCTTCTCAAATTACTACATTAAAAGATAAAAAGAATGTAATTTTAAGCGATTATGCCGGAAAAAACAAGCAAGTTCGTCAACTGATTGACTTGGCTTTATTGGCTAATAATATGCTAAAAGGAGAATCATTAGCTAACTTTGTTAAGCGAAGTATTGAATTGATGTAAGTTAATTCCTTGCTAAATGCATAAAATTTAATGCACAGATAATACACCAAATAAAACAGGTCAATTTATCTGTGCATTTCTATGTTCGCTCCAAGCGTGAGGCATCTAATTTCAGCAGGATAAACAGCATAATAGTAAAACCCCAGAGGGAGGAACCTCCATAGCTGAAAAAGGGTAAAGGAATACCTATAACAGGCATTAATCCCAATACCATACCCACATTAATCATAAGGTGAAAAAATAAAATGCTGGCTACACAATACGCATAAATACGATGGAAGTCTTCCCGTTGACGTTCAGCTATAGTAAGAATACGCATTAAAAGTAGCCAATAAACCAATAGCACTAATACAGAACCTATAAAACCATGTTCTTCACCAACCGTACAAAAAATGAAATCAGTATCCTGTTCGGGCACATATTTTAATTTTGTTTGAGTTCCATTCAAAAAGCCCTTACCTAAAAATCCACCGGAACCTATGGCAATCTTCGACTGATTTACATTATAGCCTGCGCCTGTCAAATCATCCTCCATATTTAGAAGAACCTTTATGCGAATTTGCTGATGTGGTTCGAGCATCTTGTTGAATAGAAAGTCGGCAGCATAACTGAATCCAATCGAAACAAAGCTAATTAATGCGATATAAACGTACTTTTTATAGCGTTTGAACAATTCAATTATAAGCCAATAAAGAACAGATACGCCGGTAATGATTATCGCTACATAGTCGAAATTAATTATCCACCATTTGTTTAAAAGAGCCATTATTAGTGAGGAGACAATAATACCTCCTAATAAAATTAATGCTGCTAAACGATGACGATTGAAAAAGAAGGCGTAAACAAACTGAATAATCAGGATTAAACCCATTGCCATAATTAATCCCCAAGTGCCATTATTAATATCATCAGTTATAGGGACAATGCTATACTTAATAGCAACAATAAATAAAACAATTGCTAATGTAAGTAGAAGTAAAACAGTACCTTTCATTCCTTCTCGATACAACATTATCAGAAAAGCAACGAAAACTAAAGCGGATCCTGTTTCTTTCTGAAGTATAATCATAGTGAATGGCAATAGTATAATTAAAGCCAACGGAATCAAATCTTTCCATGTCTTAAGCTTATAATTATACTGACTCATATATTTAGCTAAAGCAAGAGAGGTAGCTATTTTCGCTAATTCAGCAGGTTGAAAACTAACAGGACCAAGTACTAACCATGAACGTGAACCTTTAATTTCAGGGGCAATAAATATAGTTAGTATCAGAAGTAAAATAACAGCAAAATATATGATGTATGCGAAATAATTGAATATCCTATGGTCGAGCAGGAGAGTAGCTCCACCCAAAACGAAAGCAGTAATTATCCATACAAATTGCTTCCCTGATCTCTGTTCGAAATCTAAAACACTTCCTTCGAAATCAAAATCATAACTTGACCCATATACACTTAGCCACCCCATCGTCACCAACAGGAGAAAATATAAGACTGCTAACCAGTCTAATGCATATAAAACATTATCTCTTTTTGACATTTGGATTTAATTCAGCTTTTGATATTCTTTCGAAAAGATCTTTCCTTTTAATATACCCTTTAATATATTGCTCCATCATTAAACTTGCTATAGGAGCAGCCCAAGTTGCACCAAAACCTGCATTTTCTACTACAACGGCTATGGCAATAACAGGATTTTCACGTGGAGCAAAGCCAACAAATAATGAGTGGTCTTTTCCATGATTATTTTGTACAGTACCTGTTTTTCCGCACATACTCAAACTATCAATTTTGTGATACCTTCCGGTTCCATATTCAAATACCCTCCACATTCCTTCATTTACTATGGCAAAATGACTTGTATCAACGGCAGTTTCATGCTTTCTCAACAACATTGTATCATGTTTATTAAGATGTGGAGTTATATAATATCCATTATTCGCAATTGCCGCCATAGTATTTGCTAATTGTAGTGGTGTTACAAGTACTTCACCCTGTCCGATAGCAAGAGAACGGATTGTAAGTGCACGCCATCCTGTTTCACCAAAATATCTGTTAAAATAATTTTGTGTGGGAATATTACCTCGTTGTTGCTCATATATATCAGTATCTTCAAATCTTTTTCCTAAGCCAAAACTATTCATTACATCAGCCCATTTTTGATAGTTATCCCTAAACAAAACGTTTTTTGTACCATAACCATCCTTTTCAATTGTCGAACGGAATGCTTGCCAGAAATATGGATTGCAACTTTGCTCTATAGCATTTAAAAGCGTAACAGGTGAACCGTGACTGTGTGTGCATCTTATTGGAGTAGAAACTTTACCGCTACAGCCAAACATTGTTTTTTCTGTAATTCCGCCTAATTCAAGACAAGCTAAAGCCTGAATAGGTTTAAAGGTAGAGCCGGGCGAATAGGTTGCCTGTGTTGCTCTGTTCATCAAAGGTTTTGTAGGATCTGTTACTAAAGAAGTATAGTTTTTTGAACGAACTCTACCTACTAAAATTGATGGGTCGTATCCGGGATTAGTAATCATCGCTAAAATTTCTCCTGTTTTAGGTTCGATTGCAACAGCACTGCCAATTTTTCCATTTAGTAATTCTTCTCCAATCCGCTGCAATTGAATATCTATTGTTAATTGTAAGTTTGAACCTGCCACCGGAGGATCATCCATCTCTCCATCACGATATTTACCTTTTATTCGTCCTTTTGAATCACGTAATAGTATTTCAATACCTTTCTTTCCTCTAAGTGATTTTTCATATGTATATTCTACGCCATCTCTTCCGGAATAATCACCTTGTCGATAGTAGGAATCTTTTTCGATATCATTCCACGAAACTTCACCAATACTTCCGAAAATATGTGCTGCATTAGGAAATGTATATTCACGAAGTGTTCTGTTTTGTACGTAAAATCCATGATATTTATACATATTTTGCTGAAAGGTTGCAATATCTTCAGAATTCAATTGAGTCATAAAAACTTGCGGAGTGTAGCTTGAGTAACCAATATTCAAACGTCTGTCCTTTATTTCAGCTATTCTTTCAATAAACCTCGATTTTGTTATATTCAATGATTCGCATAAACTTAATGTGTCTAAATCGTGAATTTCGCGCATAATCAGCACAATATCGTATGCCGGCTTATTATAAACCAACAAAGTATTGTTTCTATCGTAAATCAAACCTCTCGGAGGGAAAATAGTTTTTTTTAGCAAGGCATTACTTTCAGCACCTGCTTTATATTTTGTTTCAATAATTTGTAATGAGAAGAGTCGTATTATATACAATAGGACGAATGCTGAAAAAATGCCTGCAATAATCCACCTTCTATTCTGAAGTGTATTGTTTATCATAACTACTTCTTTTTTAACAAACTAATGCCTAAAATTATTATTATTGATACTAAGCTGTTTAAAATAATACGAATTAAAGTATAACCAAAGCCAATAAAGGAGAATATCTCTAATATGAAAAATGCGGTGTGATGAATTAATACTAAGGTAATTATGTATTTTACGAATCCGGCTACTCCAAATGTATAAAAAGATGGTTCGGGATTAGCTCCTTCCTCTATTGAAGTATAAAGATTTATAACAGGATTTCTAAGAAATGCGATTAAGACAGTCGCAAAAGTATGCATACCGGGAGTGTTGGAAAACATGTCTATTATTAAACCTAAGATAAACGCCAATAACAGACTTAGTGGTCGTGAAAATTTAACAGGTAATGCGAAAATAAACAGAATATATATGTAAGGATTTATATATCCTAATAGTCTGATATTGTTCAGAACGAATATCTGTACTAAAATTAAGATAATAAAACGTAATATGTTCTGTAAAAATAAGATCATTACTCTACTGATTTTTCAAGATTTTGTTGTTCACTAAAATTACTGTAGTTTATTACTTGCACATGCGTAAGAGTTCTGTAATTAACACATAATTTCACACGGATATCATAATACGCATCACTTTCTTTTATGTTATGTTTATTAACTATACCTATTAACAGACCTTCCGGAAATGATTTTGAATAACCGCTTGTAACAACTGAATCACCATCTGTAAACTTCACATGCCTCGCAATATCATTAAGTTTTGCATATCTATAATCATGACCATCCCACTGAACAGGTCCCGAATAGTTATTGTGAGCAAACTTACTGTTAATTTGTATCTTAGGATTAATAATTGGTATTACAACAGAAAATTTTTCTGAAACATTAGATACAATACCAACTACACCATCTTCGTTTATAACTCCCATATCAGGATATAGACCATCTCGCTTCCCTTTATTTATTGTTATATAATTCAATAATTTGTTAGTCGAATTGTTTATAACCTTAGCATAAATAAAGTTTATTTCTTGATCGGGATTTATTTTTACAGAGCCATATTTTTTAGAATGATTATAGACATCAATTTGGTTCTGTAGCTTAATGATTTGATTTTTCAGTTCAATATTCTCAACAGCTAAACCATCATTTGTAGATTTCAGATAAAAATATTCGATTACCGAGTTGCTAATCGAATACATAGAAGCCATAATAGAGTTACTTGATGAGAAAAAAACACTTTGCTGATATCCGTTATTCTTAACAACCATACTAAATGCAATTATCTCTAATAGAAGAAATAATAACACTATACTGTATCGAACTATAAAAGCAAAGAGTTTCCCCATTACGTCATTTCATATACGAAAGTGAAAAGTTTAAAAAAAACTAACGAAGCAGGAAGCTAAATTTATCAGCATTTTTTAATGCAATACCGGTTCCACGAGCAACAGCTTTTAAAGGATCTTCAGCAATATGGAATTTAATATTCAATTTATCGCTTAAACGTTTGTCGAGTCCACGAAGTAAAGCACCGCCACCTGCAAGATAAATACCTCTTTCTACGATGTCAGCGTACAATTCAGGAGGAGTTTGCTCTAATGCACTTAAAATAGCAGCTTCAACCTTCGAAATTGATTTTTCAAGACAGTGAGCAATTTCTTGATAAGAAACAGGTACTTCCATAGGAAGAGCAGTCATACGATTAGGACCGCGCACGATATAATCTTCGGGAGCATCGTCCAAATCAGTTAGAGCTGCACCTACATTAATTTTAATTTGCTCGGCTGTTCTTTCACCAACTTTAATATTATGCATACGTCCCATATATTCAACAATATCAGCGGTAAGATCATCACCGGCAATACGAATTGATTTATTAGACACTATACCTCCAAGAGAAATAACCGCAATTTCTGTTGTTCCACCACCTATATCAACAATCATACAGCCTGATGGCGATTCTACATCTATACCTATTCCGATAGCAGCAGCCATAGGTTCATAAATCATATACACTTCGCGTCCACCGGCATGTTCTGACGAGTCGCGAACGGCACGCAGTTCAACTTCAGTGCTGCCTGAAGGAATGCATACAACCATTTTCAGAGAAGGTGTAAAAAGACGATTCTTAGAAGGAATCATCTTAATCATACCTCTGATCATTAGTTCGGCAGCGTAGAAATCGGCAATAACTCCATCGCGCAAAGGACGAACAGTCCTGATGCCTTCATTTTCTTTGCCTTGCATCTGGCGGGCTTTTTCGCCAATAGCTATTAATTTATCAGTACGACGGTCGAGCGCAACAACCGAAGGCTCATCGACCACTATTTTATCATTGTGAATAATGATGGTATTTGCTGTTCCTAAATCTATTGCAATCTCTTGGGTGAAAGAAAAGAATCCCATAATGTATTAATGTTTAAAATGTCTAAAACCTGTTGTTACCATTGAAAGTCCGTTGTTGTTACAATAATCAACGGAGTCCTGATCTTTAATTGAGCCGCCCGGTTGGATAACTGATGTAATACCGGCTTTGTCAGCAATCTCAACACAATCAGGGAAAGGGAAAAAAGCATCGGAAGCCATTACAGCCCTATTTAAATCAAAGCCGAAATTGTTGGCTTTTTCAATTGCTTGTTGGAGTGCGTCCACACGAGATGTTTGTCCGACTCCACTCGCACACATTTGTTTGTTCTTTGCTAAAACTATAGCGTTAGATTTTGTGTGTTTAACTATTTTATTTGCGAAAAGTAAATCTTCTATTTCAATTTCATCGGGAGATTTCACCGTAACGACTTTTAAATCTTCGGCTGTTTCAATTTTCAAATCTTTATCTTGCATTAAAACGCCGTTGAGCAATGAACGGAATTGATTATTGCGAGTTTTATTATCTTTAAGTATAAGAATAATTCTGTTTTTCTTCTGAGTAAGTATTTCCAATGCTTCCAAATCATAATCAGGAGCTATAATTACTTCAAAGAATATCTTATTGATTTCTTCAGCAGTAGCCTTATCAACAATAGCATTTGTAATAAGTACCCCACCAAAAGCAGAAACCGGATCTCCGGCAAGTGCATCGTTCCATGCATCAACTAAAACCGGACGGGAAGCTATGCCACAAGCATTATTATGTTTAAGAATAGCAAATGTAATATCTTCAAAATCATTGATTAAGTTAACCGCAGCATCGATGTCTAATAAATTATTGTAAGATATTTCTTTTCCTTGCAACTGCTCGAACATTTCGTTGAATTTGCCATAAAAAATTCCTTGTTGATGAGGGTTTTCTCCATATCTTAAAACTTTCTGATTGTTTTCAGCAAAGCGGAAGGATGATTTCTCGTTTCCATCGAAATAATTAAAAATAGCACTATCATAGTTTGATGAAACAGCGAAAGCCTCTTTTGCAAACCATCTGCGTTCTTCAACAGTTGTTTGTGCTCCTTTTTCGTTTAATAAACTCAGTAAAGGCTCATATTGTTCCTGTGAAGCAACGATAACAACATCCTTAAAATTCTTAGCAGCAGCACGAATAAGAGAAATACCACCAATATCAATCTTTTCAATGGTAGTCGGCTCATCTGCACCGGCAGCAACAGTAGCTTCAAAAGGATATAAATCTACAATAACCAAATCTATTTCAGGAATCTCATAGGCTTCCAACTGCTCATTATCAGTAGATAAATCACGTCTGGAAAGAATACCTCCAAAAACTTTAGGATGTAATGTTTTTACTCTGCCACCAAGAATTGAGGGATATCCGGTTAAATCTTCGACAGCCTCACAAGGGATATTTAAAGATTCTATAAAAGATTGAGTTCCACCTGTCGAAATAAACTCCACACCCTCATCGTGTAATTTTTGAATAATTAAATCTAACTTATCCTTATGATAAACAGATACTAAAGCTTTTTTAATTTTTTTTTGACTCATTTTTTGGAGATTGTTTATTTAAGTTCGCAAAGCTACAAAAAAAGAGTGAATTTTTCAAAATAAATTGATGGATGCACGCAAAAGGTAAAAACTTTTCATCATACCAGATTATTTTACCTTTTAATGGTTTTTATTCAAATCATATTTCGTATTTTTGTGTCGTGTCGTGATGGCGATACACACAATAAATTTATAATTACCATTTACCATGTCGCAATTTATCAGTGCGTTTACAGATGACGGGTTTAAAAGAATTTTCGGACAGGACATGCACAATGACCTTCTGATTGATTTTCTGAATGACCTGTTGAAAGATGAGAAAGAGATTAAAGACATCACTTTCTTTGACAAAGAGATACTTCCAGAACAGGAAGACGAGAGGAGCATTATTTATGACCTTTACTGCACCACAGAAACAAACGAACATTTTGTTGTGGAGATGCAGAGACGTGAACAGTCATGGTTTCGTAACAGGTCGATATATTACCTTTCCCGAGCCATCACCCGACAAGGTGAACGAGGTTCGAAATGGGAATATGACCTGAAAGCGGTTTACGGTGTGTTCTTCATGAACTTCCATTTGGGAGACAAAGCCGGCAAACCGCGCAGGGATGTGATTCTTACCGATCGTGATACGGGCGAAAAATTCAGCGACAAGCTGCGTTTTATTTTCATAGAATTTCCTTCCTTCACAAAAACGGAGGAAGAATGTGAGACAAATTTTGATAAATGGATCTTTATTTTGAAGAATATGGAAGCATTAGACAGAATGCCATTCAAGGCTTACAAACCTATTTTCGAAAAATTGGAAAAAATAGTCGACATCTCTGCATTGAGCAAAGAAGACCGTCTGCGTTACGACAGGAGTATCAGAAACTATCGTGATACTCTGGCTACATTGTCATTTGCCGAACAAAAGGGATTGAATAGAGGGTTAGAGAGAGGATTTAGCAAAGGTCGAAAAGAGGAGAAAATAGAAATTGCTCGAAACATGAAAGCTGAAGGTTCATCCATAGAGTTTATTGTAAAAGTTACAGGTCTTTCGGCAAAAGAAGTGGAAAGATTGTGAAAAAGAACTTTATTTAAACTTCCTTACACTACATACGCTATGCTATTTCTTCTCCATCAGATATTTCCAGTACCTTCTTGGTAGGTTTTGATGTCAGCTATCTCACCTATAGCATAAAGAGGAATATTGATTAATCAATCCTCTTTTCTGTAATCAGACATGGATGTTCTTAATGCCAGTTGGGAATTGTATTTTTGACAATATGACTTTAGACTTTTAGCTTATCGCCCATTGCAGCCAATAAACCAACATCCACAATATAAAGTTTGAAAGCCGAATTGTCAACATAACTTTTTAGAGGGATACTTTCCGTATGCTTTTAACTTGGTAATTACAAAAAAACGAACGACTTTTTGAAATAAAGATAAAATTAATAGAGATTTACTTCCTTACTCTCCACCATTCTATTGTTTCTCCGTTAAATATTTCCAGTATTTTCTTGGTAGATTTTGACGATGGAGTTTCGGGTCGATGTGCTCTTTTGGTGTCGTAAATAATCCATTTTTGTCCGTTGCTTTTAATGTTAATTCTTTTTCAAAGCAAAGCCGCCAATTTGCGTATTTCGGCAAGGCGTTTACTGAATGTGCTGTCTGATTGCGCGACTTGCATATTGTATTTTAGCTGTAAACGCATCAACGAATCAGCAGGAACATTCAGGGCGGCTTCAAACATCATTGCCGTTTGGGTGGTAAGCGGTCGGCGTTCGTTCAATATGTCGTTCAAAATATTGTACGACATTCCCATTTGCTTTGCCAAGCGGGTTTGGGAAATATTACGGTATTCAATTTCGTCTTTCAATACTTCACCGGGGTGTGTTGGGGTGTACCCATGTCCTAAATTACCCATAATTGATTTATTTATAATGGTTTGACAATTCTATTATGTTGCATATAGTTACAACCGTTTCGGAAATTATTTTTGTTGTTTTGAACTCAATACGGTATTGGTCATTCACGCGGACAGATTCTAAGCCCTCTTTGTCGCCATGCAACGTTTCGTAACGCAAACTGTTGTATCTGAAAAGGTCTTCAATAACTGTAACAGATTCCAAAATATCGAGTGTCTTACGGTATTTTTGGATTATTTGGGGCTGAAAGCGGTGTTTTTTATCCGTTGTCTTTCCCTTATCATACAGTTCTTTCAAATATGTTTTATCAAACTTTATTTCCATGTTAATTTCCTAAACGTGGCAAATATACCACCTTTTTTTTATTCCACAAAAAAAGTGTAGTTATTTTTTGAAAGGGAGCGCAAAACGAAGTTTTGACATTTTGTAGGGTGTCCATTATCTGCTAAAACATACTGCCATAAATTAATCCTGAAATTGTTGCCATTAAAACAACCAAACTAACATATATAACGGTCTTTTGAGTACCAAGTACACCACGAATTACCAACATATTGGGTAATGATAAAGAAGGACCGGCTAATAATAAAGCCAAAGCCGGACCTTTACCCATGCCCGATGCTATCAGTCCTTGTAAAATAGGAACTTCAGTAAGTGTTGCAAAATACATAAACGCTCCTATAAATGAAGCAAAGAAATTTGAAAATATAGAGTTTCCTCCCACTAACCATTGTATCCATTCGTTAGGAATTACGCCGGCAATAGTTTGTCCGTCGTGTGTTGAACCAAGTAAAAATCCTGCTGTGATTACCCCAAGGGCAAGCATAGGTAAAATTTGCTTTGCAAACTCCCATGATGAGATTGTCCACTCTCTATTTTCATGATTCTTTTTATCCAAAAGAGTTATTACACTTAGTGATGCAATACCTACCAACATTGGAATAAGTGGAGCAAGTTTTACATTTTCTATAAAATTTGATGATAATAGAGCAGATGCAGTTGTTGCTATTGCAGCCAATAATACCCACTGCCATTTGATTTTAAGAATATGAATTAACGAATAACCAAGTAACAAAGAGAACAATCCGGTTATATACCATTTATAAGTCCACAAATAATACCAAATGCTTGAAGTGTCTTTAATTGAAGGACTACCCCAGTTAGCAAATACTAGAATCAGAACAAGAGTAAAAAAATGAAATGATGTTTGCCATATAGGTCGTTTTTCAGGAGGTAATTGGATATTCATTTGTTCTTCTTTTTTTACCCTTTCTTCTTTTCGATAAATAAATGACATGATTAAGCCTATTATAATACTAAAAGAAATAGCACCAATAGTTCTTGCTACTCCCATTTCGAAACCTAAAATTCTTGCGGTTAAGATTATGGCTAAAATGTTGATGGCAGGTCCTGAATATAGAAAAGCAATGGCAGGACCTAAACCTGCGCCTCTCTTATGAATACTTGAAAATAATGGTAAGATTGTACAGCTACAAACTGCTAATATAGTCCCCGAAACGGCAGCAACAGTATAAGCCAGCCACTTCTTAGCATTTGCTCCGAAGTAGCGCAATACCGAACCTTGACTAACAAATACCGAAATGACACCTGCAATAAAAAATGCAGGTAATAAACACAACACTACATGTTCTCTGGCGTACCATTTCACCAAATCGAAAGTTGCATCTATTGCCGTATTAAACCTCGCACTTTCTATTGGTAAGAAAAATGCTATTACGAAGATCGCTATAATCCAAAGCAGAATTTTTATCTCTCTTTTTGTTTCCATGTGAATTCTTATGAAAAATGTATGGTCTTATTTTAAATTATTATAAAACTCCCAGAATACTTGTTTTATTTCGTCTCTTACCCTACGGTATTCACTCAAAATAAATTCATTTGTACCTTTTACTTCTGATGGATCTTCAAAACCAATATGTATTTGTTTTTTTACTTTTCCTATAAATGTAGGGCATATTTCTTTTGCTTCACCACAAACTGTAATTACATAATCCCATGTATCATTCAAGTATAGTTCTACATTTTTTGGTGTGTTATGACTTATGTCAACTCCAATTTCTTGCATTACTTTTATTGCTATTGGATTAACTTGTAGTGTCGGCTTTGTTCCTGCTGAAAATATTTGTAAGTGTTTGTCGAATGATTGTAAAAATCCATGTGCCATTTGACTACGACAACTATTACCTGTACAAAGAATTAGAATTTTCATGTAATACTATTTAATGTAAAAAATAAAGATATAATAAAGCCCAATAATAATGAAGACTACGGATACTGCTCTTCGAAACCACAATTCAAAAACTTTCAATCTGTTGTATAATTTACCTACACTTGATAAAGTAAATGCTATCAAATAAGCAAAAATAATTACGGGCAATCCAGTAGCAATTGCAAAAATTAGAGGTAAAATTAAGCCTGATGTACTCGATATTGTGATAGGTATTAGCATGCCAAAATATAGTACGCCACTATACGGACAAAAAGCTAAGGCAAACAGAATACCCATTAAAACTGCACTAATTGAACTATTTCGCTTTTCTATATGCTGAAATCTATTAGTAATTTTGTCAAGTCCAGGGAATTTAATCTTTATAAAATCAAGCATAAAAACCCCGATTACCAATAACAGTGGACCTAAAAATTTTTCTCCATTACTTTGAAGAAAGGTTGCAACATGAAATTTACTGGCACCAAAAAACAAAATTACTCCAAGTACAACATAGCTTATCGCCCTACCTAATGTGTAAAGAAGACCGTTTATAAATACTATACGTTTGTTTTCAATGTTCTTTCCAATGAATGCAATGGCTGTAATGTTAGTAGCTAAAGGACAAGGGCTTATAGCAGTCATAATGCCGAGAACAAAAGCTGACAAAATCGGAAAATTAGTACTGTCGATAATATTTTGCAAGAAATCCATTACTTTTATTTTATAAAGAAGTTAATTGTATCCCTCATACCTTGTATAAAAACTTCAGGTTGTCTGCGAGAGTGAGAAAAAGCATAATTAGTCAGGTCATTGTTTCTCTCCACTCCCTCCTGCATATCAATTAAATGTAATGCTGCTCCTGTTGCTTGATATTTTTCAGCTAAACCTTTATTTTCAGCATCTTCTACATTTAAAGATTTAAAGTTTATTATACCTCGTTCAATTTCATTTTTGAAATCACTTTCTAAAACTTGTTTTATATTATCTTCAATACTATTACAAGTAGGGCAACGACGTGTTGTGTGGAAGTAATAAATTTGAAGTTTTAGATTTGAATCTTGTATAAGCTCACTTTTAACTTGTGCTTTATTAGTCTTATCAGAGTTTTGAATACATGCAGCGAAAATTATCGCCACAATTAGTATAAAGAAAATTCTTGTTTTCATTTTATTTCACATTTTTGTTCTGATTTGTTTTTAATTTCCTCATTAAGGAAATCATCAAAGATAATTTTTGCTTTTTCCCAGTTCTCTCTATTAATGCAGTACTTAATATAAGGTGGTTCAAGTTCTCCTTGTATTAAACCGGCATATTTTAATTCTTTTAAATGCTGAGATAATGCAGACCTGCCAATAGGCAATTCTTCAACCAGATTTCCACTATAACAACATGCATCCATCTTAGCTAATTTTCTCAGAATATATACTCGAACAGGATGACTCATTGCTTTTGCAATATCTGCAATTTCGATTATATCATTTGAAAATTCAACTTTTTTATCCATGTATATGCCCTTCTATTAAGTTTTTTATTTCATCTTTTGATGGAATTCGTCCACTAATCAGAACTTGTTCGTTCACAACCAACGCAGGTGTCCTCATAACGCCATAACCCATAATTTGAACTATATCTTCAACTTTACTTATTTCAGCATCAAAATCATTCTCATCTACGACTTCAATAGCCAGTTTTTCAAGTGTTTTACACTTTGGGCAACCTGTACCAAGAATTTTAATATTCATTTCTATTGTTTTAAGAGTTTGTTATTTTATTATTTCGCAAAATAACGAAATGATTTTTATTTCACCAAATATTTGTCAATTAATTTTAGAGAATAAAGTTAAGACTACTTCTTAAAAAAAAAATTAAAAATACAGATTAGATGTGTATATATTACATTATCTAAAAAAACTTTCTTACTTTAGCAAGCTTTAATTTGTAAAGACGTGTCGCGACACGTCTTTACAAATTAACACATTAATACATTGGCATATTAGCACATTAATTCAACAGGTATGAACAAGAAATCGAAAATAATACTTTTTTCAGTAATAGGTATTCTGATATTAGGAATGATATTTTATCCTAAGTTAATCAGCCTTTTTACCGATAAGAATGATGATATTTTAACTCAGGATTCCGGTCAGCCGAGACGACAGGCTCTGAACGTCAATGCCATGGTAATTAAACCACAAAAATTGACGGATTTCTTCCGAACAAAAGGGCAATTACTGCCGGATGAAGAAGTAGATTTGTCATTCGAGACATCAGGAAAGATTACAAATATCTATTTCAAAGAAGGAACTTTTGTAAATAAAGGAACTTTGTTGGCTAAAGTGAATGATTTGCCTCTACAGGCAGAGCTTAAAAAACTTGAATCTCAAATACCACTTGCAAAAGAACGAGTTAACAGGCAGCGTACTTTATTAGATAAAGATGCTGTTAGTCAAGAAGCCTTTCAATCTGTAACCACAGACTTAGATAAGTTAATGGCTGAGATAGATTTAGTGAAAGCAAGAATAAATCAAACTGAATTGAGAGCACCTTTTGATGGGATAATCGGTTTGAGATGGGTTAGTGAAGGAGCGTACGCATCGACCGGAACAATAGTAGCCGGACTTACAAAGATATCGCCTATCAAGATAGAGTTTTCTGTAAACGAGCGACATGCAAACAATATTAAACCGGGGACAAAAATCAGTTTTACCATCGAAGGTGATGAAACTGTATATAGTGCAAATGTGTATGCTTTGGAAACAACTTTGGATGAAAAAACTTTATCTTTAAAAGCTCGAGCAATACATGATAATCTTCAAGGTAAATTGCGTCCCGGACGTTCTGCTTCAATTGAAATTGTTTTAAATGAGATTGATAATGCCATTGTAGTTCCGGGTATATCTACCATCGCCGAAATGGGTAGAGATTTAGTTTTTGTTTATAAAAACGGTAGAGCACATCAGATTGAAATTAAAAAGGGCTTACGTACATCTTCTTCAGTTCAGATTATGAAAGGTGTAAATATTGGAGATACATTGCTAACTACAGGTGTTATGCAACTTAGAGATGGAATGGAAGTTAAAATAAATCAGATGGTTAATGCTGATTCTAATATTACAGAATAAAACGCTTTTAAAATGAATATTTCCGAACTTAGTATACGACGGCCGGTTCTTGCAACTGTATTTATCCTGATAATTTTACTTTTAGGGATAATTGGTTACGGCTACATGGGTGTACGTGAATATCCTAATGTCGACAATCCTATTATCAATGTTTCTGTAACATATCCCGGTGCAAACGCTGAAATAATTGAGAAGCAAATAACGGAACCTCTTGAACAGCAGATCAATGGTATACCTGGAATTAGATCGTTAACAAGTAGAAGCCGGCAAGGTTCAAGTGATATTACGGTTGAATTTGAATTAACTGTTGATTTGGAGACTGCTGCCAATGATGTACGAGATAAGGTGTCGAGGGCACAAAGATATTTACCTCGCGATTGTGATCCTCCAACAGTTTCTAAAGCAGATGCCGATGCAAATCCTATCGTTCAAATCACTGTGCAAAGTGAAAAACGCTCTTTACTTGAACTTACTGAAATAGCCGAATTAACCGTTAAAGAACGTCTTCAAACAATTCAGAATGTGAGCGCAGTTGAAATATGGGGACAAAATCGTTATTCCATGAGATTATGGCTTGATCCGGTGAGAATGGCTGCTTATGACGTAACTCCGATGGACGTTAAATATGCAGTCGACCGAGAAAATGTGGAATTACCATCAGGTAGTATCGAGGGTGATAAACTTGAGCTAAAAATTCGTACATTAGGTTTAATGGAAACTCCCGAGGAGTTTAATAATCTGATAATCAAAGAAGATAATTTTAGAATTGTTCGTTTTTCCGACATTGGTAATGCTGAATTGGATACTGAAGACAGGAAGAATATCTTGAAATTAAACGGTATTCCTATGGTAAGCGTTGTTGTTATACCTCAACCGGGAGCTAATCAGATAGATATATCTAATGAAGTTCAACGCAGGGTAGAACAAATGAAGAAAGACTTACCTGAAGATGTAAATACTGAGGTTGTTTTTGATAATACAAAGTTCATCAGAGCGTCAATTAAAGAAGTGCAAGAGACTGTTTATGTAGCCTTCTTACTTGTAATCTTAATTATTTTCTTGTTTCTGAGAGACTGGCGCGTTACACTTATACCTATAGTTGTTATACCGGTATCATTGATAGGTACATTCTTTATAATGTATCTTGCCGGATTCTCAATAAACGTATTATCTATGTTGGCAGTAGTTCTGGCAGTTGGCTTAGTCGTAGACGATGCCATTGTTATGACCGAAAATATCTATCAGAAAATCGAACAGGGATTAACACCGCTTCAAGCCGGAATTGAAGGTTCAAAAGAGATATTTTTTGCGATCGTTTCTACTACTATAACGTTGATTGCTGTGTTTTTTCCGATAGTTTTTCTTGAAGGTCTAACCGGACGATTATTCCGCGAATTTAGTATTGTTGTGTCCGGTGCTGTTGCTATTTCAGCCTTTGCCGCCCTTTCATTTACACCTATGCTTTCTTCAAAACTGCTGAAGAAAAGGGAGAAACACAATTGGTTACATAGAAAGACTGAACCATTCTTCGTTTGGATGAATAATGTTTATGAGAAATCATTAAACTATTTTCTTGCTCATAAATGGATTTCATTGGTGCTGATTGCATTTACATTTGTGCTGATAGGCTTTTTATGGACTAATATTCCACAGGAAATGGCTCCACTTGAGGATCGTTCACAAATTGCAATTAGAATATCATCTCCCGAAGGTGCTACTTATGAATATATCAGAGATTACACAGATCATATTTCAAGCATTGTTGATGATGTGGTACCTGATAGAAAGTCGAATTTGATGTTTGCCCGAAGTACTTTCGGAATGGTAAGAGTGATGTTGCCTGATATTAAAGATAGGGATAAATCGCAAATGCAAATATCTGATGAACTTTCTGCTGCAGTGAGAAAAGAAACAGAAGCGCGGGCTTTTGTTCAGCAACAGTCGACTTTTGGTGGTAGGCGAACTTCTATGCCTGTGCAATACGTACTTCAGTCGCCCAACATAAAAAAACTTCAGGAAGTAATACCGGCTTTCATGAAGAAAGTTCAGGAGAATGATAAATTTCAGATGGCTGATGTGGATTTAAAGTTTACCATGCCTGAAACCAGAATAAATATAGATCGTGATAAGGCTACACTTCTTGGAGTAAGCACTCGCGACATCGGCGAGACTTTACAATATGCTTTGAGCGGACAGCGAATGGGATATTTTTATATGAATGGTAAGCAATATCAAATTCTCGGTGAAATTAACCGCCAACAAAGAAATACACCTCTCGATTTAAAAACTATATATTTAAAAAATAAGACAGGTAATATGATTCAACTTGATAATTTAGTCGAGCTTGAAGAATCGGTAGCACCTCCGCAATTATATCGCTATAATAGGTTTAGTTCAGCAACAGTTTCAGCAGGTTTATCGCCCGGAGTTACTATTGGAGAAGGACTTGAAGAAATGGATAAGATTGCGCAGGAAACCCTTGATGATACGTTTAGAACGGCACTTGCAGGTGATTCGAAAGATTTTAGAGAAAGCTCATCCAGTTTGATGTTTGCTTTTGTTCTTGCTTTGTTATTGATATATTTAATTCTTTCAGCACAGTTTGAAAGCTTTAAAGATCCTTTAGTGATAATGTTTACAGTTCCGTTAGCCCTTGCAGGAGCATTAATTTTTATGTGGATAGGAAACATAACAATGAATATCTTTAGTCAGATTGGGCTGATAATGTTGATAGGTTTGGTGGCGAAAAACGGAATTTTAATCGTTGAATTCGCAAATCAACGTCAGGCTGCGGGCATGGATATGCAAAGTGCTGTAGCAGGAGCTTCATTACAGCGTCTGCGACCTATATTAATGACAAGCTTTTCTACTGTTTTAGGATTGTTGCCTCTTGTGTTTGCCGGAGGAGAAGGCGCAAATGGTCGTATTGCGATGGGAGTTGCTGTGGTTGGCGGTATGTTGATTTCGACATTTCTAACTCTTTTTGTTGTGCCAACTATGTATATGTATATATCAACCAACCGATCGAAAAAAGAAATTAAACAATAAGTTGAAAAGAAAAATATAGAATGAAACGGATATTATTCATAATATTATTATCTCCATTGATTGTAACAGCCCAAGAATCTACATCTCTCAAACAATTAATTGACAAGGGCTTGGAGCAGAATTACAATTTAAGAATTGTAAGAAACGAACAAATAATTACAGATAATAATGCTACATTGGGGAATGCCGGATATTTGCCCACAATTACTTTAAATTCAGCACTTGGAGGAACTGAGTCAAATGTTGTTCAGTATCCACAAGATGAAAATGATCCGATTAATAGGCAGAAAAGTGTTGCAAATCAAAATATTTCTGCAGGAGTAAACTTAAACTGGACGATATTTGATGGTTTTAATATTCAAGCAACATATTCAGGATTAAAGGAGTTACAACAAATCGGTGAATTAAAGACCAGAATGAATATCGAATCTTTTGTTGCAAATCTTACTTCAGAATACTATAATTATATTCAGCAATGCATAAGACTAAAGAATTTGCAGGCTGCGGTCAGATTATCAAAAGAAAGATTAAGAATTGTGGATGCACGATATACAATAGGTAACCTCTCTCGTCTTGACTTGCAACAGGCAAGAGTCGACTTTAACACCGACAGCTCTAAACTAATACGGCAGCATGAAGTTTTATATGCCAGTAAAATCAGAATTAATCAATATGTGGGCGAACAAGAAGTGGATAGTGAATTACTTTTAAAAGACACATTGATTACATTAAACTCTTTATTAGAAAAGGAAACCCTATGGGAAACTACCTTAGAAAAGAATGCCTATATACAAATGGCTGTTAAAGAAAAAAACTTGAAAGCAATAGATCTTCAAGCCGCAAGAAGTTCTAACTATCCGTATTTAAAATTTAATGCCGGTTATGGATATTCCGATAATACTTACGAAACAGGCACATATAAGCGACAGAATAATCTTGGGTTTAATTACGGATTAACTCTCGGATATAATTTATTCGATGGATTTAATAATCTTCGTAAACAAAGGAATGCAAAGATTGAGTTACAGAACAAAGAACTATCGATAGAAGAGTTAAAATTATCACTGAAGAGTGATTTTTCAAATTTCTGGATGGCATACATTAATAATCTGGAACTTACTAATCTTGAAAAAGAAAATGTATTACATGCCAAAGAAAACCATGAAATAGCGATAGAAAGGTATAAACTTGGAGATCTTTCAGGAATAGAATTACGAGAAGCTCAAAATAGTTTGCTTGAAGCAGAAGAAAGATTAGTACAGGCACAATTTTACACCAAACTATGTGAAATTTCATTATTTGAAATAAGTGGAGAGCTGCTAAAGCATATTATGTAGTATACCTTCTGTAATATTTTTCACTTACTATTGCAATTCTCAACAATTGAAATTAGCTTTGTAGTTCATAAAATTATAAGCAGATGAAACAGGATTCTAATTACAAAAAGGCTATTTTCCCTGAAGAGGCTTTGCTAAGAGAGATTGTACGCCAGCCTGGTTTATCGGTAGGAATACCTTGTGAAAATCCACGTACCGAAACTCGCTTGGGATTAACTCCTGAGGGCGTATCTATTGTTGTTGAAGAGGGGCATACCGTATTGATACAAAGGGGTGCGGGCTTACCAATGTCGTATACCGACTTGCAATACAGTGAAGCGGGAGCCGTTATAGTTGAAAGTAAGGCAGAAGTGTTTGGTGCAGATATAGTTCTCAAAATTGCACCACCTACAATAGATGAACTATTACTGATGAAAAATGGTAAGTCGATTTTCTCTATGCTGCAACTTTCAAATCTGACAACAGAAAGTATCAAACTGATGATGTCGAAAAAACTCACAGCAATAGCTTATGAATTAATAAAAGATGAACAAAAAGCATTTCCTGTAGTTAATACTATGTCGGAAATTGAAGGAAATACTGCTATTGCAGTCGCATCAGAATTAATGAGCAGCACTTCCGGCGGAAAAGGTATTCTATTAGGAGGTATCGCAGGTGTTTCCCCTACAGAAGTTGTAATTATTGGTGCAGGAATGGCAGGCTCGGTGGCTGCCAGATCGGCATTAGCATTAGGTGCTCAGGTTAAAATATTCGATCACGATATAAATAAATTACGTAAAATCCAACATTATTTAGGTCAGCAGGTTTTTACTTCAGTAATTCATCCTTCAGTATTGTTCAGAGCTTTAGCTGCTGCCGATGCTGTAATCGCAAGTTTAAGATACATAAATGGTTCTGAAAGATTTATGGTATCCGAAGAGCTTGTGAAAACAATGAAACCCGGTTCAATAATAATTGATTTGAGTGTAGATCAGGGTGGATGTTTTGAAACATCGACTTGTCGCACCATCAGCGATCCGGTTTATGAAAAATATGGTGTGATACATTATTGTGTGCCGAATATACCTGCACGCGTCGGACGAACAAGTTCCATTGCATTAAGCAATTTATTCGCTCCGATTTTATTAAAAATAGGAAATTCAGGCAGTGTCAAAAAAGCGATTAATGAAAGTTCCGGATTCAGAAATGGTGTTTATGTTTTTGGAGGAGTACTTGTAAATCGTTTAATAGCATCATATTTTGGATTGAATTCCAATGATATAGGATTGTTTTTAACAGGATATTAATTTTTTAAATATATATTTTTATATGCAAAATCATTCAACAAACTTTAGTGTTGCAGAAGAGGAGTTAATTCAGAAAGAGTTTGATGCGTTGTTGAATGATTATCTTAACTCATCTCATCGGAAAAAAGTTGAAATAATTACTAAGGCTTTTAATTTCGCCAAATCTGCTCATAAAGGTATAAGACGCCGTTCAGGAGAGCCATATATTATGCACCCCCTTGCTGTAGCTCGAATTGTTTCAAGTGAGATAGGCATGGGTTCTACTTCCATTTGTTCGGCTTTATTACATGATGTAGTTGAGGATACAGATTATACAGTTGAAGATATTTCAAATCTATTCGGACCGAAAATAGCCCAAATTGTAGAAGGACTAACGAAAATTTCAGGAGGTGTTTTTGCCGAACATGTTTCAGCACAGGCAGAAAATTTCAGGAAATTAGTTTTGACAATGTCAGAAGATATTAGAGTTATTCTAATAAAAATTGCCGATAGATTGCATAATATGCGTACTTTAGGCTCATTACCTCCTGCAAAACAACTAAAAATAACCGGTGAAACGCAATATATCTATGCACCTTTAGCTCATCGACTCGGACTTTTCAGAATAAAAAATGAATTGGAGAACCTGAGTTTTAAGTATGAACATCCGGATACTTACGCTCAAATCGAGAAAAAACTTGCAAGTGATGAAGTTGCCCGTAATATATTTTATAATGACTTTACCGAACCAATCACAGAAAAACTAACCAAGCAAGGGTGGAATTTCAGGTATAAAGCAAGGATTAAAACTGTTTATTCTATCTGGAAAAAAATGACAGCTCATAATATATCTTTCGAAGATGTTTATGATATCATGGCTTTACGAATAGTTTTTACTCCGAGAGAAGGATTAACCGAAAAAGACCAATGTTGGATGATATATTCATCTATTACCGAAATTTACAAACCTCATCCTGAACGTATACGCGACTGGGTTAGCAACCCCAAAGCTAATGGTTATGAAGCATTGCATGTTACAGTAATGGCAAAAGGAGGTAGATGGGTGGAAATTCAGATTCGCAGTGAAAGAATGAACGATATTGCGGAAAAAGGATTGGCAGCCCACTGGAAATATAAAACCGGAGAAAATGACGAGTCGGAATTGGATAAATGGATGAAGACAATTAAAGAATTGCTCGAAAATCCTGAACCTAATGCCATTGATTTCATCGATACTTTTAAACTAAACTTATTTGCTTCTGAAATCTTCGTGTTCACACCTAAAGGTGAAATTAAAACTATTCCTCAAGGCTCTACCGCTCTTGATTTTGCTTTCGAAATTCACTCCGATATTGGTGAACATTGTATTGGTGCTAAGGTAAATCATAAATTAGTTCCTTTAAGTCATACACTTCAAAGTGGCGATCAAGTTGAAATTATAACCTCAAAAAAACAAAATCCTCAACCTGAATGGCTTGAATATGTTACAACAGCTAAGGCAAGAACAAAACTAAAAGCTATTTTCAGAAGAGATGAAAAAATTGAGATAGCTGAAGGTCAGAAAAAAATTGAAGAAGCTTTAGCAAACATAAATTTACTTCCGGATAATGGTAACTTTGTTAAAATACTCAAGCATTATAATATTGCAAATCGCAATTCACTATTTATTCAAGCCGGTAAAGGCAATATTGATATAGAAGATATTGAGAAAATTATATTCAAGCCAAAAACTCAAAATGTTTTTTCGAGATATATAAAGATTCCTTTTGTAGGAAGCAGTGATAAGCAGAAAGAAGAAGATACGGAATTGGTTCCAGCATCAAGAGTTAATAGAAAAAAGACTTTTATCTTAACAGAAGATAATGCCGGAAAGACATATAAACTATCGGAATGTTGCAGACCGATACCAGGTGATGATGTTTTAGGTTATGTGGCTGAAAATGAAATTGTCATAGTTCATAAACGTCAATGTCCTGTTGCGGCAAAGTTAAAATCGAACTATGGTAATAATATAGTTTCTGTAAAATGGGGAGTTCATAAAGGTTTGAACTACCAGGAAGTCTTAGAAATTCAAGGTATAGATAAAAAAGGTGTGCTGATTGAGATTTTACATGTTATTTCAGAACAATATGGTGTAAATATTTCAAAAATTAATATTGACACGGAAGCTGGTATTTTTACCGGATTATTCTATGTAAATGTCCACAGTAAACAGGAAATAGAAAATTTATGTAAAAAGATAAATAAAATAAAAGAAGTAAATTCAACTAAAAGAATTCAACTCTGATTTTTTTCTTCATTTTTTCTTCATTTTTTTTAAAATTTCTTTAAAACTTAACAATTTATTGTATTTTTGTGTCGTGTAATATGGTGATTGTAAAGCGAATCAACCTAATCTAAGTAGTTCAATAATCCTTATATTAAAATTTGTTTCAATCTAATAACTTTTTCTTGTTATTGTAGAAAATTAGCGAATTGTCTTATATTTCTTTTCTGACATAGTAATAATATAAAAATTTGAATCATGAAAAAATTCCTTTTTACAATTATGTGTGTGGGATTGATGTTGTCATTAAATGCAGCAGATAATCCTCAAGTGAAAGGATGGTTATTTAGTTCACCTGAGTGGCTTAACCATCCGAGAATAGAAGAGCCAATAATGGTAGATGAAATGATTATTGGAGCATCTGTAGAACATCCTGTATCAATTGTTTCAACTAATAAAAGATATGTTGAAGATACATTAAACCTGCAATTTACAAAAGCATTAAAATTTGACGGAAATATTATATTAATGCCTGAGATTGATGAGGTTCCTTTTGTGAATGGATTAGCATTTAGAGTTAGCGGACCATGCTATGTTAAAGTTATGTGTCTAACAGACAACATACCGGGAGTTACAAATCATTTATTGTTAGTAAACCAAGAATTTAATGTAATAGACTCAATACCAATACAAACCTTTGATTTTAAGGCACCAAATGGCAGCCAGGTCCCATCGCAGGTTATGTATTACAATGGAGGTGAATCGTATTTGGGACTTTTCCCATCTAAAGGCGGTGCTGAGATTTATTATATTGAATGTGATAAAGTTATAAGCTTTGAAGATGAAAAAGTTCCTGTAACATTTAATGTGACAGTGCCACAAGGTACTAACGAATGTTGGATAGCCGGTGATTTTAATGAGTGGAATCATTCTTCTATGCAAAGGATGAATGATAGTACTTTCACATTTACTCAGGATATAAGCAATTTGGAAAATCTTGAGTACAAGTATTGCAGCGGTCCAAACTGGATGTTTGTTGAATGCGATGTGGATGGTATAGACATACTGAATCGGAATTATCAACAAAACGATACTGTGCAAAGATGGATGAACATTTATGATCCTAACGTGCAACTTCCTGGTGTAACTTATACTGTAATTGTACCACAAGGAACAGAACAGGTATGTATTGCAGGGGATTTCAATGGATGGTCACCAGGCAGACAATGGTTGCATAGAGAAAAAAATAACGAGTTCACGATATATATACCAAATGCAAGTCCTGACATGGGTTATAAGTACTTAAACGGACCTGATTGGGGTTATGTAGAGGTGACTGCAACAGGAGAAGAATTACCAAATAGAACTTGGCATGAATTGGATTCTGTACATAGCTGGTTGAATGCATATGTCTATGATAATACTTTCCTATTTTATGATGATGTGCAAACTTCTGCAGGAGCAGACTTCAATATTGATATTAAACTTGCATCGTCAGAGGCATTTAATGCTATTTCATATCAATTTGATTTAGGATATAGCTCTAATGATTTTGAATATCTTGGATTTTCAACAGATGGTACTATTTCCAGTATGGGTGAAATTGTTGTTAATGCAACAACTCCGGGTATATTACATGTTAGCTTTATGACAACTGAACCATTTGATTTTAAACAGACACTTGTTAAACTTAATTTTAAGGTAAGTCATAATTCTCCTGCATTTAACACTTCTTTTTATCTTGGTGAATGTTATTTCAATACAAGGCAAATAATGGATGTAAGACCCGGAATGATAATAATAGACCGATTTATGAAGGGTGATGTGGACGGTAATCAGAGAGTACAAGCTTATGATGCTGCTTTGACTTTGCAGTATTCTGTTGGGAAAGACCCGCTTTCGAATGTTGACCCACTTCCATGGGAAGAATGGAGAATGAATGCAGCAGATGTTGATGGTATTCTTGGAATTACAGCTTATGATGCTGCTTTGATACTTCAATATTCAGCATATTTAATCTCAGATTTTAACAATGTGAATCAAGGTGGCAGTCCTTTAAAGTCACCACAAAAAAACGCTGCCAACGTAGAAATTACTAAAGAGGACAACAATTTAATCTTCAAATCTTATGGTAATTTGATTGGATTTAATCTTTTCATTAATCACAACAAAGAAGCATTTGGGGATCCTGTTATAGCTGATAATATGAATTTGCAAGCAGTAAACATTAAAAATGATATTTACGCAATTGGATTGGCTGTATTAGAACCACTACCTGAAGGTTCAGTGTTTATGACTATTCCATTAGTGAATGAAATTCCTGCTGATTTCGAATTTACTATGTTTATAAATGAGAATGAGGTAATGCGTGTAGAAAATGCTTCTTCAGGACTAAAATCATTGTCAGATTCGGGTATAACTATTTATCCTAATCCTGCAAGTGATTATATACAACTGAATAATTTAGAAGTTGGAGCACAAATAAGTTTATATGATATTAGTGGAAGATTAGTGTTGCAAGAAGTTGCATCTCAATCGAATCAAAGTTTTAATATCAATAACTTATCAAATGGAATTTACTCTGTTCATGTAAAATATAGCGGATTAAATGCAGTTTCAAAATTCATTAAAAAGTAATTAATTTTAAGAAAGTAGTTTTATTAACGGGAGGGGAAATTATTTCTCTCTCGTTTTTTTGTATATACATTTTATCAACTCACAAAATTTATGTACATTTGCACGCAATATTTTTTCATAGTAACAGCGACTTGTTAGTCGTAATACAAACATTAAAACTCATCCCTATGTCATTTATTGCAGATAAAATTCAGATTGAAGGATTAACCTTCGATGATGTGCTGTTAATTCCCGCTTATTCAAATGTACTTCCACGTAATGTAGATTTGTCTACCAAATTTTCACGAAATATAGAACTTAAAATTCCTGTTGCTTCTGCTGCTATGGATACTGTAACTGAAGCTAAAATGGCAATTGCAATAGCTCGCGAAGGAGGAATTGGAGTTATTCATAAGAATATGTCTATCGAGGAACAAGCAAAACAGGTAAGAGCAGTTAAACGTGCAGAAAACGGGATGATTTCAAATCCTGTTACTATCCATAAAGATGCCACTGTCGGAGATGCACTCAATTTAATGGCAGAATATAAAATCGGTGGTATCCCTGTGGTTGATGGTGATGGTTATCTTGTTGGTATTGTTACAAACCGCGATTTAAGATTTCAGCGGGATATGGCAATGAAGATTGATCTTGTCATGACTAAAGAAAATCTTATTACTACAACAAGAACAACAGATTTAGAAGCTGCTGCTGATATCCTTCAACAATATAAAATTGAAAAACTACCGGTTGTTGATGAGGAAAATCGTTTGATTGGTTTGCTGACTTATAAAGATATAACTAAGGCAAAAGATAAACCGATGGCATCGAAAGATGAGTTTGGTCGTTTGCGTGTTGCAGCAGGTGTTGGTGTTACCGGCGATGTGTTTGAGCGAATTGATGCATTAGTCGAAGCAGGAGTAGATGCAGTAGTGATTGATACAGCTCATGGTCATTCCGAAGGAGTTATTCAAACTTTGAAAGAAGCTAAAAAAAGATATAAAGATATAGATATCATTGTTGGAAATATTGCAACTGCTGATGCTGCTAAAGCTTTGGTTGCTGCAGGAGCTGATGCTGTTAAAGTGGGAATCGGACCGGGTTCAATTTGCACTACACGTGTTATTGCCGGAGTTGGTGTGCCACAATTATCAGCAATATATGAAGTAACAAAAGCATTAAAAGGAACTGGAGTGCCTGTGATTGCAGATGGCGGTATTCGTTATTCAGGTGATATCGTAAAAGCACTTGCAGCAGGAGCAGATACGATAATGGCAGGTTCGTTGCTTGCAGGAGTTGAAGAATCACCCGGAGAAACAATCATTTTCAACGGACGAAAATTCAAATCTTACAGAGGAATGGGTTCTTTGGAAGCAATGGAAAAAGGATCGAAAGATCGCTATTTTCAAGATGTTGAAGAAGATATTAAAAAACTTGTACCAGAAGGAATTGCAGCTCGCGTTCCTTTTAAAGGGTCTTTATATGAAGTTGTATATCAGATGATTGGAGGATTAAGAGCAGGTATGGGTTATTGTGGAGCACATAATATAGTTGAACTACATGATGCTAAGTTCACACGAATAACTAATGCAGGAGTTGCAGAAAGTCATCCACATGATGTATCTATCACGAGTGAAGCACCAAATTACAGTCGTGGAGAATAAAAAAAACTTAAAAAAAACAATCAATTTACAACATATGAGCAATGTATGCGTTAAAATGCTTAGGTTCGCATTCTTAAATTGTTAATTAATCATTATTCACAAATTTTTTATGAAATCACTATTTGTCTCTTTATCAGTTTTATTGTTATCAACATCTTTATTTGCTAAAACTAAAGATCCGGTATTAATGGAAATAAACGGTAATCCGGTTTTAAAATCAGAGTTTGAATATATTTATAATAAAAACAACTCGAATAATGCTTTAGACAAAAAATCCCTGAGTGAGTATGTGGATTTATTTGTAAACTTTAAACTAAAAGTAGAAGAAGCTAAGTCGCAGGGAATCGATACTACAAAAGCATTTATCGATGAATTAGGTGGATATCGCGATCAACTTATCAAACCGTATCTCACCGATTCGAAAGCTGAAGAAAATGTACTGCGAGAAGCATACGAAAGACTAAAAGAAGATGTTGAAGTTAGTCATATCCTCATACGTGTTCAGCAAAATTCCACACCTGAAGATACTTTAAAGGCATGGAATAAAATTCAGGATATCTTAAAGAGACTTCAGAAAGAAGATTTCTCAACTGTTGCAAAAGAAACTTCTGAAGATCAGTCTGCTGAGGATAATGGTGGTTATATAGGATGGATAACAGGATTTAGAACTGTTTATCCATTTGAGACACGAGCGTTTAATACTCCAGCAGGTACAATTTCAAAACCGGTACGCAGTGCTTTCGGATACCATATTATAAAAGTACATAATCGTCGTACATCTCCAGGAGAAATATTAGTATCGCATATTATGAAATTTACTTCTCAAGGTGATGATGAAGGTAACGCAAGAGCAAAACAGCAAATCGACTCATTATATCAATTAGTAAAGGGTGGTGCTGATTTTGGTGAAATAGCATCTACAAATTCGGAAGATAGAGGTTCGGCAGTGAAAAATGGAGAACTGCCATGGTTTGGTACAGGTAGAATGGTTCCTGAATTTGAGCAAGCAGCTTTTGCACTGAAAAACAAAGGAGATATTAGCGAACCAATTCAATCTGCATATGGTTGGCATATAATTAAGTTGATAGACACAAAGCCATTACCATCTTTTGAAGATAAAAAAGCAGAAATAGAACGTCAGGTTAAAAGAGATGAAAGAGCAAATGAAGGACAACACGCTTTCATCGAAAAATTGAAAAAAACATATAATCTAAAAATCAAGAAAGATAATTATTCAGCAGATTTTTATGCATTATTAAAAGATAGAACATTAGCAGACTCAGCTTTCCAAGCAGAAGCTAAGATTACAAAATTAAAGAAACCTATGTTCTCATTTGCAAAGAAAACTTATAATCAAGGTCAATTCTTAGAATATCTTATAAATAATACTTCTACAAGCAAAACAACTTCGGAAGAAATCATTGCTGACAAATTAAAGGCTTATATAGAAAAAGAACTATTAGCTTATGAAAACAGTCAGTTAGAAAATAAGTATGAAGATTTCCGATTGTTAATGCAAGAGTATCATGATGGTATATTGTTGTTTGAAGTTAGCAACAATGAAGTGTGGGAAAAAGCATCTAAAGATACAGCAGGCTTATCTGCATTCTTCAAAATGAATAAAGAAAAATACTCTTGGGATAAACCGCATTTTAAAGGTAGAATAATCCAATGCAAGAATGAAGATTCTTATGCTCAAGCTAAGAAAATCACATTAGTTCAACCAAAGGATTCTATTGATAAATATTTAAGACAGTTAAATGATAGCGTTGTAAATATAAAAATTGACAAAGGATTATATGTAAAAGGTGATAATAAATTTGTCGATTATCATATTTATAAATCGGTAAGTGAAGTTGAAAATGATTCAAAATTCCCATTTGTGTTTGTAAGCGGTAAAGATTTAAATTTAACACCGGAAGAATACACTGATGTTAGAGGTCTGGTAACTGCTGATTATCAAGAGTTCTTAGAAAAGGAATGGATTAAGATGTTGCGTGAAAAATATCCGGTTAAAATCAATAATAAGATATTGAGCACTGTTAAGCAAAACTAAACACTATATAGCTCATTTATGAGAATTCTTTTGCAATCCATTTGCATTCTATTGTTTCTTTTCTTTATCGGTTGCACTAAAACAGCTCCTGATCAGTCTCGTGTACCTATTCTGGAGGTTGAAGGAAAGTTTCTATATGAAGACCAGATTGCATTGATTATACCTCCGAATGTCAGTACAGAAGACAGTATTCAAATTACTGAAAGCTATATTCGTAAATGGGCTACAGATGTTTTATTATATGAAAATGCAAAACGTAATGTTACCAATAAAGCTGAAATAGATAAGTTACTGGATGATTATAGGAAATCTCTAACTATACACCAGTATCAGCAAAATTTAATGCAGCAAAGATTACCGAAACAACCATCAGAAGCTGAGATACAATTGTTTTATCAAAAATTTCAGGATCAATTTATTTTAAAGGAGGGCTTGATAAAAGGTATTTTGCTTGTCTTACCAAATGGTGCACCTAAGGTTGAAGATGTTAAGAAGTGGGTGAAATTGGGTGATGCGAAATCGTTGGAACAAATAGAAAAATACAGCTTACAGAATGGTTTGAGTTATGATTATTTCGTGGATCATTGGGTGTCTTTAAATGAAATACTTAAAACAATGCCTTTGCAAACCGATGCACAAAATAATCCGGCACTCATCAATAAATTCTATGAGGTTAACGATTCACTAAAACATTATATGTTGAATATTGACTCGATAAAGAGGGTAGGAGATATTGAACCATATGAGTTGGCAAAAGAAAAAATATCTAACATTATTATAAGTCGGCTTAAATCAGATTTTATTATAAATTTTGAGGATGAGTTATATAATGATGCGATTAAAAATGGTACTATAACTTTTTTTAAAAAGCAGAATAGGGAATAAAGATTAGTAAATCTTCAACTTTTATAAACATGTTTAAAACTACATTTCGTTTAGTTATAATTCTTTCTTTTCTAATCCAATGCGAAGTCTTTGCACAGTCAAATATTATTGATGAAATCGTTTGGGTTGTAGGTGATGAGTCAATTCTGAAATCAGAAATAGAAGAACAAAAGATAAGAGCTCAATATGAAGGTGTTACTTTTGAAGGTGACCCCTATTGCATAATACCTGAACAGATGGCTATTCAGAAGTTGTATCTTCATCAGGCACAGTTAGACAGTATTGTTGTTAATGAGAGTACTGTTATGAATCAAGTTGAGATGCGTATGAATTATTTCATTTCGCAAATCGGTTCAAAAGAAAAACTCGAAGAGTATTTTGGAAAGAGTATACTTGCGTTACGTGAGGATATGCGAAATACGGTAAGAGACCAGATGATAATTCAACAAATGCAACAAAAGTTAGTTGAGAATATAAAATCGACTCCTGCTGATGTCAGACGTTTTTATAATTCTTTATCGCAAGACAGCATCCCGACTATACCCGCTCAGGTTGAATTGCAGATTATTAGTTTCCAACCATCTGTACCACAAGAAGAAATAGAAGCTGTAAAAGAAAGATTAAGAGAATTTGCTGAAAGGGTAAATAATGGTACAACAGATTTTTCAGTACTGGCACGTTTATATTCAGAAGATACCGAAAGTGCAAAAAGAGGTGGTGAATTAGGGTTTATGGGTAAAGGTCAGTTAGTACCCGAATTTGCTAATGTTGCCTTTAATTTGACCGATCCAAAAAGAGTTTCAAGAGTTGTTGAAAGTGAGTTTGGTTTTCATATTATTCAACTTATTGAAAAAAGAGGTGATAGACTGAATTGCAGGCATATTTTAATGAAACCAAAAGTATCTTTAGATGACAAGCAAAAAGCCATTCATAAGCTTGACTCCGTAAGCAATGTTATCAGAAGTGAAAAGATGACTTTTGAACAAGGTGTAATGTATTTTTCTCAGGATAAAAACTCTGCGATGAATGCAGGATTAATGTTAAATCAACGTACAGGAACATCTAAATTTGAATATCAGGATTTACCACAAGAAATATCAAAGGTAGTTTATGGAATGAATGTATCTGAGATTTCAAAACCTTTTAGTATGATTGACCCTACTTCTAACAAAGAGGTAGTAGCTGTCGTAAAGGTTAAATCTAAAGTAGAAACTCATAAAGCTAATCTTTTAGATGATTATCAGATGCTGAAAAACTATTATGAAGAAATGAAAAGAGATCAATTTCTGAGAGAGTGGATTGCGAAAAAGCAAAAAGAAACTTATATCAGTATTGACCCTGCCTGGCAAAATTGTACTTTTTTATATCCCGGTTGGATAAAACAATAATTACTTGACTTTATGAGACTTCATCATATCAGGTTCATAATTCTTATTATGTTCGTTTCTTTATCATGTTGTAATATATCGGCGCAAATACAACATAATAAATTGAGAAAAGATATTTTGGAGGAACGTAAAGAGCCTAAAGAACCTGAGATACAAACCAAACCTTCTGCAAAGCAAAAGAAGGGTGCTAAAGTTACAAAACTCGAACCTCCACCTCCGGTTGCTCCTATTCGAACCCCTTACGATCAAAAGGATGCAAAGATAATTTATTTGGAAAATGCAGATTTGGTGTCTTTTGATCAACTTGCCAAGCCAAATGTACAAGTTTTGAATGGAAATGTCCGTTTCAGACATGATGATGCAATTATGACTTGTGACAGTGCCTATTTTTATAGACTTACGAATTCATTGGATGCATTCAGTAATGTAAAAATGGTGCAAGGTGATACTCTTTTTGTATATGGAGATAAACTATATTACGATGGAAACACTAAATTAGTACGATTAAGAGGTAGGGCACGATTAATAAATAGAAATACAACACTAACAACAGACAGTTTAAATTACGATAGAACTTCCCAGCTTGCCTATTATTTTACAGGTGGTAAGATTGTAGATCCGGAGAATACTTTAACATCAGTTTGGGGTCAGTATTCAACAAGGACAGAAGATGCTTTGTTTAAAGATAACGTTAAGCTCGTTAATGAAAAGTTTGTGATGAATTCGGATACTTTAAAGTATAGTACCAAATCACATATTGCAGATATGGTAGGTGAGACACATATAATTTATAATGATGAAACCGATATAACAACTAATAAAGGTTGGTATAATACTCAAACTGAAAGATCAATGCTGCTAAATCGTTCATTTTTGATTAATAATGAAGGTAAGTCTTTAACAGGCGATACCATTTTTTACGATAAGGCAATTAAATATGGAGAGGTCTATGGCGGTGCAATTTTAAACGATACTGTACAGAAATCAACTTTGTACGGAAACTATGTTTATTACAATGAAGAAAAAGAATTGGGAATAGCTACCGATTCTGCATTGTTGGTAGATTGGTCTACAGATAAACATATGTACATTCATGCAGATACTTTAAAGACATTTAAAGATTCTATTTATAATGAAGCAAAAGCATGGAATAATGTGCGTTTTTATCGTGAAGATTTACAAGGTTTATCGGATTCTTTGATATATTCATCACGGGATTCTATTATAACTCTGACTAATAACCCTGTAGTTTGGCAGGAAAATCAGCAATATTCAAGTGAAGAGATAAAAGTATTTACTGAAAACAGAAAGGTATTTAAAATTCTTCTACATAAATCGGCAATGACAACAGAATATGTAGATTCTTTGTATTTCAATCAGATTTCAGGTAAGGATATAATAGCATATCTCGATAGTGGTGCGTTAAGCAGATTAGAGGTAGATGGTAATGCAGAGACTGTTTATTTCATCAGGGAAGAGTCGGATACTACATTAATTGGAGCTAATCGTACCGAAAGCAGCTTTGTGAAAATCTATTTTAAAGATAAAAAGATTGAAAGGATTGTATTGACTCCATCATCAAGCGGTGAATTTCATCCTATGGATAAGCTGTCGGACGAGTTTATATACTTGACAAATTTCTTTTGGATAGAAACGCACAGACCAATATCTAAAGATGAAGTCTTCCTCAAATTCCCAAAAGAAGAACGACCGAAATTTTCAATGAGAGAACCGCTAAAATCTATTATCCCCGAAGACGAAAATCAGATAAATATTGATGTAGAAGAAGTGAATGATGATAAGCTTTGAAATTATGGCACGCGGATGACACTTATTTTCAAACGCTGATTTCTGATATTTACTTATATTAGCGTTGCTTGTCTCATTCCTACATTTATCAATAAAGGTAAAACAAATTCTGTATTGGTTATTTATTTAGAAGGTATCTGCCCCTGAAAGGGTAATGTTTTTTTGCTAATGGAATTGTTTTCATAATCAACCTAATTATTGAATGATTAATTTTGTTATTTCAATATTTCCATTTTGCAGAATGCTTTTCACAAAACATATTCCCTGAGGTAATGATTGCTTGTGTATAACAACTTGAAATTCACCGTCACACGGTTGTTCACACAATAAAACACCGCTTATGTCGTAAATTTGTACTGATTTCAATGCTTGAGTACATTCAATGACGGTTGTCGATTTCATCGGATTAGGAAATACTCTCAAGGAATTGGACTTTATTTCCTCAATCGAACTGAAATTCGGAACAGGACATTCTGAGTATTCGGGATTCAGATAAAGAACTTCATCATTTACGCTAAAACAAATGTAGTGATGATTCTGTCCATCTGAGATGGGAATATACTCTTTACCACCAAAAAACCTTCGAAGCTTCCCATTCCTTCCATCCAATAAAAAGGATAATTTCCATTAAAAATTATCTTTTTTCGAATAAAACCACCAAACTCTACATACTCAATAGATGTTACCTTGAGTTCTACATAATTACAAGCATAAGGATATATATCTTCTTCCTGCAGCGAAAAATCATACAAGGGGTAATCCAATTCATATTCTTCACAGATTTCATACAAACCGTTTGCAAATACTCCCAGTTCGATTTCATGTTTTCTGTAAAATACAATATCTCCTGCAATATGAAAATAACCTGTTAAAAAAGTATCCGTTTTGTTGATATTTGGAATATAGTATAGTTTTGAACGCACAATGTCATCTACAACCGTATCGCCATGTATTACATAACTGAAATATCTGTGTTCTATACCTTCATTGATATATTCTCCCGTCCATTTGGCATTGTCTAACGAAAATATATCTTGAGAAAAAGAAATTCCATTAGTAAATGCGAATAAGAATACAATAAATAATAACTTTTTCATAATTCTAATTTTACTTTATAAGTTTAAAAACAAAGGGTTTATTATCAACGGTTAATTTTACAGTAAAAACCACTATTTTTTTCATAACTTAATAATTTTAAAAGTTAATATACTTGCCTGAATATGTTTTGTCGTTCTCGATTATTTCGATAATGTATACTCCTTTCTGTTTTAAGTATAGAGATGGATTTATCTTTTTTTCTGTACTTTTAATTGAATATGTTTTTCTGCCCTCAATAGAATAAAAATTTATTGTTCGCAGAATACTTTCACTGAAAATCAAACGGTTTTCGTATTGATAAAAATTACTTTTTTTACAGAATATATCGCTTATACTATTAGTAAGCTGAGCAAAACACTCCCAATGCTCAATAAATGGGATGGTCTCAGGAAAACTATCTCTTAATTCTTCTCCCAATTCAAATTGTCCTTCATCACAAACCAAAATATAGGTTTGGTCTATAAAAGGATTACCTGTATGTAGGTCGCCTGTATATCTGTAAAAGTTTACTATATTATATTTAGCTAAAATTGAGTTCAACTTTGGAATCTCAGATTGTAGCGTAATATAACAATCTTCGTCTGTATTTGTAATTACAGGTATGTATGTGTCATCAACGACTTGCATAGCAAATCCCCATTCTGCAAATGTATCTGAACATTTTTTGTCAGGGCATTGTGCTACTCCTGACATACATATTGCAGTATAAGTTATTAAAAATAAAAGTGTTTTTTTCATTTTTCTAATTTTAAATTTCTAACTTCTATTTAAAAATATATTTTTCACTTGCAATATTTGAATTGTCATAATATCGTTTCAAAACACGACAATTATTCTCTTCAACAATGGTGTCTTTTTCGGAAACAATATAGTTTAAATGACTATACATTATATTTCCGTTGGCACAACAGTTGTAATACCATTTTGCTCCGATAGGAGCCCATTCGCTTTCTGCATTAGCAATTATTACTGTAAAAGCAAACAGGGATAATAATTTATATTTCATGATTATTCTTTTTTGTTTTTCTCCTTATTCCGTTAAAATCATTCTCTTTACATCAATTTCCTTACCGTCGGCAAGAAGCGCATTAATACAAGTAGTTTTTCATAAAATTTGATTTAATTTTAAATTGTTATTTTATTTATAGAATGTTCAATAGAAGATGATATCAATAACGACGTAAATTTATAAAAACATCTTTAATATGCAAAGCATATAAATGAAAAGTTTCACAAGTGTCTAATATCTCTGTACGAAAGTGAGTATCTCCCGACAGTATGGGGGGAAGGGATCATACAGTATGATGGGAAGCACCCATACTGTACGGAGGGAAAGGATCATACAGTATGGAGGGAAAGGGATATGTCAGGATATCTATTAAGCTTTACTCTTTTTGCTAAACCTGCTTTCTTTCTTGTTAATAATAATAGTTGATGGTATATGGTCTAATTTACCGCTACCCGACTCAATATGATTATTCCAGCATTGGTAACTGATCATCATAAAATCATATTTCTGTAAATTATTGTTGTTATTTGTAATTAACTTAATTGAGTTAGGGAAGTTTTCTGTTAAAGTTGAATATTGATTTTTGAATATCTCTTCCTTAGAAATAAGATGCTTTTCATCGATAAAAGTTATTAATGTCTTGGCATCATTTTTCAATAATCTATGAGCATATCGTATCAAGAAATCATCATTTAGTTCATTAAGCATGACAACAACATTTGATATTTCCATGAAATTTCTATTGATAAAAATTCCTACGCTACATTGGCTGTTCTCAACAAAAAATCGTGTTTTATCTTTAATCAAAGAGCCCGGATAGAATATTTCTTGAGATTCATTAATCCTGATCATCAATTTATTAATCCAACGAATTTTTCTGAATCTTGATTTTAATTTACCTGCTTTTGTGTCCGAAGTAGATACACCTCCTCCTACAAGAAGAAAATCATAATTGTCATTATTGATTGTTTTTACAACTCCAAGCTCGATATTATCGGTTATTTTATAGTCATTATGTACAGGTATATTAAGTTTTTTTGCTTCTGAATTAATCTTTGAAAATCCTTCTTCAGCAAAATCTTCACCCAATAATGGATTTGTAGTTGCATCCGGTGTTATATGTAATGCTGTTACCGACAGGGTATTTTTTATTCCATCTAATACATGTTTTGCCACATTCAGTAAAGTTTTACCGTTTTCAGGATTTCCTACAGCTATTAAAACCTTGAATATACCTTGCGCCTGCTGTTTGCGATATTCTGCTTCTAAATCTTTTGTTGGAAAAACCTTTTGAACTAAAGATAATAGTGGGGTAGTCATAAATGTCGTAACAAGAGCCATGATTACCAACATAGCAAAAATGGGCTTAGACAAAATACCCATTTCGTAACCGATATTTAAAACTACAATCTCCATCAGCCCTCTGGTATTCATCAATATCCCGACAGAAAGACTATCTCGCCAGTTTTCTCCCATTATTTTTGCTGAAAAACCTGCTCCAATAAACTTACCTACAATTGCAACTAAGATAAAAACTGATGTAACCATCCATAAATATGGTGTGTTCAGCAATCCAATTTCAGTACGAAGTCCGGTGTAAACGAAGAATAAAGGAAGGAGAAGGGTTAGTGCTACATCTTCAATTTTATCTATGACTATTTTACGAAAGTCCGGTATTTCAGGCATAACAACACCTGCTAAGAATGCACCGAATAATGCATGAATACCAATCAGTTGTGTTGTAAATGATGATAGAGTGAGAAAAAGGAATAGAAAAGCAATAATACCTTTATTTATAACTTCAGTATTACTGTAAATTTTACCTATCTTCTTCAAAAACGGTCTGACAATATACAGCATGAACAAGATATACAGTATAGACAATCCGATTGTGTACAATGAGCTTACAATGCTGCCTGTTTTTGAGATTGCAATTACAGCAGCTAATATGCACCATGCCGTTACATCATTAAATGCAGCCGAAATAATAGACATCTGACCAATATGTGTTTTAGTCATTCCTTTTTCCTGTACTATTCTGGCAAGAACAGGAAAAGCGGTAATACTCATTGAGATACCTATAAAAAGAGCAAATGGTAAGAAGGTAGTCTGACTTGCTGCAAATTCATCATAAATATAATATGCTAATAATACGCCTAATAAATATGGAAAAATTATACTGACATTGCTAATCACATATGTTGTTCCCATTTTATTTCGTAAAAGGCTTAAATTTAGCTCCATGCCAATTACGAACATAAATAACACTAAGCCAATCTGACTGAGAATGTAAAGATTATCAAGCGATTCGGGTGCAAACAGAAAATTGAATGCTTCAGGATAGAAGTAACCCAATAAAGAGGGACCAAGTATAATTCCGGCTAAAATCTCGCCGATTACAGTGGGCTGACCCATTTTAATAAAAAACCACCCTACTATCCTTGATACAAATAAAATTGCAATTATTTGCATTAGAAGCATAGCAACCGGTTCTCCGATATTTTGAGAAATAGAATTTATGAATATGTCGAAACTATCATTCATAGCGTGTGTTTTATTCTATTACAGATTTAATTTCGTCTAATGATACAAGTTTGTTGACAATAGCGTATATAGTAAGTCCCGCTGTACTGTGTATTTCTAATTTACGTGTAATATTTCTTCTGTGAGAGATTACAGTATGAGTCGATAGAAACAATTTTTGAGCTATTTCTTTGTTTGTCAAGCCTTTCACTACACTGGAAAGAATTTCTATTTCTCTGTCTGTTAAACTCTCTGTTTTCTCCGTATTTGTATTTTCTTCATTATTGAATAACAACTTCTTTTCTATTGCTTCGATTATCGGTACAAAAAAGAAATCTTCTACACGATTATGTTTTTCTAAATCCTTTTCACATGCTGAAAGATCAAAAAGAACTTCATTTAAAAGAAAATTTGGTTGCTGAGCAGGAAAGTATTTAATTAGGATATTCTTTAAATCAGATAGTTTTGAGTCGATGTTTTCGTGGTTTTTTTCGAAAACCGCAATATTATAACGTGGATTCTTCTTACCCTCAAGAAGATTTAGTGCATAAGGAAAAACAACTTCATCTTCGTAATTCATATGTTTTTCTACTTCTGATACATAATTATTGTAGAATTTCATAATCATCATACGGAAAGGTTCTTCATTTATGCAGCTATCAATTGCCTCGATTAGTTTATTACGAATTAGAGGAAGCTTAAATCCGAGAAAAAAATCATGTGCATTTCGTAAATACAATACCACTGAATCTATTGATATTTCTTCGTGATTGATATATTCTTCCTTGTATCCATCGGAAATAAAGTTTACAACTGCTAAGAAAGTTTTTTCATCAACGCCGCTTTCAATACACACCTCTTTAACGGTTTTATCGCCAAAACCTAAGGAAAAACCAAATCGGGTTATAGTCAATAATAATGATGAATCCTCTTTTATAAGTTCATTCATCTTGCTGTATGAAGTAAATTTTTGCTGCATTTCTATTGAATTTCTGTGCAAAGATAAGAAAAAACATGCTTTTTTTTCATTAATTTATGTATGTTAGACAAACGATTATACAATTTGACTAAATAATTTATCTTTGTATTTTCAAATAAAACAAATAAAAGCATTGATATGTTTGAGTTACCGAAAGAATATTATTACTTTTTAAAATTCGAAAAAGGTCTGTCGAATAACACTATCGAGGCATATGAAAATGATTTAAAAAAATTATCAGAGTATCTTTCTGATGCAAAGGTCTTATTAGAAAAAGCAGAGTCGACACATTTACGGGATTTTATTGTTGAAATCAGTTCGATTGGGGTACATCCACGATCACAAGCAAGGATAATTTCAGGAATAAAATCGTACTATCATTTTCTGATATATAAAAACAAACGAAGCGATGATCCGACAGAATTACTTGAAAGTCCTAAGATTGGATTTAGACTGCCTGAAGTCCTAACGGTTGAAGAGATAGATGAAATAATAAGAGCAATTGATTTGTCAAAGCAGGAGGGACAGAGAAATAAAGCAATAATCGAAGTCTTATATGGATCAGGAATACGAGTTTCCGAACTTATTAATTTGAAAATATCCAATCTAAATATTGATGAAGGCTATATGTTAGTCGAAGGCAAGGGTAGCAAACAACGTTTAGTACCTTTGTCCCCACAATCGATAAAACAATTGCATTTGTGGAATATCGATCGAAATATCTTGAATATTAAAAAAGGACATGAAGATTATGTGTTTCTAAATAGAAGAGGAGCAAAGTTGACACGTGCAATGATTTTTGCTATAGTAAAAGATCTTACTGAATTAGCCGGAATAAGCAAAAATGTCAGTCCGCATACATTCAGACATTCATTTGCTACACATTTGTTGGAAAACGGTGCAAACCTTAGAGCTATACAACAATTATTAGGACATGAGTCGATAACGACATCAGAATTATACACACACATCGATATTCGATTTCTTAAAAAAACAATTATCGAATGTCATCCTATGTTGAAAAAATGAGGTATATAAAAATAACACATACGATAATTATATTCTTGATAAGTACTTTTATAACTTTCAGTAAAGAAAGTCAAATTATTGGAACTGTGCGAAGCAAGGTAGATAAATCTCCGATTCAATCAGTAAATATTTACTTCAAAGGAACTAATATAGGCGTTCAAAGCGATGAAGATGGATTTTATATGATAAAAAATTCAGGAGATGAAACTGTTTTGGTTTTCTCATGTGTAGGCTATAAAACTCAGGAGCACAAAATAAGAAAGGGAGAGATATCGGGCTTATATGTTGAAATGCGAGAGGATATTAATATTTTACAGGAACTTTTTGTTTTGCCCGGAGCAAATCCTGCTTTAGATTTGATGCAGAAAGTGAGACAGGCAAAATCGTCAAATGATGTTATTAATCAGCAGGTAGCATTAAATATCAAAGAAGAACAAACAGTATTTTTAATCAAAAGTAAAACTGACAACTCATCACAATCTAAGCATAAAAATATATTTGACGATTTTTCGCTAACCTTAGACTCTTCGAAATATACTCCATTATATATTTCAAATGAGGAATATTCAAGTCAAGGAAATATAACGATAAAATCAATAAATAAAGAATCAAAGGAAATATTTGAAAATGCCGGTGTATTATTTGAAAAATTGATGGGAGATTTGTCGGGCAATTATAATTTTTATAATAATACAATAGTCATATTCGGAAAGCACTTTATTAGTCCGATAGCTTCATCAGCAAACACATATTACAGATTTTTTCTAATAGACAGTCTGAATACGGAGCAGGGAAAACAATACTATTTAAGATTTAAAACAAAAAACAATAAGAATTTAGCCTTTAATGGTGAGTTATGGGTAGATTCAGCTACATATTCAATTACTAAAATAACAGCAGAACTTCCTAAACAAGCAAATATAAATTTTATCAAAAAGCTAAGATTATCTTCGAATTTTAATAAATCTGAAACCGGATTGTGGATACCTGATATGTCAGTGCTGTCATTAAATATGGATTATCAATTGTTGGCAGACAGCATTACTCAATCTCCGGAAATATATATACAAAAACGACAAAAAATCAGTTTAGACTCAGCATTTGAGATAAATAATGAAAATTTTGCAGCAACTTCATTTTCAAAAGAAGAATTGGAATTTAGAATTGCAGAAATGAATGATTTACCATTGATGAAAACGGCTAAATGGATAGCCGATGGTATTATTACAGGATATGTTAATGCAGGTAAAATTGATATTGGTAAAGTATATTCATTGGCAAGGTTATCTGATGTTGAAGGATTTAGATTTAGTTTGCCGATTCGCACAAATGAACATTTAATGAAAAATATATCTTTAGGAGGATATTGGGGATATGGCTTTAACGATAATAAGCATAAATATTCCATAAATGCTTCATTTAAATTACCTCTACAGAAAAGAACATTAATAAGCTTAGGTTATACAGATGATTATCGGCGTATCGACTATGATTATAATGATTTTTCATTACGAGAAAACCCTCTATTGTCAGGCGATGAAGATATTGCTAATACAATTCTTGCTTTTCGATCGTCAAACAAAATTAATAAGCGTAAGGAATTTTATGCCTCGTTATCTCATGATTGGAATAAGGATGTTGAGAGCTTCCTCTTTTTTAGGGATAATACATATTTTACCGGTAATATGCTGCCATTTACAAAGGATGCTAATGATGTTAATAATATGTTACATAAATCTATATCATTTACAACAAGGTTTTCAAAAGATGAAAGAAAATTAAGCGATCATTTGGAAAGAATATATATTCAGAATAAGAAACCCGTTTTATATTTAACTGCTGAGGGAGGTCAGACTACGATTTTATCGGATACTTATCATTATCTAAAAATTAATTCCAAACTTAAGCAAACTATACCTTTTGATGTTGGAGAATGGAACTATTATGTCGATGCAGGATGGATGATTGGAAAAGTGCCTTATAATCTATTGTGGATTCCTAAAGGGAGTGAGACCTTACTATTTAAAAGATACCACTATAATCTATTGAATTATATGGAATATGCATTTGATAAATATATTGCTTTCCATAATGAATTAGTTTTTAATGGTGTTATATTCAATCATATACCTGTCGTCAAAAATTTGAATTTAAGAGAATTACTAACTTTTAAATTTTTATATGGTGATTTGTCGGCAAAGCAAAATAATATCATTGATTTTCCGCTGAACACAGAGGGTTTAAATACACCCTATATGGAGGTTGGTGTAGGCTTTAGTAATATATTTAGAATTTTCTCATTACAATCGGTATGGAGGTTGACTGATTTTGATAAATCGAATGTAAGATCGTGGAGTATAATCGGAGGTATCAGATTAAATTTCTAATACTTACCAATTATTTTAATAAAAAACTTTACATTTGCGTTGAAAATAAAATAAAATGATGACAAAGAATCTAAAAATCGGAATAATTGGCGCAGGCAACATGGGTTCTGCCATAGCTAAGGCTTTATCTAAAAGTGAAGATTTTCATTCAGCAGATATTTATATCAGCGATGTAAACGAGAAAAATTTAGAGTTAATAAAGAATTTCTCAACAAATATCCATACAACCACATCAAATATTGAACTTGTAAAGATGTCGGATATTGTTATTCTCGCTGTTAAACCTTGGTTAATTCATCAGATTGCAGAGGAGATTAAAACCGCTATAAACTATGATAAGCAAATTATAGTATCCATTGCGGCGGGGGTAGATATTAAAACCTTATATTTACTATTCAGTGAGGATGCAGCTATTTATAGGGTTATTCCAAATACTGCAATTGAAGTAAGCCAAAGTGTATCAGTTATATCTACACATGATGCAGATAAAGAAAAGCAGGAGCTGATAACTGATGTTTTTACTCAATTGGGAAAAGTATATTTTGTATCGGAAGAGCAACTTAATGCTTTTATGTCATTGTCTTCATGTGGAATTGCGTATGCTTTCCGTTATATTAGGGCTGCAATAGAAGGTGGCGTAGAGTTGGGAATTGCTCCGCAGACAGCCAAAGAAGTTGTTATTCAAACACTTCGTGGGGCTATTGAGTTGATTGAAAAATCAAACTCTCATCCGGAAGTTGAGATAGATAAAGTAACGACTCCAGGTGGAATTACGATTAAGGGTTTGAATGAAATGGAGGCATATGGATTTACTAATGCTGTTATAAAAGGTTTAAAAGCATCACACATAAAATAAGGTATGGAAATAATCAATCTTTCTGAAACAAATTCAGTTTTAAATCAGTATTTAAAGGAAATTCGATGTAAGGAAATTCAACAAGACTCTATGCGATTTAGAAAAAATCTTGAAAGAATTGGGGAAATAATGGCATATGAGATTAGTAAGAGATTTAATTACTCGCCGGATGAAATTGAAACTCCATTAGGTAAAACAACCATAAGTAATATGACAAATCAATTGGTTATTTCAACAATTTTACGTGCCGGACTACCATTTCATCAAGGATTTTTAAATTATTTTGATAAAGCAGAGAATGCTTTTGTTTCAGCATATAGAAAATATAAAGACGCATTGAAGTTTGAAATTTTCATTGAGTATATAGCTTCTCCCGACTTAAATAACAAAACTTTGCTTATTGTAGATCCTATGTTAGCAACCGGTAGTTCTTTGGAGCTATCTTACAGAGCCTTGCTGACAAAAGGGAAACCATCTCAAGTGCATATAGCATCCATAATATCAAGTGCATACGCAATAGATTATGTTGTGAAAAACATGCAAGACACAAACATTACACTATGGACTGCCGCAATAGATCCGGAGTTGGACGAACATTCATACATAGTGCCGGGATTAGGTGATGCCGGTGATTTAGCTTACGGGTCAAGGATGTAGTCTATGTTGGCACGCGGATAACGCTGATTTTCAAACACTGATTTATAATTTGCGTATATCAGCGTTGCTTGCATCCGTATTATCAGCGTTCTATTCTTGAAAATTTAAGGATTTTACTCTGTAGAAATACCATTTAGTTGGATAACTTTAGCAGGTTCTAAGCCTCCACCTGATATTGTTAAGATTGCATTATAAATCCCTATATTTGAGGGTTCAAATTTTACCGTAATAATTTCGCCATCTTTTGAGTTTGCATTTTCAAATGGAATGCTGTTTATAGAAATGAAAAACATATCTGAATGTGCTCCACTTAAATTTACAGATAAATCTCCGTATAAATAGGTAGTTTTAATTTTGAGATGCTTTATGTTTGCATTTCCGGGTTTTGTTGTAGAGAAACTCAAAACCTCATTCACAACGGCAACATTTATTTTGGGATCACCTTGGGGAGGGATATAAGGTGCACCACCCATTATTTTAAAACTTATACTGTCGTTACTTTTTGTTATATCGGTAATTTCCCTGTCAATAGCATTGCCTGCCCATGTTGTGGGATTAAATGAACCACTTGTGAATGCTGTACCTGGAGTTGTATCGCTACCGCTTAATGGTTGCAGATAAACTCTCATATGGCTATTTAGTGTTTGAGAATCGTTATTGTAATTATTTGGTGAATTATCTTCCCAAGCATCTGCATCATAGTCAATATGCCAGAATAAAAGTCCTTCCGCCGGCAAGAAAGTATCCCAGCCTGTTTTCTTTCTATATTCCATTACGAAAAACTCTTTTGGAGAGGGATTATCGCCTATTAAATTATGTGTTGTTGCAGAAAGGATATAAGCTTGTTTTGATGTATTGTCAATTGGAATCCCGGTTTGAGAAATTGGATATAAACTTTTATCAGCAGGAGAATTAAGTTCCTCAGGAGCTAACCACCCCAAATAAAATCTGTCATATGCAGAATAAGTTGGTGGTGTTCTACCTTGATTTAAATATGCTCCTGCATCCATAATACTCCAATCATCCAATGTATCTTTATCATCTCCTGTATGATAATAGTCGGGCAAACCTATAACATGACCAAATTCATGGGTGAAAGTACCTATCCCACACATATTTGAACCTGAATTTCCTCTTAATTCTGAAGTACAAGCATAATCAAATACTTTCTTCCCATCGAATGTTATTGAAGCCTCACTACCTGTGTAATTATAACCACGTTGAATAACCCATCTATGGGGCCAAATGGAGTCTTCCGGACCATATTCCGCTTCATTGTATCCGGCATAATAAACAAAAACATTATCTATATATCCGTCATTATCTGTGTCATAAATTCTAAAATCTAAACCTGCATTATCGGCAGCTTTGCAAGCATCAACTATCATCTGAGTCGGTCTTATGTCCTCATCATTGTTTTTATCGTCGTTTTTACCATAATATGCCATATTATTTGGTAGGGTATATGGTCCCACTACATCAAATTGAGGATTAAACTGACCGTAACTTGCTGCTATGAAATAATCTCGTGCAGAACCTGTTCCTCCATTTCCTGAATAGTTTTCTTGATTTAGAAGATTTTCAAAGGCAGTATTAGGACTTGAGACCGTAAACGCCTTATCTTTGAAATTTACTAAAATTACTAAAGAACGTGGCGAACCCGTTCTTGGAAAACCATTAGAGTTTGATATAGCTGATGGCGCTCTCTTAATTTTTTGAGGTCTTACACTAAGTTCTGATTTTAATTCGTCGATTTTAACAGCCTGTTTTACGTAATTTTTGTCTGAAACATTTCTTCTCTCCGGATTTCTCGCAATCCTTTCTCCTGCTATTATCTTGTTATCGTTATTTTTTATAGCATAAGAATAAAACCCCTCTTTGTTTTTCATAATCACAATACCATCGGCAGTTGTTCTTATTTTTCGGTTTTCATCACCATGAAGATTTATAGTCAAGAAAGTTCCATCAGGCTGTTGTATATCAATAGGATAAGGATATGCCGGCACTGAACCTGCTTCAGATATACAAAATATTAAACTGATTATAAAGAAGAGTAGTTTTTTCATTCGATTTTTTTAACGGAGTACAAATTAAAGCATTTTTTTCGATTTTTTGTTGTTTATGGGTTTTAAATTTATCTTGATTTCTAAAATCATGATGACTTATATTACAAAATATGCTATAATTTCATTTTTTTTGATTTCTTTTGTACTCACATTAATTTAAATTATTCTATTAGCATTACTTGTCCCGATTTATCGGGATTAGCACATTGGCATATTAGCACATTAATACATTATTTACATATGAAACAATTTTTAAAATTTACGCTTGCTACAATAGTCGGAATTATTGTAGTTACAATCTTAAGTATGTTTATTTTCTTCGGAATTGTAGGTGCAATCAGTACTTCAGAAAATAAACCGGTTACATTAAAACCAAACAGTGTATACCAGATTGATTTATCAGGGCAACTAATAGATCGTTCAGAAGATGACCCTTTTAGCGGTGCTATTGCCGATGCCTTTGGTATTTCTGATGTTGCTACTATTGGTTTAGATGATATACTTGCGAATATCTCAAAAGCTAAATCAGATACGAACATTGCAGGAATATATTTAAAAGGAGGAACATTATCCGGTGGCTTTGCGTCTATAAAAGAAATTCGAGATGCATTAATAGATTTTAAATCGACCGGAAAATTTGTTCTTTCATATGCAGATACCTATGAACAAAAGAATTATTATCTTGCTTCAGTGGCTGATAAAGTGCTGCTAAATCCATCAGGAATGCTTGATTGGAAAGGTTTATCAGCAGAAATATTGTTTTTGAAAAACACTCTTGATAAATTAGGTATTGATATGCAGGTTGTAAGGGTTGGTCAATATAAATCAGCCGTTGAACCTTACATAAATACACAAATGAGCGAAGCAAATCGTAAGCAAATAACAGAATATGTGTCATCTATTTGGAGCACTTTATTAAACAGTGTGTCGGAAAGTAGAGATATCTCAAAAGATAAATTAAATGAATTTGCTGATGAAATGATGCTGTTTCAAAAAGCAGAAAAATATGTAGAATATGCTTTGATTGATTCATTAGTATATATTGATGAAGTTGATAGTATATTAAAAGCATATTGTCAGGATTATACCATTGTTAAGCATAAAGCAATGAATAAAGTATTATCTACTCAAAAGTATAATAAAAACAAAGTTGCTGTTATTTATGCAATAGGTGGTATTGATGGAAATTCAAATGAAGGTATTATTTCAGATAAATTAGTTGAAACCATTAATAAAGTAGAAAAAGCAGATGATGTTAAATCGGTTGTTTTGAGAGTGAGTTCGCCGGGAGGCAGTGCTTATGGTTCTGAGCAAATATGGAGAGCATTATCTAATTTGAAGAAGAAAAAACCACTGATTGTGTCGATGGGTGATTATGCAGCTTCGGGTGGTTATTATATTTCTTGTATGGCAGACACGATTGTTGCGCAGCCTAATACAATTACCGGTTCTATCGGGATATTCGGGTTAATTCCAAACATCGAAGGGTTAAATAAAAAATTAGGTTTTAATTACGATATAGTTAAGACAAACAAAATGAGTGATGCTGTATCAGTAAATAGAGCTTTTAATCCTGATGAGAAAGTACTGATGCAAAATTATATTAATAATGGGTATGATTTATTTGTAAAACGTTGTGCAGATGGCAGGCAGAAAACATATGAAGAAATAAATGCTATTGCAGAAGGTCGTGTCTGGACAGGTGAAGATGCAATTCAAAACGGTTTAGTAGACGTAATCGGAGGGTTGGATACAGCAATTGCCATAGCTGCCGAAAAAGCCTATTTAGAAGAATATCAAGTAAGAGAATATCCGGCAAAAGAAGACTTTGCAACTAAAATAATGAAAGCATTATCAGGAGATGTTGAGCTTAAAATACTCAAATCGCGTCTGGGGGAACAATATGAAATCTTGAGAAAAGTGAAAGAAATTGAAAATATATATGGCATCCAAGCCAGAATGCCATATGATATTGTTTTTAAGTAACTTATAAGCTGTCGACCAATTCTTTCATTATTAGTGTCATAAGTGGCTGAACTTTATTACCGATTTCTTGAACTTCTTCGTGGGAAACTTCTACAATTTTTCCGGGAACTCCAAGGTCGGTAATAATGGAAATACCAAACACTCTCATTCCTGAATGATTTGCTACAATCACTTCCGGAACTGTGCTCATACCTACTGCATCTCCACCAATAATTCTGAAATATTTGTATTCAGCAGGAGTTTCAAATGTAGGTCCTGTTGTTCCTACATAAACACCTTCAACAACATGGATATTGTTTTTTATGGTGATTTCTTTAGCTTTAGCAATCAATTCTTTTGAATAAGCTTCGCTCATATCGGGAAATCTTGTGCCAAGTTCGTTGAAATTCTTTCCTCTTAATGGATGTTCGGGAAATAAATTTATATGATCATTTATAATCATCAAATCTCCAATTTCAAATTCAGGATTCATACCTCCTGAAGCATTTGACACTAATAGAGTATCAATTCCAATCGCTTTCATTACACGTACAGGGAATGTAACTTGCTTCATATCGTATCCTTCGTAATAATGAAAACGACCTTGCATTGCTAACACATCAGTATTTCCTAATTTACCAACAATTAATTTTCCACTATGACCTTCAACTGTGGAAATTGGGAAATTAGGAATTTTTTCATAGGAAATTTCAATTGTTTCTGTAAGTTGTGTAACTAAATTACCAAGTCCGGTACCTAAAATAATACCTATTTTTGGGTTTGTATTAATAATGTTTTTTAAGTAATCTGCGGTTTCCTGAATTTTCTGCAACATAATCTGTAATCTTTTTTATAAATGCTGTTTCTTTATTGTTTAAAATATTCACTCTGATAGGCAACACAAATATATGATATTTTAATGATTTTGGAACATCTCTATTTGAAATCAATCTTGCTGCATCTTTCTCGGTAACTAAAATTAACTTTTCAGGATTAGGTATCTCATAGAATTTTTTCTCAATAAGATTTAAATCCTTTCTTGAAAAGTCATGATGATCTTTATAATTTATAGTTTTTATATCGTCAGAAAAGTTAGATAAAAAGCTATAAATCATTTGTGGAGCTACTATTCCGGTAACTAAAAGAATAGATGCTTTTCTGTCCCTTATTTTCCTAAATAGCCAATGTCTACTCGCATATTTAACATACAAAGGTAATGGTTCGTCATATTTATATGAAGAAAAATAAACTTGATGAAAAATAGTTGGTTGTACTTCATGCTCAATAATTCTCATGTCTATCGGCTTAATGTCAAGAGGACATTTGGTTACAACTATAATATCGGCACGTTTACTTCCTCTCGCAGATTCACGAAGATTGCCGCCGGGTAGAACACTATCGCGAGTGTGAAGTTTTTTGAAATCAGTCAGTAAAATTGATAATCCGGCTTTAATTCTACGATGTTGAAAAGCATCATCAAGGATAATTACATCGAGATTTGGATATAATGTTAATAGTTGATCGATACCTTTATTTCTATTTTCACATACAGCTATGGGGATATTTTCAAATTTCTTGTAAATCTGAAAAGGTTCATCTCCAATCGTTGAAGAATTGGATTTATTATCAGCAAGAACAAATCCTTTAGTTTTACGCTTATAACCACGACTTAAAACAGCCACTCGAAATAAAGACTGTAGTTCGGAAATAAGATACTCTGTATGAGGTGTTTTCCCTGTACCACCAACGGTAATATTACCTATAGAAATGATTGCTGTGTCTTTCTCAATTGATTGTAAAATCCCAACATCATACAGCCAATTACGTATGCCGGTAATAATTCTGTATAATATAGAGAACGGAAGAAACAGCCAATATCTGATTATTTTATTCATAAATACGTGTTAATCCGTTAGTTGAAGATTTGCAAAGTTAACAATACTAATTTAAAAGAGCAATGATTAACTATTTATAACGTATTGTTAATTGAAGTTTTAACTATTAAGGTACGGGGTCATATCCGCTACCACCCCAAGGATGACAACTTAAAAAACGTTTAATTGCAAGCCATCCGCCTCTAAATATACCATGTTTCATTACCGCTTCAACTGCATATTGAGAACATGTAGGAGTATACCTGCAACTTGGAGGTTTTAATGGAGAAATAGCGTATCTGTAAAAATATACGGGAATCAGGAAAATATGTCGTAAAATTTTTTTCATAAAAATATACTAATGTGCCAATGTGGCCAATATGCAATATGCTAATGTAAAGACGTGTCGCGACTCGTCTTTTTGATAATCTTTTCTATTGACATTAAAATCTTTTCTTCGATAATCTTATATTCTGAAGGTTTATCTGATACATAAGAGAATGCAATATCTATTGAAATTCCTTTATTATTACAATTATTTATTAGATTAGCTTTATTCAAACGATATGCTTCTTTCATTCTGCGTTTAATTTTATTTCTATGAACAGCCTTTTTAAATCTTTTTTTCGGAACGCTGAATAATACTTCTACCGATGATTGCCTATCTTGTGTGTATACTTTATAAACACATCTTAAAGGAAAGATTATAAATGCTTTCCCCTCGACAAATAAGCTATCTATACGTTTTGTGCTGCATAAACGCTCTTCTTTCGGAAATGTATATAAATTATTCATCAAATATTGTTGAAAAAAGATAAAATAAAACAATCCCAAAAGTACGAATAATTACGAAACTTTTGGGATTGTATAGTATTTTAAAATGTGTTGGTTTACTTACCGTTATTTTTAATTTTCTTAAAATGATCCCTTAAAAAACCATCGAGTGCCATTGTCATCGAAGGATATTGAGCTGATGGAGCTTCGAGATCGAGCCTTAGTCCCAGTTCTTTAATCGTTGCAGCTGTTGAACTGCCAAAACAACCAATTTGTGTTTCGTTTTGAACAAAATCAGGGAAGTTACTAAGCATTGACTGTACGCCTAAAGGAGTAAAAAACAAAATCATATCATAATTGAAATCTTCTTTAGGAGTATACTCGTTAGGAACAGTCCTATACATAACAGCTTTCGTATAAGCAATTTTTGATCCGTCAAGAGCATTTATGATTTCCTCGTTTAATATCTCAGGAGTAATAAAAAGAAATTTTTCGTCTATATGTTTATTTAATACTGTTATAAATTCCGGAACTTTGCCGGTAGAACCGAAGAAAACTTTTCTTTTTCTATAATTTATATAATGCTGTAGATATACTGCAACAGATTCTGAAATACAAAAATACTTCATTGTCTCGGGCATTGTTATTCGCATTTCTTCACAAAGACGAAAAAAATGGTCTATACCCTGTTTGGCATTGAAAATAATAGCAGTATAATCAAGGATAGCAATCCTTTGAGCACGAAATTCTTTTGCACTCAAAGATTCAACTTTGATGAATTGATGAAAATCAACCTTAACATTATATTTTTCGCTAATGTCAAAATAAGGGGATTTTTCACCTTGGGGTTGTGGCTGCGAAACCAATATCTTCCTGATTTTCAAGACTAAATAAAATTACGTTAGAGACTTGTTATTATCCATTTATTTACAAGAAATATTCCTAAAAACGGTAAAATTTCGAGTGTGCAAAGATACAACATTATGTGAAAGAAATCTAATATTTTGTCGAAAAAAAACTGAAAAAAATGAATTGTAATAAATAAAAGAACTAAAATTATTGAAACGAAAGCAAATATATCTAAAGGAATAGGGTTGTTCCAGACTTGAAAATATGCTTTTAATATAATAATTGGATAAATAATAAGGCTGAAAATAAATATGATATTTAGATACTGATCAAAAGTAATATTAAACTCATCCTTAGATACAAATGTAAATGCAACTAATTTTGAGACTAAAAATTTTACAAATAGAAAAACAAAATTTGCTGAAATTAAAATTAGATATGTAGATAAATTTAATCCTGAATCTTCATAAAGTAAAAGATATACGAATAAACTTAAACTACAGGTTGCAAAAACAATCATTAATAATTGTGATTGTTGGGCTTCTATGGTCTTTTTTATCAGAGTGCTTTTCTGGGCTTTAAATCTTAAAAAGTTTTTAGCAAAGTCAATTATCCAATTATGTGAACGAACAAACGAAATAATAAATATTATAAAAAGGGTTAGAATAACAATGGAAATCCAATTGTTTTGATGTGGTAACAATTGAAGCAATTCTCCCTCGAACCTAATATCAGGCTTAATCAATTCTGTCTGATTTATTACAATTGAATCGACAAGAGATATAATTGAATCTTGAATTATTTCAGGCATATTTTTTATAAAGCAGCAAAATCTTTAGCATTTTTACTCCATGGAATCGATGTTTTTATAGCGTTTAAAACGAATTCCGGACTATCTACAACTACCCACATATTTCTATGTTGCTCTCCCATAAAATTTTCATCGACCGAACGATTAAGCATTTCTATTAGTGGGTCAAAATATCCATCTATATTACATATGACAATTGGTCTGGTGAATATTCCTAATCTTTTCCATGTTATAACTTCTAATAATTCTTCCATCGTACCGCAACCTCCGGGTAATGCAACGGCTGCATCTGCCATTTTTGCAAGTTTGTCTTTTCTTTCATGCATGCTCTCAACTAATATTAACTCAGTTAAGCCGTTATGATTCCATTCGACTTCACACATAAAGCCGGGAATAATTCCTGTTACTTTCCCTCCTTCAGATAAAACCGTATCTGCAATTTTACCCATCAACCCTCTATGACCACCACCATAAAGCAATCTTAAATTATTATTAGCGATGATTTTACCTAATTTTTCTGCTGCGTCAAAATAAGCTGATTTAACTTGTGAACTTGATGCACAATACACACATATATTCTCCATGTGGAATTTATAATAATGATTAAAAACATACAAAAGTACATTTTCTTTCTGTATTTTTGAAAAATTTTATAATTATGATATTAGTTACAGGAGCTACAGGATTAGTCGGAGGTCACTTGTTATGGCATCTTCTTCAAGAAAACGACGAGATTATTGCGATTAGACGGGAAACAAGTAAGTTGTCACCTTTGAGGACGATTTTTAAATTTTATACGGATTCACCGGATGAATATTTAGAAAGGATAGAATGGAGATATGCTGATATTACTGATATTGATTCGTTAAGGAAAGCCGCAAAAGGAGTGACAAAAATTTATCATTGTGCTGCTGTTGTATCTCTAAGCGGTGGTTCAGATAATAATTTAATGGACACTAATGTATCTGGCACTAATAATATAATTGATGTATCCCTTGAAAATAAAATAGAAAAATTATGTTTTGTCAGTTCTATTGCAGCTTGTGGTTTTACTGATAACGACGGTACAATTATAACTGAAGAAAGTGCATGGCAGACAAAAGGACATCAATCTGATTATGCATTGAGTAAATATAATGCTGAACAGGCTGTTTGGAAAGCAATTACAGAAAAAGGACTGAATGCTGTGATGGTTAATCCCGGTGTCATTTTGGGAGTTTCCGGAACAAAATCAGGCAGTTCGCTTCTTTTTGATCAGGTGCGTAAAGGGATGTTGTTCTATACATTAGGTGGATCAGGTTATGTAGATGTAAGAGATGTTGTCAGAGTTATGGCTAAGCTTATGGAAAGCGAAATCTCTGCTGAGAGATATATTTTAGTGAGTGAAAATAACTCAAATAAAGATATATTAAGCATGATGTCCAAAGGTTTTAATAAGAAACCACCATTAATCAATATGGGTAAGAAACGATTATGGGTTGTTGGTTTTTTTGCAGAAATAGCCGGTAAAATATTCAGATTCAGCCCTATTCTTGATAGAAAATTTGCAGCTTCGGCCACAAACAGATCTTATTACTCTTCTCAGAAGGTAATTGACACATTGAATTACAAGTTCATCCCAATATCAGAATGTATAAATGATGTTTGCTCTTATATGCTAAAGAACTAATTTTAATCTTTCAATAAAGAGTTTTGCATCATCCATTGTCAGACAAAGAGGTGGTAGAAGTCGTATTGTATGAGTACCACCTGCTCCTGTAAATACTTTCTGTTCGAATAGTAAACGTTTCCTTATCTCTTGTACAGGTTCATGGAACTCAAGACCTATCATTAAACCTGCTCCACGTACTTCTTTGATTTGAGGTAGGTGTTTAAGTTCATTAATTAGAAAATCACCAACTTTCTTAGCGTTTTGAATTAAATTTTCAACTTTAATAATATCTAATACAGCAATACCGGCTACACATGCAAGATGATTGCCACCAAACGTAGTACCGAGCATACCATGAAATGGCTTAAAAGCAGGACTTATCATAACTCCTCCAATTGGATATCCATTCCCCATCCCTTTAGCCAATGTAATTAAATCGGGACGAATATCTGCATACTGATGAGCAAAGAATTTTCCACTTCGTCCATACCCTGATTGAATTTCATCTAATATAAGAACTGTGTTTGTAGATTTACAAGCTGCACTTAATTCTTGAAGAAACTTATTTTCAGGTGTTCTAATTCCACCTACTCCCTGAATTCCTTCGATAATAACGGCACAAACATCTCCTTTTTCCAAAGATTTTCTTACCCCATCGATATCATTCAGTTGAAAAAACTCAACTTCAAGATTTTCGTTGACAGGTGCAATTATCTTGGGATTGTCTGTTACTTTTACTGCAGCAGCTGTTCTCCCATGAAAACTCTTTTCAAATGCAATAACCTTTTTTCTTCCATTATGAAATGAAGCAAGTTTCAAAGCATTTTCATTAGCTTCGGCACCGGAATTTATTAGAAATAAAGAATAATCTTCATATCCGGATAATTTACCGAGTTTATCGGCTAATTCCTCCTGAAGTTTATTAATTACAGAATTTGAGTAGAAAATTAATTTTTCTAATTGTTGTGTTAGTTTCTGTGTAAAATAAGGGTGTGAGTGACCAACTGAAATTACAGCATGTCCACCATACAAATCCAAATACTCCACACCATTTTTGTCATAAGTTCTACAACCTATCCCTTTTTCTATTTCTATATCAAACAAGGGATATACATCAAATAAGTTCATTTGCTAATATTTTATTTTACAAGCGTATTTTAATCCTACACACTATTTATATGCTGTATTTTATACCTTTCTGTTAATATTCTCATTAAGAGCTTCCATAACATTAATGACATAATCTCCAATCTTTTCACATTCTGTAATTATGTCTATATATGATACGCTAATCTGATACTCATATTTTTTATCATTAATGTCCATAATATTTTGATTCTTCAACTGATTTCTCAAATTATTAATCTCATTTTCTATGTTAACAGATCTATTCAATTCAGCGTCATCCACATAATCATCTTCCAAAGCCTCAATCATCAGTGTAATTGCATTTTCCACTAAGTTCATCATCAATTGGATATGATCTTCCATTTCTTTGATGTGTACTATTTTAGCCTCATTTTTCCGTACAATAGTGCGACCAATATTATAGCATCCATCACTAACGCTTTCTATTTCAGATACTACTCGAAGCATTTTCTGAATTTGACGTTTACTCTGTTCACTTAATCTTCCATCAGATACTTTTGTGAGATACTTGGCTATTTCAACTTCCATTCTATCGCTAATACTTTCGTATTTTTGAATTTTAGTGAAAAGTTTTACAGCATCATTTTCATTTTGCTCAAGATAGAAATTTCTAACAATACCAAACATTTTTTGTGTTCTCTTGCCATATAATTTCATTTCGTTCCATGCTTGCATTAACGACAATTCAGAAGTTGAAAGTAAGCCGGTAGTGATAAATCGTAATTGAAATTCCTCATCAGTAGCTTTTTTCTTGATAATGAAAGAAACCAATTTGGCAAGTGCTTTAGCAAACCATATCATCACAAAGGTGTTGATTATATTAAACAACGAGTGAAATAAAGATAGACCATATGATGCAGATGCCTGAAGCTGAAGCAGTTTGCTATGATAGATCGCTTCGTTGCCGGTCATACTACTGCCGTCGCTTACTAAAATCGCAGATGCATGTGGATTTGTAGCTAATTCTTGAGAAAAAGCGAGAGGATTTCCTAAACCGACAAATTCAGCTACCCAAGTTACCATATTTAAGAATGGGTAAAATAGAAACATCATCCAGATAACTCCTGTAATATTGAAAAATGTATGAGATAATGCAGCTCGTTTGGCTGAAACATTTGCCGGTATTGCTGCAATATTAGCGGTAATTGTAGTACCAATATTCTCACCTAAAACCATAGCTGCACCAAGTTCGTATGAAATCCATCCTTTTGCAACCATTACAAGGGTAATAGCCATTGTTGCACTGGACGACTGTACAATTATTGTTAAAACTGTTCCTACAATTAAAAAAGTTATAACAGATATGAATCCCGACTGCGTATATTTTGTAAGAAATTCTAACATTCCGGGGTTATTTTGCAAATCGGGTACAGAGTTTTTCAGTAATTCCAATCCCATAAACAGAAATGCAAAACCTATAATAAACTCACCTATAGATTTATGTTTGCTTTTTGTTGAAAATATTAATGGAGTGGCAACTGCTATTAAAGGAATAGCAATGGATGCGATACTAAACTGGAATCCAAATAAAGATATAATCCATGCGGTTATAGTAGTACCGATATTGGCACCCATAATTACAGTTATGGATTGCACAAGATTAATTAAACCCGCATTTACAAAACTAACAGCCATAACAGTTGTAGCCGAAGAAGACTGAATTAATGCAGTGATAAATACACCTGTAAGAACACCGGCAAATCGATTCTTTGTCATAGTTGCCAAAATCGAACGAAGCTTATTTCCGGCAGCTTTTTGAAGGCCTTCGCTCATAGTTTTCATTCCAAACAAGAATAGACCTAATGAGCCTATAAGCATCATAAAATCATAAAAGGAGTAATTCATGAAGTGTGAAAATTATATTTATGTTTATTTAATTAAACTACAAATAACAAACAGAATTATTACTACGTAAGAATAAATGCTTCGCAAAATTAGTTTAAATAACTAAAATCCCAAATATAATTCAATATAAATTTCTATTTTTACGGTTAAAATTGAAAAAGCCTTTATATTTATAGTTTCAATATGAATAAAGAATAAATTATAATCCTATGAGTAAGCAAGTTACAATCTACTGTAAAAACACAAAGAAATATCATGATTTTCCAATAGGCACGTCTTTAATAGAGATTTATGAATATTTAAACATAAAACTCAAATATGATGTCGTTGCTGCAAGAGTTAACTATAAGGTTGAAGATCTTAATTTTTTAGTTTACAAGCCGAAAGATATTGAGTTTATAGATGCAAGTATAGCGTCAGGTATGCGTGTTTATGTGCGAACTCTATGTTTGGTGCTTTCGTATGCAGTAAAACAACTTTATCCGGATGCAGTTCTGAGGATTCTACATTCCATTTCCAAGGGTTATTATTGCAGGATAGATTATCTTGATAAACCTTTAAGTGCTGAAGATATAGAAAAGATTAAATTCGAAATGAAAAAATGTATTCAGCGAGGTGATAAAATTATAGCTGAAGAAAAACAAGTCAAAGAAGTTAAAAAGCTATTTGCTCAACAAAATAATAAACATGAAGACTTATTTCTCTTTGAGACTATTAATGTTCCTTACATGAGATTTTTTCGTTTAAACGATTACATCGATTATTATAACGGTGTTCTTCTACCTTCTACTGATAAATTAAATATTTTTGATTTATTGCCTTATTATGATGGTTTTTTATTAAGAATACCGAGCAGAGAAGATCCGGTACGACTTGAAAATTTTGAAGTGATGCCTAAACTATATGAGATTTTCAATGAATTTGTGAGTTGGAACAAATTAATGAATTTGAATACTATCGGAGAATTTAATATTGCATGTAAAAATAAACAATCGTTTGATTTGATTAAAATATCAGAAGCTCTCCATGAAAAGAAGGTTGCATATATTGCCGATATGATAGAGCAAAGACAGAATGTTAAGTTGGTATTGATTTCAGGACCGTCTTCATCGGGTAAAACTACACTTAGTAAACGTTTGTCAGTGCAGTTGATGGTAAACGGATTAAAACCTGTAATTATATCTATGGACAATTATTTTGTGAATAGAGTAAATACGCCTAAAGATGAGAACGGAGATTATGACTTCGAAACTTTACATGCTCTTGATTTACCCTTTTTCAACAAACAGATGGAACAGTTGCTTAATGGGGAAGAAGTTGAATTACCATTTTATAATTTTGAAAATGGAACAAGGATGTTTAGAGGTGAAAAAATCAGACTTCAACACGATGCAGTAATTATACTTGAAGGAATTCATGCGTTGAATCCGGAATTACTTACCGAAATACCTAAAGAAAAAATCTTTAAGATATATGTGTCGGCATTAACAACTATTTCTATTGATAATCACAATTGGGTACCAACCACAGATACACGTTTGTTAAGAAGGATTATCCGAGATCATAGGTATAGAAATTATTCCGCAAGAGATACTATTGCACGTTGGCCCAGTGTAAGGAGGGGAGAAGAAAAATGGATATTTCCATATCAGGAAGACGCAGATGTAATGTTTAATTCAGCGTTGATTTTTGAATTGGCAGTGTTAAAAAAACATGCTGAACCAATTCTAGCAGAAGTCCCAAAATATTGCGATGAATACACAGAAACACATAGATTATTAAAGTTTTTGAATTTCTTTGTGCCTATACCTGATAGTGAAATTCCACCAACATCATTATTAAGAGAGTTTTTAGGAGGTAGTAGTTTCAGATATTAGTTTTATCTTTGCAGTTTATTTTTATTAGCATATTAGCATATTAGCACATTATTTAAATATGAAGTTTATCCTAAATTATTTTAAAACAATAATCGCAACCATAATAATATTAGTTCTATCTTTTGCTAAATTTCCAACGATAGAAAAATTACCTGTTGTACCTAATGCAGATAAGATTGTACATTTGCTAATGTATTTGATTTTAACAATAATTGCATTATTTGAAAACTATAAAACACAAGACAAAAGAAACAAACAACTTGAGCTTATTATTGTTGCTCTTGTGTTTCCACTTTTTTTAGCTGCTATCACCGAGTTAATTCAATCTACTCCTTTAGTTGGTAGATATGGAGATGTCTATGATTGGTTAAGTAACACAATCGGAATTTTAATTGGATGGGGATTGTTTTTTATGTATAAGAAAATTTTTATAAAGACTTAAGATATATTTTAATTGTTTGTTTATGAATTACGACTTGTTAAAATTTAGAATCGGCATTACGCTGATAAATGGTATTGGTAATAATATTGCTAAAAATTTAATTGCTTATCTCGGTAATGAAGAAGCTGTATTTAAGGAAAAACAAAAAAACCTTATGCGGATACCCGGTGTTGGCGAGGTGTTGGCAAAAGAAATTGTAAACCACAAAAGTGCACTTCAAAGGGCTGAAAATGAAATTGAATTTATTATCAAGAATGATATTCAATGTTTGTATTACGCAGATAAAACTTACCCATTCAGATTAAAAGAATGTCCTGATGCCCCATTAGTCTTATTTACTAAAAATAAAGTCCCTTTAAACGAAGCTCGATTTATTGGTGTAGTAGGTACGAGAAATGCTACAGATTACGGAAAGGAAATATGTAAGAATATTGCCATTTCACTTGCATCAATTCCTAATGTGGTAATTGTGAGTGGTTTGGCTTATGGTATTGATATTTGTGCTCACAGGAATGCTTTGGATTACAATATTCCTACAATAGGTGTTATAGCACATGGATTGGATATGATTTATCCTTCAGCTCATAGAAACACTGCTGCTCGAATGTTGGAAAAAGGCGGTTTGGTGACAGAATATCTGAGTAAAACTAATCCCGATCGACAGAATTTTGTTCAAAGAAATAGGATTATAGCCGGATTGTCTGATGCAATAATAGTAGTCGAATCAGCACAAAAAGGGGGTGCTTTAATTACTGCCGAACTTGCAAATGATTATAATAGAGATGTTTTTGCATTTCCAGGTAGAATAAATGATGTGTGGTCGAAAGGCTGTAATTCACTTATAAAAACTCATAGAGCTACACTTATTGAATCGCCGGATGATTTTATTAAACTGATGGGTTGGGATAAAAGCTCTAAAGATAATCAGCATGTGCAAACTGAATTATTTACCGAACTTTCGGATGAAGAGCTTAAAATTTATTCTTTACTAAGACAGACTCCAGAAGGAATTCACGTAAATGAATTAGCTATCTTATCCGAAAATTCTTATAGTAAAATTACCTCAATACTTCTTGAAATGGAATTTAAAGGATTGGTTAAAAGCATACCCGGTAGTATTTATAAAACCTGTATACCTGCTTAAAACGTAAAAATATATGTAAAAGGTAAAAAGTTTCTCTATTCTCTATTATTTTACCTTTTGCATGTTCTTAAACATTAATTTTGCATCGATATCTCGGGTTTGTTGTTGCTTATTTTAACCTAAACTTTTTATAATGCAAAACTTATATTTTATACTTCTATCGTGTTTACTATTACTCTCATGTAAAAAGGAATATAACTTGGATGTTTATAAAGACAATGTCAAACCCGCTATTGAAATGAAGTCACATATTAAAACCATGAATATTGTTGATTTCCTGCAAAAAGGTATACATGATGAGTTTCTATCTTCTGATATTATTAATATAATCAACAAAGATGAAGAATTGAAGCGAAAATTATATGGTTTTACTTCTAATAAGATTGATACCATCTATTCATATGATGAATTGCCTATTAGCAAAGAGATAAAGAGTGAAATAAGGATATTTGATGATGGAACATATGAATCAACCACAGAGTTTTTAACGTCCTCCTTAGATAATTCGCTGTCATATTATAATAAACACATAAACTCGGAAGAATCAAAAATAGCGAAAATTATATGTAAAAATGGACGAATATGCGCTTATAATTTATCAGGTATTCAATTAATAAATGAAATTTATCCGGAAATAAATATGAAAAAACACATTGACACTATGCGTATTGTTTTAGAGAAACATATTACTGCAAAAGATAGTATATGTAATAAAAGTGTAGATGATAGTAAGTGTGAAATTATTACACGTATTACATCAGTTGAAAAAATAAATCAGACAACATATTCAGATAATGCTGATTATGAGAGATTAAAGAGTATAGGTGTAAAAGGGGTGTTAAAGCAAAGGGCAGAATTTAATCAGGAAATGGATAAAGTTTTAAAATACGAAACTTTTATAGGGAAAAGCTTAATCCAAAAAAGACTTTATAATTATACAGAAAATAAATTAATGTTTAATCTATATAATGATAGTTTTCTTTCAGAAAATCCCGAATCAATCGATACATATACCCTAATAATAGATAGAAAAAATAAGTTAAGAATCCATTATTCTAAAGAAATATTTTTTCAAAATCAAATACTATATTTTTCTAAAGTGGAATAAATTTGCTGATAAACTAATGTTTTACAATGCGAAAACTATTTATCTTGATGTTTTGTGTTCTTTTTTGCAATATATATGCAAAAAGAGTATTTGTTTGGCTACCTGATTTGAACGATGAAAAGGCATATGGCCTCATTGCCGAGTATAATAAAATTATAACTAAATATGATGGAATAGTTTTAAATTACTCTTCAAATAAAACAATTGATAACACATCTTACGAGCTATACAAGGCTAAATTGAAGTGCTTGGAAAAAGATAATACTTTTGTAATAATTGGTTTTGGTGTGGGAGGAGTCATAGCATGTAATCTTTCGACTTATTCGAAAAATATTGATGCGATTATTACAATCTCCTCTCCAAATGCAGGTTCAACATTGCTTCATAATGTATATGCCGGAAAGATTTATGATTTTTTCTCTTATACATCCGGCATATGTTTAAATGCTATTGAACAAACAATTTTATCTTATCAACAAAATTATGAATTAACAAAAAATTGGTTTAATCTAATAGATATTTCTACAAACGAATTTAGAACAATATCCATTAATGACTATCTAAAATCTAATTCTTCATTAATCCAATCAGAAATATATAAATACCTTAAGAATAATTCATGTGTACATGATGTTTTAAAAGGAAGCAATTTTTTGAATAAGCTAAATAATCGAGTTGACTCTGTGTTTCACTATAATATTTATGGTGTCAAAGACAATATCCATTCATCAAAACTTATACATTCACTTGCTTTAATTAATCAAATCCAAGTAGCACATCAGTTTATATTCAATTCGATTAATATTTCAGATATTGATTATCAAGAATGGTATTTTAATCGTGAAAAATCCTATAATTCATTAAAAGAATGGGATAAAATTTATCAGTATTTAGAAGCCGGAATTGATGTTGATATTGCAACCTGCATTGGAGCGATTGAATATAAAATTATGGAGGTAAATATACCTGATTGGTCTGCTAAGTTGCAGTATAAGTCAGATTTATCATATTTTCCATTTATTACGGATAATGATGGATTTTTCTCAGAAAGAGATATAATCAGTAATACTCCTAATCATAAATACACTTATAATATTAGATTTCCTGTGTTAAATCATTTTAATATGTATAGCAATGATACATTAAAAATATTTTTAGATAGATTAATTCTTGAAAATTTCATAAATTTGCGATAATCAAAAATATGATAATAGATGGATTTAGAAAAATTACGAATGCAACTAACAGAGCCATTACCGGGAATTAAGTCTCAACTAAAAATGGCACCTGCACATAGAGTAAAAGAATTTTCTGAAGTTCATACCAATGATTATAATCCTCGTTTAAGTGCTGTTTTAGTTTTACTTTTCCATGAAAATGAAAAATTGAAGATAGTATTTATCAGACGTAGTGAATATGTAGGAATGCATTCGGGGCAAATAGCTTTCCCGGGAGGTAGATATGAAGATTTTGATGCTGATTTAAGAGAAACCGCAATTCGAGAGGCGGAAGAAGAAATAGGTGTAAAATCCGAAACTTATGAATTGCTGGGACATCTTACTGACCTGTATGTGCCGCCAAGCAATTTTCTTGTAAGAGCATATTTAGCATATACTGATAAGAGACCTGAATTTATTATTGATAAAAGAGAGGTGCAGGAAATATTGGTTGTGGATTATGAACAGTTTAAACGTCAGGATGTTGTAAAAGAAAAAGAATTTAAGATACATAATCGAACAGAACTTACAAAAGCACCATATTTTGATGTTGACGGTGCCGTAATATGGGGGGCAACAGCAATGTTGATGAGCGAATTGTTAGATTTGGATAAATAAAAAAGACAATAATAATATATAGTAACAAATACTTCATAAAGAACACAAAGAAATGCTTCATAAAGAAATAAGGACATATACGCTGACAGAAAGGTCAAACTTTTCTCCGCATTTTTCTATTCAAAGAATGGAGAATTTATATTCATTAAGTTCAGGAGAAAAGCCAGTGCTTCATCGTCATGATTACTATAATATTTATTTTATTGAAAAAGGCATCGGGTCGCATGTTGTTGATTATAACAAATACGATATTTCAGATTTACAGTTATATTTCATTTTGCCGGGTCAGATTCATCAATTGCTTTTTGACTCTGAACCAAAAGGATTTATAGTTTCGTTTACTGATGATTTTATAATAGCTAATTCGATTCCGGAATATTTAATTAACGATATATATTTGTTTGATGATTATGGAGAATCGCCACCATTGAGTATTCATAATGATGCACTACTGACCTATCATAATATTTTTCATCAGATGGAGTCTTATCTCGACTTGTCCGCACGATATACCTCAGATGCAGTTGGTGCATTAGTGAAATTGCTTTTAATTCAATGTAACAATCATTGTTCTATGTTTAAATCCGATAATCCTCAGTATTTTGAAACCACAAATCATCTTCTTAGAGAATTTAAACGACTGTTGAATTTACATTTTACGGAAAATCATAAAGTTGGCGATTATGCTTCAAAATTAGCTGTAACTTCTGATTATTTAAATAAAACAATTAAATCGATTACAGGTAAGACAGCTAAAGAACATATACAAGCCAAATTAATTCTTGAAGCTAAAAGAGCATTACTCTTTATGTCGAAGCCTTCGGTAAAAGAACTTTCTTATTCTCTTGGCTTTGATGAATCTGCACATTTCAACAATTTCTTTAAGAAACAAACAGGTCTAACACCTTTTGAGTTTAAATCTTCTGCCGTTTTAACCTGATTTTTGCAATTCTAATCCCGATTTCTTTAATTTCTGTGCTTGAAAGTGACAGTATCTTTGCATTGTGAAATAATGCACATACGAAATTTACTAAAAATAGCAGAAATGAAAGTCAATATTATAAGAGCGGAAACGCGAGGACACATGGATCATGGATGGCTAAAAACAAATCATACATTTAGTTTTGCTGACTACTATAATCCTGAAAAAATACATTTTGGGGCATTAAGAGTTTTGAATGATGATTGGATAGAGCCTGGAAAAGGCTTTGGCAGACATCCACATGATAATATGGAGATAATTACAATTCCTTTTAGTGGTGAGGTTTTACACCAAGATAGCATGGGAAATAAAGGTGTAATTAAGCCTGGTGAAATCCAAGTCATGAGTGCAGGAACGGGCGTTTTTCATAGTGAATTTAATAATAGTCAGGTAGAACCACTATCTTTATTTCAAATCTGGATATTCCCAAATAAGAAAAATGTAAACCCAAGATATGGACAAGTTACCATTAGTGATTATGCCAAGAAAGATGAACTATACCAAATAATTTCACCCAATCCTGAAGAACAAGGATTGTGGATTCATCAGGAGGCATGGTTTAATATGGGTGATTTATCTCAAGGAAAGGAAGTGGAATACAAATTAAAAAAATCCACATCAGGAATTTTTATTCAGGTAATTGAAGGGGATATTGGAGTCGCTGACAGTCAATTGTCAAGACGAGATGCAATAGCCATTTCTGATATTAGTTCAATCGAAATTAAAGCTCTTACTAATGCAAAAATACTTTTGATAGAAGTACCTATGCAATGGTAAAAATAAATAATCAAAATTAAAACAAAACAAAACAAACAGAAAATTATGAACGCATTAATTAAAAAGTTTTTCTCTACCGACACAAATTCATGGGCTTTATTAGTTGCCCGATTATCTTTAGGAATAGTCATATTTCCTCATGGCGCACAGAAAGCATTAGGATTATTCGGAGGTTACGGTTTTTCAGCTACTTTAGGCGCATTTCAAAGTATGGGCATGCCATTATTAATCGCAGTCTTGGTAATTTTAGCCGAATTTGTTGGTTCGATAGGAATGATCTTAGGTGCAGGAACACGTTTTATGGCTTTTTCGATTTTTATTACATTAGGTGGTGCTATGATACTTGGAGGTCATACTGCTAATGGATTTTTCATGAATTGGATGGGCGGTCAGGCAGGAGAAGGAATGGAGTACTTTATACTTGTATTAGGCTTGGCTATAGTTGGTATGATAGGTGGTGCCGGAAAATTCTCAGTTGACGGTCAGATTTCAAAATGCTGTAAAGTGTGATTTTTTGACATAGAGATAGATATAAGACAGAGCATCGCAATTTGAGTTTTTCTCTTTGCGATGCTCTATTTTTTTGCGATTTTTGTTTATGTTGTATGAATGCTTCCCTTTGACACGCAGATAACGCTGATTTTCAAACGCTGATTCTTAAAATTCGTGTGTAGATTGGCGTTGCCTGCATCCGTTTTATCAGCGTTCCAAATAAAAACCTAAAGAAATGTTTTAATAAGATTCTCAAGTTTTATAATGTCTTCTGTGAATTTTCGAATACCTTCAGCAAGTTTTTCGGTAGCCATAGCATCTTCATTTAACATCCATCTGAATATCTTTTCATTCATTAGAATCGGTTTTAAATCTATAGCTTTTGAATACTCAGCATCAAGCTTTTTAACCAAAACACCTTCAGTTGATTCTAATTCTTTTAATAAAGCAGGAGATATTGTAAGAGCATCACAACCTGCAAGTTCAATTATTTCACCAATATTACGGAAACTTGCACCCATAACTATTGTTTGATAGCCAAATTTCTTGTAATAATTGTAAATTTCGGTTACAGATAATACTCCGGGATCTTCTTGTGCAGGAATATCAGACACGCCTCTATCTTTTTTATACCAATCGAGTATACGACCTACAAAAGGCGAAATCAAAGTAACATTCGAGAGTGCGCATTGAACTGCTTGTGCCTTAGAAAACAACAAAGTAAGATTACATTGAATGCCTTCTTTCTCAATAATTTCAGCAGCCTGAATACCTTCCCATGTAGAAGCTATTTTGATTAATATCCGTTTACGGGAAATACCACTATTTTCGTAAAGAGCAATTAATTCACGAGCCTTATCGACAGTTGCTTCTGTGTCAAAAGATAGTCGTGCATCAACTTCCGTTGAAACTCTTCCCGGAACTATATCAAGAATTTTCAGACCAAAGTTTACAGCTAATTTGTCTAAAGCTTTAGTCAGTTGAACTGATTTATCACCTGAAATACTTTTAGCATACTTAATAGCATCATCAATAAGAACCTGATATTTTGGACTTTTTGAAGCTGCATAAATCAAAGAGGGATTTGTAGTTGCATCAATAGGCTGATAAGCAATCATAGATTCAAAATCGCCGGTATCAGCCACAACCTTTGTGTAGGTCTTAAGTTGTTGTAATAAATTCATATGATTGATTTTTTGATTTCTGCAAATATACATAAACAAAAATCAAAAACCTAACATAATCAGCTGTATTTTCAATCCGATTCATACGCTGGTTGAGAGCATAGCCTTTTAATATATAATCCTTCAGAATTTTAGTTGCCCATATTCTAAATTGAGTTCCTCTTTACTTTACTTCTACTCCGTTTGAAACTTTAGTTTGTGGTTGGATTAATACTAATTTTCCATCAGCATTTTCGGCAGATAAAATCATACCTTCACTTAAAATTCCTCTCAATTTTCGTGGTTCGAAATTGGCAATAAAGCACACTTGTGTTCCGATTAATTCTTGAGGATTAGGATAATATGCGGCTATACCGGATAAGATAGTTCTTTCTTCAAGACCATCGGCAATACGAAATTGCAACAATTTATCAGCTTTAGGGACTTTATGGCAATCGAGGACAGTACCAACACGTATATCTACTTTCTGAAAATCATCGAAGCTTACAATTTCTTTTACTTCATTAGCTTTCCATGCAGCAACTTCGTTGTTTTTCTTTGTATCAAGAAGTTTTTGCACTTGTTCATTGATAGTTGTATCCTCTATTTTGTCGAAAAGTAACTCTGCATTACCCAGTGAGTCTCCGGTTTTCAGCAAATCAGTACGACCTAAATCTTTCCAATCAAACGTCTTCAAATTAAGCATTTTCCTTAACTTTTCAGAAGAAAATGGAAGGAAAGGTTCAAATGCTACAGCAAGATTAGCTGCTATTTGCAAACTGAGATGCATAATAGTAGCGACACGCTCCATATCGGTCTTGGCTACTTTCCAAGGTTCAGTATCAGCAAGATATTTATTACCAATTCTGGCAAGATTCATTGCTTCTTTTAGAGCATCACGAAAACGGAAATTATCAAGAAGCTTTTCCAGTTCAGCCTTAACATTTACAAACTCGTTAAGAGTTTGTTTGTCGTAGTCATTAAGTTCACCGTAATCAGGTACTTTCCCTTCAAAATATTTATGGGTCAACACAAGTGCCCTATTGATAAAATTGCCATAAATAGCTACTAATTCATTGTTGTTTCTTGCTTGAAAATCACGCCATGTAAAATCATTATCCTTTGTTTCCGGAGCATTAGCTGTTAAAACGTAACGCAAAACATCTTGTTTTTGAGGAAATTCTTCAAGATATTCATGCAGCCATACTGCCCAATTGCGAGAAGTAGATATCTTATCACCTTCAAGATTAAGGAACTCGTTAGCAGGTACGTTATCAGGTAAGATATAACTTCCTTCGGCTTTCAGCATAGCTGGAAATACAATACAATGAAATACAATATTATCTTTTCCGATAAAATGTATAAGTCGTGTTTCATCATCTTTCCACCATTTTTCCCAACTATCAGGTAGCAACTCTTTAGTATTCGATATATATCCGATAGGTGCATCAAACCAGACATACAGCACTTTGCCCTCAGCACCTTCAACAGGAACAGGTATCCCCCAGTCGAGATCGCGACTAACGGCACGAGGTTGTAAGCCCATATCTAACCAGCTTTTACATTGTCCGTATACATTTGATTTCCATTCTTTATGCTCTTCGAGAATCCATTGGCGCAACCAGCTTTCATGTTGATTAAGAGGTAAATACCAATGTTTTGTTTCACGCATAACGGGTATACTGCCACTGATTGTAGACTTAGGATTAATTAAGTCATTCGGACTAAGTGAAGTTCCGCATGACTCACATTGATCGCCATAGGCATGTTCGTTACCACAATGCGGACATTTTCCTGTTATATATCTATCGGCAAGGAATTGTCGAGCCTTTTCATCATAGTACTGCTCTGAACTTTGTTCAATAAAGCCACCTTTATCATAAATAGTTTTGAAAATGTCAGAAGCTAATTCTTTATGAGTTTTAGAAGTTGTACGAGAATATATATCGAAAGAAATCCCGAAATCCTCAAAAGATTTTTTAATTATTGTATGATAACGATCGACTATGTCCTGTGGTGTAACACCCTCCTGTCGAGCCTTAATTGTAATAGGCACACCATGTTCATCAGACCCGCCGATAAATAAAACATCTTCACCTTTAAGTCGTAGATAACGAACATAAATATCAGCAGGCACATATACACCGGCTAAATGCCCTACATGCACAGGTCCATTTGCATATGGCAGTGCGGTTGTTACAGTAGTACGTTTAAATTTCTTCATAAAAATCTCAAATAGTTCGCAAAAATACAAAAAAATACGAGGATAGTTGCTTGTTTTCAAAACTAAATATTCATAAAAACAGGATTTAAATGTATTTCTAATAATGAAATTATCAGATAAAATATTTAAAAGATGTTATAATTGGCTCTTTTTATCAATATTCATTTGCTCAAACAGTACAAAGACCTTATATTTGTATCGTGATTTTTTCATAGTATTAGATTTAAGGTTAACAAAAAAAGATTGGGTTGTCGTGATGACAGCCCTTCTTGCTTTTTAGATGTTAAGTGTTATTTTTTACGGTATTGAATATTTCTTTATTTCAGCTCTAAGCTTTTTAGTTTTTCCTTCGGTTACTTTATCCATCAGACTCCAAAATTTTTCTCCATGATTCATTTCTATGGTATGACATAGCTCATGCAGAATAACATAATCGACTAAATGTTGAGGTAAAAGCATAAGGTAAAACGACAAATTTATGTTTTGCTTGTTTGAACAGCTTCCCCAGCGACTTTTACTCGATTGAATTTTGATGTCACTTATGTTAAATCCAAATTGCTGTGCTAAAGTTGTAACTCGTTCAGGTAAAACTCTTTTAGCCTCTTTCTTTAGAAAATAATTGATACCTTTCCAACACACTTCTTGAGTTTTGTCTGATAATATATTAGCATCATTAGGTATTTCAATATTTAAAACACCATTATTAAGATTAAAAAATACATCATTTCTATCGGAATATTTACTTTTTACTGTGAATGTAAGGGTTTTGAAGTCATTATCAATATTGATAAGGGTATTATTTCTTTTTGCCTTCAGTCGTTCCTGACGAGCTAAAATTTTTTTCTGATTGTTTAAGATAAACTTTTTAGCTTCAGTTTCAGTGTTCTTAGAGGGTAAGTTTACGATTAATCCATATGGTTTAATTTTGATAGTAATGCGGCTAATTCTATTATTTCGAACGAAATCTATTTTACCGAAAATATTTAAATCAGACATATAAAAATAATTTAGTACAAAAGTAGTTTATTAATTTAAATGTGATAGTATTCAAGAAGATTATTCTATTAAGAAAAAAACAAGTAAATTTGCTTTCAATTTTTGAAAATATGATACAAACGCATAACATACGTAAAAGATTTGACGACCTTGAAGTTTTAAAAGGAATAAATCTGGAGATACAAAAAGGTGAAATTGTTTCTATAGTTGGTCCAAGCGGAGCCGGTAAGACTACGTTATTGCAGATATTAGGTACATTAGACCGCCCAAATTCAGGTGAGATTATCGTTGATGGCATTAGTCTGGAAAGTATGAATGAAAAACAACAGGCATCATTTAGAAACAGGCAAATAGGTTTTATATTTCAATTTCATCAGTTATTGCCGGAGTTTACTGCACTTGAAAACGTGATGATACCCGCATTGATTGCAAATAATGATTTTAAAAAGGCGAAAGACAGAGCAGAGGAGCTGCTGAATTATTTAGGTTTAAATGATAGATTGGAACATAAGCCTTCCGAACTATCGGGTGGGGAGAAACAAAGAGTTGCAGTTGCAAGAGCACTAATCAATAATCCAAAAATTATATTGGCTGATGAACCTTCGGGCAGTTTGGATACAAAAAACAAGGAAGAATTGCACAAGTTGTTGTTTGAATTGCGTGATAAGTTTGGATTAACAATAGTCATAGTTACCCACGACAAAGAATTAGCGGCATTATCCGACCGCATTATTGAGATGAAAGATGGTTTGATTACCAATAAGGAATAAAATTGTATATCTTTGCAGAATGAAATCAAGTGTGAAAATTATATGTGCAGTGTTACTAACAGTATTATATTGTTACACATCATGTATTTTTACCAATTCATTTACAAAGTCAGATTTTCAAGACTATCCGGTTTCGGTACAGGAAACTATTATCTCTGATTTTTCGTCCAAACTTTTCTTCCATAATATCCAGTCAGAAACATCCTTAATCAATACCAATAATTTCACTTCTGTCAAGATAAAAAACTCTATAACAGGTTTTTGGGCAATAATAAAAACAACTAAACAGCTATTTAATATTGAGATTACTCAAAATATTATCTTTTCAAGGAATATTCTTATTAACTACAAGAAGACGGAATTAATCTTTCCGTTTAATTATTTCTGGTAATACTTCCCTTTCTATATATATTTTTTACTGCCTCGCAAGGGGCAAAATATTCATAACCTCATGCAGGCAAAATGCAATGTGGGGCGAATCTCAATTAACAATAGGCTTTTATAAGTCAACTTTTGTAATATAAATTAAAACATTAAAAAAATGGATACAGGAAGTATTATCATAGGAGTAGTAATTACAGTAATTTGTATATCTCCAATAATTATCATGAATTACTTTAGAGTAAAAAAGCAAAACAAAAAATTAAATAGTTTAAAAGAATTTGCTAAACAACATGGTTTTCAGATAGATCAACACGAATTTTGTAGCGATTTTGTAATAGGGATTGATAAAACAAAAGATATAGCTCTATATCACAAGCGACATAAAGAAGAATTTTCAAATCAGTTTGTAGACTTGTCGGAGATAAGAATATGTAAAGTTGATAAAAAAGCCAGAATAGTAGGTAGTGGCGATGAAAGTGTCAGTGTTATTGAGCAGATAGATTTGTGTTTTATTCCTACAAACAAAAGCACAAGCGAAACAAGATTTGAATTATTCAATGAAGCTATTAATATCCAATTGGGCGATGAATTGCAATTTGCCGAGAAATGGTCGAGACAAATAAATAATATGCTGAAGTGAGATATAAGTAAAGCTTATTTACATTATATTATACAACACAAGCACACTGACTATACCAATTGTACATACCTATTTGTATGATAATTTAAATGACATAATCAGCGTGCTTGCTGTTTTTAACTCAAAACAAAAACTGTTAACTATGAAAGATTTTATAAGTATAGTTGCGAAGATTGTTTTTTATATTAACTAAATACAAACCAGGTGACATTTGAATATCAGTTACAGTCCTATTGATTTGATGGTTAATTACCTCGCGACCCATTAAATCAAAAATAGATATGTAAGCATTATGTCTTTCAAAATGTGGATAGTTTATAATAATCTTATTTTGATACGAGAAAACATGAGGGGAATTTTGTTCTTCCACATTATTAACGCTGTTTGTACTTTCTCCTTCTTCACCATATAAGCTAATTTCTGAAATCTGCATAATGGCAGCACCATTAGTTGTTTGAAACTTTATAGCATAATATTGATAAGCACGTTGATTTGTGACAGCATAAGCAATACCTGTAAAGTTAGTGTTTGGAATATTTGCATTTGAAACAGAGTCTATTCCTTCCCAATCAACACCATTATTGGAGCCGAATAATATCCATTGTTGTGGGTTGCGGCCAGGGAACTTTTCATTATCATTTGCAGTATAAAGTACATACCATTTAAGGATGACAGGCTTTTTCATTGTCCACGCAATGGTGGCAGGAATTGAATCTGTACAGAATTTAGTCTCTGTTTTTCCATCTAATGCCATTGCGCATGTTTCTGAAGAATTTTTTCCGGGTGTGCCAACTGTGGATTTATCTATAATAAACTTATTAAGTGAATTCTGACTTAAGACAGTTTGTAATGGAACTGCATTCCCTTTTCTTGAAATGTTTACAACATCTAATTTTGGAACTTCTACTATTTTAAATAGAGAACGGTATCCAGGTACACTATCAATGACAAATTCATTGTTTTCAACTGTAATCTTAATCGTATTAGGATCAGCATAAAAGGTTTTAACATTGCGAGTTGCATTTATTACGCCTTGATACTTTTTAAGATTGTTTATAACAGCATTAGTATAAGAATTACAGTATAGCGCAACAGGAGCTTGAATAAAACTATACAATGATGCAAGATCATTATATCCGTGATGCGCAGTCTGTACGCAATCGCTTTTCAAAATTGCTCTGGAGTAAAAACCTGTCATGCTGCTTTGCATTCTCGAACCGCCATCACCGAGTAACATAAACGACTTTCCATCCATTAACATTTTAAGAATAGTTGAGGTGTCGTTAAAATCTGTAATGACATTTTTCCCAGTAGTGTCAACAGCATCTTCATGAGTAAATAGCACATCAAATTTAATCCCTTGTAAAGTGAAACTTTGTCCGGTATGAAGTTTAACAAATTTACAATTAGGATAATAAGTGTTGAAAGTTTGTTTCATTAAAAAAGTTCCCGTATCATATCCTGATTTCATGACTTGATAAGACGGAAAATTAAACATCACGCTTTCGACATTAATAAATTCATTATACTTTGTAATAAATGGATATACACCATAAACATGGTCGCCATGAGCATGAGAGAAAAACCAAGAACGTATATTAATTTGACTTCCGACTTCCTGTCCGGTTATTTTATACATAAAATCTAATAAACCCTCTAAAGCAGCATTACTTGACTGACGTTGGTGACCGGCATCTATTACAAACAAACTGTTATCTTTTAGCTTCACAATTAGCAAAGCACCACAATCGATTCTCCAATAATCCAACTTAGAAGTCTGACCTTCTCCATGAGTATAATCTAAACTATATAGATAAAACTCAGATGAACCATCGCCTTGTAATTCTGTATCTATTTCAGATAAAAGGCTACGACTTGAATTTTCTTGGATAATACGTGCTTCGTTCTTGTTACTATTAAAATAAATGTAGTAAGCTTGATTGTCTTTCTTTAATAAATATCCTGTGATACTTCCAATCTTATTATCTGATATATTAGTAAATCCGTTATTTAATAATTCCTCTATAAAGGAATTAAAACTTGTAGAATTTGTAGAACTGATAACAACCATTTTTGAATCTTCGGATGTGGTTGATTTGTCATCTAAAGCTAAACCTGGTCCTGCATTATATATTTCACTGATTGATCCATCAGGATATTGAATTAAATCTTGAAATGGAAAATCTAATTCAGTGTTGGAAAAAACCTTTGTTTGAAGGGTTGACATGAGATTTATTAATACGAAAAATGATAGAAATTTGAAGAGTTGTTTCATGAAAATATTATTATGTAATAGTATATAATGGTTATTAATGGGTGCAAATATAGTAAAATATTTGCATAGAACTAACAAAACACATAAGCGCCTTCGTAGATATTAAGCTTATGGTTTATTCTTTTTAATTTCAAAAAATTTTACTATTTTTGCAATCCAATTGAAAATCAATAGGTTGAAAAATTATTAAAACAGACAATATGATTAATGCTCAAGACGTTAAAAACGGAACTTGTATCCGTATGGATGGGAAGTTATACTTTGTAATAGACTTTCTTCATGTAAAGCCAGGTAAAGGAAACACATTTATGCGAACCAAATTAAAGGATGTAGTTAATGGTTACGTACTTGAACGCCGCTTTAATATCGGTGAAAAATTAGAAGATGTGCGTGTTGAACGCCGCCCTCATCAATTTCTTTATAAAGAAGGTGATGATTATATCTTCATGAATCAAGAATCTTTTGAACAAATTCCAATTGCACACGATTTGATTAATGGTGTTGATTTTATGTTGGAAGGAATGATATTGGAAGTGGTGTCGGATGCAAGTACTGATACTGTCTTGTATGCTGATATGCCTGTGAAAGTTCAGATGCAAATTACTTATACTGAACCGGGTTTGAAAGGAGATACTGCAACTAATGCTTTGAAGCCTGCAACAGTAGAATCGGGCGCAACAGTTCGTGTACCTTTGTTTATAGATGAAGGTGAGATGATAGAAATTGACACGCGCGATGGTTCGTATCTCAATAGAGTAAAAGCATAAATGAAAAGTCGAATCGACAGCTTTAGAAATGCAATCAGGGGAATTCGCATGGTTTTTAAATCAGAAAGAAACATGCAGATTCACCTGATTGTTGCTTTTTTGGTAGTTATTGCCGGTAGTTTTTTTAAAATTAATCTGACAGAGTGGTGCTTATGTTTGCTATGTTTCGGATTAGTTATGGGTGCGGAAATGGTTAATACAGCTTTAGAAAATATAGTAGACTTAGTTTCGCCCCAGAAACATAAACTTGCAGGAAAAGCTAAAGATATTGCTGCCGGTGCTGTTTTGATTACTGCAATTGTGTCTGCAATCGTAGGATTAATAATATTTATTCCCAAAATATGGATGTACTTTTCAAATTTATTTAATGGTTGATGTAGAAATACAATAAAACCCCCTATTTATGAAATCTTTGTTTACACACTTATTAAATCTTATTTATCCCAATTTGTGTCTTATTTGCAACGAAAGTCTATTGCGAGGCGAAGAAATTATTTGTATGAAATGTTTACATGAAATGCCTAAGACTAATTATCATCTCCAAATAGACAATACTGTTGAGAAACGTTTCTGGGGCAAAGTTCCCATTCAATATGGTACATCATATTTTCACTTTTATAAAGGTTCTCCTTTTCAGAAATTACTTCATGAATTAAAATATAAAGGAAATAAAGAAGTCGGAAGAATAATCGGGAGGTTTGCTGCCATCGATTTACAACAATCGCCTAACTTTAGTTCGATTGATTTAATTGTTCCTGTTCCTCTACATCCAAAGAAATATGCAAAAAGAGGCTATAACCAAAGTGAATGGATAGCAAAAGGTTTGTCGGAAGTATTAGAAAAGCCTATGGATGCCAACAATCTCATCAGAATTAAAAAGAATACAACACAAACTAAAAAATCAATATTTGAAAGATATGAAAATACAACAGGTATTTTTGCTCAAAGGGATATTTCATTATTTAAACATAAACATATTTTATTAGTAGATGATGTTCTAACAACAGGCTCAACTTTGGAAGCTTGCATGATAGCTTTGATGGAAACTGATTATATAACTATTAGTGTTTTCACCCTTGCAATTGCATAATAATACCGAAATAACTCAATTCATCTCTAAAATTCTATTAAAATATATTTAACTGCTTTATAACATTGTTTTAAATTAAAGATTTCATGTTTTTTTTTGTTATTTTGCGCCTCCTTTCGTAACTTCTAATTAAATAAAAAATATGACAACACAAGAATTAAAAAAAGCTTTTCAAGAAACTTATGGTAAACCTGCTGATGCAGTGTATTTTGCACCCGGACGTGTGAACCTTATTGGTGAACATACAGACTATAACGGCGGTGCGGTATTTCCATGTGCACTAAGTTTTGGTACTAACTTGGTTATTGCTAAAAACGATAAAAAGGTAATGAATTTCAAATCATTAAATCAGCCTGAAATTGTTATTTTAAACTTCGACCAATTAACAACTCGTCTCGAAAATTCATGGGTAAATTACCCGCTTGGTGTTATGGCTCAGTTTATTAAAAGAGGCGTGAAGTTTACAGATGGATATGATATTCTTATTTGGGGTAATGTTCCTAATGGAGCAGGACTTTCTTCTTCAGCAGCTTTAGAGGTTGTAACGGCATTTGCTCTTAATGATCAATTAAATGCAGGGTTTAACCGTACAGATATTGCTTTAATCGGACAAAAGGCTGAGCATGAATTTGCTTTGGTTAATTGTGGTATTATGGACCAGTTTGTATCAGCTAATGGTGCGAAAGACAATGCAGTGCACTTGAATTGCGATACTCTTGAATTTGAACTTGTTCCTGTGAAATTGGATGGAGTTAAAATTGTGATTTCAAATACTCACTCGCCACATAAATTAGACTCAGGTGCTTATAACCAACGTGTAGCAGAATGTAAAAAGGCTGTTGAACAGTTGAATACAGTACGTCCGATAAAATTTTTAGCCGAATTGACAGAAGCAGATTTTAAAGAAGTTGAATCTGCAATTACAGATCCGGTAGCTCATAAAAGAGCACGTCACGTTGTGGGTGAAGTTCAACGTACTTCTGACGCAGTAAAAGCGTTGAAGGCAGGTGATATTACTAAGTTTGGTAAATTGATGAATGCTTCTCATGCTTCATTACGTGATGATTATGAAGTAACCGGTCCGGAACTCGATTGTATGGCAGAGGAAGCTTGGAAAATTGATGGCGTTATTGGTTCGAGAATGACAGGCGGAGGCTTTGGCGGCTGTACTGTGTCATTAGTTAAAGATGAAGCTATCGATACATTCATTAAACAAGTAGGCGAGAATTACGAAAAACGTATTGGCATTAAACCTGATTTCTATATTGCAGAAATTGGTAATGGCGCTACAAGAATCGAATAATAACTTTTAAACTGCAAAAGGCACAAAAGAATACACAAAGATTTTGTTTCTAACAAATACTTTGGTGGAGTAGTATTTTCTTGTGCCTTTTGTGGTTCTATCAAAAATAAAGACATGGGAAAAATAATAATAAACAACAAAGAAGTTAAGCTTTACACAATTAAGAATAGTAAAGGAATGTCGGCTGAAGTTATCAATTATGGTACTAAAATCATTAAATTAATGGTTGCCGATAAAAATAACAAGTTTGATGATGTTGTATTGGGATTTGATACTTTACAGGAAAATATAGACAAAGAGCCGTATTTCTGTACTACTTGTGGTCGATTTGCAAATAGAATAAAGGATGGAAAATTTTCATTGGATGGTGTAGAATATTCACTTGCTCAAAACAATGGAGGTAATGCATTGCACGGTGGTATAGAAGGCTTTAATTCTAAGGTTTGGGATGTCGTTCAGGTTTCCGATAATAGTATAAAAATGTATTATCAATCGAAAGATGGTGAAGAAGGCTATCCCGGAACATTAGATTGTTATGTTACATATAGCATAACTGAAGATAATGAGTTGAAGATTGAATATGATGCGTCTACAGATAAAGCTACGGTTATTGGTCTGACTAATCACTCATATTTTAATTTAAAAGGTTGTGGTAATGGAACGGTACGTGATCATATTCTACAGATAAATGCTGATTTCCACACAGTTTTAGATGAAACAGCATCTCCTACAGGAGAGATTCGTCCTGTTGATAATTCTCCATTTGATTTCCGTAAACCTGTAGTTATTGGAAATGTAATAGATGCACCTGAATATGTTGCGGGAAGAGGAATTGACAATAATTGGACTATTAGAAAAAATCAACCTAAAGAACTTGCTTTGGCAGCTACTTTATATGAACCTGTAAGCGGACGTAAGATGGAAGTCTTAACAACTCAACCTGGTGTTCAGATATATACGGCTAACTGGGTAGATAAACAAACAGGAAAATATGGTAAGACTTTCGCCGAACAAGATTCTATTTGCTTAGAGACGCAAAATTTTCCTAATTCACCAAATATTGCGCATTTCCCAAGTTCAGTATTGAGACCGGGCGAAAAATATCAAGAAGTTTGTATTTATAAGTTTTCAGCTATATAAATCAATTGTTTTTATTTTCAGGAAAAAATGAATTCTCTCAGAAAAAAATATAAATTTGAGATTTCGCCTCAAACAGTCGATTTCAATTATCAGATTACATTAGCATCTCTAACAGATTTACTCCTTGCCGCTGCCGGCTATAATGCAGAGGAAAATGGTTTCGGAATGCGAAAGTTAAATGAACAGGGACTGTCGTGGGTACTATTGAGATTAGCAATTGAAATCGAAAAGCGACCATTTCAATACGAAACTATAGAAATTGAAACTTGGATAGAATCTGTAAATAGAGTTAGTACTAATCGAAATTTTTGTATAAGAAATAATGAGGGAAGAGTTATAGGATATGCTACATCTACCTGGGCTATGATCGACAATGTATCGCGAAGAGCCCAGGATTTGTTCACATTGGATAATATTCGTGCATTTGAATCACAACAAACCGTACCGATTGAAAAACCGAAAAAGTTGGATAGTTGCAATGGGGAACAGATAGATCAATTTAAAACAAAATATAGCCATATAGATATTAATAGACACGTAAATACGATGAGATATATTGAATGGGTTAGCAACTATTTTTCTTTAGAGCATTATGAAACTAAGAAAATTAAGCGTGCCGATTTTAATTTTATGAGTGAAATATTATTTGGTGATGAAGTTACAATCCATTTCTTAAATGGAGTTGACAATACCTACCAATTTGAAATTTTTCACAATGGCAAAACAAGCTGTAGAGCAAAGTTAGTTTTTGAAGGAAAATGATTTTGTTACGAATTATATAACATTTTTTATGGAATTAAGTATAGGGTATTGGATAGGTTTTTTTGTGTTTGTGTTGGTGATGCTAATGCTCGATTTGCTTGTTTTTCATAAAAAAGATGAAGCTATACGAGTAAAATCAGCTATAAAGTGGAGTGTCTTCTGGATTGGTCTTGCGTTAGTTTTCAATGTTTTTGTATACGTAGTTGCCAATAATCTTTGGGGCGAACAATTTGCTAAGCAGAAAGCTATGGAGTTTTTTACTGCATATCTGATAGAGAAGTCATTAAGTGTAGATAATTTGTTTGTTTTTGTAATGATTTTTAGTTTCTTCGCTATTGATGCAAAATATCAGCATCGAATTTTGTTTTGGGGAATCATCGGAGCTATTGTTATGAGAGCAATATTTATTTTTGCAGGAGTAGCATTGATTGAAAAGTTTACTTGGGTAATGTATATCTTTGGTGCTTTCTTGATTTACACAGGGATTCACATGTTGTTCGAAAAAGAAAATGAAAAAAGTTTTGATCCAAATAAGAAGTTAATAATTCGACTTTTCAGAAAGATAATGCCGGTTAGTGATGACCTTTCAGAAACAAGATTTTTTGTGCGCAAGAACCATCGACTCTATGCTACACGTTTCTTTATAGTGCTATTGTTAATTGAAATGTCAGACTTGATTTTTGCTATCGACTCAATTCCCGCAGTATTATCTGTTTCGAAAGATCCTTTTATCGTATACACATCGAATATATTTGCAATTTTAGGATTACGTTCATTGTATTTCGCACTTAGTGGCATAATGCAGTATTTCCGTTATTTAAAGTATGCACTTGCTTTTATTTTGTCTTTTATTGGTGTGAAAATGTGTTTAAACGAATATGCCGAAACTTTTGGTTCCGTATTTCATATCGATAACTTAACATCGTTAGGAGTTATTATAGCTACATTAACAGTATCAATTGCTGCATCTCTTTGGATAAAAGAGCGTTAATGCCCACCACCTTTGCTGATTACTACAGCTCCTTTCCACACTACATATAAATCTGTCAGTAGTAATTTCCATGGAGAATATGTCAGACAACGATGTGCGTATTCGTATTCGTATATAGGTTTCCCAAACTCAGGAGTGCCCTTTCTTACGTGTCCATAGCCAAGCAATCCACCTCTTAAAAGCTTTCTTGTTACATTACCCTGTGCCAAGTCTCTTTCGTAATGATGGACAGCTAAAGGTCGCGGACCAACAATCGACATATCGCCTCTCAAAATCATATAGAACTGAGGAATTTCGTCAAGATAATATTTTTTCACAAATTCGCCTAAATTAGTTCTGACTTCCGGTTTCCATTCATTTTGATAGGCATGCCAATCGCCCTTAGCTTGTAGATCTTTATCAATGAAAGAAGTTTTGATAAGTCTTATCTTCCATTTCTTAATTATTTTACCTTGACTAACTGCATTATAATAAAAGAAAAGAGGTCCTTTATTTTCAGGGATAACTATGCCTTCAATCCAATTAAAGATTAATAATAGTAAAAGCACAGGTGAAGTGATAACTAAAAATAAGAAAGCAGCTATCTTATCTAAAATAAGTTTTAGAAATGATATTTTAATAGGCTCTTTTAATTCGAAAATTTCTTTATATTTTTCTTTTATCTCTTCGGTTGGTGGGGTGTATGGGAATGCTTCAAGAGGTTCGTTCTGATTTGATGTCATATTTTATTTGCTCTATTTCAATTTTCGGGTTCAAAGTTAATCAAAGAAACAAGAGGTAACAAATATTTTGTGAAAAAAATTAAAAATTTTACGAACTACAAATCATTTGTAAATTTAAATCCGACATAAAAACTCTTAAACCATGATTGTAGTTTGTTTTCAAAGATTTCTTTTGCATTTTTCCCTGTACAATGACCTGAAAAAATATTGACATTTGGATAGTTTTGTTGTAGAAATTCAGCAATAATTTTTATATCATCGTGAGTTTCATAATCTTCACCATCAATTAAATGAAAGCCACCTATAACAAGACTGATGTCTCCCGAAGTGTGTTTTCTAACAGTTTCGAGCATGTTTAACAAACCATGATGCGCACATCCGGTATATACGATTTGTTTATCTTTGCCGACTGAGACCACAATTTCGTGATTAAAATCATCAGGTTTCAATTCGTTGTAAGAGCTTTGAAAAAGATTAGAGTTGCCTTTCGGCTTTGGATATTCATCATACTCAATATGTGAAGCAATAAAACTTTCGCCTATTAAAGGTTTATCTTCTACAAACAACATTCTTTCTTTATAAGACTCATAATCAATACTGTTTCCTATTTCTCTTAATCCATTGCGTTTAGAATACAGTTGTCTGTTGAGTGCATATTTTGATAAAATAACTTTTGCTTTCTTATTTATTTTCAAAAATGATTCGAGTCCGCCAATATGATCACTATGTGCATGGGATATAAACACAAAATCAACATTAGAAAGATTGATATTTAAATTCTCTGCATTTTTGATAAACAAGTCGGATGCACCTGTGTCAAACAGGTATGTAAAGCCATTGTGTTCAAGATAGATAGATAAACCATGCTCTGAATCTAAATTATCATCAGATATATTATTGTCGGATAGCACTACAAATTTCATATATCAAATTTACAGTAGCTTATATCAAATTGAGAATTGTTTAATGATACAAAACTACAACTAATAACGAACATATGTCCTATGCAAACAATATTTAACATAAAAAAAGAGAGACAGTTTCCTATCTCCCTTTTGATTTAATCTAAAAATAAATTACAATAATCTTAAATTATTTGCCCAAAGCTGCTTCTACTGTATCTTTATCTAATTTTTTAGTACAGAAGAACCAGTCGTAACAAGTAACACCTTCTGCTTTTCCATCCATACGTTCTTTAGCAACACCGCAAGATCCTGCAGTTGGTACAATAACATCGTCGCCCGGACGCCAGTCTGCCGGCAATGCTACACTAAAGTTATCAGCAGTCTGCAAACCAATTAATACACGTTTCAGTTCGTCGAAGTTTCTACCTAAAGAAAGAGGATAATAAATTATTGTACGGATAATTCCTTTCGGATCAACAAAGAACACAGCACGCACAGCTTTTGTATTACTTTCGCCGGGTTGAATCATACCGTATTTTTTTGCTACTTCCATAGTAATATCCTCAATAAGAGGGAAATTAACCTCAACGTTCTTCATTCCCTTATACTCGATTTTCTCCTTGATAGTACGCAACCATGCAATATGACTGTATAATCCATCAACAGACAGACCAACCAATTGACAGTTCAATGCTTGAAATTCCTTGTCCATTGAAGCAAAAGTCATAAATTCAGACGTACAAACCGGAGTAAAATCGGCAGGATGGCTGAATAATATCGACCATTTACCTTCATAATCAGCAGGATAGTTAATGTCACCCTGAGTTGTAACAGCTTTAAAAGATGGTGCTTTTTCACCGATGCGAGGCATCACATAATTTTCATTTGATTCCATAATGTTTTACGATTAATAGTTAGTTAATAGAAATATTTAATTTGAATGCAAAATAAACACTTTATTAAATATAAAACAAAACGATTAATTCAATGTAGATATAGATACTGTAAATATACGTTAATTGGATATCGTTGTCAATAATTAAGTTATTTCTTATGTTTAAAACCCTCAAACTTACACATTTTTATTTAATTATTAAAATTACTCGATACATTGTTGTATCTTTGCGCCCGATATAAATAGTTTAAAATTAATAAATTGTAATTTTTATGAATGTAGTTACAAAGACCATTGCATTGGGCGATGGAAGAGAAATTACCATAGAAACCGGCAAGTTAGCTAAACAAGCTGATGGAGCGGTAATGGTACGCATGGGTAACACCATGTTATTGGCAACAGTATGTGCAGCAAAAGATGCAGTTCCCGGAACTGATTTTATGCCACTTTCAGTTGATTATAAAGAAAAATTTTCAGCTTTTGGACGCTTTCCGGGAGGATTTCTTCGTCGCGAAGGACGTGCATCTGATTATGAGATTTTAGTATCTCGCTTAGTCGACAGAGCATTACGTCCGCTATTCCCTGATGATTTTCATGCTGAAACTTTTGTTAATGTAACATTGTTTTCTGCCGATGGCGAAGATATGCCCGATGCATTAGCAGGGTTAGCAGCTTCAGCAGCATTAGCAGTTTCTGATATACCATTTAACGGACCGATTTCTGAAGTTAGAGTTGCAAGAATAAATGGTGAGTTTGTTGTAAATCCAACTTTTAATCAGCTTGAATCTGCTGATATGGATATTATTGTAGCGGCAACTCTTGATAATATTATGATGGTTGAAGGTGAGATGAAAGAAGTAAGTGAAGATGATTTACTGAATGCCATGAAAATAGCTCACGAAGCAATTAAAGTACATTGTCAGGCTCAATTGGAGTTAATGGAAGCGGTTGGCAAAACTCAAAAACGTGAATATTGTCATGAAGAAAATGATGAAGATCTGAAAAAAGATATTTGGGCAAAAACATATGATAAGGTTTATGCATTAGCAACTGCATGTAATACCGACAAACACTCACGTGTAGATAACTTCGAAGCTGTAAAAGCTGAATATGTTGCGACATTGGAAGAAGAAGTTGCAGAAACTAAAAAACCATTAATAGACAAATATTATCATGCTGTTGAGAAAGAAGCAATGCGCCGTTCAATCTTAGATGAAGGCAAACGTCTCGATGGTCGTAAAACTACAGAGATTCGCCCAATCTGGTCGGAAATTGATTATTTACCTGGACCACACGGTTCTGCTGTGTTTACAAGAGGTGAAACTCAATCGTTGACAACGGTAACCTTAGGTACAAAACAAGATGAAAAAATTGTTGACGAAGCATTAAATCAAGGTAAAGAGCGATTCTTATTGCATTATAACTTTCCTCCATTTTCAACCGGTGAAGCTCGCCCTTCAAGAGGAGTCGGTCGTCGCGAAGTTGGTCATGGTAATTTAGCATTTCGCGCTATAAAACCTATGATACCTGAAAATTATCCGTATGTAATAAGAGTAGTATCCGACATATTAGAGTCAAACGGTTCTTCGTCAATGGCAACGGTTTGTGCAGGTACATTAGCACTTATGGATGCAGGGGTTACTATTAAGAAGCCTGTGTCAGGTATTGCAATGGGATTAATTTCAGAAAATAAAGGTAAAAACTTTGCTGTTTTATCTGATATTTTAGGAGATGAAGACCATTTAGGTGATATGGACTTCAAAGTAACGGGCACAAAAGACGGTATCACTGCCACGCAAATGGATATTAAAGTCGATGGCTTGTCGTTTGAAATTCTTGAAAAAGCACTTACTCAGGCAAAAGAAGGACGTATGCATATACTTGGTGAGATGATGAAAACAATTTCTGAACCTCGCGAAGATTTGAAACCTCATGCACCACGAATCGTAGTGGTTTTTGTTCCGAAAGAAATGATTGGAGCTATCATAGGACCTGGTGGAAAAATTATCCAAGCTATGCAAGCTGAAACAGGTGCTGTTATTTCAATAGAAGAAATTGGGGATCAGGGACGAGTGGAAATTGCTGCAAACAATAAAGCAGCTATTGATGCCGCAGTTGCAAGGATTAAAGGAATAATCGCTGTACCTGAAGTAGGTGAAGTATATGAAGCAAAAGTGAAGTCAATTATGCCATATGGTTGCTTTGTAGAATTCTTGCCCGGTAAGGAAGGTTTGTTGCATATTTCAGAAATCGATTGGAAACGTATTGAAACAATGGAAACTGCAGGAATTAAAGAAAATGATATTGTTGAAGTGAAATTATTAGATATAGATGCCAAGACCGGTAAATTTAAACTTTCACGTAAAGCTTTATTACCACGTCCACCGAGAGAAGAAAAGAAATCGGAATAAACCTCTGTTGAGATACAGATTAGGATAAAAAAAAGCTGTTCGAGATAATTCGGACGGTTTTTTTTAGTGTCGAGGTTGCCCATTATACTAAACAATCCCTTACTTATGTATTTTATTAATAGGTTCTATATGAGACATTTCATGACGAAAATCACGTAAAAGGTAAATATTTTAAAAGTTTTTACCTTTTACGTACCCCTCAATTGTTTTTTAATTTACTTTTGTCACGAATTTTCAAATTTTAATAAAAAGGAAGATAGCATTACGGTATCTTAATCAGATGTTGTTGGTGTAAACTACTCTTTTGCCAGATTAAAACTTGTGTATATATAAAAAACAAACAATCAACAATCAACATGAATGCAAATTAGAAGAACTTAAATTTGTTTTGTACGTGAACAATAGTAACGGACAGAATACGTGAATACTAAAAACCATAAAACGTATTTATTGAAAATGATAAATTTGTTTGGATTACAATATAACCTTGTAATCAATGAGACTTGAAGTTTGTTTTACAAAGACAAACTTAAATCTAAATACAACCTTAATGGTTGGTAATAACTAAAAAAATTATCTTATTCGAATGCAATGAGAACTTTAAAACAACTCAACAATCCATTCAGCGTTGAAAATATGCAAATTGCTTTGGATTCACTTTTAGCAAACAAAGAATCACTTAACGGAAGCATGCGAGCACCGAGTACCCTTGATGAATTTGAGATAACAGCGACTGATTTATATATCAGATACCTGCCAAAGGACAGTACAGAATATCGTACATTAATGAATGACAGCACCTTGACTCTGTTTGATTTTCCGTTGGATTATGAGTGGAAACAAATTGGCGAGTACTATAAAGATCCAACAGTAACCGGAGAGTACACATGGCTTTATACTCGTGTGCCAGTTGGATACGCACCGCATTCAGGCATTGAGTATGAAGTGTTGGAAGAACTGTTTATACTTGAACATAGCCCATATTATTCCATAGAGACTGAAACAGGTGAAGATGGAATGCAAAAAGCAAAAAGTGTTACAGGCCAAAACAATAATGAGGCTTTACGGGTTTTACAAACAGTTTCATTGTACTTAACCGGAAATCTGTAACAAGACAGCAACGACAAAAACACCTATACAAATAATGTGTCGGGTATGAAGAAAGCTAAAAGCTATATTACAGTCAAGGTATTTGGAAAGACCATCACATTAGCCACTTTTTATCATCCGAGTGGAACATTGAAAGTAAAAGGTTATCACACAATGAATGAGAATGGAGTTGTAACATCTTCCTCAACAGCCATAGACGTACCGCTCAAAGGAATAAAAATGCATTTTCTGACATGGTTTTACTGGGGGCATGCATATACAGATGAAAATGGATATTACGAATCTAAAGAATCATATTTATTGGATCCGATACATACCATTTATTTTTCGGGTCGAACAAAAAATCAGCAAAACAGTTGGAACTTAGACCGTGTATGGTTGTGGGGTTCCTGTCTTTGGGTGCAGAAACATTGTTTAGGTGAACAAAGCAAAGACGTGTATAATGCCACAATCGATGTAACCAGTGATGCGTGGGATGCTTGTATTACGAACAATGCTTTTTATGAATATATGACTATTTGTGATAAAGAGGGGCTTACACGTCCACCATCACATTTACAGGTTGCTTTGCGTGAGAAAGGTGGCAGCAGCAGTGCTCCTTTGTTTCAAAACCACACCAACTATTATACAACTGCCCTTCTCGGTGGCTTCTTTACCTATACTTTTCTATCAGGAGGCACGGGAGCAGTACCAACTGTAGCGTACATTGCTTTTCTGAACTCGCTGCCCGACATACTGATTTCAGGAGGCAATCTCAATGATTACAAAAGTAGTAGTGATGCATTGAGAAAGAGCAGCTTAAACAGTTTTTATTCCACTGTTTGGCACGAGTTAACACATGCCTCCAACTTTCGTCGTGTACGTAATGAAAAGGGAATTGTTTACGCCGACTCATACTGGAACAGCGTGGTTAGCACCGAAGTTGGGCACAGTATCTCTTCAGTAGGAAGCTCGTTTTATGGTAAAAAAGGAGACTTTAATTGGGAGCAGATAGCGTTGGTAGAAGGGTGGGCGCATTATGTTCAAAGACAAATGATTAACAAATATCTATTGCATCCAATAGTTAGAAGCGATTTTCCTTGGACTTATTATTATATGTTTGATGCGCTTGTTGGTATTGGTTGCAGTTTGCAAAACATAGAAAAAAGCCTGACTGCAAAAACCATATTGGAATTTAAATCTAACTTGACAAGTATTTACCCTTCATTCAAGACAATTATTAATTCAAAAATAAAGCCTTATGAATAATATATTTTTTTACAAGTCGTTCGTAGCTATAATAATGATGATATTATGGTGCTCATGCGATCCTCTTTGGATAGGTTATGAAAAAGTATATATACAAAATCATACAGATAGAAATATGCAAGTTCGGACTCAATACTTTATTGCAGAAACAAATGTGGAAGACACCTTAATATATCTACATAAGAATGCAGAAAGACAATTGATCTCTGACTATTGTGATGGAGGTGGAATAATAGGAAAACCTGCTATCAGAAATATGAAAGTATTGATTTATGATGTTCAGGATTCAGTTTATTACATGATTAAGAATGATGTAATAATAGATCCCTTTTTTGATAAATTTAATAGCTTTGTACGAGTAAATAGTACTGTCAACGAAAGAGCCAAGACATGCTTGTACGAAGTTGATATTACAATCAATGATTCTTTAATTTCTCTGATGACTAAAAACACAGCCTTAACCGATAGTATATTTGGGTTGAAGTAATAAAACTGCACGTTTGGCATAGTAAAAACTATTGCCAAACGTGCTATTAATGAAGGAACTGATAAAAAAAATGAAAAAACTAAAATTTATTGTATTCATTTTGTGTTTTCTTATTGTGACCATAAAAGCACAAACACCCCGTTCTATAAATTTAGAATTGTTGGGCGTACACAATTTAATTGGAATCTCATATGATAGTCGTTTCTAGAACATTAGTCGCTTTGGATATAAAATCGGAGTAGGGTATGGTTTTGAAAAATCTCAAAATTATAGTGGATGGATGTATGAGTTTGGAAGTAAAAATGCTGATTTTAGAACTTCTCCAATCGGTTTTTTGCGTAATCAATTATTGAAAAATGCCGTTTCAATACCTTTAAGTATATATTATTTGACAGGAAAAAAATATTCATATTTCGAAATAGGCTGTGGCACCACGCCATATTATGCTGACTTTAATGATTTTGTATATAACGGCTATGATGGCACGCAAATAATAACTGATTTGGATGGTTTTAATTATTATGGCTTTATTCAATTGGGATATAGGTACGAAAGCTCTAAGCTTACCTATTCTGCTGGTTTTGATATTCCATTTAAAACGCCAGGTTCGGATTTTGAACAAACCATAGGACTTTATCCTAGATTTTCAATCGGATATAGGTTATAATTTTATAAAATGCACGTTTGGTATTATTAATTACGTAAAACTGTTGCCAAACGTGCTGATACTGATAAAAATGGATATATATTACCAAGCTAGCGAGTCGTATTTATTGGATCCGATACATACCATTTATTTTTCGGGTCGAACAAAAAATCAGCAAAACAGTTGGGACTTAGACCGTGTATGGTTGTGGGGTTCCTGTCTTTGGGTACAGAAACATTGTTTAGGTGAACAAAGCAAAGACGTGTATAATGCCACAATCGATGTAACCAGTGATGCGTGGGATGCTTGTATTACCAATAATGCTTTTTACGAGTATATGACTGTTTGTGACAAAGAGGGGCTTACACGCCCACCATCACATTTACAGGTTGCTTTGCGTGTAAATTTATCAGGATCCAGCAGTGCTCCATTATTTCAGAATCATACAAATACGTTTACAACTTCGGTTCTTGCCGAATTTTTCACATCAAATTTTATTACTGGTGGATCTACTGCACCTGCAACCGTTGTATATATTGCATTTTTAAATTCTTTGCCAGATATTTTATTATCTGCAGGAAATATTGAAGAATATCAAAATTATGGATATTCTCGAAAAAGCTCTCTTAATGAATATTATTCAACGATTTGGCACGAATTATCTCATTCTTCAAATTTACAACGAGTCATTAGTGAAAAGGGTTATTGGACAGCATCTGACTTTTGGAGTCAGATGATTGGAACAGAAGTTGGACATAGTGTGGCAAGCGGACATCCTTACGGAGCAAAAGGGGATACAAACTGGCAACAAGTGGCTCTTTGTGAAGGGTGGGCTTATTATAGAGGTTGGCAGATGGCAAGAAATTATTTAAATTATACGCCAAACAGCTCTTATGAAAGTAGCTTTCCTTATGATTATCAAGATATGTTTAATGAATTGTTTATAAAAGGATGCAGTTTGACTAACATGGAAAAATGTTTAACTGTAAAAACTCTTGCCGAGTATAAATCTTTGCTTACAAATATTTATTCTTTTGATGCCGTAAAAGTGACTAATATCAATGTGATAGTTAATAAATACTATAATAAAACATACTAATTATGAAAAAACTAATTTTTATATGGTCAATGTTAGCAATTTTGCTTTTTACAGCTTGTGATCCTCAATGGGACGTAAATGTTGATGTCGAAGTGAACAATTCTTCTTCAAAAACTATTTTAGTGTTTTTTTGTGTAGATCCAAATAGACTTACAATTGATACTATTATCGAAATAACACCAAATACAATACATAATCGTGTTATGTCATTTAAATCAATAAGCTTTGGTAATCCGAGTCCTGGACCTCTTGAGTTTATAATATATAATAAATTGGATTCAACCTCTGTGTCGCTAAAGAGAAGTGAAGATGGACTGTACAAAGAGTTTATAGATGAAACAACTTTAGCTGAAAATGGAAATATTTTTGGAGGTCTTAGTAAAGCTGACTTGAAGATTTCATTAAATATCACAGATTCACTATTATCAAAAATGTCAAAAAGCACCCTCTTGACAGATAGTATTTTTGAGTTGAAGAAGTAAACGTGTTAATCAACAACAATGCACGTTTGGTATCATTAGTTATGTAAAATGGATGCCAAACGTGCTATTAATAAAGTGACAGATATGAAAAACGAAATCACTATCAAGGTTGTTCCTTTCACCGAATTCTATTAAAATAGTATGTCCCACTCTGCTCACTCGGTGGAACCTAAAAATACTTAACCGATTAATTACATATAAAATATTTAGATAAAATGTAAAAATAAATTTGTATCATGTTCTCTAATCAGCTAACTTTGTGAAGTTTTGCCTATAACTTATAACTTTATAAGAAAAAGACTTAAAATGTATAAGTAATTTTTTAAAGTATTCCAGCACATATATGAGATTAACATATTTCACTATTTTAGCTTCCTGTATTTTATCAGCTAATATTTTTTCCCAAACAACTGTCGATAAGTTCACGCAACAATCATTACTCCAAAATGCAAATATCAGTATTTTAGTTAAAGACTTAAAGACAGGTAACGAAATAGCTGCGTATAGGGCAAATAACCTAACAGTCCCGGCATCTACTTTAAAAGTTGTTACTACAGCTACAGCCTTAGAAATTTTCGGTCCTGATTTTCGATATGAAACGGTATTGTCTCATGATGGAAAGATTGACTCTAACGGGGTACTGAATGGAAATTTATATATAGTAGGAAGCGGAGATCCAACATTAGGTTCATCAAAGTTGGGCGACAGATATTTCTTAAATAAATGGGTAGCTGCAATAAAATCGGCAGGAATTAAAAAAATAAACGGAAGAATAATTGCTGATGAAAGTCGCTTTGATAATGAAGGTGCAAATCCTAAATGGACTTGGGATGATATTGGTAATTATTATGCTCCGGGTATTTATGGAATAGCATATTTAGACAATACTTTACGTGTAACATTTAAATCGGGAGCTGCCGGTACAAAGCCTGAAATAATTAAAACTGAACCTGTAGTTGAGGGTTTGGTTATTGATAATAACTTGATTAGCAGTCGAATTACTTTTGATAGCGCGTATTTTTATGGTTCTTCAAGAAGTCTTACCAGATCAGTTAGAGGCGAGATTCCTGCTAATAAGCCGGATTTCTTAGTAATGGCAGAATTACCGGATCCCGGACTGACCTTAGCTCAAAACTTTCAAAGCATGTTAAATGAACAGAAAATTGAAATATCATTTCCTCCTTCGGTCTTGTCTTCTGTTGAGTTTAGCTTTCCTGCAGGGATGCCAACAAGAACTACATTATATACTCACTATTCGGTTCCTTTAAGTGAAATCATCAAAGAAATAAATGTAAAAAGTAATAATTTTTATGCCGAGCAGTTATTTAAGTCGATTAGTTTAAGTCGTGATAGAGTAGCAACAAATAAACGCTCTACAGATATTATTGCGAATTTTTGGAAAGCAAAAGGTTTGGATGTTAATCAACTTTATCAGGTTGACGGTTCAGGCTTGAGTCCGGCAAATGCTGTTTCAGCAGCGTTTTTATCAGAAGTGCTGACTTATATGTATCATACGAGCAAGCATAAAAATATATTTTTTAACAGCTTCCCTATTGCAGGGAAAAGTGGTACCGTTGCAGGCTTCCTAAAAAAAACATCTCTTGAAGGAAAGGTTTATGCTAAAAGTGGTACAATCAGCAGAGTAAAATCATATGCAGGATATATAATAGATGATAGGCGAGAATGGGTATTTTCAATAATTATTAACAATTCTAAGGGTAATTCCTGGCAAACTTTAAGTAAAATCGAAGATTTTTTAATTGACATCACAAAAAATTAAAAAATATTCTATCTTTGCACGCTAAATAAATTGAAAATTAAACAATAAGCTCTTTTCAATACCGGAAATTCATTTTTTATCAATAATATTTTACATTACAAATATGCAAGAAATTAAATTCTACAGTGGTGAAAGCCTGCCACTTGAGTTACACAAGGCACGCATTGTGCAAAAACTTCATTTAGTACCTATCGAAAGGCGTTTGGAAGCATTATATGAAGGTGGTTTCAATACTTTCCAGCTGAATACGAAAGATGTGTTTTTAGATATGCTGACTGATTCCGGAACAAATGCTATGAGCGATAATCAATTGGCTGCTATGATGCAAGCTGATGATGCTTATGCAGGTTCACAAAGTTTCATTCGTTTACAGGAAGCTGTTACCGAAGTGCTGGGCAAGAAACATTTATTGCCGGTTCACCAAGGTCGTGCTGCAGAAAACATCATCTCTATTGCTTATGTGAAAAAAGGCAGTTTAGTTCCTATGAACTACCATTTTACAACTGCTATGGCACATATAACAGACAAAGGCGGTCAGATTGTAGAGCTACTTTATGATGAGGCATATGTTGTAAATTCAGATCATCCTTTCAAAGGAAATATGAATATTGAAAAGCTCGAAGAAGTTATCATACAGAAAGGTGCGAAAAATATTCCTTTCATACGTATGGAAGCATCAACAAATTTAATTGGTGGTCAGCCTTTTTCTATACAAAACCTGCGTGATGTAAGGGAAGTTGGTAATAAATACGGAATTCGTTTGGTGCTCGATTGTAGTTTGATTGGTGAAAATGCACTTTTAATCAAACAGCGCGAAGATGAATTTAAGGAAGCAGATATTAAAACTATCATTCATACTATGACCGGCTTAGCCGATTTATGTTATTTCTCGGCAAGAAAATTAAGTTCTTCACGTGGTGGTGGTATTTGCACTGATAGCATGGAAATCTTCAAAGAGCTTGAAGCTTTGGTACCTTTATACGAAGGTTTCTTAACTTATGGCGGTATGTCTATTCGCGAGATAGAAGCTATGGCTGTTGGTTTGTATGAAACCTTAGATGAGTCGGTTATCTGTCAAAGTCCTTCTTTTATTAAGTATTTGGTTGAAGAATTACATAAAAAAGGCATTCCGGTTATTCGTCCGGCGGGAGTTTTAGGTGTTCACCTTGACGCTATGCAGATTTGTGCACATATTCCTCAAACTCAATACCCTGCCGGGTCATTAGCTGCTGCCTTATTCCTGATTTCAGGTGTCAGAGGAATGGAACGTGGCTCTGTTTCCAATCAAAGAGATGAGTATGGAAATGAAACTTATGCTGATATGGAATTATTGCGTTTGGCTGTACCTCGCCGTGTATTTACTCTGTCGCAAATTAAATACGTAGAAGACAGATTAACATGGTTATATGAAAATCGCAGTTTAATTGGCGGATTGAAATTCAATTATGAACCACCGGTGTTACGTTTCTTTATGGGTAAACTTGAGCCTGTTAGTGACTGGCCTCAGAAATTAGTTGCTAAATTTAAAGAAGATTTTGGAGAAAGTTTATAGTAGATTTAGCTTACATATAAATAACAAAAATAATTATCAAGAGACTTATTATACGGTCTCTTGATTTTTTTATTTTTACATAAAACATTTTATTTTACCTTTGTGTTTTAAAAAATAAAAATAATATATGGAATCATCCAATCTTCTCTTTGCATTTAGTCTAACTCTTTTCGCCGGACTTGCAACCGGTATAGGAAGTATAATCGGACTACTGCATAAAAAATTCAATCCAAAGTTTTTAGCTGCTTCTTTAGGATTTTCTGCCGGTGTGATGATTTATGTGTCGCTCGTTGAAATATTTGCGAAAGCAAGATTTTCTCTTTCTGAAGAATATGGTAATACTATGGGGTATTGGTACACCGTAATTGCCTTTTTTTCAGGAATTGCAATAATAGCAATAATCGATAAACTTATTCCGGATGTTGAAAATCCGCATGAGATTAATAAAACAAGAAATTACGATACTCCTAAAAAGCATGATAAAAATAAGCTTATGCGAATGGGGCTGTTTTCAGCTTTAGCCATAGGTATTCACAACTTTCCTGAGGGACTTGCTACTTTTATGGCAGGTTTGCACACTCCAACTCTTGGTATAAGTATAGCAGTAGCTATTGCAATACATAATATCCCTGAAGGATTAGCAGTATCAGTGCCGGTTTATTATGCAACAAAGAGCAGGAAAAAAGCATTCGTTCTATCTTTTTTATCAGGACTTGCTGAACCAATTGGTGCTATAATCGGTTATTTCTTTTTGAAGTGGTTCTTTACCGACTCAGTATTTGGTTTTGTGTTCGCAGGAGTTGCCGGTATTATGGTCTATATTTCCTTAGATGAGCTTTTACCAACTGCCGAAGAATATGGTGAGCATCACGTTGCAATATACGGACTTATTAGTGGTATGGCAGTAATGGCACTAAGTTTAGTGTTGATGGCTTAACACCATTTTTCCTAAAATTAATAATGATTATGACAGAAACTCCTAACAATATTGGTTTACTTGAATTTAAAAATATTCCTTTAAGTGATATAGTGCCTTTTATTCATTGGTCATTCTTTTTTATGGCGTGGCGAATGACGGGTAAATACGAAGGAATTGAAACTGCAACTGATTGTGAGTCATGTAAAGCATCGTGGCTTAACACTTTTTTGCCTGAAGATAGAGAAAGGGCGGAAGAGGCTTTGAAATTATATAAAGATGCTCAAGAAATACTTAGGGAGTTTCGTGATAAGAATGTGTTAACTATCAATGCTTCTCTTGGCATTTATCCTGCTTATTCCGATGGAGATGATATAATAATTCAAAATGATGGTAAAGATTATGTTATTCCTACCCTTCGTCAACAAAAGCCTGCTCACGATGGATTTTGTTATTCTTTAGCCGATTTTATTAATCCTGCCGGCGATTATGTAGGAGTCTTTGCAAATACAGTATTAGGTGCTGAAGCTTTTGCTGAAACTTACGAGAAAAAAGATGATATATATACTGCATTTATCATAAAAATACTTGCTGAAAGAATTGCAGAAGGTACTGCGGAATGGATGCATTATCAGGTTCGCACTAAATATTGGGGATATTCACCAACTGAAAAAGAAGATCATGTAGGGATGCTAAAAGAACAATATAGAGGTATACGACCTGCTGTGGGTTATCCATCACTTCCCGATCAATCAGTAATTTTCGAACTCGACCCTCTCATTAAATTTAACAATATCGGTATTAAACTTACAGAAAGCGGGGCTATGGATCCTAATGCCTCTGTATGTGGAATGTATTTCGCTCATCCTCAATCGAGGTACTTCATGGTAGGAAAAATAGACGAAGAGCAATTTCTTGATTATGCCAAAAGGCGAAATAAATCTCCGGAAGTACTGAGGAAATGGCTTGCTTCCAATTTGTAATTATCTTTACATTTATATGTTTAATACTCATCATACAATTTCAAGAAGAAATTCAAGAAAAAAGGTCAAATTAGCATAACACATAATAAATATTTAAACAAAACCTATTTAGCAAGTGTTATTTCCGTAACTGCATTAAAATTATTAAATTTGCAGTCATTTTATTACGATTATGTCAGATGCAATTATACACGAAGTAACGCAAAGCGATTATAAATACGGATTTACTACCGAAATTGAAACAGAAATCATTCCACCGGGTCTTAATGAAGATGTCATAAGATTAATTTCAGAAAAGAAAAATGAACCTGAGTGGATGCTGGAGTTTCGACTAAAAGCATATCGTCATTGGACTACAATGGAGATGCCTAAGTGGGCACATTTGGATATACCTGAAATTGATTATCAGGCTGTTTCGTATTATGCTGCACCACGAAAGAATGCTCCTAAAAGTTTAGATGAGGTCGATCCTGAATTACTTAAAACATACGATAAATTAGGTATTCCGATAGAAGAACAAAAAGCATTATCGGGTATTGCTGTTGATGCGGTAATGGACTCGATATCAGTAAAAACAACTTTTCAGGAAACTTTAGCTGAAATAGGAATTATTTTTTGTTCATTCAGTGAGGCTGTACAAAAACATCCTGATTTGGTGAAAAAATATATGGGTTCGGTTGTACCATACACAGATAATTTTTTTGCAGCTCTCAATAGTGCAGTTTTCAGCGATGGATCTTTTGCATATATTCCAAAAGGAGTTAGATGCCCGATGGAATTATCAACTTATTTCAGAATAAATGCAGCAAATACCGGTCAGTTTGAACGCACATTGATTGTTGCCGATGACGATAGCTATGTGTCATATCTCGAAGGTTGTACTGCTCCTCAGAGGGATGAAAATCAGTTGCATGCAGCAATTGTTGAAATAGTTGCGATGAAAAATGCAGACGTAAAATATGCGACTGTACAGAATTGGTATCCGGGCGATAAAGATGGAAAAGGCGGTGTTTACAATCTTGTAACAAAAAGAGGTATCTGCAAAGGAGAAGGTTCGCATATTTCATGGACACAAGTAGAAACAGGTTCGGCAATCACATGGAAATACCCATCATGTATTTTACAGGGAGATAATTCATCAGCGGAGTTCTATTCTGTTGCGGTAACCAACCATTTTCAACAAGCAGATACAGGTACGAAGATGATACATCTTGGAAAAAATACCAGTTCGCATATCCTTTCAAAAGGCATTTCTGCAGGATTTAGTCAGAATAGCTACAGAGGATTAGTCAGAGTTGGAAATAATGCAGAAAACGCAAGAAATTTCTCTCAATGCGATAGCTTATTGCTGGGTGACAAATGCGGTGCTCACACATTCCCATATATTGAAGTTAATAATGAATCAGCAGTAGTTGAACACGAAGCAACTACATCAAAAATTTCTGAAGACCAAATATTTTACTGCAATCAAAGAGGTATTTCAACAGAAGATGCAGTAGGATTGATAGTTAATGGCTACGCAAAAGAGGTTGTCGACAAACTACCTATGGAATTTGCGGTTGAAGCTCAGAAATTGTTACAGATAACATTAGAAGGCTCGGTAGGATAAATGATAAGAAAACGATAGACTTTTTTAATTACAATAATAATGTTAGAAATTAAAGACCTCCATGCCAGTATTAATGGCAGAGAAATAATAAAAGGATTAAGCATGACGGTGAAGCCTGGAGAAATTCATGCTATAATGGGACCAAACGGTTCCGGTAAATCCACACTTTCATCAGTAATTACAGGAAATCCTGCTGTGGAAGTAACACATGGAACGATAACATTTGAAGGCAAAGATTTACTTGAAATGGCTCCGGAAGAAAGAGCAAATGCAGGTGTGTTCTTAAGCTTTCAGTATCCTGTTGAAATTCCGGGTGTGAGTATGGTTAATTTTATGAGAACTGCAATCAACGAGCAGCGAAAATACAAAAACCTACCACCACTGGCAGCATCTGATTTTTTAAGACTGATGAGAGAGAAGAAAGCATTGGTTGAAATGGATAACAAACTTTCCAATCGGTCAGTAAATGAAGGGTTTTCAGGAGGAGAGAAAAAGAAGAATGAGATTTATCAGATGGCAATGTTGGAGCCTAAATTAGCGATTCTTGATGAGACAGATTCGGGATTGGATATAGATGCTTTACGTATTGTAGCTCAAGGAGTTAATAAACTTAAAACTCCACAAAATGCAACTATACTTATAACTCACTATCAACGCTTACTCGACTATATAATTCCCGATTTTGTACATGTGCTATACGATGGAGAGATAGTTAAAACAGGTTCAAAAGATTTGGCTTTAGAACTTGAAGGAAAAGGGTACGATTGGATCAAACAGGAAGTTACTCTATAAAGAAATTTTGTTTAAATGGAAAAACAATATATAGAATTATATAAGGAAAATAAATCTTTGATAAATCAATTTTCAGCTCCGGTAATCAACAAATCGAGGGATGAAGCTTTTGATTTATTCGAAGAAATAGGTTTCCCTACAACTAAGCAGGAACATTATAAATATACTGATCTCAAAAATGTATTGTCACTGAAATATGCATTAGATTTCAAACGAACATATAACTATATGGATCCGTACAAGACTTTTCAATGTGATGTTCCGGAAATTCGTTCGTTCCTGTATTTTGTTGTAAACGAGAGCTTTTATTCAAAAACAAACTCAATAAATGGTGATTTACCTAAAGAAGTTATCATTTGCGGACTTAAGGAAGCATCAGAAAAATATCCGGAATTAGTTGAAAAGTATTATGGAAAATTGGCTTCGAAACAAAAAGATGGAATAATTGCTTTTAATGGAGTGTTTGCTCAAGATGGGTTCTTTATGTATGTGCCTAAAGGTGTTCAACTTGACAGACCTGTGCAATTAGTTAATATAATGAGTTCTGATGTTGATTACATGGCAAATGCACACAACTTAATAATTATCGAAGCGGGTGCAAAAGCACAATTGTTAGTTTGCGATCATACATACGACAACGTACAGTTTATTTCAAATCGTCTGACAGAGGTATTTGTATGCAAAAACGCTATGTATGAACAATATAAACTTGAAAATACACATATTCGAACTACAAATCTCAATACATTACTTGTTGACCAGCAAGAGTCATCAGTGGCATTGATAAACAATATTACATTACACAATGGAATTACTCGCAGCAATATAGAAATTGCATTAAATGGAGAACATTGCGAAACCGAACTTTGTGGAATGGTAATCGGAGATAAGAAACAGCATGTAGATAATTTTACCAATATTTATCATAATAAGCCGAATTGTCATTCAACAGAATTGTTTAAGTACGTATTGGATGATATGTCGATAGGAGCGTTCACGGGTAGATTGTATGTGGCAAAAGATGCACAAAAGACTCAGGCATATCAAACAAATAAAAATTTATTACTTACTAAAGGTGCTAAAATGCGTACAAAGCCACAGCTTGAAATTTATGCTGATGATGTTAAATGTTCGCATGGGGCAACTGTTGGTCAGCTCGACGAGAAAGCTCTATTCTACATGTGTACACGTGGAATTCCTTTCAAAGAAGCCAGACTTCTTCTTATGTCGGCTTTTACTTCAGATGTTATTGATCATATACGCATACCATTACTTGCCGAACGAATGAAAATCTTAGTGGAAAAAAGATTGAGAGGCGAGTTGTCAAAATGTGAAGGATGTATGATTTGCCAATAAATTAAATACATAAGGCATATAAATAAAACAGTTTTATATGCCTTATGTATTATTATATATACCTTAAAACTACCTCCCTACAAAATTATTACTATACACTCCGTATTCTGTTTGAACTTACAATATAAAATTGCATGAAATTATAGTATATTTCATGTAAGTTTATTCACTTCTAAAGCGTAATTCGTAAAAAAGCACGTAAAAGGTAAAAACTTTTTGCAAATGAGACATTTATGATTTTTTACTAAAACAATTATATTATTTTTGCGCTGAAATTTTTATTGATACCTATGTTTATTTAAAATAATCTTAATGAATTACTATCTAAATTTTTCGTTATGTTTAACAGTATTATTACAGGTATAGTTACTGCTATACCATTATCTACCTTAGTTATTAGTTTACATATGCTTAGAAAGAAAAGAAAATCAAGAGGTTTTAGTCTGAAAAAGCAGATTTGCCCTCATTTATTCCAAGAAAAGGAAGATCTACAGAAGTATATTTTAAATAAATTGAATTATGAACTATCAAGAAATAGAATTCATACAAATCCAAATTTGACTATTAATGATGTTGCAAACTTAATTGGAACAAACAGGACTTATATTTCATCTACAATCAACACATTTTATAACCAAAATTTTTGTTCATATATCAACAGATTTAGATTAGATGAGTTGAAAAACTATATTGCAGAGGATGATTCAATGTCAAATCAAGAATTAGCTTATAGAAGTGGTTTCGGCTCTATAGATACAATGAAGAGAGCTTTGAAGTTGGAAACAGGATTAACACTTAAAGATTTAAAAACCACATTGCATGATGAAAAGTTGGCAAATGAAAATTGACATTGATTTGTTTTATCTGTTTCCAAACCGTCAAAACCCAGATGATTATGAATACTCCAAATAAAAATATTACTTTTGTTGAAAATTTCAGAAAATAATATGAACATCCTTCTTATTGGTTCAGGTGGACGTGAAAACGCTCTTGCTTGGAAAATTGCTCAAAGTAAAAAGACAAAACAGCTATTTATTGCTCCTGGGAATCCGGGTACTGCAAAGTTTGGTGTAAATATTCCGGTTGCAGTTAATGACTTTGGAGGTATTAAAAATGCTGCTATTGAGAATCGTATTGATTTAGTAATTGTAGGACCGGAAGACCCACTTGTTAATGGTATAGTTGATTTCTTTACTTCTGACATTGAATTAAAAACAATTCCAATTATTGGTCCGGATAGGATAGGAGCACAACTTGAAGGAAGTAAGAATTTTTCTAAGCAGTTTATGGTTAGGCATAATATTCCTACTGCAAGATATTTAAGCGTTAATTCTAAAAACATTACAGAAGGAATCAGTTTTCTTAAAACTCTAAATCCTCCTTATGTTCTAAAAGCGGATGGTTTAGCTGCCGGTAAGGGAGTTTTGATACTTAATGATTTAGAAGAAACTATATCAGAGCTGAAAAGTATGTTGGAAGGAAAATTCGGTTCAGCCAGCAGTACTGTTGTAATAGAAGAGTTTTTATCAGGGATTGAATGTTCTGTATTTGTTATTACTGATGGTAAAAACTATCAAATACTTCCTGAAGCAAAGGATTACAAGCGTATTGGTGAAGGTGATACCGGATTAAATACAGGTGGTATGGGTGCTGTTTCTCCTGTGTCTTTTGCTGATGAGGTGTTTATGAAAAAAGTCGAGGAACGTATTATTAAACCCACTGTTTCAGGATTGTATAGTGAAGGCATTATTTATAAAGGATTTATATTTTTCGGGTTGATAAAAGTTGGAGATGAACCATATGTCATTGAGTATAACGCTCGTATGGGTGATCCTGAAACTGAAGTCGTAATGCTTAGGCTAAAAAGTGATTTGGTAGATTTGTTCGAAGGTGTTGCACAAGGAAATCTAAACGAGAAGGTTGTTGAATTTGACGACAGATTTGCGGTTACCGTTATGCTTGTTTCAGGAGGTTATCCTGAAGATTTTGAAAAAGGAAAAGTGATAAAAGGTTTGGATAAGATTAAGGACAGTATAGTTTTTCATGCAGGTACAGCAATAAAAGATGGCGAAACTGTAACCTCAGGTGGTAGGGTTATGGCTATAAGTTCTTATGGTAAAACGAAAGATGAAGCACTTTCAGTTTCTTTTAAAAATGCAAGTTTAATAGAATTCGATAAAAAATATTTCAGATCAGATATTGGATTTGATTTGTAATTTTCCAAAGCAAAATAATAATGGCGAAGATACTAATTATTGATGACGAGCGGAGTATTCGCAATACTTTAAAAGATATTCTTGAGTTTGAAAAGCATCAGGTTATATTGGCTGAAAATGGCAAAGTTGGTCTGGATATAGCCTCTAACAGCTTATTCGACATAATATTTTCTGATATTAAAATGCCTGAAATGGATGGTATAGAGTTGCTTCATGCTTTAAAGGAAAAAGAAATTGAAGCACCTGTTGTCATGATTTCCGGTCATGGTAATATCGAAACTGCTGTTGAGTGTATCAAAAAAGGAGCTTTTGATTTTATTGAGAAGCCTATTGATTTAAACAGATTACTTATAACAGTCAAGAATGCTTTAGATAAAGGTTATTTAGTTGCTGAAACTAAAACTCTTAAAAAGAAAGTCGAAAAGCGTCATCAGATGATAGGACAATCAGCAGCTATTCAGAAGGTTAGAGAAATGATTGAAAAAGTTGCTCCGACCGAAGCCAGAGTCTTGATTACAGGCTCTAATGGAACAGGAAAAGAAGTTGTGGCAAGATTGCTTTTCGAAAACAGTAATCGCTCTAATGCTCCTTTTGTGGAAGTCAATTGTGCAGCAATACCTTCAGAATTAATTGAAAGTGAGCTGTTTGGACATGAAAAAGGTTCGTTTACCTCTGCAATTAAGCAACGTATTGGCAAGTTTGAACAAGCTGATGGTGGCACAATATTTTTAGATGAAATTGGAGATATGAGTCTGTCGGCTCAAACAAAAGTGCTACGTGTGTTGCAAGAGAATGAACTCACAAGAGTAGGTAGTGATAAGAGTGTAAAGGTGAATGTCAGAGTGTTTGCTGCTACCAACAAGAACTTAAAACTTGAAATTGAAAAGGGTAATTTCAGAGAAGATCTGTATCATAGATTAAATGTGATACCAATTCACGTACCTGATCTGGATGAAAGAAAAGATGATATTCCTTTGCTTGTAGAACATTTTCTTGATATCATATGTTCTGAACAGGGAATACAACTAAAGAAGATTGATAATTCTGCAATTGTTAAGTTACAACAAAAAACATGGAATGGAAACATCCGCGAATTAAGAAATGTTGTAGAAAGATTAATCATTTTAGGAGGTAATCCCATTAAAGCTGAAGATGTTGCGTTGTTTGCTTGAGAAATAGGGGAAGGTGATTGGGTAGTTAAGCAATGTAGAGTGCTTTGCTATGTTGACAGGAGAAGTAAAAAAGAAGAACTAAACCGATTTATAAAAACGATTTCAAATTTATGGCAAAGATAAACGTAAAAAACACAGAAATTACGATTATATCGGTCGAAGAAAAGGATTATATCTCGCTTACCGACATGGCAAACGCAAAGGGCAGTAAAAGCCGTGCAGCCGACATAATTAAAAATTGGTTAAGAACACGTTATGCAATCGAATTTCTTAGCAATTGGGAGCAAATTAACAATCCAAATTTTAAAGTGGTGGAATCTGACTACTTTAAAATGCAAGCAGGATTACCGAGTTTTGTGTTGAGTGCTTCTGAATGGATTGAAAAAACCAATGCCATAGGTGTCATTGTAAAGAAAGGGAAATACGGTGGAACGTATGCTCACAAAGACATTGCGTTTGAATTTGGTTCTGCAATCAGCGTTCCGTTTAAGCTATATTTAATAACCGAATTTCAACGCTTAAAAGAAGTAGAACAAAAACAACTCGGTTGGACAGCCAAACGGGAATTGGCAAAACTTAATTATCACATTCATACCAATGCCATTAAGCACAACTTGATTCCGAATGAACTCTCGATACAGCAAATATCTATTATTTATGCCAACGAAGCCGATGTATTAAATGTTGCTTTGTTTGGAATAACATCTAAAAAATGGCGCGAAGCAAATCCAGACTTGAAAGGCAATATTATAGATTATGCGACTATAAATGAATTAATTTGCCTTTCAAATATGGAAAATCTGAATGCAGTCTTTATCAACGAACAAATGTCACAAAAAGATAGATTAATAAAACTCAACAAAATAGCTATTCAACAAATGAGCATTTTGGAGAATGTAAAAAACAATCAAAAAAGGATTGGTAGTGGAGGATGAAACAACACTCTACACTACTTTGGCCTTCCTATTTACGACACCTTAAAAACAAATAAATGGCGTTTAGAACAAGAAAAAATTCCATTTGATTATATGAACGATTTTTTAGAAAACGAAACTAAATCAACAGATTTGAATTTTCCAACCGCACAAATCCAACAAAAAAAGATTTAACCCGGAAATCACACATTTTGATAATTTAATGTAGTATATTTGTCACGTGATTACTCTCTTTTAAATAAAATACAACATGACACCACTCAATAAATTAAAAATTGCAATTTGTAGCGATCATGCAGGTTATGAACTAAAGCAAAAAGTTATAGATTATCTGAAGGCTAAAAATCCTGTAGAACTGAAGGATTTTGGAGCTTATTCAGCTGAGAGTTCAGACTATCCGGATTTTGCTCATCCTATGGCTTTTGCTGTTGAAAATAATGAATTCGACTTCGGCATATCAATTTGTGGTAGCGGAAATGGAATCAGTATGACCGTAAATAAACATGCGGGAATAAGAGCTGCATTGTGCTGGACTGTTGAAATAACGCGACTTGCACGACTTCATAACAATGCAAATGTGCTTTCTTTACCTGCTCGTTTTATATCTGAGAAGGAAGCCTTCGAAATGATAGACATGTTTTTCTCTACCGATTTTGAGGGAGGAAGACATCAAAGAAGAATTGATAAAATATCATGCTGATGGAAAGAACTGAAATTTCAACTTTAGGAGAATTTGGATTAATTAAACACCTGACTGATAAGTTTAAGATAATAAATACATCGACTATAAAAGGCGTTGGTGATGATGCTGCTGTGCTTGATTATAAAGATAAACAGGTGCTTGTTACAACCGATTTGTTGCTTGAAGGTATTCATTTTGATTTAGTTTATACTCCACTTAAACATCTTGGATATAAGGCTGCGGTGGTAAACTTCTCAGATATTTACGCAATGAATGGACAGCCTAAGCAGATAACTGTTTCGATAGGCGTTTCTAAAAGATTTTCTGTGGAAGATCTTACTGCAATTTATGATGGTATAAAATTAGCCTGCGAACATTATGGAGTGGATCTGGTAGGCGGCGATACTTCAGCTTCTTTAACCGGACTTGCTATTAGCATTACCTGCATAGGAGCAGGGGAAAAGGATAAAATCGTATATCGTAATGGGGCGAAGAATAACGATCTTATATGTGTAAGCGGCGATTTAGGTTCAGCGTATATGGGATTACAACTTCTTGAACGTGAAAAAATTGTATTTTCGGCTAATTCGGAAACACAACCTGATTTTGAAGGTAAAGATTATATTCTTCAACGTCAACTAAAACCGGAAGCAAGAAAGGATATTGTGAAATTGCTTGCTGAAAAGGGAGTAGTGCCAACTGCTATGATGGATATTTCTGATGGTCTGTCGTCTGAATTAATGCATATTTGCTCTCAAAGTAATACGGGTTGTCGCATTTATGAAGATAAAATCCCAATCAACTATCAAGCGGCAGTGATGGCTGAAGAGCTGAATATGAGTATAGTTACAGCCGCTTTAAATGGTGGTGAAGATTATGAATTGCTGTTTACGGCTTCACTTGAAGATTACGACAAAATTATTACGATGGAGGGTGTAGGAATCATAGGTCATATGACTAAACCTGAACTTGGATTACATCTTGTTGGTCGCGAAGGTGAAGAAATACAAATACAGGCACAAGGTTGGAATTCTTTGAAATAACTATTTCAAGAATGGATATAAAGTTGCTGAACTGATTATATACCAAACAATTATAGGTGCGAATGCCCCCCAGCCAAAAAGTGTAATTAATGCAATGCATCCGATTAAAAAGATGTATTGCATTTTATTTTCAGACCATTTTAAGCTTTTAAATTTCAATGCAAACATAGGTAGTTTTGATACTAACAAGCCGCTAAGAATAATTATAAGTATCAGAACCAACCAAGGTTTTGCAATAAGATATTCAGAAAATGAAAATCCCAAGCCTACCCATAAAATTGCATTAGGTGGAGTAGGTAAACCAATAAAGGAACTGCTCTGATTTTCATCAATATTGAATTTAGCTAAACGTAATGCTGAAAATACAGTAATAATAAATCCGGCATATTTAATCCATTCAGGATAAGAGCTTTGCCCCAAAAACGAAAAAGCTATAGCTCCGGGAAGAAGACCAAAACTGATAACATCTGCCAAAGAATCCAATTCTTTACCCATTGGAGAATAAGCTTTTAAAACACGAGCTGACAATCCATCTAAGAAATCGAACAATCCTGCTAATAGAACTGCAAAAAATGCGACAGAATAATTGTGGTTAAATGCGAAATACACACCTATACTTCCTGTGAACAGGTTTAGCATTGTGATTGTGTTCGGAATGTGTTTTCTAATGTTCATTTATTCTTTAGTTTTACTGTCGATAATGATTGTAACCGGACCGTTATTTATTAAAGAAACTTGCATATCAGCACCGAATTCTCCTGTTTTAACGTTTGTATTTATCTGTTCTTCAAGCTTTTTACAAAAATATTCATAAAGTGGAATTGCTGTTTCAGGTCGAGCTGCCTTTATATAAGATGGTCTCTTACCTTTCTTTGTAGATGCATGTAAAGTAAACTGACTGATTATCAGTATCTCTCCATTTACATCTTTTATAGATAAGTTCATCACACCTTTTTCGTCATCAAAGATACGTAAATTTGCAATTTTAGCAATAAGCCAATCGGCATCGGCTGTTTGGTCGTCAGTCTCTATTCCGAGTAAAACCATTAAGCCTATGCCGATTGAAGATTTTATCTTGTCGTTTATAGCAACAGAAGCTTCTTTAACTCTCTGTATAACAACGCGCATTGGTGATTTTGTCTTATTTTATATCCCCTTCTGCAAGTAAATATTCTGCAATTTGAACAGCATTCAATGCAGCTCCCTTCTTAATCTGATCGCTAACACACCAGAAAGTTAACCCGTTAGGATTAGCTAAATCTTTACGGATACGTCCCACATAAACAGGATCTTTCCCTGAAAGGAAAAGAGGCATAGGGTATTTTTTCTCTGCCGGATTGTCGATTACCTCAACACCGGGTGCATTTAAAAATGCTTCACGAGCTTCTTCAACAGAAACCGGTCTTTCAGTTTCTACCCACACACTTTCAGAGTGAGCACGTAACGAAGGTACTCTGACGCACATTGCACTGACTTCCACATCCGAATGCATAATTTTACGTGTTTCGTGATACATTTTCATTTCTTCTTTTGTGTATCCGTTATCTGTAAATACGTCAATCTGAGGAATTAAGTTATATGCTAACTGATATGCGAATTTGTTTACAGTTACTTCTTCGCCTGCTAAAACCTGACGGTACTGCTCTTCTAATTCATCCATTGCAGCAGCACCGGCACCTGATGCAGCTTGATATGTTGAAACATGAACTCGTTTTATATGAGATAAGTTCTCTATAGCTTTCAATGCAACAACCATTTGTGTGGTCGTACAGTTCGGATTTGCAATAATTCCACGTGGGCGATCTTTTGCATCCGCAGCATTCACTTCAGGTACAACCAAAGGAATATCATTATCCATGCGGAAAGCACTTGAATTATCTATCATTACAGCTCCGAATTTTGTTATATCTTCAGCAAATTCTTTAGAAATGCTTGCTCCTGCTGATGCAAAAACAATTTTAAAATCCTTGAAATCATCCCCATGTTTCAATTCTTTCACTGTCAATTTCTGACCTTTATAATCGTACACCTTACCTGCACTGCGTGAAGAACCAAATAATACTAATTCTGTCATAGGAAAATTACGTTCTGCAAGTACACGTAAAAATTCCTGTCCAACGGCGCCGCTTGCGCCAACAATTGCTACTTTCATTTTTTTTAAATTATTTTATGGTGATTTCTGTTTTATATCTTAATACTAATACCTAATTTTGCCAACGTTTACGAAACTTAATCATACAACAAGTTAAGTTATTATTTGCGACTGCAAAAATAGTTTATTTTACTAAAATTGACAACCTTATGAAAAGCTATCTTATTATTTTTCTGTTTTTAAACATATTTTTTTGTCATTCACAGATTTTTGAATCTTTTTCCGATGGAGATTTTACTCATAATCCGGAGTGGAAAGGGACTATTTCAAACTTTAAAATTAATGATGCACTTCAGTTACAATCAAATGCAACAGGAGCATCTACTTCATATCTTTTTACACCTTCTCAGATAATTATCAATGCTGAATGGGAGTGTAAATTTAAAATCGATTATCCTACTTCGGCTTCAAATTATGCCTGTATGTATATCATCTCGGATTCATGCACATTAGAAAACGGATTTAATGGGTATTTTGTTCAGGTTGGCGGTACAAATGATGAAGTGTCATTGTTTTATCAGAATGAACTTAAAAAGGAAAAAATTATTGATGGTTTGGATAAGAGAATTGACAGCAAAACCGTTGATGTTATTGTTAAAGTTACACGGGATAGTACAACTTTCAGACTTTATTCCAGATTATCCGAAGAAGATGAGTTTTATTTGGAAGGAGAATCTGAACATTTTAAAATGAGAAAATCTGAATATTTCGGACTTTCTTTTACCCATACTAATACAACAGGTAAATTTTTCTTTTTTGATGATATAAGAGTTACAGGTGAAATTTATTCGGATTTGTTAGAATTAGATACAATAAGTCGAGGAGATATAATTTTTAATGAAGTTATGTTTAATAATCCCGAAACTTCAGCCGAATATATAGAGTTCTATAACAGATCTGACAAAACTATTGATGTTTCAGGTTTGATTTTTACAACTCGTAAAACTGATGGTTCATTAAATACAGGAGTGGAAGTTCCTTATACAACTATTATGAAACCAGGTGATTATTTAGCTATTACGAGTCAAAAAGAAGCTGTCAAGACTTATCATGATTGTCCGGATAGTGCAAATATTATTCAAACAAAATGGAGTACGTTAAATAATGAAACGGCAACTTTAGTGCTTACAAACTCCAAAAAAGATATAATATATGATGAATTTACTTATCATGAATCCTTTCATCATGCTTTGATAAAAAATTCGAAAGGAGTAGCATTAGAGCGTATATATTCAGACCGTCCAACTCAGGATATAAAAAACTGGCACTCAGCAGCAACTACATATAATTATGGTACTCCCGGATTTCGAAATTCTCAGCATAAAGATTTGAATGATAATTTAAAGAATGTAATTTTTAGTCTTGAATCAAGACATTTTTCGCCTGATAATGATGGATTAAATGATATTTGTATAATTAATTACAACTTGCCTGAGTCGGGTTATATTGCTAATATTGATGTGTTTACTCCGATTGGAGAAAAACTTGTTTCAATTGCAAATCAACATTTATGTAATCAAATCGGCACTTTTATATGGGATGGTGCAGACACGCAAGGACAGATAGCAAATGTTGGGATTTATGTGATTTATATAGAAGTATTTCATACGGAAAGAGGAGTAAGAAAAAATATGAAACTTCCGATTGTTATTTCTTCTCGATAATTTTGTATAAATTAACACCTAATATCCGATAAATCAGCTATCTTTGCAGACGTTTTATAAAAAAATACTTACGAATGGATAAAATTAGTTATGCCCTTGGATTAAGTTTGGGTAACAACCTAAAAAATAGTGGTTTTGAAGGATTAGATTATCAGAAATTATCAGATGGAATCAAAGATGTAATTCAAGGAAACAAGTTAGAAATGAGTTTACAGGAAGCACAAAACTTGATAAATGATTATTTCCAAAAGCTTCAAGAGAAGGCTTTCGAACAAAATATTCATGAAGGAAAAGAGTTTCTAACAGAAAATGCAAAGAGAAAGGAAGTTAGCACAACCAAAAGTGGTCTTCAGTATGAAGTTATCAAAGAAGGTAATGGTAAAACACCTGTTGCGAAAGATCGTGTGAAAGTTCATTATCATGGTACGCTAATTAATGGTGATGTGTTTGATAGCTCTGTAAATAGGGGTGAGCCGGCAACTTTTGGAGTAACACAAGTGATACAAGGATGGGTTGAAGCTCTTCAATTAATGTCGGTAGGTTCTAAATGGAAATTATTTATCCCATCGGAATTGGCTTACGGAGCACAGGGAGCAGGTCAGATGATTGGACCACACACAACATTAATATTCGAAGTTGAATTGTTAGACATCGTATAAACGAAATTATAGATAATCTGTAAAATTAAAATAAATGAATAAACTATTAGTTTTAATAACTGCATTAGCAATAGTGTTTTCAGTCGAGGCGAAGGAAGCTAAACCCAAGAAAGAGAAGAAATCAAGATCTAAAGTTGAAGTTGTTCAAGAAAACATATTTAAAAATGATATTGACTCGATGAGTTATGCATTAGCAATAAACATAGCAACAGATCTTTCAAAAAACTTGAAGACTTTGCCTAATGAAGCATATAATTTAGATTTGTTTTTGACTGCTTTCAATTCAGTAATGAAGGGAGATTCAGTTAAATTTACTTCAGAATTATCGCAAGAGATTTTACAAAATTATTTCACCTTAGCACAAGAAGAAATTGAAAAAGAAAAACGTGCAGAAGGTGAGAAATATTTAGCTGAGAATGCGAAAAATCCTGCAATTCAGACAACTGCAAGTGGTTTGCAATATTTAGTAATAAAAGAATCAGACGGTCCGAAGCCTTCAGCAACCGATAAAGTTAAGGTACATTACGAAGGAACTTTAATCGATGGAACAAAATTCGATAGTTCATATGATAGGGGAGAGCCGATAGATTTTGTGCTTAATCAGGTAATACCCGGTTGGACAGAAGGTGTACAACTAATGTCAATAGGTTCAAAGTATAAATTCTTTGTGCCTTACGAATTAGGCTATGGAGAACGCGGCGCAGGCGGAGTTATTCCTCCTTATGCAACATTAATATTTACAGTAGAATTACTTGATATTAACCCTCCTTCAATACAGGAACAAATTAAAGAATTAGAAATTAAATAAAATAACAAATATGAGAAAGACAATTAATTTTATGTTATTAACTGCTGTAATTGCAGTGTTTTCATTTAGTTCATGTAACGATATTAAACCAAAAGAAGTTGCATTGAAAACAATGAATGATAGTATTAATTACACTTTAGGTCAGTGGCAAGGTGATATGTTTAAACAACAATATTTTGCAACAGATTCTACCGGTAAACAGTTAGCTGCATTTGTTGAAGCACTTGATAAGGCTTACAACACAAAAGATGCAGACGAAATGTATGACTTGGGTATTCAGGTAGGTAAATATTTCAATGATCAAATTAAAAATGGTTATTTTGGAGATTCTACATTAGTAGGAAATGTGGATAAAATTATGACAGGATTGGTGAATGCTTTGAATGATTATCAAGAAGTAATTACTTCAGAAGAGGCAGATTCTATTGTACAAGCAATACAGCAAAAGGTTCAGTCTCAAAGATATGGTAATCAAAATTAATTAATATCAAATAGTTTATCTTCAAATAAAAAAGAATAATATGAGAAAAATAAATATTATATGGACAATTATTGCTCTTGTAGCAATTGTTTCAACGTCTTGCTCTGATTATAAAGCAAAATCAGTAACGTTAAAATCTGAGTTGGATAGCTTAAACTATTCATTCGGATATGTAAATGGTAAAATCCTTAAACAATATCATCTCCAGAATGATAGTACAGGTAAAGGTGTTAAGTCATTAATGAAAGGTATAAATGCCGGATTAAAAGAAAAAGAAGTTTCTGAAGATTTGAGAAATGTAACTGAAATGGGAGCAATGATTGGTAATCAGTTAAAATCTAATCCTGATTTTTATAATGATTCTACTCTTAAAATGGATTTTAAATTTCTCAGACAAGGTTTAATTAATGGAATTTCAGGCAAAGCTCTTGTGTTGGAAAATGATGATGCTCGTGATTATTTCAATACTACAATGGAGAAAGTTCAAACTCAAAATTTAGAAGCAAAATATAAGGATAATAAAGAATCCGGAATAAAATTCTTGGAAGAAAACGCTCAAAAAGAAGGTGTAATAACAACAGCTTCAGGCTTGCAATATGAGGTTATTAAACTTGGTAAGGGAGCGACTCCAACCTCTACTGATAAAGTTAAGGTTCATTATCATGGTACTTTGATTGACGGGACTGTATTTGATAGTTCTATAGATAGAGGTCAGCCTACTGAATTTGGTGTTAATCAGGTTATTAAAGGTTGGACTGAGGGACTACAGTTGATGCCTGTCGGATCAAAATTCAAATTTTATATTCCACAAGAATTAGCATATGGCTCGCAAGATCATGGAACAATTAAACCATTTTCGACTTTAGTATTCGAAGTGGAATTACTTGCAGTTGTAAAATAAATATTACATATTTTGGAATGTAAACTTATTATTGATCTTTAAGAATGTTTTAAGCTTAATTCTATGTTATGGAGAAGATAGATCAATTAGACCGGAAAATACTGCGTATTATAAGTCAGAATGCACGTATGCCATTTAAGGATGTTGCAGAGGAGTGTGGTGTGTCGCGTGCTGCAATACATCAGCGTGTACAGCGATTGATAGATATGAACGTAATCATTGGATCAGGGTATATAGTGAATCCTAAAATGCTTGGTTATCAAATTAGTGTATATGTGGGAATTACTTTAGAACGAGGATCTATGTATAAAGAGGTTGTGAAGGAATTGGATAAAATACCTGAAATAGTGGAATCTCAATATACACTCGGACCGTATACAGTTCTCATTAAATTATTTGCTAAAAATGACGCACATTTAATGGAGTTATTAAACGGTAAAATTCAAGAAATTCCGGGAGTTGTTTCAACAGAAACTCTTACATCATTAGATCAACATATAAGAAGAACAATTCCAATAGAATAAAAATTAAAAGACTATTGAGACTATCTCTGAGGTTAATTTTATAAAAATGGAAACAGTTGTTAGCGGTATCAGACCGACAGGTAATCTGCATCTTGGTAATTATTTTGGTGCACTAAAGAATTTTATTGACATGCAAAATGAGCATGATTGTTATTTCTTTATTGCAGATTATCATTCTTTAACCACACACCCAACTCCTATGGATTTGCATGGGAATGTGAAACAGGTGCTTGTAGAATATCTTGCTGCCGGATTAGACCCCGAAAAAGCAACTTTGTATATTCAAAGTGATGTGCCTGAAACCGCTGAATTATATTTGTTTCTAAATATGAATGCATATATCGGAGAATTGGAGAGATGTACATCGTTTAAAGATAAAATCCGTCAACAACCACAAAATGTAAATGCAGGCTTACTGACTTATCCTACACTTATGGCTGCGGATATTATTATTCATAAAGCTACAAAAGTGCCGGTAGGTAAAGACCAAGAGCAACATTTAGAGATGACGCGTCAGTTTTCCAACCGCTTTAATCGCATGTATAACGTTGAGTATTTCCCTGAGCCGCAAGCTTTTAATTTCGGACAAAATCTTGTTAAAATTCCCGGACTTAATGGTTCAGGTAAAATGGGTAAGTCGGAAGGAGAGGGTAATGCGATTTTCTTAGCAGATACTCCCGAAGCTATCAGAAAAAAAGTCATGAAAGCAGTAACTGATAGCGGACCAACTATTCCCAATCAGGAAAAACCTGAGGTAATTCAGAATATATTTCAGTTGATGAGTGTTGTGTCAACTCAAGACACTTATGATTATTTCAACGATAAATACAATTCATGTCAGATAAGATACGGCGATATGAAAAAACAATTAGCCGAAGACATGATAAACTTCACAGCTCCATTCCGTGAAAAAATTAATGAAATGTTGAAGGATGAAGCATATATATCCAAAGTTGCACGACTTGGTAAAGAAAAGGCTCAGGCAAGTGCAGCAAAAACAGTAAAAGAAGTGAGAGAAATCATCGGATTCAAAAGTTTCTAAAATTCGCAATTTCTCTTGCAACTTAACCTAATCTTAACGCATCTGTAATTAAATTTAAAATTTAAATATTTATGAGGAAAATTATTAAAATTTTGTTTGTTCTCCTTTTTGGAAGCTTATCACAAGCAAATGCAGTACTACCACAAAAACTATCTTTATCTTTTGATTTTGGTTATAAAGGTTTAACGGCTGAACTAAATGACGCATGGCCTGTCAGACAAGACGTTGGGTCAGTTAGTAGTTATACCAACCGAAATGTAAACATCAATGCAGAGATGAATTTTCTCGGATTATCGGCAGAATATGCTTTAGATAATAGATTTTCTCTAATCTCAGGATTAAGATTTATCACTCTGGATGGTGATGCAATTAAAAATGATTATGACAGAGGCGGTAGCTTTTTTCTACGGTTGAACAGTTTAGGTTCACAGGTCGAGTATACACGAATTAGAAAAATTAGAGAAGAATCAGGCTTTATAGGTATACCGATTGAGCTTAAATATACTCCGTTTAATTTTGGGTTTGTGTCTCTTTACACCAAATTATCCACAGAATTCGCTTATCGTGTTTCACATTTAACAGATATAGAATTCAAACTGACTGAAATGGAGGCATATGAAAAATCTGTTTTAAATGATTTGAATATTAAGTCTAATCCCTTCTACTCTTCTATTTATATCACATTCGGTGCAAAATTTAAGTTGAGTAAATCAATTTATGCTTCATTAGATTTATTTACTCCTGCTTTTTACATGACAGAAAATAATTCGAGTTTATTAGATATTTCAAATATTTCAGGGACTCAATTCTCTTTGACTTTTCCTTTAAATAAGTAACACAAAATAGATATTCTTATGAACAATATATTTAAAACAACAATTGTGTCACTTTTGGTTATAGTGACCTTTACAGTAAGCTCTTGTAGCAGTGCAGATGTTGAGTTATCTCAATCTGTTTATATCGAAGATTATGATGCTCCGGGATTACCAATTTATTCTGAATGGGGTTATAACACTTTTGGAATGTACATAGATAAAACGCCTTTTGTGTCCACAAACGAATTTCAGCCATCTAAGATTTATATAAAGCCTGATACTTTTAATATTGACTTAAAAGGTAAATACGGAACATATTCAGCAGTTATGCGTATATCTTTAAAAGGATTCACACCAAATGATTATCCCGATTTAGTGGTGTTGAATGATTCTTTAATCAATTTAAAAAGTAATAATTGCGTAGTTACTTTAGACTACAACGGTATAAAAATGAAGTTAGACATCATACAAGGTGATATTTTATTCAAAAAAGTTCAGAAATTGTATGTTGACAAAGAGTTAGTTAGGACTAATTTATCAGGTAAAATTCAAATCAAGACCTTTATTAATAATGAACCTGTTTCAATCAATAATGGAAGATTTGATTTAGGCATTGGCTATAATAACTTCTTTAATCTGATAGAATATTTAGGTAACTGATTGTACAAAACATCCTACATCCAAATAAATATGATTTTTTGTAACCAAATTTGACGACTAATAGTCTAATGAATGTGGATTCATAATTAAAAAAGAAATCAGTTCAACACTTTAACATTGCTAATTTATGTTATTTATCCAACCTTTTATAATGGTGATTTGTTTTAAAGAAAGAAAGAACATATAAGTAACATTATGAAAAGAATTAATATTTTGCAAGCAGACCCAAAAGCTCTTGAAGCTATGTTGGGTTTAGAAAAGTACGCTTCTAACAGCGGACTTGATCATAAACTGTATGAATTGATAAAAACCAGAGCATCGCAAATCAATGGCTGTGCATATTGTCTTAATATGCATACACGTGACGCAATGAAAATTGGCGAATCGGCACAAAGGCTGTTTTTGCTTGATGCTTGGCGCGAAACAGAACTTTTTACGCCTAAAGAAAGAGCAGCGTTGGCTTTAGCCGAAGCAGTTACATTAGTTTCTGTCGGACATGTACCTGATAAGGTTTATCAAGAAGCTGCGGAACATCTTTCTGAAAAAGAATTAATTGCCGTTGTAATGGCAACCGTAACCATTAATAGCTGGAACAGGATAGCAATAGCGTCGAGATCGGAGTTGGATTGAGATAAAATAAATTAATAATCAAGATTAAGCTGTAATTACAAATGTAATTATGGCTTTTTTAGTTTTAGGATATCGCCAAAAATTAGTACCAATAATGTATACGATTAAAAAAAAAGTTGTCAAAATAACCCTAAAATAACTCATAAATAACCTTAAACTTAACCTATGACCCCTTACTTTGTAATTAAAAATTATTAATCACAAAATTCTAATTTTAAGCAAAATGAAAAAAGGTAAAATTTTTAAATTGGTTGCTTTCACCTTCTTTGTTTTTTCGATGTTATCTATCACAACATCTTGTAAGGAAGAGTTGACTGACAATTTTGGTACAATTAGCGGTATAGTTACCGATGATTTTGAAAATCCGATTAAAGATGTGACAATTTCGGTAAAAGGACTTGAGGGAACTTCAACTACAAATGAAAAGGGTGAGTTTTCTATTAAGAATGTAGAAATTAAATCTCAGTCTGTAACCTTTGAAAAAGATGGTTATCAGACAGTAACAGTAACAGTTTCTGCTAATCAGTTTAAATCTGATAAAGTTGCAACATTGGAAGTTATAATGATTAATGCTTCTGCAAAAATTATTGGTATCGTTACGGATGCAAAAAACGACAATGCTCCTTTAGAAGGAGTTTTAGTACAGGTAAGCGAAAATCAAACTGCGACAACAGGTGCTGATGGTAGCTATTCAATTAATAATTTAACTATTGAAGATTACACTGTAACTTTCTCAAAAGAAAACTACACAACAATAACAAGAAATATTACTGTAGCAGATTTTATAGATGGAGAAGCTACTGTAAATGTTGAAATGGGAAATGTTGAGTTACTTCGTGGTTTGACAATTGACGATCTGGTTAACGCGGATAAATGGTATTATAATGAATATAGAGGTGGACGTAATGCTGACGATTATCCTCATTGGGATTGGGCTTGTAACTATATGAGTACTCTTACTTTCTGGGGAGCATGGCAGGAACAAAATGAAGGAACTACTCTTCAAATTCGTAATAACGAAGAGTTCCGTAATAATCCGGCTGACTTAGAAGTATTCGACTCTTATGTTTATGGAAGTAAGAAGATTACTAATGATAATAAAATCATGTCAGTAAGAGTAAGAACTCATAATGCAGATACAGATAATCCTGCTTATTTCGGTGTTCAAGTTATTGATTTGTCGACAGCAGAAAAATCTGCTGAAAAAATAGGAGAGAACAAAACTTATGGATCTGGAGATTATACCGATTTCGAGTTTGATTTAAGTAATTATGTTGATAAAGAAGTAATTATCGCCATAGGAATCTATCGTAAAGAAACAGGTGACTACTGGAAGCAATTAGTTTTGCGTGCCATTCGATTTGCAGATAGAAAAGTTGAAGGTTGGGGCTGGCTTCCGGGTACAGAAGTTATAAATGGATGGAAGTTAACTCAAGAAACCGTTCGCTCTACTATGGTTAATACAAAGAAAGTCTTTACAGGTATAAGTCCGATAAGCGGTAATCGTGATAATTATATTGATGCTTATCGTTCTTGGATTGGACAAAATCATATTGCTGCTGAGTGGTCGTTTGTTCCGGTTCGTAAAGATCCTGAAGTATTCCCATCTGAAGGTTATTTAATCAAAACAAGAAATACTGCTGATGTTGATACCGAAGTTCCGGAATCGTTCTTCTATGCAAAATTTGCTATAGCAGCAGGAAATAATGAATTGGTTTTAAAAACTCGTAACTTCGGAAGTAATTATACGTATTTTAAATTAACTGCTATTGAAAATAATGGAACTGTAACTCATATAGCACCTTCTTCCAACACAGCAGAAGAAGCCTCTGCTGCTGAAAATGGTACATGGAAATTTAAACATGGCGCAGGTGGTGCAGGCGACCCGGATGCTTATGCTTCATTTGTATATGACCTCTCCGGATTTAATGGTAAGGATGTTACATTAGCTCTTGGAGTATTTAATGGCGCAGCAAGCACAGGTGAAAATAAACTTGTATTATATAATATTGAACTAAAATAAATATAAATAGTGAGAGTATTTTTTATCATAGCTTTTAATTTTTTACTGGTAACTTTTGCTGCATGCAGTGAAAATCAAGGACCGGATAATAATGAAAAGCCAAATTCAAGTGTTTCTGATAAAAATCTTCAAAATGCTATGCAAATCGTGGATAATGCTATTTCCTGTTATTTTACAGGAAGTGGCATGTCCATGTCTCGCTACTATAATCCGTATACAAAAATACGTTCTGATGAAAAAGGCAGTGTTTGGATGTATACTGCATCAATAGAAGCTGTAAATGCGATATTGCATGGTTTGGTAGCACAGAAGGAAAATGGAAACACTGATGTGTATGACGAAAATTTTAATCGTTATAAAGATTTGCTGGAAAAATTATATGATAATGCGGATTATTATGCAGGAACATATGAGTTAATATCTTATACACAAACAAAAACCTGGACAGTATATGGTGTAAATCGTGGTGCGGCAAAAGGTACAGCAAAAGTTGAAGGTATTGAAAATGTGTATGATGACCAAATGTGGTTGATTCGCGAATTACTTGAGTCATATAAATTAACCAATAATGCAGAATATTTAAGTAAAGCTGAGTATCTAACTGAATATGTGCTTGATGGTTGGGATTGTACATTTGATGTATACGGACAGGAAAGAGGAGGAATACCTTGGGGACCGGGTTACGTTACAAAACATTCATGTAGTAATGGTCCTATGATTAGCCCTTTAGTATGGCTTCACGAAATATATAAAGATAAAGATGATGATATCACACATCGTTATATAGATCCTGCCAATAAATTAACACGTAAAACAGTACAGAAGAAAAAAAGTGAATATTATTTAGAATTTGCAGAAAAAGTATATCAATTTCAAAAGAAATATTTATTACGTTCTGATGGAGTTTACGACGACATGATGGGAGGATGTTCTCCGAGCAAACCGGAAACTGAAACTGTTTATGGTGTAACATATCGTAAGGGTGGAACATGTAGAGATCGCGTGGGTCCTGCTATTACTTACAATAGCGGCACTATGCTGTCAGGTGCTTCTGACTTGTATCGTGCTACAGGAAAAAGCACATACTTTACTGATGCTAAGAATCTTGCAGATGCAAGTTTTAAATATTTTGCAAAATTAGGTGAAACGAAAGACGGATATTATACATACAATATCAGTGGTTTCAGAAACTGGTTCAATGGAGTTTTAATGAGAGGCTATATGGATTTTTATCCTTATTATAAAAATGTTGACAAGTATTTAAATAGTTTCCAAATGAATTTGGATTATGCTTTTGACAACTTTTTATATGAAAATATGCTTCCTACTAACTTATTAGTTGGCTGGAGTTATGATAATAGTAAAAACAGAGTTGAAGGCATGTTTACTTTTGCATTCGCTGCTGAATACGCCGTTTTATCTCGTTTTGAATTGGAAAAATAAATTAACTTAATTATAAATTGTTATGATAAAGTCATGGTATTCAAAATGTACAAAATTTAGCATTTTATTTATGAGTCTGATGATATTAATGTCAGCCAGCTTAAATGCGCAGTACATTAATATCTCAGGAAAAATAACAGATGTAAATAACGAACCCCTACCGGGAGTAAACGTTATAGTGAAAAACACAAATCAAGGTACTATCTCCAGTATAAGTGGTGAGTATTCAATCAGTGCACCAACAGATGCAACACTCGAATTTCGCTTCTTAGGTCTTAAGACTGTTGAAGAGAAAATTGGAGGACGTAGGTTGATAAATGTTGTGATGCAGGTACAGGAAATAGAATTGGATAATATTGTGGTTGTAGGATATGCTACTCAAAGGAAAGTTACACTTACGGGAGCTGTAGCAGGTATTAAAGGCTCGGAAATGATTCAAACGAAGAATGAGAATCCGCAGAATATGCTTACAGGAAGAATATCCGGAGTGCGTGTGTGGCAGAAAAGTGCAGAACCAGGAACTTTCAATAATAATTTTGATATTCGAGGACTGGGTTCTCCATTAGTTGTTATCGATGGAATACCTCGTTCTACAGCAGAATTTCAGAGATTAAATCCCAATGATATAGATGATATATCTGTTCTTAAAGATGCATCTGCAGCAATTTATGGAGTTCGTGCAGCTAATGGTGTTGTGTTGGTAACAACCAAAAAAGGAACACAAGAAGAGAAAAGTAAAGTATCATATAACGGATCTTTTACTTTCCAAAAGCCTTCAGGTATGCCTGTCCTTGCTGATGCATTCCAAACAATGACATTGTATAATGAAAGATCCATGAATAATATTAATGGGGGCAATCTTATATATAATGATACAGATTTTGAGGCTTATAGAAATGGAACAAGACGTACAACTGATTGGACTTCTCTGTTATTCTCTGAATTTTCTCCTCAAACACAACATGATGTTAGTTTGACAGGAGGGAATAATAAAACGCAATACTATGTAGGGCTTGGCTACTTTTTTCAAGAAGGTTTCTTTAAATCAGGAGATTTAAACTATAGCAAGTTTAATTTGCGTTCAAATATTAATACACAAATTACTGATGGTTTAACTTTCGAACTAAATTTGAGTGGAATTGCTGACGAAAGAAATAATCCGTATTCAAGTTCAGTAGATATTATCAGAAACTATTGGAGACAAGGAGTACTTTTCCCTGCATATGCTGATCCGGAAAATACTATGCTAAATTATGATGGACTGGATTTGGAAGAGAATACTGTTGCAAAAATGACATCTGACGTATCTGGATATAGAAGATACGAACAAAAGTATTTTCAGTCATCAGCATCTTTAAATTATGATTTTGGTACTATTTCACCAATTCTTAAAGGTTTAAATGCTAAAGCTCTTTTTAGCTACGACTATAGAATGGATAATAATACAATATTCCGGAAAGAATATTATCAATATGCTTATAATGAGCTTACTCAATCATATACACAAAAACTTTATAATAATAGTTCACCAAGTCAATTAAGACGTGAGGTATATAGTAAACAGCAAACTTTAGGACAATTTATTTTAAATTATGATAGAAAGTTTGCATTACATAAGGTGAACGGACTGTTAGGTTGGGAAACTCAAAAAAGAGTTGGAGATAATTTCTATGCTCAAAGAGATTTAGCTTTCGCAATGGAATATCTTTTTGCGGGTGTTGATGAAAATCAATTAGGAGGTATGCAGAGTGGTTCGAACGATATTTATGAATTGGCAAATTCAGCAATGATAGGTAGATTGAATTACTCATATGCAGATAAATATATCGGTGAATTACAATTCAGATACGACGGTTCATCGAAATTTGCTAAAGGTCATCAATGGGGCTTCTTCCCATCTGCTTCTGCCGGATGGAGAATTTCAGAGGAAGAGTTCTTTAAATCAATATCATTTTTGTCTTTCGTCAACCAGATGAAACTTCGTGCGAGTTATGGTGTACTCGGAGATGACGGTGAACTTCAATACGATTGGGCGATGGGATATACTTATCCTGCTACAAGTGGTAATGCTGAAAAGGGCTATTATAACCAATATGCTCCAGGATATATATTGGGTAATAACTTCGTTTATGGCGTATCAACTCTGGCTTTGCCGAATAAAAATATTACATGGTTCAAGGCAAATACTTTTGATATTGGAGTTGATTTTGAAGCGTGGAATGGACTTTTAGGTTTTTCGGTTGATTATTTTGATCGTCAACGTACAGGAAGATTTGCACGTCGTTCAGGTGATTTACCAACAGTTGTAGGTTCTACTGCCCCACGTGAGAACATTAATAGCGACCGTCATTTTGGTATAGATTTGGAAATTACTCATAGAAATAAAATTGGTGATGTCTCGTATAAAATTAAAGCTTTAGCTTCGATAACTCGCCAGAAATATTTAATAGCATCAGAGAAAGGTCCTTACGGAAATTCTTACGATAGATGGCGTAATGATAATTTGACAAATCGATATCAAGGTGTTCAATTTGGATATGAAGGTGCAGGCAGATATATGGATTGGGAAGACATTTGGGCGTATGATATTTACAAAGAACGTGATATTTTACCTGGGTCTTATAAGTATATCGACTGGAATGGAGATGGTGAAATAAACGGACAAGATGAACATCCATTTGCATTTGACCAAACTCCATGGCTTAATTACAGTACAAACATTGACTTATCATATAAGAATTTCGATTTAAGCATTTTATTGCAAGGTTCGGCATTAGGTTCAATGGAATATAGAGAGCCTTTATACTCGATTTGGGGTAGTAACGGTGGTGGTACATTAGTTCAATATCTTGATCGCTGGCATCCGGTGGATCCTACGGCAGATCCATATGATCCTGACACTGAATGGGTAAGTGGCTATTATGGATATACCGGTATATATCCACGTCAAAACTCTGACTTTAACAGAGTTAATACTGCTTATTTACGTTTGAAAAGTATCGAACTTGGATATACTGTACCCAAAATAAAAGCAATGTCCGATGCTAAACTACGCTTTTTTGCGAATGCTTATAATTTGGTAACCCTTACTGCAGTAAAATTTGTTGACCCGGAACATCCTGACGATGATTTAGGTAGGATGTATCCACTGAACAAAACAGTTACTGTAGGCATGTCGCTATCATTCTAATAGATTGTCTAAAAAAATACGAATTTAAAAAAGATTCTTATGAAAAAACTATTTATATTATCCATATTGAGCATTATTTTATTTAATGCTTGTACGGATTTAGATATTCCACCAAAAAATATAATAACAGATGAAGATCTTTTGACAAGTGAATCAGGAATGGAAATTTATTTGGCGAGAATGTACAGTTATATGCCTTTCGAGGATTTTAAATATATGCCGCAATGGGGTATCGAATTTAATTCATGGCTTGGTGCTACAGGTATTGAAGGTACCGGAGAGGCTTTAAACAGAGATGGTATATGTACAGCATTTACAAGTGAAAGAACTCCATACTGGGGTAGAGCATTTACTTTGTTGCGGGATGCTAATTATTTGATAGAAACTTTACCAAATTACTCAGATGCATTTCCTGAGATTACTTATAACCATTATTTAGGTGAAGCTTATTACGTTCGTGCAACTGTGTTCTATGCAATGGCTCGTCGTTTTGGAGGCATTCCATTAGTGACACGAGTAATTCAATATCCGGCAGAAAAGGATGAACTTGAGGTTCCACGTTCAACAGAAAAAGAAACATGGGATCAGATTTTAGCTGATTATGATAGAGCTGCTTCTTTGTTAATGCCACAAAGTCCAAAACAAGGATATTCAAATAAGTATGTTGCATTGGCATTCAAATCTCAAGCAATGTTATACGCAGGCAGTGTTGCAAAATACAACGAAACAGTGCCAGGTAGGTTAACAGGATTTGGACAAAAGACCGGTGTACGAGTAATCGGTTTTGCTGAAGACGAATGGGAAGATGCATCTAAAAAATACTTTAAAGAAGCATATGCCGCAGCCAGAGACATCATGTTAAATGGAGGATATTCTTTGTATAAGAAGAAATGGGCAGCAAATGACCCTGAAGCTCAATATCAAAATATGGTTGATATGTTTAATGATTTGACAAGTCCTGAGAATATTTATGTTAGAGAGTATGAGTATCCAACGATAACTCATGGATATGATGCTTATAGTGCACCATTTATTTTTAAAGCACCTTTAGCATCAGGTACATGTCCTTCTTTAGATTTTTTAGAGTTATTCGAAGGCTTTAATAGATATCCTGATGGTACTGTAAAAGTAACAACCGGTAATTCCAATACAGAAGGAACTTATCTCCTTTATGATTCACCTTTAGATTTTTACAAAGATGCAGAACCAAGATTAAGAGCTTATGTGATCTTTCCGGATGATCAATTTAAAGGTAAAACTATCGAGATTAGAGCCGGAGTATATACCGGAAATTCTCCTATTCAACCTTTACATACGGATTATTCTTATGCTTCTGCTGAAACGAGATATCAGCATTTGAATTCCTATAAAAACCAGCCTAAAACACTGTATTTAAGTCCAAGAGAAGGAAACAGTCAAGAATCTGTTAGCTATAACGGTGGCTTAATTACGGCTGCCGGTGCAAATGGTCCTTTTTATGATAACGGCGAAGGAAATTTAACCGGTCTTTATGGACGTAAATGGTTGAATTCTAATCCATCATTTGAGGCAGGAGAAGGTAAATCTGCTCAACCATTCATTCTAATGAGATATGCAGAAGTTTTGTTAAATGCTGCTGAAGCTGCGATTGAATTAAAGCTTGCTGGTGAACCTTCACCTGATGGGTCTGATCTTCTACAAGTTGCAACTGATAATATCAACAGTATAAGAGAAAGGGCGGGTGCAACTCTACTTGCATCAAATATTACTTCTGATGATAACGGACGAAATATAATTCGTAAAGAAAGGAGAAAAGAATTAGCCTTTGAACATAAAACAAAATGGGACTTAAGGCGTTGGAGAGTATGGCATTACGATGGAAGAGATGGTTTTTGGGGTGAGGAAAGAGATAAAAGCACGTATAGTAATAACTCACGTTATCGTTTCCGTGGATTATATCCATTCTTATCAACACAAACAGGAAAATATTTCTTTGATGCACGATTTCAATGGGTGAGTTTAAAAACATTTGAGTTCAATCCTATTGATTACTATTTTGGTATACCTGGTAATGAAGTTACGAAAAGTGCGTTTATTGATCAGCAACCAAACAGATAAGTATATTGTAATTATTAAATAAGTTATGTCATATGAAAAATAAAGTATTATATATATGTTTAAGCTTACTGTTTTTATTGAATTCTTGCAGTTTGTTTGAAATTGATAATTATGATGCGCCAAATGAAACAATCATAGGTGAAGTTGTAGATGTTGCTACGGGAAATCCTGTGTTGACAGATCAGGGAAGTGAAGGAATTAGAGTGCGACTTACAGAATTGAGCTGGGGTCCTAATGCTACTCATAATCCGGATTTCTATTGTCGACCGGATGGTACTTTCCAAAATACAAAATTGTTTGAGGGTAAGTATAATATCAGAATTGACGGACCGTTTATTCCTTTATACAGAGAAGATGAAAATGGTGTTCCAATAGCTGATGATACACAGGTTATGGATATAAAAGGTGTAACACAGGTCAGATTTGAGGTTCAGCCATTTTTGAATATTCAGTGGGTCGGACAACCTACCGTAAGTAATGGAAAAGTAACAGCTAAAGTTAAGGTTACACGTGCTGTGTCGGAAAGCGATTTTAAGAGTAAAATAGAACCAATGGGGGGATATAGTAATAGTTTTTTAAATGTTACTGATATACAGTTGTTTGTAAGTTATTCGTCAAGTGTTGGCTATCGTGCTCGTGACGAACGTTGGTCGAATAAAATTGAATATTCCGGTTCCCAATTTAATGCATCTTTAGGTCAGACTATCACTATCCAGTCAAATGGAAATATTCCATCAGGTCGTAAGGTGTTTATTAGAGCTGCTTCAAGGATTAATTATGATACGCCAAAAGGTAGCGGAACTCGGCGATGGAATTATAGTGAACCTCTTGAGGTGTTTATACCGTAGAAATTAATAAAACATATTTAAGGTTTAAAGCAATAAAAGTTTTAAACCTTAAATTTTTAGATTAAATTAATAACCAAACAAATGAAATCAGTATTATTATACTCTTTACTTATTGTCGTTGTTTGTACAACAAATGGACAGGTTAACAATGAAATAAAAACAACTTTCCAGACTTCTCGTGAGTGGAGAAGCACCATTGATAATAGAGCCGATGCAGTGATGATTTACGGCATTGGAGGTAATCCTTCCGATAGGTCTAAAAGAATTCCTTTCGAAGAAAGAGTAGATTCATGGCGCGAAAGAGGATATATAACTCATTTTATGACAGGTATTGCTTGGGGTGAATATCAAGATTATTTTACCGGCAAATGGGATGGAAGATGGCATTTGGATGAAGGACAAGTAACTCAAAAAGGAGATACAATATGGCATGGTCGACTGGTTCCTTATATTGTACCTTCAGAGAACTTTCTTGAATATTTAAAAGAAAAGCACATTAAAAGGGTAATTGATGCAGGAATAGATGAGATATTTCTTGAAGAGCCTGAGTTTTGGGCTCGTGCCGGTTATAGTGAAGCCTTTAAAAAAGAGTGGCAGTCATATTATGGCTTTCCATGGAGACCACAACATGAAAGTCCTGAAAACACATGGCTTTCTAATAAGCTGAAATATGAATTGTATAAAAAAGCATTACAGAATGTCTTTCAATTTGCAAAAGAATATGGTAAAACTAAAGGATTAAATGTAAAATGTTATGTACCTACTCATTCGTTAATAAACTATTCTCAATGGCAAATAGTTAGTCCGGAAGCAAGTTTAGCATCACTACCTGAAGTAGATGGATATATTGCACAGGTTTGGACAGGAACCTCAAGAGAACCTAATTATTTCGATGGAGTATATAAGGAACGAGTTTTTGAAACAGCATTTTTAGAGTATGGCAGTATGAAGTCTATGACAGCTCCTACCGGTAGAAAAATGTTTTTTCTTACCGATCCTATCGAAGACAGAGCAAAAGACTGGGAAGATTATAGAAAGAATTATCAGGCAACTTTTACTGCTCAGTTGTTATATCCTGATATTAATTCCTTTGAAATAATGCCATGGCCTGAAAGAATATATGAAGGTTTATATAGTGTATCAGCAGGCAGTAATGAAAAGATACGAATACCACGTGATTATGCTACTCAAATGCAGGTTATGATTAACTCGCTGAATAACATGCCTGTATCTGCAAATAAAGTGAGCGGTTCTACAGGTATAAGTGCCCTTGTGTCGAATTCGTTAATGTTTCAACGTTTTCCTGTGCATGAAGGGTATGATGATCCTCAATTATCAAATTTTTATGGTCAAGTATTACCATTTTTAAAGAGAGGAGTCCCTATCGAAACTGCACATATAGAAAATCTTTCTTATTCGGGTACATTAGAAAATACAAAAATTCTATTGATGACCTATTCGAATATGAAGCCTCTCGAAAAGGATGCTCATGAGTATCTGAAAACTTGGGTTCAAAATGGAGGTATCATAGTTTATAGTGGTAGAGATAACGACCCTTTTCAAACAGTTAGAGAATGGTGGAATCAAGATGGCATGAATTACCCGACAGCATCATCTCATTTGTTTGAAATTTTAGGAGTAGGACTTTCTCCAACAGATGGTTTACACAAGATTGGTAAAGGGATTTTATATATTATTCGTAAAGACCCCAAAGAATATGTTTTAAAAAATAATGGGGATAATGAATTTATTGATATTGTTAAAGGTCTATATGAAAATAACACAAAATCAGGTAAATTACAATTCAAAAATAATTTTCATTTATCACGTGGAAACTATGAATTAATTTCGGTAATGGAAGAAAGTGTAAATGATGATGCTTATGAGATAAATGGATTGTTTATAGACTTGTTCGACCCAACACTGCCTGTGTTAAACAAGAAAGTTATATCCCCGGGCAATCAATCGATGTTATATAATTTAAGAACGATAAAGAACAAAAAATCTCCACAGGTTTTGGCTACCGGTGCAAGAGTGAGCGATGAGAAGTTTGATAATAAGGTGTATTCATTGATTGTAAAATCGCCTAAAGGTACAGCTAACGTAATGAGAATTCTACTACCAAGAGAGCCAAAGTACTGTCAAGTTAAAAACAAAACAGAAGGTAAATCAGAAAATTTCGAATATCAGTGGGACAAGTTTAGCAAAACCCTTTTGTTGAAGTTCGATAATAATCCGGATGGTATTGAGATAAATATTTATCTTGATAAATCTGCAAAACTTTTCGAATAATCTTCACCAATAATTTTTTTATATTCCACTACAAATAGATAATAGCGTTGTTTTGCTTCATCTTTAAGATTGAGCTTAAATAACGCTTTTATCATGTAGTTTAATGCGTTTTCATCTAAAGGATCAAACAAGAAAATACTATCACAGAGGGCAATTACGGTTTCAAAGTCTCCACTATTATAAGCTTTTTCTAAATAAAAGTAAGAAGTTGATTCTATCCTGTTTTCGAAGTACTCTTTTACAGAATCAAATGACGAAATATCTTCTTCTTTTAAAAATTTTCCTCTGGATACAATGGTAACAAATTCCGGCATGTCTTTTAGATGATTTCCTTCTGTGATTGTAAAACATCTTAGATAGTCACAATAACAATTGTCTGAATATACCAATTTGTAGCTGCCGTTTTCATAAATTAAACTTATACCATCGAGCTCTCCAAGTATTTTTCTTAAATTATTTAGCACTACACCTCGTGAGTTCTTCGATTTTTCATATGATTTATTAGGCCAGAGATGCTCACTTAATTCTTGTGAACTGAGTCTTTTGTCTTGCAGACTATAGAAAATAATCAGAAAAAATGCTTGTTTAAGTTTCGTACTAAGCATGTAATTAATTTCTCGTCCGTTCTTATCTATAACAGAGAAATCACCAAACAAGAATATTGAATTAGGTTGTTTTACTTTTGTATACTTTTCTTTGTCAGAATAATTAAAATCTTTTAGAACCCCTAAGACTTTCTGTTTAAGGTTAATCTTCCTTTTCTGTAAAGTAATGAAGAGTAAAATCAACGATGAAAAGCCAAGAATTAATGTTATTAGTATAAAATTATCTCGTTTAGTGTTTTTGTAGATGGTTAATGCAGAATAATTAACAGGAGGAGATGTTAAAGTAAATATCTTTAAGGTTGATGATATATCATTGTTTTTAAACTCTTGAACTAATGTAACAAACTGCGAGGATTGATCATCGTAATGCAGGTTTACATTAGTGGTAATTTTTTCTGATATTACAGGAATCGAGTCTCCATATAATTTACAATCTCCATTAGAAATTTTAAATTCATATAGTTTTAAAAATGAATTTGAGAAATGTTCAGGATAACATAATACATAAAAACAACTATCATTTAAGAATATTAGATTGCGTGCCGGTACGACATTTTCTCCTTTCCATGGAATAGACCATAACTTGTTGATTGTATTATTAGTTATGTTGCTTTTGTATAGTTCATAATAATATATTCGTCCTATTGTTTGATCTCCCGCCTCGTTGCCCATACCTCCAAAAATGTAAAGATTGTCATCATTATTATTAAAACCCATTGAAGTAAAATAACGCGGTGTGATGTGATCTCCCTTCAAATCCAAATTTTTCCATCTGTTGATATTGATGTCATACAAATAAAATGCATCCGAATATGATGTTCTTCCAAAGCCACCAAATATCGTATATGTCCTCATTTCGTTATCGAAATAACCTGAATGATGGTGAAGTTGTATGGGTAAAGCTTCATCTGTTATAGTCGTCCAACTGTATGTTAACAAATCAAGTCGTGCCATCATCGTTGTCCCAATTGGAGGATCTGCAACTTCATAAACATAAAGCTGATTGTTTTTAGAGTCCAAGAAATTAGTACCTAATCGCATGGAAATAGGACAAGTATTAGAATATTTATGATTATATGTTTTTCGAGTTCTTGTATTATAGATGATTAATGAGTCTTCATTAAAATAATAAACTTCATGTGTAGTGTTGTTAAATGTTGCACCGGCAACTTTGTCAGAAGAACATGAAAATACTTCATCCCAATAATAAGAGTTGTTTATAAGCCAGACGGGATTAGATACATATCCTATTGTTTTCTTATTTGAATTATGAACGTTCTCACCTTCGCTTTCATTTAAAGGAAAATAGTATTGTTTTTCTTTATCGTTTACAATCAAATTTGAAATTCTAAATTGAGGAATATCAATTACATGGTCGCTTTTCCCAAAATACATATCTGGGATCCAGTCTGTTGCTTTTTCCTGAATTATAGAAGAGTTATATAATGTGTCTACCTGAAAACTAACAGAAGAGTTGTGAAAATCAAAATTCAACTTTACTTTTATCCACTTATTTTCATTTAATATGTTTTTATTAAGTTTATGAGAAATCAAGATTTCTCTTCCTTCAATATTTAAGTTAAAATCAGAAAAATTTCCTTCTCCATTATATGAAATACAAAATACAGTTTTTGAGTTTTTATTCTTTATTCTTAAGATATTGCCTCTTGATTTAATTTTTGTTGGCATGATATCAAACTCAATATTTAGAAATTGCTTAAATTTAGGGGATACCTTATCAAACACCCTGTATGAAGAACGTTCGTCGATAAGAGTTTCATTCCCCTTTATTTGCAATCCCTGAGAGAACAAACTAAAAGAGCTAAATAAAAGAAATAAAGTAATAAGTGGTTTCATTGATATCAAGAAGTTAGCATAAAAATAAATTATTATTACATCGTCATATTTCTAAATATCATATGGACAACAAAGATAGGTTTTTAATTAAACTATTCAAAATAGTATACATTGATTTTGGCTAACTATTGTTTTACTGCCATAAATATCTCATCAGGTTTGTTCACAAAATTCTTTCCTCCGGCGGCTTCTAATTCTGCTTTTGGTCGGAAGCCCCATAAAACACCAATAAATTCAATATCTGCATTTAAAGCTGTGGCTGCATCAACTCCTGTGTCACCTACGAAGATGGTTTCACTCTTTTCAACTCCGGCTGTTGTTACAATTTCGTTTAATATGTCGGGAGATGGTTTTACAGGAACTCCGTCGCGTTGACCTAATACAAGTGCAAAGTTAATTTCAGGAAAGAAACGTTTGACTAACTCTGAAGTAGCATCGTGCATTTTGTTAGATGCAACTCCTAATTTATAACCATTTAATTGCAGTTTTGCTAATAACTCCGGAATTCCGGAATATGGTTTTGTGCAATCTTCTGAATGAAAAAAGTAATATTTTAGAAATTCATGCTTTACCATCGAAATAGCATCAGGATTTTTATGCGCTTCAGGTAAAGCTCGTTCAATAAGTTTATTTACGCCATTACCCACAAAAAAACGATATGCTTCAACTTCATGCGTAGGGAAATTAAATTGTTTTAAAGCATGATTGGTGGCATTTGCCAAATCTTCTATAGTGTCTAATAAAGTTCCGTCTAAATCAAAAATAATTAGTTTATACATATTGTTAGTTTATTTTTTATGTTATCAAAATACTACAAAGCATAGCGATTAACCATGTCAAGTTGTTACTTCTATAATCTCCTGAAGTTTAACATAGCACAGATAAGCCTTTGTATCATAGCCCATTGAGTTTAATAGTAGAGTGTAATTTCGAACTTGTCTATTATGCGATTGAAGTTTCTGCTCTCCAAATTTATAATCAATTACCGTTGCTTCTTTTCCATCTAAAATTATCCTGTCAGGTCTGTAATGATGACCCTCCGGTGTAAGTATAGTGGTTTCGTTCAGGACTTCAACCCCATCTCTAAACCATTCAGAGACTTTAGGTAATTTCCAAAATGCATCGATATCATCTGAAATTTTAAAGGATTCTTCCTCCGTAATTCTTCCTTCTGAAATAAAGTCGGGAATTATAGAATGATGATCCATAGGCTTTTGAATACGACAAAATATTTCGTGCATTAAATTACCGTAATCCAAAGGAGTTTCTGTTATATCTATCTCATCTCTATTGAATAACCCAATCTTATGCTTTAGTTTTAACCTGTTTGCAAAATCACAGATAGGATAATGATTTTTGTTATCGGCATATTGATTTTCTGTCGATTCCTTTTGTGATATCACTGAGAGTTTGCCTAACTCAAATGTGTTTTCTTCAGATTTGAAATTATCAGTAAAGATGTTTTCTTGTGAATCATTGAAACATGTATATAGTAATGACGACAGATCATTAATTGTAATCGTTCCATCTTTTTTCGATGTTTTTGGTAGAGGACTAATTCCGATAAGCTCACTTTTAGGTCTTGTAAATGCTACGTAAGCAAGGTTCAAACTATCGATATATAAGTGCATCATTTCATTGTAATAATCTTCTGCAAAATACGATTCTCCAAGTATAGAAGTGAATTGTACCGGCATTAAAGGCATCTGATTAAAAGGAGCTTCTTGAGTCTCGCACCACATGATTTTTCTACCTTTATTTAATTCCCAATCACAGAAAGGAATGATTACAGCTTTAAATTCCAGACCTTTAGATTTGTGGATAGTCATTATTTTAAAAGCCTTTTCATTTTCAGGTGTAGAAATAGTTGCTTTTGTACCGTTTTTCGACCACCACTGTAAAAACGAATTTATATCAGACGTTTTGCTATTCACAAACTTGAATACTATATCCTGAAAAGCCTGAATATAAACCGATTCATTATTCCATTCAACTAAACCGAACAAAGCAATAATTTTTTCAATCAATTCAAATAAAGAGAGTTGCCTGTATCTTAATAGAAGTTCGTTAGTTTCTTTCGAGAAAAGTGCTGAAATTACTTGATCATCATATTTACAGTTAACAGCAACTTTCAAAGCATCATTATTTGCTAATTTTTGTACGTTTTTAGCATATTCATAATTTACAATTATCCTTTGTATCTCATCCTTCGGATCAATTAAGAGTTTTAAAATTCCCAATAGGAACTGAACGGACAAAGCTGACTCAACCAATAAACCTTCTGTGCCCATAAGCTCATAACTAAATTCCGACTTGGCATCAGGCGATTGTTTATATTGAAGTATTTTCTGCACAACTTGACGAGCTTCATCGTTTTTGTTGACAAGAATTGCAATATCACATGGTTTATATCCGCGTGCTTGAAAATCTTCTAAAATTCCGGGTAGGATTTCTAAACTTTTCTCTTTCCAACTATCTTCAGAATCATCTTTATCTATAAATAGAAATTTAACCGCTCCTTCTTTAGCCTTAGATGAAACTTTCTGCTCTGTTTCTTTATAAGCGTGTGTAATTTTTTCTTTTAATTGAGTTAACTGAGGCATTGATTCCACAACTTCATCAATTTTCTGATTGAGTAATTCTTGCAGTTTGTTTGATGATGTTTTAAAGAAGTTATTATTGAAATCTATGATGTTTTTATCACTCCTCCAATTGGTATCTAAGTTTTCTTCTCTAATATAATCCTTTTCTATATCATTGTAAATCTGATTGTCAAGTAGTTTCCAATCAGAATTGCGCCAACGATAAATACTTTGTTTAACATCGCCGACCACAAGATTATTATATCCTGATGATAAACTGTTTTTAATTAACGGCAAGAAATTATCCCATTGTAAAACCGATGTGTCCTGAAACTCATCAATCATAAAATGATCAATCATCAAACCTGTTTTCTCATAAATAAATGGTGCATCACTGCCATCTATAATTTTGTTTAACAGAAGATTAGAGTCAGATATTAGCATGATATTCTGACCTACAGTCAACTTCTGTATTTGCATTGCCAAATCGGATAAAATACCTAAGGTATTGAAATGTCTTAGAATTATTTTAGCAGTGTTATATTTGTAAATAGTCGAATCTATATGCTCGATTAACTCCAACATCTTCGTCTGTAATCCATTTGTATATGCATTGATTATGGCAGATTTAATTTGAGAATTAGATTTATCTGCATAACACTTCGCCACATCATCAGACATGTTTCTAAAAGTGTTTGTGATTTTAAAATCTTCATTTAAAGCTTTTACAAATTGCTTTATTGATGATCTGCTCCCACCTGAAAAATCTTCGAATTCTAACCCATTACTTTTAATTATTGCTATGGCATCTTCTGAAATTTTCTGTGCATTATTTATGAAATCCTTTGAAATAGCATACAAATCCCTTTTATATTTATTCAGAAATTCCCTGTCATGCAACTTTTTATTAGTCTCCGTTGCTTTGTGCTGGAAGCTTTCCTTAAATATCTCATATCCAAGTTCTAATATGTTATATCTCGTATTCCAGTTTTTTCCATCAGCAATTAGTTCTTCGGAAAAATTCGTAAGCCATTCCAATAGTTGTTTATTATCATCTTCTGACAAATCTACATAAATATTATCAACTGCTTGATTAAGCATAGTATCAATATCCAATTCAAGATTATAGCCACCATTTATACCTATATCGCGAGCAAAAGAACGTATAACTCTTTGAAAAAAACTGTCGATTGTATTGATTGAGAAAGAAGAATAATCATGCAGAATTTGAATGATGATTTGTTTAGCCTTATTGTTTACAGCCTCAGCCGATATGCTTTCGCTTTTCATTAAGTCAGCTCGATATGGCGATTCTGCACCTGTCGACAATAGAAAAAGCTCATGGATTATACGCGATTTCATCTCTTCAGTAGCTTTGTTGGTAAAAGTTACTGCTAATATGTTTCGGTGACTGTTTGGCTTTTCAGATTTGAAAAGTAAATGAATATAATCTTTAGTAAGGCGAAATGTCTTACCCGAACCTGCTGAAGCTTTATATACATTTAACATGATAAAAATTTATCTCTTTTTCTGAAAAAATTCTTTCAGTAACGATGAACATTCATTTTCTAATATACCGCCTGTAACTACAGTTTTTGGATGAATTGCGTTAGGGGCAAAACGTAAAAATCCTCTTTTTTCATCAGATGCGCCATATACAATTCTGTCGATTTGCGACCAGCCTAAAGCACCTGCACACATTACACACGGCTCTAAGGTTACGTAAATCGTACAATTTACCAAATACTTACCACCAAGAAAGCCTGCTGCGGCAGTTATGGCTTGCATTTCTGCATGTGCTGTAATATCGTTTAATGTTTCAGTCAAATTATGTCCGCGCGCAATAATTCTATCCTGGCAGACTATAACAGTACCAACAGGAATCTCATCTCTGTCGAAAGCCTTTTTTGCTTCGTTAAGAGCCTGACGCATAAAGTACTCGTCATTCAACATCTTCTTCTACCACAAGATTATCAATAATGAAATTCTGACGTTCCGAAGTGTTTTTACCCATATAAAAGGATAATAATTCACTCACTGCATCTTCCTTTTTCAGGCTAACTTGGTCTAAACGAATATCTTTACCGATAAAATGCTTAAACTCATCTGGCGAAATTTCACCTAATCCTTTAAAACGAGTGATTTCCGGATTAGCACCTAATTTCTTAATAGCTTCCAACCGTTCTTCTTCCGAATAGCAATATATGGTTTCTTTCTTGTTCCTTACTCTGAAAAGTGGTGTTTGAAGTATAAAAACATGACCTTTCTTTATTAAATCAGGAAAAAACTGAAGGAAGAAAGTTATAAGCAATAGTCGAATATGCATACCATCGACATCAGCATCAGTTGCCACTATAACCTTGTTGTACCTTAGTCCATCAATGCCATCTTCTATATTCAATGCAGCTTGCAGAAGATTAAACTCTTCGTTTTCGTATACTATTTTCTTAGTCAGACCGTAACTGTTAAGAGGTTTACCACGTAAGCTAAACACAGCCTGAGTGTTAACATCCCTGCTTTTTGTAATCGAGCCACTTGCAGAATCTCCCTCAGTGATAAAAATGCAGGTATCATCTACATTTCCTTTACTGTCATTATAATGAACACGACAATCTCTGAGCTTTTTATTGTGAAGATTTACCTTTTTAGCTCTTTCACGTGCTAATTTCGTAACACCGGCAATAGCTTTTCTTTCTTTTTCCGAATCTTGTATCTTTTGCAACATGATATTTGATGTCTCACTATTGCGATGAAGATAATTATCAAGTTCTTTTTTTAGAAAATCAGAGATATGCTTATTGATAGTAATACCGTCTTTAGCCATGTCGCGTGAACCTAATTTGGTTTTAGTTTGTGATTCGAAAACCGGTTCTTCGACACTGATAGCTACTGCTGCAACAATCCCGTTACGAATATCGGTAAGCTCCATGTTTTTGTTGTAATACTCTTTAATGGTGCGGGCTACAGCCTCGCGGAAAGCACTTTGATGTGTACCTCCCTGTGTGGTATGCTGACCGTTGACAAAGGAATAATATTCCTCACCATACTGATCTGTATGAGTAAAAGCAATCTCTATGTCTTCACCCTTTAAATGAATAATCGGATAAAGAGCCGAAGATGTGATATTCTCATTCAGCAAATCAAGTAATCCATTCTTCGAACTGATTTTTTTATCATTGAATTTAATTGTCAGACCGGTGTTGAGATAAGAATAATTACGAAGCATTGTCTCAATAAACTCTTCGTTATATTTATACTTCTCAAACATACTATCATCAGGCTCAAAATACACATATGTACCTTTTGCCGATTTACGATCTTCCATTATACCTGAATCATCGACGATTTTACCTTTTACAAATTCGGCACGGCGAGTTTGATCTTCTCTATAACTTTGAACTATAAATTTATTTGAAAGAGCATTTACTGCTTTAGTACCTACACCATTAAGTCCGACTGACTTTTTGAAAGCTTTAGAATCATACTTTCCGCCTGTATTCATAATAGATACAGCTTCAATCATTTTTCCTAAAGGAATACCACGACCAAAATCCCTTACTTCGACATTTTTGTCGTTTACAGTAACATCAATTTGTTTCCCCGCACCCATCCTGAATTCATCAATGCAATTATCCAGAACTTCTTTCAGCAAGACATAAATACCATCATCAGCATGAGAACCATCGCCAAGTTTACCGATATACATACCCGGTCGACGACGAACGTGCTCCAACCCTTCCAGCGTAATAATATTGCTATCGCTGTATTCAACCTGTTGCTTCTCAATTAATTCATCCATATTTTCAGATATAATAAAAGTTATGAAATATCTATTTTGAAATCCATGATTCCGGGTTCAATATAGTCCTATTTTCCCATATTTGAAAGAATAATTCAGTTTTATTATCACTTTCCGAGTCGGTATAAATCTGACCGATATTTTGTTTAGGGCTAACCTTCTGACCAACTTGCACATAAATATTCGTAAGATTTGCATATACAGTACGATATTGACCATGCTGAACTATCACTCCATTATTACTGCCGGGTACAGAAAAGCGTTGAGTTACAATTCCCTCAAATACTGCACGAGCATTAGTTTTAGCAGGAGTTTGAATGTAAATACCCTTATTGTTTGTAGTTACGTATTTTAAAGTAGGGTGGGGCTGAACTCCAAATTTTCCGCTGATAAAACCTTTTTCAACAGGCCAAGGCAATCTGCCGGCATTTGCAGCAAAATTACCTGAAATCAGTTTTTCTTCTTTAGTCATAGCATACACCTTGTTATCTGCCTCAGTCACCTTTGGAGCATCTTTACTATCAGGTTTCTTCCCTTGCTTAGCTAACTCCTCAGCCCTGCGTTTTTCTTCAGCTTTTCTAATCTCTTCTGCAATTAAAGTTTCAATCTTGCGATTAAGGTCATTAGCAATTTTTTGTTGCTTTTTTAAATCGTTTTGAAGTGATTTCTCTTTCTTCTTCAACTCATTATAAACAGTATTTTCTTTTTTCTGATCATCTTGAAGTTTTTTCTGCTCACTACTCTTTTCGTTTTTGACTTCAACTTTTGCTTTCTTATTTAAGTCTAACTGCTCCGATTTTTTAGCAATTTCCTTTTGTGTATCTTCAATTTTTTGCATCTGATCTTTTCTGTAATCAGCATATTCTTTAAGATATCGTAATCGACGAAAAGACTGATCGAAAGTTTCGGCAGACAACAAAAACATTAACTTTGAGTAAATACTGCGATTCACATAAGATTCTCTTACCATTTTTGCATAATCAGCTTTGTAACCTTCTAAAGTTGCCTCCAATCTTCGTTTTTCTCTGTTCAGTGCATTCATTTCGTTGTCTAAAGCATTGATTTCCTTGTTGATGGTATTAAGAACAGATTGACGTTGCGAAATATTTTTGCGTAGAACAGTAAGCTTATTCAAAGAAGCCTTTTGAGTTTTCTTTGTTTCATCAAGCACTTTATTGGTAGTTTCCAATTGTTTAAGTGCTTGTTTCCTTTGTGCTTCAAGCTCTTTTACAGATTGTGCAGAACAAAGTGTAACAAATATTAAAGAAAAAAATATGATAGAAAGTCTACGCATCGTGTATTTTTATTTTAAAAGTGTGAGAATATCACCCTCCCTGTAAACCATTAAATTTATTGCAGGAATACTAAGAGTTTCATTAACAGTTAATTTACTTATAGATAACCCACAATTAAAAGATTCGTTATTATGCTTGAACTGTAAGTCTATATTTGAAGGAAAATTAAAATTATCCTGACTTGTAAAGTTCTCATAACTAACCTTAAGATGTTCTTTGTTTGATAAAGAGCTGATCAATACATCAATAATTCTAAAATTATCATTTATAGAAACGGACTGATTCAGCATTTCGTTTTTTGTGGTTAATTTATTATCTCCGGCTTTTTCAAAAGATTTAACTAAAGACTTTTCTTTAGAATCGTAAACACCGAGTGAAAACAGTCTGTTAGTGAACAGAGCCTGTAAATCATTGAAAGTAACATCTATATTATAAACTTTTTTAATAAAAGAATAATCAAGAGGATAATATACAGCTTTAATCTTATCTACAAAAATTAGTTGTTTTGGAGTTATTCTCAGGTTAAACATCTCTACACCAAAGAAAGGTTGTAGTGAAATAAAGACTATAGAATCCTTGATTATTTTACAAGAAGCATTACTGTTATATTGTCCTTTATTGTTCAAATTCACAGAGATATACATACGTTTGAATTCCAAACTTTCAAATTTAGGCTCAGCTTCGTATATTTTGTTAACCATGACTTCAGTAGGAGATTGAAATATGGTGGATGTAATCTTTTGCTTGGATTTACAACCGGTTAAGATAATCACGCTCAAAAGTGATATTGTAATAAAAAAAAGTAATTGTTTTCTCATTGTCTCTGCCATCCTTTATTATCAATCTTATTTTTTAACTCTTCAGTTTGAACACCACTATCATACGCTTTTTGCCAAGAATCAACAGCTTTCTGATCATTATTTCCCGACATCCACAGAATATCTCCATAGTGCTCATATAAAACACCTGAGCCTTCCTCCTGTTTCAAATTATCTATCGCTCTTTCTATATAAAATTTTGCTAAAGAATAATTTCCTTTTTGATAAAAAATCCAAGCGTAAGTATCTAAATATGTACTGTTACGAGGCTCTTTTTCAATAGTTTTAGCACTCATTCTTTCAGCTTTATCAAGGTCTATGTTTTTGATAGAGAGATAATAAGCATAATTATTAAGCGCAATTATATTATTAGGATTTATATTAATTGCATTTTCATATGCTCTAAAAGCGTTTTCATCTTCATCTGTTTTCATATAAACATCGCCCAATTGAGCATAGATAGTACTTTTTAATTCTGTTTTATTATTGGGCTCAAACAGTTCTATTGCCAAATTAAATGTGTTAATTGCCTCCTGATATTCATTCGACATATCATACATTATACCTTTATAAAAATAAAAAGTAAGATTATCGTCGCAGGCTTCAATGGCTTTATCAGCTATTTTGATTGCTTCGTCATAGTTTTTATCAGCAAAATACACCATCAGATAATCCATCCATGTTTGTGGATTTTTCGGATTAATTGTCAACATTGATTCATATGCTTTTACCGCTTCATCCTCTCTTTTCATAAACAGCAGAAAAGCAGCATAATAACCATGAACCTCTTCTTCAAGAGGATATTGTTCAACTAATAATTTAATCAGGTCTTCGGTTTCTTCAATCTTTCCATCATTTTGTATGATATCCTTCATATGATCTTTCAGAATATCAAACTTCATTTCCATATCCAATTGCTCATTACGCAAAGCAAGGATTATGTATTCAAGTGATTTATCTTTATCATTTATAGTTTTATAATAATCTGATAATGAAATCAAAACATATGGATTCTGCGGATCTTCCTTTTGAATAGAAAGAAAAACATCCAATGCTTCTTGTGCCTTGTTTTGATTTAACAAAATATCACCCTTTAATATCTTATAATTGTAGTTATGAGGATATTTCAAAATAAGCTTATCTATTTCCTGAAATGCTTTTTTAGGTTTATTATCACTCAGATATAGATAGACTTTATCGAATACTATTCTTTCGTTTATACCGCTGATACGCTCCAACTTATCGTATAAAGCAATGGTCTGATTTATTTTGTTAGCTTGCTTATACAGAGGAATTAACAACTGATATGATTTTTCTTTATCAGGATATTTTTTCAGAAGATTTTCTGCTAAAACCGTTGCCTCATCAATTTTCTTTTCCTGTACATATAAATTTATGAGATATGTATTGAACCACCAATTATCGGGTTCAAGTTTAACTGCCTGCTCCATGTTTGTAATAGCTTCAGTTTTTAGTCCCTGAGCAAGTTGAGTCAATGCTATTTCATAGAATATTCCGGCATCTAAACTGTCAATCTCATTACATTTGACGAAATGCTCGTATGCCTCATTATATTGCCTTTCTTCCTTTAATCTCAGACCCTCATACAAATTAAACTTAAAATCACGTTTAGCTTCATCAGACAAAACGGGAAGATTAGTTTTCAAGGTTGATACTTTTTTAGCGGTACCACAAGAAACAGTAAAAAGTAAAAGCAGATATATAATGATTTTTCTCATAATCCTGTATGTCCAAACCCTCCGGCACCTCTTTTTGTATCACCTAATTCATCAACTTCAACAAGCTCAGCTTGTACGTGAGCAGCAATAACCATCTGACAAATTCGTTCGCCATCTTCAATAATAAATTCCTCTGCAGAAAGATTTATCAGTATTACGCAAATTTCACCCCTATAATCCGCATCAATAGTGCCGGGTGAATTAAGAACAGTAATACCCTTTTTTAATGCCAAGCCGCTTCGTGGTCTGATTTGAGCCTCATAACCTATTGGTAATTCGATATATAATCCTGTCGGCACAAGCCTTCTTTCCAAAGGTTTTAAGATAATTTTTTCATCAATATTCGCACGCAGATCTAAGCCTGCAGAATGTACTGTAGCATATTCAGGCAAAGCATGTTTCGAACGATTTACTATTTTTATATTCATTATTTTTAAGTTTTATTTTTCACAACTCTTCATTATCTATGTCTAAAGACATCATATTCAACAATAGCCACAAAAATACAATTTTTTCTGCTTATAGCATTACAAAATTATAACAGAATTTAATTTTTAGCTTAATTAAAGAAAATTTTCTTTAATTGTTTTCGTGACTGAAAAAAATATAGTACTTTTGTACCGCTAAAAAAGCACTAATAATTTTTGAGAGTTAATAAACAACATAAAACAATTTTATTCAATTAATTAGCTAATGGCAAATTTGGATTTAAGCAAGTATGGGATTACAGGCAACTTTAATGTAATGCACAATCCTACTTACGAAGAGCTTTTTCAAGCTGAAATGGACCCTGCAAACGAAGGTTTCGAAAAGGGAGTATTAACAACTACCGGCGCAGTATCAGTTGATACAGGTAAATTTACCGGTCGTTCTCCTAAAGATAAATTCATCGTTTTGGATGATATAACTCGCGACACGATGTGGTGGGATGGAACAATTAACCGACCAACAACTCCTGAGGTGTTTGATCATTGTAAAAATTTGGTTACAAATCAACTTTCAACTGCAAAAACAATTTATGTAGTTGATACATTCTGTGGAACAAACGAAGATACTCGTATGAAAGTACGTTTCGTGATGGAAGTTGCATGGCAGGCTCACTTTGTAACCAACATGTTTATCCGTCCTTCTCACTACGAATTAGCTAACTATGGCGAACCTGATTTCGTATGTTTGAATGGTTCTAAAACTACCAATCCGCAGTGGAAAGAGCAAGGATTGAACTCAGAGGTTTTCACTTTGTTTGATTTAACTCGTAAAATGCAAGTTATCGGTGGTACATGGTACGGTGGCGAAATGAAGAAAGGTATTTTCGCTTTGATGAACTACTATCTGCCATTACGCGGTATTGCTTCTATGCACTGTTCTGCTAACGTTGGTGTTGAAGGCGATGTGGCTATTTTCTTCGGACTTTCAGGAACAGGTAAAACAACTTTATCAGCCGATCCAAAACGTTACTTGATTGGTGACGACGAACACGGTTGGGACGATCATGGAGTATTCAACTACGAAGGTGGTTGCTATGCAAAAGTAATTGATCTTGAAAAAGATAAAGAACCTGATATCTGGAGAGCTATCCGTCGCGATGCCCTTTTAGAAAACGTAACTGTAAAAGAAGACGGTACACCTGATTATACAGCAGCAGCCTCAAAAACAGAAAATACACGTGTTTCTTATCCTATTTATCATATCAGCAAAATTGTTTCTCCATCACGTGCGGGACATGCTAAGAAAGTAATTTACTTATCTGCCGATGCATTTGGCGTATTGCCTCCGGTTTCAATTTTAGATGATAAACAAGCACAATATCACTTCTTGTCTGGCTTTACTTCCAAGTTAGCCGGAACAGAGCGTGGTATCACCGAACCGGTTCCATCTTTCTCACCTGCATTTGGTGAAGCATTCTTGACATTGCACCCAACTATGTATGCAAAAACATTGATTGGTAAAGCACAAGAGCACAATGCAAAAGTTTACTTGGTAAACACAGGTTGGAATGGAACGGGCAAACGTATTTCTTTGAAAAATACCCGTGCAATTATCGATGCCATTATCGATGGCTCAATTGAGAATGCAGAAACATTCCATGTTCCAATTTTGAATCTTACAGCACCAAAAGCATTAAACAACGTAGATACAGAAATTTTGGATCCACGTAACACATATGCAAACGTGAGCGATTGGGAAGAAAAAGCAAAATCATTAGCAGCGAAGTACCTCAAAAACTTCGAGCAATACTGCGACAACGACGATGCAAAAGCATTAATCCCAGCCGGTCCGCAACTGTAATCAGTTAAATATATTTTAAGAACCTCTGGTGATTTAAAAGTTATCGGAGGTTTTTTGTCCTGTTTGAATATCTTTGCAATGCATGTTTTGTTTACAAATTTAAACTCTACTTAAATATGAAAGGCGACACATTACACGGTAATGTTACTATAGATGTATTCCAGCGATCCATTAATATTAAATTTCCTAAAAATGATATTGATATTCAATTTATTCGCTCTTTTAGATATTTTCGATGGAATAAAACACAATTCTGTTGGGTAATTCCTAATTATGGTAAAAATTTAGAATTAATAAAAGACTATTTCGGAAAGAGAGTATTGCAACTAAACTCTCACACAGATAATACGCAATCTACAGAAAGAGAAATAGCCGGAAAACCATCATTTACTAAAAATGATTTTTTAGTAATAAACAAATCAAATAGGATATTTCGGATCTACTTTGCATACAACAGATTAATAATTCATAAATTAAAAGAAATCCCTTTATGTAGATGGGATAATGATGAAGGGTGTTGGAATGTTCCTTATTCTGAAAAATTCTTAAACAAATTACAAATTGTGGCATCAGAATTTAAATTAGATTATCGATATCATGAATTACAAAAACCAAAAGTATTACCACGAAAGTCTAAATATGATATCACAAACTATCGTAAATGCCCTCAAAATTATATTGACAAATTACTGGAGTTAAGATATAGCACAAACACGATTGAGACATACACGGATTTATTTGAAGAATTTATTAATTTTTTTGAGAATATATCAGTGAACGACATTAACGGAGAAATGATATCTGAATTTTTACAATACTTGACAATACAAAGAAGAGTTTCGTATTCATATCATAATCAATCTATTAATGCAATAAAATTTTATTATGAACGTGTTTTAAATAAACCATCACAAACATTTACATTAGAACGACCGCGCAAGGAGAACCAATTACCTGAAGTCTTTAGTGAGGAAGAAATTCAAGCAATTCTTAAAACAGTAAAAAACTTAAAACATAAGGCTATCTTGATGACAATTTATTCAGGTGGGTTACGAATAAGTGAATTAATTAATTTAAAAATTAAAGATATTGACAGTCAAAGAATGCAAATCCGCATAGAACAAGCCAAAGGCAAAAAAGATAGATATACCTTGTTGAGTACCAAAACACTAAATGTTCTACGACAGTATTTTGCTGAATATAAGCCAAAAGTATGGTTATTTGAGGGAAGTAAAGGAGAAAAATATTCTGCACGAAGTATTCAAATGATTTTGAAACAGGCAGTTCAACAAGTTGGAATAAAGAAACGAGTTTCAGTACACACGTTACGACATAGTTTTGCCACACATTTATTAGAAGCAGGAACAGATTTGCGCTATATCCAAAATCTATTAGGGCATGAAAGTTCCAAAACAACTGAGATTTATACTCACATAACCACCAAAGGATTTGATCAAATTAAAAATCCATTAGACAAGTTGGATATTTAAAATTAGTTTGTATATTTGTATTCTTTAACAATTTGTATATGCGTAACAACTCGAAAACCAAATCAATTTGCATCGTGCTGATTATCAATCACACACAAAAATTGGTAAGGCTAATATATACGCAATTGATACTCGCATAACAAGAGAAGTTGCGTATATAAACGAGTTATCGCCAAGTTGAAGAAAAAATAATATACAAAAAGGGAAAGGCCTTTTAAAATAAAGTGATAATACACTATCAATAAAAAATCATAATATATTTGTTTGCTGTAGAAAATGTGATAACTTTGTGCTTACATAAATAAAAAGAAAGATTATGGAAGTATCGATAGTAAAGATTGGCAATTCAAGGGGTTTTAGATTAAGTAAAACTTTATTGGAAAAATATCAAATCAAGGATAAAGTTGAATTAATTCTTGAAAAAAGTCAAATCATAATCAAACCTGTGGCAGAGCCACGAAAAGGATGGGATTTGAAGTTTAAGGAAATGCATGAAAACGGAGATGATAAGTTGTTGATTGAAGATGTTTTCGAAGATGAAAATATGGAGGACTGGCAATGAATCAGTATGACATAGTATTAGTTAATCTTGATCCGACAGTCGGAAGTGAAATTCAAAAAACTCGTCCCTGTGTAATCGTGTCACCAAATGAAATAAATCACAATCTTCAAACATTAGTAGTTAGTCCCATGACAACAACTTCCCGAAAGTATCCAACCAGAGTCGAAGTAAAGCATCATGGAAAAACAGGTTGGATTGCCATAGATCAGATCAGAACAATAGATAAAGTCAGAGTTGTAAAAACACTCGGGACATTGAATAAAAGCGAGATTCGGGAAGTTAAATCAGTAATAAAAGAAACCTTTGTTGACTGAAAAACAAACAACCAGGCGATAACATGCACTAAGCGCAACCCTATCGGGTATGCACTTAGTGCTCGGCGTTGTGCGTCAGCTTAAAGACACCCCCTCGCAGAAAATACTACCTTGACAAGATAGAATTGATTTATGAAGGGTGGAACTTTTCAGGGACAACTTTCAGCATTTCAATAAAACAATCTTTCCATTGACTTGGAGATAGATTCACGATTTTTAAGTTCAAATTAATTCCAAGTTTTTCGGAAATTTCATTAACCTGACTTTTTCTGAATATTAATTTTAAAGCCGTTCTGACAGGTAAATTAGGTTTTTGTAACAGAAAAGATAGAAAATTTAAATATTTGACTTTCTGATTAAAATCAATATGTAAAGGTTTTCGTTCAATTTTAAGAAAAGCAGACTTAACAGTTGGAGGAGGTATAAAACTATTAGGATTAATTTCGTAAACTATCTTCAAACTATAAAATGTATGATATAGGATAGTGTAAGGATTAAAGATTTTGTCTGCAAATAACTTTTTAGCAGGTTCAAATTGTAGGAAGATTGAACCGCCCTGAAAACTTTCCATATTTTCAAACATCAATATTTTTAAAATTTCTGATGTTATACCAAATGGTATGTTTGAAACAACCTTAAACGAAAAATTTGGAATTTTATAATTTCTGAAATCACATCCAAAAATTTGAATGTTTTGAGTTTGTTTAAATTTGTGTTTTAGATGCGTTATTAACTCAAAATCATTCTCAATCGCAATGACTAATTTTGCTTTTTGTAGTAGATGTACAGTTAGAAATCCTTTTCCTGCACCAATATCTAAGACCGTATCGTTTTGATTAATTCTTGATTGTTTAATTGCATCTTCAATTAGCACTTTGTCAATTGTAAAGTGCTGACCCGTATATCTTACAGGCAATCTATTTTTATTCATTATGACTTCTTACAGGTGAATAATTGACTGCAAAATTAGTAACTTTGCTCCAATTTACAATAAGAAGATGAAAAAAATAAAAGCCGAACGCACAACACGCGGTATAGTTAATTGCCGGTTCAGTGCGTATTCGAGCAGCACAGCCCGTATCAAAAGTAGTTGTAACTTGACAGGAAAGTGCTTCGAAATCGGCAACTAACCATACCGCCAACCGTTGTGCGTCAGCTTAAAAGACAAGACCCCGATAATGGAAATACCACCTTAATATAAAAGAAGTGATTATGAAGGGTGGAACTTTTCAGGGACAACTTTCAGCATTTCAATAAAACAATCTTCCCATTGACTTGGAGATAGATTCACGATTTTTAAGTTCAAATTAATTCCAAATTTTTCGGAAATCTCATTAACCTGACTTTTTCTGAATATTAATTTTAAAGCCGTTCTGACAGGTAAATTAGGTTTTTGTAACAGAAAGGATAGAAAATTTAAATATTTGACTTTCTGATTAAAATCAATATGTAAAGGTTTTCGTTCAATTTTAAGAAAAGCAGACTTAACAGTTGGAGGAGGTATAAAACTATTAGGATTTATTTCGTAAACTATCTTCAAACTATAAAATGTATGATATAGGATAGTGTAAGGATTAAAGATTTTGTCTACAAATAACTTTTTAGCAGGTTCTAATTGCAGGAAAATTGAACCGCCCTGAAAACTTTCCATATTTTCAAACATCAATATTTTTAAAATTTCTGATGTTATACCAAATGGTATGTTAGAAACAACCTTAAACGAAAAATTAGGAATTTTATAATTCCTGAAATCACATCCAAAAACTTGAATGTTTTGAGTTTGTTTAAATTTGTGTTTTAGATGCGTTATTAACTCAAAATCATTCTCAATCGCAATGACTAATTTTGCCTTTTGTAGTAGATGTACAGTTAGAAATCCTTTTCCTGCACCAATATCTAAGACCGTATCGTTTTGATTAATTCTTGATTGTTTTATTGCATCTTCAATTAGCACTTTGTCAATTGTAAAGTGCTGACCTGTAAATCTTACAGGCAATTTATTTTTATTCATTATGACTTCTTACAGGTGAATAATTGAATGCAAAATTAGTAATTTTCTTCAATTTACAATAAGAAAATGAAATAAATAAAAGCCGAACGCACAACAAAGTGTATATGCCATAAGGGTTTCAGTGGGTATTCAAGCATTGTAGCCCGCTCAAACTTTCGTGTCGGTGGACAGGGAACTACTCCGCAATCCCTTACGGCACATACACTCGACCGTTAGCATTCAGTGGAAGAAAACCCAGCAACAGCATTGAAACATTAACAATGAACAGATAAATAAAATGATTAATAAGCAATAAAAAAGGAGGAAACTAAATGAGACACAAACGACTAAAATTAAGTGCCGTACTCTTGTTAGGACTAGGATTAACAGGATTACAAGCACAAACAATGTATGTAAAAAAAAGTAGCGGAACACAAACCGCATATACTTTGAGTAACATACAAAAGATGAGTTTTTCCTCGGGGGATCTCACAGTAACCAAAACAGATAATAGCAGCGAGGTGTTTGCCCTAAGTGATTTGCGATACCTGAATTTTTCGAATATTACAGCAGACTTACAAGAAGACTTGTCTGTTAAAAGCCAACAGTTAAAAGTGTATCCTAACCCAGTTGGTGATATACTGAACATTAACTTAACAGGAAAGTCTGAAACAGAAGGAACACTGAGCATACTCAATTTTGAAGGCAAAACTTTGGTAACCCGAAAAGTAAGTAATGAAGGAGTTCTTTCATTAGATATTAGCCACTTGCCTACAGGCATTTACCTTTGCCGTTACAGCAATGCTACCGAAATTAAAACAGTAAAAATCATTAAACAATAAAAAAGGAGGACAAAATTATGAAATCAATAAATACACTAAAAAAAGTATCATTAGCAACGTTTTTAACTTTCGTCTTATCATTTTCGTCTGTTTTTGCCCAAAACGACACCATGTATATAATGAAATCAGGTGCAATAGTAGGTCAGTACAATGTAAACACAGAGGTTGACAGCGTAATATTCTATAAGCCAACAATCGAAGAAACAACAAGTGGAACATTTATAGATTCCAGAGATGGAAACGAATACAATTGGGTGCAAATAGGCAACCAAGTATGGATGGCAGAAAACCTTGCCTACTTGCCTAGGGTAAACAGGGTTGCCGATGGTTCTGAAGATGCAGCAGGCTCTTATTATTATGTTTACGGTTACGATGGGACAAATGTAACAGATGCCAAAGCAACAGACAATTACACCACCTACGGCGTATTATACAACTGGACTGCCGCCATGGATGGTGAAGCAAGCAGCACAACCAACCCGAGCGGCATACAAGGCGTTTGCCCAACAGGCTGGCATTTACCTAGCGATGCCGAGTGGATAGAATTAACCGACTACCTTGGCGGAGAAGAGTTTGCTGGTGGTAAACTTAAAGAAACCGGAACTACGCATTGGGCAAGTCCAAATGCAGGTGCAACCAACGAAACCGGCTTTACAGCTCTTCCGGGTGGCTACCGTGACCTTGATGGATTTTTCGACAATATTGGATTCTACGGTAGCTGGTGGAGTTCTACAGAGGGCGATACAAATTACGCCAGCTACCGGTACCTGAGTTACAATTACGGCAGTCTGGGCGGTTACCTCGACGATAAGGAGGTTGGCTTTTCAGTTCGTTGTGTAAGGGATTAAGAATTTATTTGATTCATTTGACTATTTGATTTATTTGTTTAATACCGCGAAGCGGTCGATTTATTTTTTTAATGGCACAGTACAACGAACTACCTGTTTATAAGGCAACGTATGATTTACTTTTGGCTATTTTCCAGTTTACAAAGGATTGTGGAATCATTTATATTTATCGGGCGGAATATATAAATTTGAAATGAAAACAAAAACAGTATGACAATAACCACCGAAATGCTAACACGCAATATAGCAAAAAGCGGTGAAGTGCTTAATTGGAACGGCTTTAGCCCGTTCCAACTTCATCTCGGCTTGATAAGGTATCACTCGCAATCCGCTTCATGCCATATTGCCATCCGTTGGGTGCAAGTGTAAAAAACGGCATCACATTATAGCATTTAATCATTTAGAGTAAGAAAATATTAAAAATGAAAATATATGTTAATAGAAAAATCTGAAATTAGGGAAGTTCGCGGAATATCCGAAGAACAAAAGCAAAGAATTAGAGACTTCTTACAAGGAGCAGTTTATTGTTGGTGTAAAAATAGAAAAGATGAGTGGTTTGCTGCCAGAGATTTGTTGGGCGGTGACAATTTCTTTTGGCAAGACACACCAATGTATGCTTTATACGAAAAGTCAAATGATGTTGACCAAGCTGGAAAGGATGCTGGATGGTTACTTAAGCAAGTAGTTGATGATGACAAACGAAGTTTTGAAACAAAAAAAGAAGGATTGGTTCGACAATATCGTTGGAACGGAAATGAAAACAATAATTAATCACTTAAAAATAAAGCATATATGAAAAAGTTAATTTTACTTTTAGCAATCATAGGAGTAATAAGTTTGCCAGTTTTTTCTGCAACTTTTACCTTGAAGTATGGTAGTACCAATCTTTCTTCTATAAAGGTTTATGTATTTCAAGATGGTAAATTAATTACATCAGGTAGCACTTCTTCTACAGGCACCGTTTCATTTACATTACCTACTGGAAATTATTCCTATAAAACAACGACAAATTTCACAGGTGACATAACAGCTTCATCTACGGTTACATTAGACCACAAAAAATTCACATTAACTGTTAAGGATAATGCAAATAACCCCATAAGTTCTGAAACAATTCGAGTTTACGAAGACGGTATTGAAGCTGTTTCTTCAAAAAGCACCAATTCAACAGGTGTTGTCGAATTTTATCTTAAACCAAGTGATAAATATGCATATAAGACAAGTTTTAATCAAGCTGCATTTTCTTTACAAAACGACTTAGCGTTAACTTTGACAAAAAATATTGTAAGTATAATTGCAAAATATGTAAACTATCCTGTTGCTGATAATTTTACTTTATATCCTTTTGGCGACAAAAATACTTCACTTGGAACAGACTATTCTTCATCAAATGACGGTGAAATAAATTTTAATGTTGCAATAGGTAAGTATTGGCTAAAAAATAAGTTAAATATTTACACTGAATTGGACATTACAAATGCTAACCAACAATTTGTTTTAAATTACAAGAAAATTAGGTTTATATCTAATGAAACAGACCCAAATATATTAGAAAATATTGTGGTTTCGAATGGTAGTTATTCACAAGATTCAAAAACCACAGATGGAAAAGGTTATGCAGACTTTTATTTATTACCTGGCACTTATACTTATTCTCATTTGGGAATGTCAGAGTCATTTACGGTTACAAATGATATGTCAATAAACCTAACAACACAAACGATTACTTTCAACTTAAAGAATGCTGTTACACTGACTTCCTATGTTAATCAGCCTTTTAAAGTGGGTAAAGATATGAATAGTTTAACATCATTTACTACAAATACAAGTGGTACTTGTCAAGTAAAATTGAAAGCAGGTAGTTATATATTTTCTGATGGTATTTCAAGTTATCCATTTACAGTATCGACAGGTAGTCAAACAATTACACCTCCATTATACGATGTTACATTTAATATTACGCAAAACTTGCCAAACGCAACATTGACTTATCTTTATGTGTCTTCAATAAATACAGGTAAAGAAGTTTTATATACAACCTATACAAACGGGATGAAATTGTGTTTGCTATCGGGTGATTACAAGTTTCGTTGCTATGGCGATGGTTTTTCATCTAGCCAATCTGTACCTTTTCAAGTATCTCAAAATACAACAGTACAAGGTTTGTATTCTTTTCAGTTGAATGTAACAGATAACAATAATGTTGCAGTTTCAGGTCAGTCTTATTATATTAAACAAGACGGTGGTTTTATAAATACATCATTTACAACTAACAATCAAGGTTCTGCAATTGCATACTTGCCTAATGGCACTTATCAGTTATACAATACTAAGACACAAGAAGAAACTACTTTTGAAATTAACAATCAAAATAAAATACTTAATATACAGTTGCCTAGTGAAGTTACGCTATCAGTAAAAAAAGATGGGCAAGCATTAACCTCTGGCTACGTTATAATATATAATGAACAAAAAACAGCTGTGCAAAGTGTACAAATTGCAAACGGTATTGGGAAAGTTAGATTACAATCAGGCAGTAGTTATTATGTGATGTTAAGTGCATCAGGTGTTGCAAGTATGCAATCGAAAGTTACAGTTTCAAGCAGTAGTATTACTTTAGATTTTATTTCATTACAAATTAAAACCGAAGGAAAAGGTATCGCGTTCCCATATCAAACCGACGAGAACAACTTGGTTTATTATTTAAAACAAAGTTCAATACGTTTAGCAGCGGTGCCAATGAAAGGTTGGTCTTGTACAAAATGGGTTATTAATACTACAAATATTAATGATGATTTAGTAGAATATACACTTAATGCAGCTACAATTGCAACAGCGGTTTTTGAACAAAGTGTATCAAGCAGTATACCACAGCTGAAATCTTCTAACAATAATCTAACTATTTATCCAAACCCTACTGAAACACAAATAAATTTTTCTGAAACCTTGAGCGGTAATGCTGTTATTTATAATACAGAAGGTCGAATTATGAAACAAACATATGTTTATGGTAATAGTGTAAATGTATCAGATTTAACCTCTGGTCTTTATATCATTGCTATAGATACAGATAATGACACTTATAAAGGGAATTTTATTAAGAAATAGATACTGAAATAAGAACACCAGCACCCAACAAAGTGTAGCAGTAATAAGGGTTTCAGAGGGTATTCTAGCGTTCTGCCTCGCATAAAGTTTTGTGTGGGTTGATAGTGATGAAGCCCGTAATCCCTTACTACTGCTACACTCGGTCGTTAGCAGCCATTTAAAAAAGACCGTACATAAAAACAAGACAGAGAATAAAAATGCTACAACAGGACACGTCACATACTACACCATTACAGAACCTGTTTTTCTACATTAGGGACTTGTTCAATACATCCGACTATTGCTATGACTTCGAGAAAGAAAAAAGCAACGACAAATCCGAAGAAATAAATTATTGGAAAATCGACAAACTTATTTCTCTTTCAAAGAGATGTGACCAGAAAAAAATAAAAGAATTTACCTTTCTGACAGAAGGCACAGAATATGTTTTAAAAATCAAACGAACTGTCATACCAACAGAACCACAAGTGCCATTTGACTTGAATGATTGGACTATTACAAATCGTTCAACAGATATTCCGACTATTACATTCAAATCGCAACTTGAAACATTAGAAAAATTTGAAAATTCAGACAAGAGAGTAAGAGACCTTGAAAAATTAAAAGAACAAACTCACAACTCACTTTTTGAACTGACCATACCACCATCATTAGACGGTTGGATAAATTTTGTAAGCAATCAGCCTATTCCAATAAAAGAGAAAAAAACGGTTGTATTATTTTCCGACAACGAAAACAGAGTTAAGCAAGCAGAAAAATACAAAAAAGATTTTGAAGAATTTCATATCAAATTTGAGCTGCCACTCAAAATAAACAAGGTTTATGATGCTTTGCATACGCTTCACTACGAATTAAAAGGCAAAGATAATAGACGACTATACATTTCTTTTGGTTTATTAAACGGCAAAATAGGAAATCAGAATTATCGTAATTTTCTTTTCAATGTTCCATTGAAGATAAGCCTAAAAAGTCAAGAAATTACAATAGAAACGGATACTTTTTCAAGTAAGATATTTTGCGAGCAATATTTTGTAGAATTATTTGATACGCATTTCAAAAATGAAAATACATCTGTAATTGAAGAACGAAAAAAAGAAGTATTACTTTCTATTGACAACTTTAACTCAAAGCAAAAAGAGTTTTTCTTTGACAACGAATATTTGAGAAATGAATACTATAATGTTGGGTTAGAAATATTAGCGGTATTTGTAAATAAAAGAGATACTTTTTTCAATGACGAAGAACTGAATTACGAATTTGAAAGCAAAAACGCAAACGACCAAATCACTTTTAGTTTTTCTCCAATCATTCAAACTAAAATAGTTGAAAGTCAAATTGCAATTTCAAAAGATGCAAACAACATCATCAATAAAATAAACGAGTTGCAAGCGTTGGGGAACTTGCAACTAATTCCAGATTTTTTCAAAAAATTATTTTCAATAGACGGATTAGAACCTGCAAACGAAAATTCAACAAACAACCGACAGCCAACAGAGAACCAAAGTTTAAACGGAATTAAACACAGGTCTTTGTTTCCGCTACCCTTCAACGATGAGCAGTTTGAAATCGTTAAGAGATTAAACGAACAAGACGCAGTTACTGTAAAAGGTCCGCCTGGAACGGGCAAAAGCCATACAATAGCAAATCTTATTTCTCATTTCGTTGCACAAGGAAAATCAATACTAGTTGTTTCACATAACGCCAAAGCATTATCCGTACTCAAAGACAAATTGCCAAAGTCAATACAAGAACTTGCCGTATCGTTGGTAAATGACGGAAAAGGTAACGAAAACCTTAAAGCCTCTGTAAATGCCATTATTCGTAATCTTTCACAACGATACGAAGAAAACAAAGTTGCGGAATTAGAAACACAACTAACAGAGTTAGAGAAAAAGTATGCTGATACATTAAGCGAAATCTATAAAGCAGTTCAAGCCAATAGTAAACTTTTCAAAATTCTAAACCCTATTTCTAATACTATTGAAGAAAAAACAGCGTATGAGTGGGCAATCTATCTATTTGAAGAAAATGATTATCAGACAGAGTTTATAAAAGATAAGATCGTTTATACAACAGATACAAATGGATTGGTAGAGAATTTATCAGCACTTGCAACAACAGGAAGTAACCTTAAACAAGACGAGTTTTCTTTGGTTAACTACAAGTTTCTTTCAGATGACAATTTTCTACAATTAAGCGAACTGCGAAAAATTGAAATAGAACTTTCGGAAATAAAGGAAAAAATAAGTATTGCCGACTATGTTTCAATACAACCAAGCAATTACACAGAAAAAATAAAAACCGAAATTGCAAATGTCGAGAAACTTTATGAGCAATTTCAAGTTCAGACAATTCCAAACATCATTTTCAAACATCAAAATTTCAATGTTGGTTTACTGAAAAACCTACTTAAACAAAACGAAGTTTTAAGAGAGCAAGCACAGTCAGCAAATGAAAAACTACTTTCATATCAACTTGATTTATCAGCTATTGACGATACCGACCCTGATATTTTGCACCAACAAATTAACCAACTAATTGTAAAATTTGGTGATAATAAAACATTAGGTTGGCTTGCTAAAAGTCTATTAGACAAAAATCTAAAACGCTTTTTTGATTGCAAAGTCAATTTCAATCCTGTAACCGATGTTGACCAATTAGGTATAATTGAAATCGAAATAAACAAAAGAAAATGCCTAAAACAATTATCAATTACGTTCAATAACTATTTGAATGGTTTTGGTATTCCAAAGCAAACCAATATTCAGGAAGCTATAAAAGAACTTGACTTTACGTTACATTTTCACAATGCTGTTTCCGCTTTAAACAATGAACTATATGCTAAAGACTTACCGCAAGTATCTTTAAGCTTATCAAATTTGAGTGCTGAACTAACATTTTTGAAAAACACACAATACTATGCTGATTACAATAATATTATCGGATTTCTTAGAGACACTAAACAAAAACTAACGTCATTTGAAAAGCCATATCCTACTATTTACAAAATAGCAGAAGCCATTGAAAATGTTGATAGAGCTTCTTATGAAATGTATTTGTCAGAATATAGAAGCAAGCGAGAAACACAAGCACAAGCGTTTGAGTTTGAAAAATTATATCATAGTGCTTTTACTATTCTTCCAATAACTACAAATGCAATAAAAGCTATTTGCCAATCAGATAATCAGATTGTTTTAAACAAGGAAACTTGCGAAAAAGATATTTTCTTTCTAAAAGTAAATAGTTTCCTTGAAGGAATAACGAATGAAACAAAAGGTTCAGAGAAATTGCTTTCAAATCTGCAAACAATTAAGCGAAGTATTGAAAAACAAACCGCAGATATTATTTCTTACAAAACGTGGTATCATAAATCTAAAAATGTAAGCGATACACAAAAAGCAGCATTAAATGCGTGGCTGAACGACTTAATAAATATCGGAAAAGGATATGGAAAAAATACTGCACGAAATATTGCCTCGGCAATAAAGAATATGCAAGTTGCAAAAGGAGCTGTCCCAATATGGATTATGCCACAACAAACAGCAGTTACATTTTTTCCCGATGCTTCGCCAAATCAATTTGATTTACTGATTATCGATGAAGCAAGCCAATGCGATATTAGCAGTCTGAATCTTGTATTTCGTTGTAAAAAAAGTCTAATCGTTGGTGATGAAAACCAAACATCTGTTGTTGCAGATAAAAGCATTTTCACGATTGAACGAACTAATGAGCTTCTTGACAAATACTTAATTTCTCACAAGTTTAAAACACAGTTTGACGTAAACAACAAAAACAATAGCATTTATACTATTAGTGGTGTTATCTATCCAAACATTGTAACTCTGACAGAACATTTTAGATGTTTACCAGAGATTATCGGCTTTTCAAACCAACACGTTTACAATTCAGACATAATTCCGCTTAAAACAGCTACAGAATATAAATTTGGCGTACCTGTCGATATTCATTATGTGGAAGACAATTATCTAGATGAACAAAAGCCTTTAATTGTTCAGAAAGTAGTTGAAGAAATTGAAAAATACATACTTAGACACCAACAGGAAAACTTAAAGGAATTGCCGAGTATTGGAGTATTAACATTAGATAGTTCAAATAGTAAACACCAAACGTTGTTGATTAGGCAGATCTCTCAAAACGAACTAATCAAGCAATATGAAGATAAATTGGAATTGTTGATTGGAACATCTAGGGAATTTCAAGGCGATGAACGAGATATTATGTTCTTAACAATTACTGCAAGTCATAGTTTTAATGAACGAACAAATGAAATAAGGCCGCCAAGAGCCGCAGCAACAGAAGAATATATGCGAATTTTCAATGTTGCTGCAAGTAGAGCAAAAGAAAAATCGGTAGTAATTCATAGTATTCATCCTGATGCAGTTGGGATAATGAACCCCGATTGTTATAGAAAAAAACTTATTGACTATTATTCAAGCGTTCAAAACAAAAGGACAAATGGCAATGCAACTGTAAATCTGCAATCGTTACTAAACAGAACAGATGCTAATTCAGGTGACTTTGAAAAAAGTGTTTGCAGACTCTTATATGACAACGGATTTGGTGACTACCTATATCCACAATTTGAAGTTGGGAAATACAGTATTGACTTTGGTATTATAAAGAACAACAAAAAGTTAGCAATAGAATGTGATGGATTTACATATCATTCTGGTATTATCAAAATCCAAGACGACATAAACCGACAATTAATTTTAGAAAGAGCAGGTTGGCGTTTCTTTCGCATACAAAGTACTGATTGGTTTTATAGAAACTCAACAGTTAGTAGAGAATTGATAAATTGGATAAATGAAAACACGACAGACCAATAAACGGCTGCTAACAAGCGTTTGGCGGCAATGGCGGGTGACGTGGTTAATTGAACATTTTACCTCGCATCAACTTTTGTGGTGCATTGACAGTTTTGTGCTCCGAAACCCGCCACTGCGCCAAGCGCCAAAACGTTATGGGCAAGTTTAACAAAAAAACACAACGGAATGACACAGACAAGAGAACCACCAACTTTAACCCAAATTCCGCAATAGAAAAAAATCACTATTTTTGTGAGCAAAATTCTAATGCGTAGCAATAGAAAACTCACACCTATGGACTTTGATATATCATACACCAGCAAAGAGATTACGCCTTG